>Ga0209417_1000030_pt1 | contig 394440 bp, 297 predicted proteins | sample RifGroF2_FD_184002 | JGI IMG/M metagenome (GOLD analysis project Ga0209417, IMG submission 184002) | Groundwater microbial communities from Rifle, Colorado, USA - Groundwater F2 (SPAdes) (version 2) | ecosystem: Environmental > Aquatic > Deep subsurface > Groundwater | place: Rifle, Colorado...
CGGTTTCCCCTCCTTTTTTTAGGAGAGCTTGTCCCGGGAATCGGGAGGTGTCCCGGTTTCTCCGGGACGGGGTGGTTGTATTTCATTTGTCGCTGATAAATAATAAATTACATCTTTAGCTTGACGGCTATGCCTTTGTGGGGAAGGGCTGGGGATAGGGCAAATCTGTACTTCCGTATTTACGAGCTTGTGATTCCGTATTTACAAACGTATAAATACGGAATCAGAAAAGCGTACTTCCGTATCTGCAAACCGGGATCGTAGATTTCCGTTCTTCCTCCTCGTTTGAGCTTTAGTGGTAAAGAGGAACTGGCTGGCTCCTATTTTTTCAAACTTTCCGCCTCTCTTCTTGTAATAAAAAAATATCTTTGACGTTTGATCAGTAAACGTGGCATTTTCAGCATGAACTTTAGATATTTCTTTGTACTCTTTCTTGTAATTCCGCTCCTTTCGAAAGCTCAGATCGGAGGAGAAAATACCTATGAATTCCTGAACCTGTCCAACTCGGCGCGTATGGCTGCTTTGGGAGGAAATCAGATAGCGCTGGCTGACGAAACGGACTTAAACGTAGCATACAACAATCCGGCATTGCTCACCGGAGAAATGCAAAATCATCTGGTTGCCAACTATGTGAATTACATCAGCGATGTGAACTATGGCTATGTGGCATATTCGCTGCCCGTTGGTTTGCCGGGCAATCTGGCGGCGGGAATGCACTACATCAATTACGGGACATTTATTGAAGCGCTGCCCAACGGGGAGGTAACCGGAACTACATTCCATGCTGCTGAATACGCGCTTAACATTCTTTGGTCGTACCAGTTCGAACGCATTTCGGTTGGCGTTAACCTGAAACCCATCTGGTCGTCGTTTGAAACCTACCAGTCGGCGGGGATTGCTGCCGATCTGGGGGCAAGTTACCAAAGCAAAGACGGGTTGACCACAATCGGGTTGGCTGTTAAAAACATAGGAACACAAATTACTACCTATTACGATAATGGCGAGCGCGAACCGCTTCCGTTCGATGTACAGATGGGCTTTTCCAAGCGACTGGGACATGCGCCGATACGGATTGCCGGAACCTTGCAGCACCTTCAGAAATGGACGCTGGCACAACCCGAAACGGAGGAAGGTGATCTTACCGGTACAACAGTGGAGGAAGACGGATTGGGCAAAAAATTTCTTCGTCACCTGATTTTAGGAGTTGAATTGCTGCCTTCTGAAAATTTTACGCTTCGCCTTGGGTATAATTATCAGCGCAGACAGGAATTAAAATACGATGAAAAAATGTCTACTGTCGGGTTTTCCTTTGGACTTGGTTTCAGAATTTCGCGTTTTGAGCTGAATTATGGGTTGGCGCGTTATCACCTGGCCGGAGCCTCCAGCCATCTCTCGCTGGCAATCAACCTGAACGATAATTTCAGAAAAAAATAAGAAATTCCGGCCATTCTTCGTTTGATGCGTCATTCCGGCGCAATCATTCCACCGAATACATCCGTTGGTTACCTGATTCTCGTTTGATGCGTCATTCCGGCGCAGGCCGGAATCTCATAATAACAGTGAAGGAAAATGATTCCGAAGTTTTGTGAAACTCTGGCGGAATCAGGGAAACCTTCTCCAATTTCCTTTATATTTGTTGCTGAAATGAAAAAGGAAATGGAAAAACCAAACCGCATTATCATCGCTATCGACGGGCATTCAGGCTGCGGAAAAAGCACGGTTGCCAAAGAGTTGGCCAAACGGCTGGGTTATATTTATATCGACACCGGGGCGATGTACCGCACCGTTACTTTATTTGCCCTGCGCAACGGACTGGCGGCTGATAAAAAAGTGGATGAACCCGGTTTAATTGCCCGGATGGGCGAGGTCAATATTGAGTTCCGGTTCAACCCGAAAACCTTGCAGAATGAGACCTATCTGAACGGTGAGAATGTGGAAGAAGAAATACGGCAGTTGCCGGTAGCCAACCATGTAAGTCCGGTGGCAACCATAAAAGAGGTGCGGGCTGCCATGGTGAAACTTCAGCAAAAAATGGGGGAGAACAAAGGTATTGTGATGGATGGCCGCGATATTGGTACGGTGGTTTTCCCGAATGCCGAATTGAAAATATTTATGACCGCTTCGCCGGAAGTGCGCGCCCAACGCCGCTATGACGAGCTGACAGAGAAAGGGCAGACTGTCGATTTTAACGAAATACTGCAAAATGTGATGGAGCGCGACCGCATCGATTCGTCGCGTGCAGCCAGTCCCCTGAAACAAGCCGATGATGCCCTGTTGCTCGATAACAGTCATATTTCGCGCGAAGAACAATTCCGCTGGGTACTTGAAAAAGCCGAAAAACGGATTGGAAAATGAACGTTGTAATCGATCATAAATCGGGTTTTTGTTTTGGGGTGGTCAGTGCCATTAAAAAGGCGGAAGATGCCCTGCTGAGCGACGGGAAATTGTATTGTCTGGGCGATATTGTGCACAATGGCATGGAGGTGAACCGCCTCGAAAAACTCGGACTGATCATTATTGACCATGAAACGTATCGTACCCTGTCGGATTGCAGGGTGCTGGTGCGGACTCATGGCGAGCCGCCTTCAACGTACGAATATGCCCGGGCAAATAATATTGAGCTGATTGATGCTACCTGCCCGGTAGTTTTAAAACTTCAGCAAAGGGTTAAAAAGGCTGCCGAAGAGATGGAAAAAGCAGGCGGGCAGGTAATCATTTACGGAAAGCAGGGTCATGCTGAAGTTAATGGACTGATTGGGCAAACCAGTAACCGGGCAATTATTGTTGAAGAACCCGGCGATCTTGAAACTATTGATCCCGAAAAACCTGCCGTATTGTTTGCCCAGACGACCAAATCGATTGAAAAATTTCAGCAGTTGAAGAGCAATATTCAGGAATACTCAAGGAACAGCGAGCTGAAGGTGCACGACACGATATGCAGGCAGGTTGCCAACCGGGTTCCGCGGATGAAAGAATTTGCCGCGCAGCACGATGTAATTGTTTTTGTGGGCGGGCAGAAAAGTTCGAATGCCCGCATCCTGTACGATGTCTGCCTGCAAACCAACCCGCGAAGCTATTTTATTTCTTCGCCTGAAGAACTGGACTTTGGATGGTTCGAAAATGCCGGATCGGTTGGTATTTGCGGGGCCACTTCCACGCCGCAGTGGCTGATGGAACAAATCCGCGAACTGCTGGTCAACCATTAATTCTACATTAAAACTTCCTGTTTAAAAACAGGCATGATTTCATATACGGAAAGCAGTCTTTACTTTGTATCGTTAATTGCACACCAAACGAAAAGACAATGAATTCAAAAGTAAATACAGAAAACGGGGTAAGCCCCAAACGCAAGAAACTTCAGAAAATAGGGGTATTCACTTCGGGCGGCGATGCACCGGGCATGAATGCAGCCATCCGGGCCGTTACCCGTGCAGCTTTGTCACACGGATTACAGGTGGTCGGAATCCGTCACGGTTATCAGGGAATGATTGAAGGGCAGTTTATTTCGCTTCATTCATCGGATGTCAGTGGAATTATAAACCAGGGAGGAACGATTCTGAAGACCGCGAGAAGCAAGGATTTTCTTACTTCCGAAGGACGCGAAAAAGCATATTTGAATCTAAAAAAACATGATGTTGACGCGCTGGTGGTTATTGGCGGCGACGGCTCGTTTACCGGTGCGCTGGTCTTTTCGCAGGAATACGACATCCCGATGGTTGGAATTCCGGGAACGATCGATAACGACATGTTTGGGACCGATTATACGATTGGATACGACACCGCTTTGAATACAGTTGTGGAGGCTGTCGACAAAATTAAAGACACAGCAAGTTCGCACGGACGTATTTTCTTTATCGAAGTGATGGGGCGCGAAGCCGGGTTACTGGCCCTGAACAGCGGTATTGCTGTGGGCGCGGAAGTAATTTTGATCCCCGAATCGAAGGAACAGCACGAAGAGCTTAAAAAGTTTCTCGCCAAAGGTTACAAAACCAAGGAAACCAGCGGCATTGTTATTGTTGCTGAGGGGGATGAAATGGGAGGGGCCATAAAAATTGCGCAGACGGTTACCGAAGAACATCCCGATCTGGATGTGCGCGTTTCTATTCTTGGACATATCCAGCGCGGCGGTAGTCCGACAGCCAAAGACCGCGTGGCGGCTACCCGGATGGGTGTTGCAGCAGTCGATGCCTTACTCGACGATCAGAAAAGCATTATGATCGGACTGAAAAACGAAAAAACGGTTCATGTGCCGTTCAGTAAGGCAGTGAAACTTCATCACAGTATTGACGAAGATTTGATTGAAATACAGCGGGTAATCAATATTTAGGAGTAAAAAAGAAAAAGGAAGCTGTCTGAAAAGTTCTAAAATCCGCAATTCGCGTCACCCTGAATTTATTTCAGGGTCTGATTATTAGAAAGATGAGATTCCGAAATCCCGAGCACTCTGGATCGGGATGACTCGATCCCAGGCTTTTTAGATAGCTTCCTTTTTTATCCGGCCTTCTTTATTCTATTGTCAAATTTTTTATAAGGTCAACTTCCTCCTGTTTGTATGGAGTTCCGTCGGGATGGAAAATTTCGTGAAACCAGAGCGACGGTTCCGAACCATCGGCGATAGGCTCGTCCCATGCATATTTGGTGTTCGATTTTCCGGCTACCAGCCCCCAGTTGATGGCGCCAATATTGTTTTCTTTCAGTATGGGCATAATGTTGGTAAACAGGCTGTTGTTGCGGCGTGCCATGTATTCGGTACACACCAGCGGAAGGTTGTATCGTTTCAGGGTGTCGATTGCGGCCTGATGTTTTTCCGGGCTTTCATAGTTGTGATACGTGATAATATCCGAATTTTCAACCTGAAATTTGTTTAATTCAGAAAGAGAAAGTTTCCACACACCGGATGAAAGAGGTTGCGACGGACGAACTTCCCAACCCCATTCAAACACCTTTTGCAGCAAAGGCATCGACTTGTTCCCGTATTTTGAGTTTCCCGGTTCGTTGTACAAATCCCAGATGGCAATTCGCTGATCATCTTTAAACGTAGTCAGCACATCTTTCACGTATGCTTCCAGCGTATTAACCAGAGTTGAATCCTGAAAAATCAGGTCGCCCGGATCGCGTACCCATCCCGAGTTGTGAACACCCGGTTTCGGGTCGGGTTGTTTGCCTGCCTGGTAGGTTGGGTTCCAGCAGTCGTCGAAAAATACAAAAATGGTTTTTATGCCGTGGTTGTCGGCAATTTCCAGGTATTTGGCCATCCGGTTTTTAAAACCATCCTTGTCCACTTCCCATGCCACATGGTGGAGGTACACACGCATGCAGTTCATGCCGATGTTCTGCGCCCAGCCCAGTTCCCGGTCGATGGTAACCGTGTCGAACGATTCGGCCTGCCATGTTTCCAACTGGTTGATGGCTGTGCTTGGGTTGAAGTTACTACCCCGTAGCCAGCCGTGTTTTTGTTGCCAGGCCTGGGCCTGCTCCTGTGTCCATTTGGCGGATTTTGTTTCAGTATTGTTGCTTTTTTTCGGACTGCTGCAAGAAGTGAAGAAAAGAATTGCAACGATAAAGAATGCAATGTTTTTCATGAAGTAAGTTTTTAAAATGAATACTATAATGCTTGAAAATATCGTCGATCAGTTTTTTGTCAACTTTTCAATAATTTCCCGGTGTTGTGGAAATATTTCTATCAAATCACTGCGTTTGCCCATCTCGAAATCGTCGAATTCAAACCCCGGGGCAACGGTACAGCCAATCAGTGAATAACCTTCTATGTTGGTCAGTTCGGCTGCAAACCAATGGTTTTGCGGGATGAGTAACTGAAATGTTTCATCGTGATCGGGGTTGGAACCTACCAAATGTTGGGTCAGTTTTCCTTCCGGAGAAATAATAAAAAGCCGGATGGATGAAGTGCCGGTATAAAAATGCCAGGTTTCGTCGGACTTTAACCGATGAAAAACAGAACGGTCGCCGCCTTCAAGCAGATAATAAATAGTGGTTGAGAAACACCTTGACGACGGGTACCGTTGTGGCAGATTTTCTTTTTCAATCCGTTCCACTGCACGGTATGTTTCGTTGAACCATCCGCCTTCCGGATGTTCCTGAAGTTCTAATTTTTCAATCCAGTAAGTGGCCGTCTTCATTCTTCAAACAGTTGGTTCAGCGCATCAAAATAATCTTCCTGCCAGCCTTCAACAATATTTTCGTATGCTTCATCGGGAATATTGGTGTGCAAAACTTCCATCGTGGTGCCTTTTTTATCGCGATGCAGCTTGATGGTCACGATTGATTTTTCCTCTTCTTCGCCAAAGAACCATTCCTGGACAATTTTGCTGTCTTTCACAAACTCCATGTTGAGGCCTGTAATGCTGCCGTCCCAAAGTGAAAATTCGGTACCGGATTTTTCTTCCATTATGGCATCTTCTCCGGTCCATATCTCAATCATAGCCTGATTGGTCAGCGCGTTGTACACATCCTCGGGGGCAGCCGCCAGTTTAAAATATTTTTTGAAAGTTTTCATTTATGTGGTTTGCTTCGGTTAATTAACTTTTTGGCGTTTATAAATCCGGCGGTTGATGTTGTAGGCAAAACCGATGGTAATCAGTTCTTTTACCTGCCACCTGGGTTCGTATATCGTTTTTCCATTGGCATCAAGTTTGTCAGTTGGAAATGTAACATTGTCATCGTAAATAAGATGGAGCATGAAATTCATGTTGATATAATCGTTCAGTTTCATGCTGACCAGATTTTCCCAGTTGATATCGAACTTATTAAACGGGTTTCGGTAGTTAAAGAACATTTTGTATTTGGTTTCCCATACAATGTCAGTATAAATAGTTTTTTTGAATTTCAGGTCGGCGTTGAAACCCGGTTCCCAGAAGCGGCGTTTATCTGCACTTACTCCAAATTTAGTTTGATCGATTAACGCTGTATCGCGTACAAATACTGTTTTCGAAGTGAGAGGGGAAAGGAACAGCGAAAAATCCTTGTTGGGTTTGTAGTCGAGACCAATTTTAATAAGCGTTTTGGCCGGCGCCATGAAAGCAGAAATCGGGTTATCGGTATCCGGGTAATTATATCCATTGAAAAACTGGGTTTCAAAATCGACCTCGCCGCTGTAATACCATTTTTTAAACGCGCTTATGCCAAGCCTGGAAATTAATTCCAGCTTGTCATCGTTTTTTTGCAGTTTTGTTTCTTCGTCTTCTTCATTTATTCGCATCCATCCGTTGCGTAATTCTGCGCTGTTTTCCCATTTCAGTTTTTCATTCGAATAATTGGCAAAACCTTTTAATACCGCCAGTAACGAGAGCGAACTGTTTCCTCCCTTTTTCCAGTTGTTCAGCGAAGTCTGTGTAAAACCAAACGTACTGTTTCCTCCCAGGTTCCAGGGAGTTATTACATTATATCGTTTGGCAACTTTTACCAGTTTCTCATCGGGCGTGAAGTTTTTAAACTGAATATCGCGCTTTTGTTGTTGTTTGAACCGGGTAAAAGTTACCCCGTCGTCAATCAGTATTTTCATTGAATTCCGTCCCAGGTTTTCAACTTTTATGCCCAGCGAATCGGCTTGCTCGTTTTTGATAAACATGCGGGTGGAGTAGTTTTCCCCATTGCGCAGCCGGACCCTGGTGGAATCGTTGGTAAGGTTATGCAGCCACACATCCTGCGGATATTTGTATGCCCTTTTTTCAAGCAATGGCAGCAGATGCCGTATCGAATCGTTCATTGATGTCACCAGTGAATCGTTCCATGATTTTACCAGTTGTTTGTTTTGCATTTTTAATGAAACATACAATTGGTTTTGCAGCGAATCGGAAAAATGAGTGAGAGCCGTATTTCGGTATGTTGTTGAAACCGAATCGATATAATGGCGCAACAGGGAATCGTTGTATTTTACGCGGGCTTGTTCTATAAGCTTGATCCGCAAACTATCGAGTTGCTGATAATGCAAATATTTTTTACTTCCGGGCTTCAGTGTATCTTTTTTAAACGAGAGGTTTTTCAAACTGTCGGGTAAAATAAACAACCCGCGATCGACCAGAATTTGAGATTTTTCTTTGGGAAGAAACGGAACTTTCTTCTCAAGCCCGACTAATAAATGTTCAGGAACCGGAATTTTTTCCAGCGGGTTCTGATCCCTGATTTCGCGATCGAGCTGCTTCATTTTTTCGTTGATTTGTCCCGAAGGTACAAATCCCGGGATGCTCAGAGTATCGGCTACATCCTGCCAACGGCGGAATATCAGAAGTGAGTCGGTTTTATATTTGCTGATTTTAAACAAAACGGTGTCCACCTGTTCATCTTCGAGAAAATGGATCAGTCCCTTGATTGATCTTTTAAATTCAGGATTATTGAAATACCATTTTCCTTGCTGGCTCGTCAGTTTTTTTAGAAAAATCATTCCCTGCTGTAACGAATCGACAGTTTGGGTTGGCTCTTCAGAAGCGGAATTGTTGGCAAGGGGAATAGAAAATGCAAGGGTGCAGATAAAAAGGAAGCCTGCTAAAATCAATAGTCTCATATCAGGTTTTGTTTGGTTTCTCAAAATAACGTAAAATAATTGTACTTGTTTTGCGACACTTTCAAAAATTACACCAATTTATTCTCGGGCCAGGTGTCGAAAGGAAACTTTGCCAGGTAAGAGTTGAAGTAGCGCGGATCGCCCGAAACTTCGCGTCCGGCCCACGGAGGCAGTGTAATTTTCTGGTCTTCCGATTGTAATTCCACCTCGGCAAGCAGCAGTCCTTCGTTGTTGCCGTGGAAAATATCAAGCTCCCATAAAAGTCCTTCATGCTGAATTTTGTACCTTGTTTTTTCAACAGGCGGGAAGATTGCCATTTTCAGCATTTCGCGGCCCTCCGAAACCGGAATAGGATATTCAAATTCACTTCTGGAAATCCCGCTACCCGGGCCTTTTATGGTTAGAAAGGCATGTTCTCCTGCAATCCTGATCCGTACAGTCCGGGCCGGATCGTCAGTCAGATAACCCTGGCATAAATACTCTCCACGGACACCAATTGTCATTTTTTCTTTAATTACCAGAAATTTTCTTTCAATCTCCAAAGGCATAATCATGCGTTTTAGTAATTTGGTGCAAATTTAGAATTTAAGGGTGAAGTAAGCAGGAAATATAATCAGGAACAAAGAAAAAGTTAATGCGAATTGCGAGTTATGAGTTTCGAGTTGCAGGTAGTGTATCAAACATTGGGTATCTGACATTCTTGCCTGCTGCATTCTTTAAATTCAGATAGGGGCAAACGAATAACCAATTTTAGTATGATTTCGAGGGAAGAAGCGCTGGATATGCTGATGGAGCATGTTCAGAACGAAAATATGAGAAAACATTGTCTGGCGAGCGAGGCGGTCATGAAAGCGCTGGCTGTGAGGTTGGGGGAAGATGTGTACGCCTGGGGACTGTCCGGCCTTTTGCACGACATTGATGTGGAAGTGACAAATGCCAATCCACATACGCACGGTGTCTATTCTGAAAAAATGCTGAAGGGAAAAGTAGACGATGATGTTTTGGATGCCATCATGATGCACAATGAGGTGGCTTCGGGAAAAGAACGGACCACTAAATTTCAGCATGCGCTGGCGGCAGGAGAAACTATTACCGGTCTGATTACTGCAACGGCATTGGTTTATCCTGATAAAAAAGTGAGCAGCGTAAAAGTAAAATCGGTTACCAAACGAATGAAGGAAAAGGCGTTTGCTGCTTCGGTGAAACGTGAAAATATCATGGAATGCGAATTAATTGGCTTGCCGCTTGATGAATTTGCCTCGCTGAGCCTGTCAGCCATGTGTGAAATAAGTGATCAGTTGGGACTTTAAAGTTGAGAAGATATAGAGCAAGATGCGCTGGATTTGCGTTTTGCAAGCGTCTACTTATACAGAGAAAAAACAAATAAATATGAAAAAACTAACTTTTATTTTTTATACGATAGCTATTATCGTTGTACTTCAGGCATGTAATTCGAAAGACAAGTCAAAGGAAATAGCACAATACGAAGCGACTGAAACCAAACTTCAGTTGAACGAAACATTGCAGAAAAAGGTCGGAAGCTGGATTAAAGAAGGCACCGATTGCTATGGCATTGTCACTCTCAGTAGTCCGGATGGCGTTATTCATGCAGCAAAGGAAGTGAAAGCTAAAGTGTTGATCATTGAGAATGATAAAATAAAAATGAAAGCGCTCGAAAATGTCAGCCTGGCGCCCAAGGCGGGTTGTACTAAAATAGGGGTTGCCAATGGCGATACATGGTGGGAGGAAGAAGGAGATTTATTCCAAACCAGGGAAGAAGCTCTTGAATTTATAAAAACCATTAAAGTTGATAAAAAATCACCTGCCGGAACAAAATTTACAGTCAATTAAACCCGACTGTTGTGTGAATGGATGACAAACAACTGATAGCAAAAATACTTGAACAGAACGATCATGCGTTTGGTATTCTTGTTGAAAAATACAAGAAGCTGGTTTATTGTGCCATTTTTCGGTTGGTACGTGATACAACCGATGCCGAAGATATTTTTCAGGATGTTTTTCTCGAAGTTTACCGTTCGATCCATCACCTGCGCAACGAGGATGATTTATCGGCTTGGCTGTTTAAAATCTCATACAACAAAGCAATAAGTTTTCTCCGGAAGAAAAACCCGGCCCGGGCAAACGACCTATTGGAGAAAAGCAGGTTGCCTGAATCCGGGAATCATGCCATTTCGTTTATTGACCATCAAACTCCGGCCTGGAAAATGGAAGAGCAGGAGGCCGGGTTTGTGCTTTATACGGCAATCGACCGTTTGCCGGAAATGCAAAAAAAAGCATTGCTGATGCACAAATTCGAAGATTATTCGCACAAGGAAATCGGTGAAATGATGCAACTCTCTGTTGCCTCCGTCGAATCGCTGATTTACAGGGCGAAAGTCAGCTTGCGAAAATCACTGTATTCGTACTTTAAAAAACATTTAAAATAAAGGGATATGTCAACAAAACAACGTATTCTGATGTGGCTCAATATTTTTTTACTGGTGATCAATATCTCGGCGTTTGTAACATTTCTGCTGATGAACAAGACCAGTGAAAAAGAGCGTGATGAACGTTTTAGTTCCGATGAGTTCCTGAAAACAGAACTTGGGCTGAGCGATGATCAGTACAAGAAAATATCGGCGCTGAACAGCAATGTTTTCAGATCGTACCAGGCATTTCTGGATTATAAATGTGAACTGAACTTCAAGCTTATTGAAGAATTATCGTCGGAATCTCCTTCCGATTCGGTGATGGGATCATGGGCCAACAATATTGGGGTTATGGAAGCCAATATGAAGAAACAAACCATAAAGCACTTCGAGAATATAAAAAGTATTTGTACCGAAGAGCAGAAGCTTTTGCTTGATCAACTTTTGAAAGATATGCTCGATGCCGGGGAGCAATGTAAATACTGTAACAAGGTAAATTGTTCGAGGCGGGATCAGCTTCAGAAAAAAAAATAAATTTTTTGCGCCGGATTTAAAAAATACAAACGTCTTTAGAGTTATGAAGTGCAATCAATTGAAAGAATACATCGGTTCGGAGGTCAGTTACAATAGTGTTGCTGAGCACCTGAATGAATGTAAAATCTGTTCCGGCAGACTGGAGCAGATCAATCAATGCATGTCGCTGCTGGATGAGAATGTGGAGGTTCCGGAAGACTTGGTGGCCAAAACCCTTCGGAAAATGAAGGATGTGAAGTTTCCGCCCCGCCCCGGAATCGATTATTCAAAATATTTGCAATTGGCGGCCGTGATTGTGGCCGGCATTTTTCTCGGAATTGTGTTGGGCCGAAATGCCAATACCGAACTGTTCCTTTCAAAGAAGGGAAAAAAAGACAGGGCTTTGATCGAGTACAGGGAAAGTCATCATTTAAGTGAGCCCGGCTCGATTTACAGGTTTTAACGAAAGAAGCAAGCAAGTTGGTGAAAAGGAGAAATCCCGATTTCTGACTACAATATAAAGGGGAAATACCTATTTATAGGGATTTTGTTTTTTGAAAAATTTTGTGATTTTTGTCCCTGGAATACCATTGCTGATTACTATTTTCATCGATTATGCTGTATGTCGGACAGATAAACAGCAAGTCTGATTTGTATTTTATTTGATAATCTGTTTTATGAGCAAAAGAACCAAAAAATCAAACTGGCCACGTCCAATTATGCAATGGGGTGTTATTCTGGCGATTGTAATTATTGCGCTGATCCCCAAATTCAATGAAAATTTTGTTCCCGATTTTGAAGCCTATTGCCCGTTTGGCGGCATACAGGCGCTGGGAAGTTATTTACTGAACCAGGCTTTGTCGTGTACCATGACCAGCGCCCAGATTGTAATGGGTATTTTGCTGATGCTGGCCGTGTTTATTTTAAGCAAATTGTTTTGTGCCTATATATGTCCTGTGGGGACAGTGAGCGAATGGCTTGGTAAATTGGGCGATAAACTGAAAATCAGGATTACGATAAAAGGAATTGCCGATAAAATTTTGCGTTCATTGAAATACGTCCTTCTTTTTATTACTCTTTATTTCACGTTTCAATCGAACGAATTGTTCTGTAAAAAATTCGACCCGTATTTTGCGATTGCCTCCGGGTTTAACACCGATGTGGTTGTACTTTATTCAGTAATAGGCATTGTTCTGGTAATCCTGGGGTCTGTTTTTATACGTTTGTTCTGGTGTAAATACATTTGCCCGCTGGGAGCAATATCCAATATCTTCAAGTTCACCGGCTTTTTTGTAGCCGTTATGGTGATTTACCTGCTGCTCCTGAAATTTGGGATCAAAATCAGTTACGTTTGGCCATTGGCAGTCGCCTGTGCAGGAGGCTATATCATTGAAATTACCGGTTTATTTGGCAAAGTATTTCCTCTGGTGAAAATCACCCGCAACGAGGATACCTGTACCAGTTGTCAGCTTTGTTCGCGCAAATGTCCGCAGGCCATTGATGTGGCCAACCTGAAAGTAGTGCGCGATGCCGATTGTACCCTTTGCAGCGAATGTATTTCGGTTTGCCCCGAGAATAACACCCTTCAGATTAACCGAAAGAAAAGCCTGCGTTGGCTGCCTCCGGTTGCAACTGTTTTACTGATTGTTGCCGGTTTATTGCTTGGCCGCTTGTGGGAAGTGCCTACTATTGATGAAAAATGGTACGGTGAAGAAGTAATGTCGAAGGCAAAAATATTTACCCAGTCCGGGTTGAAAAATATAAAATGCTATGGAAGCTCAATGGCTTTTGCATCGCAAATGAAAGGGGTTGACGGGGTATTGGGCGTTGCTACCTTTGTAAAACACCACCGGGTAAAAGTGTATTACGACCCTGCAAAACTGGATGATGCAAAAATACAGAAACTGTTGTTTACCCCTTCAGGTATGTTGTTAAAGAGCCTAAAAAAAGGTGTGCAGGAGGTGCAGGAAGTGCAGGTATGGCTGGAAAATTTCTTTGATCTGTATGATTTCAATTATTTAAGCCGTTTGCTTCTCGATAAAACGGAAGCCGTTTATGTCGCTTCGGAATACGATTGCCCGGTTATGATAAAAATATATTTCCCCGGGGATGTAAAAATTGATGAAGCCGAATTGGTGAGTACTCTTGAGGCAGAAACACTGACCTATGCGGCAAATGATAAAAATTATACCGTAGATTTGGGTTACAAAGTAGCGAAAGGACCGATATATAATACGATGGGTCGAAAGGAATACATTACAAAGATGTTCAAACCCTACGAGGCACAGTTTAATGACTCCGAAAATTACGGAACGGAAGTGATTGAGGTTTATCAGGTACCGTTTGGTAAAAACAAGGCCAACCGAAGCAAATTGAGTTACCTGGTCAGCCATTTGTCCGACGATAATGGAATTATAGGGTTCCGCACCTTCTTGAACGATTCGCTGGAAGAAATCATTGCTGTTTCGTATATTGATACAATGACCAGCACAACTGCCATTTATGAAAAACTGAACAGCGATACACTCCGGTTTACATACAGTTCCGGGAAAATAGGGAAGGTCGCCAATATGTTTGACTTTATTGAAACTGAAGAAATAGCAAAATAACAAGAAATAGAGATTTTTGGTCGCCGAGAGTCGAAACGGGGGAGCCGAATGAGACAAACGGGAAGAGCCTAATTTGAAAATTGTTCTATGTATTTTAAATAAAATCTACACCTATGAAAGTTTTTACCTGTTTAGTAATCGTATTGTTATTGCCTCCTTTGTCGTTTTTGCAAACTTCAAGTCCTGTATTAATTAGACGAAATAAGTGAGATCAAGGGGAATAAATCGTAATGAAATTGAATCTTGAGATGATTTCAAAAATAGATCAATCTAATGAAGTTTGTTTTTGCAGAATTATAAAAGGCGTTGACAAATATCATCAGTTTGATGAGCTATTTGAAATTGTGACCGAACTTTTTTCTCTTAATGATGTGGCATTTCACATTCGATGTAACCACGTTATTTTCGTGTAAGCAAAAAAACAACAGATTAAATCAAACTCATGTCAAGTCGACGAATCATTTTCTTTTTGATAATTTTTTGCACCCTTGGGGTGTTTACTGAAGCGTATGCTCAGGAGAAAATTACGGTGAGTGGAAAAATTACCGATGCCGACAATCAGGCTCCGATTATGTATGCGAATATTGCATTCCCGGAGTTGGCTATTGGTACAACTTCAAATGAAAAGGGTGAATTCATTATTCATGCTGTCCCGGTTGGCACCTACACATTTTCGGTAACCTACATTGGATATAAAGAATATTCTATCTCGGTTACGTTAAAACAGAGTGTAGCATTGAATATTAAACTTCAGCAACAGTCGTTAGGGTTAAAGGAAGTAACTGTTACAGCCGAACAGTCAACCAGTGGGACAACATCATCAAAAATCAAAAGCGATGCTATCAACCATGTTCAGGCTTCCAGTTTGAAGGATGTCATGCAACTGGTTCCGGGAAATCTTTTATTGAACCCAAATTTAGGTGAACCGGGAAAATTAAGTATCCGGGAAATTGATAGCAATGGTATGGTCGATGTCAACAGTGCACTGGGAACTGCCGTTATTGTTGACGATATTCCGATGACGAATGATGGAAATATGCAAAAGGCCATGGAAACAGGTAGTAGTATGACAACATATTCCGGAAGTGGCCTCGATATCCGGAGCATATCTGTTGATAACATCGAATCCATCACGGTTGATGTAGGTATCCCATCGGCTGAACATGGAAACCTGACGTCGGGGGCAGTAAGGATAAAAACCAAGTCGGGAGGTTCACCGTTTAATGTAAAAGTTAAAGCCGATCCTAAAACAAAACAGGCTTTTATCAGCAAGGGGTTCCTGCTTGATAATGATAAAGGAGTTATTAACATGGATATGGATGTTGCACATTCGTATGCCGATATTTTTAAAAAGACCAATTTGTTTGACCGCTACAACCTGTCAACCAAATACTCTCAAACGTTTTTCAGGGAAAAGAACCCGTTAAATATTGAAGGAAAACTAAGTTTTTCATACAACATTGACGGTAATGAATGGGACCCTGATATGATTATAGAAGAAGAAGCGTATTCGAAAGAAACCGGGATCATGGGGAAACTGTCGGCATCATGGATGCTCGATAAATCGTTTTTGTCCAGTTTGTCCTTAGATATTAGTTATAGCATGGACTGGCAAACCGGGTTTGAAAAGACGTTGGAAAGCAGTTCAAGTGGCCCATCTTTTTATTCAACGGCTATAACCAATGGCGAATACCAGATTTATTTTACCCCGTCAAGTTATTATTCAGAAGTTACTTACGATGGGAATCCTTATAATTTCTATGCAAAACTGAAGGGTACTTTATTCAAAAAAACCGGGGTTTTTACCCATTCAGGTTTGTTTGGGGCTGAGTGGCGTACAACCGGAAATACTGGAGATGGCCGTCTCTATGATACGACCAGACCGGCCAATGGTTTGGGTACCCGGCCACGCCCGTTTACCGATATCCCTGCTTTAAACCAGTTATCGTTATTCGCTGAAGATAAAATAACAACCGATATTGGTTCAACCGGATTGGAAATGACTTTAGGTTTAAGAATGGACAACATACAGCCAACCAGTCCTTTTACAACCGATGGCAGCATTGCTGTTGATCCAAGGATCAATGTAAAATACAATATACTGAACCGCAAAAACAACGAACTGTTTAAAGATTTTAGCTTGCGATTGGGCTATGGAAAAACGACCAAAGCGCCTACTCTAATCCATTTATATCCAGATAGGGAATATAACGATGTAATCAGTTTTAGTTATTATCCTGATTTAGTTGTATCAACAACCAACGTTGTGGACACCAGAAATTATGACCTGAAGCCAGCAAAAAGCACTAAATACGAAGTCGGCATTGATTTTCAAATAGGGCATATAAAAACCAGGTTAACAGGTTTTTATGAAGAACACAAAGATGGCTTTGTAAATGATCGGGTATTTTATCCAATGAATTACAGATATTATAATGTACTTGCCGCAGGCTTAAACCCATATTATGTACCTAACGATGGCGTGTATTATAACGATGCCAATGGGAATGCTGTAAAAGTAGGTTATGAAAATGCTGTAAAGTTTTCGGATTATGAGCAATATCGCAATGCCGATGTCAGGATAAAAAGAGGAATGGAATATACTATTGATTTTGGCAAGATAAAAGCTTTACAGACTTCGTTTATGGTTACCGGTGCATGGTTGCAGACAGAATCATATACAGAAGATGCACCGTACTGGGAAACCGTTAAGTACACAAGTTACACAGGTGGAGTTAGTAAAGATGAATCGTTTGTTGTAAAATTTCAGGATGAATATGGATATGGAACTGTATTCGAAAGGTTGAATACAAACATCAGTATCATTAACCATATTCCAAAACTTAAAATGATTGTTTCGCTAACGACCCAAATTGTTTGGTATGAAAAAGACTGGCGAAAAATTTATTCCGACGACAAGTTTTATTCACTTTCTGAATTAAGGAACTATTTGGGTAATGCCAGTTTATTCAGCTCAGAGCAGGAAGAAACGTATTATTACCAGCTTCCGGTCAGCTACAAGATGTACGACAATATTGAACATGTCTATACTCCCGGCGACTTTGCACAGTCGCTACACCAGTTGGCAATTGATAAAGAGTTAAAATACCGTTTTGGTGAGAAAGTGTTGCCAACACTTTTCCTATGTAATATTAACATCTCGAAAGATATTACCAAACGGATCAAACTGGCTTTCTATGCAAATAACTTTCTTAACATCAGACCAAGGCATCTAAATGAAAGGGAAGGTTCGTATGTACGGCGCAACCAGGAACCATTCTTTGGGGCCGATCTTACATTCCAATTTTAAAAATGAATTGTTATGAACGGAATTAAAAAATTAGCATTTTTGCTGGGATTGTTGTATTTCTCATGCAGCGATTATGAAATCCCTGAAACATATCAGGTCGCTATTAAAGTAGCCTATCCTGAGCTTTTTGATGGTGGCGCAAACGTCAGTAATGTTGATGTTAAAATCACAAATATACAAACAGCAAGAGAATACCTTCAAACAACCGATGATTTGGGAATTGCGAATTTCAAAGTACGGGGAGGTAACTATAACATCATGGTATCCTTTTCTGAAGAACGGGATGTGGACATTGAAGGGTTCATGTTTAAAAAGACAGTATTGTTCAATGGCGCTGTTAATAGTCAGATTATTACAGAAGGTGGGAAAGAGTTTGCTATACCCTTGCAATATTCGATAGCCAAAGAAGGATTTGTAATTAAAGAACTTTATACTTCAGGAAGCAGAACACCGGCAGGTAAGTCGTATGGAGCTGATAAGTTCGTTGAGATATACAACAATTCAGACAAAATTTTGTATTCCGACGGACTTTGTTTTGGGGCTGTATATCCAACAACAACCAATAAACCAACTCCGTATGTTGATGCAAATGGTAAATTACTTGACCGGATTCCGGTATGGAGTTTTGTAGCCATCGTGCCTGGCTCAGGTCAGGAACATCCCATCCAACCGGGTGAGTCGTTTGTGGTTGCATTATCGGGCTTAAACCACAAGGATGATCCAAACGGGAACCCAAATTCGATTGACTTATCTCATGCTAACTGGGAATTGTATGTTGATAAAGGTATGTATGCTGATGTGCCTTCGGTTCCCAACATATTAATGCAAAGAATAACAACAGGGAGTGCTATGGTTTTAGATATCTCTGGCCAGGTAAGTATCCTGTTCCGATTGCCTGAAGGTGATTTACAAACCATTTTTACGGATACGAATAATTATCTCAAAGTAGTTGGAAGTTCTTTCAATTGTTTTATGGTACATAAATCGTGGGTCATTGATGGAGTTGAAAACCCTAAGATACACAGCGATGGCGTTTATAAACGCTTACATGATGAGATTGATGTCAGTTACATTCAACACCGTGGAGGAAGCGAGAAAGTCTCTATAAAAAGAAAAGTTGGCGAAGTAATTAACGGACGCACCATTTATAAAGACACCAACAACTCTGCGGAGGATTTTTTGACCAATCAGGAACCAACCCCCGGAATAATCGCTAAAAACTAAACGAAGATGAAGAAACGGCTTATTATACCAGTTTATATTCTACTGATTGTTTTCAGTAGTAATATGTTGACGGCAGTTAATTCGGACAGCGACACACTGAAATCCAGTTCTTTATCAACTGAAAAATTATTAAACCTGAAAACAGTTTGGTCTGAATCAAGCAATGCTGCTTCATTGACTTTTTTTGATTTTGACGGACATTTTGGCTCAGTCTATTTTGGGTTCAATAATGCACAGGGAGATTACCGCTTATTTCAAGCGCCTGATCAGTCCAGTCAATACGGTTTTTATTCGAATGGCTATGTAAAAGAAGGGAAATGGAAATTCTATGGCAATTTCAACTATTACAATGCCCAGGAGAAAAATATCAAATGGACTGGTGTGATCGAACCATACAATGAAAATCCCTATACTGTCGGAGATTCGATCGGTGGGAACTACTGGAAAGAGTATTTTAAAATGCAGGGGAAAGGAGCGTTCGAATTAAACCGATTGGTTTCTTTGGGATTCGACATAAGATATGATGCAGGAGTTGGGACAAAGCGGAAAGACCCTCGTCCAACAAATATAATCACCAGTTTTGATGTTCGCCCGGGAGTTGTTTTTAACCTTGATAAAATTAAAATCGGAACAAACTTCAGGTATCAGGGAGGCAAAGAGGATATAAATTTCGAGAAGGTTACCGATAACAAATTCGATATTTTCTATTTCAAAGGTTTGGGGACTTTTTCATCAGAAACTTCAACAGCATCAGGATTTAATGATAGCTATACAATATCGAACTTGTACGGGGGAAGCTTACAATTCACCTTTGATACAGAGTTTATCAGAAACTATACCTCGGCCAATTTTGATAAAAAAGTTACAGATATCAAACGGGGAGCCTCTGATCCTCTGCAAATAGCATTGGTAGATAACTATATCACTGATATTAATTCTGTTTTTCTCTTCGGATCGAACGACAAAAAAATAAACCGGCTTGGACTGAACTATGTCCGACAGAAAATTTACGGACAGGAACCGGTCGTTGAGCCAAAACTCCTGCAGGTAACTTATCAGTGGTCAACGGTTGCCAAATACACACTCTATTGGAACGAAGCCAGTAACTACAATGTGAATTATTCCTATTATGACTTTACAGACACCGATCACATTAATTGGGGCGCAAAAATCAATTGTACAGTGAGTTCGGACAAAACTACCTATTATTTTGTACCTGAATATAACAAACTCAGCTATAATCAATTTGTTGTAGATGGATTGCTGGAAAAAGGGTTCGTATGGAATAAGTGGGAAAGCCTTTTCTCGGCCAATGGAGGATACCGTATGAGTTTTGACAACTCACTGGAGATAGTTACGGACGAAAAACTTTTGGAAAATGTCAGAACCGATTTTATTAATCAGGACTTTAACTACTACACTTCAGGGCTTTGGCAAATTGGTGCTTCTGTTAAAATAGGAAGGCAAATTTCGATAAATCATTCACCTGTTCAGTTCTTTCTGGACGCAGGATACAAATTGATGGTGTCCGACCTTCCGGGTGATTTAAATTGGGAAATCTTAGAGTTAAAATTAGGGATGAATTTTTAATAATATTTATCAATGAGCAATGTGATTGAGTGTAACAACCTGACACATTACTACGGCAAGAAAATGGTGTACGAAAACCTGAACATCCATGTCAGGGAAGGAAGTATACTGGGGTTGCTGGGTAAGAATGGTGCCGGGAAAACAACGACCATCAATATTTTGAATGGTTTTCTACAGCCCCGCAGTGGCGAATGCCTTATTTACGGTGAGAATTCACAGCATCTTTCACCTGCGACGAAGGCGAGAATTGGTTTCCTGATCGAGGGGCATATCCAGTATTCGTTTATGAATATTCATCAGGTTGAAAAGTTCTATTCGGGGTTTTATCCCAACTGGAAACCAGCCCCCTACTGGGAACTGATGTCGAAGCTGAAAGTGGCGCCAAACCAGAAAATATCGACCATGTCGTGTGGCCAGCGTTCGCAGGTGGCCTTGGGACTGATTCTGGCGCAAGACCCCGATTTGCTGATCCTCGACGACTTTTCAATGGGACTTGACCCGGGCTATCGCCGCCTGTTTATCGACTATTTGCGCGAGTATGCGAAATCGGAAAGCAAAACCATTTTTACCACGTCGCATATCATTCAGGACATGGAACGCCTGATCGATGATGTGCTGATTATGGACTACAACCGCGTGTTGGCTCAATGTCCGGTAAATGAATTCATGTCCACCTTTAAACAATTCCTTTTTGAGGCTGAAAAAGACCTGTCGGACCTGAAAAAAGAAAAATTTGTAGTGAACCTCGAAAAGGTGAAAAACAAAATTGAGTTATATACCTACGAATCGGAAGATTTTGTGAAGAATTTCCTCGATGAGAAAGGCATTGCATATAAAAACTTCACACAGGTGAAGATGGGATTGGAAGATGCATTTATTGGTTTAACCGGAAAATATTAGCGATATGTGGAAATCAGTTATATATAAAGAATGGTTAAAAGTCCGCTGGTTCCTGATTGGCTTTACGGCTTTGGGAATCTTCGGTGTCGGGTATATTTTCCTGAAAGTTCAGCACGACTTTGCCTTTATGGAAGCCAAAAATTACTGGTACAATTCGTTGTTCAAAGGATTGCAGTATTTTGGATATTTAAAATTTTTGCCGCTGGCCGGCGCTCTTGCAATCGGGGTTGCACAGTATTTTCCGGAGACAATTAACAAACGCATCAAATTAACATTCCATCTTCCTTTAAAGGAAAATAAAGTATTAATGATGATGCACACTTTTGGGACATGTAGCTTGCTTGCTGCATATTTGCTCATTTTCGCGGTGTTCTTTGGTTTTAGTAAAATCTTCTTTGCTTCGGAAATGGTGAATGGCGCAGTAATTTCTGTTTTTCCCTGGTTTCTGGCAGGCCTTACTTCCTATTTTATAATTGCGTTGGTTGTTCTTGAGCCCATCTGGAAATATCGTATTTTCTATTCGCTCATCGGTGGATTTTTTGTCACAATTTATTTGAAATCAGCGGTAACAGCAGGCTACGGGCCAGCCAATCCAATATTGTTCGTGTTGACTGCATGTTTGAGTATTGCCTTGATTTTTTCGGCATACCGCTTTAGAAAGGGGGAAATGTAATGGAACGGATAAGCAGATATATTTTAGTGTTAGTGGCTATTATTACATGTGCCATTATATTGCCGAAAGTGTACTGGATGGCTTTCGATAAACCCATTCGGGTGCCTTTGGTATTCTATAGTTGTACCGACGACGATTTTATGATATGCAGCACGGAAGGTAAAATCACGTTTAAGGATACTCGTGGAAATACCTATACCCGCGAAGAATACGAGCAAAAACTTCCGCTGATGTATACCCGACAGTTATTGATTTCAGGGATAATGCCCGATACAATAAAAGGTGTTGCAATGGATATGCACGAGTTGTCGAGGGCAAGATCTACTTTTCGGTTTAATCCGGAAGACTTGAATGGCCCGCAAACAAAACTGTTTCCCTTGTTCGAATCAGAATCGGGGCGCGCCAACCTGGAGTTACCCGATGATTATTTCCGGATTAGCTGGCGGATGGAGTTTATCAATTCTAAAACGAACACGATCGACGAAGAGAAAAGCCGTTTGTTTTCGGCTGCCCTTTACAAAAAAGGCTTCAATTTTCCGGCCAGACAAATTGCAGGGCTGCCAACTACCCTTAAATCGTGCGACGAAGGATATCTGGTTATCGATTCCTCGGAACAGCTTTTTCACATGAAAATGGTTAAAGGCAATCCGTTTGTTGTAAAAGTTGATCTACCGGACGGTTTAAAATTCCGGTTCATCAGTTGTGTCGATTTAAAAGACAAGAAATATTACGCATACCTGTTTTCCGAAAATAACGAGATTTATATTCTTACTCAGGATGAATACAAACTTGTAAAGCTTCCGGTCGAAGGTTTTGATCCCGATTTTTGCGGCTTACGGATTTTTGGCGACATTTTTCACTACAACGTAATTGTGCAGTCTGAAACTCAAATGAAAGTGGATGTTTTGAATTATTCGGATTATCAGAAAGTTGATACATACGAGGAAAACTGGTTGAAACGTTCGGAGCGGGTAACTGGTAAAATCGCAGCAGTAATATTCCCTGTACAATTAACATTAAGCGATAAAAACAGCGATTACACGAACTTTTATTCTGAGTTTTCTGCCGGATTCCTCTGGATACTTGTGAATCTGGCGCTGGCTGGCATCCACCTTTTTATACTGATTCGAAGAAAAGCAAAGTTGAGCAGGCATATTCTCGACTTAGGGGTGGTTACCTTTACCGGTATTTTCGGATTTATTGCTGTAAACTTCTTTCAGAATAAGTTCTTCGATTGATGGAAGAAAACAAGTGCGGTTTTTGTGATTACGGGGGAATGTATTTGGGGACGGTGAGTGTAAAAATCACGCCGTCTTGTTTAAATTGAGAATGGGGAGAACTCGGAATTTTTATTCCTAAATCAACGAAGCTGCACTTTTATGGTGCAGCTTTTTTTATTCAAGGAATCAGCACCCAAAAAAACTTGTTTTTAGTCAGGATTGCCTCCAATATCTGTTGTAAGTGATCAGTTTTTACATTCTGGATTCCAAAATGTAAAAACTGATTTGCTTTTATTGTGCTGCCTGTATATTAGTCGAAATCCGGAGGATTGTCGTTGAATTTTTCGGGTCGTTTGTAATTACCGTGATGGTTTTATTCTGACGGCCCAGCTTTCCGGTCGAGTCGAATTCAACTTTTAAAGGAACGCTTTCGTTTTGCCCGATCATGGTTTTTTCGGGAGTAACAGCGGTACAACCGCACGAAGTACTAACTCTGCGGATAATCAGGTCGCGCTTCCCGGCATTTTTCAGTGAAAATGTATGTTGTACTTTGCTGCCTTGTTTAATATCTCCAAAGTCAAAATCTTTGCTGTCGAATTCCACGACAGGAGCGTTTTTTAAATCTTCCGGGCTCAATGCCGAGAAATCTTCTTCAACAGTGGTACTTACGGCAATACGGTTCCGGTAATCGGAAGATCCATCAATATTGAGGTAAATGCTTTCCATTATAAACCCGTACATTTTCTTTTTCGAAGCATCGTAACTCAGGGTAAGTATTGCTTTCCCCTTTGGTTTTATTACCGATTCCGAGATACTCACTTTAATGTGTGGTGGAGTTTCTTTTAATTCTACCTTCACGTCGTTTTCCGTATCGTTCACCAACTCCAATTGTTCTGTTTTTGTTTCGATTTCGGTTTGTTTGGTGAAAGCAATATTGTTGGTTTTTACTCTCAGTGGGCCTATAGTTTGCGGATAAATTTCGGCCAGTGTTTTTTCACGCGGCGAAACTTCCCCTTTTATATAAAGAACGACAGTTGCATTCTCGGCATTCGAAATCACCTGGATCGATTTGTTGAACGTTCCCGGACGGCCTTTTGGGTCGTAACTTACTTTAATGTAGCCCTCTTGTCCCGGCGCAATGGGTTTGCGCTCCCATTCCGGAGTAGTACAACCACACGAAGGCTGTACATTGTTCAGGATTAATGGAACATTCCCTTTGTTGGTAAACTTGAATGTGTAGGTCTGAAGTCCGCTTTCCTCTTTGAATGTCCCGTAATCATGGGTGGTTTTCTCAAATTCGATTTTTGCTTTTCCCTGCTGGGCTGTTGTCAGGCCCGAAATAAACAATAAAAGAACGGTGAATAAACTAAATGCGATTTTCATATCCGTATAATTTGCATTAAAAATTAAGTTTTCAAAGATAATAATCCAATGTGGGATTATTCTTGTTTGATATGCAAAACTAAACATCCCCGGACAGATTTCCTGTTAACGCCCATAAAGTTTTGTTAATGAAATGTTAATCGCTGAAAATTTCCCTAAAATTACGTAGTTTCGCTGTTGATTTACTGGTAATGAGGGTGATATTATGATTCGGAATTCAATACGGTACATTGTTGTTTTAGCTACAATTTCAGTTTTAGGAATATTACTGCTCCAGTTTTTATTTCTGAAAAAGGCGATCGATATTAATGAGAAAAAATTTCAGGAAGATATAACGACTTCATTATATAATGTTGCCCGTGATTTGATTGAATACAATAACAAAGTGTACGGTCAGAAAACGAAAATAAACGAGATGTGCCTGGTTGAACAGATTTCGAGCAATTATTTTGTGGTGAATGTCAATCATGTTATCGATCCGGAATTGCTGGAATACCATCTGGTCAGTAACTTCAGGAAAAATCATATCAAGCTCGATTTCGAGTATGCCATTTACGATTGTGAAACCGATAAAATGGCCAATGGTAAACTGATCAGGGCGGAAAGTATTTTTAACGTATCCCAGAGCAATGGAGCCGATTCGTTGGATGAATGCAGTCAGGAGGAAATTGTTTTCAACGAGTTGCACAATGGAGGCAGGAAGGTTGCCAAAATGAAGAAATGCGAACTGCCCAAATGCCAAAAATACATGTACTATTTTGGGGTTAACTTTCCAAGTCGTTCGGTATTTTTTCATTCAAGACTGAAACCCTGGTATTTTGTGACTTCTCTTTTGCTTATCGTATTACTGTTTTTTGGCTACTCGCTTTATACAATCATCAAGCAGCGGCGATTGAGCGAGGTTCAGAAAAATTTCATAAATAACCTTACCCACGAGTTTAAAACGCCCATTGCATCAATAAGTCTGGCGGCCAAAGTACTCAGCGAGCCCAAAATTATTGAGCAGCCCGGACGTCTTGCCGACTATGCACGAATTATTCTCGAACAAAACAAACGGCTTTCATCTCAGGTTGAAAAAGTACTGCAAATGGCTTCCATTGAGAAGAAACGTCTGCAATTAAAAATCGATCCGGTGGAATTGAATTCGTTCATTGAAAAAACAATCGGTGAGTTTAAAAGCAGTCAGAACGGCAATTTGTGCAATATTCAATTTCATTCCGGGATTTCAAATGCCGGCATCAATGCCGATACCTTGCATTTTTCGAACCTGATTTTCAATATTCTCGACAATGCGGTGAAATACTGTGAAGATTCGCCGGAGATTCATGTTCGTTTAGCAGGGGAAGCAAAATCGTACACAATCTCGTTTGCCGATAACGGCATCGGGATTCCCAGGGAATTCCGTAAAAAAATATTTGCCCGGTTTTACCGCATCCCGACCGGCGATGTGCACAACGTGAAAGGCTTTGGGCTGGGACTCGATTACGTGAAAAAAATTGCCGACCGGCATGGATGGAAAATAAGGATTGAAGATAATTCTCCAAAAGGAACTATATTTATCGTTAAAATTCCGAAGAAATAAATTATGGATTTTTCAGGAGAACACATTTTTTTAGTTGAAGACGACCAGACCCTGAATTTCATCGTCAGGGACAACCTTGAACAAAACGGGTACAAGGTAACGGCGGTTGACGACGGGCAGAAAGCCATTACCGAATTTGAAAAAGACAAATTCAGTATTTGTATACTCGATGTTATGCTGCCTAAAAAAGATGGTTTTACGGTGGCCCGTGAAATCCGGAAAAAAGACGATCATGTTCCGATTATATTTCTGACAGCCAAGTCGATGACTGAAGATCGTATCAAAGGTTTGTCGATTGGCGGGGACGACTACATCACCAAACCTTTCAGTATGGAAGAACTTTTGCTTCGGATAAAAGTTTTTCTGAAACGTAGTTTGAAGCCCGACAATACGGATGGTATTCCTGTTGCACGCCGGGTAGGCGTATATAATTTTTACTTCGAGAACCTCATTCTGGAATGCGGCGACAAGCGCAAAACGCTGACATACAAAGAAGCGGAATTGTTGAAATATTTTTGCGAAAACTCGAACAAAGTGTTGAGCCGCTCCGAAATACTCATGAACGTGTGGGGGTCCGACGACTATTATCTCGGGCGCAGTCTCGATGTATTTATTTCACGTTTGCGCCGCTATTTGAAAGACGACCCCGATATTAAAATACTGAATTTACATGGCATCGGTTTCCGGTTCAATGCCCGGCTCGGGAAAAATTAATTAAAAATGAAGACGACAATGACTGCATCCCAACTATTAATATTAATGGCAATTGGGCTTTTGGCTGGTTTGCTTGGAGGGACCCTCGGTGTTGGCGGGGCCATTATCGTGGTTCCTGCGCTGGTACTGATTTTTGGCTTTACCCAACATCAGGCACAGGGAACTTCGCTGGCTTTTATGATTCCGCCGGTAACTTTACTGGCAGTCGCTAATTATTGGAAAGAAGGCTACGTAAACTGGAAATATGCACTGGTGCTTTCCGTCATGTTTTTTATCGGGGCCTATCTGGGCTCGTTTATATCGTTCAGCATTTCAGAAAAAATTCTGAGAAAAGTATTTGGTTTTTTTATTATTATAGTAGCGCTGAAGATGATTTTTTCAAAATAGGAAAAAACAGTTCAAAAATAGAAGACCAAATTCTGAGGCTAAAAAGTTCTATAGTCCGCGATTCGCGTCACCCTGCCTCGAAATTTCGGGGTGTTTCAGGGGCTGATTATTAGAACGATGAGATACTGAAGCATGTTTGGGATGACTCAACTCCAAACTTTTTGGATAGTTTCAGAATCTCAATACCAGACACTGAAACAAGTTCAGAATGCACCGGACTGTTCAGCTAATTTCCTGCTTATTTTTTACAGAAACTCATCGCCAAACGAAACACCCATTTTACGCGATTTCACAATCAATGGATGATCAGGTGTTACCAGGCTAACTTTACCGCCAACTTCTTCGAGGGGAACAGTTGTGAGTTGGTTGTTTTTGACGGCCACCATAACACCAAAGCATTCTTTTGCAATGCATTCGGCTGCAAATGCTCCGTAGCGGGTGGCCAGGATGCGGTCCATGGGAGTAGGACTGCCTCCCCGCTGAACATAGCCAAGCACCGTTTCGCGGGTTTCTATACCCGTGTACAAATGAATGGCTTCAGCAAGATACGATGCTGCCGATTTCCCTTCCGGATGCTTGATTCCTTCGGCTACTACCACGATTGAATATGGCTTTTTATCTTCGTAACGTTGCTCTATTTTCTTACAAACCGAACGTATATTATACTCCAGTTCAGGCAGCAGAATGATGTCGCCGCCACCGGCCATGCCCGCATAAAGGGCAATCCAGCCTGCTGTATGGCCCATCACTTCAATGATCATTACCCGCTGGTGCGAGTTGGCCGTAGTGTGCAAACGGTCGATAGCCTCAGTTGCAATCTGTAGGGCCGAATCGAAGCCAAATGTCACATCGGTACCCCAAACGTCGTTATCAATAGTTTTCGGTATACCAATTACATTCATGCCTTCTTCGCTTAACCGATTGGCAGTTTTCATAGTGCCGTTTCCGCCAATACAAACGATACAGTCAAGCTCCAGTTCCTTGTAATTTTCTTTGATTTGATCCGGCTTGTCGCTGTCACCTTCCTTTACAATTTTATAGGGTTTTTCGCGCGATGTTCCCAGAATGGTACCGCCAACCGTTAATATTCCCGACAAATCTTTTTCCCGTAAATGAATATAGTCTTTGTCAATTAATCCTGTAAAACCGGCATTAAATCCGATCACGTCCATCCCGTATGCCACAATTGCTGTTTTTCCGACCCCTCTGATTGCTGCGTTCAATCCCGGGCAATCGCCTCCTGCTGTCAATATGCCGATTCGTTTTGCTTTTTTATGGTTCATATAGTTCATTCTTTATACTGAATATTCATTTTTTATTGCAACCGAAATTACGAAAACAATTTGCTTCTTGTATATTTTTAGTAAAAAGATCACTATTATCCGACTAACCTAAAATTCTGAAGATATTATCTTCTAATTTTCTCATAGTCAGTTATTAATTATTTTTGTTTCAAAAGTCACCCCCTCAAAAAGCAAGTTTTGTTTGCAAGGATGATGCGGTGAACTCTGTTTTTTTCAAGTATTCCCGTTTGGTGCTTCGAAGTAGTTCAAATACATCCAGTAACCTAATCAGGTGTATTCGTACCAGTGATGCAACAACGGAAAATGCTTTTTTAGTTTGTGCCATTTTTTGGATGACCGTCATCAGTAGTTGGGCAATAAGTGTATTTCTCAGACATAAAACCATATTGTTTGACGCTTAGGAAATTTTCCCAACCATGAAATCATTCAAAATCACATTGGAGAAAAATTTCCAACGCATGAAATCAATTGTTTTTACATCTTTGAAAATTTTCCGAACCATTGCACCGGGCATCTGATTCGCGGGCCGAAAATTAAATTCACATAAAGTTCTGCAATTGCAAAGAACCATTACCGGTTAGAACGTTCAATCGTTTTCCGCCTGGCTCTTCCCCTCTGTTTATTATTGATTTTTTTCTTTTCCTTGTCAACTTCACTTCAGGTGAAAATTACACAGAAGCTAATTTAATATAAGCCAGATAAAAAGTCAATAGTTCAAAAAAATATTTTAACATATTTTTTTGAACAGGAGTTCGGCATGACGCTTCTTTGAGAGGAAGGTGAGATGACGAAACAATCCCGGTTTTAATCGGGTTCGGCATACGCTTTCATCAGGCAAGGCATCATCCCCGACCGGAAAGTCATCCTACTCAACCGGCGATTCACCCCTACCCCGATTGCAGCGTCACCCTGCCCCGATCGGAGAGTCACCCTGAACTTGTTTCAGTGCCTGTTGCTTTAACATACCTTTCCATTGTTATCATGAGATGCCGAAACGAGTTCGGCATGACGCTTTGATGGGTGGCATGACGCTTTGATGGAAAGTCACCCTGAACTTGTTTCGGGATCTGTCCCTTTTGCGTGCCTTTCCATTGTTATTGCGGGATGCTGAAACAAGTTCAGCATGACGAGGACAGGAGTTCGGCATGACGCTTTGATGGATGGCATGACGTTATGATGGAGGGTTCGCATCAATTACAGAATTTTCCGGATTAAAACGTCCGGAAATACATAATTGACCTTCTTTTACAACATACCAACCAACCGATAAATCAAGCATTTCTGGATTATCTTCCTGAATCAGCCTGATCTTCCAGTCACGGTGCCAGTTTTTAAGTTGCTTTTCCCGGTTAATGCATTCATTCATCCCTTCAATCTTTTCATAATACACCAGATCAGTAAGGTTGTACTTCGAGGTGAAAGCAGAGCCCTTTCCTGTTTTGTGTTCAAGAACTCTCCTCTTTATATCTGAAGTTACACCAATATAAAAAGTAGTTCTGTTCTTATTCGATAGGATGTAAACGAAGCCTTTTCTCATTGCAAAAATGTTGTTTTATATGTTTCAGTATACAAGGTAGGTGGTTTTAAACAAAAAGTAAAGAGTTAGAAACCTCAATATTGAAGGGAAGGGATATCGATGTATGGAAAGAGGCAAAAAGTCGCCTGCCTCCGGAGAAACGTCACCCTCCCCGATCGGCGAGTCATCCCTGCCCCGAAACTTCGGGGTTGTTTCAGGGCCTGTTGTTTTAACATGCCTTTCCATTGTTATCATGAGATGCCGAAACGAGTTCGGCATGACGCTTCATTGATGGGTGGTCATCCCGAACTTGTTTCGGGATCTGTCCCTTTAACGCGCCTTTCCATTGTGTTCGTGAGATGCTGAAACAAGTTCAGCATGACTGGATGATGTATGGCATGACGAGGACAGGAGTTCGGCATGGCGCTTTGATGTTGGGCATGACTGATCCAACTTTACTTAAACACCAGATACCCCGGGGCAATTCCAACGCGGAAGTGGTCTTTCAGTTCGCCGGAGGATGAATAGCGGTACACCATTCCGTCCTGCCGGTGGTCGATGGCATCGCCAACATACACATCCGAAGTTTTCGGGTCAATGGACAGACTGTAAAACCCGCCATACGTATCGGTATAAGGACTTTCGATAAAAGGCGATTCGGGCAGTTTCGTCGCATCAACCGGCATTTGCCAGACATGCAGGTTCAGGAAATAAAGTGTGTCGGCAGTTGCATTCATCGTCAGGCCCGACGGATGATTGCCTTTCGCAAAACGCCAGAGCCGTTCTACTTCAAAAGTCGACGCATCAATTTTTACCAGCGCAGGCGCTTCGAACCCAAAGGGGTTTCCTTCGAAACCGCCATCGGTGAGGACCCACAGCTTGCTGTTTTTATCGAGCGCCATGCTTTTGGGCTGAATCGGCACTTCAATTTCTTCCACCACCCGGTCAGTTTCCGAATCAATTACCAGCACCGTGTTGTCGTACGACCAGCACGAAACAAAAACGTATTTGCCCCACTGAACCATCTGCTCGGTGCTGTGCTGCAAAAACTGCGACAACGGTTCCGACACATCGATACTGCCCGTCTTTTGCAAGGTTTCAGGATTGATGATCGTTATTTTCGTGTTGTACAAATCGGTGATGTACGCTTTCTCAGAACTCACAAAATGGATATAGCGGGGCGAACTCAGCCCGGTAATACTACCTTTAAATTCGGCAGTTTCGGTATCGATCACATAAATTTTTCCGGAATTATTAACGACTACAAATCCCCGGTCGCCCAAAATATTCATCGACTGCACCACATCGCCCAGCGGTGCGCCGTTCCGGGCCTGAAAAATATGGTTGGTTACTTTCCTGGTGTTCGAATCGTAAAACGACAGCGAGGCGTTGCCGTACATGAAATTGCCTTCGTTGCAGATAAACACGCCCTCCCCGCCTTTGAAATTGAAGAAAACCGTTTCGACCGGTTCTTCGGAACAGGAAGCAATCAGGAAAAACAGTAACAAAATAAGCTTTGTTCCTGTCGGTGCGATGAGATCCTGAAACAAGTTCAGGATGACGCGCCCGGAAACGACCCTATAAGGGTCAGATATTGGTAGCCCGGGGTAATCCCGGTTTTTACCGGGAGCCACCCCGGGTTTGCGAATGACATATCCGGAAATGTCCGCGGGAAATCCAGGATCAGGACATGTTTCTTTTTCCCGGACGAAACGGTGAAAATGCCCCGGAAAAGCGTGTAAGAAGATGCCTGCTTTTTTCATGTGTTTATTTTTTCAAAGTTGACCGTACAATTTTCGTATTAGCTTTTGTTTTTTCAATTAAGTAACCGACGCATGGAATAGCCATAAGTAATCATTCCCGATTTGTATGAGCTTTAGCTCTTATGGCTATTTCATCGTTTCCATTCCAGTTGAAGGTTAAACGAATAGTACCGCCCCGGCATGGGTCGCCACAAAACGGCCATATAATCGGTATCGAAAATGTTTTCCACACGCAGCGATGCGTCGGCAGCGAACCATTTCAGTAAAAACTTCTTACCGGCAGTGACATGCACCAACCAATACGGGGTCAGCACTTCCTCGAACGCCGATTCGTTGTTGTCCGACGTAGTATAACGCTTGCCGGTGAACGGGGCGCTCGCCTTCACATAGTAGTTACGGTAATCGAGCTGTGCAAACACATTCCCTTTGTGTTTCGGAATATAAATCAGTTGTTTACCCCGCGATTCGTCAATTGATTCCACCGCATTCTCGTTGGTCGACCGGGTGAACGAATAATTGGCGTTCACTGCCAGTTTCAGTTGATCGGTCGGATGATAGCGCCACGAGGAAGAAAACTCCAACCCGCGCGAAAATACTTTTTTCAGGTTGGCTGCTTCCCAGTAATACGCGCCGTTGGCAGCAGGCCGCCAGATGATCCAGTCGTCGATGAGCGAGGCAAAACCAGTTAGTTTGAAGTCGAAATCAGATTCGTTTTGTGTCCATTTTTTCTGAAGCGCCACATCCGACGAAAAGCCGTCTTCCGGTTTCAGATCAGGGTTTCCGCCAGGCAGCCAGTACAAATCGTTCAGATTGGGTTTGTGGTAATTGCGGCTCAGGTTAATTTTCAATCCTGAAGTTTTATCGAAATCGTAATCAATGCCCAACGAAGGAATGAAAGCAATCAGTTTTCCATCGTACAATTCGGTGCGGAACAGGAACGACGCAGCCAGTTTTTTACTTAAAAGCGCCCGTGCAGAATTCAGCAGGGAACTTTCGAAACGCGACTCATTATACCCGGTTTGCTGCGCACGGTCGTATATTTCCACTTTGCTGAATGTATTGTTGAGCGACCACTGAAAACTCAGCTTTTCGCCCGGCTTCCAGTCGAATTTAGTTTGATGGGTGAACACATTTTCGCGGCTGTCGCTGTCGAAATTCACAAAATTGGCTTCAGTACTGCTTCGGAAATAGCCCAGTTGGTTATTCGAGAATCCGGCCATCATTTTCAGTTGGTGCTTTTCTGAATACCATTTCCAATCGGCCACCAGCCGCAGATTTTGGTCGTTCTGCGTTTCGGCGCGGTTGGCTCCCTCGAACGACATCAGTTGCGGCAAGTCGCGTTCGCTTTTGTAAAACCAGCCTTTCAGCGATACAAAATGCTTTCGCCCCAGTCGTCCGTAAAATTCCTGCAACAAACCCTGTTTTTTGTAGCCCGCGTTCTTCTGAACAGCATCGCGCTGTGGCAGTACCCCGTAATTATAATACGGAAAATCGTTCTCTGAACGGTCGGAAAACAGGCGGGTTTTCGACTGAAATTTTTCCGTTCCGGCCATCACCCGTATAAATTCTTTGTACGTCCTGAAACTTTCCAGCGTTTGCGAATAACGGATGTTGAGCCGGTTGCTCCAGTCGGCCTTATTTTCAATCAGGATGCTGCCGCCCAGCGCACCAGAACCGGCAGCCAGCGAACTTCCGCCGTGCAACAGTTCCATATCGTCGATAAAGGATACCGGTAACATCGAGAAATCGACATCGCCACGCATGGGTGAATTTACCGCCATACCGTTCCATACTACCTGGGTATGCGAGGAAGCCGTGCCCCGGAACGAAGCGGAAGCCGCCGAACCGCGCCCGTACGATTTAATGAATACCGGACTGTGTGCCGACAGCAACTCGGAAATATCGAGCGATTGCAGGGCTTTCAGAACCAATGTGTCAACCTTGGTTTGCATTACCCCGGCCTCTTCGGCTTTGCGTTGCCCGAAAACCGACACTTCCCGAATGCGAATGGTATCGCGGATGGATTGCGCCCAGCCGGTTTCAATAGAAAAAACCAGCAGCAAAAGGCAATATTTTATCCATCGTTTTCTCACCCGGTCGCTATTGTTTGATTATTTTTTGCTGAAAAATTTCATTTTCTGAGGACAGCCGCAAAAGATACACTCCCGGTTTCAGGAATGAAATATCCATTGGGGCATCATTTTCAAAATTCTGCTGAAGTACCCGGCGGCCCGAAAGGTCGAACAGTTCGACTGTCCCGGTTTGCAAATCAGAATTTATCCAAATCTGCCGGTTTGCCGGATTCGGGTAAACAGTTATTTGCTGTTGCGACAAGTCGTGTATTCCGGTGGTTCCGGCTACATTCAGCTTCAGTTTGTCAATTCCTGAAACAGCGATGTAATTACCGCTTTGTGCAAGGCTGAACGAAACTTTTCCGAATTCGTCGGTTTGTTTGGTTTCGCCGCCGTCAATTTTTACCGAAGCACCACTCATCACATCCGACGAAGTGACCGATACTTGCCGGTCGGCATTCATGCTGCATAAAAACTGCATCCGCTGGATTGCCACCGTTTCATTCCTACTGATACTGTCGTTGTCTGCTGTCAACTGGGTGAATTGCCAGTTTACCGAGTTGTCGGGGATATGGTAAATCAATAGTTCGTCGCCATTGTTTATTTCCGTTTCGAGGCCGGAAACAAACGTTTGCTGATTGATTTTCACCAGCCATACTTTTTTGTAAGCGTCGGTTTCGCGGGTTCCGCCGTAGCCGTAATGCAAAACAGTGGAGCCATTATCTGTTTCAGGAATTTTCCAAATATAAAGCTGATTGTTTCCACGCACATCGTCGCGAAATTTAAAATCGCCGGAGGTTTGCATCTGCTTAAAAACCTGTGCAATAGCATGTGCCACCGTAGTTTTCGATACCGCCTGAATCGAATAATCACCACCCCGGCTGTCGACAAAAGCATTCAGATCGAACAATTCAACCATCAGACTTTGGCGCGGGAACAGTGTTGCAGTTTCTGTCTTTACTGAAACAAAAACTTTTTTGGCAACTGATTCGGGCAAAACGGTTATCTGTACCAAATCTTTAATCTCCGGTTTTTCTTTAGCCTGAAAACGAAGCCAGGCCTGTCCTTCCTTCAAAGCCAGCAAATACGCCTGCCCGTCTTCCTCCGTTATACTGAAAACAGTATTGTCGCCCGAAGACCATTCTCCGGTCATTCCGGCAATTGTGTTTCCGGCGTCATCGGTAATTTTTCCGGTGAGTTTCAGTTTGTCGTTTTTCTGAACGGTAGTTGTGCTGAGTTCAATTTTCGCATTTCCGGCGGAAATTATTTTTAGTTCGTGTTCAGCAAAAACCGAATGGTCGGAGGCCAGCCATACTTTTAGAGCAACCGTTCCGGATTTCAATGCAGTTAATTTTCCGTTTTCAATTTTTACCGCATCGGCAGGGGTTGCAGTCCATTCAATAGTTTCAGCAAGCGGTTTTCCTTTTGAAAAAGAATGGGCTTTCAGCGACAAAACATCATTTTTGAAGACACTTTTCGGCAGATCCTCCATCACCACCATTTGTGTTTTCCCCTGTGCTGTTTGCGGGGCCACATCGCGGATACCTGCAATTTCAGCAGAAATCTCGCCAAGCCAACCGGCAATAGCATTCATCCCGGTATAAATCCGAACGAAATCAATTTTATTGAGTTCAACGTAATTTCTGTTTGCATCGCGCGCCCACGAAATATCAATGGCATCGCCGCCGCTGCCTTCAATTTCAAAAGTGTACGGATTGTCGGGCAGGTTTTCAGTCAGCGAAATGGTTTTTGTATTGTCGGCATAACCGAACGCACGGGGATGCACCACTACCTGCATGGCCGACGAAATATCGATGTTTCCGGCCACTAATGTTCCCGAAAAAGTCAGTTGTCCGGTATTGACACCCGGAAACCAGGCGCTCATCGGATAATACGGCTGCTGGTGAAAACTGTTGGCCCGCATCGTTCCCGACTGTCCGATATTGTCCGTCCAGTTAATATCGGCTACAATTCCGTCGCCCGGATTGGTGTATGTCATCTGATAATTGGCTTTGGTCGTTGAAAAATGGTGATCGCTCCCGGCAATTTCGTACCATGTATCGTCTGGCAGGCCGTTCGCATTGTCGTCGCGCATCACCTGTACAATACCGGTTTCAGACCAGATGGAAGTGGCATTTCCAAAGATGGTGAAATCGACCCCGTACGGGTTGGCCGGATCATTTTCGATGCTGTGGTCAAAACCAACAACAATATATCCGCCGTAACCGCCCAAACTGACTAGTCCGTTCAGCTTGCTGACAATGGATTGTGCAGCGGCGGGCCTCCCGATTTGTTCCGAATTGGTGTATTGCCCCGGAGCAGGCAAATACGAATGGATCGTTTTTACAAATTGACCGTGCGCAAAAAGGCTGGCTGTAATCAACAGCGCACATGCAATTAAATTTCTGATTGTGTTGCGAATCTTCATTTTTACCATCATTAAAATTGATGGATTTCGCAGCTTAAATAGGAAAGACCAGAGCAGTTACTGTTCTTTTGCTTTTTTCCCGAAAGCTTTAAAACCCTTTGTATCCGGCAGGTCTTCTGACTTATCCTACTCTTTGCCGCCTTCCCGTCCAAACGATGCAGACAGTGGCCTGATGGCAAAAAAATTACGAAATTACAGCAGCGGGAACTGTACAGGAATCTCACCTGTTTCCCTATTATCCCAATACGGGACCAAATACCCGGCAAAGGTAACTATTTTTTCTGCATTCAAACTTTTTTGAAAATCAAAATAACTTCCCTCAGGTATCCTGAAAATAACTTGGATTTATTGGCACAACCGACCAAAATATTCCATTTATCAATAATTGTATTTTTAAAGTAAATGATGTATATTTTCAGAAAAAATGCCTTATTTTTGAACGACATAAAACAAACAAAGCTCTAAAAATCGATATAAACAATTTAAAACATGGCTACGATTACTGTTAATAGTTACGATGAATTTGCCAGTTATTTAGGGAAAGAAATCGGCGTTTCCGAATACCTGAAAGTTACCCAGGATTACATTAATAAATTTGCTGATGCTACTTTAGACTGGCAATGGATTCATACCGATCCGGAACGCGCCAAAGTAGAATCGCCTTATAAAGCAACTATTGCTCATGGGTACTATTCCATTTCAATGCTTGCCTACTTCTGGATGCAGTTGATGGAAGTAAAAAACGTAAAAATGATGATCAATTACGGAATTGAGAATGTCCGCTTTGGCCAGCCTGTTGTTGTTGACAGCGAAATCAGGGTACGGGTGAAACTGCATTCTATTTCCGATTTGCGGGGAATTGCCAAGGTACAACTCGACATCCGGATGGAAATGAAAGACAGCCCGAAACCGGTTATGACCGGATTACTTACATTCCTTTACCATTTCGAAAATTAAATACATCGAATCTCTTTTTGCGGGATTCAGAACAATACATATTCAACCAGAATGAATTTTATAAAACCAATAATCATCTGCTTCGTCATTCTTTTCAGTTTTGGCGGATCATACGCCCAGCGATATCAAACTGAAATTACCGATTCGGTGTTGGTGAACTCATACACCTATGCGACTAAAGATGGTGAAGAATTAAAGCTGGACCTTTATCTTCCTGCTTTGGAATTTGAGAAAAATAAACTTGTTTTCCTGTATGTTCATGGCGGAGGTTTTTCAGGAGGTGACCGTTCAGCCGGAAAAACATTCTGCACCCGGCTTGCAAAAATGGGGTACGCCGCTATTTCGCTTGGTTACCGGCTCACCAGAAAGGGTACAGAAACAGGTTTTGGCTGCAACTGTCCGGCCAATGAAAAATTGGCAACTTTTCAGGCTTCGGTTGAAGACATTCAGGATGCTACCTCCTATTTGATACAGAACCGCGAATCGTTTGGCATCAATCCGCAAAAGATAATTTTGGGAGGAAGCAGCGCCGGTGCGGAAGCTGTATTGAATGCCGCCTATCAACCTCCGTTTTGCTACGGACTTGATTCCGGCCCGGTTTCGTATGCAGGAGTGGTGAGCATGGCCGGGGCAATCCCCGACCTGAGCAAGGTGTACGATGAATCGGCCGTCCCTTCCATGTTTTTCCACGGCACCTGCGACAATCTTGTACCCTACGCTTCTGCCCCGCACCATTACTGTAAGGAAAACGAACCCGGCTACATCATGCTTCACGGGGGGTATTCCATTTCTGAAAAACTCCGCGAACTGGGAAAACCGTATTGGCTGGTTTCCGTATGCGGGGGAGCTCACGAATGGGCAGGTAAACCAATCTCAGTTTATTTTGATGAAATAGCACGGTTTTGTTATGAGTTTGTCTTTCAGGGGAAAAAACAGCAAATTCATACGATTGTACCCGGCGATCAAACCAAATGCAATTATCAAACATTTAACTTCTGCAACCCGTGAAACAATTTATTTTACTCATCCTGTTAATCATTGGTTTTCATACCTTTGCCCAGGAGATGAATGTAATTACGTACAATATTCGGTATAATAATCCGGGCGACGGCGAGAATGCCTGGCCCATGAGAAAAGATTTGGTTGGTCAGTTACTGCGCTTCCATGAAGCCGATATTTTTGGTTTACAGGAAGCCATGATCGGACAAATAGAAGATTTATGCAAAGCCTTGCCTGAATTCAAATGGGTGGGAGTTGGACGTATCGACGGGAAACAAGCCGGAGAATTTTCGCCTGTTTTTTACAACTCCAAAAAATTTAATTTGCTTGACAATGGCAATTTCTGGCTTGCCGAAGATTGCACCAAACCGGCGCTTGCATGGGATGCAGCATGTGAAAGGGTTTGCTCATGGGCAATCCTGGAAGAAAAACAATCAGGAAAAAAAATATTGGTATTGAATACCCATCTTGACCATGTTGGCAAAATTGCCCGGGAGAAATCAGCCGAATTAACACTTCGAAAAATAGAAGAAATTAACACGGAAGAATTACCGGTAATATTGACAGGCGATTTCAATACTTTTCCAGATACCAAACCAATTGAGATTTTTAAAACAAAATTATCCGATTCGAAAGAAATTTCGGAACAAGCGCCATACGGACCGGAAGGAACATTTAATTCGTTCAACTTCAACTATCCTCTGGATAAGCGAATTGACTATATTTTTGTCAATAAAAAGGTAAAAGTGAAAAAATATGCGGTGCTTTCCGACTCAAAAAATCTGCATTATCCGTCCGATCATTTACCGGTTTTTGTTACAATTGTACTTTGATATTAGTAAAAACAAAAGAATATGAAAACATCAGGAATGGGAAATTGCGAAGAAACAGAAGCAAACGGAAAAAAAGAATCGATTCAAAAACTGATCGATCTGAAATTTCTTGAACAACGGAAAATCTTTCTCTGGGGACAGGTTGATGACGAATCGGCTGAAAATATTGTGAGCAAACTGCTTTATCTCGAATCGGTTGCCCCGGGCGAAAAAATCACATTTTTCATCAATAGTCCCGGAGGTGTCGTTACATCAGGATATTCTATTATGGACACCATGAACCTGATTTCGTCGCCGGTATCAACCGTGTGCATGGGACTGGCGGCCTCAATGGGCTCCATCCTTTTGTCGGCCGGAAAAAAAGGCGAACGGTTTATCTACCCTCGGGGAGAAGTGATGATCCACCAGCCAAGTATCGGATACCTGCAAGGCAGCGCAAGCGATCTGGAAATCCATGCCAAACAAATCATGAAAACCAAGCAACAGGCGGCAGAAATTCTGGCAAAAAACTGCAACCAGCCGTTGAAACAAATATTATCCGATTTTGAACGTGATTACTGGATGGACGCAAAGGAATCGGTTGCCTACGGTATTGTTGACGGAATCTATAAAATGAAATAAGCAGGAGATGCGATGAATATTACAGGAATGAAAACCGGCTTCAGTAAAGGTGATTTTTGCGATGCGTCGCAAATCAAAGTACTTGCCGACAGCATTGGAATGAACCGTGGCTATGCTGCTTTCGACTTTATGAAAGTGGTCAACCGGAAACCTTTTTATACAGAACGTCACCTCGACCGTTTTTTTCGAACTATGTCGATTTTACGCATCGGGATTCCGTATTCGAGGAGCGAAATCCGCGCAATTATTGAAACGCTTGCCGAAAAAAATACAGCAGGTAATTACGGACTAAAATTTTTCGCGGTCCCTATTGACTCTGCTGATCCGGATATATACCAATCGGATCTTTATATTACTCCGGTTGACCTGCCGGTTTATTCGCCCGAAATGGCTGAAAAAGGTTCAGCTTTGATAACCAAAGAATACGCGCGCTTTTTGCCCGAAGCCAAATCGACCAACTACCTGCCGATTGTTTTCTGGGAAAATGAAGTGAAGAAACACGGGGCGATTGATGTCCTGTATTACTTTAATAATCATGTACTGGAAACATCAAAAAGCAATATTTTCATTGTTCGCAACAATCAGGCATTTACCCCGGGAATCAATGTTTTAAAAGGAATTACCCGCAGTATTGTGATCGATATTCTGCACGAAAAACAAATTCAATTTTCAGAAAAAGATGTATTGACCGACGAACTGTTTGCCGCCGATGAGGTGTTTATTACCAGCACGACCAAAGAGGTTGCACCCATCGTGAAAATTGACGGCAAAATAATCGGGAACGGTAAGGTGGGGACGGTAAGCAAAATATTGATGGAAGCTTACCAAAAGCTGGTTCGCTGAGGGGTCTGTTATATCTCAGGCATAGTTTTCTAAACCTATCCTTGGAGCCTCACAATTAAGGACATTCTGCCTACTAATGAAGTCGTGGAATTGTGAAAAATTTCCCTTCCTGAAATCACCGTGACTGAAAGCTAATTACTGGCTGTTTCTTTGGAATTTGGAATCTGGAATTTGAGATTTGGAACTCTACTTTGTGTGCACCTCAATCACCCGGGCAATCGCTTCGCTGCAAGCCGGGCAAAAATACGGCACATCATTCGATTTCATCCGGCAATTCATCATAGGACTGTATACGCCGGTTGCTGTGTAACCACCTCCCTCGAAAACGCCAACTGCTTTTTCGTATTTCCCAGTTCTTGGCGTTGGCACCGGAGTATTTTTATCCAGCATTTTTTTCCATTTGCTTTCAAAATTAACCAGCGTGGTAAGGTTGGGCTCCCAAGGTTCAACTTTCAGGTTGTAAAAATTTTCGAACGCTACGCTACTGGTATAATATTCATCGCCCAAACCGGCAAAAGCGTGTCCGAATTCGTGTACAAATACTTTTTCAGAAAGCTCATTATCTGCCGATCCAACACTTAAAAAATTATAAAAACCGCCGCCGCCATACCGCTCTGTATTTACCAGCACAAAAATATGGTCCCACGGAACCAGCGCTGCCACATCGTAAATAGTCTTCATATCGCTGGTGGTCAGGTAACGTGGCGTATCGAAAGTGTAAAAAGTAGAATTAAAAATGGTGTTTTTGTAGATTGATTCTCCCGGCACATCGGTTCCCGATTCTTCGGAAGGACACAACACTGCATAAACGTTGAATTCATTCTTGTGCTTGTCGAATGGCGGACTACTGAATAAATAGTCGGACATCCGGTTTGCATCCGACAAAAATTTGTCCATCTCGTTTGCCGTATATCCTTCGGCCAAAAATACCAGATCGACACATTTTTCAGGTTTTCCGGATAACCGTATTTCTTTTGTTTCATACTCGTTCGGAATTTCCTGAAGAATAAAATAGTCTTCCGGAACAATAATCGCTGAATGGATGACCATAAAATCACCTTCCCATTGCCGTTGTTCTATTTCCAGCTTTATTTTTTTCTTCGGAAAAGGAACGAAAGCCGATTGGTAAAATGTACGCTTCATGCGTTTTGCCTCTTCGGTTGTTTGCCATTCCATGAACAAGGGAGAAATCCCTTTGGAAAAAATCAACTGTCCGGAGGCTTCATCGAAAACGCGGATACGGTAATTACCGAAATCAAACGGGTCGATAAGGTTGTTCTTTGAACCGGCCCAGTGAGGTTCCATCTTTATTTGCTGAGGAAAAACTTCCGTTGTTTTGTGGTCGCCTCCCAATAAAAAATCGTACCGGAGAGTTTGCTCTTTAAAGAAATCGTGAAAACATACATCTGCTTTTGCTGAAATTGCAGCAAATGCCACCAGCAGAAAAAAATATTTGATAGTTTTGACCATCTCTTTTAACTTTAATACAATAAACAAAATTCATAATAATTTGAAAATATGAAGCATTTATATTTCTTTTTAAATGATTTTTTTCAGGAACTGGCATTTACTGATTTTCTGGCCTCTGCCTCTTCCGTAATTATATGTATAACAGCGATATGGCTACTGGCTTTCATCGTCTTTTTTATTACCCGTAAGATTTCGGTCAGTTTTATTCACCGGATGGTGCTTAAAACAACATCCGACTGGGATGATTTTCTTCTTCACAGAAAAGTTTTCACAGCCCTTTCTCATCTGCCATCTGCTTTTATTTTTTATTTCACTTACAATTTTTCTGAAATAAAGGTTGTTGACGAAATCCTTCTCCGGGGAAGCCTTATTTATTTTGTTGTGATCGCCAGCATGGTTTTAAACCGTTTAGTACGAGCCGGACTTGATATCTACAACACAACTCTTTATGCACAAACCCGGTCAATAAAAGGATATGCGCAGTTGCTCCACATTCTGATTTATTTTGTTGCCGGTATTTTTATCATTTCGTTTATTGCCGGTAAATCGCCTATTTATTTGCTTACCGGGTTAGGAGCAATTGCAGCGGTTCTGTTGTTGGTATTCAAAGATACCATTCTGGGTCTTGTCGCCAGTATTCAGTTGTCGGCCAACAACATGGTAAAACCTGGAGACTGGATTGAAATGCCCAATCACAACGCCGACGGCACAGTGATTGACATCAGCCTGAACACCGTGAAGGTACAAAACGGGGACAAAACAATCACCATGATCCCTACCTACGCGCTCGTTTCCGAGTCGTTTAATAACTGGAAAGGTATGGAAGAATCGGGAGGCCGCCGGATTAAACGTTCGATCAATATCGACATGAAAAGCGTGAAATTTTGCGACCCGGCATTGCTCGAAAAATTAAAAAAATTCAGGTTGATAAGCGATTATGTAGAAAATAAGCAAAAAGAAATTACCGAGTCGAACAAAAGCCTGAACATTGACGAGAATGACACATTAAACAGCCGCAGGCAAACCAACCTGGGAATTTTCAGAAAATACATGGAAGCCTATTTGGCAAACAACCCGATGATCAGCAAAGAAATGACCTTCGTGGTTCGGTACCTTCAGCCTACCGAAAAAGGTATTCCCCTTGAAATATATGTATTCAGCAAAGAACAACGCCTAAACGATTACGAATCGATACAAGCCGATATTTTCGATCATATTCTTGCCGTAATTCCTGAATTTGAACTCAACATTTTCCAAAATCCGACAGGTAGCGATATCCTGGAATTCATCAAAAACCACTGATCATTATGCACATTTTTCCTTATGAATATCATACTGCCTGATGGAAAAATAAATTACATTAGCGAAAATGGAATGGAAAAATACAAGTTTTGCTTCCGATTACCAGATTGTTATAAATAACATGTTTTGAAGCATGGATATTTAAGATTTGTTATTTTTTCATACATTTACGTTTCAATTTTTAACCTTATTGAAATTTAAAACAACATGAACGAAGAGTTTATTGAACCTGTTCCACAGATTGATGAGCTGGATGAGAAAATCCTGAAGCTGATTACAAAAAATGCAAGAATACCATTTTTGGAAGTTGCCAGAGAGTGTGGTGTTTCAGGCGCTGCCATTCATCAGCGGGTACAACGGTTATTGAATCTGGGAGTTGTTTCGGGAAGTGAATTTATTGTGAATACTCAAAAATTAGGATACAACACCTGTGCTTACATGGGCATCCATCTTGAGAAAGCAAAATATCACCAGCAGGTGGTAAAAGCGCTGGAAACCATCCCTGAAATTGTTGAATGCCATTACGCCACCGGGTCGTTTGCCATTTTCATAAAAATCCAGACTAAAACGAACAAACACCTGAAAAAGATCATTGATGAACAACTTCAGGAAATTGATGGAATTGCCAGCACGGAAACGTTTATTTCCCTGGAAATGATGTTTAAACGACAGGTACCGATTAAGTAAAATTGATAATTCATATACACAGCCGGGCGGAAATAGTCCGGCTTTTTTATTTCAACTTCTCAGATGTCAACTGAAAGAAATACAATTATAGTACAGGCAAAAGGACTGTATCTTCAGTCGGGCATGTTTTATATTCTGGAAAACATCAACTTCGGACTGAAAAAAGGGGAATCGCTTGCGCTGACCGGAAACTCAGGAAGTGGAAAAACCAGTTTAGGTAAAATTATAGCCGGAATCAGTTCCCCCTTTCAAGGAGAGTTAAATGTTTCTCCGGACATAAAACGCTTGATGGTCGATCAGCAGGACCATTTTATTTCACAGTCGGGAAGAAAAAGCGCCTATTATTCGCAGCGATATGAAAGTCTGGAAGAAGATACGACTCCCGATGTCCGCACCTATTTACAGAAAATTCAGGAAAAAGCCGGATGCCCCGCTGATGAAAAGCAGCTTTCGGAAGTGATGGAACAAATGGGGATTAATTATATATCGGAACGCAAATTATTACAGCTTAGCAACGGAGAACGAAAACGTACCCAACTGGCTGCTGCTCTGCTGCAAAAACCCGACTTGCTCGTACTCGATCAGCCATTTGTGGGGATCGATGCCGACGCCCGGGCAAATCTGAACAAACTCCTCGAACAACAAATGAAATCCGGGGTATCACTGGTTATTATCTGCGATCAGGAACACATCCCGTCAGGCGTTCACAAAGTACTTGAACTGCACAAAGGAAAAATCACCCGCTTTGCCGACCGTGCAGAATACATTCCGGAAACTGTTTCTGATGGTTCAAAAAAGGAAGAAAATGCCAGCCTTTTCGACCTCTTGCCTGCCCCAAAGGAAATCTATTCGGATGTTATCTGCATGAAAAATGTAAAAGTACGATTTGGAGAAAAGGAGATACTGAAGGATATTAACTGGCAGGTAAAAAATAGCGATCAGTGGGCTTTACTGGGGCCAAACGGTGCGGGCAAAACAACGCTGCTGAGCCTGATTACTGCCGATAATCCGCAAGGTTATTCCAACGATCTGGTTTTGTTCGACCGAAAACGCGGGAGCGGTGAAAGCATCTGGGACATAAAAAAACGAATCGGCTTTGTTTCCCCCGAACTTCATCTTTATTTTTTGCGCGGAGGAGGAATCTATAATTCGGTACCCGGCCTGGGTGAGAAACCGCATACTTCCTACGATGCCCTGTCGTGTACCGACGTTATTGTTTCCGGCTTTCGCGACGAAATTGGGTTTACTGCATCTCCAACCGGATTGCAGCGGAAGATTGCCAACACGTGGCTCTCTATTCTGAAACTGGAACACCTGCACGACCGGAAGTTTTACCAGGCTTCGCTGGGCGAACAACGGTTGCTCCTGCTGGCCCGGACTCTTGTAAAATCACCTTCACTACTCATTCTCGACGAACCCTGTCAGGGGCTCGACCCGGAACAAACGAGGCATTTTATCCATTTGCTGGATATCGTTTGCATGAATCTGAATACGACTATGATTTATGTGACCCACATACAAGAAGAAATCCCTTCCTGCGTGACTAATTTACTGCACCTTGAAAACGGTAGGATAAACTACTGCGGGAAATTTCAGAAGTAACAGGCTTCAGGAGAAGCACAACATCATGCTGAACCGACTAAAAACCGCTCTTTCTCCTGACAATCAGTTCATCCACCACCACTGGATATCTTTTCAATTCCTTGTTTCGGATCGACAAGCTGATCTTTTCATTTTCTGAACGAACTTCAAACGGTATGCGAATGCGCATCCAGTCGCCACTGAACGAACAGAAAAAATGCTGAAACTGGCCGAGCTGGTAGTTCACCACCTGATCACCGTTTTTCTGGGTAAACTCGAAAACCGTGCGTCCCATCAGGTCTTTCTCAAAATTGTGTACCCAGAACAAGAGTTCACATTTATCGCCTGCTTTTACACCGGTCAGGTTATTATCGAACAAACTACGCCAGAAACGTGCTGCACTCCACACAGCCCCTTTTCCGTAAAGCGGTTCCTTATAAATAATCTTATCAAAACTCTCATACACAATGCAACCCACAGAATCCAGTTGTCCTGCGTGAATAAATTCCATTTCCTGCTCAAACTGTTTTTGCCCTTCCAAAGCCAGGTTTCGCAATGGTTTCAGCGGAAGCCTGTGCAGGTTGAATTTCGGACCTTCCCATATTTTTTCTGAAAGACTGATCAGTCTTTTTTCATTATCGCTCAATTCGGAACAATTATCAACCAGCAGAAGCAGTGGCTTTTGGCTTGGAAATTCTTCCAAAATTCTGTATGGGGCAACCGGATTGCTGACCAATTCGAGACTTTTGTACGTTTGTGAGATAGACGTGCGGCTCAGCATCACCGCCATCGATGGCAATCCTGTTTTCAGCGAAACAATATACGATTGTTTGGCAACATCGCATTTCGGATCGAGCCACACATTTTCGGAACCGATATGAAAATAAGGCAGGGGTAGTATCGCCTGAAAATCGGAAACATCAATCTTCTTTATCCATTCATTTTCCGGCGAAAGGTTTTGGCGGTCTTCCAATTCAGGAATCCGGTTAACCATCCGGTCGTTATACAATTTAACATTCAGCCAGGCATCAAAAAACAAGAATACGAATGCCGACGCCGTCAGTATTTTCATCCATTTGCTTTTGCTGAAAATCAGAAAAAGGCCATAAAAAACCACAATATTCAGCATGTAATAAAAGAGCCATGCAAAACGCGACAAAACCCGCAATTGCTGAATGGGCCCCATATAGTCGAGCAAAAATTTCAGTCCAAGGTTGAAAGGAAAACTGAATGACACAAGCAAGGAAGCCACAGAAGCCCAGAACAGAGCATTTATCAATGGACGATCGGTTATCATGTACCATTTTTGCTTGTTACGAATTCGTTTGTACATTCTAAAAAGCCCCCATATCATGCCGATCAGGGCTACCATGCCAATAAAAGCGTACGCTTCCCAGTCGAAATTCTGAAATGCTTTTACTGATGATAAAAAGTTTGCGTATGGTTTATGCAACGGCAAAAGAACCGTTGCCGGATTGGCCCGATAGGTAAAAAATCCCCATGGATGAGTTGTCCGGTCGGTCACCGGATCGGTCAGATTGACCAGCAGTTGAATAACCAGGAACGGCAAAATCATCTGGATAAAAACATGCAAAATCCATCGGTAATCTTTCACCGGTATTTGCCTGGTAAACAAAACACGGCCCCAATAAAACAGAAAGAGAAAGCCGAACAGGGCAAAAAAGTACATGTGCATTCCCGCTGCCAGAAAAGTAACAAAGCCGATCAATGCTGAAAAAAGAAATGATTTGTTCCGGTCGAACCGGATGAGCAGCCAAATCATCAGCGGAAGCCAGACTGCATAGCTGAGCGCAAGATGCCCCCCCAATCGGCCAATTTGCGGCGAAAGAAACGTGATGCCCACAGCAGCCAGAGTTGCAAACCACCAACTGGTTCCAAGTTCAGTAAAAATAAGGCACAGGAATACAGCCGCCAGTAAAAACGAAAACAGCATGAGGAGGTTGATAATAGCAACCGTATAACCGCTGATATCGAAAAAATGATTGCTGATAAATTTGATGGTATTCACCACCATCGGCTGGTTGTCGGTGAAAAAAATATTTTCGCCGTAAGGATAATTCATACCGTTCATACGAAACGCATCCGAGTCGTATTTCAAGTGATACAACGCTCCGTAATAGGCTTTTAGCCCATCTCCGCCCGGGGCAAAATAAATTTGGTTCGGGTTACGCAGGATTGGGGCAAAGAACAAATAAAGCAATGCAACTGAAAGAATAACGGTGGTGTATACAGTTCTTGATTTTAACATATCTCCAAAGATTCCAGATGTAAAAAATGTGATCAAATTACCGATCAACGCCGAAAAGTAGAAAAATATCTTCAAAAGTGAAAATCTTATTTGCGTTCTGTTCCTCTGTCCCCGCGCTGAAATGAAAGAAGCTGCCTGTTCTTTAGGCAGCCTCATATAAAAATCGTTTCAATTCATTGAAACGCAATATCAAAACTTTCCTTTCTTAAAAAAACGGAAAGAAAACTTTTTATTCTTCCACGTTAACTTCTTTGTACTCTTCAATAATTTTTAAAACCTGGGGCGACGTGACCCGTCCAAACACTTTTTCGCCCACCATCACCACAGGGGCAAGGCCGCAGGCGCCAACGCAACGCAGGCTGCTCAATGAAAATTTCCCGTCTGCGGTAGTTTGCCCGACTTCAATTTTCAACTGGCGTTTAAATTCGCTCAAAACCTGCTCGGCACCACGCACATAACAAGCCGTTCCCATGCAAATGGAAATCGGGAATTCGCCTTGCGGTTTCATGGTAAAAAATGAATAAAACGTTACTACTCCGTAAACTTTTGCCACCGACATGTTTAATTCCCGGGCAATTACTTCCTGAACTTCGGCAGGAAGATAACCCAATTTGCTTTGCACCTGATGGAGTACATTGATCAGCTCTCCCTCTTTATTATCGAATGAAGCACAGATTTCCTTTATCAGTTCGATCGTTTTCTCTGCTAATTTTATTTTTGGCATAATGTTGATTTTTTAGATTTACCAGACTTTAAAGTCACCCGGCCCCGAAACTTCGGGGTTGTTTCAGGGCCTCATTTATGAAAAGATGCTGAAACACTCGCCCTATATCGGGTTCAGCTTCTATCAAAATATTTCGTATGCAACAGATGATGCGCTTTTTCGCTCATGGGTTCGCCTAAAAATTCTTCGTACAATTTCTTGATGTACGGGTTTTCGTGTGATTTCCGTATTTTTTTGTTTTTATCTTCTGAATAAATTGCACGCTGCCGCTTTTTCAGGATTTCTACATCGCCGTGGTGATACGGTTGACCGCCGCCGCCGATACATCCGCCCGGGCACGACATAATTTCAATAGCATGAAACTCACTGGTACCGGCTTTTATTTCTTCAAGCAATTTGCGGGCATTTCCCAATCCGTGTGCAATACCAATATTGATGGGCGTTCCGTTGAAATCGATGGTAGCCTTGCGCAAGCCATCCATTCCGCGAAGCTCTTCAAAATCGAGACGCGGAAGCGGTTTCCCGGTAAACACTTCGTAAGCTGTACGGACAGCCGCTTCAATCACACCGCCGGTAGTTCCAAAAATCACACCTGCCCCGCTTGATTCACCCAACGGCTGGTCAAAATTCTCATCGGGCAGCGTCCTGAAATCAATATTGGCAAGGTTGATCAACCGGGCCAACTCGCGGGTCGTTAAAGCGTAGTCAACATCAGGGTTGCCATTCATTGAAAATTCTTCGCGACTGCTTTCGTATTTTTTAGCCACGCAAGGCATGATGGAAACAACCACCAATTCCTCGCGTTTCAGTTTTAGTTTTTCAGCAAAATAAGTTTTCGCAATTGCCCCAAACATTTGTTGCGGCGAACGGGCTGTCGACGGAATATCTTTCAGCTCGGGAAACTGGTGTTCGAAAAATTTCACCCAAGCCGGGCAACACGAAGTCAGGATCGGCAATTTCACATTTTTATCGCCTTTCATGTAGGCCGACAAACGCCCGAGCAACTCAGTGCCTTCTTCCATGATGGTAAGGTCGGCAGCAAAATCGGTATCGAACACATAATTAAAGCCCAAACGACGCAGGGCAGCAGCCATTTTACCGGTTACCAAAGTCCCGGCTTCCATGTGAAATTCTTCGCCCAGTGCAGCACGCACGGCAGGCGCTGTTTGTACGATCACGGTTTTCGACGGATCGGACAATGCACGGATCACGGCCCCGGTTTGATCAACTTCAGTTAATGCTCCGGTAGGACAAACGGCGACACACTGGCCGCAATAAGTACATACCGAATGGTCGAGGTTCATTTCGAAAGCCGGTGCCACTACTGCATTGAAGCCACGGTTCACTGCCGAAAGAACACCTACTGTTTGCACCTCGTTACACATCATTTCGCAACGACGGCACATGATGCATTTATTTATTTCGCGGATGATGGCTGGTGAAGTATCTTCACGGTAAGTCGATTGTTCTCCTTTGTAATGAATCTCACGGATTCCCAGATGATGAGCCATATCCTGCAATTCGCAATTACCCGATTTGGCACAGATCAAACAGTCGGCCGGATGGTCGGAAAGGATTAGTTCGACAACTGTACGACGGGCATTCACCACGCGGATGGAGTGTGTTTTCACTTCCATTCCCTCGGTCGCCAGCGTTACGCAAGCCGGAGCCAGGTTTTTTCGTCCCATCACTTCAACCACACAAACGCGGCAGCCTCCGGGCTTATTTTCAATATCCATATCTTCCAGCTTCATGTGGCACAGCGTCGGAATTTCAATACCGATGCTTGAAGCCGCCTGCAGAACGGTAGTCCCTTTCTTTACGACTACCGGTTTATTATCTACTATTAAATTGATCATCTTCAGTTCGATTTAAAATTACCTAATTAAAACAGCTCCGAATTTGCATTTTTCCAAACAAACGCCGCATTTGATACACAGCGACTGATCGATGTAGTGCGGACTGCGTTTTTCACCGGAAATGGCGCCAACCGGACAGTTACGGAAACACAAGGTGCAACCGGTACATTTTTCATCGTCGATGGAATAGTGGAGCAATTTTTTACACTGACCAGCCGGGCATTTGTGCTCGTCAACATGGGCCAGGTATTCATCCATAAAATTATCGAGCGTCGACAGCACCGGGTTGGGTGATGTTTGTCCCAAGCCGCAGAGCGACGTATCTTTGATAACATTTCCCAGAATACGCAGGCGGTCTAAATCTTCACGGGTACCTTTTCCTGAAGTGATTTTATCGAGTATCTCATGCAAACGCTTGTTCCCGATCCGGCAGGGCGTACATTTTCCGCACGATTCTTCCAACGTGAATTCGAGGTAGAATTTGGCAATCGACACCATGCAGTCGCCCTCATCCATCACGATCATCCCTCCCGATCCCATCATTGAACCGGCTTTCAGAAGGTTGTCGTAATCAATCGGCACATCGAGAAAATCTTTGGTAAGGCAGCCACCCGAAGGGCCTCCGGTTTGTACCGATTTAAATTCCTTGCCGTCTTTTATACCGCCACCGATGTCGTAAATTACTTCGCGCAGGGTCGTTCCCATGGGTACTTCAATCAGTCCCACATTATTAATATTTCCGGCCAGTGCAAATACTTTGGTCCCTTTCGATTTTTCGGTGCCAATTGCAGAAAACCAAGCCGCACCTTTGTTTATAATAACCGGGATATTTGCAAATGTTTCCACATTGTTCACATTGGTTGGTTTTCCCAGGTAGCCCGACTCTGCCGGGAACGGAGGTTTCACGGTAGGTTCGCCACGAAGTCCTTCCATTGAATGGATCAGCGCTGTTTCCTCGCCGCAAACAAAAGCGCCCGCCCCGTACTTCAGTTCAATATCGAAATGAAAACCGGTTCCCAGAATATCAGTTCCCAACAGCCCGTATTCCTTTGCTTGATTAATAGCCACTTTCAAACGTTGGATGGCCAGCGGATATTCGGCACGAATATATACCAAACCTTTGTCGGCGCCAACACAATAGCCGCAAATCGCCATTGCTTCGATAACCGAATGCGGGTCGCCTTCCAGAATTGAACGGTCCATAAATGCACCGGGGTCGCCTTCATCGGCATTGCAAACTACGTATTTCTGATCGCCAGCCGCCTTGCGGGTAAGTTCCCACTTCAAACCGGTTGGGAAACCGCCGCCGCCACGACCGCGCAGTCCCGAGTCTTTCACAACCTGGATTACTTCTTCCGGCGTTTTTTCCGACAGACAGGTTCCCAAAGCGGCATAACCATCGCGGGCGATGTATTCTTCAACATTTTCAGGATTGATAAAACCACAGTTGCGAAGAGCTATACGGATTTGTTTTTTATAAAAATCCATCCCTGTGGCATCCGGTATCAGGTGATCGTTTTTTGGATCTTTATAAAGCAGATGTTTTACTTTTCTGCCTTTAACAATATGTTCTTCAACGATTTCCCAAACATCTTTCGGAGTAACCTGTGTATAAAATGTATTATCAGGAAGAATTTTTACGATCGGCCCCTTTTCGCAGAAGCCGAAGCAGCCTGTGGTAATCACCTGAACCTCGTCAGCCAGTCCCAGTTCAGATAAATATTTTTTGAAATTATTTTTGATCTGCTCGCTTTCAGAGGCTTTACACCCGGTGCCCCCGCAAACAAGCACATGCATGTTATAATCGGCCATAATTGTTCCGTTTTTAGGTTTTACTCGTCTATTGTTTTATAACTCACCGGAATAATGCCATCAACCATTTCTCCAAGTTTGATGTGTTTTTCGATGATTTCCAATGCTTTTTCTTTACCCACATGACCGTATACCACCGGCTCCTTGCCGGGAATAGTCAGTTCAATGGTAGGTTCGGCAAAACAATAGCCCATACACCCGGTTTGGGTCACAACGGCATCAATACCCTGATGCTCCAGTTCATCAATCAGATACGTCATGGTTTCCTTTGCCCCGGAAGCAATTCCGCAGGTGGCCATCGAAACTTTGATTTGAACAAGTTTGTCGGGCTTATCGCCCTGTTCACGTAGTTTAATTTTCGACTGAACTTCATCGCGTATTCTTTTCAGGTCAGCCAATGTTTTGATCTTTGTCATGATAGAGATAGATTGCTTGTGATAGATAGTTTTTTATGTAATCAAGATATGGTTTTCTGTGTCAAATGTCCAATCTTTCAGAGGAAAAAAGTCTAATTTTTATCATCATTCGCTTATTTGGACTTGTTCTAAATTCGCTGATAAATAATCGGTTAAAAACTTCCGTACTTCAGGCGTGCGAATTGGTATCCCGTCGAGCATTTCGTTGATTTCCGAAGTATTTACCGAAAACTCACCGGATGGCGTTTTGTGCCTGTATTCAAAATTTATTTCGCCGGACGAAGAAAACAAGATCATCAGTGTTCCGACGATGTCGCCCAGCACCGGGCGGTCAATGTGGCTAAAACTAAAAGCAGCAGTGAGCTGTGTTCCTTTATTTTTTTCAGAATGAATGGAAAAACTACCGCCCGCATTTTCGGCATTCTGCTTTAAAAGCGACAGGCCCAGACCTACTTTACGTGTGGTGCGCGAAGTATAAAACGGATCGATCGCTTTGGCAAGTTCTTCCGCGTCCATACCACAACCGTCATCGTCAATTCGGATGATAAACTGGTCGGCATCAGGTTTTTCTTCAATTTCAATACAAATTTGCGATGCCTTTGCCCGGATGGAATTCTGGGCAATGTCCAATATGTGCATCGAAAGGTCTTTCATTTTTCGGGGTTACTATTTTGTATGTGCTGCGTTATTCGAATTCGTTTGTCTGTTCCGTTTTTTCAACTGTCAGATCATGGAATTTTGGTACCTCGGTTCCCGATTTTTAAAAGCGCCTTTTTAATTTCTGAAAACGAAATTTCCTGCATCTCTAAAATGGTACAAACTTCGCCTACGTTTTCAGGATAATGCGCATCGGAAAATTTCACGATGCTGATCTCATCCGGTATTGAATATTTTGAACGGATATCCGTTTCATTCACCCTCTTTGATATTTGAAGCGCTTCGAATTGAAGGCTTTCAGGAATAAATCCCAACTGACTGTAAATGCTGGTTACATACCGGTCTACATGCGCCGGGATGAAAATACCTCCTATTTCATGAACTTTTATCTCCACTTCATCGATGCCAACTTCCAGCGCCGAGCCCAGGTATTTTTCCTCATACCCGATAATATTGGAATGTTCATCAACAAATACCTGGTAGCCAAATAAGCCGGGATGGTTGGCAATGGGTGGCAAATGCCGGTCGATATATTGTTGAAAATCGTTCATTGCTTTTGTGTCGGGGAAAAAAACAAGTACATGAATTTCTTCGGAGGTGTTTATTTCGCAGCCCGGTAATACAAAGATGTCCTCACGGGCAGCTACTTTCGAAACCGCTTCAACATTGCGGGTACTGTTGTGATCGGTAATACCGATAATATCGAGTTTTTGCTTTTTTGCCCGGGCAACAATATTTTCAGGGCTCATGTCCAAATCGGCACATGGCGACAAAACCGTGTGGATATGCAGATCGGCCCTGAATTGTCGCATGGCTTAGCGGTTTAGCAATTCGTACAGTTTTCCTGAAATTTCGAACGTACTTAACCCGGTTCCGAGGATCGGGATATTCTCATTATTGCTGTGCTGCAAGGTGTTTTCATTGGGTTCGAGCCCTTTCACCAAAATAATTGCAGCCATATCTTTCAGCGAAGCAATGGCCATCACATTCTGATGAACCTGCAAGGTGATCCATACCTGTCCGTCCCGTGCGTTTCCCATTACATCGCTCAACAAGTCGGACACGTATCCGCCTGTTATTTCGTTGTCAAGCCCCTTCTCCCCGGAAAAGACTTTCAACCCTAATTCATTTACCAATTCAGAAACCTTCATTTCTTTTTCCTTTTTTATTGCAATCGGCTTCAAAGCGGTCGGTTCCCCATTTCTTTTCAAGGTTCCGGTACGCTTTGCCCGGTTCAATTTTTCTTTCATTTTGCCAGCGTTGCTGGATAAAAATGCAATCCGACATTTTTGCCTGACCCGTTACCATGTCTTCGGCCAGCGCATGACAGTTGGGCGCCCCGCAGGCCCCGCAATCGATACCCGGCAGAAAACACAAAATACGTTGCGCTTTGTTCATCTTCTCGATGGCTTTCATGCGGTCGCTGTCGAAACGAAACACAGGGTTCGGACTCATTTTATCGGATACCATTTTTTGCTTAATCTTTTCTGTATCTACTTGAAGAGATGCCAAATCAATATCTTTTGCTTCGGGATACCTTTTCGCCCGGTGTTCAAGTCGCTCCACTGTCAGGAAACGGTTACCGGTCATCATGATGCCCCCGGCACAACTTTGATCGCAAGCCCGAAGTTCCAGAAAATCGAGACCGGGAACTTCTTCGTTTTCCAGTCTTTCCAGAAATTTAATTACATTGTGGATACCATCGATAGCCATGCTCCGATCGCCAAAATGAATGGATTCGCCCCGTGTGAGGCTCCACAAAATGCCATCTTTGGTAATGTGCCTGCGCTGATCGCTGGTATCTTCAACCTCCACTTCATCAATCACCTTCATCACCCGGTTGTACAACTCATTCATATTGATGGTCCCGTCAACAATTGATTCACGTTCAACTACCGGACTTTTTACCGCTGCTATTTTGGCGCAACAGGGCGTTACATAAAACAAGCCTATTTCTTCTTTTTTCGCCCCTTGCTTTATCAACTCCTGAATAGCAAAATGGGCGCCCATATCATGCGGGGCTTTCCGGAGGATCAGGTTATCAATCAGGGAAGGGTAACGCAGTTGGATCAGTTTTACAATTGCCGGGCAGTAGCCGGAAATATTGGGTTTGTTGTCTTTTTCCGAACGACAATATTCTTTTACTGAATCGATCATAAGCTGAATGGGTTGTTCCACCTCAAATACATGTGTGAACCCTAATTTCAACAAGGCTGAATAAATACGGTTTTCCTTGATTTTTTCAGGAAACTGGCCGATCATCACCGAAGGGAAAAGTACCACCCGGTACTTGAATGCCTTTATTTTATTAAGGTCATCCTGCTCCAAATAAATAGCTTTTACCGGGCACGAACGAAAACAATATCCACAGTCGACACAACGTTCGTAATCAATTGTAGCAACACCATTAATCACACGGATAGCTTCCGTCGGACAAATCTTCATGCAGTGGGTACAACCAATGCACTTTTGCCTGTCGACTTTTAAAGCATGATATGTAGTCCGGTTAAACATTAAAAATAATTCACCATTATTAATTCTGTTCCAACGCCAACTGTGCTTTTAATATCCATCAGGTCGGTGTTCTTTTTTATATTCGGCAATCCCATTCCGGCGCCAAAACCCATTTCCCGTACTTTCTTGCTGGCTGTCGAGAAGCCTTCTTTCATAGCCATTTCAATATCTGGAATCCCGGGTCCCTCATCTGTCAGCCGAATTGTTATTTTTTTGTCGTCAATTTCAACATCAATGGTACCCCGATAGGCATGCGCTACAATATTTACTTCGGCCTCGTAAAGAGCAATTACAATATTTTTTATTGTTTTCGCATCAATTCCCAATTGCTTCAGCACCTTCTTCACTTCGCTTGAAGCTTGTCCCGCCTGGGTAAAATCACCGCCTTCTATTTTGAACGACAACCTCATTCCAATCTTAATAAATGGGTTTTAGACCTGCATGGTACAATAAACCACTCGCCTTGAACAATGAAAACGGCGATTCCAGAATCACCATTCCGTTTTCGATGGCCAGTTCCAGAATTTCATCTGATGCCTTTTTATTCCTCACAAAAGCAATGTATTTAATATCGGACATTTCGGCTGTACGCACGGCTTGCACATTCGACAAACCGGTAATTAGCAACATATTTTCGGCATCAAGGGTTAAAACATCACTCATCAGGTCGGAGCTGAACCCGTATCTGATTTCATCATTTGCAAACTGTTCACCACAAACAATTTTCGCTTCCAGAATACCGGCTATCTCTGCTAGCTTCATTTTATTTTGTTAGCTGATTATTTTTTGCAAAGATGAACTAAATGGATGAATTCGGAAACAGCTTTTGTCTGGTTTTTCTATTTGAACCGAAATTTAAAATGATTTGAAATAAGGAATTCTTCAATTCTCATTTTCCGAATTAAAAAATATTTGTTATTCCATCTTGCCCACAACAACGACATAATTTTTGCCGTATTTTTTTGCACATTTCGGACAGGTGGTGTACCACATATACCATTTCTGAATAACGAGGCCTTTTGTTTTGGCATCCTGCTCAAAATCCTTACACCATTTGCCGGTATCTTTAAATGGACCTTCGTACACTTTACTGAAAAATTTTCCGGATAACGTTACGTTTTCAGCGCCTTTAATTTCTTTGTCAACAGCAAGGTAAATATCCATGTTCCATTTCGAAGTATGGTCTGAAAGACAGAGCCAGTCGGGCATGGTAGCTTCTGCTTCCCGTACTTTTTTGTCCAGCCGTTTCATTGCGCCGCCAAAGTTTAAGGGCATATAAAAAAGTGTGGAAACATGATCTTTTATAAAACGTTTATTTTCCCATACAAATAATTTATTTTCCCAGGGAGCCGGGTCAAATTCGGGACAACAGACAGATTCAAGGTTCGTTTTTGGTTCCATAACTGTTTATTTTTGGTTTTTTAATAGTACGCAACTGATAATAGGGAAATAAAAGTGTCGTCAATCTTTCAAAATATGAATAGAACAAAGATATAAATAACTTGTGATCAGTACATTTGTTATCCTCTTTGTTTTCATTCGAATAATGAAATTTTTATCTATTCCGGAGTTATTTATTATTATCCGGTTGTTGGGATTTGTTGTATGTAATTTGTATTTTAAGTGTACAAAAAATGAGACTATGATCTATGATGAAAAATCCTTTCACGAAGGGATGATTGATGACCCTGAATTGCAGCAAAAAATCATCGATGCTTTGCCAATTCCGATTTTTTACCGCGACAAAAACGGGATTTACAAGGCTTGTAACAAAGCTCATGAAGATTTTATCGGCAAGCCCAAAGAACAAATCATCGGGAAGACGGTGTTCGATTTCCAGCCTCTTGAAATTGCGGAGATTTATGCCCGGCGCGACCAGGAATTGTTTGACAGTCCCGGGAACCAAAGCTATGAAGAAAAATTCAGGGATGGAGAAGGAGTATTGCACGATGTAGTTTTCAACAAGGCAGTTATCCGTGACAAAAACAATGAAATTGCAGGCATCGTGGGTTCTATTTTTGATATTACCGAGCGAAAAAAAGCCGAACGAAAGCTGGAAAAAGCAAAAGAAGCCAGTGTCATCGCTTCGGTCATGATGCAAAAAATCAGGGCCGGGATCGTCATTGTTGATTCGGATTTGAAAGTGATTGATTCGAACCCGAGCTTTGCCCAAATGTTTGGCGAAGAAATAGAGGAACTGTTCGATACCATTCCCGGCTTGCATGGCGCCGATTTCCGCGAGTTGGTTCCCGAGGTGGTATCAAAAATGCTTGCGTCCCTGCTGAGTTCCGGAGAAAACCTGATTGAACGTGACCTGAAAATTCAAAATAAATTGCTGCATGTGCAGGTAATCACCATCTACAAAAACCGGGTAGTTGGAGCGTTGATCCGCGACATGTCGACCCCCTCGCTGGTACGCGAAGAAATAATCAGCCGGGCACAGCGGGTAAACAAACAGAACCTTGAAACGGTGCAGAAAATTGCATTCCTGTTAGGCGAGAATGCCTCGCTGACCGAAGAAATGCTGAACTCAATTATCGAATCGTATAAATACGGGGAAGACGAATAATGGCCGACTATCACATTGAAATCGATTTCCAGCAAAGTCATCCAAAAGGGCAAATCGTTTGCGGCGATGTGTTTTATTCCCGCAAGATCAGGGAAGAAGGACGGACCATTCTGGTACTTTCCGACGGCATTGGGCATGGCGTAAAAGCCAATGTTTTGGCCACTCTCACTGCATCCATGGCACTGAATTACACCTCTTTTCATATCAAACCCGACATTGCCGCCAACATTTTCATGCGGGTTCTTCCCCGCAGCAGCGATGGGAAAGAAAGCTATGCAACCTTCACCATTATCGAAATTGAAGATGAAGGAATGGTTCGGATCATCAATTACGACAACCCGCCAAGCCTGATTTTCAGGCATGGAAAAATTTTTTATCCGAAAGAAGAACGGATTAACATCCGGGGAGATGAAAACAAGGGAAAAATATTGCGTATTCGGGAATTTCATCCTATGAAAGAAGACCGTATCATATTCATGACTGACGGAGTTGACCAATCGGGGCTGGGAAGCGCAAAATACCCGATGGGCTGGGGATTGGAGAATATTTCCTACTTTGCGGAAAACCAGATCGCCCGGGAACCCGATATTCCGGCCGGGAAACTGGCCCGGAAAATTATATCGCAGGCGGCAATGAACGACGGGGTTGAAGTAAAAGACGACACCAGTTGCGGGGTCGTTTACTTCAGAGAACCTCGTGAATTTATGCTGATTACAGGTCCTCCATTCTATAAGATCAAAGACTTCGATTTTGTGGCTGCCATTCAGAATTTCAGAGGCAAAAAAATTATCTGCGGAGGAACAACTGCAGAGATCATTGCCCGCGAACTCGATCTGGAAGTGCGCATTGAACATCGCTTCCGCGACGAAGAAATACCGCCGACAGCCGAGATGTTTGGCTTCGAGATGGTCACCGAAGGAATACTCACCCTGGGAAAAGTGGAAGAAATACTGGAAGCCTACAACAGTGAAACCCGCCTGGAGGATAGTCCGCCGGAAGAAGTTGTAAAACTACTTTTGAATCACGATTATATTCATATTATTGTCGGAACCCGCATCAACTGGGCACACCAGGATCCCGATCAGCCGGTACAGCTTGAAATTCGAAAATTTGTAGTGAAACGGATCATTAAAATACTGGAGGAAAAATTCTTTAAAAAAGTAAAGGTTAATTACACCTAAAAATTGATTATTAATACGAAAAACGAAATTCACATGTACAAGCCATTTATTTTACTGATTTTTCTGACTGTTATCGGACTGTCTGTTTCGGCCCAGCGCGAATTTAAAATGACAGAAGGAGACACCACCTTTGTGATGAAACGGTATGTTTTCATGCTTCTTGAAAAAGGCTCAGAACGCAGCCAGGATTCTGTTACCGCTGCGGAAATTCAAAAAGGGCACATGGCACATCTCAACAAATTGTCTGAAATGGGAAAACTGTCGGTTGCCGGACCGTTCGAAAATGGCGGCGATCATCGTGGACTGCTGATCTTCGATGTGGAAACCATTGACGAAGCCCTGAAACTGGAAGGCGATGACCCGGCTGTGAAGTCCGGCCGTTTAAAAATGGAGGCCATATATTGGTGGGGCGCCAAAGGAACAAAACTACCGTAGATAGTCGCAGCAGGCCGTCTCAGTAGTAAGGTTCTCCGGAATCCGGAACTGATATTGCAAGCAAAGCAATAAGCATTTAACTTCCGGCTTTTTCTCCAATTCAATTATCTTTGGATAAAATTTTCACATGTACCGTATCCTGAAAATAGCATTTACATTAATCCTCTTTCTGGCATTTCTGGCAGGCCAGTCACAAAATGCGCCGGTAAAAATTGCTCTTATTAAATACAACGGCGGCGGCGACTGGTATGCCGACCCAACGGCTTTGCCCAACCTGATTACATTCTGCAACGAACAATTAAAAACCAATATCAATTCCGAACCGGCCACCGTTGAAGTAGGAAGTATCGATATTTTCAATTATCCGTTCGTACATATCACAGGGCACGGAAATATCATCTTTTCGGAAAGCGAGAAAGCCAATCTGCGCACATATCTCGAAGCGGGAGGATTTCTGCATATTGACGACAATTATGGCCTCGATAAATATATCCGTCGCGAAATGAAAAAGGTTTTCCCCGAACTCGATTTTGTAGAATTGCCGTATTCTCATCCCATCTATCATCAGAAATTCGATTTTGACAACGGCTTGCCAAAGATTCACGAACACGACAACAAACCACCCCAAGGTTTTGGACTTATATGGAAGGACCGGCTGGTTTGCTTTTATTCTTACGAATCGGACATCAGCGATGGCTGGGAAGACCCCGCGGTGCACAACGATCCGTGGGAAGTCAGGCAAAAAGCGCTGCAAATGGGCGCCAATCTTATTTCGTTTGTTTTTAACCAATAATATTTTACCGATGAAGGTTCTCGGAATCAACGGAAGCCCGCGCAAAGGCGGCAACACCGAAATCCTGATACAGACTGTTTTTACAGAACTCGAAAAAGAAGGCATCGAAACCGAACTGGTGCAAATTGGAGGGAAAACCGTTCACGGCTGCACCGCCTGCGGAAAATGCCGCGAAGTACTCGACGGCCGTTGCCAGATTAAAAATGACGCCATCAACCAACTGATTGAAAAAATGATACAGGCCGACGGGATCATTCTTGGATCGCCGGTCTATTTTGCCGATGTTACAACTGAAATGAAAGCGCTGATCGACGTTTCAGGTTATGTGACCCGTGGCAATGGCCATCTACTGAGACGAAAAGTGGGTGCTGCAGTAATTGTAGAACGGCGTGGCGGTTCCATCCATGCCTTCGAAACCATCAACAATTTTTTTCTGATCAGCCAGATGATCATCCCGGGTTCCAGCTACTGGAATTTTGCCTTTGGCAGAAACAAAGGCGATGTACTGGCTGACGAAGAAGGCATGCAAATCATGTGTACTCTGGGTGAAAATATGGCATGGCTACTGAAAAAGTTGAAATAGATTTCCCCTTGGGGAAAAGATTTCAGATGGGGTTTCTTTTATCAGAATTGTTTACTTTTATTGAAGTAAACCGATTTTATAAAAATCCCATCATGTCGAAGAAAGGAAAAAGAACAAATAAAACAGGATTACCCCCCGGGTCTCTTGTCTATACCGGCCATATCAAGGAAGTAAAGACCCGTGTCGAATTCATTTGTTACGATGCTGAACAGTTTTCAAAACAGGAGGGTTCGGTTGAGCAAATCCCGGAACTCCGGAATGGCCAGATCAATTGGGTGAAAGTGACCGGCCTCGACGAAATTACAGAGATTGAGAAAATCGGCAAACAACTCGATCTGAACCATCTGTTGCTTGAAGATATTCTAAACATAAATCAGCGTCCGGGCCTCAGCGAGTATAACAAAGCGCTTTTCATTAGTCTGAAAGCCCTGCACCCAAATGGGAACTGGCCCGAATTCAGGCAACTGAGTTTTGTGCTAACTTCCGAAATGTTGCTTTCGTTTGCAGAAGAAGATCATTCTGCTTTCAAAATCATAGAAGAACGTTTATCTCAAAAAATCGGCAAAATCAGACAAAAAGGCATTGACTATCTGCTACATGCTTTTCTGGATGTAATTGTCGACCAGTACAATGAATACCTTGATACCCTGACCGATGCAATTGAATTGTACGACGAAAAAGTACTGAAAAACCCTACTGAAAATTTGCTTCTTGAAATTCAGCAGATACGCAAACAACTGATCGAAATTGACCGGCTGGTTTCGCCTCTCCGTGATGTTCTGAACCAACTGATCAGCATGAACGAAGGAATTATTGTTAACACCTCGCATCCGTATTACCGCGATGTACTCGACCATCTTTTGCTGCTGCTAGGAAACGTAAAATCGGATATTGAACTAACCTCCAGTTCGAAAGATTTTTACGTATCGCGCGTCAGCTTGAACATGAACAAGGTGATTCAACTGCTCACCATTTTTTCGGTCATCTTTATGCCACTCACTTTTTTGGCCGGGGTGTACGGCATGAACTTCGAAAATATGCCTGAACTGCGGACACACTACGGCTATTTTGTAGTATTGGGGGTAATGTTCCTGATTTTTATTGGCATGTTGATTCTTTTCCGAAGGAAAAAGTGGTTGTAAAGACAAGACCTGATTGAAAACAAAAAAGCACCTTTTTCAAGATGCTTTTTGTTTTTTTTAGAGTTGTTTACTAATTTAAGTTAAGCTCAATGTTTCCGGCGCTATTCGATTCCAAAACTTCGTAAGACCTTGCAAAACGAAGTATTGCATTTATACTTTCGGGAGCCGGTTCATACATGTCGTCATTAAAACCATTAAAAATTTCTTCGGAAAGAAATTCATTCTTTTGCCCGTTCTGCTGATATGTTTTAATGAAGTAAGTTAAAGTAGAAATTTTCCTCATAGGCATTTTTCAGATTTTATATTTGAAACTAAAACGCCTGTGAGGAAAATTTATTGTACCTGTACTTAATTTTTTGTCAGAATCAGATTTTTTTTGTCGATCAATTTCCGAAGGTTAATCAAAGCATAGCGCATCCGCCCGAGAGCCGTGTTAATGCTCACCCCCGTTTGGTCTGCAATTTCCTTGAAACTCAACCCTTGATAATGGCGCATCATAATTACCTGACGCTGATCGTCGGGCAATTCTTCAATCAGCAGGCGCACATCGCTGGTGATTTGTTCGTACACCAACTGATCCTCGATATTGTCATCGGCAAATTTTATCGAATTGAAAAGATCCATTTCAAAGTCATCGTTCGAAGTGGTATTCAGTAACTTTTCTTTTCTGAAATGATCAATGATCAGGTTGTGCGAGATCCGGAGCACCCAAGAGATAAACTTACCATCTTCGGTATACCTGCCCGTTTTCAGCGAACGGATAACCTTAACAAATGTGTCCTGAAAAATGTCTTCAGCTAGATGCTGATTTTTCACAATCAGAACAATGTAAGTATAAACTCTGTTTTTATGCCGGTTGATGAGTAGTTCGATAGCGGACTGGTCTCCATCAACAAATTGTTTAACGAGCGAATTATCGCTCAGTGTTTCAGTTCTGAACATTACTCTGCGTTTTTATTTTCTGTCAAATAAAGAGTAGAGTTCTGTCGATAGGCAAAAGGTTTTTAGTAAACGTTAAACAATTTGTTAATTTTGCGTGCTGTAAATTTGAAGCATTTTTCTGAAAAATGCAAATATGAACGAAAGATTTTAATTAACAACTATATGAACGGCCCTGAAAACAACCATCCGGCTATCCAAATTAAAGGTGCACGGGTGCATAATCTGAAAAATATTAACCTGAATATTGAGCGCAACAAATTTGTGGTTATTACCGGGTTATCAGGTTCGGGAAAGTCGTCGCTGGCATTCGACACACTTTATGCAGAAGGTCAACGACGTTATGTAGAAAGCCTTTCGTCGTATGCACGGCAGTTTTTGGGCCGTATTCACAAGCCGGAAGTCGATTATATAAAAGGTATTCCACCGGCCATCGCCATCGAACAAAAGGTAAATACCCGCAACCCACGTTCAACAGTGGGAACATCAACCGAAATATACGATTACCTGAAACTGCTTTTTGCGCGCATCGGACGAACGATTTCTCCCGTTTCAGGAAAAGAAGTGAAACAGCATCATGTGGACGATGTAGTAAAATTCATCACCGGGTTCCCGGAAGAAACACACATTCTGATTTGCTCACCTTTGCGGAAGAAAAACGGGAGATCAATTCTGAAGGAAGCAGAATTGCTTTTGCAGCAGGGATTTACGCGACTGGAAATCAATTCCGAGATAAAACGAATTGATGAAATACTAAAATCGAAAGAAACGGAATTCTGTAAAGATTCAACCTGCAACCTGGTAATCGACCGCCTGAGTGTGCAAAATGACGATGATGCCATCAGCCGGTTGGCCGACTCGGTACAAACAGCCTTTTTTGAAGGACACGGCGAGTGTGTGGTCAAAGTTTTCCAGGGAGAAACCACACTTGAAGAACATTTCTCGAATTTATTTGAGGCTGACGGGATAGAATTTGAAGAACCTTCGGTGCATCTGTTTAGCTTTAACAACCCGGTTGGCGCCTGTCCTACCTGCGAAGGATACGGCAAGGTAATCGGAATTGACGAAGATTTGGTAATTCCCAACAAATCGCTTTCCATTTATCAGGATGCCGTTGCCTGCTGGAAAGGTGAAAAAATGGGAGAATGGAAAGACCGTATGGTTTACAGCGCCGAAAAGTTCAGATTTCCGATTCACAAACCATATTACGAGCTGAGCGACGAACAAAAACAATTGCTTTGGACAGGTAACAGCTATTTTGAAGGGCTAAACAGTTTTTTCAAAATGCTGGAAGAAAATACCTACAAGATACAGTACCGGGTCATGCTTTCGCGCTACCGGGGTAAAACAGTTTGTCCTGAATGCCGCGGCAGCCGCCTGAAAAAGGAAGCTGGTTACGTAAAAATCGGCAATACGTCGATTCAGGATTTAGTACTGATGCCGGTGAATGAATTGAAAGAATTTTTTAGCAGCCTGCAACTGAAGGAACACGAGCATATTATTGCCAAACGTATTCTGATTGAGATTCAAAACCGCATCGACTTTTTGTGCGATGTTGGTTTGGGTTATCTGACTTTGAACCGCCTCTCTTCTACCCTTTCGGGAGGCGAATCGCAGCGCATCAACCTGGCAACTTCACTGGGAAGCAGTCTTGTTGGATCGATGTACATTTTAGATGAACCAAGCATCGGACTGCACACCCGCGATACCGACCGGCTGATCGGTGTTTTGCGAAAACTACAAAAAATCGGGAACTCCGTTATTGTGGTGGAACACGACGAAGAAATTATCCTTGCTGCCGATGAGATTATTGACATCGGTCCATTGGCCGGAAGGCTGGGAGGCGAAGTGGTTTTCCAAGGTAACCACGAACAACTTAAAAAATCAGGGAATAGTCTGACAGCAAAATATCTCACAGGAAAAGAAAAAATTGAAGTGCCGAAAATCCGCCGAAAATGGAATAATTATATTGAACTGATTGGCGCACGCGAAAACAACCTGAAAAATATCAGCGCCAAATTTCCGCTGAATACGCTGTGCGTGGTAACCGGCGTTTCCGGCTCCGGAAAATCGTCACTGGTGACCAAGATTTTATACCCGGCGCTGGCAAAAATGTTTGGAGGCTTCAGTGAAAAAACCGGGCACCACGATGCGATAAAAGGCGATTTACAGTTAATCACCTCCATCGAATTTGTCGACCAGAACCCGATTGGCAAATCATCGCGTTCCAACCCGGTTACCTACCTGAAAGCCTACGACGAAATACGGAAACTTTTTTCAGAACAAAAATCAGCACAATACCACGGGTTTGCCGCATCACACTTTTCGTTTAACGTGGATGGCGGCCGATGTGAAGAATGCCAGGGCGAAGGCGAAATAAACGTTGAAATGCAATTCATGGCCGATATTCATCTGGTATGCGAGAGTTGCAAGGGTAAACGCTTTAAGGATGAAATTCTGGAGATCACCTACAAAGGCAAAAACATTTACGATGTATTGGAAATGACCGTCAACGAGGCTATTGAGTTTTTTTCGACCGGAAAAAGTTCTACCGAAAAGAAAGTGGCCAAACGACTGAAACCCTTGCAGGATGTCGGTTTGGGCTATGTAAAACTGGGACAGTCGTCAAGCACTTTATCGGGCGGCGAAAGCCAACGCATCAAACTGGCTTCGTTTCTGGCCAAAGAGAAAGACAGTCCATCTCTGTTTATTTTCGATGAACCGACCACCGGACTTCATTTTCACGACATCAAGAAATTGCTTGGTTCATTCGAGGCGCTTCTTGAACGCGGCCACAGCATCATCATTATCGAGCACAATCTGGAAGTCATCAAATGTGCAGACTGGGTCATCGATTTAGGCCCGGAAGGCGGCAAAGACGGCGGCTACCTGGTATTTGAAGGAACACCTGAAGATTTGGTAAAAGTTGAAAAATCATATACAGGACAGGCGTTGTGCGAAAAACTGGGGAAAAGCTGAAAATAATATTCAATCCTCATTCTATTGTCATTCTGAGCGAAGCGAAGAATCGTAGGAAGCTACACGCAGGACGGGATTTTATCCGATGAACTTCCTACGAAGAACTGCCTTTCAAAATACTAATTTCCTGTCAACAAAGCACCGAAACCCGGCTTGACGGGTAGCTGAAGTTAGCGGTTAGGTGTTTAGTTTTCAAATAGTTTTGTTTTTAGTGTTTCAAATTCGTGTTCTGTCAAAGATTCATTAAACAACTCGTTAACTTGCCAAAGACCAATTGTTTTTATTTTGTCTTTCGTTGAGTGATTGCCTAACCAAATTTTTGATGGTTTCAGTTCATTTGATTTTGCGAGTGTCGAGATAATTTTGCTTTCCCAAAAGAGTCTCTGTTCTTTCGTGTCAACTTGGAACACACAAAATGATAAATTGGTTTGTATATAATCACTAATTCTTTTTTCGATTTGTTTTTCAAAGTCCTTGTCAAGGAATTTTGAATTCTTCTCTTTCTCCGCCCTTGATGTTGTGTCAAGTTCCCACAAAGGCAAATAAGGGCTATTTTCTTTGTTCAAAAAGCAACGGCCAATATTTTTTCGGAAAATGCTTCTGTTTTTGTTTTCCATTATAAAATGTTGGTTCAGTCTGGAAAGCAGTTGTTTGTCGCCTGTGTGAGTCCCAACTCTGACAATTCTGTCTAAATCACCAAACTTTTCTCCATTCTCAAAAACTATATAAATACCATTATTAGGAATTTCATTTTCCCGATGCTTGAACGGAAATGCGAATCGTTTCTGTTCGTTGAATAATAGATGAAGTTTGAAAGTCAGCGATGTTATCATAGCTTGCTTGCTAAAAATTTAACTCTTTCCCCTTGTCTTAGTCCTTTCAATGGTTCTTCAATATTTGTTAGTCCATTTTTAATTGGTTCGAGATAAGACTGTCCAGCCAATATGATAAATTTATCATTTTTGAGGTCTGCAACTTCACTTAGCTGTTCGAGAACTATTTGTCCCCAATGTTCTGCCTCTGCTTTTGTAAGAACTTTTAGATTTGGCTTTTTAGCTTTCTTGTCTGCGGACACATAGCTTAAAGTAACATCATAAGGTTCGATTTCTTTGTTAAGGTCGAGTAAGTGATAGAAAGCTGAAAGAACAAATATTTTGTCTGGGCTTAATGATTCACCGTAAGCCAAGCTGTTTGTAAAAAGTGGTCCTTTATACAAGTCTTTTGCTTTAGCTTTTTTATTTCCTTTTCTGGAGACACAAGATATTAATACTATTCGTTTCATATTCGTGATGTCGCAATTACACTTACCGCTAACTGTTGTATATAGCTTCGAACTGGAGATTCTTCGCTTCGCTCAGAATGACAATAGGCTACTTCACCTGAAAGTCAAACATTTTTCGTCCTTCGAGAAAACCTTCCAGTTGATCGCCGATTTTAACCGGCCCAACACCTGCGGGAGTTCCGGTATAAATCAGGTCGCCGATTTTCAGGGTAAAATATTTCGATATCTGAAAAATCAGTTCATCGATCGGAAAAATCATCAGGGCAGAATCACCGTCCTGCACTATTTTTCCGTTCAGTTTAAGCTGAAATTTAATAGATGCCGGATCAGATAATTCCGTCACTGGGATAAATTCGTTGCCAATGACAGCAGAACGGTCGAATGCTTTTGATTTTTCCCATGGAAGACCTTTGTCTTTCAGTTGGTTTTGCAGGTCGCGCGCCGTAAAATCGATGCCCAAACCAACTTCAGAATAGTAGCGGTTGGCAAACTTCCGTTCAATGGATTTCCCCAACCGGCTGATCCGCACCACCAGCTCCAGTTCGTAATGCACATCGTTGCTCCAGTCAGGAATATAAAACGGATCGTTATTGCGCAACAAAGCCGAATCCGGTTTCATAAAGATGACCGGTTCCTGCGGGATTTCGTTTCCCAGTTCTTTGGCGTGTGCCACATAATTGCGGCCAATACAAATGATTTTCATTTCCTAACTGTCTTTCATCCGCAGCTTGATAGCTGTCAGTACCTTTTTTGTGTACAGTGGAAATTCGCTGGTCATCATCCATCCGTAGTAACCGGATTGCTCCCGTAAAACCTGCTCAACCGGCATACCTTTATTTTTGCCAAAATTAAAAATCTCCACACCGTTGTCGTCATAAACAATACGCCCTACATAATCCACATTCCGGTCATACGACGAAAATTCGCTCAATGCAGGCACGTCATTCACAATCGGTTTGCTGACTTTCCCTTTCTGATCTTCGTATTCTTCTTCCTTGTAGACATCGAGCTGAGCCTGCAATACTTCGTACGTTGCTTTGGTATCAGCCATTGCACTGTGCGCATTTTCGAGAGGTTTTCCACAATAATATTTATACGCCGCGCCCAATGTACGTTTTTCCATTTTGTGAAAAATCGCCTGCACATCAATAAATTTGCGTTTCTTCAAATCAATATCAACTCCGGCACGCAAAAATTCTTCGGCCAGCAACGGAATATCAAAACGGTTCGAATTGAAACCGGCAAAATCGCAGCCTTCCATAAAATGAGTCAACGTTTTGGCAATTTCTTTAAAAACCGGAGCGTCTTTCACATCTTCATCATAAATTCCGTGAATCCGGCTCGATTCAGCAGGTATCGGCATTTCCGGATTAATCCGTTTCAGAAACTCCTCCTCTCTCCCGTCAACATGTATTTTCAATAAGGCTATCTCAACAATACGGTCAGTCACAATATTGATCCCGGTTGTTTCAAGGTCGAGAAAAATTAAGGGGTTTCTAAGGTTAATCTTCATTTCTTTTTTATTTTTCAGTAAAGAACTTAAAAAAAAACCTAACAGCGATAATCTGTTAGGTTTATATCATCGGACTCAAATTTTTAAACGTTTATCATCATCGGCATCAGCAACATCAGCACATCTTCTTCTTCGTGATCGGTTTCAGCCGGAAGCAGAAGTCCTGCGCGCGTCGGGTCGGAAAGCTCAACCTTCACCTCAGTAGATGAAAGGTTCGACAGAATTTCCAACATGAATGTTGATTTGAAGCCTATTTCCATTTCGTCGCCTTCGTACTGGCATTTCAGCCGTTCAACTGCCGAAATCGAGAAATCGACATCCTGCGCCGAAACAATCAACTGGTTTTCGTTCATGTTCAGCTTGATCAGGTTGCTGGCCTGGTTCGAAAACACCGACACACGTTTCACCGTGTTATACAGTTCCAAACGATCGATAGTCAGTTTGTTCGGGTTTTTGGTCGGAATTACTGAATTGTAACTTGGGTAATTTCCTTCGACCAAACGGCAAATCAGTTTATAATTGGTCAGTTCGAAGATGGCATTTTTATCGTCGAACGAAAGTTTCACATCAAATTCTTCTTTCGGAAGAAGATTTTTCAGCAAGCTGGCCGGTTTTTTCGGAAGAATAAACGACGAATCTACTTCAGCCTTTACATCTTTACGTTTGTAGCGCACCAGTTTGTGAGCATCTGAAGCAACAAACGTCATATCATCGGCCGACATTTCAATGAAAATCCCATTCATTACCGGGCGAAGTTCATCGTCGGCAGTTGCAAACAAAGTTTTGTTGATCCCGCTCAAAAGGGCTTCATGACTGACACTGATACTGGAAGCCACGTCATCCTTCAGACCCGGAAGTTGCGGATAATCTTCGCCGTTCTGCCCAACAATGCTGAATTTCCCGTTGGCAGAGAAAATTTCAATACCAAATGTATCGCCGCTAATCTGAAAAGTCAACGGTTGTTCCGGAAACTCCTTCAGCGTATCGTTCAGCAACTTGGCAGGAACAGCAATCTTCCCGTCTCCATCGGTATTGTCAAGTTCAATACTGGTGATCAGGGTCGATTCGAGATCAGAAGCCGTAATTGTCAACTGGTTTTCTTCTAACTGAAACAAATAGTTGTCGAGGATCGGCAACGTATTTTTAGAACTAATCACCTTACTGATAGACGACAGGTGACTGAGTAATTCGGTACTGGAAACAACAAACTTCATTGTATATTTTTTAATTTTATGATCTAATTTTTCTTTTCCTGACAACCTTCCTTACAAGATTTTGGATTCATACGAATATACAAACTTTGATTTTTTTTACCTATTGCAGATGAAATATTTTATTCAAAAGAAATGAGCATTATTAACAATGCCCGAAAATGATGAAATCAGCGTTTATACCGGCGTGCCCGGAGGAAATTAAACAGCAACCCGAACAGCAGCACAACACCAATGGGAATCAACAAGTTGACCAGTTGCCATGTTAATTTTTGCTCATTAATTTTCACTTTATCGAGCAGGCGAATTGTAAACACCCGCGACTTCAAAGCCATCAGTCCCGAATCATCGCAAAGGTAATTTATCGCATTCACCAGAAATTCCTTGTTCCCAAAGGTTTGTTTCGAATAAATATCGTAGCCCAGCGAATTGATTTCAGGCTTGCCGGTGCGCATGCTGTACTGATTGGCAATCAGGTTTCCGTCGGCAAGTACAATCATCCGGGTGTTTTCGCTTTCGGTTTTTATTTCTGACGAAGAAAATCCCAGTGACTCCACTAAACGGTTTTTAAATACCGACGAAAATTGTCCTTCGAGCAGAATGCCAACCGGAACCGAAGGGTGCTTAAATAACTCGCGGGCAGGCGGATTTGCAACGCTGGCCAGACTTACAGACAAAGGCACATTCAAAATCCGCGAGTATGGTGAAGTTGCAAGGATCACCTGCTTTTTTATTTTTTCGGAATGCCCGACCGTATCGATTGAACTGACAAATTCTGATTTTACCCGTCGGATGCTGCGCCCGATCACATGCTCCTCGGAAGGGAGCAACAACGGTGAATAATGCCACGGAAAGGCTTTATAACTTGCTTTTTGCGATCCGGCTGGCGCAACATTCAGCGGGATCATCATGCACTCGGCATCCTGCACCAGATTTTGGTTGAGCCGCACCCCGTATTTAAAAAGCTGGTCGCTGAGGTTCAGATCGCGTGAAAAAGCCAGCGTCGATTGTCCGCGCTGAAGACTGTCGAGGCTCACCTGCACCGGATCGATCAGCCAAAGCAGTCGGCCTCCCTGCATCACATACTGATCGATCAGCAATTTATCTTTTTCTTCGAAAGCCTGTTCCGGGTCAGCAATTACCAATGTTTTCACCTTACCGGTCAGTTCACTGGCCGCGAGGCGAACCACTTCATAATTTTCGCTCAGCGTTTGCCGGATGTCTTCGGTTTCCAGTTCGCCCAATTCTTCGTGCCCCGTCAAAAAAGCAACTGTCTGTTTTTCGCCGTTAATCAACCGATTGAAAGCATTCGTAAATTCGTATTCCAGCGATTCGACAGAATTGTTTAGGTTTTGTTCACCCGGCAACATCGGGTCATTTTTCAAAAGGTTTAGCGCAATTTCCCTGTTCCCGGAGTGGATTAAAATACCGGGGAAAATGTAGCGAGTGCTGGTCCCTTTTTCGGTTTTCACCTGCAAATCGACCGGCTGCAAACCTCTTTGCGACAACATCCCGAATAGCTTTTCGCGATCTTTTGCCATTGAAATTTCATACGGATCAACAATATTCAGAGTAATTCGTTTGCCTGAATACGCATTGTAATCAACAATTTTTTCTTTTATTTCTTTCTGAAATTTTTGCAACCCGGGATGCAAATCGCCTGCAAGAAATAAGTCAATGTATATCGGTTCGTTCAGTTTGGCAACTATTTCTTTCGACAGTGGGTTCAGACTGTACCGTTTTTCGGCTGTCAGGTCAATCCTGAAAAAATAATTAGCAGAAATGAAGAGGCACAAAATGACCAGAACAAGTACAGATGCAGCTCTTTTCAGAAACAGGGTCAGTACTATTTTATGTTTGCGGACATTCAATCCGGTGAGGTACAAAAACAGCAAAACCGCCAGCAGAAAATACACCAGGTCGCGCGAATCGACCACGCCCCGGCTGATCGACAAATAATGCTCGTTAATTCCCAAACTGACAATTGCATTCTGTAACCCGGAAGGCAGATTGGTTGAACCGATAAAATCGAATCCCATATAGGCTAGAAACGACAAAGCCATGGCCAGTATAAAAGCAAAAATCTGGTTATCGGTCACGGAAGATGCAAGAACTCCAATTGCCACATAAATGGCAGCCAGAAAGAACAGCCCAATAAATGCGCCCCAGGTTCCGCCGGTATCGATACTACCCACCGGGTTCCCAAGCCTGTACACCGAATAAAAATACAACAGCGTTGGCAATAAACTGAAGATCACCAAAACCAGTCCGGCCAGATATTTTGCAGCAACAATTTTTCGGGTCGATAAAGGACGGGTAACCAGTAATTCGAGGGTTCCCATCCGTTTTTCTTCGGCAAAAAGACGCATGGTAACGGCTGGCACCAAAAACAAGTACACCCACGGAGCCAGTGTAAACAGTCCATCGAGACGGGCATAACCGCCTTCCAAAATATTGTAATTTCCGGGGAACACCCAAAGAAACAAACCGTTAGTCAGCAAAAATACCACCATCACCAGGTAGCCGGTCAGTGATCCAAAAAATCCGCTTATTTCTTTTTTAAAGAGGCTGTACATGGTAAGTATAAACCAAAATCAAAATTTATCATTCAAAAGTGCATTTGAATATAATATTTAGTTCTTCAATCATCTGAAAGTCATTAATCCAATGTACCCCCATATTATCACAAACATTAGGTATTTTTATTTTCGTTGAATTCAATGCAGTTACTTTCTCCTCCTTTGTTACCACAATTGCATTTTCATTAATAGCGTGTGCAATAACCCAAGGATCAGCTAATGATCTTGATTTTGTATTGTCAACCAAATATTTATGTAATGGGTTATTTGAATAAATTGTTTGTAGACATTTTGTAACAGGTCCATTTATTTTCCGGATTGGTATTTTACTATTCTTGAGCCAAGCCGACAATTCATCATCAGTCCGTGTTATTTCATCATACACGACCTCTGGCATAAATATTTTGTCCTTTTCTCCAATTTCATTGAGTAATTGCCAGTAATCAGGGCAAAATTTGGGTGAATAGTATTTCTGCCACGCTTGAATAAGAACATTCGCATCTAAACAATATTTTTTAATTGATGCACTCATTTATACAATTGGGCTTCTAATTTGGGAAATTTATTTACTTGCACATTTAATAAATTACTTGCCTGTGTCGGTTCAATAAAACCACTTCGAAAAGCGTCTAACACTGTTTGTGTAAACAATCTGCTATTTCTATTAAGTTGCAAAAGAAAATAATTTGGTCCACTCAATTTTTCTTTCTCTTTTTGCCTTACTTTTTTTTCCTCCTCCCGCAATAAAAACTCTTTAAACTCTATTTCTGCTTCAAATTTTAATTTTCTATACTGTCCAAGTGGTATTATTCCCAGATTAAAAGCTCGAACAAGAAACGCAAATGAACTTACTCCTATTTTTTTTGATTCCTTAAAAATATCCTTTGCATTCCTAAAGACATTTTTATCCAGACTTCTCATTAATTCATCTGGCATCAAAGCAGTTGCTGCGACCTCATTGCAAAATAATTCAACGGGATGAAATTTTTCCTTATTCTCAATCTCTGGCTCAATGCCATTAGAAATTCCAGTTTCTGCAATCCATATATGCGCGAGTTCATGGACTAGAGTAAATAATTGTGGCGCATTCCAATCATCGGAATTAACGAAAATAAAAGGAGCATATATATCTGCAATAGCAAACCCCTGAATTTCATCAGAATCAAGTTTCAATCTGGAATGAATAAAACTAGTCCTCGAAATAAAAATGCCTTTAGATTCAGCTTTTTGTATCCATTCTAAAATTGGGGTGCCAATTTTATAGTTTGAGGGGGCAATTTTAAGTGTAGAAAGGATATCATTAGCAACTTCTTTAGGATCATTACTGGCTGAATATTTTCCAACAAATGAAATCTTATTTTCGTTGTTTTCTTCATTAACTTCACTTATCCACACTTGTTTTTGTTGAATCTCCCGGATAATAAAAACCGAAGCTGTACTCAAATCTTTTGATCCTTTAACTCTAAAATCTTGCAGAGGTTGGAAATCCCTTGGTATTTCAGGAAGAAAAAATAAAGCAAATGGCCTTCGATATGCTTTCGCAAGAATTTGAGCTTGTCTAATTGTAGGGTAGCTAACACCTTCTTCCCATTCTTTTAGTTTCTCAACAGACACTAAAACTTTAAATGCAGCAACTTCTTCGGAGATTCTTGCTGATTCTCTTGCCCATCTCAGAACATTCGGTGTTATGTATGCTTTTTCTGCCATCAGGAACAAAACTACATTTTTTTTAGAGCATCTTATTTACTATTCTTCAATTATATTTCTCCTTCAAATCGTTAACCGAATAAATATCTTCCTCAACCAGGAGATATTCAAATGCTTTTGATTCGGAAGTGATTTTTTGTATTCCATCCTGTAATATTCCGTCATCAATTTTACTCAGCAAAAAGTCAGCAAAATTACTCACCTCTATGATTTTTGCTTCAGGTAATTGTTTGATTTTATTGACGATACTATCTATTAATAAGTTTCTGTCCATATTCGGTAATTTTTACAAATTTACAATGACTTGAACGAATATCCTATTGACATCCCTTATCTGCCAGCAAGTTTTACCCAAATCTTTTCGGCAGCATGGCGCGATGCGCCGGGGCTGCCCAACTTTTGCATCAGGTCGCTGTAATCATCCAGTATCCGCTGATTATATGCTGCATCGTTTAAAATGCAATTCATCTCGGCTACCAATTTCTTTTTTTTGAAATTCACCTGCAAAAGTTCCTTCACCGCCTCGCGGTCGAGAATAATATTGACTAGAGAAACCCATTTGAGGGTAATAAAAATAAGTCCAAGCAAATGAAAAAAAGCCCCGCCTGCCATTTTGTAACAAACCACCTGCGGCGTGTTCAGAATGGCAACTTCCAGTGTCGCCGTGCCGGATGCAACCATTGCTGCCCTGCTGTTTTGAACAATTTCGTAGGTTTTGCCCCAAAGTACTTTCACCGGGTAATTTTTGGTGAACGTTTCGTAAAACGAAGCATCCATATTGGGAGCGCCTGCAACTACAAACTGGTACTGCGGGAAAGCCTCCGATGCTTCGAGCATCACCGGCAACAAGTACGAAATTTCGGTTTTTCGGCTTCCCGGCAAGAGGGCAATTATTTCTTTTTTAGACAGGCTATTTTCTTTGGCAAACTTCGGAAGATCGGCTTCAATTTTTCTTTCCAGTACCGCGTCTAAAATCGGATTGCCTACATAATTGACTTCGTAATTGTACTTCCTGTAAAATTCAGTTTCGAAAGGCAAAATGGTAAACATCTCGTCGACCAGCGCCTTGATTTTATGTACCCGGCCTTTCTTCCATGCCCATATTTTGGGTGAAATATAATAGTAAACTTTTATGCCATTGGCTTTGGCAAACTTTGCCATCCGCAGGTTAAAACCCGGATAGTCAACCAAAATCAGCACGTCGGGTTTGAAAGCCAGCAAATCCTGTTCGCAAATCCTGAAATTCTTTTTGATCGTCCGCAAGTTCATCAAAACCGGGATGAAACCCATGAAAGCCATGTCGCGATAATGTTTGATCAGTTGCAACCCTGCTTTTTCCATGCGCTCGCCGCCAAAACCCTGAAATACAGCTTCGGGATCGAGTTTTGCCAACTCTCCGATCAGGTTTCCGGCATGCAAATCGCCCGACGCCTCGCCAGCTATGAAATAATACCGCATATCAGAATAGTTTTGAGAAAAGAACCACAAACGCGTAAATAAATGTCGCCATTAAAACGCCGCGGGCTGCCCAATCGTATTTCTTCCGTATAAAAAACAAAAACAACAGGAGATTGGGAAATACGCACAGACTGAGTAGTTTGATCAACACATTGAATTTCCAAAGGCTGTTTATATATTCTGTCAACGACTGATCTTCACTTTTCAGCAAATAAACTATTGCAAAAACCAGTAAAGGCCCCAACAAACCTGGCCAGAAGCCAAACTGCATTTTATCGAATTTATGTTCTGAATGACTGCTCATCAGAACTTCCAGTTTTTCATGGTTTCAATGGTCTGGTAGCAACTCAGGTCAATATTTACAGGAACCACTGATACATATTGGTTATCGAGTGCATTCAGATCGGTCCCTTCCACTTCCGGCTCGAAATTCTTAAAATGACCGGTAAGCCAGAAATAATCGCGACTGTGCGGATCGGTGCGCCGGTCGTATTCTTCGACCCATTTACCAGCCGTTTGGCGGGTCACTTTAATGCCCTTGATTTCACCTTTCGGGAAATTCACGTTCAGACAAACAAAAGGAGGCAGACCATTCTCCGCCACTTGCTGAAACACCCGTGCCACGTATATTTTAGCTTTGGCAAAGTCTGCGTCCGGATCGTAATCGCAAAGTGAAAAACCGATGGACGGCACACCGTGCAAACACCCTTCAATAACGGCCCCCATCGTTCCTGAATACATTACACTGATGGATGAATTGGCGCCATGATTGATCCCCGAAACCACAAAGTCGGGATACCGGTCGAGCAACTGATTGAAAGCCAGCTTCACACAATCGACCGGGGTGCCGTTTGTCTGGTATTTGATGTAACCAGCTTCTTCTTTCAGCTTTTTAACCCGTAACGGCTTGTCAACAGTAATAGCTACCGACATGCCCGACATGGGATGATCGGGGGCTACCACTACCACATCGCCAAAAAAGCGCATCACTTCAATTAACTGTTTGATTCCCTTGGCATCTACACCGTCGTCGTTTGTGACCAGAATCAGGGGCCTGTCGTTCATAATTCGTATTGTTGAATGGTACACAAAGATAGAAGAAACGGCAAGAAACTCGGTAAAAAGAATAAGAAAAAAGGCAGGAAATAACTGGTATCACGCACTCTAAGAATTTCGAAAAATCGCTTCCACCCAAAACTTTCTGACACAAAAAAAGCTGCCCCGGAATTAACCGGAACAGCCTGAGATCAAAAAACGCATTGTGAAGAACGTTTTGGGGTCTCCCGAATTCTCATGATTGATAAGAGAATTGTTTTTTCTTCAAACCCCCATAATAAAATCCGGGAATTAATTTCTTGAGATTACATCACAATTATGACGTTTATATTCAGTTCAAAATGACTTTCTGCATCAACTGAAATATTGTTTAGCAATATTCCTGCGATTGCACTGCTTGCATTTGCCATCGCTTTAAATGTGAATTTACCGGTGGTTGTGTTCTTTTCGTAAGATGCCACATGGATTTCATAATCTCCTTCTTCAAGGAATGAAAGCTGGTAGCTTCCGTCAGTATTTACTTTTGAACTGGCCACTGCTTTGGCAAACATCACATTGCTGCTGCCCTGTCCCTGGTATTCAGTGGTTGCATTGAAACTGCCTTTGCGATAGGCATACACAATCAATTCACCACTACCTGATGTTTTTGTTGCTTTTCCTTTAATGTCGCCACATTTTTCCTGAACAACCAGTCGCACTGAACTTTTCAGCTCGGCAGCGGTAACAAACTCGTACTTATTGGGTTCAGTCGTTTCCTGATTGTGAACGATTGATTTCCGCAAGTCAAAATCGATAACCAGATCAGTTGTGCCGTTCGACTCAACCATGAAATTCTTTTCAATTTTTATTTCTGTTGTTGCAGAAGAAGAACTGCTCAAATCATGTTTGACATTCTGTGTATCCAAAACATAACAACCGGGCGAACTTCCTGAAGCATCTGCTTCATTGTCGAGGACAAGTGTGATGTTGCTGTAAGCTTTGGCATCAAAATCTTCGTTGAAAAGCAGTTTGGCATTTCCGTTTTGATAGGCTGAAATTTCAATCGTTTGTTTTGAAAAGCCTTCAACTGACTTTCCATCGACTTTCACGTCAGCAACGGTTATAAACGTTCCCTGGATATTTGCATCATCAGAAGGTGCATCTGTTATTTTTACATTTACTGTACCTTTTGATCCAAAATCTCCATCATCGTCTGAACATCGAATCATCATTGCAGAAACTAACAATGAAATTGCAACAAGCAAAGTTTTTGTTTTCATAATCTATAATTTTAAAGTTAAACAATTAAATATATGCTGATTCGGTGATTATCAGTTAATTGATTTTACTTGGTCTTTTATTTTACTTCAATGACTGCGTATTTCGATATTTTCCAGAATTCATTGGGGTCATCGATGTGCAGATAGGCGATTTGGCCGTTTTCTTCAACCAATGAATAGGAGTTGTCAGGATGTTCAGATCTCACCGTTGCTTTTTTTGCATACAAAGGAATGATCTGGGTATTCCGAATATCAACATCAACAAAGTTTGTATCATTAAAGTTTTCCTGAATCGCTTTGCTGGAACCAAGACCGAGAATTCCTCCTTCTCTTGTCAACAGTCCTTTTTCCTTCAATTCTCTAAAGGTACCGGAAGCGATATGCCCTGTATTCAACCTATTCGTTTTATCTGCTATCTGCCTTTCTTTTACAAGAATAGTGTCAGCCTGCCTGCTCATGTCAGTATTCAGTAATTCAATTTTTTCGTTCAGTCCGGCCATCTGGAAATCTTTATCTTCAATTATCCTTTTCAGTTCGGCAATTTCAATATTCTGGCGTTCCAAATTTTGATTGAGTGCAGCAATGCGTCGTTCAAACGATTTCATATTGACACCTGACTTTTTCAGTTTGTCTTCCAGTTCAGCAATTTTCTTACTGCTTTCTTCGAGCATTGTATCCATCAGCTTGATGTCCTCAATCAGAACTTCTTTTCGGCTTTTCGCATCTTCAGGATTCTGACTAACAGACAACTGGCTTCGTTTACTCCGAACAAAATCCAGGTTGCTTTCAATTTCATCAAACGTATTCATGAAATCATTCATTACAGAATCTTTCTGCTGAATCTGGTCATTCAGACCTATTTGTTCAGCCATCAGTGATTTAATTTCAGCTTCCTTTTGTGTATACACATACACTGAAAAAATGACGCCGAGCATTAAAGCTATAACCCCTGTAACGATTATTGGCAAATGTTTCTTTTCCATGATTTATACCTCCATTTTAGTTTATAATTGACAAATCTTTTTTTGCTTCTGATGGAATATGCCAATTCGTATACCAAAGGAGAATAAAGACAATAACAAACTAACAAACAGATAATTACCAATCCGTAAGTTCATCCATTTTTTATCATTTTGATAAAGTTCTCTTCCAAAATGAGATGAATAATGGAAAGATGAAGCGTAGATTTAGCTTTTATCTTCCTTCAACATGCGGTAAATGGTGGCAACACCGATATCCAGTTTGGAGGCAACCAGCTTGATGTTGTTGTTGTATTTTTCGAGGAATCGGTTAACAATCCGGATGTCGTAATCGCGTAAACTTAACTCCTGCTCCGGCATGGCTGAAGAAATATCCCGTTCATCGCTCAAAACAATATTGTCGGCCGTAATTTTTTCTTCGTCCGACAGGGTAACCGCAAGTTCGATTACCGACTTCAGTTCTCGAATATTTCCGGGGAAAGGATAGGAAAGCAGGCGGTTCGACGCATCAGCAGAAAGTGTTTTCGGAGACAGGTCATTTTCTTTGCAGAACAGGTCTACAAAGTATTTGGCCAGCACGAGCACATCATTGCCCCGCTGGCGCAAAGGCGGAAGTTCAATCGGGAAACCGGACAAACGATAATACAAATCCTGTCTGAAATTTCCCTTTTTCACTTCTTCAAGCATATTTTTATTCGTTGCAGTAATAATGCGGCAATCGGTTTTTACAGCCGTATTGCTTCCCAGCCGTATGATCTCTTTCTCCTGCAATGCCCGTAACAATTTTGCCTGAAGTGAAATATCCATTTCTGCAACTTCGTCGAGAAATAACGTGCCACCGTTGGCCTCTTCAAATTTGCCAATACGCCGGAAATTAGCCCCGGTAAAAGCGCCTTTTTCATGCCCAAACAGTTCGCTCTCAATCAAATCTTTCGGAATGGCGGCCACGTTCACAGGAACAAAAGCTTCTTTCGCCCATTTCGAATTATAATGAATGGCTTTCGCAACCAGTTCTTTCCCTGTCCCAGTTTCACCGGTAATTGAAACCGTAATATTGGTACGGGTTGCCTTTTCAATCAGCTCAAAAACCTTTTGTGTGGCAGGACTATTCCCGATTATTGTGTTTTGGTAACTGTATTTCTTTTTTACTTCCTTCTTCAGATTTACAATTTCCTTTTTGAGTTTACTTCCTTTCCTGATGTTGTTCACCGTGTTCAACAGCCGTTCCTTTATGTCGCGCGACTTCACTATATAATCGTACGCGCCGTGTTTAAGCAGTTCAACAACCACCTCAATATCATCCTGCTCAGAAATAAGAACAACCTGAATATCTTCGTTTTTTTCCTTTATTTGCTTGAGGACTTCCAGTCCTTTCATATCGGGTAACCGGTAATCCAGAGTAATGACATCCGGTTCGTACATTAAATTGGAGAGGCAGTCTTTGCCTGTTTTAAATGAACGAATATCGTAATCGGGGATGAGCGATAAATTATGCACCAGCAAGCGGTTGTACCATTCATCATCTTCAACAACAAATATTTTAAAAGCTTTTTCTTCCATCGTGTTCATTTTTCATTCCATTTTATCTACCGAAAGTTTTTTTCTCAGGAATATATTTATTTGCGTGATTTCATGCTCAATACAATCAATCAAACGGGTTATTTCGCTTTCATTTTTATTGACTTTCACCTCGTTCTCCAGAGTTTTCAGCGCTTCGTATAGCGTGAAAGCCATCATGTGTTTTGCCGGGGCTGCCAGCCGGTGGGCTGTTTCAGCAATAATATTCCAATTTTTTGTCTGAAAGTTATCATGGATCGAAGCCAGTCCGTTTTCACTTGTGTGAATGAATATCTCCAGCATTTCTTTAAAGAATACATCATTGCCATCGGCCATTCGTTCCAGTTCTCCCAGATTTACCGACCCCAGACTTTCGCCTTGTACAGGCATATCTCCATCGCTTTCAGGCAGTAATTTTATAATTGCATTGAAAAAATCAGCTTCTGAAAAAGGCTTTTGCAGAAGTCCTTTCATTCCCGACTGAAGGCATTCCTGCCTATCTTCATTCCGGTCGGTGGCGGTCAGTGCAACAATTTTAGCCTCCGGATGTATTTTTATAATTTGCCTTGCCGCTTCGAAACCACCCATTACAGGCATACGAATATCCATTAAAATAAGGTCATACTCATTCCTTGAAGCAAGCCGGACCGCCTCTTGTCCGTTGGCTGCCTCGGTAAACGAAACGCCCCATTTTTTCAATATATTTTTCAGAAGATGGAGGTTAAATTCTTCATCATCGACCAGTAAAAAATGAAATCTACGGAACCGCTCCGGAATGATGATCCCACTCATCGTTTTTTTTCTGATATTTCCGGCGTCCCCTTTCTGATAGGGAATCTGTACGTTGAACCGGCTTCCTTTTCCGGGAACACTCTCAACAGTGATCGTTCCGCCCTGAATGTTGATCAGCTTTTTAACGATGGCCAGCCCAAGTCCGGCTCCCCTTTGTTTCCGGGTTGAACCGGTATCCAACTGCACAAATTCGTCGAAAATCTTTTCCTGGTCTTCCGGTGGAATGCCGATGCCAGTATCTGAAACTTCCATCTTCAACAGGCAGATCCCATCCGAGGTTTCCATTCCTTCAGCCGTCAGCGTAATCGCTCCGTGATCGGTAAATTTCAGTGCATTGGAAATCAGATTAATCAATATCTGTTTTAACCGGAGCATGTCGCCTTTCAACGCCAGGTTTTGGTCTGTTCTATCATCTACAATCAGGGTAATTCCTTTTGAGGCTGCTATGGTTTTATGCAAGATAAAAACCTCGTTAAACACTTCTCCGGGCAAAAAATCAATTTGTTCAATCTTCAGTTTCTGCGATTCAATCCGTGAAAAATCAAGTGTATCGTTCACCAGCGTAATCAGATGTTCTGCCGACTTCTGAACGATTTCCAAATCGGCAGTCACTTCTTTTGAATTGTTTTTTTGCAGTAACTGTTCGGTTAACCCGTATATCGCGTTCACCGGCGTTCGCATCTCGTGGCTCACCGTTGCCACAAACACTTCTTTTGCTTTTGCCAGGCTTTCGGCTTCGGCCTTTGCTTTTTTCAGAATTTGCTGATAGGCACGGTTTCGTTGCAGATTTCGGAAAAACAACAGCAAAACAATAGCCAGCAAAACAACGGCAGCAATGGTAAAAACGGCCAGCCGCCGGTAGGTTTGGGCAGCCATGTAATCAGCTTCCAGCGTTTTGGCCTCCAGGCGCTTTTGTTCGTTGCTTTCAAGCATGTCAATTTGCTCGTCAAGCCTTTCAGTAACCTGTATGTTCCGTTCAAGCAATACTTTTTCCTGTGCCTGAAATTTCCGCGACTGGTTTGTTATCTGCTGCTCGATACCAGCAATTTCCTGTTTGATAATCTGTTTTTCCCTGCTTTTGTCAATAATAATGGGTTGCAGAGAAGTAGTGTCCTTTTTCCCGAAAAGGCGTTTGAAAAAACCTTTTTTCTCTTCCTTTTTAAATGTGATCGTATCCGGCTGAATAATTGCCGTATCGATTTTCGAATAGAATTCAGAAAACGTATTGTGCGTATTTCCTTTTTTGTGATGCAAAGTTCTTATCTCATCCCATATTAGTAGTTTGCGCGTGGTAAGTATACGAATGGAATCAATCACCCGGATTTCATCAGAGCCAGGAACAGCAAAACTTTTCAGTTTAGCCAGTTTTTGCTGAATACGTTCGTTCAGATCACTGTACGGTTGAATAAAAGCCTCTTCTCCGGTAAGTGAATACAGGCGAACGGTATTTTCAACTTCTGTTAAATCAGAAGCAATATCTTTTATTAAAAGTAATTTTAAATCGGGACGGGCTTCCTTGTGAATGGAATCGACAATCCGGGAAAAGCTGTTGTATACAAAAAAACCGGAACCAACCACTGCTGCGGCAATGACGATCGTTAAAATGGTTATCTGTATTTCTACTTTTATTTCCTTCATCGGTCTGTTTTTCAAGGTTCCTGTTCAACTTTCAACGGACTCAGGCTTATAACGTCTAAACTCAATTGATAGTTTTCACGAATGTATTAAACATTGACGACAAATAAGTGATTGATGATTTATAATTGACTATCGTTAAAAGGCTTTGATGTTTAACTTCCCAAAGTGATAATTAAGATTCCTGCTAAAATACCAGCCAGGTAAATTCCTTTGCGACGGAGGTTTCCTTCACTGAACAGAAGTGCCCCCATAACAAAAGTGATCACTACCCCACCCCGCCGTAAGGCCGAAACAATGGAAATCATTGAATCACCGTAGCTGAGCGCATAGAAATATGCAAAGTCTGCCATCAACAGAAAAATCGCGATAGCAGGGATACTCCAGCGCCATTGAAAAACAGGACGTTCGTCCGGGGGCAGTTTCCACCGGAAAAGAGCGATGGCAGGCAGCATCACCACCACCTGGTAAAAAGTAAACCACGACTGAACAGCAAGCCGGTCGATTTTCCGGATGATAAACTTATCGTACAAACCGCTGGCCGCACCCAGCAACGTAGCTGCAATCATACAAAATACCCAGATGTTTTTTCCGAAGTTGATGCCTTCCAGTTTTCCGGCAGTAGATAAAAGATAAAAAGAAGTCAGGGTAACCAATACGCCTGTCCATTGCAGAAGATTAAGGTGCTCACGAAAGATAATGATCGCGCCGATCAGCGTCCAGATGGGGCCGGTGGCACGAATGGGTGCAACAATAGTCAGGGGCAGGTGTTTCACAGCGTGGAAAGCAAAAATCCAGCTTGACACCACTATGACCGATTTCAGAAAAATCAGCGCATGTTCGTACAGGCTAATCTCAGGTACAAACAGATGAATGGTCTTAAAAAATTCAGGAAAGAAAAGCGAACCGGCAACCAAGGGAGCAACCAGTACAGCTCCGGTAATTGTTGAACCCAGTAAAACCGGCAGCACTGCATTCTTATTGAGCGACAGTTTTTTGAAGACATCGTAAAACCCGAGAAGTACAGAAGAAACCAGCGCCAGTATTACCCACATCATTTTACAATTTGATGTGCAAAGCTACCGGCAATTAATTCGTCGAAACAATTTCATCGCCCTTTCATATGAGAAGTTAATTATTACTTAATCTCTATGGCTGTACAATAGTTAATGGTTGAATGATTGAATGGTTGAATGGTTATATCAGATGTTGGCAGGTTTTGGAAATACAATATTATCGGCATGTATTACAAAATGCACAAAGGTTATTTTACAATACAGGAAGGAAATTACAACATTGACTTTCCCTGATTAGACACGACCATACGAAGTGCAATTCAACAATAATTGTTCGAAGTTGGCCACATTCTTTGCGTGACCGGTTTCAGAATAATTGAATTCCAATGGCAGGTCAATCAAATAGAACTATGGTTAATCGCTTGGCCCCGTGTGCGCCGTAGACCAGGCTCTGTTCGATGTCGGCAGTTTTCGACGGGCCAGAGATAAATACACCGAACCCGGTGTTTCTTAAGTCAATTTTCCGGTATGCTCCGTGCATGTTACTGACGATGTTCTCTTTATTCAATAAAATTATCAACCTTTCTGCAATAAACGGAAGCAGGCGGTTTGGAAAATTTGTTTCATCGAGCCAGATCGCACCATTCTCTGCCACCCCAAACTGCCCTTCAATTATTACCGTCCCTGTTTTTTCCAGTTCTTTTTTAGAAATCTCTGATGAATATTTCTTCCGAACCGCTGTATCTGTTAAATCGACAGCCTCCGGAAAATGCTTTTCCTTATAGGGTTCCAGTCCTTCATTACCATCCGGTTCCGCAATTTCAGCTCCCGCTTTGATCAGGCTTTCCCGAAAACAGACGGACAATTGTTCTTTTGATACCGGTTCCTGATTTCCTGTAAAACTTCCCGGCAATGGTTTTGTTTCCGGTTTGTTTTGCCTGATCCGTTCGATAATGGTTTGCCGGCTTCCCATTTCAGTGTTTTGTTTATTGTCTTTTCCGTTCATTGCCGTTCTTTTTATACCATTCTTTAAATGACATTTCCGGAACCTCCGGTAGTTCCCGGCCCCATCCCCAGGTGTTTAGTTTGTTGTAAATGAGTCTGCGGGGCATATTTTTTAATGCCCAGCGGGCTGCTTTTCCTGAAAAATTATACATTCCGTTGCTACCCAATACTTTTCCAACAATGCTCAGTGAATAACTTTTGGCTTTTGGGAACAGGTTCTTTTCCGAAATTTCCTGTCTCCATTTGTACAACTGGCTGTGAATATCAACTTTTACCGGGCAAACATTTGAACACGATCCGCACAGGGAGGATGCAAACGTCAGGTCTTGCTTGTCCTTCATTTGTTTCACAGGTGCCAGGATGGACCCTATCGGGCCGGGGATCACACTGCCGTAGCTGTACCCGCCACTCCGGCGGTATACCGGGCAGGTGTTCATGCAAGCCCCGCAACGGATACATTTCAGCGAGTTCCGGTGGGCGCTGAGTCCCAAATGTTCTGATCTGCCGTTATCGACGATCACGATATACATTTGTCCGCCCGGTTTGGGTTTCCGGTAATGGGACGTATAGGTTGTAACGGCCTGTCCTGTAGCGCTCCGTGCAAGCAGGCGGGTGAAAACTCCCAAATCTTCTGTCCGGGGAATGATCTTTTCGATTCCCATGCAGTGGATCTGTACCGGCGCGGCATGAACGCCCATATCGGCATTCCCCTCATTGGTGCATACTACCACGGTCCCGCTTTCGGCAACGGCAAAATTCACCCCGGTAATGGCAATGTCTGCTTCCAGGAACTTTTCGCGCAAATGGACGCGTGCTGCCGCTGTCAGGTAGGTCGGGTCGGAGTTTCCCTTTTCAGTATGTAGTTTTTCGTGAAACAGTTCGCCCACTTCTTCCCTTTTCAGGTGAATAGCGGGCAAAACAATATGGCTGGGCGGTTCGTTCCTGAACTGGATGATGCGTTCGCCCAAATCGGTATCAACCACCTCGATGCCTTCTTTTTCCAAAAAATGGTTCAATCCGCATTCCTCGGTCAGCATCGATTTGCTTTTGACTATTTTTTGGGCTTGATGGTCGCGGATAATCCGAAGGATAGTTTCGTTGAACTGCCGGTCGTCTTCGGCCCAGCAAACCTGCACCCCGTTTTGTATGGCTGCCTGTTCAAACTGAAGAAGATAATTATCGAGATTGGAAAGTACGTTTTCCTTGATTTGCGAAGCCTGTTCCCTCAGTTGCTCCCATTCTCTTACTGAACCGGCGGCGACATCACGTTTTTGGCGCACTGCCCACAATGCCTTGTCCTGCCAGTCGGCCCGTTCGTTGTCCGATAAAAATTGCCGGGCTTTTGCTGCATGTCCTTTCATAGGCTGTTGCTGTTTAAAATTTCGGCAATGTGCATCACTTTTAAGGCTTTCTTTTCCCTGCGGATAATTCCTTCCAGGTGCATCAGGCACGACATGTCGGTAGCCGTAATGATTTCCGCCCCATTGGTTTCGTGGTCGTGAACCCGCATCTTTCCCATCTTTACGGATACATCGGGTTCGAAAATGGAAAATGTGCCGCCAAAACCACAACACTCGTCTTCCCTGTCAAGCCGGATGATCTCAATTCCATCCGCTTTCTCCAGCAAACGATGGACTTTCGAATAGCTTTCGGCAACCAGTTCCGACGATTTGCCCAGTTTCAACCCGCGCAATCCGTGGCAACTCTGGTGGATGCCTACCTTGTGGGGGAACCGGATTTTCAGGTCATCAATGCCCAATATATCGACCAGGAATTCGCAGAGTTCGTAAGTATTTTGCCTGACTTTTTTTACTTCTTCGGTTTGTTCAAGTATGTTGTAATGTTCCCGCACATGATAGACACAACTGCCTGAAGGCGAAACCACATAATCGAATTCGCTGAAATTGCGGATAAAATTCTGATACGTCTTTATGGCTTTTTTTTCCGCTCCACTGTTGGCAAGCGGCTGCCCGCAACAGGTTTGTTTCATCGGGTAACGAACATCCAGTCCCAGCTTTTGCAACAGTTCCAAGGTAGCAACTCCTACCTGCGGGTAGAACTGGTCAATGTAACAGGGTATGAAAAGGCCGATTTGTATATTTTTTCGGGCCATATTATATTTATTCGATTGGACACTATTTTTTTTGCCTTACAAATTTACATCTTGTCGGTATTCCCGGCCAAAACAATCAACTACTTTTATCACCACTTTATTCACAACCAACGGGGGCACACATTTAAAAATATGATAGGTCGGACTCGCTTCAATCCACGTTCTTCCGGCTGGAACCGCCGTATCATCAACGGCACCAAAATATTCAAACGCAGTGGGATCGTATGTCCGGCTGGAAACTTGGGTCATTTGCTGAAAAGTTGCCCCTCCGTCGGCTGACCAGCTAACCGTCCAGTTTTTATCCCAGTCCCAAACATTCACCAGCAATTCATCTGCCGGAGGAAGAAGTGCATTTCGGGTACCCGGTTTGAATACGCTAAAATGTTCATTCGGATTGACATACGACCGATATGTCCATTTTACGTTTGTTCCATCCACTTCAAATATTTTATACCCCAGTGGAGCCCCGTCAGGACACACAGGGCCTTCCCACCAACCACCACAGGCTGCCCCGACAATGTGTTCCGTAATACCGGGATAATCGGTTACCACGTAATTATAATGCGTATGCCCGCAAATAATATGGACACCAGCATATCCCGTCAACAGGGCATACAAGTCGCCACTGTTGCCTATAAGCGACGATGAATACGGGGAATCAGTGGGAGAGTGAAACAATAGAACCAATGTTTTATCCTTCGTTACATACGAAAGATCTTTCTTTACCCAGTTTAACTGAGTTGTAGTTAACTGAGTTGTGTACTCTGCATCGGCGCCCCCTTTAAAATAAATATTGTCCAATACCATATAATGAACACTTCCCTTATTAAAAGAATAATAGGTTGGCCCGTAATGACGGACATAAACCGAATCAGCAGTCCTGTCATAGTTTACCGAAGGGGTCTGGGTTTTATCAAATACGTGGTCATGATTGCCAATGGAATAATACACCGGTTGTTTTACCCTGGAAAAATAAGTTTTGCTTTGATCGTGCATGTTCGGCGTATTGAAAACAATATCTCCTGCAACCATCAAATGCACTGGGTTGAGCCCCGACGTACTGATATCCTGCACCATATAGTCCAGAATCGGTTTTAACTCGTCCAACTCAGCACTGTTCCGCACCTGCGGATCGCCCACGGCAATAAAATAATGCTTCGTATCAGAAACACTCAGTTTGGTTAGGTTGAAATTGATGTTTTTTTTGTCGGAAATACTTTTCAGCCTGACCCAAAATTTCGGGACACTGTTTTCCACCGGTACCGTATACCCGGCAGGCGAAGAAATATAAATGTTAGTTGCTGTAGAATTATATTCGAGAGAATAAAAACCATTTGCATCGGTTACCGTGCAGGCATAACCATCGGTTACCACAACTCCTTCAATTCCTTTTTGATCGCAAAGCACCTTCCCTTCATAGGTAATTACCACCGGATCGGTTCCTGGATTGTCCGGATCATCCTCTTTTTTACAGGAAAGCAACAAAAACATAACGATCTGGAAAAACACGATAAATCTGAACATCAATTCCATAGCTTTTCTATTTTTCATTTCTAACATCATACATCCGGTATCCCACCTCCCTAATTTTGGCGATGGTTTCAGGATATGGATTATCGCAAACATCAACAAAACCGACCTGAAAGTTTTCACCGTCGAACCGGCCTGTTGTAGCCTGGTCGGCAAACTGGTGCCAGTGAGTACCGATAATATTTGGGTGCCGAAGCGCTGATTCAACATATTCAGCATAACATTGTGCCCGTTCCTCCTGATTCGCAGTTTTCACCAGTCCCGGATGGAACATTCCCCGGTCGAGTGCGCCAAAATGAAATTCGCCAATCATCACAGGTTTGTCCAACCCTTCGGGCAAAGCAAATCCGTAGAGGTTTCGTTTGTATATATTATAACTGATCACATCGCAATATTTGGCCCCGATGCGGATCACATTTTCGTTGGAACCGGCAAAACGGCAACCCATGTAAAGTTTGTTTGGTGCCACTTTTTTGAATTCATCCCGCACATTGCTGAAGTAAGCATCAGTCATCATGACTGAAAATTCGATACAGTCATTCATTGCTTTTTCGACCGGTTTATCTGTTGATTTTAAAATATCTTCCCAACAAGAATACGTTTTTCCCCATGCTGCATTCAACGCCTGTATATTCTTATATTTATTTTTCAGCATATTCAGCATTTCAATTTTTGCAGGTTGGGTTGCCGGACATTGCAGGGTCCATTCTCCCAGCGTTGACGGTTCACCCCAGTCAATTTCATTGTCTACGAAAAATCCCAGGCACCACGGATCGTCGAGTTCTTCTATTCGCTCCATCAGTTGCTTGTGGAAGTTCGTACGGAATTCAGGATGGAACGGGTCTTTAAATTTCCACCAAACACCGGAACTGCTTTCCAGATCGGGCGATTTGAGTTCGATCCGGTCGGTATAAGGCATTTGGCGCATCAGGCAAATAGACTTGTCGGAACTGTTTGCAATGGTGTTCAGCCCCCAGCTTTTCAGGCGCGTCTGAGCCATATCTGCATAATCCTTACGCCAGTTTTCACCGTATTTGCGTTTGATGTTGGCCGCCGAGAAATCATAAATTTCTTTGATATTCCGGGCAACATAATACGGATAAAGCAATTCATCGCGGGTGGTGTAAAATTCAGCATATTCAGTCCCCGCTTCCGGTAACTCAGAAAAATAAAATTTCCGTCCATCCAGAGGTGTCATGGCTGTAGACGGTGTTACCCGCACCACCCCATGCGACCAGTACAAATATCCATCGGGATCTATCATCCACCATTTCCCATTTATTTTTTCAACGCGAAAATTACCCGTGGCTTCCTGTTTTGGGCCATCAAACCATCCACCATAGCGGCTGCGTTTTTCCGGGCCCGGATATTTCTTCAAATCTTCCAATTCCTGAACATGAGCTGTTTTTAAATCTTCGTCCGAATGAACTTTTCCTTTCCAATCGTTGTGTTTGAATTGTCCATATTTGTCGATAAACGGGAAAAATTCATCCTTGGTCATGGTCATCCAACTGTACGGTTCGTTGGGTTTACCCATTTCTGCTGTTACACTGTTCAGCGCCCAGTCCCAATTTTCGCGGGGGTGATGAACATATACGGCAACCGCAACAACTTCCTTTAAATCGAGCGTAGAAATACTTCCCCATTGATAAAACGGGTCGCGGCGCATCCCTTTGCACAGTTCCTCCACTTCAGGATTTGGCAAAACGGATGGAAGAGGAATTGAAAAACACCGGGTTTCTCCTGCCGGAACATAGACCCGTTCCAGAAAAATGTTTTTCTGCTTCGAAAGCGAAGCGCCGGGTCCTTCCAGATGAATCGTCAAAGGGAGATATTCTTTTGTATCGAAATTGGTAGCCTCGATGATCAGGTTGTTGCACTGCGACAAATTCCATTGTCCGTTTATTTTTATTCCTGAATATTTTGAAGAAACCGGGGAATGGACTTTCAATACTTTGCCTTCCTGATTAAAAGTTCCTCCATAAAGAGAAGCAATATTATCAGCTACATACGGTTTTTCTGAATCGAATAAGACGACCATTTCCTGTTTCTTACATGAATTAAATACAAGAATAATCATTACAAAAATCAATAATAGTAACTTTTTCATTTCTTCCAAATTAATAGGCGAATGTGTTCTGCCGGTAATTTATCGTATGGATTTACATTTATTTTTCCTGGTTCTGTTGCATATTCAAATGTATATCCGGGAACTTTGAGCGTAAATTGTTCATCCTGAGAACCGGTATTCCAAACCACAATTCCCATCCGGTTGCCGGAGACAAAAGCCTTCGCAACAATAGTAGTACACGCTTGTATGGTGAAACCCTTTTCATCCACAAATTTTCCTTTCCACAACAGGTCAAAATTCTCTCGTTGAAAATCTATCACCTGACGGGTATAAATTCGTGAAGCAACCGGATCCTCGCTTCTAACCAGATCAAGATCAGGCTTGCTGATGACATTCGAATAATCATCCAGTACCGGAATCCGGTTTTCTTTTAAATATCTTACATCGGCGGCATAGCGCGATTCAAGTTCCTGTCTCAACCCGTAAACAGTAGCATAATTCAATATCAAACGATTATTTACCGGGGCAGGATTGCGGGTTGTTGTTAAAACTTCAGGGAAAGTATATTTGAACATTTCAGGAAAAATAAAAGTAGGCGCGGTTCCATCCAGGCGGGCCGAAAATTCTTCCTGTAGCGGAACATATACGCCATTTTCGTAGCCATGAAAATAATATACCGAATTCAACTCGGCATCGCACAATCCTTCGGTCATCACAATAAATTCAGGATTGATGGTTTTCATATATGAAGTAATGCAATCTAATAAACGGCATCGGTCTTTTGCATAAACGATAGCAGGAACCGAATGTCCATGATCGGGAGAATAGCAAATTTTAGGAGGACGAACAGCCAACTGGTCATACAGGATTCCGTCAGCACCAAGCTCATTGGCCTGCATGGCCAGTGAAAGCATTCGCTGATACCATTCACCGGTTCCCAAACAGGCAAGTCCATGATAACGGGCCGGGGCATCTGTATATTTGTGCCACTTTTCGTAGTCCAGTGTTCCGTCTTTTTTCAATACCGTGATACTTTTTCCGGTTTTATCCCAGTAGTCGGTTCCATGTTGATCTATCAACTGTCCATTGGCATACAAAATGGAGCGTTTGCCACTTTTTCGGATATCACTCAAAGCCTTTACCAAAGCCTCGCGTCCACCCATGGCTGAATCGGGATCATAATAAGGATAGAACCGGTCGTGCCCCCCGGCAGTCCATCCGAATAACCCAATCAGATCAAGCCCCCGTTCGGTTGATAAGCGGTTCAATTCAGCCAAATCACCATAATTCCACATGATTTCATCGTTTTGCTGTTTCAAGATCGTCAGCATCCAACCCGATGAATTTTGTGCCCAAACCGGAACCTCCTGAAGCCAAGTTGCGGTGTTGTACCAGGCGCGATAATAGTCAGCTCCTTTATGCCATGTTCCTGCATACGGCATGATGATTTGGGGAGGAATAGACCAGCTTTGCCCGGCAAAACAAGTCAGATCATGCATAAAAGCCAGCCCGAAGGTTTTGGCTTCAGGCTGATACCTGACCCGAAATTGCTTCGAACCGAATTCTTTGTCGTGGCTCGCAAAATAAAGTCCCCCGTTTTCTCCGGCCATTGCACACCACTGCATCGTCGCAAAACGGCATGGATATTCAGCCGTCATTTCGTAAGCGGATACAGCTTTATTATATTTCCACGCCAAAGCTCCTTTCATGGTGACTTTGTTGATGGGATTTTCGGCTGATGGCTCTTTTATAAATTTCTGGCCTAAACCACAGGGCATCAATAAAGGGAAAGAGGAAAGATTTGCGTTGATACCATTCAAAACAGGCCCGATAAATTTCATCACAACCCAATCGTTGACCTGATTATGAATTGTTCCGCTTACCTGAAAAGCTCCATCCTGAACAGAAAAATCCAGTTCAACTTTTACATTCCACGTTTTCCCGTCAAGAACAAGCTGATTATATACCAACCGGAAACCGTTTGCAGTTGCATCAATTTCCGGTACATTTTCTTTATCGCTGATGACTACTTCTTTCGTATTGTCAGAAAGATTTTGCAGGACGACAAACCACAAGGCATCTCCGGTTGCTACCGAAGACGGGCATTTCCCGTTTGTCTCCAACTGAAGCCCATTGGTGCTGTACGTCAACTTTCCCATTGTTGTTTGTAACACCGTTGACGAGGTTTGTTTCTTGTCTTTTGCAACGGAAGCAAAGGAAAATAAATTGAAAGCGATCAAAGTGAATGTCATTAATCTTCGTTCCATCTTTCCCATATCGGTTTTATTTTATGAATTTTCTGATCGTGTATTGTACCGGAGAAGGTCTTTCCTGATTGGTAAAATCGAGCGTTTTCATTTCTTCCAGTGTTTCATGGAGCGCATAACAGGCTTCCCTGTAATCTACTTCGCACAACTCGGAAATCAAACGGATTCCCCTGTCCCTGAGTTTCTTGTTGGAAACTTCCACCCAGCTCATCCAGTTGCTGGTTACCCGGCCCATCAAAATCATTGTGCCGGTCGAAACGGTGTTCAGCACCAGTTTTATCGCCATGTGGTCCATCAGATTTAATGCCGATGGGACTGGGGTGCAGGAAATCCGGAAATCAGCCGGTTCGCTACTGTTGCCAACCAACAGGGAAGTTCGTCCCTGAAACTTTTCAGTGCAACGATTGAATGCCGTTTTGTATTCGCTGTACGAGGCGTTTTCAACTTCCCGGCTTCCCAGAATGTTTATCGCCCTGTTCGGTGTTCTCGACAAACGCGACAGGTCTTCTTCGTTCCCGATATGAAATTTTACAATCTGGGTTTTATCGAGCTGTGGCGGTGCAGAAGCAAGCGAATCAGGAACGCCCATCTGCCGGTACAAGTCGCTGGTCCATTCAAGGCAGCGTACCGGGCGGCCCAGTACATATTCCCATGCTTCAGTAGTGGGCAAAAGCGGGTTTTTTACAAACGCCCAGGATGGCAAGGAAACCTGATCGTCGAACTTTTTAAAGGGAGGCAACATAAAAGTAGGCGCCCGTTCGGTAGTGTCAGTAAAAATATCCAACAGGAAGTCTTTTGCAAAATAGGTGATCAACCCATTTTCCTGATAGATCTCTTTCTCCATCTCCAGGTAGCTGCCCAGCGTTTTTGTATTGCTGTCGGAGCTCAGTTCGTTCAAAAGGGTAGTAAACTCTTCCGCATAATCAATATTCCTGACATGGATGAGTTCCAGTTCTTCGGGCAGGAGAACCTGCTGAAGGCAATTGCCGAGAATAATTTCCAGCCCAGCTCCGCCAATCAACTGTTCCGATGTGGTGGCCTGCATCCGGGTTGAACCGGCAACCGCCATCGGGCCACAATATAAATCAACAACCGTTACCCGCGGGTCTTCGATGGCCTTCCGGGAACGTTCGATGTATTTTGCCAAAATATCTGCCGGATTGTTGAATAGCAGGAACACTTTTGCACCACGGTTGGCCGATTCATCAACTGTTCCAAGTACGGATGAAGTTTCGCCGCCTTCGGTAATGGCGATTAGTACATCGCCTTCGGTAATGTTCATTTCTTTCACCTGTTGCCGGCCAAATTGCTGGTAGTCTTCAAAATATTCGACCGAGCGAATCAGGGCGTAATCGCCGCCGGTCATAATGCTGAAAACTGAATTTTCAAACCGGGCGGCTTTTGTATAAATAGCAGGATGTTCCCGGCGCAGTTCCCTGAAGAAGCAACGCCACATTGATTCCAGCAGGATGCTGAGGCGCCCGGTTGCCCCGCAGCCGGAAAAAACAATCTTTTTCCCGCTGGTAACCGCAAGCGTTCCGGCTTCCACCATTTTCTGAAATTGTTCCGAAGCCAGCACTTTTTTGGCCATCGCCTGAACATCGCGGTCAACCGACAACAACAGTTTGATCCCTTCTGCCGGAGAAGAAGCGAATCGTTGGTCGAGGCCACACGTTTTCGGGTTCGACTGTTCCGTGGGCAGCATCCCCAGATGAAACTGCTTTTCGTTGTTCAGGAAGTTCTCTGCTTCCTGATGTGCTCTTGCATACATATCCTTTTTATTCTCTGAGTTCATTTTTTATTTATTCAACTGTTTTTAAAATACTGTCTTTCCCGAAAAACCATTTCAAGGCGATCAAAACACAAATTCCGCCCAATAAATAGGCAAAGCTCATTGACGACAAGCCGTTTGAAAGGCCAAATGATTGTTTGAAATACCCCAGCAGGAAGGGTGACAGCGACCCAACCCCAAACACGAACAAATACACAATACCATTAATTGATGCGCGATAGCGGGGTTCTATCGTGGCAAAAAGCGTGGTGATAAAATTCGCTTCATAAATTCCCCTGAACAAGCCAAATGCCGCCAGACAGAAATAGGTAGAAAAAAGTGTGGTTGACTGGCCCATACCAAAGATGAAGGGCGCACCGAGCAAAAGACCTGCTCCTTGGATGATCAGCCGAAAATTCTTTGATTTCAGCGCCAGTTTGTCGGAAAGGATTCCTCCCAGAACAATTCCTACGAATGCAAAAATATGATGATAAAACATGGAGGAGAAACCAGCTTCAGTTACTGAAAGGCTGAATTTTTCATGCAAAAAAGTCGGCATCCAGGTTAGGTAACCAACATTGACGAATACCAGGCAGATAAACGAAACCCCGAGCAACATGGTTGATGGTTTGTTAATTAACATTCTAAATGCCTCGCCGATAAACTTTTTGCTTTCTGAAAAGGTAGTAGTTTCAGGAGTAATTTTAGAAGGAGCCAACCGCCACATAAGAATGAACGAATAAACGATCCCAATCCCACCAAATAGGTAGAAAGCTGTTCTCCATCCATAGTTTTCAGCGATAAACCCACCGATCACCCCGCTCAGGATAATCCCGATGTACAAGGATGTCTGGTGTATAGACATGGCCCGCGCCCTTGTTTTGGTGTGGTATTCCGAAATCAGCGCATTGGCCGAAGGGGCGTAAAAAGCCTCCCCTCCTCCAACCGATACGCTTCTCAATAAGATTAAATGAAATATGGTGTAGCTCATGCCCGTATACATAGTGGCAAGGCTCCACAAAAAAATACTGATCACAATGATCTTTTTCCGGCTGAACAAGTCGCCCACAAAACCGGCAATGGGGGTGCAAATCCCGACACAAAGCACAAAAACAGACGCGATCAGTCCGAGTTGTGCATCGGAAAAACCCAAGTCTTCTTTAATAAGCGGCAGTACAATATTAAAGATCTGACGGTCGGCCTGGTTAAAAAAGAAGGCAATCCAGAGCCAGATCAGAAGTTCCCATTTAAGAAAACGTTTTTCCTGCATCGCTATTGCTTTTCAAAAATGATCAACCTCAGCGAATTGGCATCCAATGCGGAAGTCGGGTTGGCTGTTGCTTTTCCGGGTTCCGATGCACTGATTAATTGGTAGTTTGGTACCGAAAGCGAGAACACTTTTTTCTCCGACAAATTTTGGTTCCAAACCACAACACCTATTTTGTTGCCGTTTACAAAACCTTTTGCAAGGATGTCGTCTCCTTGGTATTCAATCCCTTCTTCGTCAATAAATTTCCCGTTTCTGAAGAAATCTTTATTATCGTTTTCAAACTGCATCAACTGGTGGGCATACGATGTTGCATCATCATGCGATACTTCCAGTATTTTGCTCAGCACAGGCGGCGAGTTGACCGTTTTGTAATCGTCTTTTTCCGGCATTTTACCCGTTGCGAGATATTCAGCATCGGCTTCGTAACGGCACATTATTTCGTGCCTGATTCCGTAAATAGCAGCATAATTGGCATCGTATCGAGGCAACATAGGAATGGCATTCAACTGAAGAATTATTGATTCAGGAAAAGTATACCGGAACAACGAAGGAAAAGCATTGGCAGTAATCACACTTCCCGGGCCCAATCCGTGAAAAACATCCACTTCGGTAACCAAAAGGTCCGTAGTTCCTTCAGTCATAAGAAGAAAATCAGGATTGTCTTTCTTTAATTTTTCGCGGATGTCGTGCATCATTTTTACCCGGTATTTGGCAAATGCATCCTGAGGAAGTTCGTGGTCGTGATGGGTCGAGTGGCACAGAAAGGCGCTTTTTACGCCAACCTGGTCAACATGCACGGCATCGGCCCCATACGATTTTACATTCGATACGGCATCTTCAATTGCTTTTCGCCATACTTTTGAGCCGGGACAACCCCGTGCAAACACCACCGGTGTTAAATAATTGTATTTAATGAAGGATTCATAATTCAGGTCCATCTTTTCGTTGAGATGGGCTGTTTCAATTCCATTGTACGTGTAAAAATCAGTCGAGGCATCCATGATATTCCCATTGGTGTACATGATGACTTTGAAGCCCCGTTGGTGTGCCCGTTCGATGGCTGCTTCCAGTTCTTTGCGCCCGCCCATCGCGTTGTCGGGCAAGAAGTTCGGGTACAAACGGTCGTGGCCACCAACTCCCCAGCCCCATAAGCCGATGAGCTTAAAGTTCAATTTTTCAGCAATATCGCATAAACGATCAATGTCGTTATAGCGCCACATGATATTCCCGTTCTGCTGCTTGAAGATCACCATCATTAAGCCCGAATTTTCGCGAATCCAGGGGGCAATCTCCGGTAATTTGAAATGTTCGTCAAACCACGCGCGATAATAGTTGGAAGCATTGTGCCAACTGCCCGTGTAGGGTTTTACAATGACATCAGGAATGGTAAATTCAGACTGGTAACCCGGGAAAGTAAAATTTGCCTGAAATGATTTTTCGGTATCGAATTGCAGGTGGAAATCCTTTCTTCCTCGTTCCGGGTCGTGGCACCCGAAATACAAACCATTCCCCTGTGAATTGATAGAAAACCACGGCATTGATCCCCAGGTACCGGGGTAGATAGATGTTTTGCTGCCAAAACTTTTCGGATTATCGTAGCACTCACCCATACTCACCGGCCAGTATATTTTAGTATCTTTTTCGTTCGCAACAGTTCCCGACATGTCCGGATAACGGACTTCTTTTATCATCCAATCGTTGGAATTGTTTTTTAGATGTCCGGTGAAACAAAACGCATCATTTTTTACTGAAATGGTGAATTTGGCACTAACCGGAATAGTCGCTTGCCCGACCAGAAAATTTTCTTTGACAAATACAATTGTTTCCCCCTTCTTTTCCGGTTTTATCTCTTTACCGGGCAGCAAGACGGTTTCTTTGCCAGTGGTGTTGTTTTTTAGGGTAACAGCCCACAATTGGTTCATCGGTTTATTCAGATGAACTACCTTCCCCTGAGTAATGGTAATGTTCCCTTTGGAATCAATTTTCAGGATGGATGCTGAGGTTTTTAATTCTACTATGTTCCCTGCATGCAACCGGAAGTTCAATGAACCGATCATTAAGCATACCAGCAGGATTAAATTTGTTTTTTTCATTCGGATTTAGGTTTAAAAGAGATTGTACAGGGTGCAGAACCCCCTGTTGACAACCCGTAACCGGCGTCAATTCAGGTTTTTTTTTAATTACAGATGAGTTTTTAGGTTTATCTGTTGTTCAAATGCTACTCCCTGTTTTTTTGGAATATAAAACAGTTTTTGGAAACAGGGGCTGAACAAAAAATCTTTGATTCGGTCATCCCGAACTCGTTTCGGGATCTCCACATCCTGATCGGCAGACCCTGAAATACCCCGAAATTTCGGGGCAGGGTGACAAACGATGAAGACTTTGAGACTTTTTGTTCAGCCCTGAATATTGCTTAGTAACCCGGATTCTGTTTCAAATTTGGACAAACTTCAATATCAGCCGATGGAATTGGCCACAAATAATGTTTCGATGCGTCGAATACCCTCTGGCTCAGTATGCGGCACTGTGAAATGTTGGCCATGGTCGTAAAGTCGGGACATCCGTTTTCATCAATTTGCGGGATTCCGGGGAAGAACCAGTATTTATTCTTCACATACGTTTTACTGGCAGCAAGACTCGAAGGTAAACCGAAATTCTTATAATTCAACACGATTTCACCAATCTTCCAACGAAGAATATCGTTGTACCGCATGGCTTCAAAAGCAAACTCCATTCTACGCTCTGTACGCAAAATGGTGCGCAGCTTCGCCTGATCCGTTTCGGTTATCTTCGGATATGAACTTGACGTATAATTCACCTTATATGCTCTGGCCCGAACCATGTTCATTGCATCCAATACAGTCTGGTCAATGCTATTCAATTCAATTTTTGCTTCAGCATACATCAGGAGCACATCAGCATATCTTAAAATCAACTTGTCGTTATCAGCTTCCAAGTTATCGTTCCAGTCACCATCAATTCCTTTTCGCAAAATCAGGCCATTATACGAAGCGTACGTATCACCGGCTTTTGAATCTTTGTTTGTTACCAGTTTATTTTCGGTATAACTCCAACACTTGGCAGAATCTGGATGAGGCGTATAGTTGAATCCAAAATAATTGGAGTTAAATTCAACAATTGTATAGGCGCAACGCGGGTCACGGTTTTTGAAAGGATTGGTTCGGTCATAAAGCGGGGATTCGTCAATTGGTTTGCCATCCGTACAAAGAAAAGCACAGAACAAATCCCACGACGGGCTTGCTGTAGCTGAAGGAGAAGTCACATTGCGGCTCAAATAAGCAGTAACAGCTCCCCCTGCCAGACTGGTCAGATACTCGGTAGAACGTGGAATTCCGAATACCGTTTCTACTGAATTCTTCGTTTTGCTCAGAAAAAGTTCGCCAAAATCAGGGAAAAGCTGGTAAGCCCCCAGATCCATACATGCTTTGGCGGCATCGCGGGCTACAGCATAATCTTTAAAGAAAAGGGCGACCCGGGCTTTCATCCCATACGCAGCTCCTTTTGTTCCCCTTTTAACTTCATTGCTTTCGTAGGCTACCGGCAATTTTTCAATGGCATAATCAAAATCTTCATAGATATGGCCAAGAACTTCCAGCTTGTCAACGCGCCCCTGTGCAAATCCTTCTTCCAGTTCCAAATCCTGGGTAAAGTATACTACATCGCCAAAATAAGAAATCAACCTTGAATATTGGCAAGCCCTTACAAACCGGGCATCAGCCATGTAGCGTTCATAAAGTTCCAGAGAAAGGTTCTCTTTCGATTTTTCAATATTTGCCAAAATCGTATTACAACGGCTGATAGCCTTATAGCTGAAACTCCAGGTATTCCTTAAAAAAGTAGAATTACTTCCACTCAGTGTCCCGTTAATAAAGGGAACTACGGAGGAACGGTTCATCCAGTCATCGGTCGGTTCATCCAGCGACATGATGTTACTAATGGTACGGACTCCGTTACTGACCGTCGAAAAGTCGTTTTTGAACATCGGCCAGAACTGGTGGAGATAAAGGGTATTCAGGCTCATTTCAACCTGGGTCCGGTCGGTATACCAGGTCTCGGTAGAGGCTTCGGATAGCGGCTGCAGGTCCAAATCATTACAAGCCGACAATGTTATCCCAGCCAATCCAATTATGATGAGATATTTATTGATTTTCATATATATAATGCTTTTAGAGTTTAATTAAATCAAGGTTTAGAATCGAACAGAAGCGCCAAATGTGATTGTTTTGGTTATCGGATAGTTGCTGGAACTTACTTCCGGGTCCCATCCCGCAGGGAAATGGCTGATTGTAAAGAAGTCGGATAAACTGGCATAAAACCTGATTTTATCAATTCCCGATTTACCCATCCACACTTTCGGAAGTGTATAGCCCAGGGTAATATTTTTAATCCTGAAATAAGCCCCGTTGATCAACCAAAAATCAGAAACAGCATAGTTATTCGATATTCCGGTACGGGTAGCTCTCGGGTACCTTGCATTTGCATTCTGCTCATCTGTATTGTATTTACTCCAATATTTACCCAGAATTATTTCCGGCACATTGTATAAATCGCTTCGTATCGGCTGTACCATTTCGTCGGTCAGCATCGATTTTCTTTCACCAACTCCCTGAAACGAGAGTAAAAAGTCAATACCCCTGTATCCCATGTTGATATTCCCGCCATAATTCAGCCGGGGAATAAACGAACCTCCGAGCAATACCCGGTCGTATGTAGTATTAATTACACCATCAGGCACACCATCAGGGCCGCTAATGTCTTTGTAACGGACATCGCCAACGGTAACTACACTCGATGTAACCGGGGAACCGGCAACTTCTTCAGCAGTCTGATATATTCCATCGCTCAAATAACCGTACCATTCGTAATATTCACTTCCCTCGCGGGTAATCGTACCGGCACTTTCCACCTTGGTATCTTTCAGATAGCCCATTTCTGACTTGTAATGAGAAATATTGAAGCTGATCCCATAATGGAAATCGCTGATTTTATCATTCCATGCCAAATCAATATCCCACCCTTTGGTCGACATCTTACCGGCATTCTGATAGGGATCTGAGTATCCCAGATAGGTAGGAATCTGGAGTTGCAGCAACATGTCTTTGGTTTGTTTCCATGAATAATCGCCTGAAAAATGCAAACGGTTGTTAAATGTATTCAAGTCGATACCCAATCCTGTAGTTTCAGTCGTCTGCCAGGTTATATCTTTTATCGGATATTGATATGCTGATGCGCCCTGTACAGAGGTCACCGTGTTGCCGACGTACAATGTTGGATTATTGAAACTAAGCGTTGACTGATATGGATAGTTACCAATTCGCTGATCGCCCAGTTGTCCCCATGAAGCGCGTAATTTCAAATGGGAAATCATAGAAATATTTTTCATGAAATTTTCTTCCGACACTACCCATCCGGCTGATACTGAAGGGAAGAATCCCCAGCGATAATCTTTATGGAAACGGCTGGAACCATCGTAACGGAAATTTGCCTGAAGGAGATACTTTGAATTCCAATTGTATAATAAGCGGCCTAAAGCTGAACGAAGGGCGATTTCGTAAGCATCACCTGAATTATCTTTCAAATTGCCCGGACCAGCGTCCAAATATGGATAGTAGGTAAAATCATATTCGCCACGTGAAGCCGTTACATTTTCGTGGTAATAATAGTAATTTTCGTAGCCTAACATCACGCTTAAATTGTGTTTGTCGATACTTTTAACATAGTTAATGTAGGCCTGCGAAACAAGTGAATAGCTATCAATCCTGGTTTCCTTCAAATCTGTAGTTTCAGTTCCATCTAACAGTTCGGTGGTTTTTGTGTCGTTCCAGAAAGAATAATAAGGTACTTGCTTATTAAACAATTTGCCTTTGTAGAAGTCATATTTTGGAGCAAAAAGACCGGTAATAGTCAAGCCATTTAATGGTTTTATATCAATTGATATTTTGCCATCCACCTGATTATCCGAAGTTTCATCAGTCCCTCCATACATCATTTTTCCGTACACATTCGTTCCATTGTAACCTCCGGCCAAACGTCCGTCAGAATAAATGCCAGCGAAAATAGGTGGTTCGTACCGCATCCTGTAGAAATAATCGAAAGCAGGATTTACATTCACTTCTCTTTTCAAGTTTATATCGAAAGTTGTTGAAAACCAGCGCCCGATAGTAAGGTTATTATTCAAACGGGCTGTCATTCTTTTCCATGACTGGTTTTCATCTAAAAGCCCATCTTCATCAACATATCCGATACTCAGATTGGTACGAAGATTTTCTTTCCCTGTGGCAATCGAAAGCTGATGGCTCTGCCGCGGGGCAAAATTTCTCAGGCACATGTCCACCCAGTTGGTATTCGGGTACTGATCGGGATTTTGTTTGTTCAATGTCCAATAATTGTCAATCAAGTCCTTGGAATACTGGGTATATTCACCTCCTGCCGGAGTATCATTCCATAGATATTCATTAAATACCTTCATGTAGGTAACGGCATCTGCATAATCCGGAATTTTAGTCTGAAGGTTCATCGAATAGCTGTAATCATATTCGATATTTTCTTTCCCGCTTACTCCCCGTTTGGTGGTAATCAGTATTACGCCGGCAGCAGCACGCGACCCGTAAATTGAAGCCGATGCAGCATCTTTTAGCACCGTCAGGCTTTCGATATCGGAAGGATTAACGTCATCAATGCTACCGGTAGGCACTCCGTCAACAATAACCAACGGGTCGTTTGACGTAAGTGAGGTGATCCCTCGCACGCGAACGGTCACCCCTGCTCCCGGACGGGAATTATTACGGGTAACCATAACACCCGGCAATGCTCCTTGCAGCGCCGTTCCGATCTGGGCGGTCTGGCGGGCAACCAATTTTTCGCCAGTGAGGGAAGATATGGCGCCTGTTAAATCTTTCTTTTTGACAGTACCATATCCAATCGCCACCACTTCTTCAATACCAATGGCTTCTTCGTCCATGGTTACATTCACCACTGTTTTGCCGCTAATGGCAATTTCCTGTGTTTTCATCCCAACAAAAGAAAAAATCAAGGTAGCATCCGAAGGAATATTGGCAAGTGAATACTTTCCGTCGAAACCGGTAATTGTACCGTTTGTAGTTCCTTTCACCACTACGGTTACCCCCGGAAGCGGCTGCCCTGACGAGTCGGTGACCTTACCGCTAATCGTTTCATTTTGAGCGCTTGTTGTTGCCCATGGAGATTTGTTGTTATTCACCTTTCGAATAATAACCTGACGATCATAAACGTCATAGGTTAAATTTTGTTCTTTCAATACCTCGTCTAAAATTTCCTGTATTGAAGCATCAACCAACTCAACATTAACTCTTTTATTTTCGTCCAATTCTTCAATCTTGTAGAGAAAAATAAATTCGCTTTTATCTTCTACCTGGTTTAATACTTCTTTTACGGTCATATTTTTCAGACTCAATGTCATTTTAGTTGTCTGGGAATACGAATTCCCGGCCGCATAAAGAACAAAACATAAGGAAATCAATACTGTTACTTTCATAATTCTAAGTAGTTGTTTACCCTTTTCCCAAAAATGGGAATAGAAAAATTGCTTTTTTTTCATAAATTTGAAATGTTTAGATTAAAAAACTGGTTCAAATTCTGAAACAGTTGATTGACCGGCCGATGTGTCACCATCGTCCGGTTTTCTATTCCAGAATGTATGTATTTCTATTTACTTCTATTATTCTTGTTTGGGTTATTTTTGTTATATATTCCAGCACTTTGGGCATACTTGCATTTAGGTCAAGTTTACCCCTGACTTTTTCCTCTCCCTTTTGTGAATCCTTCAAAATGATTTCTATATTGTAATATCGTTCAATCTTGTTAATTATTTGGTTGATGGGTTCTTGCTCAAACCGAAGCAGCCCATCTTTCCAAAGCGTATGTAATTCATAATCTGTATCTATTATTTCCAGATGGTTGTCGTTTTTTGTTAATCGTGCAAGTTGGTTCGGTTTCAATTCTGCTTTAACTGTCGGTATTGCTGATTGTGTGTCAATAATCTGTATGCTGCCTTCTTCCAATACAGCAACGACTTCTTCATCATCGGGATAGGTTGATATATTGAACTTTGTGCCCAAAACTTTAACTGATAAAAAGGAAGTATTGACAAAAAAAGGTTTCTTTTGATTTTTTACCACATCGAAAAAGGCCTCGCCAACAAGGTAAACTTCGCGTTTGTCCGTATTGAATTCAGTTGGAAAAATTAATCGACTACCTGCATTTAGCCAAATTGTGCTTTTGTCTTTTAGGCAAACGTGCAATCGTTGACCGTTTGGAACTACCAAAACATTTGAATTCTGAATATTCCCGGAAATTTCTTTCTGACTGATTGTATCTTTTCCGATTACTAGTTTACCAGTCAAAGAGAGGTCAATATATTTTTTATCCGATTTAATTTCTTTTTTTGAGCCATCAGAGAAATAGATAACAGGGTAAGTTTGTGCATTCTTAAGAAAAATTTCTTCAGCGAATTGCAGATTCGTTTTATTTCCCTTCGAGAAATAAACGAATAGCGAACCGATTGCAAAAAAGACCAGTGCAATTGCGGCATAACGCATTAAAAACCGGTAATTACGAATTTCTTTTTTGTTGATTTTAGAGGAATTGATTTGATCTGAAATTGATTTAAATATTTCAGCACCTTTTGAATAGGATATTTCTTTTTCGGTAATCGATAACAGACGAAGTTCTTTTTTTATCTGAAGGTATTTTTTCTTTTGCTCCGGATGTTTGGTGAAAAAATCTGAAAAATGACTTTCTAATTCCTCATTCGGATTGAATACCCATTTTACAAATTTAGGGTCCTCAATAAATTGCTTTAGCTGGTCCATTCCAATTGAATTTTATAGATAATGGAACGGGGAACAATAAAGTGGACAATAAAAATCGACTTAATTTTGTGTTCTAAAACACAGAATGAAAAGTTCCAACAATTGATTACCTAAAACTTCTCTTAATTTTGAAACAATCCGATAAACTTGCTTTTTCGCTGAATCGGGCTTAATTCCAAGTAATTCACTTATTTGATTGTAGCTTAATTCGCGGTAGAATTTCAAATAAAGTATCTCTCTGTTTTGTGGCTCCATGGTTGAAAGAGAATCCTTTATCAGCGTAATTTTCTCTTCCTGTATATCATCAGGCATATTTCTTTCAATCTCAAAATCAATATTGAAAGTTTCCAGTTTATGATCTTCCAGCGACTGAAACCGGTTCTCTTGTTTTAGTTTATGAAATATGGTACGGCGTAAAACTTTTAATAAGTAATATTCCAAATTATCCGTTTCTGAAAGATTTTTCCGGTGGGTGTACAAATCCAAAAACATTTCCTGAATGCTGTCTTCCACAACCAAAGTATTGTTTGTAAGCTTCGATCCGTAGGAATAAAGATTGCTAAGAAAAGCATTGTAAATCTGACGAAAGGCCTCCATATCTCCTTTTTTGAATTCATTCCAAACATCCTGCCACACATTTTCTTTTATTTTTGAAGAGGCCATACTCTGTTACATTGCAATTAAGAGATTCAAATGTAATAAAATATTTGTGTGGGGTGTAGCCAGAGAAATCGCTTTTAGATTTTTTGTAGGAATGGTTCTATAAAGAAAGTTCGTTACCTGAATGATTTTTCCTGTCCTCAAGCCGGACGGGCTTTTACTTTTTTTCTTCAGCAAAAAAAAGTAAACCAAAAATGCCGCCGCTTAGGAAAAAAAGGCTAAAAAACGCCTGCGTCCGCTAAAATCTTCCAAACTCCTCCCGCTGGTCGTCAAACAGGGAAGATTTTGTAACGCTCCCGCCGCCGTTTTTCTTCACGCTTTTTTCCCTCAGGCGGGAACAGCCCGGCTGTTGTTTCTTTTCCGGGATAAAGGTGGATTGAAAAGCAAAAGGACAGATGACGGGCAGAGCAACATCAGAACGGTGGGCAGGCCGTCCCAACGCCCGGGCGAGGGTTCGTTGGGACAAGATTTTTGCTTCCTTTTCATCGACTGGAAAAGGAAGGGCCAGTCCGGCCTGAGGACAGAAAAGATTTGAGTTCCTGCAAATTTTCTTTAAATGGTTGTTAAAAAGTTATCATCCAGGTAAAGAGTTCCGGTAAAAGAGAATTCCTGTCTTTCCATTAGAACCTTAAAAACGATTTCCCTGGGCGTTCGCTTTTGATATTGTTGGTTTGGAAATATCCGATTTTCTGTTTTATATTTTTCAATCCTTTTTTATAATGTCCCTTTTTTAAAGACGTATAATTGAACGAGAGTCCATTCTTTACATAAACACACTTTACTCCTGTTAAACTCACCTCCTGAATATTCCGTTCCTCATCGTCAAAAAAGACGATTTGGTCAAAAGGGCAACCCACCTTTTCCTGAATATTTTTCAGATGGGTTACCTTGCTGCCGGGATATATTTCCATGATGTCGAAATACTTTTCAATATCGAATAATTGAAGCAATTGTTTTGCCCATTCCGGTTCGTTGGTGCGGGAAGCGACAGCCAGAATCTTTCCGGCTTTTTTAAGCCGTTTTAATATTCCCACTGAATCCGGGTAAAGCCGTATCCACCTTCCCTGCTGGTCAAATAACTGTTCGTCATTCCAAAAATACGGAGGGGATGTCTCACTGCAAAAGGTATCCCCGGCATTCCAGATGGTAAAATCCAGGTCGAAAACAAATACTTCCATTCTCAGACACTCAGTTCAACACGTTGGATGATGTGGTCCTGATAAACTTCATCGAGTTCGGTAAAATAGCCACTCCACCCCCAAACCCTGACAATCAGGTTTCTATAAAGCTCCGGATGTTCTTTGGCAGCAATCAACTGTTCCCGGTTTACTGCATTGATCTGAAGCTGGTGACCTCCCAAATCCATGTATGATTTCACCAGATACGACACTTTCCGGATGCTTTCCGGGTTGCGGAAAACGGTATCGTGCAATTCCAACGTGAGCGGGCCACCGTTCATGATCTTTTTCATGTCGGGTTTCGAGAATGATTTGATGATGGACAAAGGGCCTTTCACTTTTACATTTAAACCCGGGGAAAAGTTGGCCGACAGCGGTTCTCCTTTTTTTCGTCCGTCAGCCGATGCGCCAATGTCTTTGACATGCCACAAATAGTACATGGCAGAACCGGAACCTGGCCTGAAACATCCGCCATTCTCGTTTTTCATGTTAGCGGTCAATTCAGAGAAAGCATCCAACAACTCAACCGCAATATGATCGGCAAAATCGTCATCGTTCCCCATTTTCGGGGCATCGTACCGCAGTTTTTCCCAGAGACGATCTGAGCCTTCAAAATTATTTCTGATGGCATCACTTATTTCCCCGGCGCTTACTAATTTTTCCTCGAAAACATATTTTTTGATTGCGGTCAGTGAATCAACAGCAGTGGAAATTCCTGTACCGTGAATCCCGTAATTGTTATATTTTCCGCCCACTGAAATATCCCGGGCTTTTTCGATGCAGCCATTCATCAGCAACGACTGTAAAGGAGCCGGTTCGGAGTAAATATTCGACAGGCCGGGACCAATTGACTCCAACTCTTCTTTCATTTCCTGCCTGACCCCATCCATAAACGAATTAAAATCGGTTGCTGTTTTTAGATACTTTTTGACACACGTATCAACCACTCTGGCAAACGATAAAGCCGCGATATTTGGAATATCCATTCCCTGCCCGGGAATGATAAATTCCCAACAGGCAGCCACCACATAATCACGGGCATCTTTCAGTTCATAGCCCTTCGACAACAATCCGGGAATGACCACCTCATCGTTTGAATATTGCGGAAAACCAAGTCCTTGTTTGGTTAGTTCGGTTCCGAGGTCATATATTTCGACAGGCGTATTTTTCGTCACGCGCAGGTTAATTTTCGGGTCAATCAATTTCAGTTCCAGACTGGCTTTCAGGCACATTTCCGAAAGCAGGTTAAACGCATCGTTCCCGTTTTCATCAACGCCGCCCAGTACCAGACTTTGTCCGTTGTCACCCTGCTGCATACCGGGATACAGGTCACTGTCCTTGTTGAAGGAGATAAAAAATTCTTCCAGTAATTCAAATGCAGAATCGTAATCAAGCGTTCCTGAATCCAAATCATTTTTCAGGTATTTGAACATATACTGGTCGAACCGGCCAACGGTGTTGTGGTAATTTCCCGAAGCCCACAGGCCAAAATGAAGTATCCTGAAGAACTGCAACGCTTCGCGAAAGGTTTTCGCTCCTTCCCGGGGAATCCGGTTCAGGATGAGAAAAATATCTTCTCTTCCCGAATTTATCGCCAATTCAGCATACCGGTCTGCCAGCTTTTCAATATCATCAATTGCATGAAGAACTACCTGTAAGAATTGAACTCCGTGTTTGTCTCCCTGCGCCAAATGAATATCGATGGACTGCAATACTTCCTTTCTCCGTTGTTCCAGACCAACTTCAATCGTGTAACTATAATTTGAACTAATATTGCAAATCCGTCCCAGTTCATGAATGTAATGCTCTTTCCGTATTTCTGTCCACTCCTCTTCCGTAAAGATTTCCGGAATTTTTGGGACTGTGCGCATAAAAACAATCTTCTCACCGGGAAGGATCACCGGCAACTCGTTTTGCAGTACCCAGCTTAACCTTTTTTGCACCCGCAGCACATCCGGTATTTTTTGCTCTTTTAGTGAAACAGTAAAACCACTCAACACATCCGGCGCAATATTTTGTCTGAATACATGATGCTTTTTCTGGAATATATCATCCAGTATTGTTTTAATTCGTTGGTTCATAACACGCTAATATTAATGTTGTAATTTTCAAAAACATCTTTCCAGACGTTCACTTTTTTATTGGTGTCAAATCCGGGGTCAAACTGTTTGTTCACCATGGGATATTTTGCCCCGGCAGTCTGATGATAGGGCAGCAATTCTACCCGTTTCAAATGTTTGGCATCTTTGAGTAGCCATGCCGTCTTTTCCATATTTTCCCGGGTATCGTTTACTCCCGGGATCAAAGGGACACGGATGTAAAAATCAGTATCCGATCCACATAGAAATTCCAGGTTTTCAAGTATCTGATGATTATCAACCCCGGTATACCTTTTATGGATAACGGGGTCGGTATGTTTAATATCCATCAGGACAAGGTCGACCACCGAAACCATTTTTTGAAAAATGGGAGCAGCGGCATGTCCCGATGTCTCGACAGCAATATTCAACGGCTTCAGATGTTCTATCAAACCGAAAAGAAAAGCCGGTTGGGCAAGCGGTTCTCCACCTGATATGGTAATACCTCCACCGCTGTTGATCAATATTTCTTTCCCTTTTAGAAGTTCATTGGCCAATTCGCATGCTTCAAATTCCTGTCCGCATACTTTTCGCAAGCGCAACGGACAGACCTCAATACATCTTCCGCAGGCAATACATTTTTCACTCGTACATACCTCCCTGCATTTGCTACAATCGATACAAGCGGTATGGCTTACCATCAGTTCTTTCCGAAAAGAAATCCCCTCCGGATTGTGGCACCACGAACAATGCAACGGGCATCCCTTGAAAAAAACCAACTTTCGAATCCCCGGCCCGTCATGTACAGCAAATTCTTCGATATTGAAAATAGTACCCTTTGACATTTTGATATTTATAAGAGGCTGTCCAAAAAGTCTGGAATAGAGTCATCCCGAACTTGTTTCGGGATCTTATCTTTCTGATCGTCAGACCCTGAAATAAATTCAGGGTGACGCAAATTGCAGACTTTAGAACTTTTTAGACAGTCTCTTCTGTTAACAGTCTGTTGGTATGTTTACCTGTTGCTGCCCAACACTATTTTCTCAATTTCTTCCAGCGATTTTCCTTTGGTTTCAACTAAAGCAAAATGGTAGAAGACAAGGCTGAGAACCGTAGCGATACCGAAAAACAGAAATGCATATCCCGTCCCGATGGACACAACGACAACCGGGAACACCCATGAATTCAGGGCATTGAAAAACCAATGGGAAAACGAGCCGATAGCAGATCCCCTTGCCCTGATGTTATTAGGAAACATTTCTGAAAGGATCACCCAAATAACCGTTCCCTGCGATGCAGCAAAAAAAGCAATAAACCCCAGCATGGAAATCAAAAGAATATAGCCATTCGTATTTCCTGAAAGATAAGCCCAACTGAACATTCCAAGAAATACCGGCATTCCGATACCTCCGGCATACAACAAAAACTTCCTTCCGAATTTATCAATCAGCGACATACCAACGATGGTAAAAATCAGGTTGGTTATACCGATCAGCACAGTCTGGTAAAAGGCTGATTCACCACTAAACCCGGCTTCCCTGAATATATCGGTCGAATAATAATTGACAATATTGATCCCTGACAACTGGTTAAACATCCCAACGCCAATACCAATCAACACCAGTTTGAAATAAGGTTTTCGGAAAAGGACAGAATAATGGGTGAGAACTTCGTTATCCAGCGAATCCTGGATTTCTTTAATCAACACATCCGGGTCAGCAATGTTATTAACCCGCAAAAGAGCTTCGCGGGCTTCGTCGATGCGGCCTGTTTTAACCAGCCACCGCGGACTGCGTTGCACAAAAAACAGAAGGACAAAGAATACGATGGATGGTATCACACCGAATAAAAACATCCATCGCCATTTATTTTCTCCCCCGCCCATGCTGTCAATTATAAAATTGGAAAAGAAAGAGACCAAAATTCCAAGCACAATGGCAAATTGAGCGGTTGCAACCAATCTTCCCCGTAATTTTGGAGGGGCCACTTCGGAAATATACATCGGAGTTACCACAGATGCACCTCCCACAGCCAAACCACCAATAAACCGTCCGATGATAAACATCCATAAATTAGTGGCCAAACCTGTCATCAACATGGAAATCAGGAAAAAGAGGGCCATGTATCTCAGGATATACCTTCGTCCATACAAGTCGGCAGGTTTCCCGACAAACAGTGCGCCAATAACGCACCCGATCAAGGCCACGCTCACCACAAAGCCTTTCATGGCTGGGGAAAGCCCAAAATATTGGGCGACGTAAAAGATCGTCCCGTTGATGACCCCGGTTTCAAATCCAAAAAGCAGGCTGCCCAACGCAGCTACAAATGTTACAAAGTACAAATATCGTTTCATGAAATAGTGATTGATTGTTTATGGTTTTTTTCGAATAGTTTATCCGTTACATTGTATCAAATCGATATATACAAACAGAGTAATACGCTTCTCCCGGGTTCAAAAGCGTTGATGGGAAATTTTTCCTGTTCGGGCTATCCGGGAAATGCTGCGTTTCGAGGCAAAAAGCAGTACGGTGCGGGTAGGCGATACCTGCTTTCCCTCTATCGCTGCCATTTAGAAAGTTACCACCGTAAAACTGGATGCCCGGTTCATTCGTGTAAACTTCCATCACTCGTCCTGATTCAGGGTCTGCTACCCGGGCCGCTAGACGAATGTCTTTATTCACCCCTGATGCATCCAACACCCAGTTGTGATCATATCCCCTGCCCAATTTCAGTTGTTCGTGGCCTTCATCCACTCTTTTACCAATCGGAACAGGTTCTCTAAAATCGAAAGGAGTCTCTTCAACCAGGGCAATTTCTCCGGTCGGGATCAAACCCTCGTCCACCGGTGTATAAAATTTTGCAGAGATTTGTAGAATATGGTTGTTAATTGTTTTTTCAGGATTTCCTGTCAAATTAAAAAATGAATGATGGGTTAGATTTACGATGGTTGGGTTGTCTGTTGTAGCAAAATATTCAATTTTCAACTCGTTGTCTTCAGTAAGACAATAGACAACTCTCACACTTAAGTTTCCGGGAAAGCCTTCTTCCCCATCTTTTGAAACATATATCAGTTCGAGAGTTTGCTCATCCTGTTGATCAACATTCCAGTAAACATTGTGAAATCCACCACTTCCTCCGTGAAGAGAATTTTCCCCATTATTTTTTTCTAATAAATAGGTTTTATCGCCAATGGAAAACTGCGCTTTACCAATCCTGTTTCCATAGCGTCCGATTATAGCGCCATAGTATTTTTCATTTGAACTGAGGTAGTCAGAAAGATTATCGTAGCCTAAAACAATATCTTTCGACCGCCCTTCTTTATCGGGAACAAACAGGCTTACAACCCGTCCTCCGTAATTGGTAATACAGGCTTTTATCCCATTTTTATTTTCAATGGTGAATAGTTGCATCTTTGGTTTTTTAATCTGTTAAAATCTAACTCTAAATTTAAAATCGCCTGTTTTATCCGATTTGAAAGTAACCGCCAGAATGTTATTTTCTTCTTTTCGGGTAGCGCATTCAACATCGTTACATTCTGCGCCCGACAAGGAAAAGTTCGGAGGCACGTATAAGCGCATTGTCAAAGGGAATGAACTGATAAGTCCGATTTTACCTTCCAACGTCCGACTTTCTTTTATCCATTTGTATTCTTTCAGTTCGAGGGCATTTTGGGTGACATGCCGGTCGCTGCTGATCCATTGCGGAATATCCTTTAGATGGTGCATTGCAAGCAACCGGACACTGTGTGCGGGAATTTCCATCGCAAAACCTTCGGTAATCGTGCCGTAGCTTTTTTGTGTCCAGAATTCAAATAATAAATATTTCCCTTCATTTTGTAAACCTAATTCTTCTGAAGAGAACGAAATGGTTTTTGCTTCATCTTCCCAATTGAATAGGGCTACAATATTGTAATCATCCAACAACGTATTCTGAATTTGCAGGTTCCATACCGGCAACATGGAGAAATAAGGGTACAAACTTGCCGGGCGCACATTTGCCACAGGCAAGGTTTGTTGTAAGATTTTCATCTGACTGTCGGATAAACCGGCCAGCTTATCTCCAAAGAAAGTTAATTGCCCGGGCAAGGCGACTATGGTGGCAGAAACCCTTGCTTCTTCCAATGGCAAATCATGGACGAGCAATGTGTCAGGATCTGCAATCATTACGATGTTGTGTGTAAATACCTGGTTGATTGTGCAACGTCCCTGATTGAGTACATTACTCCACTTTACAGGTTCGTTTGGATGAACAATATCAGCCCCGATACGGGATGCATCGGCATAAAGGGGCTCCGGTCCTGTTGAATGCCCCTGGCAAGCCAAAAAAATGCGGTCGTCACCAATACCCTCGCGAAACATCTTTAAGCAACGTTCAAACGGGTTTGGACAGGAAGGGTCATGAAAGCATTTCCGTATTTCAGGGCGTTCGTACAAATGGGCACAATAGCCATGATTCCGGCCCGACATTCCGTCAATTTTAAAAAACTCGTACCCCCAGTCGTGCGAAGCGGTGTCGAATATTTTTTTCAGGTGCTCAAGTGCTTCAGGAACTGTTGGGTCAAGGGTGTAACGACCGTTCCACGACGAAATTGGTTTTCCATTGAGGTCATGTAAAAACCAGTTCTTATGCTCGTTGTAAAACTTTTCGTTCCCTGAGCCAAACGGTGCCATCCATAAACCGGGACGAAATCCCAATTCACGAATATCATCCGCCAGTTGCTTCATTCCTTTTGGGAACTTATTCTCATTCACCTCAAGGTTCATGTTGAAAAAGTCACGGACAGGCAAATGAGGTGAATTTCCCTGCCACGATTCGATTGACCAGAATTCACATCCAAAAGGTTGAAGATATTTTTGCCCAATCCTTGCTTCGGCAAGATTGTCCTCTGCCGTAGCTTTATCGAAATAGGTATTCCACGACATCCATCCTGTTGGCGCTTTGGGGCATCGCTTCCGATCCAACGCATGATAATAAGGCACATAGCGATTTCTGAAATAATCTTTTTCCAAATTGACAGTAAAAACAGCTTCGGACGATTCGCCAATTTGTCCCGACATTTGAAACGAATAAACACCGGCGCCAGCGCTTTTAAGGTTTAAATTTGCGGCATCCAATTGCAGAATTATATCACTTTCCGGGGCGAAAAGGGAATCGTTCAACAACGAGTTGGTGAGCCCGGAACTAAGCGATAAAACCCGTTCACCTTCTTGTGCCCTTGTCCGGCAAGCGAAACTGTCAGCAAGAAAGGTTATTTTGCCTTCAAAAGACAATATGCCCTGATACGCCTGTGCTGTACGATGATAAAAGCAAATTTGTAACTGTCCTGATTTTTTTTGCAACACAAAATACCCCTGAACATTGTCTTTCGGATCAATAAAAGCAAAGCGGTTTTTTATTCCATCCCGCGAATTTACGATAAGCCATTGCTCTGGTCCTGAAACAAAAAGAAGTCGGCCTGATATGGAAACCGGACCGATAATCATTGAAAGTATTGAGTTCTCTTCATCAAACAAAATCTCCCATTCCGATAATTCCAATTCACCGTTGTCCGGGTTATCTTTTTTTGCTTTTTCCAATTCACGATTGTTTGAAAACCCCGAATCATTAAACGCAGACAATCCAACCAGGGAAGAAACAGTCACTGACCCGATTGACGCTTTTCGTATAAAATCCCTTCTCGTATTCATTGTTTAGTTTTTCTTGTTCATTACAATTAGCAATAAACTGATATTCCTGAAAACATTTTTTCTGAAACTTTTATGTTGCTTCTTTGCTGCGATGAAATCATTATATACTTTTGGAAATGAAGCGATAATTTGCATAAAAGTATATTGAAGTTTAAAAAATATCACGCACAAAATGATATAAATACTGAATAAAATGACATCTGTGGATAAAAAATTTTATAAATACCTGACTGTTGGTGAAGAAGACAAACGTTGGGGTATGTACCTCACAGGGGCAGGACACATTGTGGTTGATAAACAAACCGAATATCCCCTCGTTGGCGACCCTTCCCATCATTATTTTCACTGGTCGGTCGGAAGAAGATTATCAGACTACCAGGTTTTGTATATCACCAAAGGCAAAGGTGTTTTTGAATCGGAAATAGCAGGTACTCGCAGAATTAATGCAGGTGATATATTTATCCTTTTCCCCGGTATCTGGCACCGTTTCAAACCAGACAGCGACTCCGGATGGGACGAATACTGGGTGGAATTCAATGGCGATTTGATAAATCATTACCGGTCAAAAGAATTTCTCAACCCTGAAAGCCCCGTAATTACGGTTGGAATTCAGGAAAATATTGCCCGGAACTATTTGCAGGTTATTAATTTACTGAAAGAAGAAAAGCCCGGATTTCAATATATTGCTTCGGGCAATATCGTTCAAATACTGGGTCAAATTTTTGCTTCAAAAAAATATCATCCATTTGAAGGAAAGGCCATTGAAACGCAAATCAGGCAAGCCAAATTAATGATACTGGAAAACCTGCACCTTCCAATTACCCAGGAAGAAATTGCCAAAAATGTTGGGATGGGTTATTCCCTGTTTCGGAAAAAATTCAAGGAATACACCGGTGTTTCGCCCGCCCAATACCAAATCCAGTTACGAATAAATAAAGCGAAGGATTTATTAATCACAACCAACCAATCATTCAAAGAACTGGCCCACGAACTGGGCTTTGAATCTACCGACTACTTTTTCAGGTTGTTCAGGCAAAAAACCGGGTTTACACCATCCGAGTTCAGGGAAAAAAACAGAAGATAAAACCGCAGGAAGGATAACCAGTCGCTAAAGCGATGTACTGATTTTGTCATCAAAAAACAAGCGTGTTCAATCCAACATATTTTTCCATCCCCTGATGGTAATATTTGTCCGGCTCTGAATATGGTCTCCCCCGTAAATCACATTATAATTTTTATCAGGCATAACATCTATTTTGTCGAAATACCGAAATACCTTAAAATATGCCTGATTTATAGTAGCCCCTGATTTTATTTCGATAATTTTCAGGGAATTTCCTTCTTCCTGGATACAGTCAATTTCATTTCCAACATTATCACGCCAATAATAAAGGTTTACCGGCTGAAATCTGTTAGCCCTGTCTTTTATTAATTCCGAAATTACAAAAGTTTCAAAAAGCGGTCCTTTCATAAAATGGTTATTCAGTTGATTTTTATCATTTATTCCAAGTAACGAACAAACCAAACCAGTATCAAGAAAATATAACTTGGGTGATTTTACCAGTCTTTTATTATAATTTTTGTAATAGGGCGGCAATAAATAAATGACGTGACTGCTCTCTAAAACAGACAGCCATGCTTTTACAGTCGGATGAGAAACTCCGATTTCAACAGCAAGACTACTGAAATTTACGACTTGTCCGGTACGGGAAGCACAAATCCGAAGAAAACGCTGAAAATCCGACAGGCTGGTTACATTTTTAATATTCCTTACATCCCTTTCAAGGTAAGTACTCAGGTAACTTGGATACCAGTAGCCCGGATTAAGATTCTCGTTGTAAACTCCTGGATAAAAGCCCTTGAATAAAAGTTCATCCAATTCATCAACCTGATAATCCGTATCTTTTATTTCCTGGTAACTAAACGGGTGCAACGTAAAAACAGCAGTACGGCCAGCCAGGCTTTGTGAAATATTTTGGGACATCAAAAAATTTTGGGAACCTGTTAGAACGAAGTTGCCATTTACACGGTTTTCATCCACATTTTCCTGTATGTAACTAAAAAGTTCGGGGACATATTGCGCTTCATCAATAATGACACGTTGATGATACTGTTTTATAAATCCTTGCGGGTCTTCAAGTGCATATCGTCTGTTTTGGGTATTTTCAAGATTAATGTATTGGTAATCCTGAAATATTTTTTTTACCAGTGTTGTTTTTCCCGATTGCCTGGGGCCTACCAGACTGATAACCGGAAAATGGGTTGACATTTCCCGTATAATACTTTCTATTTTTCTATCAATCATTTTTACAAATCGAAAATTCAATTTTCAATTTGTAAAAATAAAAAATATCTCCGAATTATAAAATCCGTTCAGAATGAATTTCCAATCACCTAGGAAAAAATTCAAGGAATACACCGGTGTTTCGCCCGCCCAATACCAAATCCAGTTACGAATAAATAAAGCGAAGGATTTATTAATCACAACCAACCAATCATTCAAAGAACTGGCCCACGAACTGGGTTTTGAATCTACCGACTACTTTTTTAGGTTGTTCAGGCAAAAAACCGGGTTTACACCATCCGAGTTCAGGGAAAAGAATAGAAGATGAAAATTTCTGAGGGTTACAAGACCTAAAGGCCCATTGTTTTCCTTATTTTCATCATTGCTTCCTTCTGCTTTTCCCGGACATAATTCATTGCGAACGATAAACGACTTGTTGCCGTCTGGTGATCATTAATTAAATCCATAAGCCTGATGGCAACATCGCTTCCCGTAGCCTTTTCGATCTCAAAAACCCATTTGGGAAGACCAATATCATAATACATCTGCCCCTTGATGGTATCTTCCGGCTGACGCAAATAAAAGGCCGGGGTTCCCTGTGTATAGGCGATAATGGGAGAATGGCATTCCAGGCTGATCACCGCCGTTGCATTCTTGTAAACTGTTGTTGCTTCGTCAATCCGCCAGAAGTGTTCCTTTTTAATCACATTCTTTTTGACATCATCCGGCAAGGGATTTAATAACAATTCGTCGAAAATATCCATGTTATGAATCATCTCAGGACATAAAAGTACAGGGTAACCAGTCTGTCTCACCCATGCAATCATTGCCGCCCGGGCTTTGGCGTGATCTTCTTCTTTGTGTTTGTTGTTTAATTGATCAACTTCTCTCACCCTCTCATCGCTCCAGGGAGAAGGGTCGTATCGGAGTTCCGGTGCAATCCGGTAATAGGGAGTTACCCGAAGACGGGGGACCACACAAAGGAATTTCTTATACTTCAATTCATTTTTCCGCATAAATACAGAAGACTTTTGTTCATCCTGCACATTAGAACCAAAAGTTGCATCAGGAACAAAGTCAGTTACCGGACACCTGACCCCAGCTTTTTTTAGATTTTCAAGAGATGCTGTTTCCCGTGTAAAATAGAAGGATGCACTATCAATAAACTCTTTTCTTGTTCCCTCGGGAGGAGCGCCCACTGTGACCCCGAAGATCCCGTATGGCTTATTAAAATTCTTTGCAACCCAACTTACTTCTGTTTCTTCGCCATGCCCACCGATAACAAAATCAACTTGTTTTGCCACTTTTCCGATTTCTTCATCAACTGGCTTCCCGTCGGCTAATTTCGAATGAATAATCCGGACGTCCGGCCAATTCGCTGAAATTAACTCATCAAACTCGGGAAGATCAATCTTGGGCCAAAGGACAATCCGGGCTTCAGGCAAATACATGGTCAGCAAATTCAAAATCCCGGTAACATGTCCGTGATCTCCCATATTGGCATACTGAATGCCGGTACACAATAAAATGGTTTTCCTCTTTTTTTGAATCAAAGATGTTTGTCCGAAAAAACTTTGAGAAAAGACTATGCCTCCCGATAGTAAGGTGAGATTTCTAATGCAATTTCTACGATCCATTTGTGATATTTATGAGTTGTTCATTTATTTTTCGTTTTCTTTAATTATATAGCGAGCCAAAAAGGGAACCTTTCTTTTTAGATCGGTTACAGCAAGACTGGCAAACTGATGAGCCCCTTTTTCTGACAAATGTGAATTATCCTGATTTCCATTGGGATAATTCGCACAAGGATCCACCCACAAATAAATTTCTTTCGAAGGTTCCTCTCCCAAATTATTTATGTAATCTGTTGCCAATTGATTTAAATCAACAAGTACAACCTCCATCTCCTGGCTTACCAGTTGAACTACTTTCGGATACTCTCCATGTGTTTCTGATAATTTCCCATTTTTAAATATTCGCCTTGGAATAGGTGTAAATAAAATTGGAATAGCCTTTTTTGCCCGGGTTTCGTTTACGAATTTTTCAAGATTACTTTTATAAAGTCCATACGGAGCAGCATATACTGTTGTATCATAACTCTTTTCATCATTATGGCCAAACTGAATAAAGACATAATCTCCAACAGAAAGACTATCCACTATTTTTTTCCATCTGCCTTCGTTTATAAAGCTTTTCGTACTTCTTCCATTTATTGCATGATTTTCCACCACAACTCTACTTTCAAAATAACTGGAAAGTACCTGTCCCCATCCAGTTTCGGGAAACCGATTAGCACTTTTATTTGCCATCGTTGAATCACCTATAGTGTACACCTTAAATTTTTCTGCGACATCCTCCTGTTCTTTGCAACTAAAACTGATCAGACTTAAAATCAAAAAGGTATATAACAATCTTGACTTGCTAATTTTATTCCTTATACTCATGTTTATACACTTTATTTTTTACCTCGCACTTAAATTATTATTTATTCTCAATTATCCACAGACCCGAATAGCCGGCACATACATATAGTTTATTATTCCGGGATTTTATTCTTCCATAGATATAATTGCCTTCAATTCCCGGTACTACAATTTCTTTTATAAATTTTGGCTTGTCTGCCTGGGCCAAATCATAAATCATTACCGACCGGTCGGTTGTAAGATATAGCTGATTGCCTTCTATAGAAAGCTTTTCAGATTGGGAAGAAGAAGTTGTCAGCTTTTCTGAATAAACTTCATGCGGATTCGACGGGTTCTCTGCATTATACACGTGCAAGCTCTTACTTCTGGAAGTCCGGTAGATGTAATGATCCTTTACTGCAACTCCGTTCGTAGGTTCCTGTATGACCGCAATTTTCTCAAGCGATAAAGGATTTTTCGCATATTTTAACACCAGCAGAGACTTCGAATTGGCGGCTGCAAAATAATTTTCGCTAAAAACATCATCGCTTACCTGGAGCATAAAGTGATCGATCGATAAATCTTTCACTGATATTTTAGGATTAAACTTATCAGATATATCTACACATCCTGTAGTCGCCCATGTATCTGTTCTGAGAATAATCCGGTCGTGATTAATCCACATGTCATTTAGAAACCGTCCGGCACCAATGGTTTTTATTAATCTGGGATTGTGGATGTCGCTTAAATCAATGGCATGTAATCCTTTCCCTCCACACGACAGATATGCAATAGTACCGGAGACTACAACATCATAGGCTGTCCCGTCTGTTTTAAATTTAGCAATTACGTTCCGTGGATCAACGATGTCAACTATTTCAAGCCCTTCTGTTCCACATGCCATATAAATATACTGATCATCTAAAAAACAGGAATGTATTTGTCCTCTTGAAAAAATTTTAACCATACTTTCCTCTTGAATGTATGGTTTATAATCAGATCGAACAATCTTTGGTTGAATACCTGTATCAATATGTTGTTCTCCTGCTATCCCATGGGCTGAAATAAGCTGGCACCCATTTTTGTAATCCGCAAGAATGATCATATCCTTAGTGATTGCAAGGTCGTGGGCATAATCAACATCTAAATAAGATGTTACGAGTTCTAATTTTTCAGGATGACTGATGTCAAAAACATATACTCCATCGTATCCATTTGCAAAAAACAAATAGTTGCCACTGATTTGAACTTCCCAGCAATCTGGTGATCTTGTTTCATTGACTACCGGAATATTATAAGACGTGACCACTTTTGCATTTTCAGGATTTTTAATATCAATTACTGATACTCCGTGCCCTCCGTGTCCATGAGCAACGTAGGCATAACCCCCCTTGATGGCAACTCCCCACGCATTACCCGGAACGTTCACTGATTTAACTACTTTGGGATTCGACGGATTCGAAATATCGAGAATAGTCATCGCTTTTTTATAATGCTCTCCGATGTATGCATAGTTTCCTCTGCACTTTGCACCCTGAGCCTCCGATACTTTAATTTTACCTATAAATAAAGGTTTTCCGGGATTGCTAATATCGACAATTTCAACGCCAACTGTCCGATTACAACAAATCAGAATATTGCCATTGATAGCAATACCTGTGGCTTGTTCGAGAGAATCATAGGTGTTTATATACCGGATAGACGATGGATTTTTTATATCGAATACATGTATTCCGCCCATGCGTGAAGCAACAAAGGCATAATCGCCTTTTAATTCGATATCATACCCAACTCCTTCCAGAGGAACTTTGGATAAAATTTGGGGGTTATATGGGTCAGATATATCAGCAGAAGCCAGTTCTCCAGAACCCACAATGTAAACGATTTTGTCCTTCGCTGCAACAGAACGGACACTGTTTGATTTGATATAGGAGATATGTTTTAATTCTGATTTAATTTCATCTGGTTGTATTTCCTCTTTTTCATGACAATCAAAGGACAAGAATAAAATACAAGCGACAATTAGAAAATTCTTCATACTATATTTAGATTTTAAATTACTATACAGTTGTTCTGAAGCCAGTTGCATGAAAACAATTGATTCAGATCACATACAAAATTTTGTTAATCGGCAAAAATAATGATTGGGCTCTCGTCAATTCTTTTTTGCTTTATCAGCTCTCCGATCCCCTGATTAAAAGGGTAATATTGTTTATATTCCACTCCCACCATTCCAAAATTTTTATTGGAAGACTGTATATACACGTTATTCTTCATTTTGGGCAGATGTTCCTCTTTCAGAGCACTTATTGACAATAAAATATCGATGCTTCGGTCAAAAATATTCCCTTCAATACTAAAATTCTCAGCAGGGTATTTCCGTTTGCCCCCAAGCCAGCCGCCTTGTATGTGCCTGGCTACTTTATTGGGCCTTTGCCATCCAAAACCATAGCCGGCAAAGCGACATATATTATTTTTGAAAGAAATATTTTTCATCACATCTTTCTCTGATAGCGGTTGATCGAGGAAATACTCGATAGAATAGGAACAATATTCTATCAGGTTATTACTGTATGTAACATTTTCCATAATTACAGTTTCCGATGATGTGTAATTTTTGTACTGATGTGTTATACCAGCATCGTAAATCTGATAGATATAACAATGGTCAACGATGTAATCTTTACATGCACCATATATCTCAACTGCATTGCCATACCGGGTTGTTTCACGTTGAATTGATCCACCGATCCAACCAAATTCACAGTTAGTTACTTTAAGTCCATTACGGGAACTGGAGCCAATGCCATGTGCCCCGCCATATTTCACGCAGATGTTGTCAATTGTGACATTATCTCCACCAATTTTGATAATATTTTCCTTCAGGCAAAACTCGATGGAAGAGAAGCGATCAGCCGGATTGCCCTTATAGGAATGCAGATATATCTTTTTATCAGATATACTGTGATACATTTCAAGATCGTTTGTAAGTTGCCCAATGTCTCCGGAGAATCCGTCAATACCCACAACTTTTTTGTACGTATAAGATTCACCCTGATTGAAAACAAGAACCCCGGCATCATTACTGAACACCTGATCATAGACATAAACATTGGAAGTACCGGTTGCCTTCCATTTATTCCGAATTGAATAATTTTGAGGTGACCCAATTATCTTTGGTTTATCTCCTTTTCCATAGGCCGAATAAGTAATACCTTCCTTTGTAGTCAGACTTCCACGCCAGGTTCCGCCACGTTCAAAAAGTACCATATCACCGCTTTTCAAATCGGCATGACTGACTTTTAAAAGTGTTGCCCATGCTGTTTTGGAAGATTTTCCATTATTTAGATCATTCCCTCCATTGGAGATATAATAAATTGTTCCGGCAGCGACACCTGTTTTTGAATCTGAATTTAAAATTTCTGCTTTTAAAGCATCTGCTTTTACATTAACATCAGAGAGAGTGCGAATTACCTCTCCATCAGGATCGGCTTTTTCTTCTCCTGATAATTCATTTTTATTGCAGGAGAAAAGCAATAAAATTGTTACGATAAAACACATTCTTTCCATACTTCCTGTTTTATGATCTGGTTGACATGACATATCCAATGCCGACAGTTTTTATGGATTATATTTATAATCATAAATGTTGGCACTTTATTATCGCATATACAAAAATCATATCAGTCAACAGGTTATACAATCCTTCCTCTACCCAATATTTCCTGATATAAATTTTTGATGGAGAAGTTTATTATGCAAACAGATAACGCTGACAATCAAACCAGCGTCATCCGTTTAAAAAAATACCTATGGTTTCGTGGATGCGGATATTGTACCCCGAAGCATTTCACCCAAATAGATTTTAAAGGTATATTTTGTTCTGGCAGTAAGCCCTTCAATGATCTTTTGTCCGGTAACACCATCTGAAGCCGATAATGGGATAATCACATCTGCTGCCCCTGTAGTTGACACTACAATCTGCGAAACACTTTTGGTTTTATCCCATTTCAACAGAACATGATTAGAACTAATATCATTAGCAGCAACTGCATAAAAAATATTCTCGATCCCGGTTCGAAATGTAACTTGCTCATATTGGGAATCCTTGATTGTGCTAATTTTACTCAAAGCCTTTATTCGTGCAGAATATATTGTATCACTCCACAAATCACCCACAGTATATTCATCTACAGCATCTAATGGAATAACCTGTAATTTATTTGAGAACAAAAGACTATCGAAGCTAATTTCGAGAGAATAGGATGCATTGGCAATTGGCACCCATTTAAGTGTTACTTTATTTCCATCAACCCCGGCAGTAAGTAATGCCGGACGAAACAAACGATCAGGGGTGTCATCTGGTGTGGTTTCTTCCTCACACGAAACCAGAAACACGGGAAGGCATAAAATCAGTATTAAAAAGTTGATTATATTATTTTTAATCCTTTTCATATCATTTTTTGTTAAAAGTTAAAACTTATCTAAAGTAATTGGCATACGGTTACGGTATTTGATCATTGCTTAATATGCCATTGCTCGCCGTTATCAGATCGACATATATTGGTTGTAAATGATTATTTTTGGCTGCATCATACCCGTTTGCAACATTCGTAACATATGAAAGTTGTTTGTCTTTGTTACTGGCAGAATAAAGTGGCAACCAGGCTGTGCGGGTGTAGCCGGAAATAGCTGTTTCCGGCAAGCGGTAATCGGGATTCATAATATCAATTGTTTCTCCGTCGGCATTCCGCTTCCAGAAAATATATGTCGGCACCTTGTCATGATAAATATACGATTCATCATCGTTGCAGATTTTTTGCATATCTACTTTCATCTGGTTAATTTTAGTTCCCAACAGATTCCATCTGATGAGATCCTGTTTCCGAATACACTCCCCGCCAAGTTCCCAGCCGCGTTCATCGACAATGGCATTGAAAAAGGCATCCTTGCTTGTCGAAACAGAATCGACATACTGAGTTACTTTCGATGCCCACATGCCTTCAGGGAAAGCCCTTTTTCTGACCAATGCCAAAGCATCCTTGGCAGCCTGTGTCGGCCCATTAATTTGATTTTCGGTTTCAGCAAACATTAGTACGATATCGGAATAACGCATCATCGGCCAGTTTACTCCTGTAAAAGTAGCGGCGCTCATATCCCCTCCCAATGAAGGATTGATCCATTCCCTGCGGAATTTACACCATCCCAGGGCATTTGGGGACGCTAACAACTGTATGCCTGCACTCGCACCTGAGCCATTATAACTATACATTTCAACAGAGACATCTCTCCGAATATCATTCCGGTCGAAAGAATAATAATAGGTAAGAGGAATACTCAGCCTTGAAGGAGCCCTGCCATATTTCTTGTCGTATGTCGTATTATGAGCGATCCCCCAACTTTCTGCAACCCGGCCCCTTGATAGTAAACGGCCAAAAGCAATCTCGAACAAGATTTCTTTATAGGTCAAATCCATTGTGTAAGTATGAAGGTTCTTAAAGACGTTTTCAAAATCCGGGTTAAACTGATGCTCCCCGCTTTCCATAACCTCTTTACACTCCTGATTCGCAATTTTATAATATTCTTCCCAGTCTCTGCCCCGCCGCGTTTCAAAGGTTTTGTTTCGAAGCGAATAACCAGCATAAGCCAATGCCATCCTGGCACGTAAGCCTTTTACAAAAGCTTTGTTTACCCGTTCGGTCGTCTGTGTCTTACTCATCCATGGGATATAATCTTCCACCTCTTTCAAATCCTGGATCAAATATTCATAGATGGAATCCCGGTCTGCTTTTGGAATATTGAATTCATCTCCTGCCTGAGTTGATTTAATTTTGAAAGGAACGTCTCCCCAATGATGGATCAATTCACTATAGAAATAGGCTCTCAATGTTACTGCTTCTCCATACAAACGATGGGCTTCTTCTGCATATTCTCCGTCCCAAATAATACTCTTGGGCAGGTTCTCAATACAGAGATTTGCTTTTTCAATTCCCGAATAAAAATCATTCCAGACCTGTTGTAAATAATTTGTCCCTTCTGTAGCTGAATAATGTGAAATATTGTAAACAGCGCCATTATTAGGAGACCAGTTTACTTCAATATCATTATCCGCTTTGTAAAACATAAAAGTATAATCATACAGAGGATTAGAGGTCAACTGTTCATAGACACCATATACTGCTTTTGTAGCAAAATCCAAATTGCCAAATGTAGTTTCTTCTGTTAATGTTGAATTTGACTCAGTCGTCAGGTAGTCTTCGCACGAAACGACTGAAAGCGAGAGCAGTATGTAACCCAAAATTTTTAAGTATCTTTTCATTTTTCCATTTTTAAAATTCAACATTTAAACCAACATTAAAAGAACGGCTTCTTGGATAGGCACACCAGTCTATTCCCGGGGTCAATGGAGTATAACGCAAGGCATCTACTTCCGGGTCATAGCCTGTGTAGTTAGTCCAGGTCCATAGGTTGTATGCCGAAGCATATATTCTCAGTTGATTAATTCTCATCTTGATTAGTATGTTTTTCGGCAGCGAATAACCTATCGTTAAAGTATTTAAGCGCAAAAAAGACCCATCTTCAACTCCCCAGGAATGTAATGGTATATTATTCATTAAAGGGGTCCATACAGTAACATTTTTATTCATTTCAGCTAATTGTCCGGGTTCAGTAATCATATCTCCGGTCGCTTTATCAATGTATGTAAAACGATTTTCTGAATTCATACTATTCAAAAGATTTTTATACGGATAATTAGCATACGTTGATGTGCAGAACAATTTATTGGCATTGTAAATATTGTTGCCATATACCCAGTTAAAGAATGCAGAAAAATCGAATCCTTTGTATTGTGCTGTAAGGGTAGCGCCACCGGAATGCTTTGGATTGGCATTACCGATAATCACCTTATCTTTGCCATCAATAATAAAATCGCCATTTTGGTCTTTCAGCTTCAGAGCACCCGGCATTAACTTGTAACTTCCGCCCAACATGCCATTATTGGGTACTCCTTCCTTTAAAGTATACAAACCATTTGCATAGTTAAAGTCATCGAATGAATACATTCCCTCTGTAACATGTCCATACATTTGTCCTACCTGGCCTCCTTCCTTAACCAAATAGTCGCCCGACGGTCCTCCGGTAGAAATCCATCGTGCTGTTTGTTCCCAGCTTTCAACTTCCCCTAAGTTATCAATCCGGTTACGATTAAACCCGATATTGAAAGATGCTGATAACAGAAAATCTTTTGTTTCAACAAATATCGTATTCAATGTTATTTCTATTCCCCGGTTGGAAGTTTGTCCGATATTCTGCCATTGCGTAGAATATCCGGAACTTGAAGGTATTGTGGCTTTAATCAACAGATCTTCAGTGGTATTTTTATAAACTTCAACAGAACCACTAAGATGCTGCTTAAACAAACTAAAATCAAGTCCTATATTTCGGGTTATTGTTGTTTCCCATTTCAGTTTAGGATTAGAAAGAATACTTCCCGGGAGGATAATCGGTGTAGGAATAGCACCGTCACCATCTCCACTAACATTCAGTCCTCCGGAAGTAATAGAAAAAGTTTTTTTCCATGCATCATCCGTTATCCGGTTGTTTCCTGACTCCCCATAGCTGGCTCTCAATTTCAAATCGGACAACCATTTTTTTGTTTCATTCATGAATTTCTCGTCAGAAAGACGCCACGCCAAAGCAGCAGAAGGAAAAAATCCCCATTGATTACCCGGCGCAAATTTACTTGATCCGTCAGCACGAAAAGTAGCTGAGACCAGATACTTCCCTTTATAGTCATAATTTAACCGGCCAAAGAAAGAAGATATTTTGTTCGCGGGATAATCTGTTGTTGAAATCGGATCGGCTGTCCCAAGGCTCATATTCGTTAATGCTGTTTCTGCATCAACGTACATTGGAAAATATTTTGCTGAAGTTATAAGGCGCTCTCTTTTATAATAATTCAATTCTTCCCCGACCATAACGGTTATGTTATTCCCCGGAAGAAAATCACATTTTGTATAGGTCAATATATTTGCCAATCGGTATCCCTTGATGTCATTTTTTGTTATTGACACAATAGGCTGGTAACCATACAGATTAACATTTGTTGTATTGATTCCATAAAAACGATTATCTGTCTCATCTCCATACTGAGTACCATATTCAAAACGGTAGTTCAGGCTTTTTGAAAAACGAATGGTCGCAACGCCATTAAAATAGAATGCCAAATCCTTTTCCCGTCGGTAATCATCATTTGTCTGATCAACCGGATTTACAATACTTGAGTTCGTTGCTTCAAAGTCTTCATCAGTCACATTACTGTCAACAAAATCCATTAATCCATCTACAGGACGGAACTGGATTGCATGGTATAACCTACTATTAGATGAAGTACCTGCCCCTTTCATATAAGTATCTGAAAGTCTTGTGTTCAGATCAAAAGTCAACCAATCGTTTATTTTATGAAAAGTCTTTACGGTTAGGTTCGTCCTTGAATAACCCGAACCAAGCATGATTTCTTTTTCATCATTACGAGTAAGGCTGACGTTATATTTAAAACTTTTTGATCCACCGGAAAAAGCAAAGTTGTGGTACATACTTGTACCTGTGCGTCCAAACATTTCATCCTGCCAGTTAATCCCTTTCATTTGTTTATATAAGTCAAAATCCAGAAAATCTCCATAATATCTTTCCAGTTCTGTTGTTGGTTTCATTTGCTCTACCGACCTCCTCTCATACTGATATAACACATATTCATAAGGAGACATCACATCCAGAGATTTTGTAACTTCTTTTATACCATAATACATGTTGTAACTAACCTTAGCTTTTCCTTCGTTGCCTCCTTTTGTAGTTATGAGTATAACGCCATTGGCTCCCCGTGCACCATAAATAGCTGTTGAAGAAGCATCTTTTAAAATATCAATGGAAGCAATGTCGGTAGGCGCAACATCGCTAATATTGTCAACCGGAAAGCCATCTACAATATATAACGGGGAGTTGTCCTGGGTGATAGAACCACCACCGCGTACCCGTATTTTAATTTCTGCATCCGGAGAACCTTCGGTTTTTGTAACCTGTACACCGGCCATGCGTCCGGCAATTGCCTGCGCGGCAGAAGTAACAGGTACATCCTTTAATGTAGCACCACCAACTGAAGACACAGAGCCTGTCAAATCTTTACGGCGTGCAGTACCATAACCGATGGCCACGACCTCTTCAATTCCCACCGTTTCCTCCTCCATGATCACGTTCACTGTTGCTCTCCTGTCAACTGAAATTTCCTGGGTTTTCATCCCTACAAACGAAAACATCAGTATTGCATCAGAGGAAACATTGGGAAGAGAGTAGTGCCCGTCAACATCCGTAATTATTCCATTGGTAGTTCCTTTTACCACCACTGTAACTCCCGGAAGCGGCTGCCCTGAAGAATCGGTAACTTTGCCTTTTATTACCTGCTGTTTCGCCGCGTTATTTTGCACAAACACTTTATTTTCAGATGAGCTGATCGCTATATATTTATCAAAAACCTGATACGATAAATTGGCTTTTGGTAATATCAGGTCTAATATCTCGAACACCGTTCCATTTTTTACGTCAATATCGAAGGTTTCGCCCTTCTTCAAATCCTCGCTTTGATAGAAGAAGTGAAATTCAGTTTCACTTTCTATTTTTGCAAGGATGGCTTCAATCGTAGATCCTTCAATTTTCAGGTTCAACTTAACAGATGATTGACCATAAGAGGATGATGCATAGGTATGCACCAAACCTAACACGAGAAAAAATACACTGATTCTCATAATTCTCAACAGTTTGAGTAATCGATGCCGATTACAGTCCTTAAATCTTTTTTTCATACATTTGTGATGTTTAGGATTAATACTAATCTTCTGGCGAAGAATTAATTCTATTTTCAGGATCGGGAAATAGTTCCAATATTTTCCGATCTTTTTATTTTTACATAGGCATTCCTTTAAAATGGATTCTATTTGGCTGCTGTTCTCTTATTTCTATGGTGTAATCGATACGGGACGTATATTTTAATATTTCCAAAACCTGGTCAATGGGTTTGTTCTTTAATATGGAACCGCTGAAACAAAGGTTTTTAACCTGCTCCTGGTCAAATACTACTTCAACATTAAACCAACGTTCAAGTTTATCGGCAATATCGATTAGTTTCTCATCTTTAAAAGTCATTATGCCTTCTTTCCATGATGTGTAGAGAACTGTATTCACTGCCGAAATATCCAATTTCTTTTCCAATACATTATATTTTGCATTTTCGTTCGGCAATAATTCAGCAAGAACTTTGTTTTTGTTATCCTGAAGACGAACTTTTCCTTCGACAAGGGTAACATTCAGAATACCCGAGTTTTCAAGGGCTTCAACATTAAAACTGGTTCCTAAAACCTCAACGGTAAGATTCGGCGTAACAACATGGAAAGGCCTGCTTTTGTCGTGTTTTACCTCGAAATACGCTTCACCCGTTAGTTTTACTTCCCTGTTTTTTTTCTGAAAGGTTGGCGGATACATCAACCTGGACCCGGAGTTTAACCACACATGGGTTTGATCGGCCAAAATAATTTCAGCGCTCTCTCCATTTGGAACAATGATTTCATTACAAACCAATTCTTCAGTAAAAATATTCCTGATTATGAATGTAGCGGATAGTGCGCCAATAAAGAATACAAAAATTAGAATTGCTGCATATTTCAAGATTTCAATATACCTCGTTTTATTTCGGAGAGGAAGTATAGGATTGCGGTTTTTCATTATCGTGTCGAAATTAGAGAATCCGCTGTAGGCCCAGAAGTTTTTAATCCGGTTAAACTCTTTTTGATTCTCGCCTGAGCTTTCAATCCAACTGACAACTTCTTCTATCTCATCTTTCCCTGAAAGTGAATTTTGAGCAAACTGATGTATTTTTTCAATATCCATATTGAAGGTTTTTATCTATAAGTACGGCAAAAGATAAAACACCCTAGACGAAAAATCACTTTTTTTTCGAAAAAAGATTATTGAGTCCACTCCGAAAAGTCAGAGTTCATTAATTTTCAACTTTTTCACCCTTGACCCCTAAAGGGGAACCCATTGAAAATCAATGAACTACTTAAAGTCCCCTTTAGGGGATTTAGGGGTTTTTGACTTTTCGGAGTGGACTTATTATTCAAGAAAAAGAAAGGCTACAAATGGCAAATAGTTTTTTAAAGCTTCCTTGAAGTATTTCAACGCTTTTGTGATATGGGCCTCAACCGATTTTTGTGATATACTTAGTTTCTCGGCTATTTCCCTGTTTTTTAAATTTTCGAAACGGCTCATCTCGAAAATTTGTCTGCTCTGCGGCGACAATATGGATAAAGTTTGATTTACGATGGTGTTGATCTCATCAAAAGTTACGGGGGAAGTATCCAGTTCTGTCAAGGCATCCTGAACAATATTCAGTTGGCGATATTTCAGAATATCGGCATACTTCTGTTTTACCTTTAAATGATCGATCTTCTTTAAACATTGATTTTTTGTAAGTGTAAAAAGCCATGATGATACGTTCGATACACCTTCAAACTTTTTGTGGTCCTCCCATACAATCGAGAACACATCCTGAACGATATCTTTCGACAGTTCTTCATCATTCAGATAATGAAATGCAAAGTGATACAATCGCAACTGATAGGTATCATACAGAAATTCAAAAGCGTTCTTGTTCCCGGCAGATAATTCCTGAAGTATTTCGTTTTCGCTGTATTGTCTCAATCAAAAAATCTTTACTGAAATTCCATAATCATTTAAGAAGCGACTCGTAAGAGCGCCACAAATATATAAGGAAAAATCATTTACCGGGGACAAGGCTCGTTTTTAGATCATTTATTTTCTGCATTTTGCCCCGGCTCCACCACCTCCAAAGAAGATCATTACACCCAACAGGAAACCGAAATTATACCATCCTCCGGTATTCGGGAAAGCATATATTTCGTAGTCGGTAAACAAGCTGATAATAAAACTAAACAGAATGATAAAGCCATGGAGCAGTCCGTGCCAGAATCCGGGCGGGTCCTGGAGATTGGTGACCGATTGGGTAGCACAACCTGCAAGCAAAACAATAATTACCAGCAACAGAAATGAAGAGATCAGAATTTTTTTCATGATAGTTGGTTTTTTGATTTTTATTGGTTGATCAAACGCTTTTTAACAGTAAATGCTTTGGCCGGGTTTTTCACCAAAAGCAGGTCAATATCATCGTCGGTAAATCCTTGTTTTTTCAGGTTTGGGATAAGCTCTTCAAAAACCGGAGTGTACGGTTTAAACGGCTGCTCCGGTTGTCCCGGATCGAACCAGCCTGCATCGTGCGAAATCAGGACTTTATTCAACACACCTTCTTCTTTCATCAATTTCAATATCTGCGGGCAGCTTTCAACAAGCGCCCCATCCCATCCATATTTGTCGAGCGAAACCCAGGCCCCCATTCGTGCAGCTTTCACCAGTTGCAATCCGTCTTTTTCGTTGCTGGCATGTGTCCAGATGAATGCTTCGGGCGAAACACCTTCTTCCTTTAAAATTTCCAGTTGCTGAAAGGCAGCGACAGCAGGGCCGGTGTGCGCCATAATGGTCAGTCCGGTTGCTTTGTGGGCGATAGCAGCAGCGCGGGCAAGTATTGCATGAAAATCAGAAAGCGGTTTGCGGTCGACACCAATTTTAATAAATCCCGGCCGGATTCCGGTTCCTTCAATCCCCTGTTCAAACTCGGCAATCCAAAAGGTTGAGATCATTTCCGGAGTCATTTTCAAAACGTGTTCGGGAATGAAGCGATTGTTTTGTGCTCCGTAAAATCCTGTGTTGGTAAGTATTTGTAGTCCGGTTTCTTCGGAAAGCCGCTTCAGTAAGCGCACATCGCGGCCAACGTAAATTGGAGTGCATTCAACAAACGTTTTTACTCCGTATGCTTTCAGTTTCTCCAAATGGGGCAACACACAGGCCACTGCTTCTTCCATCCTGTAAATTTCCGGCTGATTGTCCGGCTGCCGGGTAAAATCAACCAGAATGTGTTCGTGTTCCAGCGTTGTTCCCATCTGTTCCGGAGAAATTTCGCCGGTTACTGTAATAACCATTTCTTTTGGCCTCGTTGCACAGGACAGCATTAACAAAAGAGCAGGCAAGAGCAGGAATATTGTCAGCTTATTCATTGGCAAAAATTATACAGTCGAACCTTCTGTTTCCAAAAAATAGGACATGCAAATTAAGAATAAGTATGCCAATTCCCAAATTCAGAAAAAAATCCTAAAAAAAGAAGAATCAGACCCCAAAATATACCAGGTAGCCACTCACAAACTTTTTATCTCGCTCACTAGTTTTTGCAAGGTGTCTTTGGCATTGCCAAAAAGCAATCTCGTTTTCGGATCAAAGAAAAGGTTGTTTTCAATTCCGGCATACCCCTTACCACGTCCACGTTTCATTACAATGATGTTTTTCGCTTCGTGGGCGCGAATGATCGGCATTCCGGCAATCGGGCTGCCCGGATCGGTAATGGCCGCCGGGTTTACCACATCGTTGGCGCCAATCACCAGCACCACATCAGTGTTGGGCATATCCGGGTTAATACTTTCCATTTCCACGAGTTGATTATAAGGCACATCGGCTTCAGCGAGCAACACATTCATGTGGCCCGGCATACGGCCTGCCACCGGATGGATTGCATAACGTACATTCACTCCTTTACCATCAAGCAACACATCGATTTCGCGACATACATGCTGTGCCTGTGCCACAGCCAAACCGTAACCGGGAACAACAACTACGCTTTTCGAATAGCTCAGCAAAATAGCGGCATCACTCAGACTTATTTCCTTCATTTCACCCTGTTCACCGGCAGTTGCTGTGCTTCCGCCTCCGCCAAATGCACCGACAATCACATTCAGCAGCGAACGGTTCATGGCGTTGCACATAAGGATGGTAAGAATCGTTCCGGCAGCGCCAACCAGAATACCACCCAAAATCATGGCTTGGTTGTTATAAATGAACCCGGCCATGGCAGCCGCAATACCCGTAAAACTGTTCAGTAACGAAATAACAACCGGCATGTCGGCACCGCCAATCGGCATTACAAACATTACCCCGTAAACCAGCGAAACAACAAACAACAGATAAACAGCCCAGCTTAGTTGGTCAGGTGTTTGTCCGGAGACTATGATAAAAATAGTCAACGCAGTGACAACCAGCAGTAAAAACATATTCAGGTATTTCATGAATCCTGAAAAGATATCGCCCACTTTGCCATCGAGTTTACCATAGGCAATCATACTGCCGCTGAAAGCAACACTACCGATGATCAGTCCGAGCAGGGTTACCAGCACCGAGCCGGTATTGCCCATATCGGCATTCGGAAATTCCAGCAACGACACCAATGCTGACGCAATACCGCCTGTTGCATTGTAGAACGATACCATCTGCGGCATGGCAGTCATTTTTATCCGCAGAGCCATGATCCAGCCAACAACAGTCCCAACACCCAAAGCTGCTAAAATAATCCATACATTGGTCACTGGAATGGTTTGCCCATCCGTATTTTTATGCAGGAAAAGCGTGGTGACCATCGCCAGTACCATGCCTCCTGCCGCATAAAAATTTCCCTTTCGGGCTGTTTCCGGATGGCTCAGCAATTTCAAACCGTACACAAAAAGGAGGGCAGCCAGCAAATAACTCAGTTCAAGTAAAGTTTCACCGAGGGTGAAATCAATTCCGTTTAAATTTCCGATTACCTGATTCATAACGCCTCCTATTTCTTTTTCTTTTTAAACATTTCCAGCATACGGTCGGTCACCACAAAACCTCCTGCCACGTTGAGCGTCGCAAAAACGATTGCCAGAATACCTATAATCAGTTCCCCCGAAAGCCGGGTGGCGTCGGCATGACCAACCAAAATGATGCCGCCAATGATAATTACCCCGCTGATGGCGTTGGCCCCTGACATCAGGGGAGTATGCAGTACCGAAGGCACATGCGCTATAACTTCGATGCCCAGAAATACCGACAGTGCAATAATAAAAATCGCTTCCTTGTAGGTGAAAAAATATACTAATAACTGTTCCATGTGATTCGTTTTATGATCTGATTACTGACTTAACACGTTCGTTCAGAATTTCACCTTTGTGGGTGATGCAGGTGCCCTTTACAATGTCATCTTCAAAATTGAGGTTCAGCGAACCATCTTCTGAAATAATTAGCTGAAGGAAGTTGAACATGTTTTTGCCAAACATTTTACTGGCATCCACCGGCATTTGGGAAGGGTAATTCGATTGTCCTATGATTTTAACCCCGTTGAAAACCACGGTCTCGTTATTTTTTGTTAGTTCGCAGTTTCCTCCGGTCGATGCTGCGAGGTCGATAACCACCGAACCTGGCTTCATATTTTCGATGGCCACTTTTGGCAGAAGTACCGGCGCTTTTCGTCCGGGTATCTGGGCCGTGCAGATCACTACATTGGCTTTCGCCGCATAGTCATTGATCATCTGCTGCTGTTTTGTCTTAAAATCTTCGCTTTGTTCAACGGCATAGCCACCAGCAGCCGAATCTTCTTTGGCTCCTTCCACTTCTATAAATTTGGCTCCGAGACTCATCACCTCTTCTTTTACCGCCGAACGGACATCGAATGCCTGAACCTGTGCACCCAGTTTGCGTGCAATGGCAATCGACTGAAGGCCTGCAACACCGGCACCCAGCACCAATACCGTGGCCGGACGGATTGTCCCGGCTGCGGTCATGAACATGGGGAAAAAGTTCGGCAGTTCGAATGCTGCCTGCAACACGGCTTTGTAACCGGCTACCGTGGCCATCGACGAAAGTACATCCATCGCCTGCGCACGGGTGGTGCGCGGAATGGAATCCATGCTGAAGCTGCTGATTCCCTTTTCGATAAATTTCTTTACCAGATCGGTGTTCCACAATGGATTGTACTGGCTCAGCCATACTTTACTGCTTTCCAACTGACTGATAAGTTCAACCGAAGGTTCACCGATTTGTACCAGAAGGTCGGCTTTTTTTAACACTTCATCCCGTGTATGGATGGTTGCCCCGGCCTGTACATAGGCCTCATCAGGCTGAAAAGCTGCGGTTCCCGCACCTTTTTCAACATATACCTCCACCTTGAGACGAACCAGATTGGCAACCATTTCAGGCAAAAGCGCCACCCTCTGCTCCAAACCGGTTTCTTTAAGAAGTCCTGTAATCATTCTCTTTGGAATTTAATTGATTTTTACCGCTGATTCTAACAACCAGGCACCCGGAATGTTTAATAGCGATAAAACTTCAGGATAAAAAGAGGACAATCGGGTGATGCGGTTTGTAACCGGAGATTAAAAATCTCCGCACCCTGGACAAAATGTGAATAACTTTTACTGAAGAATTCCCGATTCTGAAGAAATGAAAATATATTTGCTCTTCACAAAAAAAATGAAGATATGCAAACATGGTTTGAGTGCAAAGTAAAATATATAAAGATTGATGAAGACGGCCGCGAGCGGAAAGTAAGTGAAAATTATCTGGTTGACGCCGTTTCGTTCACCGATGCCGAAACACGCATCATCAAAGAGATGGAATCAAATATCCGAGGCGAGTTTACGGTCGAGAACATTAAAAAATCGAATATCATTGAGATTTTCCCGCACGAAGACGGCGAATGGTGGTACAAAGCCAAAATCGGGCTGATCACGATTGACGAAAAGGCCGGCAAGGAAAAGAAAATCAACAATTACTTTCTGGTTGCTGCCGACGACCTGAAACAGGCATTGCTGCGGCTGGAAGATGCACTTTCGTATATTCTGGTACCTTACCAAACCAGCTCGCTGGCCCTCTCAACCATTGCTGATGTATTCCCTTATTTTTCTGAAGAAAAGCGAAACGAAATACCCGCCAACCTGAAACCTCTTGCAGAAGTTCAAAAAGTTCAGGAAGAAGTATATTCTGAAGAGGATGAAGCTCCTAATGAATAGAACAAAAAAGTTCAAAATAATGCTGACAGAATAGAATCTCGTATGGAATTGTTTTTTTTTATTATTACCTTCAAGCCCACAGTGATACGTCATTTTTGACATATTTCAAGCCAAGTACATATAAAAAGATTGATCTCGTTGGGCTAAAAAATAGTTGAATATTTCATGAAGGTCAAAGAAATAATATCAAATACGGTATTTGTTTTGGTTTTTATACAATCAATGGCATTTGCCCAGGAAACCATTCTCACTTCGGGAGGAAATAATTCAACAAAAAGCGGATCAATCAGTTATTCGGTTGGGCAAGCGCTTTACATCACTAATTCAGGCACATTGGCATCTGTTGCCCAAGGTGTGCAACAACCTTTCGAAATTTCGGTCATACAAGGAAAGGAGGTTGATATTACTTGTGTAGCTTATCCAAATCCAACGATTGATATACTAAAATTAAACGTCGATAATTTTCAGTTTTACACGTTGTATTATCAACTGTACGATATTTTAGGACGACTCATTGAACGTAAACGAATTATCAGCAAAGAAACCCTCATTACCACAAAGTTTCTTATGCAATCTACTTATGTATTAAAAATTGCAGACAATAAAAAGATTTTCAAGACCTTCAAAATCATAAAAAACCATTAACCTACTATTCATGAACCAGAATATTATCTTATTCGTATTACTGCTCTTTAGCTTTCGAATATTTGCAGAAGTGCCTGAAAAAGTAAGTTTCCAAGCGATTGTTAGAGATGGGCAAAACAATTTGGTAACAATAAGGTCGATTGAGATGAAAATAAGCATTCTACAAGGTTCTTCGAATGGGAATGTTGTTTATGCCGAAACTCAAACACCTACTACCAATATCAATGGGCTGGTAAGTTTTGAAATAGGTACAGGTGTACTGGTTTTGGGTAACTTTGAATCAATAAATTGGTCTAACGGCCCATATTTTATTAAAACCGAAACCGATACTGATGGTGGAAATAAATATACGATATCAGGTACAAGCCAGTTAATCAGTGTGCCGTATGCAATCCACGCAAAAACAGTTGATAACATTACCGAAACCGATCCCGGGTTTAAGTCATCGGTTGCAGGTTCCATTACTGCTGCTAATGTCAACGATTGGAACAATAAACTGTCAAATGAAATTGATGGCTCAACCACCAACGAAATTCAGGCATTAAGTATTAGACACGATACAATTTTTCTTAGTCAGGGTGGATTTGCCAAACTTCCGCCCAGGTTTGACGGAAATTATAATAGTCTTACTAACGCTCCTGTAAAGTTAAGTGCATTTTCCAACGATGTAGGTTACCTGACTACCGAAGTTGATGGTTCAATAACTAACGAGATACAGACATTAAGAATAGGACACGATACTATCTTTTTAAGTAATGGCGGGTTTGTTAAACTTCCGCCCGGGTTCGATGGAAAATTTACCAGCTTAACGAGTGTTCCTGTTAATCTCGACATCGATTCGACTAACGATTTTGATGGGCAATATTCCAGCTTATCAGGAAAACCTACACGACTGAGTGCATTTTCCAACGATGTAGGTTACCTGACTACCGAAGTTGATGGTTCAATAACCAATGAAATACAGACGTTAAGAATCGGACACGATACTATCTTTTTAAGTAATGGCGGGTTTGTTAAGCTTCCGCCCGGGTTCGATGGAAAATTTACCAGTTTAACGAGTGTTCCTGTTAATCTCGACATCGATTCGACTAACGATTTTGATGGGCAATATTCCAGCTTATCAGGAAAACCTACACGACTGAGTGCATTTTCCAACGATGTAGGTTACCTGACTACCGAAGTTGATGGTTCAATAACCAATGAAATACAGACGTTAAGAATCGGACACGATACTATCTTTTTAAGTAATGGCGGGTTTGTTAAGCTTCCGCCCGGGTTCGATGGAAAATTTACCAGTTTAACGAGTGTTCCTGTTAATCTCGACATCGATTCGACTAACGATTTTGATGGGCAATATTCCAGCTTATCAGGAAAACCTACACGACTGAGTGCATTTTCCAACGATGTAGGTTACCTGACTGCTGAGGTTGATGGTTCAATAACCAATGAAATTCAATCATTAAGTATAGCTGGAACTGTAATTTCGTTGAGCAATGGAGGTAGCTCTGTTACTTTGCCTGCATCAACATTAAGTCTTGACGGGGCATATGATAATGGACGGACTATAACGGCTGATGCCGGAGCAGTAACTGTTGCCGGAACAGATGGGTTTGTTTCAACCGGTGCAACCGGTATTGGAGCTATACCAACAACAGGGGCTGGTACACGAATGATGTGGTACCCGCGAAGAGCAGCATTCAGGGCCGGAGGTATCAATGGAGTGCAATGGGATGATGCCAACATTGGAGATTACTCATTCGCTTCAGGAAATAACAATATTGCCAATGGGGCATATTCAACTGCATTTGGATTGATTAATACCGCAAGCGGATTTGGATCAACATCATTTGGGAATAGCACTACGGCCAGCGGGGACGGCTCTGTTTCAATGGGAGAAGGATCACTTGCCAGTGGAGCCAATTCCACTGCAATGGGATTTCGAACCCTTGCCAGTGGAATTGTTTCAACCGCGATGGGTCAAGGCACAACAGCAAGCGGTGCATATTCAGTTGCAATGGGAAATGTAACAGTCGCAAGCGGCCCGGGTTCTACTTCATTGGGTGATGACACAGATGCAACCGGAGCAACCTCAATTGCAACTGGATTTCGGACCCTTGCCAGCGGAATTGTTTCCACGGCAATGGGGCAAACAACAACAGCCGGCGGAAGTTATTCAACGGCGATGGGGATTAACACCACTGCTAATGGGACAGCATCTACTGCAATGGGATTTGGTACAACCGCAGATGGAGATTATTCAACGGCAATGGGGGTTAATGTTTCTACGAATCATAAAACAGGTAGCTTTATTATCGGAGATACAAGTCCTACAACAGCAAACTGTGACGTAAACAACCAGGTGATGATGCGTTTTAACGGAGGTTACAAATTATATTCCAATGGCGCCTGTACTATTGGAACGGAATTGGTTTCCGGTGGAAATGCCTGGGCTGCTATTTCCGATTCGACAAAGAAAGAAAATTTTATACCAGCCGATGGTGATTATTTTTTAACAAGTTTATCAAAACTGAAATTGGGAAGTTGGAATTACAAGAGTCAAAACCCCAAAGATTTCAGGCATTATGGACCGATGGCACAAGAAATATTTCACTATTTTGGAAATGATGGCATGGGTAAGATTGGTTGCGATACACTTCTGAATTCTTCTGACATGGACGGTATTATGATGATTTGTTTAAAAGCACTGGAAGAAAGGACGAATCAATTACAAAATAAGACCCGCGAATTGGAAAAGGCCAACCAACGCCTGGAAGAACTCGAAAAACGGGTTGCAGACATTGAAAATCGAATCAAAAATATTGTTGTCGAAAAATAAAAGAGGAGAACCGAACATTCCCCTCTTAAACATTCTTAAAAATTTATATCTTGATTTTCAACCAATCGCTTTGACCAAACAAAACACGAAGGTTGAAAATCAATGAACCCATACAGCGATCGAATGATCTCTTTATAATTTGTGAATTACCAGCCCCGAACGAAGTTTTGGCTCGAACCATGTTGTTTTTGGCGGCATGATATTTCCCGAATCGGCAATGTCGGTCAGTTGTTTCATTGAAACCGGGAACAGGGCAAAGGCTACTTTCATTTCACCGCTGTCGACACGTTTTTTCAGTTCACCCAGTCCGCGGATACCGCCCACGAAATCGATGCGTTTCGACGTGCGTAAATCCTGTATGCCAAGTACATCGGCTAAAACCAATTTCGAAAGAATGGTAACATCCAAAACGCCAATTGGGTCGTTATCGTTGTAATTACCTTCTTTTGCTGTCAGTTTATACCATGAGCCTGAAAGGTACATGCTGAATTCGTGCAGTTTTGTTGGCTTGTAAATAGCTGCGCCCATCTTCACCACATCAAACGAAACCGAAAGTTTTTCAATCAGTTCTGTTTCTGTCAGACCGTTCAGGTCTTTCACCACGCGGTTGTAGTCGATAATCTGAAGTTGGTTATCAGGAAAATGTACTGCCATAAAGAAATTATACGATTCGGCGCCTGTATGCTGTGGGTTCTGCGCTTTCTTTTCCAGCCCGATACGGGCGGCGGCGGCAGTCCGGTGATGGCCGTCGGCAACATAGGTTGCAGGCACTTTCGTTGCAAAAAGCTCTTCAATCTTCCGGTTAGTCTCCGGATTATTTACCGGCCAGAAATGGTGACCAAAACCATCTTCAGCAACAAAATCGTATTCGGCTTTTTCGTTGTTTACAATGTTCGATACAATTTCATCCATTTCAGGAATCGCCTTGTACGAAAAAAATACCGGTTCGATGTTGGCATTCACATAACGGGTCAGTACCATGCGGTCTTCTTCCTTGTCGGGGCGGGTCAGCTCGTGCTTTTTGATGATGCCGTTGTGGTAATCGTCACAGGCAGCCGCGCCAACAATTCCGTACTGAGTACGTCCGTTCATGGTCTGTGCATAGATGTAAAATTTTGCTTCGGCATCCTGTACCAGCCAGCCTTTTTGCTGAAACGCTTTAAAATTGTCAACCGCCTTGTTGTAAACTTCTTCCGAATGGGTGTCCGTATCAGCAGGACAATCAATTTCGGCGCGGGTAATGTGCAGCAACGAACAATCTTTTCCTTCTGCCATCCGGGCAGCTTCTTCGCTGTTCATCACATCGTAAGGTAAACAGGCCAGTTTGGCCGCAATATCTTTCGGGGGACGGAGTCCTTTAAATGGTCTTACTATTGCCATATTTTTAAGTACTGAATGAGTAAATGATAGAATTTGTCGGCAAGATACAACGGATAATTGAATTTTTATTTATTCACCCTAAATGTTTCATCGCCTTTGAGGATGAACGCAACAATCTGTTCAGCCGCGGCAATCCCCGCATTGATATTGGCTTCCTCGGTTTGTGCCCCCAGCTTTTTCGGCGTAAAATAATACCTGCCTGCAAATTTTTCTTCGAAAACAGCTTTGCAGTCCGGCTCAATGTCCGACAGGTATTTTACATCTTTCCGTGTTTCCATGAACCGGCACAGATCGTCTTCATTGATTACTTCCTTGCGGGCTGTATTCACAATGATCGCGCCTTGTTTCAGATGGTTCAGAATGTCTATATTGACGGATTTATTGTGCTCGCCACGGGCAGGTACATGGATGGAAACAATGTCGGACCGTTCATAAAGTTCTTCCAGCGAGCCTGTAACTTCGATTCCTTCGGAAGCGGCCTGTCCTTTGCTGTAACGGGTGTAAACAATCGGGGTCATGCCGAATGCACGGGCGATGCGTTTCACATTGCGGGCCACATAGCCGTAGCCGTGCAAGCCGATCGTCCGGCCACGGAGCTCACCTCCTGTATTTCCCGAAAAGAACTCGCGAACGCCATACAGAGCCAACCCGATCGCCAGTTCAGCAACAGCATTGGAGTTTTGCCCGGGGGTGTTCATCACACATACTCCGTTGGCACTGGCAGCAGTAGTGTCGATATTGTCGTAACCAGCGCCTGCACGAACAACAATCTTCAGTTTCGGAGCTGCGCCCAAAACCTCTTTGTCGATGATATCGCTGCGAACGATCATCGCATCGACATCTTTTACTGCATCAAGTAACTCTGATTTTTTGCTGTATTTTTCCAGCTTTACGACTTCGAATCCGGCGGTTTCGAAGATTTCACAAATACGGGCAACCGCGACCTGTGCAAACGGCTTGTCGGTTGCAATCAAAACTTTAGTCATTTTATTCAAATTAAGTTTAACAAAAATAAAATGTCATTGCAAGCCAAATCGAAGCAACCCAATGGTCGCTTTAGCCGTTCCTCATGCTCTAAATGACCTATAATAGAAAGGAAGGCAGTAAAAAACCGCCTTCCTTTTTATCTTCAGGATTTATTTTAAGTGCATTTTTTTAAATTCCCTCATGCAATCAATCAATGCCTGAACACTTTCTTTCGGCATGGCATTGTAAATAGAAGCTCTGAAACCACCCACTGAACGGTGTCCTTTAATTCCTGACATACCGTTTGCCGAAGCAAATTTCTGGAATTCAGGTTCCAGTTCTTCATATCCATCGTTCATTACAAAGCAAACATTCATCAATGAACGGTCTTCCTTGTTGGCGGTGCCTTTAAACAAAGGGTTTGCATCAATTTCGTCGTAAAGGATAGCCGCTTTTTCCTGATTTATTTTTTGCATAGCAGCAACGCCTCCCATTTCTTTCAGCCATTTCAAGGTTTGAAGGGCTGCAAAAACAGGCACTACAGGAGGTGTATTGAACATGGAACCATCGTTGATGTGAGTCTGATAGTTCAACATAGTCGGGATCGGACGGTCAACTTTTCCCAGAATGTCGTTTTTAACAATTACAAAGGTCACTCCCGCAGGAGCCAGGTTCTTCTGTGCTCCACCATAAATAATTGCATATTTTGAAACATCAACCGGGCGTGAGAAAATATCGGACGACATGTCGGCAACCAGCGGCACTTTCACATCCAAATCTTCGTGAATTTCTGTCCCGAAAATTGTATTGTTCGTTGTAATGTGGAAATAATCAACATCGTCAGGAATAGTGTATCCTTTCGGAATGTATGAAAAGTTTGCGTCTTTCGAAGATGCAACCTCAACTACTTCGCCAAACAATTTTGCTTCCTTCAACGCTTTCGATGCCCAGGTGCCTGTGTTCAGGTACGCTGCCTTTTTTGAAAGCAGATTGTAGGGAACCATGCAAAACTGCAGCGAAGCGCCCCCTCCAAGAAACAATACAGAGTAACCTTCAGGAATATTGAGTAATTCGCGGAACAAAGCAACTGCTTCGTCCATCACTGCGATGAACTCTTTCCCGCGGTGTGAGACTTCCATTACGGAAAGACCGGTGCCTGCAAAATTTTTGATTGCTTCCGCTGTTTTCTCAATGGTAAACTCGGGAAGAATCGACGGGCCTGCTGAGAAATTGTGTATCTTCATTTGGTAAAAATTTGGTTGTTATTATTTACCTTGTAAAAATGCAAATATTCGTCCAATTAAAGAGAAAATTTTATCTCTGAAATTTCAGAAAAACAGATAAATTTTACAACGGATTAATAAAAGGCAATTTTACTACTTCTGCTTTCACTAATTTCTCCCTGATTTTTACATAAATTTCTGTTCCGAAAGCAGAATATTCCTTGGTGATGTATCCCATGCCGATCCCTTTGTTCAGAACCGGAGACATAGTCCCTGAGGTGACCACACCAATCGGATTTCCGCTTACTTCGCATAATTCGTAGCCATGACGCGGAATTCCCCGGTCGATCATTTCGAAACCGCGCAACTGACGGCTGACCCCTTCCTGCTTTTGCATCAGCAATAAATCCTTGTCGATGAAATTACCGTTGTTGAATTTGGTGATCCATCCAAGCCCGGCTTCAATAGGCGAAGTAGTATCGTCGATGTCGTTGCCGTACAGACAGAAGCCCATTTCCAAACGCAGCGTGTCGCGGGCGCCAAGACCTATCGGTTTGATACCTTCTTCTTTCCCGGCTTCGAAAATGGCATTCCACATTTTTCCGACATGTTCGTTGGCAAAGTACAGCTCAAAACCACCTGAGCCGGTGTAGCCGGTTGCCGAAATAATCACATTGTCGATCCCGCCAAAACGGTCGGTAACAAAAGTGTAATATTTAATTGCTGAAAGGTTGACATCGGTAAGTTTTTGCAAAACCTTTGTTGCCAAAGGCCCCTGAATAGCCAGTTGACTCATCGCATCCGAAGCATTTTCGAGAACGGCGCCCACATCGTTTTGCGAAACGACCCAGTTCCAGTCCTTTTCGATATTCGACGCGTTGACAACCAGCAAATATTTTTCAGGTTCGTAATAATAGACCAGCAAATCATCGACAATACCGCCTTTCCCGTTCGGGAAGCAGGAATATTGTGCCTGTCCGAGTTCCAGTTTGCTGACATCGTTGGTAGTAACTTTTTGTACCAATTGAAATGCTTTCGGGCCTTTCACCCAGAACTCGCCCATGTGCGAAACATCGAAAACACCGACCTTTTCGCGAACGGTCATGTGTTCGTCTTTTATTCCTGAATATTCGATGGGCATTTCGAAACCGGCAAATTCAACCATTTTACCACCGGCTTGTTTATGCAATTCGTTGAATGCTGTTATTTTCATCTTAAGTTTATCAGTTTTTATTGATGTTGCAAAAATAAGCCTTTCTGTCAGATAAAGCATGAAATTAATCATTTTGAAATATCGGATGCAATAATAATTGAGGCTTACTTAACACATAGTATATCAATTATTTTTTTTATCATTGTGTTGTAAAACTACTAATCATGTCAACGGATAAATTAATTAATCTTTCCTATCTGAATGAAATTACCGGTGGCGAACCGGAAATCGTAAAGGAATTCATTCAACTATTTCTGGATCAGATACCCGAATTCAGAGATGGATTGCAAAATCTTCTTGCTGAAAAGAAATACAAGGAACTGGGCGAACTGGCTCACAAAGCAAAATCATCGGTAATGACTTTCGGCATGGAGGATTTGGGAATAAAACTCAAAAAACTTCAGTTGAAAACTCAAGTATTGGAAAATATTGATTCCTACCCTGAAGATGTGAAATTGTTTACTGACCTAATGAATCAGGCAGAAAAAGAACTTCTGGAAGAGATGGAAAAACTTTAGACAAGCCCTATTCCGGATAGCATTCTGAACAACTAAAAGTGCAAAAAAAACGATGTCCCGAGAGACGGAACATCGTTTTTTTATATCAACTCAAATGCTTCTATTCTTCAATTTCCGAATGATACTCCTGTAACGATTTCACCTGGTATCTGCCATTCTGCCGGTCTTTTATGCCCCTGGTTGCTGCCAGCGCCGCCGAAGTCGTGGTTATATACGGGATTTTGAACTTAATCGCTGTCTTCCGTATATACGAATCGTCGTATTCGCTGAGTTTTCCGGCAGGTGTGTTGATCACCAGATTGATTTCCCCGTTTTTAATTGCGTCAACAATGTTAGGGCGGCCTTCATGTACTTTCAGTATCCGGTCGGACGGAATATCGTACTGCTCCAGAAATTTCTGAGTACCTCCGGTGGTCATGATCCGGAAATTCATACTGATAAAATTCCGGGCCGTCTCCACAATTTTCTGTTTGTCTCTGTCGGCAATGGTGATCAAAACAGTGCCATTCACCGGAAGGGAAGTCTGGGTTGCTTCCTGCGATTTAAAGAAAGCCATTCCATACGTTGACGCAAGGCCAAGAACTTCGCCGGTCGAACGCATTTCAGGCCCGAGCAGGGGGTCAACGTTCGGGAACATATTGAACGGGAATACAGCTTCCTTCACCCCGTAATGGTTGAATTTCTTATGTTTCAGGTTGAACTCGGAAAGTTTGTGCCCCAGCAAAATCTGTGTGGCAATTTTTGCCATGGAAACATCGCAAACCTTCGAGACCAAAGGCACCGTGCGCGAAGCACGAGGATTGGCTTCCAGGATGTAAACTACATCTTCATAAATGGCATACTGAATGTTCATCAGCCCTACCACTTTCAGTTCAATGGCAATCCTTCGGGTATAATCTTTAATGGTTTCAATATGCTTTTCAGGAATAACTACCGGAGGAATCACACAGGCCGAGTCGCCCGAGTGGATTCCGGCATATTCGATGTGCTGCATCACCACAGGAACAAATGCATCAGTACCATCTGCAATGGCGTCGGCTTCGGTTTCAATAGCATCTTCAAGAAACTTGTCGATCAGCAAAGGCCGATCGGGCGAAACACCCACTGCTGCTGCAATGTATTGTTCGAGCATTTCTTCGTCGTTCACAATTCGCATGGCCCTTCCGCCCAATACATACGAGGGGCGAACCATCAGCGGATAACCAATCCGTCCGGCAATCTTGAGGGCTTCCTCCAGATTGCTTGCCATACCCGATTCAGGTTGCGGAATACCAAGTTTGGTCATCACCTGTCGGAACCGGTCGCGGTCTTCGGCAAGGTCAATTGTTTCGGGTGTAGTACCCAAAATCTTCACACCGGCTTCAGCCAATTCATTCGCCAGGTTGAGCGGGGTTTGTCCGCCAAACTGAACGATCACACCTTCCGGTTTCTCCTTGTTGTAAATACTCAACACATCTTCGGCTGTAAGCGGTTCAAAATAGAGCCTGTCGGATGTATCGTAGTCGGTTGAAACGGTTTCCGGGTTGCAGTTGACCATGATCGACTGGTAGCCTGCATTACGGATAGCAAAAGCGGCATGTACGCAGCAATAGTCGAACTCAATTCCCTGTCCGATGCGGTTGGGGCCACCCCCCAGTACCATGATCTTCTTCCCTCCTTTTACTTCCACTTTATCGGGTGCATTGTAGGTCGAAAAATAGTATGCAGCATTTTCGACACCACTCACGGGAACCGGCTCCCAAGCTTCTTCAATGCCCATTGCTATACGCCTTTCCCTGATCTCTTTTTCAGGAATACCCAGTATTTTGGCCAGATATTTATCGGCAAAGCCATCTTTTTTCGCCTGAACCAGAAGCTCATCAGGCAATTGTTTCCCTTTAAATGAGAGTATCTTTTCTTCCAGATCAACCAGTTCTTTCATCTGCGAAAGAAACCATGTTTTTATATAAGTTTTTGCTGAAAGTTCTTCAATGTTGGCTCCTTTTCGGATGGCTTCATACAAGATGAACTGTCTTTCGCTGGAAGCATGGGTTAGCAGAAGCATCAACTCGTGCAGCGATTTTTTATTGAAATCTTTGGCAAAGCCCAACCCGTAACGTCCGATTTCGAGTGAGCGGATGGCTTTTTGCAGCGCCTCTTTGTAGTTTTTCCCAATGCTCATCACTTCTCCGACAGCCTGCATCTGGGTTCCCAGTTTATCTTCCAACCCGTCGAATTTTTCAAATGCCCAGCGGGCAAACTTCACCACTACATAATCGCCCCAGGGGGTGTATTTATCGAGGGTGCCACAACGCCAGTAAGGAATTTCATCCAATGTCAAACCGCCGGCCAGCATAGCCGAAACCAGTGCTATCGGGAAACCGGTTGCCTTGGAGGCAAGCGCCGATGAACGCGACGTACGGGGATTGATCTCGATCACTACCACACGATCGGTCTTCGGATCGTGGGCAAATTGCACGTTGGTGCCACCAATCACCTCGATGGCTTCAACAATATCGTATGAATGTTTTTGTAAACGTTTTTGAAGCTCTTCAGTAATGGTGAGCATGGGGGCCGTGCAGTACGAATCGCCGGTGTGCACACCCATCGCATCCACATTTTCAATGAAACAAACGGTGATCATCTGGTTTTTGGCATCGCGAACTACTTCGAGTTCCAGCTCTTCCCAACCCAGCACCGACTCTTCGATCAGAACCTGAGTGACAATGCTGGCTGCCAATCCGCGGCTGGCAATTGTTCTCAGTTCTTCGATGTTATATACCAGACCACCTCCTGTACCTCCCATCGTGTACGCCGGGCGGATTACCACCGGATACCCCAGTTGGGCAGCTACTTTTTCGGCATCTTCAACCGTATTTACCGCAGTGCTTCTGGGCATCTCGATTCCCAGTTTATTCATCGTTTCCTTGAAGGCAATGCGATCTTCGCCCCGTTCAATAGCATCGATGTTTACACCAATCACTTTTACTCCGTACTGGTCCAAAATTCCTTTTCGGGCAAGTAATAACGAAAGGTTTAAAGCAGTTTGTCCGCCAAGATTTGGCAGCAGTGCATCGGGACGTTCCTTTTTAATGATCTCGGTGAGCGCGTACTCGTTTAGTGGTTCGATGTAGGTAATATCGGCCATTTCAGGGTCGGTCATGATGGTTGCCGGGTTCGAATTGACCAGTACAATTTTGTATCCCAATTTGCGAAGCGCTTTGCATGCCTGAGTTCCCGAGTAGTCGAATTCGCATGCCTGACCGATGATGATTGGACCGGAGCCTATGATCAACACCTTGTTAATATCTTCTCTTTTTGCCATAATGAGTGTGTGTGTCTGAGTTTTGTTAGTTGATCTCAGTTTTTTGAGTGCTGCAATTTAAATAAACCCTTTGATTAGCTGAAAAACTTTCAGGGAAAAAAGCAGGCAAAACATAAATAAAATTGAAAACCAAGCGCAGCGCTGGATTTACAGCAAAGAAGATCAAGTAGAAGGGAATGATTGCTGGATTGTTGAATTGCTAAATTGTTGAATTGTTGAATTGTTGAAAATACAGGATTGATACGCGATTCCCAATATACGATGTGGCTCCATTCGGAAACGTAGGAGCTCATGGATTGTGATTAGTCCATATTCCCGCAGAAAATCATGTCATTTGATTTCCTTTTTTGCCAGTTTTCTGAATTTTTTTATCCGGTGAAAGGTCAGATAATTGGCATCGTGATGATTGTGTGCGCCTTCAAATTCATCGTCATAAGCAGTGCGTGACAGGAAAATGATATTCCGTCCTTCAAATTGCCAGTCGATGTATTGAAACCCATGTTTCTTCACGTCCGGATGGTGAAGTAAAATCGTATGTACAGTCCAGTTTTTCAAATCGGACGAACTTTTCAACACAAGCGTATTACGCACAGATGACGCAGAAAGATGTTTAAATTCATCGGTAACTAAATTGGCGATTGTCCAGTAACGTTTTGATTCTTCGTCGTACCGTATTGAAAACTTTTTCGCTCCGCCAACAAAATCCATAAAACCGGTGGCCGGGTCAAATGAAGCGGTCGTCCCATCGTCACTGATATTTACAATAGCTGCCAGGTCGCGTCCTTTTTCTGAAGTAGCGACCCTCAGTATATCAACCATTTTCCCTTCCGGCGTAACCACTGCATTTCCTTCGAGCCATCCGCCGAAATTCCCTTCCAGATAGGTTGAATCGTAAGGGAGCCAGTTGGTTGCTTTCCAGCTTGCCGCATTCATAAGATCTGCGCTTTCCGGAGCGGAAACGACCATTGCGCTGTAGCGTTTGCCCCAGGCTTTGGTGTTAGCTTTGGCATTCTCGACAGCGCGCCACAAACGGCCATTATGCTTAATAATCGGCATAGGAGCAGTATGGTATTCACCTTCGAGCAACAGGCCGGTTTTGCTGTCGACAGGTTTGCTCCACGACTTTCCGCTATCCGGCGAACGACGGATGATGAGATTGCCGTGGTGCTTCCATGTTCCCATAATGTACAATTCATCCTGATGAACAAACAGATTGGACCAGAATTGCCCGTTGATCTCCGAAATTTTCGTCCACGATTTTCCCTTATCTGTCGATTTAAAAACAGCCGTCAGCGCCTGTTGGTGCTCTGTGGTTGCCGGGCCGAAATGATCGTGCGAGGCCACATAATCGCCATTGGGAAGAATGCAGATACTTGGCGAACCGATGTAGGTTTTTGTTGACGCGGGAATATAATCGACCACGATTCCCGGTACTTTTTGCGACTGTGCATTTACCAGGGAAACGCACATTAAAAACAAAAATGAGATAATTATTCGTCGGGTTTTCATACTCTCGATTATTTTTTGATTTTAATTGATCAGAACCTTTACAACTGCTTTTCTGATTTTTATATTCTCACCGGTTTTCACACAGGGACGATGGGCATCTCCGGGGAAAAACACAAAAAACTTTTCCGGCGAAGCAAGCCGGTAATTGTTCTGCTCTGTCGTCAGAAAAACAATATCTTTTTCGCTGTTGTAGGAAACGGTCTCCGTTGTATTTTCAAGCGCTGTGACTCCAATTTGCTCTTCTCCGGAAACCAGATACTGGATGTCGGCATATTTCCGGTGGGCCTCAAAACGGGAGTCTTCTTCGTTCCGGGTTGTATATTCATCCACATTTACAAATAAGGAATCTCCTTCCAATTCATGCCTTCCCAAAGGGATCGTTTTCAGGTCGTTGATTGTAAGAAAACGGAATGCCTTCTCCCACCGTTCCCGGTTTTTGAGAAATTGCACAGCAAATTCTTTTTGGTTGACTGATTCGTCGGGAACAACCGCCCAGCCGCATTTCCATTCCCCGGATTGAAACCATTTTGTAAGTTTTTCTTCGCTCCAGTTTTCCGGGTTCGCGGAACGATCTGTACATGAAAAAGCCATCGTGATAATTGTTAGCGATAAAAATAGTTTAGTCGTCTTCATTATGAGTATGTATTTGTCGTTCTTTCCTGAAAATTACGCTTTGGAAGAACACGTGTCCTCAGTTTTATTAATTGTCGTCGGCTTTAAAATAGTCAATTGCAAAACAATGGCCACCAGCACGATGATCGAAAGCATGGCAAAATCCTGCCTCATGTTTCCGGCATCTGCCGATTTCCCCAGAAAACTTGTTATGACAGCTCCGGCAGAAATACCAGCCAAATTCATCAGCCCATAACCGGTTGCACGGTAACGTGGCGATACAAACTGACAAAGGATCGGCATGTTATTCACATCAAACATCCCAAATCCCAAACCAAAAAACACCCCTCCCAGGAGAATGAATTCAAAACCCGAACCATATCCCAATAAAAATAAAGCAGGGATGGTGAACAGCAGTCCGACAACTCCGGTAAAGATGCGTCCTTTCATATTTTTTTGCACCCATCTGTCAGAAATAAAGCCTCCCAACAAGACGCCGACAAAAGAAGACATCGCTGTTGTGATGGTCGCCAATGGACCAGCCTGCGACATGTCCATGTGCAAGGCGTCAGAAAAAAGAGTTGGCAACCAGTTTTTTACTGCCCACCCGGGAAAACTTGGCGCTGAAAAATAAAACAGCAGCACCCAGAACGCAATATTTCCGAATAATACACCCAAGCCTTTATACGCTTGTGAAAATTCCTTTCTTATTGAACTCTTTTGGGTATGATCAATGGTGTATGTTTTCTTTTCTTTCAGAAAAAGTATTAAAACAAGACTGTATGCAACTCCTATTAGTCCGAAGAAATGGAACGTCCATTGCCACGAGAAATTACTGGCGATGGTTGCACCAAACCCGCCAAAAGCCTGCCCGAGATAAATTCCGGTAGTATGAATCCCCACGGCAATAGAACGCGTTTTTCCCTGGTGGTAATCGACAATGAGCGACAATCCGGCGGGAATGTAAAAGGCTTCGCTCACCCCCATGATGGCACGAAGCACATACAGTTGATTGAACGTTGTGGCATAGCCCATGGTCAGGGTAACACCTGACCAAACAAACAGGCTCCCAACGATCAGCCATTTGCGGTTCAGCCGGTCGGCAATAATACCTGAAACAGGACTCATGAATGCATATATCCAAAGGAATATGGCCATTAACCGGCCAAAATTTTCGGCCTTCGTCAATTCGGCAATATCAATCATCATTGATGGTTTCATGGTCGAAAGCATTTGCCGGTCGAGATAATTAAGCAAGGCGACAAACCATAGCAACCCCACCACAATCCATGGATATATTTTATTTTCTTTCATTTGACTGAATTTCAATGGTTCTTATATCCTGTTACAGGTTATTTAGGTCAGTAATTTTACGAAAACTTTTTTACTCAAAGCAATTCCTTATAATTTAATTGATCCAGCAGTTGCTCAATTTTTAACCGTTCCGGCTCTTTGAACCGGTGAAAAGGTTCGGCCATAAAATCACTGCATATTCCCATTACCGATAAGGCGCATTTCAGTCCTTTCATGTAACTCGATCCATAATGCCCGACGTTATAAATTGTTGTGCTCACCTGCATCACTTTTTGCTGGAGCGGGGTAATCTTTTCAAAGTCGCGGGCTACCGAGGCATTGTACAGTTCCACATACAATTTCGGAAACATGTTCGCCCCGCCGTTTACCCCGCCATGGCCACCTGTAAGAACAAATTCCGACATAAATTCTTCCGGTCCAACCATAAAAGTAAAATCTTCCCGATCGCGGAGAGCATATTGCACCTGTTTAAAATAAGCCAGATTGGAAGAACTGTCTTTCATCCCGACAATTCCGGGAATGTTTGCTGCTGCTTTTACAGTTTCCGGACTGAATATAACTTTGGTATGCACGGGCATATTGTAAATAAACAGAGGCAATGGCATTTGCACTGTTATATGCTGTAAATATTCCAAAAGTTCAGGCTGTGCTGAAGCAAAATAAAAGGGCGGCGCCAGCACCACTGCGTCAGCACCACAAACAACAGCAACTTTAGCCAGATTCAGGCTTTCTGTAAATGCCGAATCGGTTACCCCCACCAATACCGGGACACGCCCATTTACTAATTGACAGGTTCGTTCTGTCAGTTCCTTGCGGAGTTTATAACTTAAACCGGCAAATTCGCCGGTGGTACCTAAAATAAAGATACCATGCACACCTCCTGAAATAGTATGCTCAATCAGCCTCTCCAAACCTTCAACATCAAGGGTGTCATTATTCAAAAGCGGAGTAACCAGGGGAGGAATAATTCCCCGTAAAGGGTATGATATGGGTTTTTCCATAATGAAATTTAATCAAGTATCGTTTTTTATATAATAGAGACACAGAAACCTTATTTTTTCTGAATTGCCAGATGAACGTATTTTATCTTTTCACGGTTGTATGTATATGTAATATGGATGGTACCATCTTTGCCCTGAATAATAGCCGGGTAACTGAATTCCCCTTTCGGCTGATCTTCCAGAATAATCAGGGTACTCCAGTTTTTTCCATCTGCTGATGCGAGTACAGACAGTTTGTTCCGTCCCTTTTCAATCGGGTTACAAATCAGTAAATGCAAACCGTTATCAAGTGTCACTGCATCAATTCCCGAGTTGTTGTTAGGAAGGGATGTTGCCGTTAGCGGCGTCCATGTTTTTCCCTGATTATCCGACCATGTTTCAACAATCTTTTTCTCTTTGCTTCGACAAAGTAATTGAATACGTCCGCCTTTATGAAAGAGAACCGTGGGCTGGATGGCATTAAAACCGTTGTTGTCGATTTCGGTTTTTTCCCAATTGTCTAAATTCTGATCTGAAGTTTCAACATAAATTGCCCACTTTTCCGGCGTTTCGTAACTGGTAGGATACAAAATGGTGCCGTCTTTCAACTGCTCCGGTTTGTTTTTGATGGGACCTAAAAGATGATCGGGAATCAGAATACTTTCTGACCATGATTTTCCATCATCTGTTGAAATCTTATACAGACCCCACCATTCACGAGGATTGGGCCCCACTTTGTAATACAGTACCACATCGCCGTTATCCTTCTTAAACAATACGGGGTTCCAGCATGGGTGACGAAGCGTATCGTTCATGATGCCGTCGGCAACCAACGCAGGAGCGCTCCATTGTTCCAATGTTTTTTCGGATGTGTATATACAAACATCCGGGTGTTTCTCATGAGTACCACCGAACCAGGAAGCCAGTAACCCATTTTCTGTTTCAATGATTGTTGAGGCGTGACATGATGGGAAAGACGCCTCTTCATAAATAAATTCAGAAGCCAATACTTCGGCCTTGATCTTTTCGGGCGACAGACGTTGTGTACACGCTGAAAATAAAACCATACTGAAAATTACTGATAAAAAAATGATCTTCATACCCTATCAGTTTAGTTGTTTTTTATTTGTATCCAACAAAACTTTTACTTCATCAAAGGAAAACCAAAAAATAAGGAAAGACCTATCAAATATTACTAAATACATATAAAATATTAACTCATGTGATAAATCAGAATCACTATATTTACGTATAGCGTTAAAATATGCCATAATTCTTTTGAGGTTGTCTTTTTATTAGAAGATAGTCTTTTAGTCATTGAGCCCGATGGTTGTTAAGTCTTTTCTTTCGAAAAAATAAGTTTTCCCGCTTTCTACTCCGACAATCAGATTTAATCCATTGGAAATATCGCCCAGTTTACATGCAAAAGGAGCATATTCATGTGTGCCAAGATATAAATCCTTGCCATTTACCTGGAATTGTACCGGTTCTGTAAATTTCATATTTTCATTTGTCCCGACATTGCGCATGAAGAGAACCTGCAATCCCAGTTCATTTTTAATAAACCTGTTAAACGGCATTCCTCTGTCTGGATGTGGAAACGAAGAACGTTTGGACGTACCGATAATCAGGTCGAGGACGCCATCATCATCCCAATCGATGAGTTGCAATTTAGCCCGTCCCCTTTGCCCCAGGGGTTGTATCAGCGTGCTGCGATGGGTGATTGTGGTACCATCCTTCATTAGGACTTTTCCGCCATCTTCTACAGTATAATCATCAACCTGCCAATAAAGATGAAGTGCATCTTCTGTGTCTAAAATTACATAGGCGTTTCTTCCATTTATTTTGGCAATTGCAGGTCTAACCCTCCATGTTCCGGGTAATTCCATATTGTCAATACGAAGGGCAACAGGTGCTTCCAGGTTTGGTTTTTCCTTAGTGCCCCGGTTTAACATTACTTCATGTTTTGATCGCGAACCTGAAAAGATGACGTCAAGTAAACCGTCATTATTCCAGTCATAGACCGTTGGACTAAGATACCCCCAGGCTGATTCAAGCGGCCCCTGCACAATATTATATCCCGGGCGGAACAAAATTGGATTTCCGGCTGATTTTATTTCTTCGGGAAAAGCAAAGTCGGGCGAAATGTCCGACCCGTTGTTTTTAAAAAACAGCAGTCTTCCTTCCGAGTTTCCGGAAACAATATCGAGTAAGCCGTCACCATCCCAGTCGACTACGTTCGGAACGCTCAGTGTCCCCGAATACAGGTCGGCATTTTCCTGCAAAATCATTTTAGGTTCATTAAAAATAGGTTCACCGTTTTTTGTCATTTTGCCCGAAAACTGATAATGGTATAAAGCACCTTCGCCTCCGGCGACAAATTCATTCTGCGGCTTCCCTGCCGGGGCGAACGGGATTGCTTTAGCCCCCTGAGTCGGATGGTAAAGGACTGTCCGTTCGTCTTTAAAAACATGCCTGACTTCAGAAAGTATGGCATGTTTGTCTTTTGCAGGAAGATATTTCATCACACCCAATGTGTTGGTCACAATATACCCGTCGAGCATTTCATTTTCGGAGCCCACTTTAACGACCCGGCTGGCCGAAATAGCAAGGTCGTCTTTGAAAGTTATTTTTTCAACCGCAGAAACCTGCTCCATCAATTTGAAATTGATTTTAAAATGGTACAACCCGCAAAGAGGAAGCTTGCCCCTGTACGATCCGGCTCCGTCGTAATACGATTGAGTGTCGCCGGAGAAAGTTGCCGGACGGTATTCCTGTCCGTCGTTACAAAGTAAAATTATTTCCAGTTCGTCATTCGTCAGAGGACAAACCTCGATTCCTGCAACAGGCTTTATACTTCCGGTAATGGACAGTTCATCAATTTTTACGAATTCTTCTTTATCGTTTTCAAATCGGGCAGCGACAACATTTTTCCCGGAATCAATCCAAATCCCTATTACCTCTTTGCCGAGGTTGAAGATTCTTCCGGGAGCAGGAGGAATTTTTTCACCCCATGGATGTTTTACTTTTACCGGGGCAGAATATACCAAACGTCCTTTATCGTCGATGTAGCGAAATTGACACCGGTACAATCCTAATTCCAATTCAACTCCTGAAACTGCTTCGGTAAAAATATCAGGGTATTCGGAATTTCTGACAAATGCCGAACCTTGGGGATTATTACTCAGCGAAAAGAACAGAGGTGCGAGCCCTTTTTTACCTCCGGCTTTAATTGGCTGCGAACTGATCAGCGTATTTTCTATTTGTGCTGAAATGCTGAACGGTAAACCTGCGGCAAGTATGGCGCAGATTATGATTGTAGCAACAGGTAAAACAGTTTTTTGCATCGTACCAGAATTGGGAATGATTATTAATTCCTGAAGTTCATGAATCGGTGAAATGTCAAATAATTGGCATCGTGCTGGCGTACAGGAAGCCCTTTCCTGTAATCATGGGCCGTACGCGATACGGCAACAATATCGTTTCCGTCGATGAGCCAGTCGATATACTGGTACCCATGGAAATGCGGGTCATTGATGCTAATCAGGGTATCGCTGATTGCCCAGTTTCTCAGGTCTTGTGACCAAACCAGTACAACCCGGTTCCGGGTTAGACCACAATGTTCCTTTCCCCTGTCCTGATCGAATGTATGGTTGGTTATCGACCAGTATTTTGATGAAATGCTGTCGTAACGAATGACGAATTTTTTCGAAGCGCCAGGGAAATCGATAATATCTTTTTTGGGGTCGAAAGACGCTGATACTCCGTCGGGGGCAATATGTATCATGGCTGCTTTTCCATCATAGGTTTGTTCTTCAATCCTCAAAAAATTAGCCATCGAACCATCTGGTTTTACCACAGCATTTCCTTCGAACCAACCTTTGAAAGTCCTTTCTTCGCCTAACCAGTCTTTTTGATATGGTAGAGGAACCGTACAAGTCCAGCTTGATGAATCGAGAAGATTTGCATTTACCGGAGCAGACATCAAAAAAGCTCTGAAATTGCGATCTCCAAAAGGGATATTGTCTTCCATCGCCCGCCAGATTCGCCCGTTGTTTATAACAACTGGCACCGATGCCGAATGGAAACTTTTCGAACGCCCCATAAGCAACCCGTTTTTATGATCTGTAGGGGTAGTCCATGTTTGTCCTCCGTCTACCGATTTACGTATGATTGCATGATTAAAGCCACCTTTTGTCCCCATGACATAAAGCTCGCCATTATGGGTAAAAAGGCTGCAAAAACCTACTTCATCGAGATCGGTGATTTTTTGCCAGGTTTCACCTTTATCTGTTGAACCAAAAATCCGGTAGGTCGCTTTTTTCCCATCAAATTTGGATCTACATCCTGCAATGTATTTCCCGTTTGGCAAAATAGCGATACAGGGATCCGTAACAAAATATAATTTGGGATCGTTCGATTCGCAGATTACCACACCGGGAGGATTTGTATCCGTTAATTCCAAATTTTCGGCAAAGAGTATTGTACCCGGTTTTTGTAATTGAGGAATGTTGACCCAAGTTTCAGGTTTTTTGTAAGAGTAACTGTAAAGATGAAATGTTTCGGAGTTTACTACAAAATTTTGTTTCAGGTTCGTCCATTCTTCAGAGTTATAATTCGGGTCGCTGAAGGCAATATAAATCGTTCCCTTTCCCTTGCTGCATAATTGTTTTAGTCCATTCGAACCTTTCATGATTTTGGTAAATTCAAGCCCTTCTATGATTTTGGGTAAACCTTTGGGGAATATATATTCTTTATCTTTTAAAAAGATATTCGCTGACGGGATTGCTGTTCCAATATCAGTAACTTCTGCCTTGAGCAAAAATATATTTCTCAATTGATTTTTTGCTGAATCGTCGGCTGCTAACTGGCACGAACAAAAGAGATCGGTGGCAAGCAGAAGAGATAGCAAAAAACACAAGGAATAAATTGAATACTTTTTCATTTGTTTGATTTTTTTTCTGAAAGATTCTTTTTCATTTAATCAGTATAATTTCACTGAAGGGCAGGATATTCCTTCTTCTTAAAAGGTTTACGTTTTAAAGATTACCCAGGCACCAGATGATGCCGGGGCAATCGATATAAATAAAAAGTTAATTCCAAAACTCTATAGCCAACCCGGAACTACGGTAATTTAATGTGTCCGACATAACATACCTGGTGCTGGTGGCCGCGTCGGTATATTCATAATTCAGGTAAAATTTATGTTTTTCCTTGTCGAAAACCGATCCGCCTTTGTCGATGATATTTTTAATTTTCGACGTTGTGTTGTTTTCGATGACAACACTGTTGTTGCTTCCGATTTTAAGGTTCAACGAATAACTATTTGTCCCCGAAGTTAGGAATTCAGCAACCCCGTCGCACTTAACTGTATTGGCATCAATGGTGGTTACATTCCAAACAAGGTCTTTAAGGTATATTTCTTCCTCGCTTGGTTTTACATACTGAAGGGTTTCCTTCAGGTTGCCCGAAGCATCGAAAGCTTTACGGGAACCGCGGTGGTAATACACTCCGGCATACTGGCTGATATATTTGATGACAATGATGGTATAGTCTTTCCTTGCGATCCCTTGTTCTGTATCGCCAACCAGTATTTTGTCAGTTGTCGATCCGGTTATCAGCACCGGGATGGCATAGGTATTTGAAATGGACAGTGGGTCGGAAAGGAATTTCGACTCATCGAGCTTTAAGGTGATTTTGCCTACGAATTCGCCTTCGGGTATGATGATCGTATTTGCGTTGCTGAGCGTATAATAATTTGAAGGTAGTAATGTAAACTTTTTAGTACCCATAATCGTGGCATCGTTAAGTAGTTCGTCGGCAACTCTGAAGTTTACAGTTTCATCTGTTTTATTTTCAATTTTGCCTCCCAAAACAACCCCTATTCCAATTTCCAGGTTGTTTGAATATATGGTCCGTACCGGACTTTGATATGCAAAATAGACCGTTGTATAGTCATAATCGCCGACAAAATCGTCGTATCTGCACCCGGCAAGCGTCATTGTTACTATTAAAATTAGTGCGGCAAATTTTATTTTTTTCATCTGTACAAAACATTTATTGATCTGATTTCCTTTTGGATCAAACAAAAGCTCTTTTACGTCTATTTCTACCCGATGTAACTCACATGTATTGTGTTCATCGGTGTTTGTGTTTTTATGCAAACATGTTCGTTTCATAATTACCATCCTTTATTTTGTTTTACAATCCCATTGGCCGATTGGATTTCGCTTGCAGGAATCGGGCCATAGTACATATAATCTTTGAAATTCCGGTTTTCAATATTAACCCCGAAATTATATGTAAAAGTGCTGCCATTTTTGGTTACGGTAACTCCTTTTACAGGTTCGTTCAGCGAATTTAAAGGCAAAGCCCAGCGCCTTATATCGAAAAACCTCTGGTTCTCGAAGCACAGTTCAATTCTTCTTTCGTTTTGAATTAACGATCTGAACGTTTCTTTGCCGGCCAGAGCTTGTTCTGTTGCATAAGGGTCGGCTACCGGGATTCCGCCGCGTTTACGTATTGCTTTCAGTGTGGTCAGGGCATCTTTTCCCAATCCTTTCGGATCGGACGATGGGCCCCAAGCCTCGTTGGCAGCTTCGGCATAATTTAGCCAGATTTCAGCTTTGCGGAAAAGAGCATAATAATGTTTGGCAGTTGTTGCAGCAACACCCGGAACAAAAGTAACCGACTCGGAAAGGAATTTTCTCAGGTAATAACCCGTCCGTGTAGCGGTTGAGCGACTGAGTTCATTGTCGAGGCCACCTGCAAATACTTCGACTGTTTTGCCGGAAAATGTTGCCCCGTTGTACAGAATAGATAATGAGAACCGGGTGTCGCGGTTTGAATAAGGCGCGTTTTGATCATATCCTGAACGCTGGTCTGTAATCGGATAACCTGTTTTGGCAGGAAAAGCATCGACTAACTGTTGCGATGGGTTTGTATATCCTTTGCCCATTAATTGAGGAATGAAGTTATTCTTTTCGGGAGTATTTGTTGCCCCCTGGAAGCTTCTCCAAATGATTTCGGCATGATCAGGATTTTCATACATCGCGGCACTGAGATCAGGTAGCGATGTTCCGGTAGCGTTGATGGCATTCATCGCGGCAGTTGCAGCTTTTTCCCAAAGCAATTTTTTCTGTTCGTCGTTTTTGTTTACCGTATAAATCGGACTTGCAGCATATAGTGCCACTCTCGATTTGAGGCATAAAGCGATAGGAATGGTTGCCCGCCCGATTTTCGATGTACCTAATTCGGGGTCGTTGCCTGCATATTTTTCGGGAAGGTACAACAAAGCGTTGTCGATGTCATTATAAATCTGATCGACACACGCGTCGAACTCCGACCTGGCAACCAAGTTATTTACCCCTTCAGGAAGGACTTCGGTAACAATAGGGAATCCCATCAGCTTGTTATCGGCAGTCATGCCTGAAAACCGGAACAGCAATTCAGACTCGTAATAAGCCCGTAAAAACAGAGCTTCGCCTTTTACCCGTTTCCTGATAACTTCGTTTGTGTTCGGTTTAACGGAAAATTCGACATCCGGAGCTTTTTCGAGGAAGAGGTTCATATTCCTGATTTGGGTATAACAATCTTCCCAACTATCGAGAACACTGGATTCCGAATTCCAACTTCCACCGGCAAAATCGATGATCGATGATGTGTAATCGCTGGTTACGGCATTATCAGTAGCACAATCGAGGAAAGCACCCGAAAACACGTTATAGAATGTCGGCAAATTATCATAACCGTCGGCCAAAATTCCCATGGTAAAGTCCCGGTCTTTCCAAACGTCTTCAGCAGAATAATTCGCATCGATTTTCGTGTCGAGAACTTCTTCGCAGCTACTACATAGAAGCGCGGTTATCAGCAAGATGTAGCATAAATATCTTTGGATTTTCATAATTCGTGTTTTTATCGGTTAAAATACAACATTAATTCCCCCGGTAACAGTTCTGAAAAACGGGTAACTTGTAATACCAGCATTGATGTTTTCAGGATCGAGGTCTTTGAACGATGTTATAGTGAGCAGATTAGAGCCACGTATAAACAGTTTAACTTGTTTTAACCCGGCTTTGCTAACTTTATTTCCTGTAAAAGTATAGCTGAACATGGTATCCCTGAGTTTAAAGAAACTACCGCTTTGCATCCATAAATCGGAGCTGATAAAATTGTTCGAATGTTTTTTACTGGTAAGGGCCGGGTATTTGCCCTCGCCGGTTGAGGGATTGTAGTAATTATATACAAATGCCGAATATTTATCGGTTTCGTCCATCCAGTAATAGGAATTCGAGGTGTAGATGTCGTACCCGAATTTGCCTGAACCAGATAAGGCAAGTTCAAAATGTTTGTAACTGAGGTTGATGTTTAACCCTGCCTGTAACCTCGGATAGGAATTGCCTACTGCAACCATGTCGTTTTTGTCGATAACCTGGTCTCCGTTGTTATTGATGTATTGAATATCGCCAACAGAAACAGCCCCAAGATTTTGGAACGTGGACGATCCTATTTCACTCTGCGAAGTAAACAGCCCTTGTGTTTGCATGCCAAAATACGTATCGAGCGCTTTCCCTTCAGCTCTGCGGTTTTCAGCTAATCCGGCAGCTTCGTTTGCCCTGATTTTTTTTGCTTTGCTCCAGATAAAATTAGCGCCAACCGAGTATTTTAATTCGCCAATCTGATCTGAAAATTTAAAGTCGGTTTCAATGCCCTGATTTCCTACTTTCTCGTAGTTCCTGTAAAAATTGACATTTCCGGTTATTTGGCTGAAATTGCTAATAGCATTTATAATATCATAACGGAGCGTATTGAAATAACTGAGTTCTGCAGAAAGTTTATTATCGAAAAGCATTGCTTCAGCCGAAAAGTTAAACTCTAACGATTTCTCCCAGGTAAGGTCGGGATTCGCACTATTTACAAGGTTTGTTAAAGTAACTTTGTCGGCTGCATTGGGCCCGAAATAAACAGTACCTTCGTAACTGTACCTTTCTTCAAAACGATAGTCTCCGACATAACGGTCAATTCCGATCAACCCGGTACTGGCTTTCAGTTTAAGATAATTCAGTGTTTGGCTTTTGGTGAAAAAATCTTCCTCCGAAATGACCCAGCCCAGCCCGGCGGCAGGGAAGAATCCGTAACGGTGGTTTTTTGCAAATTTTGAACTTCCCATCAGAGCCATATCCAATTCAGCGACAATCCTGTTGTCGAAAGCGTAATTTGTCCTCATCCCGAAAGTTAGGTTTACGTCATCCTGTGGGGTATTGTATATTTCCCTTTTACTTTGGAAAAAAATTAAATCGGACTGAAGTTTATGAACTCCGGCGAAAGTGTTGTCGTAGCTCAGTTGCCCGAAATAACCGTAATTTCTGTAGTAATCATGGTCGAGTTTTGAGAGCGAAGCAACCTGTTTTTCGACAGACATCCGTTCCAGGCTTGAAATGATCGTATTGCCGTTTGAGTCTGTGGAATAAACCGGGCGGTATGAATCGAAATCTTCGTTTTTACCTAACGAGAGAAAATTGTAGGTGTCTAATGTCACGAACGCCTTTGCCGTTAGCCCTTTGAGGTACTGGTTCAGGTCCAGGTTGAACCCCAGGTTGGTTTGCCCTTTCCTTACGGTATTTTCCCTTAATCCACCCGACATTACTTCGGCATAAACGTTTTGTTTGGCAGAACTTAAATGAGCATATTCGCCGGCCCCGTAATAAATAAGGTCGGATGTTTCAGGCATACTCACCCAAACAGGGTATTCGTTTGGCCGCTGCTCCGAAGCCATAGTGAATATTGTATTGGCAGATGTATAGTTTGTATTCCTGAAATCCATCCTTCCCGATATGTCGACAAATGCCGAGAGCCAGTCGGTGACTTTAAAATCGAGGTTTGCACGCAAGACAAACCGGTTGGGCAAATTGCTGTTTTTACCAACCTCGTATCCGCCGCCGCCCAGGTACGAAGCATTGACATAGTACTGGACAATGTCGTTACCGCCTCTGAATTGTGCCGTTGCTTTACGGTAATTCATACTTTTGTTGAAGAGAATATCCTGAAGATCGCTGTTTGGGTAAAGCATTGGATTTGTGCCACTCGTATACCCTTCAATTTGTTTTTGTGAGTAATAGGCGCTTAACCCGTCGTTGGCTCTTGCCTGGTTATACATGGTGGCATAGTCAACCGAGCTTAAATATTCGGGAAGTGCTGTTGGCAACTGTATCCCGTATTCGACTGATATTTGCCGGTCGCGGGTGAATTTTAAGCCACGCTTGGTCTTGATGATGATCACGCCGTTTGCAGCCTTAGGGCCGTAAAGCATTTTTGAAGTAATATCTTTCAGAACGGATATCGATTCAACTTCCTCCGGCATCAGGTCGCCAATGTTCCGTTCAATTCCATCGACAATAACCAGTGGGTCATTACCGGAAGCTGAACGCGAGAGCCCGCGGATATTCCAGATCGACACACTTTCCAGCGGCCCCGATGGAACTACGGTTACGTTTAGCCCTGCCACTTTACCGGCAAGGGCATTTATCAGCGAAGTCTGGTTCGATAACCCGATCATTTCCTCAGTGACTGTACTTACCGCACCGACAATCTCTCTTTTGTACATTTTTCTGAAAGGCATTTCAACCAGGTCTTTTTCCGAAAGTCCGGCGGGCTTTTTGACCAGCACAATCTTTTTCCCCTGTGTGATGAGATTTGAATTGAGACAGGCGGTTTCAAGATTATCGGCTGATATAGTCAACATGCAATTTTTAGGAGCAACGATGGTAAACTCTCCGTTTGAATCAGTTTTTACCAAGGCAATACCTTCGCCAACAGCAACCAGGGCATTGGCAACAGGTTGGCCTGATTCATCCACAACTATCGCATTTAATTTTGAAGTTGAACCTTCCCTGACATTATTGCTTTGTGCAAATGTTGCCGGCATGAAAAAAATAGCCATCAACATTGTGAAAAAGGCAACCGAAATATATTTTGTTTTCATATTATACATTTTTCATTGTTAATATCAGTATTACTACCAGCCCGGATTTTGTTCCACATTTGCCATCATCTCCATTTCGGTTTTCGGGAGCGGATACCAATAATGTTTTTCTTCGAACGTATATTGGTAGGTTGGTGCCAGGATATATTCGTATTTGAATGATGTGGCACCGGTACGGGTGATGTATACTTTATAGATTTCCTTGAGGGCATTTTCTGCAATTCTCCACCTGCGGATATCATACCAGCGGTGTCCCTCAAATATGAGTTCGACACCACGTTCGTTGCGTATCCTGTCACGGAAAACCTCTTTGCTTACGGTGAATTCGCTGCGTACAGGCACAGCGCCAACTCTTGCACGGATAATATTAATCGCATCAACAGCCGACATGGTAGTACCCGGGACAACAGTAGTAGGTCCGTATGCTTCATTTGCCGCTTCGGCAAAATCTAAATAGAGTTGTGCAAAACGGATATAGATGGATGGTTGCTGGTAATTGTAGTCGTTCTGCCATACATTGCAGGTTTCAGGCCACAATTTCCGGACAAGATAAGCGTTGCGGGGCTGATATTTTGTAGAAACAAGGGCCTGCATCCACTTTGACTGTTTTTTATCGAAGGTATTTGCTTCCCATAATTCCATGTAGTTGTCCACACCGGCGTTTACTCCCCACTTGATCATATTGTAAATAATGTCGTAGTAGAAACGGGGGTCGCGATTGGTGTAGGGGTCCTGATCGTTATAGGTAGACCCTGTGGCTTTAACAGGCAAACCGTTTTTCATTTCGAACAGGTCGACAATATTTTGGGTGGGAGCTGCACAATGGACATTGGCTGCACACATTTTATTGACTACAACATTTGCATTCCAGTGCGATATTGGCCTTTTCCCCCCGGGGAAGATCTGGTAAAAAATAGCTTCATCGCTGGCTAGTTTTGTACGGTTATAGAATATCGAAAGATAACTTTCCATTGTTGTGCCAGGGATCAGGCGGTTACAACCTGTTTCGTTAATAAATTTGATAGCTTCCCATGAAGCGGTAGCCGCTTTCTTGCAAATATCAGTATTGTAAGAAGTAAAACTATTTTCAGGACACATACTTGGGCTTGCCGAGTAGAGTAATGCCATTCCTTTTAGTGCCAGTGCAGCAGCTTTGGTAACACGCCCTTTTTGTGCTTCGTCCCACTGGGTTGGCAATAATTCGTATGCTTTATTTAGGTCGCTAACCAACCAATCTGTCGATTCGTGGTAAGTAAGGCGGGGAAGGTCCATGTCTGAATCAGGGGTAAAAACTTTATCGAAAAGGAACATCCCTCCCCAACGGCGGATTATCTCAAAGTAGTTCGAGGCCCTGAAAAAATAGGCCTGACCTAAAAGTTCGTTTTTTTGCTCTTGTGTTGCATCCTGGATTTCATCGATACGCTCAATACATAAATTGACTGTCCGGAGGTTGCGCATAGCCATTACAATCATCGGGATGGAGGCATTTGCTACCGAGCTCATACTCTGCGATGTATACCAGCCGATTTCAAGGTTCGTGTTGGACGATTTGTAGTTTCCACTCATCATATCACGGGTAATCGAACCACTGGCAGTGGTGATACCTTCGTCGCCCATACAGAAACGTGAACCGGCATGTGTTGCATTGAGCCAGTCTGTATTGAGTACATATACTTTATCCAACACTCCTCTGAACGAAAGGTAAGTTGAAAAAACTTCATCGTCTGTCAATCCCATATCGGGGGATTTGTCAAGATATTCTTCACAGGAAAACAGAAGAGTGGCTGACAACAGGCATATAATAAATTTATTTCTCATTTTACTTAGTATTAGTCGTTTAGAATGAAATTCTGAATCCAAGATTGTATCTCTTTGTGAGCGGATAGACAGAAGTACTCGCTGCTTCAGGGTCGAGCCTGTCGTCGAATGAGGTAAAAGTCAACAGATTGTTCCCGTTCAGGTAGAGTTGGAAATTTTCGATCCCAAAATATTTTTTCATTGAAGCCGATTTGATATTATAGCTCATTTCGACCGTCTTTAGCCGGATATATGAAGCATCCATAACTCCATAGGTTGAAGTTTGGTGATTGTGTGAAGTTAGCTTGATTGATTCCCTTGGTTGAGTAGCATCCAAATTAGTTTCAGACCAATAATCCAGGTTTTGTTTCCAAACGGTTGTATAAGTCGCATTAAAATCCCAAAGCAAACCACCCGGAAGTCTTTTTTCAACTTCGGCAACCCCGTAAAAAAGAGCCCTGAAGTCGAAATTTTTGTATTTGAACCCGAAATTCAGCGAAAAGGTATAAGCCGGAGTTCCCGTTATACTTGAGGGAACTTTGTCGTTTTCGTCGATTACCCCATCGCCGTTGTAGTCATTATAGGCAAAATCGCCCGGTATCCTGTAGCTGTTTTGGTATGCAGAAGCCGTATAATTATAAACGTCGTTCCAACTCCCGAGTATGTCTGATTGTTGCAGTCTCGTGGAGTACCCGATAGGTTTGTTTGCGGCCTTTTGGTAGTCGAGTCGGAACATTGGATCGTCACGATAAATGACCCGGTTTTCCTGAAAAGATAAACCTGCTTTCACAAAATAGGAAAGTTTATCGTTGATTTTATCGCGCCAGTTGGCTTCGATCTCATAGCCGTGGTTTTTCGTCCGACCCACATTGGCATAAGGGGCTGTTTGCCCGAACCAGACAGGCGTAGTATTGTCGCGGCGCATCAGGATATTTTCCCTGTTTTCTTTAAAAAGGTCGATAACGATACTTAGTTTGTCGACAAGCCCTAATTCGAAACCCAAATTCTTTTTGGTTGTTGATTCCCATGTCGCGTTGACGTTGGCTGCGCCACCTTCATAATAAAGGACATAATCGTTGTAAGCCTGTTCGCTGCCAAACGAAACATAACTTCCCGAAGAGTAGTCGGTAACATACGTAAAACGCGAAGCGCCCCTGTCACTCCCGACTTCGCCGTATGAATATCTTACTTTTGCGCTGTTGATAATTTTTGAAAGATTAAGCGCTTTGAAAAATGGTTCTTCAGTTATCATCCAGCCAGCGGCCATTGACGGGAAAAAACCAAAACGTTTGCCAGGTGCAAATTTTTCAGAACCGGTATATGCACAGTTGAATTCGGCAAAATAACGGTTATCGAAATTGTAAGTGGTACGTCCAACCCAGCTTTCTTCATAATATGGAAAATCGGTATTTTCTTCCCGTTTTCTGCGGTTGAAAAGTCCCAAAGCGGTTACATCATGCTTGCCGAATAAACGGGCGTAACTCAATGATGCTTCATAATAAAAGTCACGGTCGTATGTCAGCAGGGTTTCGCCGCCGTAGGTTGCAGGTTTCTCGACATAATCCTCTGCAGGAGAATAAATTGGTTCCGTATTTTCGTCTGCCTGATATCTCGTTTGTATATCCTTATCAATAATCCGGTAGTAGGCATAAGTCGTATTGTAAGAAATTTGTGCTTTTGCACTCAATCCTTTTAGAATGGCATCCATATCTTGTTTCACAATAACATCGGAGAACAATTGGCTTGATTTAAGGGTAGCCGATCCCTGGTAATTCAGATTTAATATCGGGTTCCATTCCGGTCCGCGGGCAGTTTGGGCAACCATACCGTCTTCGTACCTGACCGGGAATTCGTAATTTGGTGTCCCGTAGATGTATTCGAATAATTGTTCGTTGTTTGCCGAGTTGGTAAACGGGTCTCCGTCGAAAGTACCCAAAGTCCTGTTGCGGATTGAAATGTCGCCAGAAAGGTTTACCGAAAGGACGGTTGTTTTTGAAATGTTCATGTCGAGGTTCGTACGGTAGTTATATCTTTCGTAATAAAAACGAGGGTCATATTCAGGCTGTTTTTCCGTTTTGAAAATATCGTCATCTTTCATATAACCTACCGATGCAAAATATTTTACGAACGATGACCCTCCTGATAAATTCAGGTTATATTGCTGGCTGGGGGCAAAATCTTTATAAAGCAGTTCACTCCAGTCGAGTTCGGGATAATAGTACTGGCTTTTTTTGTAGCGCCAGTTGTCGATGTATTGTTCGCTGTATATCACGTTCCATGCCTGCTCGGCGATATTCGCTTCATTCGCGATATACATTGCAGATACATGGTCAACATAGTCATAGTGCCGCGTAGTTTGTTTCAGCCCGAAGTTTGAAGTAAAGTTAATCTGGATAGCTCCTTCTTTTCCCCTTTTTGTAGTAATCAGGATGACACCATTAGCTCCCTTTACTCCATAAACAGCGGTTGCTGATGCGTCTTTTAATACCGAAATCGACTCAATTTCATTCGGGTCGAGGTCGTTGTAGCTTCGTTCGATCCCATCAACTAAAACAAGTGGGTCTGAATTACCCCAAGTCGATTTTCCCCGGATCGTAATTGTTGCGTGGTCCATACCAGGTTCACCTGATGCCTGAATAGCTGTAACCCCGGGGAGAATACCGGAAAGGGCGGATGATATGTTCGTTGCACCACCGGATTTCACCAATTCTTCGCCTTTGGTTTGAGTAATGGCACCAACAGTTGATGCTTTCTTTTGGATACCGTAACCAACAATAACGACATCGTTAAGTTCTGTTACATCTTCTGCCATAATAAATTCGACGAAAGCCGCGTTACCCACTTTAACTTCTTTTCGTGAATATCCCAACATGTTTGCGACAAGCACGTCCGAATCACTGGCATCAATAGTGAATTTTCCGTCAGCGTCGACCATTACACCCTTGGTTGTCCCTTTAATAATGATTGTTGCACCAGACAGAGGGATTCTGTTGTTGTCCAGCACAACTCCACTTACTTTTTTGGGCACAGGATTTTGTCCCGTCGTTGTTTGGAAAGTACTTTCTGAAGCATACAGACTTGACTCCCCAAACAAAAAACAGAATAAGAGGCCAAAACAGAAAGAGAACTGTAGAGCAACTCTTAGCCGTTTTGAAGTTTTTAGTGAAATTTTTCTGTTCATGAGATTGGTAGTTTGATTATTAGTTAGATTCTTAAGTTTATTGCGAGATTCCCGGAACTGGAAGATAGTATGATCCAAAATTTATACTACACCACCGGCATTAAAAAACGTCGATTTTTCACAATCGGATTGCTTAAAATTGCTGTTATCCAGACATTAGATTTTTTTTCAATGGTCCTGTCTTTTTCCCGATTCAGATTCTGTTAAGCAGGAAAATACAAGGTAAAGGCTTTCCCCGATAAATTATTTAATTTTTGGCATTGTTTTACTTTTAGTTAGATTTTTAATTAAAGAGGACAAAGTGAATTCAAACAGGTCATCACAGTTTTCTTTTCTTTGTTCCGGCAAAATAGTTGAATACGTCCGCCTTTATGAAAGAGAACCGTGGGCCGGATGGCATTTAAGCCATTGTTGTCGATTTCGATTTTTCTCCAATGATCTAAATTCCGGCCTAAAGGTTTAACATATATCAGCCACCCTTTTGAAGTTTCATAGCTGGTAGGATACAAAATAATTTCATCCTCCAATATTTTCAGTTTATTCTTGATGTGAACTAAAAGATAGTCGGGTATCCGGACACCTTCGGACCATGATTTCTCCTCATCCGTTGAAACTTTATATTTTCCCCGCCATTTACGTGGATCGTCCGCTGCCGAAAATAAAAAGGTACTGAAGATTGCCAATAAAAAAATGGTCTTCATTTTGTAAAAATTTAATCATTCTTTATTCGTTCCCTACAAAATCTTCACTTCATCAAAGGAAAGCTAAAAATTACGGAAAGACCTATCAAATATTAATAGAAATAGATAGAATATTAACCTTCACAATGAACCATAATTGCTATATTTACACACATCGTTAAAATATACCAGAATGGAATATGTATTCGAACAGATTTACGTTCCCAACAAACATTCTTTCATAACCCGAAAAATGGAGTTAAAGAAGAACTCAGCAAGGGTTCATTCTCATAAAAATTTTGAAATAAACTTTATTCTATCGGGAGCAGGAAAACGCATTGTAGGGAACAATATTTCAAGTTTTGAAAAAGACGACCTGGTCCTGCTCGCTCCCCATTTGCCCCATTGTTGGGAAATACTGAATACGGAAGAAGATAGGCCTCCGAGTTGTATTGTTATCCATTTTTACGAGAACCTGATCACTTCTGATTTTTTTAACAAACCCGAACTGGAAGGGATTATTGATCTTTTAAAACAAGCCGAAGCTGGTATATTTTTTTACGGAGATGTCGTTGGCAAGGTTAAAAGTATACTGAAAGAACTGACAAAACAGCAAGGTCTTCAAAGTTATATTGGCTTGCTAACGATTTTCGATCTGCTGATTAATTGTGAAAACCGGGAATATTTGTCGAAAATGCCAATTGGCGTTGCTGAGTTCGATAAAGATTTTAAGCAGATAAGCCGGATTTACGAATACGTCTTTCAGCATATACAGGAAGACGTGAAACTCGGGGAAGTGGCGGCATTGCTAAACATGGCGCCCGGCTCGTTTTGCCGTTTTTTCAAGAAAAAAACAAAACTGACATTCATGGAATACGTTATAAAGATACGAGTCGGTTATGCTGCAAAATTGCTGGCCGAAACCAACAAACAGATTACTGCGATTGGTTACGAATGCGGATATAGCAACCTTGCAAATTTTAACCATTACTTCAAAAAGATTATGGGAAAAACGCCTTCTGAATACCGGAAAGATTTCAGGTAGGTGAATAATTAAATTGCTGAATTGTTAAATTGTTGAATTGCTAAATCGCTGTTAATCCAGTTCACACAGCATGGCAGAAGAAATACGTATAAAATCAAGACAAAAAATATTTAATACCGCAGCTTCCCGTAGATTATTTTCAGCGCTTCTTTTTCATTCTCCCAGCACAGCTCGCCGGCTGCCTTTTTCAGGTTTTCCTTCCACACAGCAATTTGTTCCCGGTTGTTTAAAATGCCGGCGATCTGTTTTGCCATTTGCTGCGGCTGGTGACTGTCGAGGATAGCGCCTACCTGGTAATCCGTAACGATCTTTTTCATTTCCGGCAGGTTCGATACCAGTACCGGAATTTCCGCCTGAATGTAATCGAACAATTTATTGGGAAGTGCATATTTGTAGTTCAGTCCCAAATCTTCTTCGATGGAAAGCCCCAGGTCGGCCTGTACGGTAATATATTTCACTTCGTTGAACAACATCCGTCCTAAAAATTTTACTTTATCCTGAAGCCGGAGGCTGTGAGCAAGCGTTTTCAGTTGGATGGCAATATCGCCGTCGCCCGCAATAACAAGCACCGCATTATCGATCTCCTGCATGGCGCGCACTATTTGCTCCAACCCTCTACCGATATTCAGCGCCCCCTGGTACAGAATGATTTTCTTTCCGCCAAAATCGAGTTTCTTATCAGCCGGAATTTCAAATGGAACCATCCGGTCGGGAACATTCCGCACCACATGAAAATAGGTTCCGTATTTGTAACGGTATGCTTCGGCAATCGACTGACAAACCGTGTAGGCATTCCTGATTTTCGGGAGAAGTTCTTTTTCCAGATTTTCCCAGGCACGACGCACTTTGGGGCGGTCAACCAGTTCGGGCACTTCGGTAAAATATTCGTGGCTGTCGTAATACAAAGGGCTATTGGTCAGTTTTGAAACCAGAAAATTGGGAAGTAGCGTATCAAGATCGTTCGAAACAAAAACATTGAACTTTGAAAATAGCAGGATGAAAAACAAACGGATGTTGTATTCGGCATAAAACCAAGGGCCTTTCGTGAAAAACAAGCACATCCGGCGTGTGTTGTAAGTACGGCTGATGGGAAGGCTTTCCGGTAACAGACGACCTATCAGGGTTACTTCGTACCCCATCTCCTGAAGTGTGGTTGCTACCTTGTGTACCCGGTTGTCGGTCACCAGATCGTTAATTACGCTGATTGCTATCCGTTTCAAAATGTAGTTTTGTTTGTAAATGTATCTATTTTCAACGATTCTCTTCCGAAAAAAATGTTTCGTAATTGATCCTTCAAAAATACGAACTACCGGCCAACGGGGAAAATCCGAATCGGCAAACTGCCGTATTTTATCTTTTAGGGCGGGATATTCAATTGGTTTTTAGTGCCTGCTTATTATCTTTGGACAAATTTCAGTCATGATACGTTTTCAGAAAAACTTTTCGCTTAAAAGCTACAATACATTCGGCATCGATGCCTGTGCCAAATACTTTTTCGAATTTACCGAATTAAATGACCTTACTGAGTTCCTGAGTCTGGACACAAGCCCGGAAGATGAGCCTGTCCTGATCATGGGAGGTGGCAGTAATTTATTGTTTCTGAACGATTTCGACGGAATGATTTTTCATGTTAACATTCCCGGGATCAAGCTGATTGACGAAAGCCGCAACCAGGTTTGGATTGAAGCGGGCGCGGGGGTCAACTGGGACGAGCTGGTTGAATATTCGGTATTTTACCGCTGGGGCGGAATGGAAAACCTGTCGCTGATTCCCGGAAAGGTGGGAGCTGCGCCGGTGCAAAACATCGGGGCGTACGGCGTGGAGGCAAAAGATTTGATTGAAACGGTAAACGGCTTCGATCTGAAAACCATGTCGGAATATTCAATCTCGGCACACGATTGCCGGTTTGCCTACCGCGACAGCATTTTTAAACACGAGCTGAAAAACCGTTTTCTGGTTACCAGCGTGGTTTTCAGGTTGGAGAAATTTCCGGAGTACAAACTCGATTACGGCGATCTGAAAAATGAAACCGAAAAACTGGGCGCGGTAAATGTCCGCAACATCCGCAGAGCGGTGGTGGGTATTCGTGAATCGAAGTTGCCCGATCCAAAGGTGAACGGCAATGCAGGCAGTTTCTTTAAAAATCCTGTGGTTGATGTTGCGTTGGCCGAAAAACTGAAATCGGAATTCGGAACCATCCCGGTTTATCCGTCTGCGGATGGAAAAGTGAAACTGGCTGCCGGTTGGCTGATTGACCGTTGCGGATGGAAAGGTTTTCGTGACGGCGATGCCGGAGTACACGAGAAACAGGCACTGGTGCTGGTAAACTACGGAAATGCCACCGGTCGGCAAATCTTCGACCTTTCCGAAAAAATAAAACAATCGGTGCTCAATAAATTCGGTGTTGAACTGGAACGCGAAGTGAATGTGATTTAGTCGTGAGTAGCGAGTCATTAGTAAAAATAGAAAAATAGATAGAAGAGAATAATTTGTGGCGCAGAAGAATAAGCTCAATAATAAAAATCTTATTCCCTTCCTATAAACCATAGCCGGGGGTAAAAGAGAAACGATTTCTGCAAGTAATTGCCGGATCGGGCTTTCGGTAAAAATTATTAATTTTGTGAAAAAGAGAATTATGCAAAAGATACTTGAAAATAAAATTACAGATATACAAAAACTGTGTCTCGCTTTAGGCGTAAAAAGACTTTATGTTTTTGGTTCTGTTGTTTCGGAAAATTTCAGAGACGACAGTGATGTCGATTTTCTAATATCATTTGTTGAAAACCTCTCCGTCGAACAGTATACAGACAATTATTTTGCACTTCAATATAAATTAAGGGATCTGCTAAAACGCAATATAGACTTGGTAACAGAAAGTACTTTGTCAAACCCATACTTTATTGAAAGCATCAATGAAACGAAAAAGCTGATTTATGAGGCGTGAAATAAAAAAGCATCTGTTTGATATTAAAACTTCGATTGACTCAATATTTGATTATTTGGGTGAGACTCGAAATTTTTATGAATATCAGAAGAATAAGCTTTTGCGCAGGGGGATAGAAAGAGAAATTGAAATAATTGGGGAAGCAACAAATCGGATTCTTAAACTTGATCCAAGTATTAAGATTGAAAACGCCAGACAAATAGTTGATACCCGAAACTGGGTAATACATGGATATGATAAAGTAGACGATGTAGTAGTATGGGGGATTGTTTCAAACCACTTGCCAAAACTAAAAATTGAGATTGAAAATTTATTAGAAGAAAATTAATGCCACGCAGATATGTGGTATGAAAAATTGCCGGGACTGCTTCTTTAACGGCAGATACGAAAACAGCCCGAAACTTTGCACTGGATAAAAACAACAAAGCCACCGGAATCCCCGATGGCTTTGTTGTTTTTATCCATTAATGATTGTAACCGCCGAGCTCGTCATGCTGCGGTCGGTTTAAGGTAAACCGGATACCCGCATACATTTTCCGGCCCAGAACAGGGCCCCATATTTTGGTTGCATCGAACCAAGGGCCGTACGGGTCCTCGGCGCCAATTACCGGATGGTCCATCATAAAATTGGTCAGGTTTTCAGTCCCGGCATAAATACTCCACCGTTTGAAATATTTGGTTACCTGTGCATTCATCACAGTAAACGATGAAAATTCGGTTCCCATACTATAAGCTGCCGGAGCGCCCGGTGTTTGCGGAATGCGACCGCCGCCGTTCAACTGCAACGTGTAGTCGAACATCCAGCTTTTGTTCGGAGTGGTGTAATTCAGGGTTACCAAACCTTTGTACCGGCTGGTCAGCGGTTTTTCGAGCAATTCGCCGCCAATGGTCTGTTTCACATCATTGCCGCGGTATGCCAGCGTAATATCCAGCCCGGCAACAGGTTGGTATTTCAGGTCAACCTGGTAGCTGTTGGCATACGATTTCCCGTCGAGCGAATAGAACAATATTTCGGTTGCCGAACTTTCCATATCAACCACCAACTGATCGATAAAACTGGTTCGGTAAAACTCTGCGCCAATTGAAAGTTCACGTCCAAAAAGATTGACCGTATGAACAGCGCTTGCCCCGAAGTTCCAGGCATTTTCCTGCATCAGTTCATTCTCAAAATTAAAGCTGCGCGACGAGGAGAGCAGGTAATTGTTCTCGGCAATCAGGTTGGCTGTGCGGTAGCCTTTTCCGGCCGATGTCCGCAGGGTCAGGTGTTCGGATGGCGCATAGCGAAAATGAAACCGCGGTGTGTAAAACGTTCCGAACCGATTGTGAAAGTCAGCACGGATACCGGCCATTATTGTGTAAAGAGCGCCTTTCTTATGGGTCCATTCGAAGTACATGCCGGGAACCGATTCGTAATTCGAATAATCGGTAGTATTGAAAATCTGGTCAATCTGGTCGTAATAATAGCTCAGTCCGGTGGAATACTGGTGTCCGGATTCGGGCGAAAACAGCGATGAAAAAATCAGGTTGGCATAGACATTTGTTTCATCGGCATCATAACTGTTTTTCCCAAACGTGGATTCCGTACCGTGAAGTGCAACATTTGAAATAAAAGCGACGCTGCGTTTGTGTTGTGTATCCCATGCATACCCGTTTTTGAACGAGAATTCAGCCCGTTGGTTATCGATGTAGCTTCCGTACGGTAAGCCGGGGATTTGAGCTCCCCCTTTTTGGTAGCCCAACTGTCCGCCCAACCGTTCTTCTGTCAATAAGTTTATTACACCGATTGCATCGTAACCTTTTCCCGAAGCAAATTGCCAGCGGTTGATGAAATGGTACTGTTCGGTCAGCGGATGATCGAGGAAACCATCGTGGTTGTGATCCAATTCTTTTGAAATATCTTCAGCATGAAAAAATATTCCGGTGCTGAGATGATCGGAAACTTTCAATCCAGTGTTGGCATTGAACTCCAGTTTTCCTTCGTCGCTGGAAAACAGGTTCAGGTGCAACAGTTCGTCGCTGTTTGATTTTTTGTATTCCACATTGATCTGCCCGGTGATCGATTCGTAGCCGTTTATCACCGATGACGCCCCTTTCGACACCTGGATGGATTCCATCCACGGGCCGGGAATGTATGTTAATCCGTAGTTGGTAGCCAATCCGCGCAGGTTCGGATAATTTTCGGTTTGCAAACTGGTGTATAATCCCGACAGTCCCAGTAGTTTTATTTGTTTGGCGCCGGTCACCGCGTCGTTATACGACACATCGACCGAAGCATTGGTTTCGAAACTCTCCGAAAGGTTGCAGCAGGCGGCTTTATGCAGTTCGGCCCCGTTTATTTTTTGCGTGTAAATCGGGTCAATCTTTGAAATGTAACTTCCCTTGTTCTTCTCAACTACTGTTACTTCTCCCAGTTCGCGGTTCTCACTCAGAACTACTTCCAGATTCATCCTGTTTTCAACATGAATTGTATCGGTTTTGTAACCGACAAATGAAAATACCAGCATGTGGTGCTGATGTTTGTTTTCTACTTCAAAACGACCGTTGGCATCGGACGCAGTACCATGGTCGGTGCCCATCCAGAAAATATTTACCCCCGGCAGCGGTTCTTTATGTCCTTCGTGCAGTTCGTAAACTGTTCCGCTGACAGTTTGTGCAACAGTATTTCCTGCCAATAAAAGCAGGACGATACCCAATATGTATAGTTTCATTGTTATTTCATTTAAATTCAACTTCAAAAAATCTCACTCCACTGTCCTAGATAAGCTGAGAATGAGTGTCGTCGAATTTAAACTGATGGAAAAGCGTAATTATTTTTTGCCCTGAAATGATCAAAGGCGGCGGATTGCCGGTCACAATACCCAATTCCTTTTCCAAATCCAGGTTTTTGGGTGCTGTTATTTCAGAAAATAAGGTAGGCGTAGTTTCAAGCTGAACAGGCGGTGCAACAACGGTTGCATTTCCAGCTAAAAAATGAATGCTGAGTTTTACAAAGAAAGCTTCATGCGTATCGCAATCGGCGCAGGATGGACTGTTTTGATGGTGTTTGGATTGATGGGTGCATTCACCTGTGCCGGAACAGCAATCTGAATCGGCGTCCGAATGACAACCTTGCGGCTCAATAAGCACAGAAAGTTGTTCATCCTGCAAGCAATTACAGTGCAACTTATAGATGGTAAGCCCGGTTGTTGAAACCAGCAAAACTACCATCAGTACAATATTGCCAATATGTTTAAGCGCCTGTTTCAATTCTTTGGTATTAAGAATTTTTAAAAATAAGCATAAAGGACAAACGGTGAACAGCTATTAAATAACATTAACAAACAAAACATGCAGAAGTCCGTTCTTTTCGGGATTTTCATTCACATGAAAACAGGTTCCGACAGAACCGGAACTCTCGTTTTTCCCAAATTGAGTAAAATTATTCAGTTACTTTCTCCCGATTCTCCTGATATTCTTCTTCCGGTTCGGTGGTATCAGTTTCGTCTTCATCATCGTATATTTCGATGAGAGGTTCGGTAAACGCTTTGCTCATCAATCGTTTATCGAGTGTAAGCAGTAGCGATGGCAGTACCAGAATATTGAAGAACATCGCAATCAGCAACGTAGTGGAGATGAGGATTCCCAATGCCTGGGTTCCGCCAAATTCAGAAACGATAAACACACTGAATCCCAAAACCAAAACAATGCTTGTGTAGATCATGCTGAATCCGGCTTCGTGCAAAGCGCTTAAAGCCGATTGCTTGATATTCCTGTTGGTTAGTTTTAATTCATGCCGGTAACGCGAAAGATACTGGATGGCATTATCAACTGAAATTCCAAGTGCAATGCTGAATACAATGATGGTAGACGGTTTAATCGGAATACCGCTGAAACCCATGATAGCTGCCGTTATAATCAACGGAATGATGTTCGGGATCATTGACACCAAGATCATGCGAAACGACGAAAACAATAAGGCCATCAGCAAGGAAATCAGAACAATAGCTATGCCCACACTTTCAAATAAATTTTTGATCAGGAAGTTAGTGCCTTTTGCATAAACAACGCCGTTCCCGGTAACCGTAACATCGTATTTGGCCGGGTCAAAAATACTGTCAACCTGTGGAGTAATAATGGACATGAGCGAATCCATGTGTCTGGTAGGAACATCGGCCATCTGAAAACTAATCCGGGTAATCTGCTTGGTACTATCGAGAAATGAGCTCAACAGACTGGCACCCGTATTATTCTCCATATTCTTTGGCAAATAAGTCAAAATGAATTTATTTTCCATTGAACTTGGAAGCGAGTATTTACTTGAGTCTCCTCTGTAATAGGATTGCCTTGCAAACTTCAATACTTCGACCAGCGATAACGGTTTCGAGAATTCAGGATTCTTGTTGATTGTATCCTGTAGTTGATTAATCTTCTGTAAAGTTGAATAGGTCAACGCGCCATTTTTCTTTTTGGTATCAACCGAAATTTCGAAAGGCATTACCCCCCCAAAGTTGTTCTCGAAGAATTTTAAATCGATATAAGCAGGGTCATCCGTTCTGAAATCGTCTACCACTTTACCCGATGTCTTCATCATGCTCAGGCCAGTAAAACCAACCACAACAAGCCCTCCTGCGATGGAATAAATCAGGTTGCGCCGGTGACTGACCAGATAGATGACTTTATCGAGAATAGCCCCGAAGAAATTACTGTCGAGGTGTTTGATATGCCTTGGTTGTGGTGGTGCAACAAAACTGAGTATGATCGGGAGCGAAACAATACAAAGCACATACAATACAATGATGTTGATGGAAGTAACAATCCCAAATTCGCGCAACATCTGGTTCGGGATCACAATAAATGCTGCAAATCCTAAAGCTGTAGCGGCATTGGTCATCAGCGAAGCAAACCCAATCCGTTGGATTACCTGTGATAACCCCCTGACTTTATTGCCGTGACTTCTGAATTCCCAGTGGTATTTATTCAGAATGTATATACAGTTTTCAATAACGATAATGACTACCAGCGATGGAATTACACCTGTTAAAATTGTAATCTTGAAATTGAAAAGCGCCAACGTCCCAAGTACCCAAACAATGCTGATTCCAACAATCAGAAGCGAACTTAAAACGGCTTTGAAGGAACGAAAAAACAGGAACATGATGGAAGCCGCAACAACGATGCTCAGAATGATGAAAAGAAAAAGTTCATGCTTTATTTTTTGCATGGTCACGGTACGAATGTAAGGCATCCCCGAACAGTGAACAGTAACTTGGGTCTTTTCCTTGTAAGCGTCAACGGTTTCCACCAAATTATCAACCAGCTTAATCCGGCTCACATCATTCAGCTTGCTTTTATCAAGCGTAACCGTCATCAGCGTTGCTTTGGTTTTGGGATTGTAAAGCAAACCTTCATAAATTTTCAGGCTCAGAATCACTTCTTTCAAACTGTCAACCTCGGCCTGCGATGTTGCTTTCTGAGCCACTATCGGCGCTATATCGAACTGGTGGGTTGAATCATTTTTTATCAGATTAATTGAGCGTGCAATGCTCAAAACCTCTTTTATACCATCAATTTTACGAATGTCATTTCCCAAACCGACCCAGGCATTAAACTGATCGAGCGTAAAAATATCGGGGTTTATGGCCCCAATCACGATTATATTCCCATCCTCTCCAAAAAGTTTTTTGAATTTTTCATATTCAATCCGGGTGCTGTCTTTTTCAGGTAAAAGAGAGGAATTTTCATACGACAGTTTGACGTCTTTCCCCCTATACGCCATAAAAGCCGTACCCAATACGAGGATAACAATCAATAAAGTCCTATTTCTGAGAATGAATCGCGATATATGTATAAACATCTGCTGAGTAATAAATTATCTATTTCTGAATGAAATACTTTTCAGATACAGCAGGCAAAAATAGTTATTTAGAAATAAAAAAAGAATCATGATCCAATATTCTATTTCTGAATTGTGCCCAGGTAGTTTTTTCAATGTTTAATGCGTATTGTAACCACCGTGAAAATGAAGAAACAATGAGTATTCCGATCCCATATTAATTTTCCGGACACACATTTACAGGGCACAAAAAAAGCCTCCCGTTCCCGGGAAGCTTTCAGTATAACAGTTTTTTCGATTGTTTATTTCTTGATGTTAGCCTGTGCTGCTGCCACCCGTGCAATCGGCACGCGGAAAGGCGAACAACTTACATAGTCCATTCCTACTTTATCGCAGAACATCACCGAACTTGGTTCGCCGCCATGTTCGCCGCAAATACCCACTTTCAGTTTCGGTTTCACCGAACGGCCTTTGGTAACACCCAATTCAACCAGAATGCCAACGCCGTTTTGGTCCAGTACCTGGAACGGGTCCTGTTTCAATATGCCTTTATCGAGGTAAACGGGCAGGAATTTGCCGGCATCGTCGCGCGAATAACCGAGAGTCATCTGGGTAAGGTCGTTGGTGCCAAACGAGAAGAAATCGGCTTCGGCAGCAATATGATCGGCAGTCAGTGCAGCGCGCGGAATTTCAATCATGGTACCAACCAGGTAATCGATGCTCATATTTTTTTCTGCAAATACTTTTTTGGCAGTTGCATGAATAATTTCGGTTTGGTTTTTCAACTCGGCAACGGTACCAACCAACGGTACCATGATCTCCGGACGGGCATCAATACCTTTCTTCTTCAGGTTGACAGCCGCTTCGATGATGGCACGGGCCTGCATGGCGGTGATTTCAGGATACGTAATACCCAAACGGCAACCACGGTGACCCAGCATCGGGTTGAATTCTTCGAGTTCCGATATTTTATTCCGGACAGCTTCGATCGAAATTCCCATTTCTTTTGCCAGTTCCTTTTGCGTTGCCTGCTGATGAGGTACAAATTCGTGCAATGGTGGGTCAAGCAAACGGATAGTCACGCCAAATCCTTCCATGGCTTCGAAAATTCCTTCAAAGTCTTCACGCTGATAGGGCAACAGTTTGGCAAGTGCTTTTTCGCGGCCTTCGATGGTCGACGACAGGATCATTTCACGCATGGCTTTGATACGTTCACCTTCGAAAAACATGTGTTCGGTGCGGCAAAGGCCAATTCCTTTTGCACCAAATTCACGGGCTACACGCGCATCGTGCGGTGTATCGGCATTGGTACGAACCGACATACGGGTAAATTTATCGGCCAAATCCATAATCTTTCCAAAGTTTCCGCTGATTTCCGGGTCCATGGTTGGTACTTTACCTTCGTACACCTCTCCCGTTGAACCATTCAGCGAAATCCACTCGCCTTCGTTAAACGACTTGTCTCCAATAGTCATTACACGGGTTTTGTAATCGACCCGTACAGCTCCTGCACCCGAAACGCAACATTTACCCATACCGCGGGCAACTACGGCTGCGTGCGAAGTCATACCACCGCGGGCTGTTAAAATACCTTTGGCAATGTTCATCCCTTCGAGGTCTTCCGGAGAAGTTTCGATACGTACCAAAATAGAAACCGGATATTTGGCGGCCTCATCGGCAAAGAAAATAATCTGTCCGGTAGCAGCTCCCGGCGATGCAGGAAGACCTTTGGCCAAAACAGTTGCCTTCTTCATTCCTTCGGTATCGAATACCGGGTGAAGCAATTCGTCCAGTTTATTGGGTTCTATGCGCAGCAAAGCAGTTTTTTCATCAATCATTCCTTCAGCAAGCATATCGATGGCAATGTTGACCATTGCTTCGCCGGTACGTTTTCCATTACGGGTTTGCAGCAACCATAATTTTCCTTCCTGAATGGTGAATTCCAGGTCCTGCATATCTTTGAAATAATTCTCCAGTTTTTCCTGGGTATCATTCAGTTGCTTGTACAATCCGGGCATGGTTTCTTCCAGCGACGGATAGTTGGCAGCTCGTTCAGTTTCGCTTACACCGGCCAGTTCAGCCCAACGTTTGCTTCCTTCAAGGGTAATCTGTTGCGGGGTACGAATACCGGCAACCACGTCTTCACCCTGTGCATTGATCAGGTATTCACCGTTGAAAATATTTTCGCCGGTGGCCGCATCCCTTGTAAATGCAACACCTGTAGCCGATGTCTGTCCCATGTTTCCGAATACCATGGCCTGTACAGATACCGCAGTACCCCATTCAGCAGGAATGTTGTTCATTTTGCGGTAATAGATGGCGCGCGGGTTCATCCAACTGTCGAACACGGCACAAACAGCGCCCCAAAGTTGTTCCCATGGATCATCGGGAAATGTATTCCCAGTGCTTTTCAATACTGCTTCCTTGAAACGGATGACCAGTAATTTCAGGTCTTCAGTAGAAAAATCGGTATCAAGTTCAATACCACGTTCTTCTTTCAGGTGCTCGATTATTCCCTCGAAAGGATCAATATCTTCTTTGTTTTCAGGTTTCATTCCCAAAACCACATCACCGTACATTTGCACGAAACGACGATACGAGTCCCATGCGAAACGCGGGTTTCCCGATTTTTTTGCAATTCCCTGAACAGCCAGATCATTCAGTCCCAAGTTCAACACGGTATCCATCATTCCCGGCATGGAAACCCTTGCTCCCGAGCGAACAGAAACCAGACAAGGATTATCTTTGTCACCGAATTTGGTATCGGTCAAAGTTTCGACTTTTGCAACCGCTGCTTCAACTTCTTTTTTAATAAGAGCAACTGCCGCATCTTTCCCTTTTTCGTTGTAAATGGTACATACTTCGGTGGTAATAGTGAATCCCGGAGGCACAGGAACCCCGATCAGATTCATTTCACATAGGTTGGCACCTTTTCCACCCAACAGGTTTTTCATGTCAGCTTTACCTTCTGCTGCACCATTTCCAAACGAATAAACATACTTTACCATATTTGAGTATTTAATTATAAATTGGTTAGTGACTATCTTTCTGATGATTGTATTCTATTGCGAATGTAATTATATTTTCAAATTATTAAAACATTTAAACCCGGTTTAGAAAAAACTGGAATGAAACCAAGGGGAAATAACATTTACCGGGATGAAAAGTTTAACCAGCGTTATTTCCCGTATATTCAAGAGAGAGCATGTTTAAAATGGACTTTTATAGAGCTTTTTCAAAGGCGTAAAATATTAACATTCTTTAACTTTGGTTTATACGTCTTAACTATTTATCGCCGTATTTTTGTATCGTAACAAGCAAGAAGTACAAGTAAAATTTTTTCATAGAAAAATAGGTTTGGTTAGGTAAACAAGGACGGTAGCAAGCCGTCCTTGTTTGTTTTTGTACTGCCAGAATTTCTCTCCGGTAATTTTTTTCAGAACAAAACTTCATGTATATCAATTATTTAACGTCAATTTGTCATTTCAAACAGAACTGGCAACAATATTGACGAGTATATTTCGTCGTAATTGTTTAATTTATAAATGGCACATTATGAATTTCAATAATTTCACTATAAAATCGCAGGAAGCTGTACAACAGGCATTTGTTATTGCACAAGGGAACAATCAACAGGCTATTGAAACCGGTCACCTGCTGAAAGGGTTGCTTTCTACTGCTGAAAATACGACAGGTTTCCTGTTGAAAAAGCTTGGGGTAAATGTCCCTATATTGCAAAAAGCGCTCGATAAAATCATCGAATCGTACCCGAAAGTAACGGGAGCAGAACAATATTTGTCGAACGATGCCAACCGCAGTCTGCAAAAATCGATTGCCATTGCACAAAAAATGGGCGACCAGTTTGTTTCAGTCGAACATATTTTGCTGGCCTTGCTCGAAACCGGAGGAACAATCAGCAACCTGATGAAAGATAGCGGAGTGAGCCAGAAAGAACTGGAAGCTGCAATTCTTGAACTTCGTAAAGGGGCAAAAGCCGACAGCCAAACCGCTGAAGATAAATTTAATTCGCTGAACCGTTTTGCTGTCAACCTGAATGAACGGGCGCGCGACGGAAAACTCGACCCGGTAATTGGCCGCGATGACGAAATCAGACGTATTCTGCAAATTTTGACCCGACGGACCAAAAACAACCCGATACTGATTGGCGAACCGGGAACCGGGAAAACCGCCATTGCCGAAGGGCTGGCTCACCGCATTGTGCGTGGCGATGTGCCGGAAAACCTGAAATCGAAACAACTGTTCTCGCTTGATATGGGTGCCCTGATTGCCGGGGCAAAATACAAGGGCGAGTTTGAAGAACGGTTGAAAGCCGTGGTGAACGAAGTGGTAAATTCGAATGGTGAAATCATCCTTTTTATTGATGAAATACACACGCTCGTTGGAGCAGGAAAAAGCGAAGGTGCAATGGATGCGGCCAACATACTGAAACCGGCGCTGGCCCGGGGAGACCTGCGCGCTATCGGTGCCACCACGCTGAATGAGTATCAGAAATATTTCGAAAAAGACAAAGCGCTGGAACGCCGTTTCCAGATCGTGATGGTAGACGAGCCGGATACGCTGAGCGCCATCTCCATTTTACGAGGACTGAAAGAACGCTACGAAAACCACCATAAAGTACGAATTAAAGACGAAGCCATTATTGCTTCTGTTGAACTTTCGCAGCGGTATATTTCCGACCGGTTTTTGCCCGACAAGGCCATCGACCTGATGGATGAAGCCGCTGCCAAATTGCGGCTGGAGATGGATTCGGTTCCGGAAGAACTGGATGAGATTGAACGCCGCATCAAACAACTGGAAATTGAAAGGGAGGCCATCAAACGCGAAAAAGACGATTCAAAACTTTCGAAACTGAGTGAAGAAATTGCCAACCTGAAGGACGAACAATCGAAATACCGGGTACAATGGCAAACCGAAAAATCGCTGATCGACGGCATTCAGAAAAATAAGACAGATATTGAAAGCCTGAAATTTGAAGCCGAACAGGCCGAACGTGCAGGCGACTTTGGCCGCGTTGCCGAAATCCGTTACGGAAAAATAAAAGAAGCAGAAAACGAAATTGAGCGGATCAAAGGTGAACTGGCAAAAATGAAATCTGTGGCAATGATCAAGGAAGAAGTGGATGCAGAGGATATTTCGGAAGTGGTTTCGCGCTGGACAGGCATTCCTGTTTCACGAATGTTGCAGAGCGAGCGCGACAAATTGCTTCATCTCGAAGATGAACTGCACCTGCGGGTTGTCGGGCAAAATGAGGCCATCCACGCGGTAGCTGATGCTGTGCGCCGTAGCCGTGCCGGGCTTCAGGATGAAAAACGGCCCATCGGTTCATTTATTTTCCTCGGGACAACCGGCGTCGGAAAAACCGAACTTGCCAAAGCGCTGGCCGAATTCCTGTTCGACGACGAAAATATGATGACCCGTATTGACATGTCGGAATACCAAGAAAAATTCTCGGTGACCCGTTTGATCGGCTCGCCTCCCGGATATGTGGGATACGATGAAGGTGGTCAACTGACCGAAGCCGTGCGCAGGAAACCGTATTCCGTGGTGCTGTTCGATGAAATTGAAAAAGCACACCCCGAAGTGTTCAACGTGCTGCTCCAGGTTCTCGACGATGGCCGTTTGACTGATAATAAAGGAAGAGTAGTAAATTTCAAGAATACAATAATTATAATGACTTCAAACCTCGGCTCACATTTGATCCAGGATAATTTTGAACGGATGAATGATGCCAACCGGGCCGAAATGCTGGAAAAAACAAGGGAGCAGTTGTTCGAACTCCTGAAACGCACTATCCGTCCGGAGTTTCTGAACCGTATTGACGAAACCATTATTTTCACACCGTTGACAAAAGCCGATATCCGGGAAATCGTTCGCCTGCAATTCGAACGGATTGTGGAAAGGCTGGAAAAACAGGATGTCTCCATTCAGATCACAGATGCTGCTATCAACTGGATCGGGACGATTGGCTACGATCCGCAATATGGGGCGCGGCCGGTAAAACGATTGCTTCAGAAATACATCTTGAACGAATTATCGAAAACTATTTTGGAAGGGAAAATCACAAAAGGCCAGCCTATTGTGGTTGATGTGGCGGATGAGGAACTGGTTTTCAGAAATTAAACGGAGGTTATTAAAAAACACTGATTTTCACGGAGTTTTTGGATAACCTCCCCTCCGTATTTTGATACTGCAAACATGTTTTTTTAAGAAAAAAATCATTATTTGGCTCATTACGAACATGAGCTAAATAATTCTGGTTTTTGCCAAAAAAAATATACATATTTGTAATCTCTCGTGATAAACTAACTAACAGATGGAAGATATAAACGACAATGGACAGTTTAAAAACTGGGATTGTTTTATTTATGATGGTGATCTGAATGCGTTGTCGCGAGTATATTTTTACTATTATGACCAACTATTTACCTATGGGTTGAAACATGTTGATGATAAACCACTTGTTGAAGATGCCATCCAAAATGTTTTTCTAAACCTGATAAAATCAAGAAAAAGTATTGGCCGTGTCAGAAACCTGACAGGTTATCTGGTCAGCACTTTCAGGAGGCAGCTTTTCTTCGATCTTCATAAACAAAAAAGGACCATACTTTCAGAAGAACTTTCAGAAGGGCAATTTGACTATTTCAAATCCCCGGAGCAGGATGTTTCAGAAAAGGAAAAACAGGAACAGCTTCATTTGATTGTTGAACAGTGTATAGGAAAACTTACAGCCAGGCAGCAGGAAATCCTGTTTCTGCGGTTTGAAAACGAAGTGTCGTACGAGGAAATCTCAAGAATGCTCAATATCTCGGTTGATTCATGTTATAAATTGGTTTACCGGACGGTTAAAATGATTCGGCAGGAGGCAGAAAAAATAGTAGGAGAAGGAGAAAACCTGATTTTTTGGTTCAGTCTGGTTATGCGCTCGAAAAAGTACAAAAGTCAGCAGATCCGCCCGATAGACAAACAATAAATACTTGTCTGATTTTCCCGGAAATAAAAAAATTAAAAAAAAGTCAATTTTTCCTTGTCCAGATTTCTTCGTTTTATTCTCAATAGGGTATAAAGCAGAAGAAAAATGAACCTGGAGATATATAAAACCTATTCGACGGATGATTTTATCCTTGATGAAAAATTCAGGGAGGTCGTCAACAATCCCGACAAAAAAGCTCAATTAAACGAATTATTGAACAAACTTCCGGATAAGAAACACGAAATTAAACTCGCTATTCAGATTGTTCAAAAATTGCATGCAGAAAAGTTTAAACAAGCTGAAAAACGGAAACAGGAACTTTGGCAGCAAATATTCCGGGAACATCAACGAAAGATACGTTTGTCGTATCTCAAATATGCCGCATCGTTTCTTTTGCTGGCGGGGATTGGAAGCACAGTGTTGTACTTTTTTATTCAAAAACCGGCGGAAGAAGTTATCGTTTCTGATATTCTTCCGACAAAGGACGCCCTGTTGATACTGGCCGACGGAAAAACGGTCTCCATTACCAGTAAAAAATCGACCATTCAGTATTCCCCGGATGGTTCGGGGATTACAGTAAACGATACTTCCGGAGTAGCGCAGGTAAATCTCGACAAGGGCGTCAATCAATTGATTGTCCCTTACGGAAAGCGTTCTTTTATAACCCTTTCCGAAGGAACGAAAGTGTGGCTCAATTCAGGATCGAAACTGATTTTTCCTCCTGCATTTAAAGGGAAAACCCGCGAAGTTATTTTAGAGGGTGAGGCGTTATTTGATGTTACTGAAGATAAGGAAAAACCATTCTTCGTGAAAACGGATGTTTTCAAATTAAAAGTTTACGGAACAAAGTTTAATGTTCAGGCTTACAATCAGGATGAAGATTATCAGGTTGTATTGGTTGAGGGTAAAGTCAGCATGAACCCGAATGCCAGTCTTCAGTCAAAAGAAGTATTTCTTACCCCCAACCAAAAGGCATCAATAAACAGGGGTGTTAATGAATTTGAAATTGTAACGGTTGAAAATACGGATGTTTACACTGCCTGGGTTGATGGTTATCTGACATTTACAAACGAAGAAGTTACCAGTTTATTGAAACGGGTTTCAAGATATTATAATGTTGAGATGGTTGCTGAATTCAATAGAAATGTGGAAAGGATATATGGCAAACTGGATATGAAAGATGATTTGGAAAGGGTTTTGGATGGCATCGCTTTTATATCGAAAACGTCGTACACAAAGCAGGGGAATAAGTATGTGTTTAAAAATAACTAACTAATCAATAATAACTTAAACAAAAAAGCAAATGAAAGAAACGTAATCTAAGCCAGTTAAAAAAACCGGTCAATGCTGGTAACATTAACCGGTTCGTGTTAATAATGCCCTGAGGCAAATTGTTTATTTAAATCATTTCAAATTTATGGAAAAAAAATTAATTGTTCACTCTTCCTGTGAAAGGAAGAAATTGAATGTTATTTTATTGAAAATGAGGCTTCTATTTATTCTGGTTTTTACAGGTTCAATGGCTTTTTCTGCTAGTACCTACTCTCAGAAGACAAGAATTGATCTTCAGATAGAGAATTCATCTCTTACTGAAATATTAAACTCAATTGAAAAAACAAGTGAGTTTATTTTTATTTACAACAAAAACATCGTTGATTTTAGTGAAAAGAAGAACATTTCTGTTCGGGATCAAAGCATCGAAACTGTATTAGGAATGCTGCTTCAAGGGACTGGTGTAACGTACAGAATTGATGACAGACAAGTCTTTCTATATAAAGATGACGAGGTTAAGGTGTTGCCAATTAGTGCGGTGGCCGAGGTTGAACAGCCCCAAAAGATTGAAATATCGGGAAAGGTAACCGACTCAAAAGGAGACCCTTTACCAGGAGCAGCAGTCATAATAAAAGGGACTACTATCGGTACAATTACTAATGTTAATGGCGAATTTGTTCTTAATGCGCCGATTGATTCAAAGGTGCTTGTCTTTTCATTTGTCGGCTACAAAACGCAGGAAACTCCTATTGGCAATAAGACAATTTTTAATATTACCCTTGAAGAACAAACCATGGGGCTGGAAGAAGTGGTTGCAGTCGGATATGGCGTTCAGAAAAAAGAAAGTATTGTTGGTTCTATCGTGCAAGCCACGAACGAGCAACTGAAGCAAACCGGTAATGTGACCGATTTGAAGCAGGCTTTAACCGGACAACTTCCCGGGGTAACCACTGTTGTTTCCTCCGGCGAACCAGGCGGTACTGGCACAGGAAACAGTGCTACTTCAATTTTTATTCGTGGCCGCAATACCTGGAACGGGGGACAACCCCTTATTTTGGTTGACGGAGTGGAACGCAACATGGACAACCTTGACGTAAGCGAAGTGGAAAGTATTTCTGTTTTAAAAGACGCTTCAGCAACAGCAGTGTTTGGTGTAAAAGGGGCCAACGGGGTCATACTGGTCACTACCAAAAGAGGTGTGGTAAGCAAACCTCAATTATCGTTCTCATACAATGCCACTGCCTTATCCATCTCAAAGTTGCCACAGAAACTTGACTCGTACAATACGCTCCTGCTTAAAAATGAAATGATTGAGCGTGAAACTGTATTAAATGAACAGTCGTGGGCTGATTATACACCGCTTGAAATTGTTGAACGCTACAGGAAGCCCCAATCGGCTGAATACGCGATGATTTACCCGAATGTGGACTGGGTTGATGCCATGTTTAAGGACTTTAGTTTATCTCACCGTGCTGCTTTAAATGTGCAGGGGGGGACCAACTTTGTCAATTATTTCGGTTCGGTCACTTATTTGCACGAAGGCGATATGTTCAAAGATTACGAGAACAACAAGGGCTATGACCCCAATTACAATTTCGACCGGTTTAATTTCAGGAGCAACCTCGACTTCAAAATAACTTCAACGACTAACCTGAAGGTAAACCTGTCCGGCTTTTTCAGCCAGAAAAATACGGCCAGAAGCTGGAATACTGTCAATCAAAATGGGTTAAACCCAAAAGCCTGGTCAGCGGCCTATGGGATGCCTCCCAACGTATATCTCCCCCAGTATGACGATGGAAGGTGGGGCGCATCGTTCAAGATACCGGCCGAACAGTTTCCAAACCCTATCGCATATATTTATAATACCGGGATGATCACCTACCGTACAACAGAATTGGATGCCGATTTCGCCCTGGAACAAAAACTCGATTTTATCACCAAAGGTTTGAGCGCCAAAGCGTCTTTCTTTTATGACAACCGCATCCAAACCCAGGGAAATCTTTTAGATGATACAAATGTTCTCCCTGATCCAAACAGTAATACTGCACAAAAAATTGTTGATTCCGACAAGTATACCGGTCCTGGCCAAGATACCGGTGAATACATCCAGGATGTGCCAACTGCCGGTTCAAACCAGTTTGACTGGGCGATAAGAGAATGGACGCTTGAACAGGAAGATACAGATTTGACATCTGTTATGCGACGGACGATGTACCAGTTCCAGCTCGATTATGCCCGCCAGTTCGGTTTGCACAATGTGGGGGCTATGGCCCTTGTCAAGCGCGAAGAATATGCCGCAGGAAGCATGTTCAAACGCTACCGGGAAGACTGGGTTTCACGTGTCACTTACGATTACGATACTCGTTATTTGCTGGAATTCAACGGGGCCTATAATGGTTCCGAGAAATTCGGGCCCAGCTACCGTTTCGACTTCTTCCCCTCAGCGGCCGTGGGCTGGTATGTCTCAAACGAAAAGTTTTTCAAGATTGACTGGGTCAACAGGCTGAAGCTGCGTTATAGTATCGGGATGGTCGGTGATGATACCGGGGGAGGACGATGGTTATACGACTCGCAATATAGTTACGGTGGAAGTGCACAAATGAACGCGGACCCCTTTGGAGCCAGCCCCTATACATGGTACTCTGAATCGGTAGTGGGAAACCCTGACATCCATTGGGAGAAAGCAACGAAAAGCAACTATGGGCTTGAACTCGGTTTTCTTGACAATGTGATTTCCGTGAATTACGATTATTTTACTGAACACCGTACCGATATTCTTGTGGATGGGACTTCCCGTGCAAGTGTCCCTCCCTATTTTGGAGCTGCTGCCCCCACCGCCAACCTTGGAGAAGTAAAAGCAAAGGGGCATGAAATCGAACTAAGATTCAACAAAAGGACCAATTTCGGCCTGCACTACTGGGCAAATGCTTCATTTACACATACAAAAAATGAAATCCTCAAGGCTGATAACCCAGCCTTGCTGTCATCGTATTTAAAGGGGGTAGGTTACTCGATTGGACAATCGAGGACGTTGGTACGGGCAGATTTTTACAATAACTGGGACGAAATTTATGCCAGTGTGCCGATGGAAACTAATGACCTTCAAAAACTCCCGGGGTATTATAACCTTCTTGACTTCAATACCGATGGTGTGATTAAAGCAAGCGAAGACAAGGTTCCTTACGGTTATTCGGAGGTGCCGGAAAATGCCTACAACCTTTCATTAGGTGCTGAATACAAGGGGTTTAGTGTCATGGTGCAGTTTTACGGAGTAAACAACGTGTCGCGATATATTCCGCTTCAAAATTTCCTTAGTTATCAGGATGTCCTTTTTAACCATGCTTTGGATTACTGGTCAAAAGATAATCCCGATGCCAGCTCTTTCCTGCCCCGATGGAAAACACAGGGACAAAATATCGGCGATTATTTTTTATATGATGGGTCGTATATCCGTTTAAAGACAGCCGAGGTCGCCTATACTTTTCAGGACAAGCTGATAAAAAAGATGGGCCTTTCATCTCTCCGGGTATTTTTGAACGGTAACAACCTGTTTTTCTGGTCGAAACTTCCCGACGACAGGGAAGCAGCATTCTCCGGAGGAAGCTCATACGAAGGGACTTATCCTACACCCCGACGGTTTAACCTTGGCTTTGACTTAACCTTTTAACAGTAGAAATCATGAAAAACAGATTTATAAAATATAAGCTACGCATCTGCACGGGTTTACTGATTATAGCGATGAGCCTCGTATCCTGTGAAGAATACCTCGATAAAGCGCCCGAAGCTACTATAACAGAACAGGATGTGTACGGAAATTTTGTCAGTTTTCAGGGATTTGTGGAACAAATGTATGAGTGTATAACCGATCCCCATAAAAATCTCTGTGCAGTTTATTATAATAATATGTTCCTTGCCGATGAAGTTTTATCCAATGCTCCCCTTATGTGGGACGATGGCAATTATTGGACCAACCAGAGTAGATTTCTGACTGCCGACAGGTCAATTCAAGATATGCTGGTGGACCATAACAGCAGTAAAAAAAGGATATTTCCAATGTCTTGGTATGCCATCCGGAAGGCTAACCTGGGGTTGAGCAAGCTGGAACTAATGACCGATGCAACCCAGGAAGAAAGGGACTTTATCGAAGGACAGTGCCTGTTTTTCAGGGCCTTTTTCCATTTCGAGTTAATGGGCTTTTACGGGGGGCTGCCTTATATCGACCGGGTTTTATCGCCCTCCGAAGAATTGACTTTGCCCCGGTTGACCTTTAAGGAAACAGCGATGAAAGCAGCAAAAGATTTTGAAGATGCAGCAAAATTATTACCGGTAAAATGGGATGATACGCAGGCAGGGAAACCTACCTTAGGCGATAATGGTTCGCGCATAACCAAAATCCATGCCTTGTCGTACCTGGGCAAAAACCTGTTGTACGCAGCAAGCCCCATGATGAACGAATCATCGGGAGGAAGCGCTACCTATGATGCTGAATTGTGCAAACAGGCAGCGCAGGCTTTTGCCGAAGCAATTAAAATATGCAACGAAACCGGGGCATATAAACTGCAAAGCTGGGAAACATGGACGGATAATTTCTGGGTATGGTCGCCGCAGTTGAAGATAAGACCCGGCGGTACCGAAGTAATTATGAACCAACAGCCTTTTACTGTTTATGCACCCAGGTCCACGACAATCAGGGCAAGCAGTCCGCTTCAGTTTAGCGCCGGCAATAACAAAGTGGAGGTTCCGACCCAGAATTACGTAAAGAACTATGGCATGGCCAACGGACTACCGATCGATGATCCGGAATCAGGATTCAATCCTGCAGATCCATGGACTGGCAGAGATCCCCGTTTTTATGTGGACATTGTGTATGACGGGGTACAAACCAGCTCATCCGGTGGATCTGACCGCTTTGCACAGTTATACAATGGCGGCCGGCACAAAGGGGGCACATCGGGAAGTGTTACCGGATATTACCTAAAAAAATACACCCCGCTGGGTTGTAATCCCTGGGATAATCGATGGAGCCAGATAAGGTGTTATCAACCGCGTATGCGTCTGGCCGATGTTTACCTGATGTATGCCGAAGCCGCACTTTGGGGTTACGGATCTGTTTCCGGGAGTGTCCCCGGGAGCGGGCTGACAGCAGAACAGGCGTTCAATGTGGTCCGGAACCGGGCGAAGTTGCCGAATATCTCCGCGAAATATATCGCAACAAAGGAAACTTTCATGCAGGAGATCATTCGTGAACGGGCTGTGGAACTTGGATTTGAAGGGCACCGCTGGTTTGACCTGCGCCGTTGGAATTTGAATGGCGACCCGAAATACATCAACAAAACAGCGATTGATTTCGATCGCGGGACTAATGGCAAACCTGTCAATATTCAGGAAAGAGTGTTGGTAACCCGGGTTGTTGAGAAAAAGCACAACTGGGTTCCGTTTGAACCCGGCTACACGAAACTCTATGAAGGGTTTCCTCAAAACCCCGGCTGGTAATCTTTCAGTTAACTACATAATAGTCTTAAATATGAAGAAAAAATATATCCAAATATTGGCCTTCCCGTTTTTTGTACTGATCATACTTTTAACAACAGATATTTTCGCGCAAAATGCCGGTGGAAAGGATCAGGTAACAATTCAATCAGTTGTAAAAGATGCGAATGGCCGTCCGGTTAGTGATGCGCTGATATACGGGAACGAAGGCGCCATTATCGCCAAAACAGACGAAACGGGACAGTTCTCAATTACCGTTCCCAACCAGACTGATTTGCTGATCGAAGCAGAAGGTTATGAACCTGTCGTTTTCAGGTCAGGGGAATACAAAAATTTAACGGAGTTCTCTTTAAAACCTTCCTTATTTTATTACGGTGCAAATGACGATGTAAATATTGCCTTTGGAAAAGTAAAAAAAGGGGATTTGGTGAATGCCGTGAGTACGATCAATGCCGATGAAATCCGCAAATTTGACAATGTCCAGGATATTTATGAAGCATTAAACGGACGGGTAACCGGAATGCTGGGCAGTACTAATATCCGTGGTTTCGGCGATGCACTTTTTATTGTTGACGGGCTTCCGAGGGATATCAATACAATCCATCTTTCCGAAGTGGAACAGATCACGGTACTAAAAGATATCAATTCTTCCATGCTTTATGGAAATGCAGCAGTAAACGGGGTTGTTTTGGTTACCACCAAACGGGGTGAAGCTTATAAGAAGCGCCTCAATGTGTCCGGTTATTACGGGGTTTCTGTTCCGAAAATGTTGCCCAAATACCTTTCCTCAGTCGATTATATGGAATTGTATAACGAAGCAAAAACCAACGATGGACTGACGCCGCAGTACAGCGCCGAGACCATTGCTGATTACCGCTCCGGAAATATGTATCGTTATCCAAGTATCGATTATTATTCCGATGATTATCTGCGTGGGTTTAAACCGGTTTCCAGGATCATGACCGAACTTTCAGGAGGTAATGACCTGGCTACCTATTACACCAATATCGGTTGGGACCGGACAGGGAGCCTGCTGGATTTCGGAGAAGGTAAAAATGCCGGGCAGAACCAGTTTACCATTCGGGGAAATGTCGACCTGAAAATAAATAACTGGATTAAAAGTGCGCTGGATGCAGTTGCTGTCCTGGACAATAACAAAGGCCCGGTAGGCAATTACTGGAGTAGTGCGGCCACCCTGCGGCCCAACCTGTTTTCCCCCTTGCTGCCAATCAGCATGATCGACCCGGAAAATGAACTCCTGAAGGGCCGTAAGAACGATGTGGATGGCATGTACCTGCTTGGAGGCACTTCCAGTTATTTGACCAACCCGATCGCTGATGGTTATTCAGGCGGGGTAAACGAAAACATCCGACGTACTTTTTCATTTAACAACCGGATCGATTTTGATTTAGCCCGTTTCGTCGAAGGGCTTGCCTTCCATACCAATATCAGTTTCGATTTCTATAATACTTATAATCAGTCGATCAATAACGGGTATTCGGTTTATGAGCCTACCTGGAATCCGGTAGGCGATGATATCGTTTACCTGACAAAATACGGGACAGACACCCGGAGCGGAACCCAAAATATCGGAAGCTCTTCCTTTCAAAGGAGATTTGGTTTTTATTGGATGTTTGACTACAAACGTACCTTTGGCGAGCACCGGGTGTATGGTTCACTGTTGGGGTATGGCAACCATTATAAAGTACAGGGTGATCTTCAGGGGAATAAAAATGCAAACCTTGGCCTTCGCGGGATGTACAGTTATAAAAATACCTGGCTGGTTGATTTTAGCAGCGCGTATGTGAATTCAGTGAAACTGCCCGAAGGGAACAAAGGAGCTTTCTCCCCGTCGCTGGGCTTGGCCTGGGTAATCAGCAATGAAAACTTCATGTCGAAGGCTTCAGCAATAAATTATCTTAAACTGAGGTTATCTGCAGGCATCATGAATTCGGATGCCGGGATCGATGGCTTTTTCTTCTACGATAACACATATTCCGGAGCGGGAGGTTATTCATGGTTTGATGGAACCTGGTCGGGCTACGGAAGAGTCTCTGCTAACGGGGCAAATGTGAACCTGGGGTACGAAAAACGAAGGGATATCAACCTGGGCTTCGAGAGCATATTGTTCGACCACAAATTATCGGTCGATGCCAACCTGTTCAGCAGTGTTTATTACGACCAGGTCACTCAACCTGCGACCCGATATCCGGGCTCCTATACCGATTTCATCCCATACGAAAATTTCGACAGCAACTCCTACAAGGGTGCCGAACTGGGTGTATCATACAAACAGAAATTGGGTGATTTTACGTTGGTTGTTGGCGCAAATGCGTTGTATGCGACTTCCAGGGTGGAAAAGAAGGATGAAATTTATTCCAATGCGTACCAATATAGAAAAAGACACCCGGTGGATACCCGTTTCGGACTGGTTTCCGAGGGTTTCTTTACTGACCAGCCCGATATCGACAATCATGCCATTCAGGCATTTGGTAAAGTAAAACCTGGCGATATTAAGTATGTTGACCAAAACGACGATGGTATTGTTGATGGAAATGATGAAGTTCAGATAGGCCGCTGGCAGGCCCCGTTCTCTTATGGGTTAAACCTGCGTTTATCGTATAAAAATTTCACACTTGCCATGAAAGGCAACGGGCGCATGGGTGCCGACGGATACATCTCCGGCGATTATTACCAGGTTGACGGTGATGACAAGTATTCGGAGTATATCCTTGGACGATGGACTGAAGAAACCAAGGCCACTGCCACTTTGCCCCGGTTAAGTTCGGTTGCCAACACAAACAATTACCGGACTTCTGACTTCTGGCAATACCGTGACAACTGGTTCACCCTTGACAGGGTACAATTGAATTATGACGTACCCGAAAATGTGGCGAAAATCGTAAAGATGAAACACCTGAATTTCTTTATTGACGCATCAAGCATACTCACTGTTTCGAAATACAGGGATTACAAAGAATTAAAAGTAGGAAGCGAACCCTTGTACCGTTCATTTTCTATCGGTATAAAAACGATGTTTTAATCAATTAAAAAGAACTTATCATGAGAATACGGAAAATATACTTTATCCTGCTGGTTATCCCGCTTGTCCTGGGTTCCTGCGAAGAACTCCTGGACCCGGAAAATGATAATCACATCACGATTGACCAAATATCCGGGAATCCATCTTATGCTCAGGGGCTGCTGTTAAATGTATATGCCATGCTGCCGACCAATAATTTTAACTATAGCGATGTTGCTACCGATAACGCAGTAATAAACAATAAACTCAGTCCCTATGTCCGGATGGCAACAGGCCAATGGTCGGCGCTTTATAACCCCGTCAGTCAATGGAATAATTGCAATTCAGCTATTTTATACCTGAATAAATTTCTGGAGGATTTTGTTGATTCGGTAGCGTGGAAATGGTCCAACGACGAACTGAATTCAATGTATATCCGGCGTTTTAAGGGAGAAGCTTATGCTTTGAGGGGATTGTTTGAGTACTATCTTCTGGCAACTGCCGGAGGAGTGGGGGCAGACAATCAGATGCTTGGGTTCTCCATTTACAATAAGTTTCTGAATGCAGATGATGACTTCAATATCCCGAGGGCAACGTTTACTCAATCGGTTGACCATATCTATGCCGATTTTAATAAAGCGCTGGAATACCTTACCATGGATGATTATGTGGACATTACATCCGCCAGCCAACTTCCCCCAGGACTGGAGGGTTCGGATGTCACAAATTATAACATGATCTTTGGTTTGCAAGCTAACCAACGGATCAGCGGCAGGATTGTGAAAGCGCTAAAAGCCCGTGTTGCCCTTTTGGCTGCAAGCCCGGCGTTTTCAAACAACGATGCTTCATTGTGGGAGCAGACGGCCAATTTTGCAGGTCCGTTACTCAGTAGTATCGGCGGTATTTCAGGACTGGATCCTACCGGGAACAAGTTCTATGACCAGACCCGGGTGGAAGCCATTAACCTGGCATCCAATAAAAAAGATCAGAAAGAAATAATCTGGAGGCAGGCTATCGAAACCAACAATACATACGAAACGGCCAATTTTCCGCCATCACTGTTTGGAAATGGAAATATCAATCCTACCCAGAACTTGGTGGATGCCTTCCCAATGGCCAACGGCTACCCGATTGCCCATGCTTCGAGCCAGTATAACGCTTCAAACCCTTATACAGGCCGCGACCCGCGACTGGCATTGTACATCGCGTACAACGGGAACACCGTTTCAGGTAAGGTAATTACCACGGGAGTTGGCGGTGCATCTGATGCTAAAGACTCAATTGAGACGTCAACCCGTACCGGATATTACCTGAAAAAAATGCTCCGCGAAGATGTAAGCCTTAACCCGGTATCGAAAACAACAAAGAAGCACATCGATGTGCACATACGTTATACCGAGTTGTTCCTTATATATGCAGAATCGGCAAACGAGGCATGGGGCCCTGACGGTAAAGGAGCTTTTGGCTTTTCGGCCCGCGATGTGATTGCAGCCATCCGCAAACGGGGAGGGATCACCCAACCCGATAATTATCTGGCTTCCATTTCCTCGAAAGAGGATATGCGTACCCTGATCAGGAACGAACGCAGGATCGAACTTTGTTTCGAAGGTTTTCGCTTCTGGGATTTGCGCCGCTGGAAAGCTGATCTGACAGAGACAGCAAAAGGAATCAACATAAATAAAAGTAAAACCAGTTATACGGCCGTTGATGTCGAACCCCGTTTGTACAATAACGATTATATGCATTACGGCCCCCTGCCGGAACAGGAAATCATAAAGTATGATGCTCTGATCCAGAATAAAGGATGGTAAATACATGATTGATGCAAATTCATTGAATAAAAACAAAACAATTTGATATGAAGAAAATATTGATTATACTCCTATTTTTTGCAGGACTGGTTGGTTGTGAAAACCAGGAAATTGAATTTCCGGATTTCGATTATACCGGTGGTTATTTCCCGTACCAGTATCCTGTGCGTACCCTGGTGTTGGGAGATTATATCTATGATAATACGAACGACAACAACCATAAATTCCTGATATCGGCTGCGATGGGAGGAATTTATGACAACGAAAAAGACAGGGTGTTTGATATCGCACTGGCGCCTGAGCTTTGTTCAAATGTTAAATTTGGATCAACAAATGAAGCCATTCACTTAATGCCCCAGAGCTACTATACACTGAGTTCTTCAAGCAAATTGACCATTCCGGCAGGAAAAGTCAATGGGAACGTTGAAGTACAACTGACCGATGCTTTTTTCAATGATCCACTGGCTGTAAAGTTAGGCTATGTCATCCCTATTCGCTTAGTTGGCTCGGCCGATGTCGACACGATTTTGCAAGGTAAAGCTGCGGTGGCTAACCCTGATCCGAGAGTGGCAGGGGATTGGAAGGTTGCGCCTAAAAACTTCACTATGTTTGCGGTGAAGTATGTAAATCCGTTCCATGGTACTTATTTACGCAGAGGGTCGAATGTACTGAAGGACCCAACAGGAAATATTATTGAAAATAATGTTTATCGCACGCCTTACATAGTAGATAATGAAACATGGAAACTGGTTACTACCGGGATGGAAGAGGTGTCAGTAAACAGTAAATTAAATTCCACAAAATTACCAGGCGATTTGATGATGAACCTTTCATTTGGAAGTGATGGAACCTGTACTGTTGTCCAGCAAGGTTCGGGCGCACCCATTGGAACAGGTAAGTTTGTTAAAGGCGGCGATGAATGGGGCGGGAAAAAACGTGATGCCATCATCCTTTCTTATAATTATACTAAAGAGTATATAGCCCCTCCTCCTCCTGGTCCTGTGATTGTAAATGACCGGGATCCTTCTATTACTTTTGGAGGAGGAACCTGGACCCGTATGAGTCAGGATCTTAATTACAATAATGATATAACTTATACCGCAGCGCAAGGTCTTTATTTTACCTTTGATTTTACCGGGGATGGGATTGCCCTTTATTGGAAAACCAATACAACTTATGGTGGTTTCGATGTATATATTGATGATGTTTTTATGTCAAGTGTAAGTCTCAAGGTTCCCTTTGGGTATCAGAAAAAAATGTATGAAACAACCAGCCTGTCTTATGGCAAACATACGCTCAGGGTTGTAACGAACACAACTGGAAATACAATGTTTGACTACCTTGTTTACTACCGGAATAATCATCCTGCCGGTCTGCCAAGCGGCACTTATACTTATGAAGCAAAGGATACCCTGGTGGTCAGGGACCGTGGAGTTACGATGGAAGTTTATAATCCTGTTATTTCAAATTAATATCTGTTCTTTTAACTTATAAGAGGCTGTCCAAAAAGTTCTAAAATCCATAATTCGCGTCACCCTGAATTTATTTCAGGGTCTGATTATTAGAAAGATGAGATCCCGAAACAAGTTCGGGATGACGCGACCACAGACTTTTTGGACAGCCTCTTAATAACAGTTTACAAAATGAAACAGTTGGTAGTAAAAACAATATTCATAACTGTGCTATTGTCGTTGTATTGCTGCTCTAAGGATACTGTTTCTGAGGATACTGTCCCTGATGACCTTGTTGTACAAGAGTGGAACGGGCGAATTAAACCCGGCGCTTATTGTTATAGCGGATGGTCAGGCAAATGCGGTTATGATGATGGAAAGCCGGAAAATGCCTGGGCCAAAGGGATGCCAACCGAAATTTCAAAACTACTGACCACCACTTATTCCGGACGTGAACCGATATGGGGCTGGAGGGATGATTCACAGGAAATAATGGAACAGCAGATCGACCTTGCTGCCGATAACGGGATCGCGTTTTTTTCGTTTTGTTGGTACGCGAAAAATGCGAACGGAAAACTCGATATTCCACTAATTTTGAGTTATTCGTACAACCTCGAAACGCACCTGTTTATGAAGGCAAAAAACAATTCGAAGATGGAATTTTGCCTTTTATTGGTAAACGACTTTAACACCAGTTCTATGATAGTGGGTACCGACCTATGTAAACAGGTTGCTGATTTCTGTATCAAGACTTATTTCAAGCATCCCCGTTACCTGAAAGTTGGAGGCAAACCTGTCTTCATGATCTGGAGTCCTGGTAAAACGGAAAAAGAAGGGTTGGACTATCTTCAGGAAGCATCAAAGAAAGCCGGTTATCCCGGAGTATTTGTTGTGGGTCTCAAAACTTGTACTGCCGAAAATGGCTTTCACGGGCAAACCCTATATAATTTCAAACCCTATTATTACAATAACAAGCAGCTAAATCTAACCGATCTTTATCCTTTCAAGTATCTGGCTGACAGGAATATTTCGGTCTGGAACAGTATCAATCTTCCGGATATGCCTTACATTCCCTGTTTAACATCGGGTTGGGATCGCAGTCCCTGGGAACCTCCGTTTCCTGATGGCAGGGGAGTGACGGTTGAAACCCATTTCGCAAGGGGTACTCCGGCTGAATTTGAACAATACATGGAAAGTATGGCCGACTGGATAGAAGCCAATCCGGAAAAAACAACCAAAGAGCGGCTTGCGATGATCTATGCCTGGAATGAAATTGGCGAGGGTGGATGGCTTGTACCCTGTAAGGACGACCCGGAAGGGGCTTACCTCAAAGCTATCCGAAAGGTTGTTTTCGGGAAGTAATTTGTTGAATGCAAAAACGCTGGATGAACTATGTTATAAGTTCTTTGAATATAAGACGAATCATATTCAAAGAATATGAAAATTTAATTTGAAAATATAGTCAATGAAGATTTTCATAAAAACTAAACCAAAAACTACCATGAGAAAATGTTTGTTGTTTTTTTGTCTGTTTATTCTGGTTACTCTGGATGGCTTTTCTCAATACCAGCCATTCGATGAATCCAGATTGCAAAAAATCTATGTAAGTACCACTGGGAGTGATTTCGGTATCGGGTCGATATATTCGCCATATGCTTCAATAAAGAAAGCGCTGTCCGAGGCGATGAATATAAAAAAAACGGGTACAGGGGTCAAGGTGATCATAGCTGCCGGGACCTACCGGGAAGGAGTACCTGCTGACACTTATACGTGGGCCTTATATGCAGAGACAACAAACGCCCCCCTGGTTATTGAAGGTGCAGGTTGGGATTCTTCAAATCCACACAATACGGGCGATGTCATTATTTCTGCTTCAGAAAACTGGTCGGGTGGCTGGACAAAGAATGCCGATGGAACCTGGTCCAAAGACTGGCCTTATGCCTGGGGTGTGCCTGCCCGTCCAACCGGATTGTACAAAGCGGTAAGCGATGCTTTTGTTCGTCGAGAGTTGGTACATCTAAACGGACAGACTTTTTATCAACTCAACCCTCCAACGGGTTATACTAATATAAATACCTTCTCGGGGGAAGCGCCTTTACCTGCCAATGCCAACGGAGCAAGGCTTACTTCTGGAGAAGGCGCATTCTGGGTGACCGACGCAGTTGGATCAACACCGGGCAAAATCACCATTAAACTCCCTTCATCCTATAGCTCATCATTTGACCTGAATGCATCAGGCAATCTGGTGGAAGTAACCACTAAAAGTGGATTGCTTCAGCTATCCTGCCCTGCAAACGCTACAACAAACAGTGTAATTATTCGAAATCTTACTTTTCAGCACGCTACCGGCGGCAATCCGGTTATAATTATGCGCCAGAATAATTTGCTGATCGAGGACTGCAGGTTTATAAAATGTCATAATAGCGCAATGTCTGTATATGGCGGCAGTGGTGTCAACCAGAATGTCTTGTTCAGACGGGTGGAATGGTCAGGAAACGGAGAGGCAGGGGTAGTCCTGTCGTACTTAACCAATAGCCTTTTGTCGGAGTGCAAATTAAATGGCAACAGCCGTCATGCCGAAATTATCGCTTACCCCGACTGGTCGGCCTGCGCCAGCAAACTGTTGTATTGTACCAATACCACAATTTATCGTACCGAATCCAATAACAATAGTGTACGCGGCCTTTGGTGGGACACCGGCAATGTGGATTGCTCAATCGTGGAAAGCGTTTCGACAGGAAATTCCGGTAGTGGATATTATATGGAAGACAACAATTCGGTGGAAAATAATTATGAAGGAATGGGGACCGGAACAGCCGGAACTTATGGAATACCCAACCTTGGCGTACGCCCTACCGTTAAAGTGATACGTTGCGTGTCGGCACATAACCGTCCTGTCCCGGACATGGCTACCTATCATCCTTCTCTTGAAGGCCATGGCATCAGAATTGCATCCAGCGAAAATGTTTATGTAGAAGGAAGCCTGATTTATGATAATGAAATTCAGGTTAGCTGCCATCAGGATAAACGGGGCGAAATACGCAACGTGATGTTTCAAAACAATGTCATTGCTTCACAGGCTTCGGAAAAACCTTTGTATTCGTATGCCTATAATTCGCGTGATGGCGAAACCATTGATGCGGTAAACGATAATGGCGTTGTAGTTGCAACACTAAAAGGGGGCTGGTATTCTTTATTCGATGGATTGAGCGGCAGTACCAATTATAACCGCTATTTCTATCCCGGTGCCAGCGCTTTCTTTTCTCGGGAACAACGACAAAACAATGTAACGCCTGCCCTCGACCTGGCAGGATGGCAAAGCGCACATCTCAATAATCCCAATAATGGTTTTGCAGACAAGGCCGTAGATGCCAATTCAGTCCTTGTCAACAGCGCTTACGATGAAACCAAACCATTGGTGGCCATTACTGCCAATACAAAATTTGTTGCCGAAACCGATCAGGCTTCCAATGTTTTCACCATAACCCGCGTGTCAGGAGTGGGTTATAATTCTGCCCTGACAGTGAATTATTCTGTTCGGGCCAATACAGGCGATGCAACGAACGGGACCGACTTTCAGAACCTGCCGGGTACAGTCGTCATACCGGCCAACAACAGGTCAGCAGACATAACTGTAACACCAGTGAATGATGGAACTGCAGAAAAAAATGAACCTATTGTTCTTATGCTGGATGCCGCTGCCACAAACTATGTAGTGGCCAATCCAAAAGATTCTGTTGTACTTACCGATTCAAAATATACTGAAATTGCTGTCGATGGATTAACCCTGAGCCCGGGCACAGTAACACTTATTAATGGTTTATCCCAACAGCTTGTCGCAACTGTTCATCCTGCGGATGCAACAGAGCAGAAATTAAACTGGAACTCTTCAAATCCCTTGGCAGCGACAGTCGACACCAAAGGATTGGTGACCGGGACGGGGTGTGGTACTGCTGTAATTACAGCGAGAAGCCAAAGCGGTGACAAGATGGCGAGTAGCACAATAAATGTTATTAGCCCTGCTGTTACCTCTATAAATCTTGACCATTCCACACTTGAACTGAAAACCGACATGCAATCGCAATTAACGGCAACCGTTACCCCTGCCAATGTTTGCGATGCAATGGTCTGGGGTTCGGATAATACAGGTGTTGCATCGGTAAACAATTCAGGAAAAGTTACCGGTATTTCGCCCGGAACTGCAACCATCGCCGTTTCATCACCCGACGGGACAAAAAAGGCAAGTTGTACGGTTACCGTATCATCTTCTACTACTCTGGTAAACCTTGCATTGAACAGGCCGGTTACAGTTAGTGCGTATAATACAGATTATCCCGGTTCCAATGCGGTTGATGGCGATAAAGTGAGCAACGCAAGCAGGTGGTATGGAGGGGTAGCAGTATCCGTCTTACCACAATGGATCGAAATTGACCTGGAACGGGATTGTAACATTACAGGTATCGCAACCTGGACAGGAGCAGAGCTTGGTGGTACAACTTATTATGGCCAGACTAATGAAGATTTCGAGTTTCAATACTGGGATGGCTCTAAATGGGTAACGATCATCTCTGAAACCGGGAATACAGATGCCACCTATGAGAGAAATTTTGAACCTGTTATTGCAAACAAAGTCAGGCTGTATATTACCAAAGTCGAAAATATCTATGTCAGGTTATTTGAAATTGAAGTTTACGGCAATTCAGTGCAACCTAACGGGATTGATCAGTTAAAAGATTCGCCGAATGCCATTGTCATGCCGTTTCCCAATCCGGTTTCAGACAAAGACCTGACTATTTTGTTGAAAGGGTTCGACCCTCGCGGACCGGTTTATTTGTCAATTTCCGATTTAACAGGCAGACAAGTATTTAAAAGGAAGGTGGACCCCGAAGAACTGGAAGGATTGCCCATAACAGTTAACCGAAATGTATTCACGAGTGGAATTTACTTTATAAAAGCAGAAAATGAGGCTGGAATTTGTAAAGTGGTGAAGATTATAGTTTTATAATTAATTCAAACAAATAAGCATGATTTGAAATGAGAAAGGTTTTTAATTTTTTAAGGTTGTCTGTCCTTTTTTTAACTGTACTATCATTCTCCGCATCCGGAGAAATAAAACTTCCCTTCCTATTCGGAGACAACATGGTTTTACAGCAGCAGGCACAAGTCAAACTATGGGGTAAAGCAACTCCGCAAAAAACTATAGCGGTAACAACCTCATGGAATAACAAAAAGTATATTGGCAAATCCGGCAGTGATGGGTCGTGGAGTATAAAAATTGCCACTCCCCAAGCGGGAGGTCCTTACCAAATTATTATTTCAGACAGTAAGCGGTTGGTTTTGGACAATGTATTGATCGGTGAGGTGTGGTTCTGTTCCGGACAGTCTAACATGGGAATGACATTAAAAGGAGGCTTAAACTCGCCGGTTTTTAATTCCAATGCATCTATTGCCAACTCTGCAAATAAATCCATCCGGCTTTTTACGGTGGGGCGAAAAACCAGTCTGGAACCGGTTAGTGAACTGCAAGGGATATGGAAGGAATGTGAACCGGGAACTACATCCGGCTTTAGTGCTGTTGCCTATTTTTTTGGGGAAATGCTACAGCGGACATTGAAAGTCCCTGTTGGGCTGATCAATTCAAGTTGGGGGGGAACAACTATTGAAGCATGGATGGGAGAGAATGGGATCAAGAAATTTGATTTTGTAACATTTCCTAACAAAACAGAAACAGAAAAGCTAAATGAAAAATGGCCCAAAACACCCTCTATACTTTTTAATGGGATGGTCAATCCCATGAAGGGATTTTCTATCAGAGGTGTTATATGGTATCAGGGAGAAGATAATGTAAGAAGGCCCGAACAGTACATGAAACTAATGCAGGGATTGGTAGAGAACTGGAGGGAAGAATGGGCGATAGGTAATTTCCCGTTTTATTATGTACAGATTGCTCCTTTTGAGTATGGTCCAAATAACTATGGTCCGAATATAAACTCTGCATTTCTCAGAGAAGCCCAATTAAAAGCATCATCAACAATTAATAACAGTGGGATGGTTTGTTTGTTGGATGCCGGAGAGAAGGATAACATCCATCCGGGTAACAAAAAAGTCGTGGGCGAAAGACTTGCTTATCTGTCCCTCTCTGGAACTTACGGGATGAAAGGTATCCAATTTTCAGGTCCTGTTCTGAAGGAAATGGTTATTGAAGGACGATTGGTTAACCTGACATTTGATCATGCCGAAAATGGGCTGACCTCATTTGGAAAAGAACTTGAAAACTTTGAGGTTGCGGGCAAGAATAAACAATTCTATCCCGCAAAAGCATTTATTACAAAAGAAGGGGTTACGCTTTTCTCCGAATTGGTTGCCGAACCGGTTGCCGTTCGTTATGCCTTTAAAAATTTTGTAACCGGAGATCTGTATAACACAGAGGGATTGCCTGCTTCATCTTTCCGTACTGATACTTGGGACAAATAATTCTAATAAAACCACAACCTGCATAAATACCTAACACAAATTAACCATGAAAAAAGTACTTCTGTTTCTGTTCGGTATCTTGATTTCTACCATATTATTTGCCCAGAATGGCAAAGTGTTCGACAACCTTTCAATGAAGAGTACCATTCTTAACAGCGAAAGGAAATATGCAATTTATTTACCACCTGATTATGAAATATCAGAGCGAAGCTACCCGGTGTTGTACCTTCTTCATGGGGCTGGCCAGGCAGGTCATATTTCATGGGTACAGTGTGGGGAAGTCTTGTATATTGCTGATAAAGCCATTGAAGAGGGAAAATGTACGCCAATGATCATTGTAATGCCCGATGCCACTGCCGGGAGACAAGGTTACTTTAATTCGGTAAAAGGGGACTGGCGTTACGAGGATTTCTTTTTTGAAGAATTCATCCCCTTTATTGAAGGAAAATACCGGATAAGGGGAGAAAAACGTTACCGGGCAATTGCCGGATTGTCGATGGGCGGCGGGGGTACCTTCATTTACGCACTGCACCATCCGGAACTGTTTTCATCGGCATGCCCGTTAAGCGCCAATGCAGGAGTGCTTTCGCTGGTTGCCGCAAAAGAACACCTGGAACGGCGGGAAAAAGAAACTGTTACTGAAAAGGAAGCAGAAACATATTATCAGAGGTACAGCGCCTTATATCTGGTTGAAAATATGCCGGAGGAGCAGAAAAAAGCGGTACGTTGGTATATCGACTGTGGCGATGACGACTTTTTGTTTGAAGGGAATTCGCTGATCCACATAGCCATGCGGAAAGGAGGAATCCCCCACGAATTCCGTGTCCGCGACGGGGGGCATACCTGGACATACTGGCGTTCAGCGTTACCTGAAGTATTGGATTTTGTTTCACAATCTTTTCATCAAAACTGAATATACGATCGATGAAGACTTATTCATTACTATTTATTCTGGGGAGTCTTTTGACTGCCGCTTTTGCTCAAAACAGATCAACACCAACTTCTCTGGTTCAGGAACAGATAATAGCTGATACTTCTGTGATTGTTTTGAGGAATGAACAGATGACCATGGAGATAAGCAAAAAGCAGAAAGGGGCGATAGTTTCTCTTATTGACAATTCCAGCGGAGTTGAATTTATTTCCCCGCAACCCTCCCCTTTGTTCAATCTTGCATTTTCGAAAAAATCAGACACTGGCAGTCCCCTGTTCTACCTTTCCAGCCAGGATGCAACAAATTTTTCTGCTTACCTGAAAAACGGGAAAATTACACTTTTCTATAACGGGATGAACGAGTATCCTGTTGATGTTACCTGTACTGCATCCCTGTCAGAGAAAGATTCGCTGGCGCATTGGAACTTGTCGGTAAACATACCTGAAACATTGATCCTTGAAGAGGTTCAGTTTCCGGTTGTTGTATTGAAGACGCCACTCGGCGGAAATGCTGCTGATGATGCTGTCTTATTTGGAAACGCCAAAGGAGGTCTTATCCGGCGACCCGCAGAATTAAAGAACGGAACCATGTTTAATGGCATACTTCCCGGGACTCTTGCAGCGCAGTTTGGTTGTTATTATGACGACCGTGCGGGATTTTATACGGCTACTTACGATAATCAGGGACATCCGAAAATTTTTGAAATGATGCGGGTGCCTGACGGGGTACAGATGGGGTGGAAATACAAGGTTTACAGGGAGAAATCCTATACAATGGGTTTTGATGCCGTCATGTCCACGTTTAATGGTACTGACAATGCTACACCGGCAGATTGGCGTGATGCTGCTGACATCTATAAAACTTGGGCTCTTCAGCAAAAATGGTGCGCCACGCCGTATGCTCAAAGGAAGGATATTCCTGTCTGGATGAAAAACGGACCGGCAATGGTCAGGTTTAATCGGGACTGGCTTGTTGAACCTCAAAGGATTATGAACTGGTTGGATAATTACTGGAAGAAAAATTTTCTGGAGGATATACCGTTGATTACGGCTTATTGGGGATGGGAAAAAGTGGCGAACTGGGTCACACCGGATTATTTTCCTGTTTTTCCTTCCAATGAGCAGTTCACTGATCTTATTGCGGGATCTAGGAAACTGGGGTGCCATGCATTCCCCTGGCCGTCAGGTTACAACTGGACACTGACATATGGCAAAAAGGAGAATGGGAGTTTTTATTGGGATGACAGAAAACGGTTCAATGAGGTTGCGGAACCTCATGCGGTGTATCAACGGGATGGTAAACTGAAGATCAAGGCATCCTCCTGGTTAAAAGGAGGCGAAACGGCCTGTTTGTGCCCGGGTGATCCGTATACCATCAACTGGTGGAACAAAGATATTTGTGAGCCGTTAATCCGCATGGGTTGCGATATGATCCAGGTAGATCAGGTATTCGCGGAAGTATTCTTTTCTCCACCCCCGCTCTTCCTGGGATGTTACAGCCGGAACCATGATCATTCGCCGGGACCGGGACGATGGATGACTGAGGTTTTCACAAAACAATTGGAGACCATGCTTGCCTCGATAAGGAAGATCGAACCGGAAGCTGTTGTCTGTTATGAACAGCCGAATGAATTCTATAACCATTTTGCCTGCATACAGGATTACCGTGACTGTGAAAGTCGGCGGGATTGGGCTTTTGCATCCAACCAAATAGAATGGGCTTCGGCATTCAACTATATCTATCACGAGTTTTTGCCTGTGTTTCAGAGCAACCCCAGGGCCGATGACAACGTGATGACCGGCTACTGCCTGGTGAACGGACAAATGCCTCACATGCGGCCATCTGCAAAAGACACCATTGATACTGCTCCCTCAGCCGAATCATATTTAATGCAACGCTGGGTTCGTTTATATCATGGCAAAGGCCAGCCCTGGCTGCAATTCGGTAAAATGTTGCATCCTCCTAAACTGGTATCTGATAGTATTGCGTATAACAATCGGATTGTACCTGCTATTTTTCACAATGCTTTTCGCTCACCGGATGGTGTTGATGCCGTAATTTTTACCAATGTCACACAAAAAGTTCAGAAAGCAACTATGTTTTTGAAAAACAAAGAGCTACAGCTACAGCTACAGCCATACGAGATTATGGTTTATACAGACGAAAACAGATCAAATTATTGAACTTCTATTTTATATTATACCTCAATAAACAAATGAAAACCAAATCTTTACTATTTATTCTGCTGGGGAGTTTTTTGGCCTCCACCACTTTTCCCCAAAACAAATTCACACCGGCATCCCCGGTACAGGAACGGGTTATCCGGGTGGATTTTAACAATCCCAAAGGAAACCTCAACACCATGTTTAAGGAATGTGTCGGCGCCGGACGTGCCAACGAAGGGTTACGGGCCGATTGGCAACAACAACTTGCATACATCAGGAAAACATGTGGGTTCAAATATATCCGGATGCATGGGCTGTTGACCGATGACATGGGCGTATATAAAGAAGACAAGGAGGGCAATCCGGAATACAATTTTCAATACATCGACGTGCTGTATGATTATCTGCTGAGCATCGGGATGAAACCTTTCGTTGAATTGGGCTTGATGCCTTCCGCGCTGGCCAGCGGCGAAAAAACCATCTTTTGGTGGAAAGGAAATGTTACCCCTCCCAACGATTACAACAAATGGGGAGAGCTGGTCAAAAACTTAGTCCTTCATTTTACCCAACGCTACGGCGCCGATGAAGTAAAAACATGGTATTTCGAAGTTTGGAACGAACCCAACCTGAAGAACTTTTGGGAAGGGACACGGGAAGAATATTTTAAACTTTACGAATATACAGCAAAAGCTGTAAAAAGCGTAAACCCGCAATACCTTGTGGGTGGACCGGCAACCTCCCATGTCCAATGGGTGCCTGAAATGATCAGCTTTTGTACAGCAAACAACCTTCCTCTCGATTTCATTAGTACGCACTCGTATGGCATAAAAAAAGGATACCTCGATGAAAAAGGGAACAGGTGTACAATCCTTAACGCCGACCCCATGAGCGTCAGTGGTGATATCCTGAATGTACGCAAACAAATTAAGAACTCGCCCATGCCCGATTTGGACCTTCACATTACCGAATGGAGCTCCTCTTATACCCCTTCCGATCCGGTCCACGACAGTTACCACCAGGCGGCTTATGTGCTTGAGAAAATTAAGCAGGTTGGGGGTGCAGCCAATTCAATGTCGTACTGGACATTCACCGATATTTTCGAAGAAGTGGGGCCACGTTTTACACCTTTCCATGGTGGGTTTGGGTTACTGAATTATCAAAGCATAAAAAAGCCGGCATTCTATTCCTACCAGTACCTGAACAAACTTGGCAGCTCCGAATTGATAAATGACGATCCCCGGTCGTGGGCCTGCAAAAATGAAAATGGGGATATCCAGGTACTTTTCTGGGATTTCACCAACACACACCCCGGCGATTCGGTGAGCGACCAGGAATATTATGTGCGTAACCTGCCGTCAAAATCGAAAGGTGAAGTGACAGTCAGCCTGTCGAATATTCCGGAAGGTTGCTATGCGCTGGAAATATCCAAAGTTGGCTATCATGTAAACGACCCTTTTACATCATATCTTGAAATGAGCAAACCGAAGCAGCTTACAAAACCACAGGCTGAAACAATCAGGAAATTTAATGACAGCGCCCCGGTTTATACTGAAATTATAAAAGTCGATGCCGAAGGAACATTCACCAAAGTACTAGACCTCCGGGAAAACGATGTATTCCTGTTGTGCCTGGTAAATTGCAGTGATTAGTAGTTCTTTTTTGAACAAAAGCTGTTAATCGGTAAAAAGAGAAAAAGCATAATTAAAAACCAAACATGATGAATACGCGTCTAATCATACAACTAAAAAAAATTGCCGGGATAATATTCCTTGTTGTCTTATCCATTCAGGCCATCAGCCAGGATTATATCCTGAAAAACAACAAAATTGAAGTATCAGTAGATAATCGAGGAAACCTAATGGTGCTGAAAAACCTCCAAACAAGATACAACTATGCTTCCGGAAAGCCGTTGTGGAGATTGTATTTTGACACGAAAGAAGAAAAAGGGAACGAAGTATTGGCAAAAGGAAACACCCCGGTAATCCGTCAGGAAGGGAACCGCATTTCTTTCACATACAACGGGTTAAATACCGGGAAAGGCAAATTGGACATGCAGCTTTCTTTAACTGTATCACTGGAAGAAGACCAGGTCCGGTTTAGCTCTGAAATTAAGAATAATGAGCCGCACACAATCATAAGGGAATTACAATACCCTTTGGTTGGGAACTGCCAGTTACCGTCAGGCCATAAACTTTTAACTACATACCGTGGTGGACAACTTTTCTCTAACCCCAAAAGACAAATTATGGAGGTTGGCAACAATCCCCCCTACATGGCTCCTTCGCAATATTACCGGCAGATGGATTTAAAATACCCGTCAGAAACGGTGTCCAACTGTTTTGCATTTACAGGCGAAGACCAGGGTTTGTATTTTGGCAGCCATGACACGACATTCCAGGACACCTGGCACGGACTGAGGCTTTATCCTGATAAGGATGGGGAATTTAATGAACTGGAGGCCGGGTTGTACAAATATCCAAATTGCTTGACCGGTGACTCCTGGCAATGCGATGCCAATGTAATCATCCCGTATTCCGGCGACTGGCATCAGACCTCAAAGATATACCGGGAATGGGCCAACACCTGGTGGAGCCATCGCGAAGCCCCTTTATGGGTACAGAAAATGACGGGGTGGCAGCGGATCATCATGCGCCACCAGTACGGAGAAACATTTTTTCGTTACGCTGACATGGGGGCGCGTATCAAAGAGGTTGGCGAAAGTGCAGGGGTAACAGCCGTGTTTCCCTTTGGCTGGTGGAATTCAGGAATGGACAACGGGTATCCCGATTCGTATGATGTTACCGACAAAAAACAGGGGGGCGATGAAGCATGGAAGAAGGCAATCGGCGATTTCAGAAAAGACGGTGGAAAGGTACTGTTATATTTTAACGGCAAACTGATAGATACCGAAAGTGACTATTACAAAAACGGGAACGGGAAACAGGTCTGTTACCGGACGAATACAGGGAACGAATATACCGAATCCTACCGTTTTAAAGCAAAGGACACATTTACCGGCTATCACAATGCACGAAGTTTTGTAGTGGCCGACACCCGCAACGCCGAATGGCAGCAAAAATTGCTGAAAATGGCCGACCGGGCCATCTGGTTCGGGGCCGACGCTGTATTTTACGACCAGTTGGGATACTGTGAATCAACCACCAACTGGGATTTGAGCAGGGAATTTCCAATCCCAGATACCCGTGTGATGGCAAACAAAGCCAGGATGCTTAAAATGCTGCATGATTACCTTGATACGAAAGAAGACAAAAACTTTGCTATCGGGACCGAACATCTCTGTGATGTAACAGCCCAGCATGTCGATTTTGTGCACAGTATTACCGGGGCGACCAGCCCGGTCAGTTTCACCGATTGGGCGCGTTACACGTTCCCTGAAGTGATCTTGTCGGACCGCGATATACGCGATGATACCGATATTGAAAGGCGGGTCAACCATGCGGTATTAAAAGGATTAAGAAATGATGTGGAAATATACAGGTGCCGCAACCTGATTGACAAAACGCCAAATTACCAGCAATACCTGGCAAAAGTCAACAAGCTGAAAGACCAATACAACTACCTGTTGTTAGAGGGAAAATATTGTGATACAGACTATTTCTCCATCAACAACAAGGATTTCCAGGCCCGGAGCTTCGTTCATGGCAACCAAATGGCAATAGTATTAACGCAAAGCGCTAAAGAGGTCGCCACTGCCCAGGTTAATGTCCCGGGGTACAGGTATAAAGAATCATCAGGGATTGGCGACATAAAGATTGATGCAGGAATTGATGGCGCTTCCGAAGTAACGATAGGAAAAAATGGACTGGTTGTGTTAATATTTGAGAAATAAAACACCTTCCTCGGTAAAAATGTGATTTTATAATATTTAAGCCACACTGCGATGGAATATAAAAAGATACTGTTTTATTTGATATGCTTCATAGGAAGCCAAAATCACGGATACAGCCAGATAAACCGGATATGGTTGACACACCGGACCAATGACCCATTCCATCTTGTAATCAATTGGTTCAGTGACCGACCAGGAAATTCAAGCGTGTGCTTCTATGTCGACAAAAGCAAAGAATATCGGATTTCGGTTAACGAAGAAACAACTTTGCACCACATAGAAATCCCTTTGGAAGAAAAGGATGTAATTTACCATTACAAAGTAGCCACAGGGAATGAGGAATCACAACTTCATTCTTTTAAAGCTTATCCGTCCAATCAGAAAGAATTACGTGTGGCAGTTGTCGGCAACTGGGGATATTCTGAAAACCCCGATCTTTCCCAACTAATAAAAGATGATCCGCATCTGTTATTAACACTTGGAGACAATGTTCCAAACCTTCATGATATTTGCGGAGATGGGGTAACGAATTGTATTGAACCTTTTTTGCGATTAATAGATTCTGCACCCGGATTATTTCAAATAACTCCTGTCATGCCTGTTCTTGGTAACCATGACAAAGAGATTAAAGAAAGAGGGGGAATACTCCCTCCGTTGCCCGTTTATGATATAAACGCCACTGCTTATTGCGAATTCTTCGAACTACCAGATAGTGAATGGAAATGGCATTTTAGTATTCCAGACTTTAATGTTTGTTTTATTGCACTTGATCTGTGCCATACTTTTGATTTTGGAACAACATGGCAGGCCTGCCATGATTTTCATGCAGATTCGGATCAAATGAAATGGTATAGAGAAGTTATGAAGAAAAGCATGGGAAAAAATATAATTACCTTGACAAATGAGAAAAACTCCACCATGCGAAAATTGGGAGGAGGGGAATGGAAAGATCTGTTTCGACGAGGAACAATTGTTATTTCAGGATATGGCTACTTCATGGAGAGAGCCGATGCTGAAGGCTTCCCGTATTTCAATGCGTCATTAAAAGCTGGAGATAAATATCCGGATGAGTTTTCAGAAATACTGAAGGATGTCAATGGGTACATCTTATTGAGCTTTACAAAAGGATCATCAATTATTGAAATGAAATCACTTGATGGGGAAATTATTGACCGATATTCATTATGCCCCCAATAAGGGTTATCTGTTTGTGAGATTTAACTTAAGTCAAGTCCATATTGGGTAGTTATTAATCAGTTATTAATTTTTGGATCAAATAAAGGATTAACACAAAATACGACCGGAGATGAATAAATTTAAAATTTCGATTATCCTGTTTTTAGAATGCATATTTACTTGTTACGGGAAAGTGTCCTTTGCTGCTGGTTCTGCTATTGATTATCCATTCAATACGTTGGCCGATGCCTTTGGTTCAATAGGTTTTAATCCGGCAGCTAAAGGTAATTCCTTCTTTGTGGTTACGGCTGATGTTCATTATGGATTTAAAGGTACTGACGGGATGTTGACTACAATTCATGAAGTGAATGATCTGGATCCTCATCCGGCTTTTCTTTGTGTTGATGGAGATATGATTTTCAATGCCTCTCCGTCTTTTGGGATTGTACCCACCCCCGAACTTCGGCTAACGGCAATAAATGAATACAAAGCCTTCAAAAAAAATATTGATCTTCTGACCCCAGAGGTTCGCTTGATCCTTGCATTAGGGAATCATGATACACACCCCCAGGAAATTGATCCTGAAATATTCTGGGAAGTTTTCCCCGGATATCCGCCATATCAGTCATTTGATTTATCAGGCATGCATGTCATTGTCCTCAACGGGCACAGCACAGGATATATTGATCCAAAACAAATGGAATGGTTGACGAATGATGTACGTTCAATACCCAAAGATCAGAACGTCATTATTTTTGTACACCAGCCATCGATGTCCCGCAGGGTGAGAGAACGCGGTATTCCAAAGGCAATAACCGGAGCATTCAAGGATCATCAAGGTATGATCTGGTTAATCGGAGGGCACGAGCATTTTAATGACCAGAAAGTTTTCCAACTTTCAAAAACAAAATTGGTCGAACACCTCATTACATGTGGTACTGCAAATATGTGGGGCGGGCCCGAAAGACCCGGGTATTGGATATACTGCCTTAGTAGCGGAAAAGTAGTCGGACGAATATTCAAACACAGAACCCAGGGATACCGGATTGAACCAAAACCTGATCTGAATAGTGCAGAAAATGTGCCCATGCCGTTCGATCATCTTGAAAATATAATCTGGAAAACGATGGTGGGCAAAGATGATCGGAATTATCTGACATACGCTCAAGCTGGCGACTGCTTAAACTATTGGGCCAATATTAAAGAATTGGCCTATCGTATTCCTCTGAAAGATGGAAGCAATAGCTGCACAAAAATCGCTATGCTTTGCGATTACCCTAACATGAAAAACCTTCATCAGGAGGGGCAGTACTTTTTATCTTCTGATCTTACCAACTGGCAGGAGATCAAACTTGAAGATGTACAATTCGATGTTCTGATTTTTTTGATACCTGAAAATTTCAGGCAGTCTGAAAATGTATATTTTAAATTTATCCCGTCAGGAGAAGCTTATGTTGGTGGATTCGCACTTACACCCTAATCAGTTAGGTTAGAAAATAGATTTGTGAATGGAATCTTTATAGAGGAATTCCTGGTGATGTAATTTTAAAACTATTAAAAATGGGAATTATTAAAAAAAAGTGGTTGATGTTAATTGTGATGGCAATTTTGTCAATTTCCGGGAATAGCCCACTTCCAAAACTTTTCCTAATGGGCGATAGCATATCCGGTCATTATAAACCTTTCTTGGGGAAATACCTTGCCGGTTATGTACAGTTGGAAAGTAAAAAGGACGACACTCAGACCGAAAAAAATCTGGATATACCTGGAGGCGGCAATATCGGTGATTCACGAATGGCACTGGCATTCCTGAAAGAAAAGCTGAAAGATTCCACTTTTAATCCGGATTATTTGCTCCTGAATTGTGGATTACATGACATTAAACGAGATTTATCAACAAACGAGATACAAGTATCAGAACACGAATATCGGAAGAACTTGGAAACCATTGTACTGTTGCTTCAGAAAAAACATATTCAGTTGATCTGGATACGCACAACACCGGTGGTTGACAGTATCCACAATGCCAAACAGCGTGCTTTTCACCGGTATGCTGAAGATGTTGAATCATACAACAAAATAGCCGACGAAGTATGTTCAAAGTATAATATCAGTGAAATTGACTTGTTTGCCTTCTCTGAAAGACTTGGTATTGAACAATTTATAGATCATGTCCACTACAAGGAATCAGCCCGGGATTTACAGGCTGCATATATTGCAGGGAGTCTCCTTTCATATCTCGAATGTGTCAAAAGAAATTAATAAACATTTAAAATCAATACTCATGAAAATCAGACAAGTATCTTTATCAATCATCCTTTTATCCGGTTTCTTTTGTTTTTTCATATGTGGTGTAAATTCTTCCTCCGCACAAGAGAAAGCGAAAGAAGACGGTGGATATTCCGTTGCGGCTTATGTGTGGCCCTCGTGCCACGATGAACCAATGAGCCGGGAAACGCTTTGGGGCGAAGGTATTGGCGAGTGGGAAATCATCAAAAAAGGGAAACCCCGCTTCGAAGGACATTATCAGCCCCGCGTGCCGCTGTGGGGATATCAGATGGACGATGACCCGCTTGCCTGGGAACAAAAAATTAAAGCTGCAACCGACCATGATGTCAACACATTCATATTTGACTGGTATTGGTTTGATGGAAAGCCATTCCTGGAAGAAGCAGTCAATGGATTTTTACAGGCAGGGAACAAAGAAAAGATGAAGTTTTACCTGATGTGGGCCAACCACAATGCCAATGGGTACCAGTGGAACCATTTCCGCTATCAGAAAGATACGATGCTTTGGAGCGGTGAAGTGGATTGGGATAACTATAAAATCGTGGTTGAGCGTGTGATCAGGCAATATTTCAAACAACCCAATTACTTTAAGATCGATGATAAACCGGTTTTTTCAGTGTACAGCCTGAGAGAGTTGGTCCAAAGTTTCAATGGATTGGAAGGAACCCGAAAAGCGCTTGATTATTTTCGGCAGGAAGTACAGAAGGCCGGTTTCCCGGGACTCCATTTTCAGGCATTATCGTATGGGAGGAACGGAGAACCCTATTTGCTTGATGAGAAGAATTCGGAAGGGAAAAGTGTCAATGAAATTATTGAGTTGTTAGGAATTAACAGCATTACAACATATCACTGGGACGGGATCGATGAAGATTATTTAAAGTGGGGAGAAAGAGAAACATCTTTGTGGCAAAAATGGAGTTCAACCCTGAACGTTCCATATTTTCCGAACGCATCGGTAGGTTACGACGATACTCCCCGTTTCCCGAAGAAAGGAAAGGAATCGGTGGTACACTATCACAATACCCCGGAGAGTTTCGCGGCATTTTTACAGAAAGCAAAAGAGTATGCCGACAGTCATCCAGAACAGCCAAAACTGATCACCATTAACGCCTGGAACGAATGGGTTGAAGGCAGTTACCTTGAGCCCGATATGCTCAATGGATATGGTTACCTGGAGGCGGTTAAAAAAGTGATGAACGGGGAATATGCCAAGTACAAATAATGCCATAAAAACTTAAAATTTTAATCACATGGAATCCAGTTCACTTATTTTGAAATTTGCGTTATCCGTAATGCTGTTAGTTCCTTCCATCTTATCATTTTCTCAAGAATCGGGGAATGACAACCTGGCAAAAGATTGGAAAAAAATGCACCAGTCCAAGACCCAGGCATTAAAAGAATTTAACGATGCCAAATTCGGAATGTTTATCCACTGGGGCGCGTATTCGATGCCTGCCGGGGTATGGAAAGGAGAAAAAATAAAAGGTCTTGGCGAGTGGGTCATGTACCATGCCCAGATTCCGAGGGAAGAATATAAAAAGATGTGCAGCCGGTTCAATCCGGTAAAGTTCAATGCCGAAGAATGGGTAAAAGCGGCGAAGATGGCCGGTATGAAATACATTGTGGCCATGCCCAAACACCACGATGGCTTTGCCATGTACGATTCCAAAGTAACGGATTATGACATCATGGATGCAACGCCCTTTGGCCGAGATCCGATGGAAGAATTGTACAAGGCCTGCAAAAAATACGGTATCAGATTTTCCATCTATTATTCCCATGCGACCGATTGGATGGATGGAGGTGATGCCGGTGTTGCAGATTACCTGGCTTCCCATCCAGATGAAAAAGAAAAATCCAAATCTGACAAATGGGTGAAATGGCCATCCAATCTCTGGAACCCTGCCCCTGTAAACTTCACCGAATATCTTGAAAAGAAATCCAAGCCGCAAATGCAGGAACTATTGCACAAATTTCCCGGGATGCAGGAAATCTGGTATGATGTTCCCAAGCGGATGACAAAAGAACAAAGTTTTGAATTTTACAAACTGGTTTATGATATCCAGCCGGGCTGTTTAATAAACAGTAGGGTCGGGAATGATTTTGGCGATTTCTGGGTGCCGGGCGACAATAAGATACCGGAAAGCGGGGAAGCCAAAGATTTGTACTGGGAAACCCCGGGGACACTGAACAACACATGGGGCTACAAAAGTTACGATGTGGACTGGAAATCGGCGGCAGAACTGATTTTCTGGATTACAGAGATTACCAGCAAAGGGGGCAACTACCTGCTGAATGTCGGGCCTACAGGCGAAGGGGTTTTCCCGGAAGAAAGTTTACAACAACTGAAAGAAATTGGAGATTGGATGTCGTTGAACGGGGAATCGGTTTACGGGACAACAAAATGGTCTGTCAACCACGAAGGGCCGACCAGCCTGACGGTAAAAAGTACGGAAGACCGGGCAAAGAACGGTTTTACCAGGGAATTCAGCCCGGAAGACTTTTGGTTTTCAGCAAAGGACAACTGTATCTACGTGACCAGCCTGAAATGGCCGGAAACAAAAGAGATATTAATAAAATCGATCACTCAGCTATCGGAAGATGAAAGAAAGGAAATCCAATCTGTTCAAATGTTGGGATGTAGGAAGAAGATATCCTGGGAGATGAAAAATGAGGGGCTCCGGGTTTCTTTACCTTCATGCAAACCAAACCCGAACGGATATGTTTTGAAAATTTGTGTGAAATAAAAGAACCTGCTTTGAAAAAATTAAATCTACTTGGCTCTCAATTTATAACTGACCATGAAAACTCGTAGGGATTTTATAAAATTTACAGGCCTTGGAGGTGTTTGTTTGGCCGGTACAGGTGTTATTCCTGCTTATAGTTCCAACAATGTGTCGCAACATGGTTTGATGTTGAACCCTGGCAAAAGTACACTCTTACCATTGAACCGTTTTCCCGGGATGGTACAGGAATATTTTGTTGAACGTGTACGGCAGGTGCAACTGGCGGCTGATAAAAGACGGGCCGCTTTACGTACCCGGCATGACACTGAGGCATATATCCATGAGGTGCGAAAGAAGATTCAACAGTGTTTTGGCCCCTGGCCTGAAAAGACACCTTTGAATGCCCGTATTGCCGGGATAATAGAACGTGATACCTACAACATTGAGAAAATAATTTTCGAAAGCCGCCCCGGCTTTCAGGTTACATCAAATCTGTATATACCTAAAAATAAAAATATTCCGTTTCCTGGAATAATCGGCTCATGTGGACATTCTGCCCCTGGTAAATCTACACCATACAACCAATCATTTGCACAAGGACTTGCCAGGCAAGGATATGCTGTATTGCTATTCGACCCGATTGGTCAAGGCGAGCGGTTTCAATATCTGACGGATGACCTTAAAGCACGCATTGGTCCTGGTGTGACAGAACACCTTTATGCAGGCAACCAAATGGTTCTAAGCGGTGAGTTCTTTGGTTCATGGCGTGCATGGGACGCTGTCAGGGCGCTTGATTACTTGTTGACACGTCCGGAAGTGGACCCTGATCATATTGGTATGACAGGCGCTTCTGGCGGAGGTACGATGACAACCTGGATGTGCGGTATAGAACCCCGTTTGACAATGGCAGCCCCGGTTTGTTTTGTGACAACATTTCTTCGCAACCTTGAAAATGAGCTGCCGGCAGACAGTGAACAATACCCACCGCGGGCGCTTGCCCTGGGGCTTGACCATTCAGATTTTATTGCGGCAATGGCTCCCAAACCAGTAATCCTGATAGGAGAAGAAAAGGATTTTTTTGATGTCAGAGGATTGGAGGAATCTTTTACAAGGCTAAAACATCTTTACAAACTACTGGGTGCAGAACAAAACATCCAGCTATTTATCGGGCCGAATTATCATAGCTATTCGAAAGAAGGCCGCGAAGCAATGTACAAATGGTTCAACCTGATAACAAAAATATCTGACCTGCAAACAGAACCTCCATTGACTATAGAAAATGAAAGCACACTCTGGTGTACGCCTCATGGCCAGGTGGGTGAATCGAATCCGCAGAATGTGTTCTCTTTCACAAGTAAAATTGCTGCTGCTTATGGGGATAAGCGTAGCCCCCTTGGCGGTGAGGCATTGAAAAAGGCCATTACAAATGTTTTAAAACTTCCCCCGTACACTGGTGTCCCCGAATCCCGTATTTTACGCCCTGTCCCGAAACGGCTTTATCCTAAGAGCTGTTCAGGCAATTATATTGTAGAAACTGAACCTGGCATCCTTATAAATGTATACCGGCTCGACGACAATCCCCTAATGTCCCGCCCGCCCAAAGGTTTGAAACGAGCGCTGCTTTATGTATCGCATCTTTCAGCCGATGATGAACTGCGGCAGGAAAAGTTTCTTCACGATCTGATTAATAAAAAACCGGATTCTGCTGTGTTTGCGTGCGATGTCAGGGGTGTAGGTGAAACCAGGCCTAATACATGTAGTGACAATTTCCTCCACGCCTATGATAACGACTATTTCTATGCGGGGCACAGCATCATGCTTGATTATCCTTACGTTGGTCAAAAAGCATTTGATGTCCTGCGTGTCCTCAACTGGATAAGATCTTTTGGGTATCAAGAGATTCACCTTGCAGGAAAAGGCTGGGGGGCAATTCCTGCCACATTTGCAGCAGTGTTATCCGATGCAGTAGTACAGGTAACGCTTAAGAACGCATTGACCAGCTATGGCGATATAGCTGAAGAAGAGGAATATAATTGGCCTTTGTCTTCATTGTTGTCTGGGATACTAAAAAGCTTTGACCTGCCTGACTGTTACCGTAGCCTGGAAGCCAAAAACTTATACCAAATAGAACCATGGGGTGCAAATCCCGGGGCAATGCCTTTAAACTTGTCTAAGCTGTAGAGTGGATGATTATTAATACTGAAAGAAATGAAAACCTATTTATTTTTACTGAACGCCTTGTTATTCACTTTTTGCTCCTGTACGAATAATATCAAGGAGCTTTATGTGTCACCAAATGGCAGCGATAATAACCCCGGAACAAAAGGAAAGCCCTTTTTAAGTTTTAATAAAGAGAAAGTGTGAGTTTGCCCTGTTATTGCATTCTGCAAACAAATCTCTATTTTTAGCAACTGAAAAATTTCAGGGGGAGATCGTTCATGCAAGAACCAGTAAACACCGGAAGACTTGTCGAACAGTTGAAAAGAGGCGATGCCGCTGCTTTCGATGCACTGTTTGAAGAATACGGGCAGAAACTGTATGGCTTTGCATTCCGATACCTGAAATCGGAACACGAAACGGAAGAGCTGGTACAGGAGGTTTTTGTGCGGATTTGGGAAAACCGGAAATTCTTAAAAACCGAATATTCATTCAAGTCCTACCTTTTTACCATTGCGCTCAATCATATCCGCAAATTTTTCAACAAAAAGGCTATTTCGCTGCGCTATATTACCGAAGCGAAAGGCGGAACCCTTGATTTGGACAACAGTACCGTTGAATCAATCGACTATGCCTCCATTCTGGAGCAAATCGACCGAATTGTTGAAAAACTGCCGGAACGCAAGAAACTGATTTTCTTAAAAAGCCGTAAGGAAGGTAAATCGTCGAAAGAAATTGCCGAAGAATTGCAGATCACCGTTGGGACAGTCGATAATCAGGTTTCGGATGCACTTCGTATTATTCGCGATGCTTTGAAAGATGAAAACCTGGCAATTTTGCTTTTTCTTGCCCTCTTCCTGAATTGATTTTTCCTGGATATAGTATCAAATATTGTCTTTCTCTGTATGAGTGAAATCGCTTTTAAGGTTTATATGAAAATGAAATTTCTTTTACCGGCCTGCCCACCGTTCTTGAGTCGCCTATTCTGTCTTCTGTGCTTTTGCTTTTCGACCCATTATTATCCTGAAAAAGAAACCACAACCGGGCTGTTCCCGCCTCAGGAAAAAAAGCGTGAAGAAAAACGGCGGAGTGGGCGTTAAGAAATCTTCCCTGTTTGACGAGTGAAGCGAGGAGTTTGGAAGATTTTAGCGAACGCAGGTGTTTTTTAGCTTTTTTTTCTAAGCGGCCCCCCCACGATGGTTCGGGAAAATCATTTAGGAGATGAACCTTCTGTATTAGACCCTCCCAAAAAGAAAAATTCTAAAAGCGATTCCCCTGTTCTCTACATTCTAATATTGTACAATTATAAAGAAATACTTTAGATCTGTACAAAAGTCATATAATGATCAAACAGGATGTTATATTCGAAAATTATGTGCTGTCCGAACTGTTGAGATTACGCTTCAACCGTGGATTGAAAGCATATCCTATTTCTACTTTAACACATTTGAAAAATCAACCTTTTTTTACCCTTCCCGATTGCTCGGGACTGAAGGGAAAGGTTGATTTTTCAGCTTTCACCCTTCAGGGACGGGGTAAAAAAGCTGAAAAATCTTTCCCTACGGAGAATCTGTTAAAGTAGAACTATGTCGGAATGATTTTTTTTTCATTTCCACCCATGAGATTTCTCCGGCTCGCGGATATTAACTATTGAATGCAAAAAATTGCGACAGGAATAGTTAAATTCACGGAAATATCAGAAGCGGTTCGTTATGGAGAATCAAATAGATACATTATTTCGGAAATATCAGAAAGGGCAACTCAGCCTGAAAGAAGAATTACTGCTTGCCGAAATGATTTCCAACCCGGATAATTCAGAAGCCGACCGGTTTCTGAAAGCCGACTTCAATAATTATTTCAATGGGCAAATTTATGAAAAGAGAGAAATGAAACAGGTGTTGCACGCTATTCATCACCGTATTCATTTGCAGCAATCGGAAAAACAGAAAAGCACAGTTCATCAGATTTATCATTGGACATCGCGAATTGCCGCAATGTTATTTATTCCGTTTCTTTTAATCAGTATTTGGTTTTTTCTGAATCCCGGGATAAATACAGGACAGGCAACACTCCTCCAGATTGTTGCCCCGCAGGGTTCGCGTGTAAATTTTGAATTGCCCGACGGGACAAAAGGAATCCTGAACGGCGGTTCGCAACTGGATTATTCATCGGGTTTTGCGGCCAACCGGCATGTCAAACTTTCGGGTGAAGCCTGGTTCGATGTTGTGCATGACACGAAACATCCGTTCATCGTCGATGCCCATAAAAATAGTGTCCAGGTAGTTGGCACCAAATTTACCTTGGCGGCATGGCCTGAAGATGACCTTACTGAATTGGTACTGGAGGAAGGAAATGTGCTGTTCAAATCGCCGGGTACAGGAAAAGTTCTGGAAGTGGCTCCCGGGCAACGTATTGTTGAAAAGAATGGAGAAATTGAACGTTCGCAGGTGGAAACATGGAAATACACGGCATGGAAGGATGGCCGCCTTATTTTTCGCAACGATTCAATGGAAGAATTGGCCCGGCGTATATCGCGATGGTACAATGTAGAAGTCGAATTCGACAAAAAAGGGTTGGAAGAATATACATTCCGCGGCGTTTTCGAGGACGATCCGCTGGAAGAAGTACTCCGCCTGCTGAAAATGACTTCGCCAATTGATTTTGAGATACACGACCGGCAGGTAAATACCGATGGCAGCTTCAGCCGTAAAAAAGTAATAATCACAAAACAATAACGAAAAAATGAAGAGATACCCGATAAAACAAAGTCCTTAAAAAATAGAAACAGGCGAACGCTCCACCGTCCACCTGTTCACTGTGTTAATTATCAATGTAGTTAATAAATTAACGTTCTAAATTTATGAAAAAAATGTTGAAAACAGGGGCATGGGATTATTATGCCCTGAAAAAATGTTTAAAAACTATGAAAGTCATTCTTTTTGTAATGATCTTGGGCATAGGACAACTGCTGGCAGTTGAGTCCTATTCTCAGAAAACCAAACTCTCACTGGATTTCAATCGAACAAAACTGGTAGATGTTCTGGATGAAATTGAAAACCAAACCGAGTTTTTCTTTCTCTTCAATGAAAAACTGATTGATCTGAACCGGGAAGTTAATATCCGGGTAAAAGATCAGGGGATCATTGAGATATTGGAAACACTTTTCAAAGGGACTAATGTAGAATACCAGATCATCGACCGCAAAATAGTCCTTTCGTCGAAATATTCTTTTCAACCGCCGCAAAAGATAACGGTTAGCGGAAAAGTGAAGGATTCAGGAGGGCAGCCATTACCCACCGTTACGGTGCTTGTGAAAGGGACAACCCAGGGAGTTATTACAAATGCTTCCGGAAACTATTCACTTCCCAATGTTCCGTCTGACGCTATCCTGGTGTTTTCATTTATGGGAATGAAACATTTTGAAACTTCGGTTTCCGGAAGGACAGTAATTGATGCGGTTCTTGAAGAAGAGACAGTTGGTATAGAGGAAGTTATTGCTGTTGGATATGGTACTGTCAAAAAAAGCGACCTGACAGGGTCTGTGGGAAATGTGGAGGTAAAATCACTGGTAAAGGCCCCGGTCGGTTCATTTACGGAAGCATTGGCCGGTCGGGTTGCAGGTTTGCAGGTTTCAACGTACTCCGGACAACCGGGGGAGAATACTAATATTTTAATAAGGGGTACCGGTTCGCTTACTCAAAGTACATCCCCTCTGTTTGTGATTGATGGCTTTCCCGTCGAAAACCTCGATCCCTCTACACTCAACCTCGAAGAAATTGAAACAATGACTGTCCTTAAAGATGCTTCTTCTACAGCTATTTATGGTTCGCGGGCAGCCAATGGGGTTATTCTTATTAAAACCAAAAGAGGAATGGTGAGCAAACCGGTAATCTCTTTCAGTACTTCATTAGGTATTCAGGATAACTGGAAAAAAATGGATTTAATGGAGCCGTATGAGTTTGTTAAATACATAAGTGAACTGCATCCCACACAGCAATATGTAAAAAATTATTTTTTAAATGATAAGACTTTGGAAGATTACCGGGATGTGGAAGGAGTTAATGTTGCAGATTTGGTATTTCGTACCGGTGAAGTTAAAATTTACAACTTGTCAATTCGTGGAGGTACCGAACAAACCAAATATTCAATTTCCGGATCAATATATGACCAGAAAGGGATTATCATCAATACAGGGTTAAAACGCTACAACGGAAGGGTTACGCTGGACCAGGATCTTTCCCCGAAATTAAAAACAGGTTTAACGGCCAATTACAGTGGCGTTAGCACGTATGGACAATCTGTTTCCTCTTTTTCTTCTGCCAATAGTGTGTCGAGTACCGTTTTGTTCCGTACCTGGGTATATCGGCCTGTTACTCCTGATCTTTCAACCGATATTTTGTACGAAGATGTGGATGAAGATGCCATTTATAGCGGCGATATCAGGATCAACCCGTTTGTCGACCTTGAGAACCAGCACCAGGTTACCGACCGGGGCTTATTGGAAGCCAACGCATACGTCAGTTACGAAATTATTAAAGGACTTAATTTAAAAATTACGGGAGGTGTCCGGCAGCAGATTACACAAACCGAACGTTTTTATAATTCAAAAACAGCCCAGGGAAACCCCCTTAATCCCAATAATTTGAATGGAATATGGGGAACTTTGTCTACTGCAAATGCAAATGCATGGATGAATGAATATATCCTTACCTATAATAAAACATTTGCTAACGACCATATAATAACCGGTCTGGGCTTGTTTGGTTTGGATAAATACACATCGGATAGCAATGGTTATTCAAGTAAAACGCTTCCAAATGAGTCGCTTGGTATCAGCGGAATGAATGAAGGCGTTGCATTTGATCCTGTCTCATCTACTTCGGAAAACACACTGAGTTCGTATGCAACCCGCTGGGATTATAGTTATAAGTCGAAGTACCTTTTTAGTGTGACCTTCCGGGCCGACGGTTCCTCCAAATTTTCAGAAAAAAATAAGTGGGGATACTTCCCCGGGGTTTCAACTGCATGGAACATGGATCAGGAAGACTTTTTCAAAACGGCATTTCCTTTTATAAGTAATTCTAAATTACGTTTTAGCTATGGGAGCAACGGGAACAACCGGGTGAGTGATTTTGCCCGTTTTGCCCAGTTGACACAAAGCCTTGACGGGTATTCTTATAATAATCAAACACCAACCGGGGCCGTGTATGTTTCTGCTATGGCAAACGATGATTTGAAATGGGAAAAAACAACAAAAATAGACATCGGGTATGAGATCGGATTTTTCGACAAACGGGTTAACCTGGAAATTGATTTGTACCGGAACACGACCACCGACCTGTTGCTAAATTCGCCGCTGCCTCCTACTACCGGTTTTAGTTCGACGATTAAGAATATTGGCAGCCTGAAAAACGAGGGGTTGGAGATAACACTGAACACTGTCAATGTGCAAAGCCGTTCGTTCCGGTGGACCAGCAATTTTAATATCAGTTTCAATAAAAACAAAATTATTGAACTGACCCGTGGACAACAGAATCTGACTTATGTGGCAGCCTACGAGTCGCAGTATAGTACTCCCTTGTATATTTCAGAAATCGGAAATCCTACCGGGATGATGTATGGCTATGTTTGGGACGGAAATTACCAGTACGATGATTTCGATAATCCGTCGCCAGGAGTATATGTTCTCAAAAACTCGGTAACGACCAATGGAATGGCACGGGAATCCATTCAACCCGGCGATATCAAATACAAGGATATGAATGGTGATATGGTCGTTAATACCTATGATAAAACAATTATCGGAAGGGGACAACCCATTCATATTGGAGGGTTTCTTAATAATCTGGTGTATAAACAATTCTCACTGAATATATTTTTGCAATGGTCTTATGGGAATAATATTTATAATGCCAACCGGCTTGCCTTGGAAGGGAACAGCAATGGACGCCTAAATATGAACCAGTTTGCCAGTTATGCCGACCGATGGTCGCCGGATAACCAGGATAGTAAAAACTTCAGGGCGGGTGGTCCTGGTCCTGTCGGATACCATTCATCTCGCGTCGTGGAAGATGGTTCCTTCCTGAGGTTAAAAACGGTATCGCTCGATTATTCGCTTCCCCGTCAAATTTGCAGCAAACTATTCATGAAAGATCTGACCCTGAATGTTTCAGCCCAAAATTTATACACCCTGACCAATTATTCGGGACTTGATCCTGAAGTATCTGTCAGCGGAAACAAAACATTGGGTCCGGGTTTTGATTTTTCAGCCTATCCTCAGCCTCAGACCATTGTGTTTGGTGTAAAAGCAACATTCTAATCATAAGACCTAAAACTGAATAAAGATGAAAAAAGTATATTGTTTGATTCTAACGGCAACACTTTTATTTTCCTGTACCAAGGATTTTCTGGAGACTGTTCCGTATGATTTTCTGGCGCCTGAAACCTATTATCAGACGGAAGAACAGTTAAACTATGCCAAAGCCGGTGTTTACCATCATCTTGGAACATCTGATTTATGGGGTACAATTGCAAACTATTTATTGGGTTTTTCTGCTGATGAAGGATATATGAACCGGGCATCACTTAATATAGGGCCATGGAACCTCAATCATGTACCCACTGATAGCTATAATCTGCGTTTATGGAGAAACCTTTACTATGGGATAAACCGGGCAAATGTAGTTTTGGCCAATGTGGATAACAATAAAGAATTAAGCCAGTCGTTTCGCGACCAGGTAAGGGGAGAAGTATTGTTACTCCGGTCGTATTATTACTTTTTACTTGTACAGCACTATGGAGCAATTCCGATGAAAACAGGGCCTACTGTATCGGTAGAGGATGTGGACAGCCCCAATGTAGATGCAAAAACGGTATACAAACAAATCATACAAGATATGACGGAGGCTGAAAAACTGGTGAAGGATATTACGGAGATTGGCCACGGCGGTCAGGTTAGCAAATCTGCCGTAAGGGGGCTTTTGGCCAGGGTAAATTTGTATATGGCAGGAAAACCTGTTAATGATGTTTCAGGATATGCCGAAGCAAAAAAATGGGCAAAGATGGTGATGGACGATGCCGTGGCAGGCCATTCACTGAATCCCGATTTTTCTAAGGTTTTTATTAATTATTCGGCTGATGCCTATGATATTAAAGAGAGTATTTGGGAAGTTGAATTTTGGGGCAACCGGCAGGACAGTTATGTTGAGACCGGTAATTTAGGATGGCATAATGGTCCGGCAGTTGCTGCAGCTCAGACCAACACAGGAAGGGCAGATGCTTATATGTATATTACTTCAAAGATGTATAATATTTTTGAACCGGGCGATTTGCGGAAATTCTGGAGCATCGCTTTTTTTACCTACAATTCGTCGGGGGCCAATGGGGCTAAAACATTTACTGCTGAATCAACAGATGAAGCGAATAAATTTACACGATACCCGGCCAAATGGAGACGGGAGTATGAAGTTTTATTACCAAAACATGCCACTACAACTCCTCAGAATTTTCCGCTTTTGCGTTATTCCGATGTGTTGCTTATGTATGCAGAAGCAGAGAATGAACTAAACGGGCCAACCTCATCGGCAATTGCCGCTGTCAACCAGGTACGGCAACGGGCATGGGCTACCGGAATTAAAAGCATTACAGTTACCAATGGTGGTTCAGGATACGCCAGCGCGCCGACCGTTAGTTTTTCGGGAAATGGAGGAGCCGAGGCCACGTCCGTTGTGGCAAACGGCGCTGTAACAGCAATTAACCTGACCCGCGATGCAGCAACATTTTACAAATTAGGCAATTATTCATCGGCTCCAACTGTTACAATAACCGGAGGTGGAGGCAGTGGCGCTCAAGCGGTAGCTGAAATATACACCAAAGAAGAGGCCAATCTTAAACCTTCCGATTCTGCTTCAAAAGAAAGTTTTCGGAAACTGATTATGGATGAACGGATGCGAGAACTGAATTTTGAAGGAATGCGTAAATCGGACCTGATTCGCTGGGGAATTTTTGTAGAAACGATGCAGGATATGGGAAATGTTATTGCAGTGCAGGTTCCCACTGCCATCTATAAAAGAGCCTATTCGAATGCAGAACCCAAGCATCTTTTAATGCCAATACCAAGTTCTGAATTAACCGTGAATGAGGCAATTAAACAAAACCCGGGATGGGAGTAATCTCAGTGTTAAATTCTTAAAACGAAGAGTGATGAAAATCAAAATACTTAATTTTTTTATAGGTCTGATCATTATAACAGGCTGTAGCATGGAATTAGAGGTGAATGAGCCTACTTTCGATGTATCCGTTGAATCAACCACTGTGAAAGCAGGTCAGGAACTATTCTTTTCTTTTACCGGACAAACCGATAATATATCTTTTTATTCCGGAGAACTGCTGAAAGATTACGCATTTAAAGATGGACGGACAATTCAGGTTGCTGATAGCGGGGCGGTTGTGTCGTTTACTTCGGCAGTAAGCGGAGGCGCCCAGCAAAACCAGTTGTCTGTTTTGTATTCAACCGATTTTAATGGAAATTATAATGATCTTGCCAGTGTAAAGGCAGCAACCTGGATTGATATAACCAGTAATTTTAAACTGGGGACAAGCGCTACCTTTCTGGCTTCAGGCTCGTTTGATATTTCGGGCTTGATGGTGGCTGGTAAACCCATTTATTTTGCCTTTAAATACATTAACCGGCCCCAAGTTGTCAATGGCTTGGCGCGTTCCTGGATGGTCCAGAATTTCATGGTGCTTAGCAATGTAAAACTTGGTACCACTAATCTCACCGTTTGCAATCAGATATATGCCGGATTTAGAATTGTAGATGAAAACCCGGTAAATGCCCCTGCCCTATCGGTGATTACTACCTCAAGGGTTACCCTGCTGGGAAATATTTACAAAAACCCCGCTGATCCGGTTTACGATCCGAAAAATCCCATCTACGATCCGAATAATCCAATCTACGACCCGGAAAGCCCGCAATATAATCCGGATGCTGTATTACCCGTTTTTGTGCCCTACGATTACAATAGTCCGTATAACGACCCGCTGAGTGAAAACTGGGCGGTTAGTGCGCCTATTTATATCGATAAAATAGATTTGGGTCCTGATAAGGCTACGCCCATAAAAAGCAAGGATACACAATCCGAAGGGTATAGTTATACCTATTCTGCACCGGGAACTTACCATGCTTATTTCGTTGTTTCAAATAATTCTATCGACTTTGTTCGACAGGTAGTCAAAAAGTTTGATATCGTTGTAACCGAATAGTGGTTGGTGAAATTTATAGGAGCGAATGATGAGAGGATTTTTAATCAATGCTATTTTATTCCTATTCCTCTTTTTTATGAGTTCGACGGCTGTATTTTCTCAAAATGGGAGAAACAAGGCAATCACTCAAAAAAGAAATAGTGACTCGACGCTTGCCAGCACACTGGGGACATACGCCAATCCTCCCCGGTTTGCCGATAAGCGGGTTGACCTTGACCGGCTGATAACTGAACTTCAGGATTTACAAGTGAATACCTACCATTGGCTGGTACGGGAAACTTACGACGATTTGAAAGTGGTAAAAAGGTTTTTGCGGAAAGCCGACAAAGCCGGAATCAATGTGTGGCTTACCATGGTGCCTCCTTCAGAATCGCCGCCAGTCACAAAAGTGGGCTATTCGGAACCCTATCGGCTCGATTTTGAAAAATGGGCTGTGGAACTGGCCCGGTTAAGTCTTTCGATGCCCAACCTGGTTGCCTGGAGTATCGATGATTTTGTACATAACCTGGATTACTTTACTCCCGAATATGTTGAGCGGTTTACCCGGATGGCAAAGGAGATTAACCCGAAACTGAAATTCGTTCCCTGCTGCTATTTCAGGAAGACAACCCCTGAGTTTGTTGCAAAATATGGCGCTTATCTGGATGGCATTCTTTTCCCCTATCGGGCCGAATCGGCAGGCGCTAATTTGCAGGACCCATCAAAAGTGGAATATGAGATCGATCAGATTCGGAAAATGTTTGGCCCAGACTTCCCGGTGATAATCGACATTTATGCGACACGACACAGCCGGCTGGGGCCGTCAACCGCTGAATATGTCCGGGATGTTATGAAAGAAGGTTTCAAATTTACCGATGGGGTATTTATTTACCGGCATCAGGACCCGGTGAACGATGTTGAAAAGTATCAGGTGATAAAGCAAGAGTTCAATGCTTTTGTGAAGAAAAAATGATCATCCTGAAAAATATATAACTGCAAAAATCAAAATTACATGAAACATCATATTGTTTTTTCCATCGTCTTTATTCTTATTCCGTTGTTATCGCATATTGCCTGTGCGCAGGAAGAGGTTCCGGTTACGATGGACAAGATGGATATTCATGGCGTGTTAGGCACCTATGCAAATCCTCCCCTTCAGGCAAACAATCGTGTTGATGCGAAAAAATTGATCCGGGAACTTCGCGACATTCATGCCAATACCTACAACTGGCTGATATGGACAAGATCGACCGACTGGGACGACTTAAAGCTTTTTCTTCCATTGGCTGAAAAAGAGAATATCCGGGTATGGGTAACTCTTGTTCCTCCAACAGAGTCAAAACCAATTGCCAAATATTCTTCTGAACCATTTGAACTGGATTACGAACGCTGGGCAAAAGAAATCGCTTTACTAAGTGTAGAATATCCGAATCTGGTTGCCTGGAGCATCGACGATTTTGTACATAACCTAAAATTCTATACGCCCGAATACCTGCAAAAGATATTGGATAATGCTTCGTCGGTAAACCCGAAACTGGCTTTTATTCCATGTTGCTATTACAAACAGATTACACTATCGTTTGCAGAGAACTATCGACATCTGCTTCATGGAATATTGTTCCCGTACCGTGCCGAATCGCATACTGCAAATTTGCAGGATTCGGAATACGTAGAATTGGAAATTAATAAGCTGCGAACAATGTTCGGACAGGATTTTCCTATTTTTCTTGATATTTATGCTACTGCCCACAGCCGTTTGGGAGATTCTACCCCTCAGTATGTCGGAGAAGTCATAAAGGCAGGGCGTAAATTTGCTGATGGTGTGCTTATCTATTGTCACCAGAATCCTGAGAAATCGGCAAAAAAATATCAGATTATTAAGAAGGGATTTAAATAAATTTCAGAAATTTATAAGACTAAACTTAAACAGATGAAAACAAATGATTTATCCCGTCGCCATTTTATAGGCACAGTATCGTTAAGTACGGTTGGTCTGGCTGCATCGGGCGCAATACCGGTCATTGGAAATACATCGGGAAATACAGGTAAACTGGCTATCTTGGGAGGAGATCCTGTTGTGAAAAATAAAGTGTGGCCCCAATGGCCCTACATCGATGAAAAAATGATTGCTCAGGTAAACGAAACTGTAAAAAGTGGTTTGTGGGGCCGGATCAATAATCCTAAAAACGGGACAGTAGCCCGTTTTGAAGAGGAGTATGCAAAAATGATTGGCGTAAAAGGTTGCGTTGCTACCGGTTCGGGAACGCAGGCGCTCAATACGGTAGTCGAAGCAATGGGAATCGGGCCGAGCGACGAGGTAATTACCTCTCCGTATACCGATATGGGAACTATTGCTTCCATTTTGGTCAGTCGCGCCCTTCCGGTAATGGCCGATATTGACAAGGAATCGTTTCAGATTGACCCCGACGATGTTGAACGAAAAATAACCAAAAATACGAAGGCAATCATGCCGGTTCACATGATGGGGCAACCCTGCCATCTGGAGCGTATCATAGCCATTGCAAAGAAACATAATCTGAGAGTCATTGAAGATGCCTGCCAGGCACATTTTGCACAGTATCAGGGAAAGACTATCGGGACTATCGGAGATGCCGGTTGTTTCAGTTTTCAAACAAGCAAGACAATTGCTTGTGGCGAAGGCGGTGGGATTATCAGTAACGATGAAAAATTATTGGATGATTGTTACACCGTACAAAATCATGGCACAAACAAGCAGGGCCAATCGGTAACTATCGGGTCTAAATACCGGATGAATGAGCTGGAAGGGGCATTATTGCTGGCACAGCTCTCTACTGCCAGGGAACGTTTTGAAACAAGAAACCGGAATGCGGCTTATCTCACATCGAAACTGAAAGGTTTCCCGGGGCTTCGTCCTCAAAAATTGTATGAAGGAACCCAGAGTGGATCGTTTTACCTGTATACAATGGCTTATCATCAGGAACATTTTAACGGCGCACCGCGCGATAAGTTTATAAAAGCTGTTGCTGCTGAAGGGATATCATTGAGTCCGTATATCCGCAATGGGTTGCATCGCGAACCCTGGACTGATCATATCCTGACATTGAATGAGTATAAAACCATGTATTCATCTGAACGTCTGAAAAAGTTCAAGGAAGAATTGATCTTACCCAATTGCGATCACGTTTGTGCAAATATGGTGATGCTTTGGGCTTCCGGTCCTCTGCTGGCTGCTGAATCCGATATGGACGATGTGATCAATGCCATCATGAAAGTGTATGAAAACCGTGATAAACTGAATTCGATCTGATAAACGTATGGTCATGTCAACTTGCTGTCGGGTTTGGTGTTTTGTCCTGCTGTGCATTTTTTTTCTGGGAACCGGAACTATTGCAAATAGTGCAGAAAAGGAAGTTGCAGCCAGAGAAAAAATTTCCGGCCTGAAATTGTCTGTTTTTGATATTGATGCGACACCTCCAACTGGCAGTATGCTCGCGTATGACCGTATGGAAAACCGCTGGGATTTGGGTTTGAGGGCAAAAGGAATAGTGATTTCGGGAGCCGGAAAACCTGTCGTTTTGTGTGCTGTTGACTGGATCGGAATTGCCAATGAAAGCCAGGATGCTTTTAAAGAAGCGCTTGCCGAAGCAGCCAACACCACTCCCCGGCGGGTGGTTGTTCATACTGTCCATCAGCATGACGCTCCTATCTGCGATTTTGGGGCTGAAAAAATTTTGTTGGATGCAGGAATGGACACCCACAGTTTTGATGGCCGGTTTGCACGAAACTTTATACAGGAATTGAAAGTGGCCGTGCAAAACTCGTTGACAAAAACTCAGCCGGTTACCCACATAGGAGTGGGAGAAGCGCCTGTCAGGCAGGTCGCTTCAAACAGAAGGATACTCAACGAACAGGGGAAAGCAGGGACAATGCGGGGTTCTTCTTCCCGTGATCCGTTTTTACGTGCCCAACCCGAAGGACTCATCGATTCAATGGTCACGGTAATCAGTTTCTGGAATCAGCAGGAACCGCTGGCCGTGATGAGTTATTATGCAGTGCATCCACAGAGTTATTATCTGACAAAGGTGGCCAACCCCGATCTTCCTGGACTGGCCCGATTTTACCGGCAACTGGAAGTTCCCGATGCGTTGCATATTCATTTTAACGGCGCCGGTGGGAATATCGCCGCCGGAAAGTACAACGATGGGGCTCACGAGAATCGGGAAATCCTTGCACGACGGCTTGCTGACGGGATGAAACGGGCCTGGGAATCGGGTGATAAATTTCCTGTTGAGGCGACTGATTTGACTTGGAAAGTTGCTCCGGTAAGTTTGCCCGCGGCAAATGATTCTCTGGCGGCAGTTGAAAAGCGGATATCAAGCATGAAACCCCGGATACTTACCAACAATATGGGAAAACTGGCCTGGTGGAAACGGCAACAGGCAGGTAAGAAGATCGATTTGGCTTGCTTGGGACTGGGGAACATCCGAATTTTATTTATGCCGGGCGAATTGTTTGTTGAATATCAGCTTGCTGCAAAAGCCATGCGCCCCGACCTGATAGTGGCTATGGCTGCTTACGGCGATTACGGACCGTTTTATATAGGCACAAAAGAAGCGTATAGCCAGGGAGGTTATGAAATTGGGGCAAGCCCTGTTACCGCCGATGCGGAAGAAATATTGATGGAAGCAATCAAAAAATTACTGGAAGTTACAAATTAAGGACAAGGAAAATAATTTTTATCCATGATACGGATTGATCCCCAAAAATAATATCGATCTAAAATTTAAAGACAAAAAAAGAAAATATGGCAAAAATAGAACGTAGAACTTTTCTGAAAAGCGCAAGCGCTGTCTCAGCTTTTACAATTTTAGCCCCACAGATTGTATTTGGTTCACAAAATAATTCAGCCATCCGGATCGGGATGATCGGATGTGGAAACAGGGGAACCGGTGTACTTACCGCAATGTCAAAAAACACCAATGCCAATATTATTGCGTTGGCTGATATTTATGACGATAAGCTGGCAACAGCGCGTAAAAATCTGGGCAAATGCAATACAGATAAAGGATTTGCAGATATTCAGAAAGAAAATATGTATCAGGGGTCAAAGTCCTATCTCCGGTTGCTTGAAAATAAAAATGTTGACGCGGTGCTGATTTCGACTCCGGCCTATGCTCATCCTGACATCCTGGAAGCGGCTGTTACAGCCGGTAAACATACGTATTGTGAAAAACCGGCAGCAATCGATGTGTATGGTTGCAAACAGGTTTTGAAGATAAGCGAAACGGTAAACCGCAAATTGAGTGTTGTCCTCGGGTTTCAAATCCGTTATGCAACGCCTTATGTGGAAATGGTCAGGCGGATTCAACGGGGCGACATTGGTGAGATGGTTTGTGTCCAGTTGTATTATTTTTCATCGGGTACTCCCATCCTGCCATATAAAGGCATGTCGAATGATGAAGCCAGGATCAGAAACCATTTTGTTTTTAATGAACTATCGGGTGGAATATACATGGACCAGGCAATCCACATGATCGATGTTTGTAACTGGACATTGAAAAGCAAGCCATTGCATGCAATCGGTTCCGGAGGACGAAAAGGACATCCGGATTTTGGCAATGCATGGACCAATTATCAGGTTATTTATAAGTATCCTGATGATGTGAATGTTGGCGTTCAGTCTTCCAAAATTGGGCCGAGTTTTGGCGATGTATGCGCCCGGTTTGTAGGAACAACAGGAATAGCCGAAGCACATTATTCCGGTGGCGTTTTTATTAAAGGGAAGAATGCATGGGATTCAGGAATTGTGAAATCGGGCGCTGAACTCAGCCCGCAACAAATCGCTTTAGGCACTTCGCTCTCATCGCTCGATGATGCAGACCAAAATAAAGGCAAGTCGTTTATTAACAGCATCGAAACCGGAAACTATCTGAATCAGTTGCAGGCCGGTTGCGAATCAACACTTACTGCAATTATGGGACGGGAAGCTGCAATCCAGCAGAAAGTTGTCACTTGGGATGAATTGTATTCATCATCTGACAAAATAAATCCGGAATTAGATTTAACTCAATTCGACAAATAACATTACCGGAAAAGATAGAAAAATGAAGATCAATAGATCAGTACAAAAATTTCAATCTGAATTTTTAAGAATTTCAAAAAATGACTGAAAATATGAAATCAATCAAACACGATTATTCGCGGCGCGAATTCATAAAAAAGAATAGCTTGCTTGGGGCCGGCGCAGTACTGGGCCTTAGTTCTGCCAATACGCTTTTTGCCGGCAGTGCCCCTGAAGCATCAAGTCCTGCCATATTGGGGGGCAAGCCGGTAATTTCCTCTCCCGGCTGGCCATCGTGGCCGATATGGAAACCGGAAACCGACGAAAAGAGGTTGCTGGAAGTGATCCGCAGCGGGGTATGGTCGCGAAAAGATGTAGCCCTGGAATTTGAACAGCGCTGGGCCACGCTAATCGGGGCCAAACGCTGTCTTGCAGTTGTCAACGGCACCAATGCTCTGAATGCTTCGGTTGCCCAGTTGGATATTGGCTGGGGCGATGAAGTGCTGGTTACCCCGTATACATTTATTGCCTCGGTTTCAAGCATTGTATTCAACGGGGCCATCCCTGTTTTTGTGGATGTGGACCCGGAAACGTTCCAGATGGACCCGGAAAAAATAGAAGCAAAAATCACCCCCCGGACGAAAGCAATTATGCCGGTCCATATTTTGGGGCTTCCCTGCAATATGGAACGGATCATGGCTATTGCCAATAAACACAAGCTTCTGGTGGTGGAAGATGCCTGTCAGGCCTGGCTTGCCGAGATCAACCATAAGAAAGTAGGGACTTTCGGGAATGCGGGTTGTTTTAGTTTTCAGAATTCAAAAAACATGGCTATCGGAGAAGGGGGGGCTATCGTAAGCGATGATGATGAATTTATGGACCGCTGTTATTCGTACCATAACTACGGGAACCCGTATGGTACGGCTGCCGGGACAGTAGGAGCCGGGACAGTGATGATTGGCACCAAATTGCGGATTACGGAATATCAGGCAGCCATCGGTATGGCCCAGTTAGAACGTCTGGAGGAACAGACAGAACTGCGAAATGTCAATGGCCGGTACCTCAATTCCCGGATACAGAAAATTGACGGCATTATTCCCCATCGGTTGTATGAGAATGTAACAAAGGCAGCTTATCATCTTTTCCCGTTCCGTTATCAGAAGGACGAATTTGAAGGTCTTTCCCGTGAAAAATTCTTACAGGCTTTACGGGCAGAAGGAGTCCCCTGTTCCGGTGGATATACCGAATTAAATAAAATGCCTTTCCTGAAGAATGCCTTCAACAGCCGGTTCTTTCAGAAATTTTATCCGAAAGAACAATTAAACTATGAACGGTATGCTGAAGAAAACCAATGCCCCCTCAATGAGAAATTATGTAATGAGCAAGCCGTCTGGATTCCACAGAATGTTTTGCTGGGATCAAAATCCGATATGGACATGGTTGCCAACGCCATTCAAAAGATCAGGGAAAACGCAGGACAAATCAAGAAAAAACTATAATTATGAGACGAATATTATTATGTGCTATTTCTGTTTTAATCTTTCAAATGCAATTATGGGCAGTGGATGGCCCGCAACTATCTGGGTGGAAGGCCGGAGTAGCAAAAGTTGCCATTACCCCCAAAGAGCCTTTGTGGATGGGGGGATATTCATTCCGGGACAAACCAGCCGAGGGAAAATTGCATGATCTATGGGCGAAAGCCCTTTTTCTGGAAGATGCATCGGGCCAGAAAGCCTTGTTGGTCACCGCCGACCTGGTGGCTTTTTCTAAAGTTGTTTCAGACCGTATCCGTGATGGGTTACAGGCAAAAATGGGTTTAACCAGGTCGCAAATCATTTTGAACAGTTCACATACCCACTCGGGACCTGTTTTATCGGAAGCATTGACCGATATTTATCCGATGAATAGCGCTCACAAACAGCAGGTTGAACAATACACCGGTTGGCTGGCCAACCAAATTATGGAATTGGCAGAAAAGGCACAGGAAGATGCAGAAGCTGTAAATATCTATTCCCAAAACGGAGTTGTCCGCTTCCAGGTCAACCGGCGCCATAACACGGAAAAGAAAGTGACAGCGCAAACCGGGCTAAACGGACCCAACGATTTTGCTGTACCGGTTTTAAAAATCACCAATAGCAAAGGAAAGATCAAAGCGCTTGCTTTTGGGTATGCCTGCCACCCGACGGTGTTAAACCTTTATCAATGGTCGGGCGACTATGCCGGGTTTGCCCAAATAGAGCTTGAACAGAAATACCGGGGGGCAACGGCCTTGTTTTTTCAGGGCGCCGGGGCCGATATGAACCCGATGCCGCGGCAGTCGGTTGCCCTTGCGCAGCAGTTCGGACAAGAACTGGCTGCTGCTGTCAACCGGGTGCTGAACGAGGAGATGCAGGAATTAAAACCAGTACTGGCTACGGCTTATTCAGAAATAAACCTGGAAATGGGACCATTGCCGACGAAGGAGGAATTGAAAAAAATAAAAAATATTCAGGAAACGGATAAAAATTATCTGGCTTATAAAAAAAACTGGGCGGAAAATATGCTCCGTCGGCTCGACCGGGGGGAAAGCCTGCCTGCGTCCTATCCCTATCCGGTGCAGGTTTGGCGCCTGGGCGACCAGTTGCTTGCAGCCCTGGGAGGAGAAGTGCTGGTCAATTACTCCATTCAGTTGAAGCGGATATTGGGCGATGGCCTTTTTGTCATGGGGTATTCCAACGATGTAATGTCCTATATTCCTTCGGAAGCCGAATTGCAAAGAGGGGGCTACGAGGTGAAATCTGCACCGATGGTTTATGGCCTGCCCACAGCCTGGAAACCCGGACTGGAGAGCGCTATCCTGCACGAAACAGTAGAATTGGCCAAACAAACCGGTATAACTGAAACACCGGAACTTAAAAATAAATTGAGTACCGTTATAAACGAGATTTATAAAGACACAAAATTGTCGGAGAAGGACAACTTAGTAGCAACCAAATATTTTTCAGGGTTTGACCTTGCCCATGACACCTACAATGCCATATCGGCGGCCAGCGATGGAAATATTTACTATGTCCTTTCATCGCAGCCACACGATGTGCCCGGACAAATGTATATGTACGATACGAAACTTGATAAAACTGTTTTCCTGGCCGATCTGAACGAAATTTGCGGAGAAAAAGATAAAAAAACCATTGCCCAGGGCAAAAGTCACGTTCGTTTTCAAGAAAGTGGGGGCAAACTTTATTTTTCGACCCACATCGGTTATTACGAAATGATTGATGGCATGGAATGCCTGCCGGTAAACGCCCCGGAAGGCTATCAATTGTACACCGGGGGGCACTTCCTGAGTTATGACCTGAAAACCGGAAAGTTTGAAGACCTGGCTATCGCACCCCACGGAGAAGGTGTGCTGACCATGTCCATGGATACCGAACGGAAACAGATTTTTGCCATCACCTGGCCCAAAGGTTATTTTGTGCACTATGACGTGAATACCGGTAAATTACACAACATGGGCCTTGTTTCTGCAAACGGGGAAGGCGGAAAAGTAGGAGAAGATTACCGGGTATTGTGCCGTTCGATGGTAGTGGACCCCCGCGACGGATTAGTTTACTACTCCACTTCCGAAGGAGAAATATTCTATTATGATCCGCAGACAACCACGCTGCAAAAAATGGATGATGTTTCCCTGAAACTGGATTATTTCGGGAAATACGACCCCACCCGTCCGGGGAACATGGGCTATAACTGGCGTTCGGTCGTTTGGTACCCGCAGGAAAATGTGGCCTATGGGGTACACGGGAACTCGGGCTATCTTTTCCGGTTCGATCCTCGCAAAAAGAAAGTTGAAATCGTTGACCGGATTACTTCGGAACCCTCACAAAAAAGCGGGATGTTTGACCAGTTCAGTTATGGCTACCTGGGATTTGATTTGGGCAATGATAAGGAAACCCTGCATTATCTGACCGGCGGGCCGATATACGTTGACGGGAAAAGAGTAAAAGGTGTCGATGAAATAGCGATGGGCGCTGCTCGCGGGTTGGAAAACCTGCATCTGGTCACCTACCATATTCCCTCCGGTAAATATACCGATCATGGCCCGATTTTCTATGCTGATGGTTCACGGCCTACCTATGTAAACTCTATTGCGATCGACAAAGAGGGCAATGTATATACTCTTGCCCGTTTTGAACATGGCGGAAAAATCGTAGAAGATTTAGTAAAAATTCCTTTCCTTCAATAAACCGGACAGGATAAAATCAGAAGATAAAATCTATGTATTGAAGGCAGCCCTTACTCCGGCAAGGGCTGCCTTCAAACGTATAGCATCCGAACGTAGGATAAGTATAGGTGGAGTGAAGGTGAAGCGAAGCTGTAATATAACGTTTTGCGTTTATTGGTAATACCTAAAAGAATCGGCATTCCGAACTTATTTTTTCATATCCATTTACACAATTTCCGAACAGCCTCCCAATATATTTTCCTGAAATGGTGACCGTTTTCCCATATCTTAACAAAGGTATCCTGAACGATCTCTTCTGCATCCCCCATCGCATCAGTCAAACTTTTTCGAACGCCTTATTTTAACACGATTTAAATTTTTCAAACATTTTTTATCCCAAAAATAAAAACCAAATCAATCTTCTAATGTTATAAATTAAACATTTGATCGCAATAAAAGACAAATAAATCCGTTATTACCAAAAATTCTTATTATATGACAAAAAGAACCACAATATTGATTTTGTTTCTGGCGCTGTTTTCGGCAAATGTTGTTGCTCAAAACTGGATAACCAACATCGATCAGGCAAAAGCAAAAGCCTCGGCAGATAAGCAAAACATTCTGTTGATATTTTCCGGTTCCGACTGGTGTGCCCCTTGCATGAAACTGGATAAATTCATCTGGCAGTCGGAAGAATTTAAAACATTTTCAAAAGATCATTTTGTGCTTTTACGCGCCGATTTTCCCAAACAGAAGAAAAACAAACTCAGCGATGAGCAACAGGCACACAATGATAAACTTGCTGAAAAATACAACCCCAACGGTTATTTTCCACTGGTTGTAATTCTGGATAAAAATGGTGAGATAATCGGGAATACAGGATACAAGAATGTCAGCCCGGCCGAATACATAAAACAGCTTCAGGCACTTGAAAAATAAATTAACATGCGTTTGCTCGTATCTCTTTTTCTGATTCTTATTTCAGCAAAAGGTTTTTCACAGGAAACTTTTATGCGAACACTGAAACTGATGGGTTCGCGCTACGAAATTACCGTAGTAGCCAACAATCAGCCGGAAAGCGAAAAGTTCATTGATATGGCTGTGAATGAAATCACCCGGATTGAAAAACTCATTTCTGAGTGGGACCCAAATTCCCAGACATCGAAAATAAATAGCAATGCCGGTGTTGCCCCCGTAAAAGTCGATCCTGAGCTTTTCCATCTTATCGAACGGGCCATCCAGATTTCAAAAATTACCGATGGTGCTTTTGATATTTCGTATGCAGCCATGGACAAAATATGGAAATTCGACGGTTCACTGCAACAAATGCCCGACGAAGAAACCATCCGGCAGTCGGTGTTAAAAGTAGGGTATAAAAATATTATTCTGAATAAAGAGGATGGCACGGTATTTCTAAAACTACCCGGGATGAAAATCGGATTTGGCGCTATCGGGAAAGGCTACTCGGCTGATAAAGCCAAAGATTTCCTGATGAAGGAAGGCGTTGTTGCAGGCATGGTCAATGCATCGGGCGACCTGAATTGCTGGGGGAAAAAATCCGACGGAAAACCCTGGCTGGTAGGAATCACAAACCCGCTCAATAAAAACAAGGTTTTTTCGTGGTTTCCTATCGAAAACAGTGCAGTGGTCACTTCAGGCGACTACGAAAAATACGTCGTCCTGAACGGGAAACGATATGCACACATCATCGATCCGCGTACAGGTTATCCGGCCCACGGGCTAACCAGCGTGAGCATTTTTGCACCCAATGCAGAACTGGCCGACGCACTGGCAACCGGCGTATTTGTGATGGGAATTGAAGCAGGCCTTAATTTGGTTAACCAATTGAAAGGAATAGAATGTGTACTGGTCGACGATCAGGGGAAAATATATTATTCAGAAAATATTGAACGAAAAACGAAAGAACAATGAAGAAACTAATGTTCGTTTGTCTTGCACTACTTGGATTAAGTTCGTGTGTTGCAGTGAAAGAGTATGAGAAAGTTTATATCAACGATCCCGACATGAAATTATCTGCGGCGCAACACGAACGTTTTGAACTCAATTTTCAGGTTTATCGTGAAGCGGCGGCAGGGGCCAACGGAGGAAAAACAGGTGGTGGTTGCGGATGTAATTAGAAAGAAACATGAAAAAAACACTATTTGCAATACTGATATTTTCAAGTCTTTTTTCTGTTGCACAAACAAAAAAAGACAGCATTAATACCTACAAAAAGCGTGTATTGGAAGCGCCTGAGATCGATATCCTGATGAGTTATTATCATCAGGATGGCGACCATTCATCAGTAGGTGGCGGAATTGGCGACGAATCGCTGGATGATATCACACCAACGATCGTAATTACCCTGCCACTAAATGACGACGATGTGCTGACCATTGATGCCGGACTGTCGGCATATACTTCTGCTTCATCGAGCAACATTAACCCTTTTAACAATTCAGGAGCCTCGCGTGGCGGAGACGATGATGATGAAGATGATGAAGAGGAAGGAGAGGGAGGCGGTGATTACACTCCTTCCCCATCAACAACGAAAGGCAGCCCATGGGTAGCATCATCGGGTGCATCGAGAAGCGACGAACTGTACAGTTTTAGCCTCGACTACAGCCACAGTTCCGATAGCCGGGACTTCATCTGGGGAATTCATACTGCTTATTCGCAGGAATACGATTACAATTCAATTGGTTTTGGCGGGAGTATTGCCCAACTTTTCAATCAAAAAAATACTGAAATAAGCCTGAAAACTCAGGTATACCTTGACCAATGGAAACCCATCTACCCTACTGAACTACATGAATTTAGTTTATACGGAGACAACTTCCTGAATTCAGGGTATTTCAGCGGGATGACCGTTCTTGATGAAAGTGGTAATGCCAGCACACAATATTATCCCAATCAGTTTTCTGTGATAAACGATAAAAAACGCAACTCCTATTCCGCATCTGTCAGTTTTTCACAAATCATCAGCAAACGGATGCAGGCGTCGTTATTCTTCGACCTGATTTACCAGGAAGGACTGCTTTCAACTCCTTATCACCGGATTCATTTTGCTGATAAACCCAATTACTACATTGGTACAGCGAGCGATATCCCGAATTATACCAGCAGGCAAAACCAAGGCGTATTCCGTTTATCCGACAATATTGAGCGCCTGCCCGGTACGCGGTTAAAAACTCCGTTCGGGGCAAGGATCAATTACTACATCAGTGAGACCCTGAAATTGCGCACTTATTACCGGTACTACTCCGATGACTGGGGAATTACTTCGCATACTGCCAGCATTGAACTGCCCATTAAACTCTCGCAAAGTTTCACATTGAGTCCGAGTTACAGATATTACCAGCAAACAGCAGCTAACTGGTTTGCTCCTTTTGAAACCCATCTGTCAACGGAAAAATATTATACATCCGATCACGATTTGGCTAATTTTCAAAGCAATCAATGGGGAATTGGATTAAGTTATACCGATATTTTCACACAGCGAAAAATTTACAAATTCGGATTAAAAAACATTAACCTGAAATACAGCCACTACAACCGGAGCGACGGACTAAAAGCAAACATCGTATCCTTCGGGGTAAAATTTGTATTCGAATAACTCCATTATATTTCAGATTATCAGAAGATTCGACAAGAAACAATTCAGAATCATTCTAAAACGTATTAACTGGTATTTCTCAATTCAATCGTGTAAATTGTACAGAGTTTTTTGAGATGGAGCTGTACCATAAAACGGGGCGATTCTGAAAAGCCATACGAGTAAGGAAAATTAAAAAACCAAAATTATGGGATCATTAATTGTCAGTTCTTTGGCAATCGCCATTCTGGTTATTATCTCTACGTGGAAAATTTATGAAAAAGCCGGGAAACCGGGCTGGGCATGCATCATCCCTATTTACAATTTTATTGTATTGCTTGAAATTGTAGGCAAACCCTGGTGGTGGCTGCTTCTCTATCTTATTCCAATTGTAAACATTGTTCTTGCAGTTTGGGTGATTAACCTTCTTTCAAAGAGTTTTGGTAAAACCGAAGGGTTCACAATCGGACTAATATTCCTCGGATTTATTTTCTTTCCGATACTTGGTTTGGGAGAAGCTCAATATGTTGGTCCGGCAGGTCAACAAACAAAATAAACATAAAAACTGATTATAAAAGAGGCTGCATCAAAAGTCGGGATATAAACACGATCCTGAACTTTTGATACAGCCTTTCTTTTTTAAGTGATTTTCTGTTAAAACTGATTATTTTTGCAAGGTACAGGTATAAAATAATCTATGATTGAAAAACAAATTTATTTAGAGGGGGTTGATCCGCTCGAATTTTATGGAATCAACAACCAAAAAATCACCTTGGTAAAATCGTTTTTTCCAAAGTTGAAAATTGTAGCAAGAGGCAACAACCTCTTTGTTCAGGGAGAAGACGAAGAAATTATCGACTTTGAAAAGAAATTGAACACTCTGCTCGATCATTATCATGAATTTAATGTACTTACCGACGAAATCATTCTTGAAATACTGAACAATGAGTTATCCTCATTTCAGAGTTCAGAAGATACAAAAGATGTTCTGGTTTACGGGAATAACGGCAAAGCGGTACGCGCCCGCACCCCAAACCAGCGGGTTTTGGTTGAAGAATGCGCCAAGTCAGATTTGGTATTCGCCATTGGCCCGGCCGGAACAGGAAAAACCTACACAGCTATCGCCCTTGCTGTACGAGCCTTGAAAAACAGGGAAATCAAGCGCATTATTTTAAGTCGCCCCGCGGTTGAGGCTGGCGAACGTTTGGGATTTTTACCCGGCGACATGAAAGAAAAAATCGATCCATACCTGCAACCTCTGTACGACGCGCTTCAGGATATGATCCCGGCAAAAAAGCTCGAAGAATTTATGAAAGACGGCACCATCCAGATTGCACCGCTGGCTTTTATGCGCGGACGAACACTGAGCAACGCTTTTGTAATTCTTGATGAAGCCCAGAATACCACTCTCAACCAGTTGAAAATGTTCCTCACCCGCATGGGAATGAATGTAAAATTCATCATTACCGGCGATGAAACACAGATTGACCTGCCCAACCGCAACCAATCGGGGCTTCTCCAGGCAAAAAAGATTTTGAGAGGTATCCGCGACATCTCATTTGTACAGTTCGATGTAAAAGATATTGTCCGCCACCGGCTGGTGCGCGACATTGTAAATGCCTACGATAAGTATTATATCGAACAGGCAGCAAAAAAGGAAGAATCAGAAAAACAGAAGGAAACAGAGGAACCAAAAAGTTAATTATCTTTGAGATATGAAGAATTTAATTGATCACATATCTATTTCAAATTTCAAATCAATCAGGAATTTAAAGTTAGATGGCCTAAGCAGGATTAATCTTTTCATCGGCAAACCCAACGTTGGAAAGTCGAATATTCTGGAGGCTTTTGGGGTATTTAGTTTGCCATACTTAAAATATAATTCAAGTAAAAAACTGACCAATTTTATTCGCGCTGATTATTTAAATGAACTCTTTTTTGATGGAAACACCGAAAATCAAATTCTAATAAAGAATAACCTTGGAGAATTTGGGTTGTCGTATAAGTTTGAAAAAGATGACACCGATACGATCACTTCCGTCGGAACAAAATTGAAGATTCAGAATGTAAATACCATCGCTTCAATAGGAAAAGATCTAATTGTTACTTTTCTTGGAAACGACATCGATAAAAACCCTTTCAAGTATTACAATTTCAAGACGAATCAAAAGCCAAAACGTAATAATCTGTCCAACTTATTACCTCCTGCCGGCACTAACCTGATGGAAATCGTTGAGAATATCCCAGCCTTAAAAAAGGATCTTATTCAATTGTTTAATGAATACAATTTGAATTTGGTTTTTGATCGCGCCAGCCAGGAATTGAAAGTAATGAAGGAGCAGAAGGAGAAAGAAATCTTTCTAATTCCTTATAGCTCAATTGCAGATACCCTCCAGCGGGTTATTTTTTATAAAACAGCCATTGCTTCCAATCAAAACTCGGTATTAATTTTTGAAGAACCTGAAGCACATGCTTTCCCTCCATACATCGTACATATCACACGGGAAATCATTGAAGCTAAATCAAATCAATTTATCATTTCAACCCATAGTCCTTATATTTTAGATTACTTTTTGGAGAATGCAATGGAGGAACTGTCCATATTCATGGTTGACTATAAAAATGGTGAAACGGTTGCCAACAAGCTTTCGAAAGAAGATATGGAAGATATTAAGCAATACGGAATTGATTTGTTTACCAACTACGAAACTTTTCTAAAATGAAGCTTGATTATCTGGTAATTCCGGAATGCTATGCAGATACGACATTTATTGAAACAATTGTCCCACCGGATAATCAACGGGGCTATAATCATCAAATGGGATGCAGCAAAGTGGCGAACAAAATGCAAAGTGATTTAAAAGATGATTTTGCATTAGGGATAATTGATAAAGACAAGCGGTCCGTAAGGTATTTAGATGAATTTAGTTTAATCACAAATAAACAAAGCCTATTTCTGTACAAACATCTGAACAAGCATCATTATATTATTCAGATTTATCCGGCGATTGAACGGTTTATCCTGGAATCTTGCTCTGAAGTTGATATTGACTTATCCGATTATGGATTAATGAATAATTTGGAGGGGCTAAAACAAAAAACCAAGAAACAGACTAGCAAAAAAGATCCTCAACTAATAAAATTATTCAAAGAACTAAAGAACCGCAACTCAGAACAGGTTGTTACCTTATCAAAATGGATAAATTACCTGAAAGAGAATAATTTTCATTCTCAAATTGAAGAAATAAAAGAACTTTAATAATTTAAATACAAAATGAGTAACGCATTAACACGCACCGATTTTAATTTTCCGAAACAGAAAAGCGTTTACCACGGAAAAGTACGCGATGTATACAACATCAACGACGAGTACCTGGTGATGGTTGTTTCCGACCGCATTTCGGCTTTCGATGTCGTCCTTCCGAAGGGAATTCCCTATAAAGGACAAGTGTTAAACCAGATTGCGGCCAAGTTTCTGGATGCAACCAGCGACATTGTCCCCAACTGGAAAGTGGCCAGTCCCGACCCTAATGTGACCATTGGCCATGCCTGCGAACCGTTCAAAGTGGAAATGGTGATCCGTGGCTACCTTACCGGACACGCATGGCGCGAATACCGCGACGGGAAACGCAGCCTTTGCGGAGAACCAATGCCAGACGGAATGATCGAAAGCCAGAAATTTGCTATTCCCATCATTACACCAACCACCAAAGCGTCGGAAGGACATGATGAAGATATTTCGAAAGAAGAAATTATCGCGCAGGGAATAGTTAGTAAAAACGACTATGAAATGTTGGAAAACTATACCCGAAAACTGTATGAACGCGGGGCACAGATGGCAGCCGAAAAAGGCCTGATCCTGGTTGACACTAAATACGAATTCGGAAAAAAAGACGGAAAAATTTACCTGATCGACGAGATTCATACGCCCGATTCGTCGCGTTATTTTTATGCCGAAGGCTATGAAGAACGCCAGTCACGGGGCGAAGCGCAAAAACAACTATCAAAGGAATTTGTGCGCCAGTGGCTTATCCAAAACGGATTTCAGGGCAAAGAAGGTCAGCGGGTTCCGGAGATGTCCGAAGAATTTGTTGCTTCGGTTTCAGATCGCTACATCGAGCTGTATGAAAACATCACTGGCGACAAATTTATAAAATCAGATATTTCGAAAATTCAGGCGAGGATTGAAAAAAATGTGATCCAATTCTTAAACTCATTGTAATAATATTTTTACTGAGGGTTTCACGTCAGTGGACCCTCAGTAATCTTCAAAACAAAAAATACATCCCCGATGCGCATATTCATTTTCATCTTTCTTATTGTAGCTGCATTCCAATTACGGGCACAGGATGAGGTTGCAACTACATTGGTAAAATTAAATCAGCCTGTTCCTGAATTCAGTTTTAAAGATGAAACCGGGAAAACCATATCGATTTCCGATTACAAAGGTAAAACTGTGCTGATTACGTTTTTTGCCACATGGTGCGGTCCCTGCCGCAAAGAACTGCCTCTGGTACAAAGTGATATTTACAACGAGTACAAGGACAATCCGAACTTCAAACTCCTGATTTTCGGGAGGGAACACAATCTTCAGGAAGTTTCAGACTTCAAAAAATCACAAGGATTCTCGATGCCTTTTTATGCCGATAAAGAACGCTCGGTTTATTCTCTTTTTGCAAGCAAATACATTCCTCGAAATTTCCTGATCAACGCCGAAGGGAAAATAATTTTCAGCGAAACCGGATTTGATATTGATACGTTTGACAAGCTAAAAAAACTTATTCAGGAAAACATAAAGCAATAAACCTAATTTTTTCACCCTAATTTTAGTTTCCCTATGGTTTTTTTCTTAATTATTGTTTAACTTGTTCAGCTCTTTAGTGTCGAGTTGCGCGACAATGGATTTCTGATATTTTCGCAGTTTTGCTTTTTGTACAAAAATAAAACTAACACTTACGATCATGATTAAGAAGGAATGGGCAGAGAAGAAAGTTCTTCTGGTTGAAGATGAAGAAACGAATATTATTTTGATTCAGGAATTTCTTTCAATTACACAAATCAGGATTGATGTTTCAAAGAATGGGAAGAATGCAGTGGAACGAATTGAAACAGGCGAAAAATTTGATTTGATTTTGATGGACATTAAAATGCCGATCATGAATGGACTTGAAGCGACTATCAAAATCAAAAACATCAACCCTGCCATTCCGGTTATTGCGCAAACTGCATACGCATTGTCAGAAGAACGGGAACAGGCGTTGGAAGCAGGGTGCGATGATTATATAACCAAGCCCATTCGCAGAGACGACCTGATAGCGCTGATGGCGAAATACATTGAGCAATAAACAACCCGGAAATAAAAACCGCCGACTTCCATACCTTTCCAAAATCCGCTAAAAAGAATTCTCACAGTCAAACACACCTCTAAAACTCAAAGGTATCACTGCTGATTTTCTTCGCAATAATTTTAGTATTATAATTCTTTTTCAGAACAAACAATGATTTCGAAACGTTCTTCTTTATATCTTTCTGCTGATTTTTCAGCACCGGGCAATAAAAAAGCACACGGTTTTTCAGGAAGGCAACGAGGGACTGAATTCATTTAACTATGAAAAAGAAGGTATGAACAAACTCTTACACATCATCCTGTTACTGACAATACTTCAATCTGAGTCGCTATCGTATGCTGCGATACCCGACAGTCTTTATGTGCAAATTAATAGCACGGATGAACGCATCGCAATAAAGGCATTAAAAACACTGGTCAAGACACAGATAGACAGCCTTCCTGATGAATGTTTATACTATGCGCGAAAAGCGCATCATTTAGCAATAATTATTGATGACGACTGGGAAATTGCCAGTACCAATTTTCACATCGGTTCCTGTTTTGATCACAAGTCTGTGTATGATTCGGCCATGTATTATTACGAAATTGCAAAAACAGGTTTTCAGACATTGAATGACGAAGAAAGGCTTGTCGAATGCCTCAACAATCTTGGTGTAATTTATAAAGCAGAAGGGAACTATACAAAAGCGCTGGATTATCAGTTGCAGGCCCTTCCCATCCGCTTACGCCTGGGAAAACAGCAGGACATTTGCCAAACCTACAACAACCTGGGAAATCTGTATGCCACCACCGGAGATACAAGTAAAGCCATCAGTATCTTTATAAAAGGAAAAGAAATTGCAGATGAAACGAATGACACGCTTGCCAACATTTTTATTGGGACAAATCTGAGTAATTTACTTGTCTCACAAAAGCAGTACGACAAAGCAAAACCAGTACTGAAACAAATACTGGAAACATCGCAGAAAAAAAAGCATATTCCCATAGAAATTACGGCGTTAAACCTTTTGGCACAAATTGAAGAAAGCCAGAACAGGGACAACGAAGCGTTTGAAATGGCAAGCCAGTCACTTCAAAAAGCACGTAAAAACAATTACTTAAAAGGAATAATTGTACCCCTCCACGTTATAGGTAATTATTATAAGAAAAAGGGAGATTTTCAAAAATCTCTTGAATACTATTTAAACGCATTAAATATCAGCAAGGAATTAAAGCTGTACGAGTATCAATATTTAATGAATAAAAGCATTTCTGAAATATATGTACTGACACAGCAACACGAAAAGGCCCTTCTCCATTACAAAAGATACACTGTGCTAAAAGACAGCATCTTCAACCTGGAAAACAAACAACAACTTGCCTCCATTCAATCCAAATACGAACTGGAAGCCGCAGAGAATGAAAAGGTACTTTTGGAAGAGAAAATTGAAAAGCAAAAACAATATAAAGATTTTTCCTATGTTATCGGAGGTCTTCTTCTGCTTGTTATTTTTATGCTTATTGGGCTTATTTACAACCACAAACGGGCAAAAAAACACTTAATTGAACTGAATGAACAAAACAACCGGATGTTTTCATTGATCAGCCACGACCTGCGGGGCCCCATTGGAAATATAAAAAGCATTTTTAAACTGATTGACGACGGAGATATTGACAATCCGGATGAAATTAAAAGTATTATCTCCGAATCCAAAGAGATTGTCGACAGCTCATACGACCTGCTGGAAAACCTGCTCAACTGGGTACGCAGCCAAACCGGTCGGATAACAACCCATCCGCAGCAAATCGTTATCGCACCGCTTGTTCATGAAATATTAAAAATTTTCGATAGTTCTGTTACGGATAAAAATCTTCGCGTAAGCAATCAGACAAATGAAAATCACAAAGTATTTGCTGACTTGGAAATGACAAAATCCATACTTCGCAACCTGATTTCCAATGCAATAAAATTCACCCATCCCGATGGAGAAATATCCATCCGTTCACGGATACAGGGAGGATATATCATTGTAACAATAAGCGATTCGGGCATGGGAATGGATAAAAATACGATCAGGAAAATCCTTGATGATAAAATTACCTCCAGCAGAAAAGGAACTCATGATGAAAAAGGTAGCGGCATCGGGCTTCGGATATGCCGTGATTTTGTGAAACGGAACGGGGGTAAAATGGAAATAGAAAGCGAAATCGGAAAAGGTTCTCATTTCTCGTTTTCGCTTCCTGTTGGCTAAATTGACAACCATCTTTTATTTGGGTGAATCACCTATGGCGCATCAGTTCCTTTACGTACAGCAGGCCTGTCGGATTTGCTTTGTTCGCGGTGCCGGAATTCCTGTAACATGTGTAAGCGGAATTTCCGTTCGAACTCATATAATTTTACTGTTTTCTGAATAGAAAGAACTTTCAGAAATTGTTTGTTGTAATCCTGCATCAAACGGGCTTCCTCTGTAAAAGTAGCGATGTACTCATCGTTTATCTTTTTCAGTTCTTCATCACCGGGCAATTCCGTTTTTCTGTTTGTTTTTAACTCCAATTCCATCCGTTTCTTTTCCAGCTCCAGCTTTTTCCGTTCAAATTCGTTGTAAACCGGCCAAAAAACCTGGGCTTCATCCGTGGTCAGATCAAGCCGGGCCGAGATAAACGAAATTTTCTCAGCTTTCATTCGCTGAACCACTTCGGGCGACTGCACTTTCCGTTCCTGAGAACCGGCAATGGCTACCATCGCCATCAGGAAAAAGATTGTTCCAAATACTTTCTTCATTTTATTTTAATTATACATTTCTGAATAAATTTCGTATTCACTAAGTTCCGCAGACAAAAAATCAACAACAACTTCATTATCGATCGTGTCGGCGCTCATATCTTCGGAAATCATATTGTACAGATTATCATCGTACAACCACTCATTCGAGATACTGGTCTCAGTTTCTGCCAGCCCTAAATCGGATGAAGAACCGGGAAAAAACATTTTCAACGGATAATGCACCAGTAAAAACACAAGCACAAAACCGGCTGCAAGCCATAAAACCGGTCGCAGCATTTGAATTATTTTTGGCTTTGACTTCCCTGCTTGCTGCTGAATTCGCTGCTGCAAACGTTCCTCAAACGTTTCGAAATACGCTTCAGGCACTTTAAACGGTTGTTGCTTTGGCAGCTCTTTCAAAAATTCAATATGATTATCGTCTTTCTTCATTTTCCTTTAACTCCTTTTTTTGACTGTTAAAATTCTGAAAAGTTTAACCGCATAAAAAATAAATCTCATTCATTCCTCTGATTTTAAATACTCTTCTATTTTTTTCACCGCATGATGGTACGACGCTTTCAATGCTCCAACCGATGTATCGAGTATTCCGGACATATCCTGGTATTTCATTTCATCGAAATATTTCATATTAAAAACCAGCCGTTGTTTTTCGGGTAAAACCGCAATTGCCTGCTGAAGCCGGGTCTGGATTTCATCGCCGTCGAAATACGTATCCGAATGGATCGCTTGCAGCAAATGCTCGCTGGTATCGCCTGCATCAAGCATCGACCGCTTCTTTTGCTGGTTCAGCAACGTTATTGCTTCGTTGGTGGCAATCCGGTACAGCCATGTATAAATCTCCGATTCTTCACGAAAACCATCAATACTGTTCCAGACCTTTATAAATGTATTCTGAAGCGCATCATCAGCATCGTCGTGACTGATCACAATTTTCCGGATATGCCAGTACAGTCGCTCCTTGTATTTCGAAACCAGGAGGCCAAAAGCCTGATTCCTGCTACTTTCCGATTTCAGTCCCTCAATTATTTGTTGGTCATCGTGCATATTTGTATTGTCAATTGCTATTCTGATCAGTTTTTGCAGCAAAGGTTTAATCGTTTTTGTTTTTTTAACCAATCAAAGGCAAAGGTAATAAAGGCATGTCTGTTTAATTCTAAAAAAACTAACTTTGCAGCGCTAATTAAAAACGAAAATATGGCATTGAAATGCGGAATCGTTGGATTGCCCAACGTCGGAAAGTCAACCCTCTTTAATTGTTTGTCGAGTGCAAAGGCGCAGTCGGCCAATTTTCCCTTTTGTACAATAGAACCCAATATAGGAATTATTACAGTCCCCGATCAGCGGCTGATTGAACTGGAAAAAATTGACAAACCGAAGAAAGTGGTTCCAACCACCATTGAGATTGTTGACATTGCAGGCCTTGTAAAGGGCGCCAGCAAAGGCGAAGGGTTGGGCAACCAGTTCCTGGCAAATATCCGCGAAACCGATGCTATCATCCATGTTCTGCGTTGTTTCGAAAACGATAATATTACGCATGTCGATGGCTCCATTAACCCGGTCCGCGACAAGGAAATTATTGACACCGAACTTCAGTTAAAAGATTTGGAAACCGTTGAAGCACGGATTACAAAATGGGAAAAAGTAGCCAAACACGGCAACGATAATTCAGCAAAAAAAATAGTGGAAGTGGCCTCCCGTTACCGCGATGCGCTCGTTCAAGGGAAATCGGCCCGCACAGTTGAGCTCACGGAAGAGGAAAAAAAACTGACCCGCGATTTTTTTCTGCTGACAAATAAACCCGTTCTGTATGCCTGCAACGTAGATGAAGCATCGGCAAAAAACGGCAATGCATTCGTTGAACAAGTAAAAGAAGCAATTAAAAATGAAAATGCTGAAATACTGGTTATTGCCGCAGCCACCGAAGCCGACATTGCAGACCTGGAAACCTACGACGAAAAACAAATGTTCCTCGAAGAGTTGGGTCTTGAAGAGCCAGGTGTGAACATGTTGATCCACGCTGCTTATAGGTTGCTAAACCTGCAAACTTATTTCACCACCGGCGCTGACGAAAGCCGGGCATGGACTTTTGTAAAAGGAATCAAAGCCCCGCAAGCTGCCGGAATCATTCATACTGATTTTGAAAAAGGGTTTATCCGGGCCGAAGTCATTAAATATAGCGATTACATTCGCCTGCGATCGGAAGCAGCCTGTCGTGAAGCCGGAAAAATTAACATTGAAGGGAAAGAATATATTGTACAGGACGGCGATATTATGCACTTCCGATTCAATGTTTAAAAATCCAAATATTTTCTTGTTCGATACGAATTTATAAACCGGCTTATTCCATATTCGGATAGTCATTCCGTGCTTTCTCCAAAAATATGGAACTGGATTTATATGAATGTTTCCGGGAGAATGCTTGCATAAGCATCAACAAAAACTATCCATATTCACAGAAAAGCAATAGGATAAAGGATTGTTTACACTTATTAACAATAAAAAATTTGTTTTTATCGGCCTCTTTCTCTCAATTGTATAACTTCGGGACGGAAAATTTTAAACGGGAAAAATGATAAAAAAGGGAACGATATTACTTATTATACTACTCACGATCAATAGCATAACACAGGCACAAGCAAAATACCCGTTGCAAAATACGCCGTACCCATCGTCAAAAACAGCCATTAAAGGAAAAATTATAGATGCTGAAACGAAGCAGTACATGGAATATGCCAATGTATCAATCTATAATACGGCTGATTCGACGCTTGCGGCCGGGGGAATTACAAACAGCAGCGGGGCGTTTGAAATTTCTCCGATTAAAACCGGCACCTACTATGTTGATGCCAACTTTATCGGTTTCAACAAAGTACGGATTGAAAACATTCGAATTGATGCCAACAACCGGCAAGTCGACCTGGGAATAATCGAACTAAGTCCATCGAACCAAAAAATCGGAACTGTTGATGTTATTGCAGAAAAGGCCCGGGTTGAATACAAGGTAGATAAGAAAGTCATCAATGTCGGGCAGGATATCAATTCAGCCGGTGGTACAGCCGTTGATGTACTGGAAAATACACCGTCGGTGCAGGTCGATATTGAAGGGAATGTCACCCTTCGCGGCTCTTCCAGCTTCACCGTGCTGATTGACGGAAGGCCAAGCGTTTTGACCGGAAGTGAAGCGCTCCAGCAAATTCCCGCCTCAGTAATCGAAAACATTGAGATAATCACCAACCCATCGGTGAAATACGATCCGGACGGGATGGCCGGTATCATCAATCTGGTCATGAAAAAGAATATTCTCTCCGGTTTCAATGGCATTGTCAATGCTTCAATCGGGACTAATGACAAGCAAAGTCTAAGTTTAACGGTGAACCAAAAAACGAAGAAGCGGAATATCTCTTTTGGCGTTGATGTCAACAACCGGTCGTTCAACGGGGAGCAAACTTCTTCGAGACAAACCCTGCAAAATGACACCACAACGTTCTTATTCAAAGACGGAAGCCGGGGCTTTAGCCGCGGCGGATATAGCCTGAAGGGAGGAACAGATTTTTACCTTTCGAATTATACGACTCTCGGCTTTTCAGCCAATTACGGGTATTACAATTCGGAAGGAGGAGGAAATGCGAATATCTATCAGTATACAGTACCCTCTTCTGAAGAAAAATATTCGGTTGAAAAAGACCCTTCGAAAAGAGATGGCAATTACGTCAGCGGAAATATTGATTTTCTGCATAAATTCAATGAGGACGGGACCCATCAGTTAAACGCCACATTGCATTATTCTCACAACAAAGGGAGTGATGTCGACAACGAAAATGAACTCATTGCCGATTCATTTTTCAACCCGACCAATATTTACTCGTCGCGGATACGTACCAATGAAGACGAAAATGAAAATGAATATCGCTTCAAAGCTGATTATACCCGTCCTTTAGGCGATTTTGGAAAACTGGAAGCAGGACTGCAAAGCCGCATTGACCGGGAAAGAGAAGACTATTTGTTCGAACGGTATAATACAACAACGCAGATATGGGAAAACAATGAACTTTTCAGCAGTTCGATGAATTTTAAACGCGAGATACATTCGGCATATTCAACCTTTTCAGGCAAAACAGGCCTGCTCGAATACATGTTTGGAATACGGGGAGAATACACAAACCGAAAGATTGTACACACAAAAGTCAATACTCCATACACGATCAATCGTTTAGATTTTTTCCCTTCGGTCCACCTGTCCCATACATTTTTTGACAACAACCAGTTAATGGCCAGTTACAGTCGGCGCATAAATCGTCCGAGCGGAAGGGATTTAGACCCGTTTAAAAGTTACCGCGATCAATACACCATTCAATCGGGGAACCCAATGTTGAAACCGGAATACACCAATTCGTACGAACTCAGTTACCTGAAACGATTGGGAAAATCATTCATTTCGCTCGAAAGTTTTTACCGGGTCACCAATAATTTGATCCGTCACATGAGCGAGCTGGGCGATGACGGCATCATCTACGAAACTACGGTCAACCTAAACAACGATTATTCGACGGGAGGGGAGCTGATGGCAAATATTAGTTTTGCCGAATGGTTGCTTGTAAATACCAGCGTTTCGGTTTACAAATACAAAATTAAAGACAGCTCCAACAGCGAAGGAGTGGTTACACGGGAAAGTACAAATATGGACGGAAGAATTAATTCTACCCTGAAATTTTCACAAAACAGCCGGATGCAGGTCACCGGAATGTACCATGGTCCGTCGGTTTCGATACAAGGGAAAAACGAAGGAATGTTCTACTCAAATATCTCGTACCGACAGGATTTCTTCAGCAAAAAACTAACCGCAACAATCAGCGTACAGGATGTTCTTGGAACTGCAATAAACAAAGGCACATCAAGCGGCACAAACTTTTCATCAGCCTACAGGTTTAAGCGCGAACCACAGATTTTGATGCTCACGCTTAGTTACCGGATAAACAACTACAAAACAGACGATTCCGGTTCATCAGAAAATAACGAAATGGATTTCGGGGAAGGTAATTTTTAAACGAAAAACTCATAGCATAAAAAAAACCAACAGGCAAATGCAAGCCTGTTGGTTTTTTTATTTAATCTCAGTCGTAAGCTAACTGAAAGTCATCCACGAACTGCGGTCATGATAATCTTCAACAGGAACAACCTGTGTTTGAAATTTATAGGAACTCACCAACATTAAAATCTCATGTTTAATATTTTCCAGACTATTGCTTACCAAATCGTCCCGAAATCCTTTTTCAGCAAGCGACGCAACATGATTGGCTGAAATAACCCTGCTTATGATTCTTCCCAGATCGACCATTTTGCGTTGCGGCATTTTAAAGTCAACCGAAAAATCAAGCGCCGACTTGAAATAATCAGCCACTTTTCCTGCCAAATCATAATTCTTCAGGAATACTGACAAATTCATTATTTTCTGACGTCCCATCAGTTTCAACACTGAATCCGAGATTTGTGTATAAAGCATCTCATTCGAACCTTCAAAAATCATAAACGGTCTGGAATCGATAATTCCTCTCGAAGCAACATGTTCTTCCCGATAACCATTTGCTCCACTCAGTTGGGTCAGGGTTTGAGCCGATTCCTGCATTAAATCAGTGACATAGGCTTTCATGCTCCCCGCCTCAACAGTTGCCGATGCCAGATTATTTTCAATGCCGCTGAATTCAGCGCTACGCGAACACATGGCCGAACTTACAGTAAACGCATTTTGAATTTTCGCTACCTGATGCTGTACCTGATCGAGAGACATAAGCGACTTTCCTGCAACCATGCGTGAATTACAATGGTTGATTGCCTCGTCCAACATGCGGCGGATGAACCCCATGCCCATGCCAGGAAACTGCATCCGGCTGCGGTGCAGCAAGTCCATCATCAATTTCAATCCGGTCGATTCAGGTTCGAGTTTAAACTGTTCCGGCACCCGGATATCGATGATATTTTTCCCGTACGGAATCGGGTACAAACCAATGTTGTTGTAATATTCTTCTACCTGTATGTATTGCTCCGGTTGCTGAACGTCGCAAATAAAAAAATCAATATCCCGGCCAAGCTCTCCATTCCCGTTTTTCGGTCTTGAGGTCATCAACCAGTAATCGGCCAGGCCAGTCAACCCCTGCCAGTGTTTGGTTCCTTTAATGTGGTATTTCGATCCTATTTTTTCATTTGAAGTCTGCATGTTCAGCGCATCGCTGCCGTAATCCGGTTCGGTAATCATCAACCCGCCCATATTTTGTCGCTCCAGAAACCGTTCAAAAATATCTTCTTTCACATGTTCACTGGCGTATTTTGCCACCGGCTGAAGGAACAACGCCATGTTAATTCCAAATGTTAACGACAAAGGCAGCGACTCGTAGGCAGCAGCATCCATCAGTCCAAGACATTCTTTGACTTTGGCTCCCCGACCTCCGTATTCTTTTGGAATAGCAACAGAAAGAGGATTTACAGCCATAATATCACGCAGAACAAGCGCAGGAAAACCGCGCTTTTGAATAAATTTTTCGATTTGGTCCCTTTCGTAAAAAACACTTTTCAGTGTCTTTTTAAAAGAGTCAAGAAAATCTGTAAAAGAAATCTGATTTGCAATTGAGACAGGATACATTTAAATGGTATATACGTTTATAATTAGCGGCAGGCAGAACAAGATCTGAATACCGACCCTCAAAATCCATATCTGCCAACTAAACAACAGACTGGTTTCGCAGTTGAAAACAAAACAACCGGAAGCTGTAAAAGTTTAAAAGCAAAAGGACAGAGCACTCCGGGTCTGTTTTTAAATTTTGTCACACCAAACAAAGATTAATAACCATTTTTGTTATTTTATTTCACATTATAATGATTTTTTGTCAGCATATATTTTGTTTTTAAAACACAATGATTATTTTTGCACCCGTAAGAATAACTTACGATGTATCTAAATTTTGGCAATTATGTGTGGATTTGTAGCAGCATTCGATTTAAAAATTGATGCACAGAGCCTGAGACCTCAGGTATTAAAGATGTCGAAACGCATTCGTCATCGCGGCCCCGACTGGTCGGGCGTTTTTTCCTCGGAAAAAGCAATTATGGCACATGAGCGGTTGTCGATTGTTGACCCTGAATCGGGAGGACAACCGTTGTATAGTAAAGACGGAAACCTTGTATTGGCTGTGAACGGTGAAATATACAATCATTTGGATATCAGAAAAAAATACCAGGACAAATATGATTTCCTGACCAAATCGGATTGCGAAGTCATTCTGGCATTGTATCAGGACAAAGGACCCGATTTTCTGGAAGAAATGAATGGCATTTTTGCGTTTGCTCTTTACGACAAGGCGCAAGACAGATATTTGATTGCCCGTGACCACATCGGTATTATCCCCTTGTACATGGGCTGGGACAAGTTCGGTAACTTTTACGTAGCGTCGGAACTGAAATCACTGGAAGGTTTTTGTAATAAAATACAGGAATTTCCCCCCGCAAGTTATCTCGACAGCAAGACAGGGGAGATTAAGACTTGGTGGACGCGAGACTGGATGGATTACGAAAACGTAAAAAATAATGAAACGAGCATCGCCGAGCTGCGAAAAGCAATGGAAGATGCAGTTCACCGCCAGTTGATGTCGGATGTTCCTTACGGGGTACTTCTTTCCGGAGGACTTGATTCGTCCATCACTTCAGCAGTTGCAAAACGATATGCCTCACGCCGCGTTGAAAGTAACGACACGGAAGCAGCCTGGTGGCCCCGGTTGCATTCGTTCGTGATTGGGCTGGAAGGCTCGCCCGACCTGATAGCGGCCCGAAAAGTAGCCGACCACATTGGTACTGTGCACCATGAAATAAATTATACCATTCAGGAAGGACTGGATGCGATACGCGATGTGATTTACCACCTCGAAACATACGATGTGACGACGGTGCGCGCAGCAACCCCGATGTACATGCTGGCCCGGGTGATTAAATCAATGGGCATAAAAATGGTACTGACAGGCGAAGGAGCCGACGAAATTTTTGGCGGATACCTGTATTTCCATAAAGCACCAAACGCACAGGCTTTTCACGAAGAAACCCTTCGTAAACTTAGTAAATTACACCTCTATGACTGTTTACGAGCCAACAAAGCACTGGCTGCATGGGGTGTTGAAGGCCGCGTACCATTCCTCGACAAAGAATTCATGGATGTTGCTATGCGGCTGAATCCAAAAGATAAAATGGCCGGTCCCGACCGAATGGAAAAATGGGTATTGCGCAAAGCTTTTGAGGATTATTTACCGGCCAGCATTGCATGGCGGCAAAAAGAACAATTCTCGGACGGCGTTGGCTATGGATGGATTGATACCCTGAAAAAAATCGCATCAGAAAAAGTGAGCGACGACATGATGGAAAATGCAAAATACCGTTTCACCATCAATACGCCTATGTCGAAGGAAGAATATGTGTATCGCGAAATTTTTAGCGAATATTTTCCGTCGGACGAAGCCGCCGCCTGTGTTCCATCGGTACCTTCAATTGCATGCAGTACCCCGGAAGCGCTGGCATGGGACGCATCGTTCAGAAACAATGCAGACCCGTCAGGACGTTCGATATTATCGGTTCACGAACAGGGAACACAATTTGAAGATAAAATAGAAGAAGCAATAAGAAGAGAAAAAACGACATAGTTTGAAGACTTTCTGCTGATGCCAGCAGGAAAATTGCCAAAATTGAGAGTGTGAGCCACATCGGAGGATGTGGCTTTTTCTTTAAAAAAATGAACCCCGCCTGAAAAAGACGGGGTTCCTGAGAGTGTGGCTTATTCTAATTTCAGATTATATTCAAAAAGTAACATTCCGATTAAACAACCCCTTGTGCGATCATTGCGTCGGCCACTTTAATGAAACCGCCGATATTGGCGCCTTTCACATAATTCACGAAGCCATCGCTTTCTGTACCGTATTTCACGCAGGTACTATGAATATTAACCATGATTTGGTGAAGTTTGGCATCCACTTCTTCTCTAGTCCATGGCAAACGCATTGAATTTTGCGTCATTTCCAGACCAGACACAGAAACGCCGCCTGCATTGGCTGCTTTGCCAGGTCCATAAAGAATTTTGGCCTGAATAAATACTTCAACTGCTTCTGCTGTCGAAGGCATGTTGGCTCCTTCTGAAACCAACTGACAACCATTTTTCACTAATTCAACGGCATCACTTTCATGAATCTCATTCTGGGTAGCACACGGAAAAGCAAGGTCGCATTTGATTCCCCATGGCGTTTTACCTTCAAAATACTGAACATTATATTTATCGGCATATTCTTTAATTCGTTTACGACGAATATTTTTCAGATCCAGCATATAAGCCAGTTTTTCTTCGTCAAATCCAGCCGGATCGTAAACAAAACCTGATGAATCGGACATAGTAACAACTTTTGCCCCCATTTGGATCAGTTTTTCAACAGCATATTGAGCAACATTACCCGAACCTGAAACAGTAGCAATTTTTCCTTTCAGGCTATCGTTCCTGGTTTTCAACATTTGATCGGCAAAATAAACAGCCCCGTAACCCGTTGCTTCCGGACGGATAAGGCTTCCTCCCCATTCAATTGCTTTTCCGGTCAGCACGCCTGTGAATTCATGTCTGATCCGTTTGTACTGTCCGTACAGGTAGCCGATTTCACGACCGCCAACGCCAATATCACCGGCAGGCACATCGGTATCAGCGCCGATATAACGCTGCAATTCGGTCATAAAGCTCTGGCAGAAACGCATCACTTCATTATCCGATTTTCCTTTAGGATCGAAATCCGAACCACCTTTGCCACCACCCATAGGAAGTGTCGTAAGGCTGTTTTTAAATACCTGTTCAAAAGCCAAAAACTTCAAAATGCCAAGGTTTACAGTCGGGTGAAAACGCAAGCCTCCTTTGTATGGGCCAATAGCGCTGCTCATCTGGATGCGGTATCCCCTGTTGATTTGAATATTACCTTCGTCATCGATCCATGGCACCCGAAACATAATCACACGTTCCGGCTCAACCATGCGTTCCAGTACTTTTGCATAGTGATATTTCGGATTTTGTTCGATGAAAGGAAGTAATGATTCTACCACTTCCTGAACGGCCTGATGAAATTCAGATTCCCCGGGGTTTCTGGCAATTACTTTCGCCATGAAATCGCTTAACTTCAAATTCAAAATGTCAGTCATAACAGTTTTTTTTATATAAAAAGTTGATATAAATTCAAAAAAGAAACATTGTCGTACACAAATACATTTTTATATGGCAAAAATAATGTTCGTGATAAAAATCAGTTTATCTCATTTTATAATTCCGTGTATTACGTAAGACGCCGGATGACAATGTAAATCTTATGGGAACGATCAAGCGAGACTTTGAGGCCGGAACTCCGACGAAAAGTGGAAAATATTTTTATGCCTGCCAGGGTTTCGGACACGAAAAACCGGATGGTTATTATATATCGATGATATTATTTTTGATTGCAAATTTCACCATGTCTACCGTACTTTTCATGTTCAGTTTTTGCATGATGTGGTTTTTGTGCGATTCAACCGTACGTACGCTGATAAAAAGCTGATCGGCAATTTCCTGATTCGAATAACTTTCGCCCCACAACCGAAGTATTTCAATTTGCCTCGTACTCAACTGGCTCGGTTCTGAGCCGGAATCAGAAGTACTGTTAATATTGGAAACATACTGATTTACAACCAGGGTTGAAATAGATTTATTGTAATAATCATATCCGTTGCGAAGGGTAAAAACCGCCTCCTTCAGATCGTTCATGTCCGAATCTTTTCCCAGAAACCCTTTTGCCCCGGCTTTTATAGTTTTCAGAATGATTTCTTCATTTTGAATGGCTGAAAGGATCAATATTTTAAGTTTGGGATTATCAATATTCAACTGGACAATGAAATTCAGGTTCCGTACCGAAATATCATGCATATTCAGGATTAAAACATGGACATTCACTTTCTTCAGTTTATCGATTAATACAGCCCGGTGGTCGCAAGCCAGAACAAGGTTGAAATCAGGCACATCGGATAGCAAGCGAGCAAACCCGTCCAAAATCAGTTTGTGTTCATCAAATAATGCAATATTAATCATACCCCTGTTCGTTGATTATTCTTCATTCATTATTGCTGCCGTTCGTTGTTTGCCATCCATTATAATGGTAAGGTCTTTTTTGAACCGGACATGTTTGAAGAATTTTGTTTCGTGAATGACTTTCTGTTCATTTAAAGAATCCCATCTGAGAAAATCGGTTGACGATGTATGTTGTACCGAAAGATAGCCAATATTCATTGATGTTACGTTGTGAAAGAAATGAGAGCCCAGCGACGAATCGAGCGGAAAATTTTCCAGGCTGACTTCAACAATCACTTTGGCATTGGAAATTTGAGACCAGTTTACCGGGACTCCGACAAAACGGTCCCTGCTGCCCCACCGTCCGGGGCCAATCAAAATATATTGCCTTTCGCTTTTACTCATGATCTTGTTCAATGCCTCTATTTCTTCAGCCATCTCCAACGTTTTCATCTTGTTAAACCGTTTTGGATCGGCAAAAATAACATCATTAATACCGTTAACAATACCATTTCCCATACTTGATTTCGTGAACAACACCATCTTCGATTTATCTTTCATATCGATTGTGATGCTTTGTGCCGGTTGGTCGGCAAGCAATGGTTTAATCTGGAGAAGATAAAATGTAGGCAGCCCATTTTTAGTCCGGTTAAGATCAACCGCATATTCAATTTCAACAGGCGACCCAAATGCTTCTTTTATCGTGTTCAGAAGAAGCCGGATGGTTTCGGCAAGCGGGATGTAATCGTATTGTAAAATATTTGCAAAATTGATGACCCTCGGTCCGCGGGAGCTAAGTCCTGCTTCCAACCGGTCATTTTCAGGGTTATATACCGACACACAATGAGCAAGGGCGCCATGTTTTTCAGCTTCACTGATATCCAGCAAATCCAGCGATGCCAATTCTCCGTCTTTCAGAAAATCGGCTTTTAATTCTTTGCAGTTCAATGCGTAAAATTCAACCTGCGAACTATTTAGCAAATCCTTGATGCTGTACATGCCTGTTTTAGGGTACTTGGGAGAAAAACGAAACGACTGCCACCCATCGACAACATAAGCGCCCAGACCAACAGCAGCTACTGCAAATCCTTCATTAGGCTTCATGTGGGCCACCGGATAATAATTATACGACTTGGCCACCCCGCTAATGTGCGGATAATAATAATCGCCGTACTGATTGCCGACCAATTCCTGTAAGACCACAGCCATCTTCTCTTCTTCGATTTTATGATGGATAACCGCAAAATAATTTCGGGCTTTATCGGAGAACGTAGAAGCGTATATTAATTTGATTGCTGTTGCCAGTTGTTCAAGCACTATTTTTTTATTTGTGGAACAATTGGGAACCATGTACGTGTCGAAAACCCCGGCAAAAGGTTGCGTGATCGAATCTTCAGAAGTACTTGACGACCGTACCGCGATAGGTTTGTCGATCTGGGAAACAAAAACTTTTAGTTTCCGAAGCAAGGTGGACGACAGGTGTGCTTCAGCAAACAGGCGTCTTAACTCGGCGAAGGAAACAGAAGGATCGATGATTTTATCGAAAAGGTTGTTTCGTGTAATAAAAGTCTGAAATTCATCGGTACCGATGATTACCGTGATAGGCGCAAAAATATTGATCCGGTTGGACAATGTCGAAAAATCGAGATTATAAATGAGAATATTGATAAAAGCCAATCCGCGACCCTTTCCTCCCAATGAGCCTCCGGCAAAAGAAACGATATTTTTTTCGTCCAGGGTCGAAGTCTCGTCAAAGTCCAGAATTTTCCCCTTCTTTTTCTCATCCTTGTATTTTTTAATCTGATCGATAAAAAACTGCCTCGACTCGCTCATGCTTTTAAAATTATCGATCTGAATAGGGTTCAGCGTTTTGGCAAGCTGAATTTCACCGCGTGCCATCAGCCAAAGCGACAATTGATTTTCCGAAGCATGCAGGTAAAACGATTCATCGGGTATCTGGTGCAACAAGGTCTCAAACTCACGAAGCGACTTTGCCACGGCAATTTTATTCGATTCCTTATCCCTGAATACAAAGTTACCAAAGCCCAGATAGCTCTTCAGATACGCCCTGATTTCATTCAGCAGGGTTTCCGAATTTTTATTGATGAATGCTGCATTCAATTCTTCTGCGATTTTTGCATTCCGGTTTTCCGAAGATTGAAGAATTACCGGCAGGTTCGAGATGTGCGACTGCACATATTTGATAAACCGGACACCGGCATTTTTATCCATTTTCCCGGAACGTTCAAACTCAACATCAGAAATTACGCAGAGCATGAAATCCTTGTATTTATTGAAGATATAAATGGCATCTTCGTAATTGCGGGCCAGTAAAATTTTAGGCCGCGACCGCATTTTGCAAATCTTGTCGATTTCATTTTTTTCGACTTCCGGCAATAATTGCTGTACCTGGCCAAAAACAATATCATATAAAATCTGGAGGTATTTTGAATAATAAAGCGGTGAATCTTCGATGAGAAGAATAACGCGTACCAAACCGATTTTGGTATCGTTCTCCACATTCACACTGTCTTCTGTCGATTTCACGATTGCAAACAGGATTTGCGAATCGCCGTTCCACACAAATAATTTATCGACCGAGCGGATAGTAGGAGCCAATTCTTCGAAATACCGAATATCGCTTTTCTTGTTCAGGAGAAGGTAAATGGGCAATGATTCGTTGGCCGCCCTGATCTGTTCACTGATAATAATGGGAGCCTCACGGTCGATACCCGCCATCAGAATAACCAAATCGAAATGCGTTGTTTTCAATAAATCCAGAGCTTCTTCGGCCGTAGATACTCCCGTGATACGAGGAACAGAGAACAAGCTGTACTGATAGATTTCACCCATGAACTTCTCGAAGAACGAGTCCTCGCTTTCCAATATAAACGCATCGTATAAAGTCGCAACAAAAAGAATATGCTTGACTTTGAACTTCATCATGTCGAGATAAATGTATTTATCTATCGACTGCTGGTTGAAATACAACTGCAATGGCTTTTTATTCCTTATCAGCGACTTTCTGAATTCTTCGGAAGGGTGGTGTTCCCGAACAGCAATACCCTTTTGAGAAATTATCTCGTGCCCCTTGTACCCGTTCAGGTAGCCGCATATCAATTTACTGATATTGACCAGCAGGTTTCGTTCTTCAAACAAGAACGGGCCTTCGTAAGCCTCCGGGAATTGCTTCAGGTAAAAAATTTCGATTTGCCCCTTTTTATGGTCAATGGTAACAAAATTTTCTTTTTGCGTCCATTCTGTTTCCCTGAAATTTTCGCTGGTATAACTCCCGCTTTCAAACCGGATACGGGCAACCGTAAACTTTGGATATTGAAACGAGTCGGGCAAAATGGAACAAACTGCCTGTAGGGTTTCATCAATCGGGTTCCCCTCTTCGATAATGAATGAAGTTTGATTGATGGCTTTCAGTTCTTTGAGACGTTCGGTATTTGCACGGTACAGCTTTTTAAATTCTTCTCTTGTGACCGATCCCGAAATCAGGTTGGAAAGATTTACCAGCAGATTCCGTTCTTCTTTCAGGAAAGGTCCTTCATTGGCTTCCGGGAATTGCTTTGAGTAGAAAATATCGATTGTTCCCTTCTTCCTTCCGGGAGCCACAAACCCTTGTGTCATCCGCCATTCCGATTCATTGAAATTCCGGCTGACAAACTCTCTCCCATTGTATTTAATTCGAACGCTGGTATATTCCGGATACTGCCATGCGTCGGGCAAAACGGAACAAATCACCTGTAGCGATTCTTCCATCGACTTGCCTTTCGTCAGAATTTCCGATGTCCGGTTGATCCCTTTTAATTCTTTCAGCCGCTCCGTATTTTCAACCAGCAGTTGCTGCAATACTTTTTTTGAAACGGTACCTGAAATCAATGCTGCCAGATTATTGACCAAACTCTGTTCTTCTTCTAAAAACGGCCCGATAAAACTATCCGGGAATTTTTTCAGATAATATATTTCGATACTTCCGGTTGTTCCGTCCGGCATATCGAAAACCTGTTGCAATTTCCATTCGGTAACGATGAACGATCGGCTGACAAACTCCTTTTTACCATATTTTATCCGGGCAACAGTATATTCAGGATATTGCATAGCTTCGGGCAGAAGTAAACAAATTTCCTGTAACGACTCGTCGAGAGTCGTACTTTTTTTCAGGATTTCGGCAGTCCGGTTGATACTTTTCAGCTCCTTATCCCGCTCTACGGTATACAGGTACAGTTCATCGAGTTGAAATTTCGAGATCAAACTGATGAGCAAAGGAGTAAGTTGCTGAAGTAATTTTTTGCCATAAACAGGTATGAATTCGACTTCCTGCTTACCTGAAAATACTGAAAAAAAAAGTTCAACTATACCCTGTTTTCGGTCAGGAGTTTGAAAATTGGTACGTTGAACAAACGAGGCTTCAGAAAAATTTTTATCGGACCAGCTCTTTCCATTAAAAGAAACCCGTATTGAAACGTTGATTCCGTTAACTGAAAAATCGGAAACTACATCGCAAAATTGCTGCAACGATTGGTCAAAACTGGTTCCTTTTCCCAATATTTCGAGAAGGTCGTTTATTAAATCCGACGTGAATAGGTTATCGATTTTTGTATCCATGATTTTCAATACAATCAAACAAGCCGTTGCATTTTATTGATTTTCTGCAAATCCCTGTCAAAATTACAGGGAAACAAAGAAAAAAAAATAATGCCGTAGCTTTTGCGTTGAAATTAATACAAAAAATGAAGAACAGAAGCATTCCGGGCAAATAAGTCGGCCCGTTTTTTGGGGATGAAATAAAAAAGCCCACCCTTACGGATGAGCCTTTAAACAAATTGGAATTATGCTATGATCTATTTCTCAAACAAATATTCATTGACATTACGTGCGGCTACTTTTCCTGCTTCAATAGCACGAACCACCAGACTGGCTCCACTTTCAACATCGCCTGCCGCAAAAATGTTTGCAACCGAAGTCTGTTTTTTCGTATTTACTTTCACATTACCCCGCGCATCGTAGTCAATCCCGAGCGCATCGAGCAAACCGTTGTGTACCGGCTGGGTAAAACCCATCGACAAAAGAACCAGTTCCACATCGATAATTTCGTTGGAACCCTCAACTTCGTTCATCATCCAACGGCCGTTTGCATCTTTGCTCCATTCGACACGAATAATCTCTGCATGTTTCAGCACTCCATTTTCCCCGATCAATCGTTTGGTTGATAAACCCCAGCGGCGCTCACAACCTTCGAGATGCGAACTCGAAGTACGCAAAACTGTTGGCCAGTAAGGCCATGGATTATTACTTTCGCGGTCAACCGAAGGTTTCGGCATGATTTCAATCTGAAGCACACTTTTTGCTTTTTGGCGGATAGATGTTCCCACACAGTCGGAACCGGTATCGCCACCACCAATCACCAACACGTTTTTGCCTTCAGCCGAAATGCGTTCACCATCCGGAATGTACTCGCCGGCAATCACTTTATTCTGCTGCGACAAAAATTCCATGGCAAAATGAACTCCTTTCAATTCGCGGCCTTCAACCGGCAAATCGCGGGCTTGTTCAGCTCCGTTGGCCAGAACAATTGCGTCAAACTCCTTCAGCAATTCTTCCCTGGTAACATCGATGCCAACGTTTACATTGGTTCTGAAAGCTAACCCTTCAGCCTCAAAAATATTGATCCGGCGATCGATAACTGATTTATTCAATTTGAAATCGGGAATACCAAAACGTAACAGTCCGCCGACAGCGCTGTTTTTCTCGAAAACAGTAACACTGTGACCAGCCTGATTGAGAAGGTCGGCTGCCGAAAGTCCGGCAGGTCCCGAACCAATAACAGCTACTTTTTTTCCGGTACGCTGCTGTGGAATACGTGGCAAAATATATCCCAGATCGAACGCATGCTCCACCGTTGAACACTCGTTTTCACGAATGGTTACTGCTTCTTTGTGTATTTCGAGTACGCACGATTTTTCACAGGGAGCCGGACAAATACGCCCGGTAATTTCAGGAAAACTGTTGGTTGAGTGAAGCACTTCATACGCTTCGCCCCAACGTCCCTGGTAAACCAGGTGCTGCCATTCGGGAATTTTGCTGCCCACCGGGCATCCCCAGTGGCAAAACGGCACGCCGCAATCCATGCATCGCGCAGCCTGGTCGATTCGATCTTTATCGTCCAGCGTTTGTTCTACTTCGCCGTAGTCATATATTCTTTCTTTTACAGGACGATAACCGGCATCTTTGCGGTCTATCGTCATAAAAGCTTTTGGATTTCCCATGATAAATTCTTTTTAAAAATTAGTTGCTGCAAATTTCTGTTAATACTGATGACTTGGAGTATCTTCCGTTTGTTCAAGTTTCCGCTTCAGCTCCTGCAATTTCAATTCTTCCATTACTTTCTTGTATTCCATCGGTATTACCTTTACAAATTTTGGCAGATACTCATCCCAGTTGGTCAGGATTTTTGCGGCCAAAGTACTTTGTGTATACAGCAAATGTTTGTTGATCATTCCCTGTAATTCTACAATATCGGTTTTGTCTTCAACAGCTTCCAATTCAACCAGACCTTTATTGCAGAAATAATCGAAGTTACCTTCTTCGTCGAGTACATAAGCGATGCCTCCACTCATACCCGCAGCGAAGTTACGCCCGGTTTTCCCGAGTACAATTACGCGCCCGCCGGTCATATATTCGCAACAATGGTCGCCGGTACCTTCAATAACTGTTTTCGCCCCCGAATTACGGACACAGAAACGCTCACCCGCAACCCCGCGAATGTATGCCTCGCCGCTGGTCGCACCATAAAACGAGGTATTGCCAACAATGATATTTTCTTCGGGTTTGAACATTGAGCCATGGGGTGGAACAACGATAATTTTACCTCCCGACAAACCCTTGCCAATATAATCGTTGCAATCGCCTTCGAGGCGGAATGTTACCCCCTTCACCAGGAAGGCGCCAAAACTCTGTCCGGCTGTCCCGTAGAATGTTGCATTGATGGTATCTTCCGGCAATGCCTCTTCGCCGTATCGTTTCGAGATTTCGCCCGACAACATGGCCCCAACTGTACGGTCGATGTTCGTGATGGAGTGCGACATCCACACTTTTTCTTTCGATTTCACCGCTTTGTTGGCCTCGCGGATCAGGTTGTGATCCATGTGGTCGTCAACAAACTTGATGTTCGGGTATGTGTTGTGAATATCGTGCAGACCCGCCTCTTTGGGCATGTATAATAGTTTCGAAAAATCAATGTTTTTCATTTTCCAGTTCATGACTTCGGGATTGGCTTCCAGCAAATCCATGCGCCCCACAATATCCTCGAATTTTGTATAACCAAGCTGGGCCAGATGTTCCCGGACTTCTTCTGCAATAAACCGGAAGAAGTTGATTACAAATTCTGAACGGCCAATGAACCGTTTACGCAAAGTTTCGTCTTGCGTAGCAATACCAGCAGGACAGGTATTCAAATGGCATTTGCGCATCATGATGCAACCAAGCGTAATTAATGCTGAGGTTGCGAACCCAAATTCTTCGCCGCCCAGCAAGCCTAGTTTAATTACATCGGTACCGTTTTTTAATTGTCCGTCAACCTGAACTTTTACACGTCCGCGCAAATTATTCATCACCAGGGTTTGCTGTGTTTCGGCTATACCCATTTCCACCGGGAGCCCGGCATATTTGATCGAGCTGGCGGGCGATGCGCCTGTTCCGCCTTCGCAACCAGCAATGATTATCAGGTCGGAAAAAGCTTTGGCAACACCGGCAGCAACTGTTCCCACTCCGCTTTCAGAAACCAGTTTTACTGAAACTTTGGCTTTCGGATTGGTCACCTTCAGGTCATAAATCAACTGGGCCAAATCCTCAATCGAATAAATATCGTGGTGCGGCGGTGGCGAGATCAATGTAATACCCGGAGTTGAGTTCCTCAGTTTTGCGATGATTTTATTCACTTTGAATCCCGGCAACTGGCCTCCTTCTCCCGGTTTTGCCCCCTGCGCAATTTTAATCTGAAGTTCGTCGGCATTGATGAGGTAATTGTTGGTAACCCCAAAACGTCCCGAAGCAACCTGTTTGATAGAACTTCGTTTGCTGGTCGCAAAACGTTCAGAATCTTCTCCTCCCTCGCCTGTATTGCTTCGGCCTCCAATGGTATTCATGGCAACAGCCAGCGCTTCGTGAGCTTCTTTGCTGATAGAACCATACGACATGGCGCCGGTAACAAACCGTTTCATGATTTCTTCGACAGGCTCAACCAGCGAGATATCAATCGGATTTTTCTTATATCTCAAACAGCCTCTGATGAATGCAGGTTTTGCATTTTCTGCATCAACCAGTTTGCTGTATTCTTTGTATTTCGAATAATCATTGGTACGGGTAGACCATTGCAACAACCCGATTGTTTCCGGGTTCCAGGCGTGATGCTCACCGTATTTCCGGTAATGATAGGTACCAAAACTTTCAAAATCATTCCTGTTTCCGAAACGGCTGGTTCTTCCAAATACCTTTCCATGGAACAGGGTGGCTTCTTTGCAAATTTCCTCAAATCCAAGACCACCGATTTTTGTTGATGTCCCGGTGAAATACGTGTTAACCAGTTCGTCGCTCAACCCTACAACCTCGAAAATTTGCGATCCCTGGTAACTTCTCAAGGTTGAGATGCCCATTTTTGAGAAGATTTTCAGCAAACCTTTATCAATTGCTTTAATGTAATTATGGCGCGCTTCCTTGTATTCCATGTTGATCTGACCGGTTTTCACCAAATCGTCGATGGCAGCAAAAGCCAGATATGGGTTGATCGCGCTGGCGCCATACGCGAGCAATAATGCAAAGTGGGTCACTTCACGGGGCTCACCGGTCTCAACAAGAATACCGATCTGCATTCTTTTCTTATTCTGAATCAGATGATGGTGAACAGCAGCAACCGCCAGCAACGAAGGGATCGGTGCATATTCTTCCGATATATTCCGGTCTGAAAGAATAATAAAATTCTTTTGTTCGTCGACTGCTTTCTCCGCAGCTTCAAGCATATTACTGAAAGCTGTTTTAAACCCTTCAACTCCTTCTTTTACCGGGAATAACATCGGAATAGTTTTGTGCGAAAACTGTTCGTGTTTCAGATCCTTAATTTTTCCGAGGTCAGTATTGGTAATGATCGGGCTGTCGAATTTTATAAGCTTGCAGTGTTCCTGTGTTTCATCCAGAATATTTGAATGCAGCGAACCGATGTAATTAGTGAGCGACATTACCAGTCCTTCGCGGATCGGGTCAATAGCCGGATTCGTCACTTGAGCAAATACCTGCCTGAAGTAGTTGTAAAAACGCTGTGGTTTTTCAGAAAAAATGGCCATCGGCGTATCGTTCCCCATCGAACTGGTTGGTTCGGCCGAAGAATCGCACATGGGTTTGATGATCATTTCCATGTCTTCTTTAGAATAACCAAACACGTCGGCATACGTTTTAAATTCTTCACCCATCGACGACGGCACCCGTTGTTTCACGACAATGTCTTCCATCTCCAGGCGGTTTTCCTTCAGCCAGTTCCCATAAGGGTTCCGCTGGCTCAACTGGGCTTTCACTTCATAATCAGGAATAATAATCCCCAATTTGGTATCGACCAACAATATTTTTCCAGGACGAAGCCGTCCTTTTTCTTTAATTTCTTCAGCGGCAAAAGTTTGTACTCCGACTTCCGACCCCATCACGATCATATCGTTTTTGGTAATGATATATCGTGAAGGGCGCAACCCGTTGCGGTCGAGGGTTCCGCCGATATAACGACCATCGGAAAAGACCATTGAAGCGGGACCGTCCCAAGGTTCCATAATGGTCGAATGATATTCGTAGAAATCTTTCAGGCTCTGAGGAATCGGGTTCTTCGAGTTGAATGATTCGGGTATCATCATACACAGAGCATGCGGCAACGAACGTCCGGTCATGTGCAAAAATTCGAGAACGTTGTCGAATGAAGCAGAGTCTGATTTATTGGGTTCCACAACCGGGTACAATTTTTTCAGGTCGTTGCCATAGATTTCCGATTTCAGCAATGCTTCACGGGCCTGCATCCACAGGCGGTTGCCTTTTACCGTGTTGATTTCCCCGTTGTGGGCAATCATACGGAACGGGTGCGCCAAATCCCAGGTAGGGAATGTATTGGTGCTGAAACGTGAATGCACCAAAGCAATAGCGCTTTTCATTTTCGGGTGCTGCAAATCGATATAATATTCCCGTACCTGGTCGGGGGTCAACATCCCTTTATAAATGATTATTTTAGATGATAAACTCGGTATATAAAATGCGTCCTTTGCTTCGATTGACGATTCCCTGATTTCCCGTTCTGCCTGTTTGCGTACCAGGTAAAGGGTCTGTTCCAGCCTTTCCTGCTCCAAATTTCCGGTAATGAAAACTTGTTTTATGGCAGGTTCAGTCGTTTTGGCTATATCGCCGGGAGCTGAACTATCTACTGCAATATCACGGTATTCGATCAGTTTTAGACCTTCCTGCTCAACATATTTAGTCAATATCTCCAAACATTTTTCTGCATCTTCTTTCTGTCGGGGAAGAAAAATCAAACCTGTTCCGTATTTACCTTCCTGCGGAACATTCACTTTTAGCACTTCCCTGATATATTCATCAGGAATTTGCATCAAAATCCCGGCCCCATCGCCTGTTTTATTGTCAGAGCTGGTAGCGCCCCGATGATCCATATTCCTCAGGACTTCTAAACCACGCTCAATGATATCGTGCGACTTTTGCCCTTTAATATGAGCAACAAAGCCAATTCCACAATTGTCATGTTCGTTTGCGGGGTCGTACAACCCCTGGGCTTTTGGAAATCTAATCTGCATTTTCTCAACTTTTAAGTGTTATTTCTCGTCTGCCTCTCCCCATCTAATGATATTTTACCTATTTGCGTCACTCTTATTCCATAAAATGAAATATTGTAAGCAAAACACATTAAATAATTACAAAGTGAAAGCAAAAATAACGAATATTTTACCAACAGCCAATCTTAATAAAAAAAAGACAACAAATCACAGAATCAGCAGGAGATGTTTCTTTCCTATTAAATAAGCCTGAATTAAAGGGAATTAAGAATAAATGCCTTTTCTTCGAAACAAAATACCCGAAAAAAATAATAACATTCACTTAACAGACAGTCTGTTTTATCTGAGAAGCTTTTCGATTGCTTCGTTTACCCATGAAAACTGAAATCCATTCAGAACCGTGTTCATTTTGCCTTCAATTTCAGGCAAACAAAGGTTGCCCAAACTACCTTCGTGCGTGTGGCTCAGCTCTTTACAGGGTATATATTCCCCTGCTTCAATTTGCTTTCCTACCTGTTTGTACGCATCACGAAAAGGCACACCGTTTTGCACCAGCCGGTTGACATCTTCAACGCTGAAAACATATTTATAGCGGTCGTCATTTATAATCCCATCGTTTACTTTAATGTTTGAAACTGCAAATGCCGTAATCTTCAAACAATCATCCATTTCTTCAAACAACGGCAGAAAAACCTCTTTAATAATTTGTAAATCGCGGAAATATCCACTTGGCAAATTATTGACCATCAAGGTTATTTGATTGGGTACTGCCTGAATTTTATTACAATGCGAACGTACCAGTTCAAAAACATCGGGGTTCTTTTTATGCGGCATGATACTCGAACCAGTGGTCAGTTCATCGGGCAAGCCCACAAAACCAAAGTTTTGGCTCATAAACAGACACACATCGAAGGACAGTTTCGAAATGGTTGCAGCAATGGATGCCAGCGCCATGGCAACGGTTTTTTCCATTTTGCCACGTCCCATCTGCGCATACACCACGTTGTAATTCATGGTATTGAAACCCAGTAATTCGGTTGTCATCGTACGGTTCAATGGAAATGAAGAACCATAGCCAGCCGCTGAGCCCAGCGGGTTTTGATTGGTTATTTTATAGGCTGCCTGCAATATTTCGAGGTCGTCGACCAAACTTTCGGCATAGGCGCTAAACCACAAGCCAAACGACGAAGGCATAGCCACCTGCAAATGCGTGTAGCCGGGCATCAGCACATTTTTATATTTTTCAGCCTGACTGATCAGCAATGAAAATAGCTCAGTAACTGAATCAACAATCTTTTGGATTTCGGAACGGGTAAACAGTTTCAGATCGAGCAAAACCTGGTCGTTGCGGGAACGTCCGCTGTGGATTTTTTTGCCCACATCGCCCAGTTTCCGTGTAAGCATCAGTTCTACCTGGGAATGTACATCTTCAATGCTATCCTCAATTTTGAACCTGCCTGCCTCAACCTCTTTGTAAATAGATTTCAATTCGGCAAGAAGATCTGTCTTCTCACCGGCAGTCAACAATCCAATTGATTCGAGCATAATGGCATGTGCCATGGAACCCAAAACATCGTACTTTGCCAGATATACATCCAGTTCGCGGTCTTTGCCAACCGTAAAATCTTCAATCAATTTGTTTACTGAAGTTCCTTTATCCCAAAGTTTCATTTCTAATCTATTTTACTGACAAATATAAAGCAAAATGCCCCTTTCAATCTAATAATAATGAATTAATTCAAATTTTAAACGATTTACATTCCTTTGTCTTAAATTTGCCGGAGAGCACAAAATAAAAGCAAAATAACTAGTTTACAACCGATTACAAACAATGTTTCAATTTAATAAAAACCGGATCAGCAACTCCCCTGTATTTTGGATCATTGCATTCATGATTTGCACAGCCCCGCTGTCCCTCACGTACATGCTGCATTATGTCGACGAACTGCATTACACCGATGCAGCTATTCAGATGGTACAGTCGCATGATTTTTTCACGCCCTTACAGGCAGATGGCGAACCGCGTTTTCTGAAACCCATTTTCACGTACTGGATGGTCGCCGGAAACTACGAATTGTTTGGCATCAGCCAGTTTTCGTCGAGGTTGCCGTTCCTGATTTTCGGAATGCTTTTACTTTTTGTCACTTACAGGATTGCCTTCAAACTGACAAAAAACAAGGAGATTTCGCTGATTGCACTGCTGATTGCCGCCTCCAACCCGCTGTTGATTCTCAGTTCGTCGCGCTCGATACCCGATTTGCCGCAGGCTTTGTTTTTTGCAATCGGGGTACTGGGATTGGCCGGAATTTTTGTATCCGACCAACCCCGCAATAAAGATTTGTGGTTGTTTTATCTCGGTTTTGCGCTGGCATTTGCCACCAAAGGAATTCCCTCCGCTGTTTTCATGCTTCTGTCCGTTTTATTCCTGCTTTTCAATCCATGGAAAAGAACCAGCCTTAAATCCCTCATCAACTGGCCTGCCATTATAATTGGACTGATCGTTGGTTTGTGGTGGTACATTTTAATGTATATTCTTCACGGCGATCAGTTTATTGTTTCGTTTTTCGCCGACCAGGTAAGCGGACGGGTTTCTGAAAACCATTTCCGGATATTGAAGAATGCCGCGTTTGCATTGCTCACCATTGCCGGTTATTTCATCTTCTGGATTGCACCCATTTCAAAACTGAAAATCAAAACATTTTTCAGGAGTCCGGAAATTTCTCAGCATTACCGGCTGTTTGCTGCAATTACCGGCACCTGGCTGATTGCCATGTTTGTGTTTTCAGTATTCACTGTAAAATTTTACGACCGTTATTTTCTTCCCGTTTTTCCTTTAATTTCTGTATTAATAGCTGTTTTTCTGGATTCTACAAGAAGCAGGTCAACTGATAAGAGTCTCTCCGCAACCAATATAATCCTGCAAATTGCCGGAATCATCGTTTCCCTGATTTCAGTTGTGATCGCAGCCCGGCTGGGAAATACCACCACATCTATTGTCTCTGCAATACTTGCAATTATGTTTGGGTTGAAAATCATTTTTTTGCATAAAAACGCTCCTCTCCTATCAGAAACAAAAGCCATTTCTGCTTCAATTCTACTCACGATGCTGAGTGTATCGATGTTGATCGGTAATTTTGCACGTCCCGATCAGAGTATGCAAATTGCCGCCTACCTGGAAAAACACAAACCCAAAAGCCAAACAATCGTATTTTACGGCCCCGAAAAAGTGGCAGCAAAAATACGGGTTGCCACTCGTGGAGCAATCACCGTAAAATGTATTGAACCTCAAACGCCGCCAATTGCACTTTTCGACACGCTGATCATCTTCAGGGAAGACATACTGCCTGATTTTACTTCTGAAAACTATACCGTTTCAACGATTTCATCCGAATGGAAATCATTTCCAATCGTGCCCCTGCTTTTTACTTCTGATGCGGAAACTGTAAAACAAGACCATCTTGTACGACACAAAGTCATCGCAATCAGATAACATTTCAAGGAAGAATTGGCTAAAAGTTAAGTTTGGGTAGTTTCTTCTGCCGGACGAACTAATTTATCGATGATGACAGAAAAAAATTCACGAATGGTATCTGCATTTTTTGCAATCAGGCCGGTAACTCCAAATTGGAGAAGAGCGCCGATCAGTTTCATAAAAACATTACTTTCGGAACCAACCACCATCCGTTTGGTAAGGTATCCCGAAAGAATCGACATAATCGCACCAAACAAATCATTTTTAACTTCGACTGAACTTGTAATCTCTTTCAGCGAGCTTTTTATCAGATTTACAGGCTTCAGACTTTCGTAAGTAATTCGTAATTGTTCTTTCAGAATCTTCCCTTCCTCTTCTTGTTTAATTTCAAGCAGGCGAATGGATTCTTTAAGTCTTTCAGATGCAGTTTGTGTGGTCATAAGCTATTCGAGTACTTGGTCAATAATGGAGTTATTAACCGGATTTTTAATGAGTTGTTTCCGGAAAATGCCAAAAATTAGCGCAAGCAACGCGTAGAAGCCTGCAACCACAAAAAAACCGTAATACGATTTCCCGAGGAGTTCTCCAATCCATAAAGCAATCCCAATATTTAAAATAAGAAAGAACAATACGGCAAAAATCACGACAATGAGCCATGAGACTATATTCGAAGCGACATCGGCTGATTTGTCAAGTGTTTTAAGTTTCAGCAACTCAAGCGTTGTTTTGCCGTATTGTTCGCCTTTTTCAATGAGCGAATTAATTAAATCAGATTGTTCGTTCATGTTCATGTTTTTAATCTCTCCCCAACATTATACCTTGGCATCTTCAACCGTTGCCTGAGCTTCTGATGCCATTTCATCAGCTTTGGCTTTCGTTTCATCAATTTTCTGAGACAGATCATCCAGCAGGCTGTTAATTTTCTCCTTGATTTCATCAGCATATTCTTCGCCTTTCTTAACAATTTTTTTCCGTGTTTCCGATCCTTTATCAGGAGCAAACAGAATTCCTATTAATGCACCGGCGGCTAAGCCTGCCAATACACCCAACAATACTTTTCCTGAACTCATAGCTTCAAATTTTAATTGTTTAGACATATATGTTACGACAATGAAAATTAACAAAAATTGGCCGGGAATGCAAGGGAACGCACAAAACCATTAATTCTTCTTTCTAAACTTTTTCATCACTTTATCCTGAACATGCTCCTGCTCGCTGAAATTGACTTCTTCTCCCAATAAGAAACCATACGGTCTGAGTGAATCAAAATGATCGCAAACGACTTTGGCCATACCTGTCAGCGGCAAAGAAAGAACCATTCCGGGAATTCCCCAGATGAGAGAACTGGCAATCAGCACAATTATCGCTGTCAACGGATTGATACTAACACTGCTTCCTACCACGTAGGGCGTTATAAAATTATTGTCGAGAAACTGCACAAAAAAGCAAACTCCGGCAACTGCCAGCGTATAAAACATCGCATCTTTAGTCAGAAAAGCCATCAGAATCGGCAGGGTACTGCCAATCAGGACACCGATATATGGAATGATATTCAGCATCGAGGTAAGTACTCCAAACAAAATAGCATGAGGCAATCCGAGAATCAGGAAACCGATTGAATTTAAAACCGAAAGAATAAGCACATCCAGAAAAATTCCCATCAGGTATTTTTGCGACACCTGCGACACTTTCTTAACAACCATCAATGTATGACCTGTTTTATCATCGCGAGTGATCAATTTTACGAACTCTTTAAATTTATCCTGATAAAACGTCAGAAAGAAAATATAAATCGGGATCAACGAAAAACTGGCCAGGAACGAAGTTGTAGCCGAAAAAATTCCCAGAACCAATACTCCTCCGGTACTCGCATTCTCCTTAATTTTGGTGGTTATCCAGGCTGTTTGCTCGATCCGGCTGACATGAAAAGTTTCACTTATAAATTGCTGAAGGCTCTCCCACTTGCCCAAAATGGTTTTTTCGAGTACAGGCCAGTCGTTGACAAAACTTAAAACCTGTGCATAGAAGAAGTAAAGCAATGCCCCAAATACGGCAACGGCCAGAACAATACTGATCAGTATGGCCAATACTTTCGGGAAATGCCACTTCTCCAGTTTTTTCGATACCGGCATCAGTAAAAATGTAAAAAACACGGCTATCGTCAGCGGGATGAGAATGTTCTTCGCAAGAATCAGAAAGGCAATAATCAAGCTCGTCAGCAACAGCTTTACCGTTGCCCGAAAATAAAAAGGTTGTTCGGAAACCGTCATAGTACATGTTTTTAGGATAAAACAAATTGGAACATAAAATTAGGAGTTTTATCGGTGAAGCAATGTGGTATCATCAAAAATGTTTTGATTCCGTGCCCCAAAATATCATCTAATAAAAATAATAAAGTGGTAGATGCCGAAAATTTATAAATCATTCCCTATTCCACTCCTGCTTTTAACTTCAGAACCGAAGATCGCGAAACAAAATCATCTTGCTTCACACAGGATCATCACAATCAGACAGCATACAATCAAAAAAATAAACTTTTTCACATTTAAATTATATTTTAATTGTCTTTTTTCTACTATTATCATTACAACAAAACCATTATGACATTTTATTTACAATTATTTAATACAAACAATATTTTTTATCCAAACAAAACAAAACCTCTGTAAAAACAGAGGTTTTAGGAATAAATTCAATTCCATTTTTTGCAAATAGCTCATCCAAAAATACACCAACATCCATTTTTAAGTATTATTTCACAGATATACCCCACTGAAAACGCACTGACTATTTCAAATTTATATATTTTTGAAACATCAATCATATAAAAAACGGGGGTATATAAAAATTATATGTAAAAAAAATAATTCATCCCTCAAAAAGGCAGTAATAAGAATATAAAAAGAACAATACATGTTAAACCCTAAAAATTAAGATCATGAGAAGAACATTTACATTATTGATTGTAGGATTACTTGCTGTAACATCGTTAACAACAAAAGCCCAGGAGTGGAGTACCGGTGTTGATTTATACAGCAGTTATGTATGGAGAGGCACCAAATTCGGATCGGGACCTGCACTTCAGCCATCTGTTAAGTTTAGCGCCGGAGGATTTGCAATTGGAGCCTGGGGTTCCTACTGTTTCTCGGAAAACGAAGCAATGGAAGCTGACCTCTATGCAAGCTATGGTTTCAACCTTGGAGAAAACAGCTCATTAACTTTCACCGTTACCGATTACTATTTTCCGGGAGCCGGGTCCGAATGGCTGGATGGCGATTTCCACTTTTTTGAACCAGCAGTTAGTCTTGGACTTGGCAAATTCTCATTGCTTGGGGCATACATGACCAATGCCGAAGATATTTATTTTGAGGCTGGCCTTAAGCTTAATTCCGTAAAATTGTTTGCCGGTGCCGGCGATGGCGCGTACACAAGCGATGGTGATTTCTCGGTATGCAACCTTGGAATAGGCACTTCCAAAGAAATTAAAATAACTGATTCTTTCTCACTCCCAGTCTCCGGTTCTGTTATTTTGAACCCATCAACAGAGCAGTTCCATATCGTAGTTGGAATTTCTTTATAAAAACTCAAAAAGCACAGAATTATGAAAAAGATTGAAGCAATAATTAGAAAAACCAAATTTGAAGAGGTAAAAGAAGCCCTCAACGAAGCAGGAATAGAATTCTTCTCCTTCTGGGATGTGCGCGGAGTTGGACAAACCCGTGAAGGTCGTGTATACCGCGGCGTTGTTTACGACACCAGCACCATCGAACGCACCATCCTATCCATAATCGTTCGCGACAAAAATGTGGAAAAAACAGTTTTGGCCATCATGAAATCGGCCAGAACCGGAGAAATCGGGGATGGAAAAGTATTCGTTTCAACTATCGACGAATCTTACCGCATCCGTACCGGGGAATTTGGCGACGAATCATTATTCATCAAAGGGAAAGAAATTTAAAAACAAACCGAAATTTTATTATCATGGACGAAGTAACACTCACATCTTTAGCCCAATCCGCAGCGGATATGGCTAGATCAATAGATACAGTATGGGTACTGGTTACCGCAGCATTGGTATTCTTCATGCAAGCCGGATTTGCTTTTGTTGAAGCCGGATTTACCCGATCAAAAAACACAGTAAATATTCTCTATAAAAATCTGATGGACTTTGCAGTAGGTTCAATTATCTTCTGGATTCTAGGTTTTGGCCTGATGTTCGGAGCTGACATTAGCGGTATTATCGGAACTCCTGATTTATTCTTCAAAAACGGATGGACTGGTGGTATTCCTGCCGAAGCCTTCCTGATTTTCCAAACAGTATTTGCCGCCACTGCTGCAACAATTGTTTCCGGCGCCATGGCCGAGCGTACAGAATTTAAATCTTACCTGATTTTTTCTTTGATAATTTCCGCTGTAATCTACCCGGTTTCCGGTCACTGGATCTGGGGCGGAGGCTGGTTATCTCAACTATCAACACCTTTTGTTGACTTTGCCGGATCAACTGTTGTTCACATGGTAGGAGGTATGATTGCCTTAACCGGAGCTATCATTTTAGGTCCACGCTTAGGTAAATATAACGGCAAGAAAGTTAATGCTATTCCCGGACACAACATTCCTTACGGAACTCTTGGAGTATTCATCCTGTGGATCGGTTGGTTTGGATTTAATCCCGGATCACAATTAGCAGCATCTGGTGCAGCAAATGCGACAGCCATTTCTCATATATTTATAACAACCAACATGGCAGGTGCTGCTGGCGCATTGGCAGGTCTGGGTATCAGTTGGATGAGATGGGGAAAGCCCAGTTTGAGTTTCGCACTAAACGGTGCCCTTGCCGGATTGGTTGGTGTAACGGCCGGATGTGCTGTTGTTACAGCTACCGGAGCTATCCTTATTGGTCTTATTGCCGGAACTGTATTGGTTTATGCCGTAACTTTTATCGATAATACACTTCGTATTGACGACCCAGTTGGTGCAGTATCTGTTCACGGAATATGCGGAGCTTTAGGAACCATTATGGTTGGCTTATTTTCAGAATCAACAGGTTTATTTTACGGACATGGAACTGCTCAACTCGTTTCTCAGTTGATTGGCGTGATAAGCGTAGCCGCATGGGCTCTGGCTACCGGATTTATTCTCTTTAAAATATTAAAAGCAACTGTTGGATTGAGAGTTCCAAAACGGATCGAAGAAGAAGGTTTGGATATCTACGAACACGGTGAAAGTGCTTACAATTAATTTCTTCAGCCTTTAAGTCTGTAGCTTTCTCATGGGGGCCTGTCGGAGGACAGGCCTCTTCTTTTTACAGTCCAATTTTCATTCCTGTGGTTTAATGTTCCAGGCAAAGCAAGCCAGGAATAATGACACAACAGAAGCACCGATCCAGAAATAAAACACCTTGTCGAAGTTGTAGTTCGTTTCACTGCCCGTCACAATTTTACCGGAATCAATTAAAAAACCACTGATCCAGTCCTGCGTTGCCGCACCTAAATAGCTGAAAAGCCCTATCAAACCCTTCACTGCACCGGCTGCCTTTTTGGGCATAACATCAACCGCTATCAACCCGGCCAAAAAGACAATCAGCCCACCGATAGCAAATTCGAAACCTCCTATTGCTATAATATCGAGCCAACGGTGACCCGGGGGTACCAGCATCAGCATAGTAAGCGAACCGGTCAGTAATATCCCGTACAACAAAGTCGGTATATTCCGTTTTGAATGGAAAAATTTATCAGAAATCAGTCCTGATGTTACTGCTCCCAATAAGCCAATAACCGTATTTGCACCGATTATAACACCCGATTCGACAATGGAGTAATTCTTCACTTCCTGTAAATACAGAGGTCCCCAACTGTGAATGCCATACCGGCAAACATACATCAGGGCGCTACTGAGGCCAAGTATCCAGATAATCGGGCGTTTCAAAACCATCCGTTGTAATTTCCCGGTCGATTCGTTTAACGGTTTGCCTGCCGAGTAATCTTTTTTATAATCGGCCACGATAGGCAAGCCATACGTCTGTGGCCGGTCGGCAAGGTTAAAAAACATGATTGATGAAACCAGCAGGCACACGATGCCAGGGCCGATAAACCCCCACCGCCAGCCCATCATACTGATAAGAAAAGATGTCCCTACAAATGTGAGCCCTTCCCCCAGGTTGTGCGCACCTGCCCATATCCCATAACGGGTACCCCTCTCCTTGTTGCTGAACCACTGGCATATTGAAACCACGCTGGGAGCCGATCCGATTGACTGGAACCACCCGTTTAAAGCCCATATTATAACAAAAAGAACGAACAGGCTTGTAAAACCGAAAATCAGGTTCAATATAGCGGAGCAAAATAAAGCAATTGACATAAATTTCCGGATATTGGCATAGTCGGCAAGTAGGCCGTTCACAAATTTGCCTATCGCATATACATACAGCAATACCGCGCCGATAATCCCCATTTGCACCGGGTCAAGAATCCCGGCATCGAGCATTGGCTTTTTGGCTACGGAAAAACTTAACCTGCATGTATAAAAAAAACCAAACCCAATTATCAATGTAAGAAAAACGGCCCAGCGCTTACGTTCATAAATCCTTTTTACTGTTTGTTCATCCTGAATCACCTCAAGATCAGGGCCAGTCTTGAAATAGTCGATAACATGAAATAATGAATTTAATTTCATAAGAAGCGATTTGTTAGTGTTTTTGAATATCACATCAATGCGGCAGCTATTCGCCGAATTCAACAGCTTTTGCCATTTTATCGAATGTTTTATTTGAAACAAGCCATCTATTGCCGGACAGACCTATCATACCGTGCGAAAAATCGAGATCGTAAATTTTAGTAAGTTGAAGATTGCCATCAACCAACATGGTTTTCAGCACGACCGGATTTAATGATTTCCCCGCATTGCCGTAACATCCGAAATACCAGTAACCATTGTAATAAGTCGCAATCTGGATTCCTTTATAGGTGTAGCCCGATTCCAGCCAATGTACTTTCTGCAATTCAAAATCGAGATTGTATTCATAAACCGGATTTTTGGAATATTTGCCGGAGCCGGGCAAGCCCCCCACAATCATTACTTTTTTATCATGGATAGCTATTCCACCGGCGCCATGAATAACTTCGGGAACAGAATATTTTTTTATAAAGCCAAGGTCTTTTGCATCATACACATAAACCCATGAATCGGCCAGCCCGGGTTCCTCGTTAAAAAGCCCCAGGTTTACCGCAACATAGATACGCCCATTGTAATATTCCGGATCGCCGTGATGGCTGGACACATCAATTACTTTGACAATATTTTCTCTAAAATCTGTTTTTACCAGTTGGGTTGTATGCGACCAGTACAGGAAAGATTGGTAGTCAGTGGTGAAACCTTGCAAATGGCCGCCATAAGTTTTGGCGTACTTAATTTCAGAAGGAAAATCCAGAACATGTTCATTTACAATATGCCGGGATGGGGCGCAACCCACCATGATAAGAAAGATAATACTGTAGATGTGCTGTTTCATATATCTTATTTTTTTACACTAAATTCGCCTTTCAGCCGGATGTCTTCAGACGAACTGCCTACCATCACTTCAAACACTCCCGGCTCAACAACCGGCTTCAGGTTTCTGTCGAGGAATGAAATTTGCCCGGATGTAAGTTTAAACCGGACAGTTTTTTTCTCGCCTGGGGCAAGGCTAACTTTTTCAAATCCCCGAAGTTCTTTGACGGGTGTTGACATCGAACTTATTTCGTCATCGAAGTACAACTGGACAATTTCTGCCCCTTCTTTTTTCCCTGTATTCTGCACATCAGCGCTGATATAAACTTCGCCGGCAGGTCCAATTTCAGATGGCGAAATTTGGAGGTTGCTGTATTCAAATTCCGTATAACTCAGCCCGAATCCAAATTCGTAAAGAGGTCTGATTTGATCTTTTACGTAAAGTTCGGCCCATTTATCAACGTCTTCATTTAGCCAGAATTCCTTTGAAGGTTTATAGTTGTAATAGATCGGCAGTTGTCCGGTATGTTTCGGAAAAGAAACCGGTAGTTTGCCACTTGGATTGTAATCTCCGAAAAGGACGTCGGCCACAGCATTCCCGCCCTGTTCTCCGCAATTCCAGGCTTCAACGATTGCCGGGATATTCTCGTCGATCCAGTTAATTGAAAGCGCCCTTCCGTTGATGAGTACTACAATCGTCGGAGTCCCGGTTTTATAAACGGCTTCGACAAGTTGTTGCTGAAGCCCGGTCAAACCGAGATCGAATACATCGCAAGGCTCGCCCACAGTCCTGCGGTTTTCGCCTACAACAACAACCGCTAATTCCGATTCTTTTGCAGCTTTTTGAGCGTTCCTGATCTCATTGATTTCATCGCCTAATATTTCGCAGCCTTTTACATAATTGACTTTTGTTTGCGGCGAAACCTTATTTTTTATCCCATCCAGAACCGTTGAAACATCCTGTATTATTGTACCCGAAACATAATCGCCAAGCTGGTTCACTTTTGAATGGGCATTCGGGCCAATAATGGCAATCGATTTTATATTCTTGTCCAGCGGAAGGAGGTTGTTTTTGTTTTTCAGCAATACAATCCCTTCGCGGGCAGACTGAAGAGCTAATTCCCGGCTTTCAGGAGTATTGCTAACCTTGGCTGCCCTTTCTGTGTCAACGTAGGAATTATCGAACAAACCCAGCAAATACTTGATCCTTAATACCCGCCGGACCGACCTGTCGATTGTTTCCATCGAAACCTTACCTTCCCTGACATTTTCAACCATCGGGTATAAGTACCCTTCTTCGAACCAGATACTGACATCAATTCCGGCTTTAATACATAATTCGCCGGATTCTTTCATTGTCGAAACAATTTTCTCATAAATCGGGATTTTCAGCCCTTCTCCTTCGCACAACACCAGCCCGGCAAATCCCAGTTCTTCACGTAAAATTTTTGTCAGCAGCTTTTCCGAAACATGTGCAGGTTCGCCATCTATCGTAGGGTAAGTAGCCATCACGCCCAGTGCTCCGGCCTTTTTAATCCCGGCCACCCAGGGCGGGAGGAATACTTCCCTTAATTTCCTCTCTGAAATTTCCATCGGCCCCCGTTCAAGGCCGCCCACAGGTTCGCTTTGCCCAGGGAAATGGCATAAGACTGCTATAGCTTTGTCGTTGGCCGAAATATCGTCACCCTGCATTCCTTCAACAATAGCTTCGGCCATTTGCGAACAAAAGTAAGGGTCCTCGCTGTAGCCTTCTTCATTGCGCCCTAACCGCGGGTCTCTGATCGGTTCAATAACAAGGGTCCCTAATTCATGGGCACCAATTGCCCTGGCCTCTTTAGCAGCAACTGCATAAATTTTCCTTACCAAATCCATGTTCCAGGCGCTTCCGATTGCCAGCCCTTCGGGGAAAACGGTTGCCCCCGGCGCCATGAGTCCGTGAGTTCCTTCTTCAGTAAACAGCAATGGTATTTTCAACCGTGTTTTTTCTGTTGCAATTTTTTGAAGTTCGTTTAAGTACTCAGCCTGTTGCCGTGCGCCTTCTTTAAACATTCTTGATGTGCCGAAAAAACCTCCGGCCGGCCCTACCCCGGGGACTAATTTCCCTTCGGCAAAACGTTTGCACGCTTCGCGCCTGCCAATAGTATCTTTGGGAATCCTGAAAACGGAAGTCATATTCAGTTGCCCGATTTTTTCTTCGAGCGTCATCCGCGAAAGCAGGTCTTCGACCCTTTTTCCGATCGGCTGGGCAGAGTCAAGATAAACCGGCTGTTGACCCGATGCAGAAACATTTATTATAAATGCCAACACGATGGCAGAAAGTGTTTTTTGAAATTTTATAAATAAGCTCATATTTTCATTATTTAAAGTTCAACCCACTTTTTGTGACGGATTATTCAGGTAATTATTTTACTTCAAATTCTCCTTTAAGCCTAATGTCTTCTGACGAACTGCCAACCATTACTTTAAACATCCCCGGCTCAACAACCGGCTGAAGGTTTATGTCTAGTAACGACAAATGTTCGGGGGAAAGCTGAAACCGGACAGACTTTTTTTCGCCTGGTGCAAGCTTTACTTTTTCAAATCCCCTGAGTTCTTTTACCGGCGTTGAAACAGAACTATAAACATCGTCAATATACAACTGAACGACCTCCTCCCCTTCTCTTTTCCCGGTATTTTCAACATCCACACTTACAAAAACATCACCTGCCGGGCCGATTATTCCCGGTGAAATCAGGAGGTTACTGTATTTAAATTCAGTATAGCTCAGTCCATATCCGAACGCAAAAAGCGGTTTTATTAAATCACCGGTATAGAGTTCAGAATATCTACTATTGTCATGGTTTATCCAGAAAGCTTTTGAGGGTTTATAATTATAATAAACCGGAAGCTGCCCGACATGTTTCGGGAACGAAACCGGCAGTTTTCCACTTGGGTTGTAATCGCCGAAAAGGACATCGGCAACGGCATTCCCGCCCTGCTCTCCGCAATTCCAGGCTTCAACAACCGCAGGGATGTTCTCCGCAATCCACCGGATTGACAAAGCCCTCCCGTTTATCAATACAACGACAGTCGGGGTTCCGGTTGCATAAACAGCTTCAACAAGCTGCTGCTGGAGCCCTGTCAGATCGAGGTCGAATACATCGCAAGGTTCGCCAACAGTCTTGCGGTTTTCTCCCACAACAACAATCGCCAGGTCAGATTCCTTTGCCGCTTTCTGTGCCTTTTTGATTTCATTGATTTTGTCGCCAAGAATATCACATCCTTTAACATAGTTGATTTTCGTTTGGGGGGAAACTTTACTCTTTATCCCTTCCAAAACAGTGACCACATCCTGAAGGATGGTTCCTGAAATATAATCGCCAAGCTGATTTTTCCGGGAATCGGCGTTCGGGCCAATAACTGCAATTGATTTTATATTTTTATCAAGAGGAAGCAGATTCTTTTCATTTTTCAACAATACAATTCCTTCCTGAGCTGCCTGAAGTGCTAATTTCTGATGCTCTTTTGTATTATTTACATTAGCAGCTTTTTCAATATTGACAAAAGGATTTTCAAACAAACCCAAAAGGAATTTAGTATTCAGAATACGCCTGACTGCCCTGTCGATTGTTTCCATAGCGACCTTCCCCTCTTTTACATTCTCTATCATCGGATTTAAGTAAGCGTCTTCGTGCCAGATACTGACATCAACGCCTGCTTTGATACATAATTCGCCTGATTCTTTCATGGTCGGGACTATTTTTTCATAAATCGGGATTCTGAACCCTCCCCCTTCACAAAAAACAAGGCCTTTAAAATTCAATTCTTCACGAAGGATTTTAGTCAGTAATTTTGCTGAAACATGGACAGGCACCCCATCTATGGCAGGGTATGTGGCCATTGTACCTAAAGCGCCGGCTTTTTTTATTCCGGCAATCCAAGGCGGGAGGAAAACCTCCCTTAATTTCCTTTCCGAAATTTCCATAGCACCCCGTTCAAGGCCCCCGGCAGGTTCGCTTTGCCCGGGAAAATGACAAAGGATAGCGATTGTTTTGTCGTTGGCTGAAACATCATTACCCTGCATCCCTTTAACAATTGCTTCCGCCATTTGAGAACAAAAATACGGGTCTTCACTATACCCTTCCTCATTCCTCCCTAACCTTGGGTCTCTGTTCGGCTCAATTACCAACGTTCCCAATTCATGGATTCCCCTCGCCCTTGCCTCTTTTGCGACTACTGCATAAATATCTTCTGCCAGCTTCATATTCCAGGTGCTCCCGATTGCCAACCCTTCGGGGAATACAGTGGAGCCGGGAACCATGATCCCGTGCGTGCCTTCCTCAATAAAAAGAAGCGGGATTTTCAGGCGGGTACTATCCATCGCAATTCGTTGAAGTTCGTTCAGGAACTCAGCCTGGCGCCGGGGTCCTTCTTCAAACATACTTGCTACTGCCCAAAGCCCCCCTACCGGACCAATGTTGGGAATTAGCTTTCCTTCGGCCAATTTTCGGCAAGTATCCATTCGGGCAGATAGTTCCGCTTTTATCATAACCGGGTAAGCAGTCATATTCAGTTGCCCGACTTTTTCTTCTAGCGTCATCCGCGAAAGCAGGTCTTCGACCCGTTGGTCAATCGAATAAATGGGATTTTGATATACCGGCAATTCACAAGTGGTATTTTCTCTTTCTTTTCTAACATACGACGCAATGTTATGGACATTATCGATCCAGATACCGTTTGACGGATCAGAAGCGTATTTACATATCGAATCAATTGTAGAAATGAAGGAAGTCTGCCTTCCTTCCGAGTTAATTTCATGGCCAGCAAGAATTAACCAGGCTTTACTTTTCCGGGCAGTTTCGATTAACGTTTTAATTTCGCTGAAGGTTTTTCCATCGAGTTCAATCCCCATAAGTTGCGACAAATCGCAATAAACGGGGTTATTGGGCCCTTCATCGCGCCAGCCCCGGCCGGTTTCGAACATCGAAGCAACCAGCGGAACATAACTTTTTACTGATTCCCCACGCCCGATAAAGGTTTGCCCACAGGGATAAGCAAAGGAGGCAGGTTTAACTCCCAATAAATCGAAAATAATTTGGTTTGCAGAATCGAGTTCAGCCTGCATCCTGCCCAGAGAGTAATCTTCCAAGGCAGTTTCCCTTGCCCATTTAAAATTCCCGGAACACGGGTGCAACAAGGTATGGTTGCCAATATCATGGCCGTTAAGGGCTGCCTGCCTCCATACTGCCTGCTTTCTCCCGATCCGTTCAGGCGACACATAAAAAGTAGCTTTTACACCATACTTATCAAATAACGGAAGCCCGTTATCAGCCTGGGAAAAACGGGCATCGTCGAAGGTGAAGCTTACTGCCATTTTCTTCCCTTCGGGCCACTGGAAGCCCAATTCCCCCTGAAGATTATTCCCCCGGGAAACCTGCGATAAAGAAATTCCCGGCAATAAAACCAATGTAGCCAACATTGCCGAAATAGTCATGTAATTATACTTTTTCATTATGTGCCATTTAAAAACAACCTCTATTTTAATTCAACTTTCAGGAATTCTTTTTCTCCTACAAGAATATTTTCAGCTTCGTAAACAAGAGGGAAAACCGCATTTTTGCTTACGGCTATCCGGGTTACGGTATTGGCTTCAAGGAAAACTGTTCTCGGGAATTTTCCCCCGTTAATCAAGGTGAAGGGAATATCCGAATTGTTGGTTACTTCAATAAATATTTTTTTATCGTTTTCGTAATACGGTTTGCTTACCGAAATGCACCGATAAAAAAACGGTTTTGCAAATTCTTCTTTTCCGGCAAGTTTATCGCGGAACCAGACCAGGGTACGCCCGGCAAATAACGCTTCCTTCAACGCGTCGTGGCTTCTCTCCTTCGCAAACACAAAGGTCATCGGTCGGTTAATGTATTCCGGTTTTTTGTATTTATCACTGATCAGCCCGTGCATATCGCTACTCGCCATAACAGCCAGGTTATGTTGCTTGCACATTTCAAGTACCAAAGGGTAGTAATCCACGTTATTAAAAAATTCGATAGCGTGCAGCCAGCCTTTTTCGATCAGCCGGTAATGGATATCGTATAGTTTTGGAATGCCGTCGGGCCGCTGATTTTTCCATCCCGGGTGGTTCCACATCAGAAATGCCCCCTGCTGAATGGCAGCTTCGTAGCAACCCCAAACAGAGTCCTTATTGCAAAGCGAAGCATCTTTTATAAACAGCGCGTTCATGTGCCCGGGAGGCATTGTGTTTCTACCAATCTCTGTCCCATGCACCAGTATAATGTTTCGTTCCTTAGCATATTCTTCGCTAATTTTCCAAGGTGCATCGGGATCATTTTTAACAAACTCCTGCAATGGGGTATATTCCAGATGGTCGGTAATTGCGATGGCATCGAGGCCGTCTCGTACAGCTTCGTCAACCCTGATTGTCGGCCATACCTGCCCATCTGAAAAAACAGTGTGCATATGCAGGTCACATTTTAAGGTAACATAACCCTCCAAATCGGGCAACCTGTTGATTTTTCTTTGCCCGTGAACCAATACGGTGAAGAAAACAAACAGCAGAATAAATGTGATTTGTTTTTTCATGTGTATTACTTTTTATTCGATTTATAATTTCCCCTTTTCAGATGTTCAAACAATTAAAGCTGGCCTTTAAAAGGCTGGCTCCAAGCCACTTCAACGTCACCTTCACAAGTAGGATTTTCTTTCCGTTTGTCTGAGATAATTTTCGCCCTTACAAAATGAATATCATTATTAAGTTCAAAAACGGCTTCTCTTCCTGCCGTTTCTTTCAGTAGTAAGGCTTCCTTTTCCTGCGCCCTGTACCCGATAAATTGTATCCGGTAATTAACGCCGGGTTCGGTTTCCACAATAATCTTCAACTGTCTGTTTTTGAAACTTATTTCTTTGAGTGAAACACCTGTCGAGGCATAAAAATCGCCCCTTTTCATCGCGTCAATCAGCGATTCAGGTGTAAGTTCTCCGGCTTTTACCATCACCCACGCGCGACCCGGATTGGCGCTTTTGCTGTCAAAAACCTGGTAATGATGGCTATCGTCGGAAGCCACTCCGTAAATAAGCGGCTTATTCTGTTCAAGGAAAGAGATGTTGACCCTGTCCCAGATGGCCTCCGTGCTTAGGTGTATCGAATCGCCGAAATTATTATTCGCCCCGTAACCGTTGAATACTTCGAAAAAACGGGCGTTTTCCAAACCAGTAATATCAGGCACCGAAAGGGCGTATTTATAATTGGGGTGGTTGATTTGCACGAGCATCGGTACGCCTGTTTGCTTTTCCTGCTCCAAAACAGCATTGATGTTGTTTTGCAATACTTCGGCAACACGTTCCCCTTTCTGCGGGCTAATCAATTTCCGAAGGTTGATTCCATTTAAATGAATCGGACGTCCATCAAAACGGTCGCTGATTTCTTCGGACGGAATAATCAGAAATTTGCCTGGTTCTTCAAAAAGCGGCTTGTATTCGTCAAAAGTTTTTAACCTCACATGAATCCCGCCGGTATCTTTTTTGGTTTCGATCCATTCTTTACCAAATCTGACCAGGTAACTTTCATAGGACTGCTGCAAAACAGGCGTTGCAGAGATCGTTTTCCACTTCTCTTTATGCTCCAAAGTATTGTGGTCCGACATAGCTACAAAATTATAGCCATTCGACTTGTGCCAGTCCATCACCATTTCAGGGAAAGCATCGCCGTCGCTCCAGAGCGAATGGGTGTGAAGGCTGCCCTTATACCATTGTTTTTGAATAATTTTTGCAGCGAATCCACCGCCGGGCATCATTTTCACCATGAGCTTTTTATTTGCCGGGAACGGAATTGCTTCCCTGATATAGTCGCAGGCAGCGCGGTCGGCATTGACTCCATCCCTGAAAATTTCAACCATAAAGTTATCGCCGTTGAGGAACGACAGATCGACGGAAAGTTCGCGTCCGTCCCAGTTGGTCATTCCGCCAACATACCAAACCTGACCTTTTTGCCGGGCCATCACGATATATTGCCCCACCTTGCCGTCGAGGGCGATGGTTTTGTCCCAAACTGTCGGGATTTCGGCAATAAACTTTGTACACTCTGGTTCCCTGCGATAGTTTGTCGGGTTGTCGCAGAGCATGTTAAGCGGGGATTCGAAAACAACGTATTCGGCCAACTGGCGGCAACGTGTGCCCTGGCTCATCGGCTCGGTGTAAACCGGGTGGTAATTTTTGCGGATGGCGTTGCGCATGGCTCCCTGAGTGTAGTCGATCGGCCCGGCCAGCATACGGATAAACGGCATCGTCACATCGAAGGTAACCATATCGACTTCGGGCGCTGCCCATTTCATCTGCTCCAGCCCGAAAACACCTTCGAAGTTGGCCACATTCGGGAATGTGCGGTTCAGCCCGGTAGGTTTGTAAGCCCCGTGGAAGTCGATCATCATTTTATATTTTGCAGCAGTGGCGGCACACCGGTAGTAAAAATCGACCATCGCCTGGTCGTCGCGGTTCATGAAATCTACCTTAAACCCTTTGACACCCATTTCAGAATAGATTCTGCAAACGTTTTCCATATCGCGGTCCATCGCCCAATAGCCTGCCCAGAGGATGATCCCCACGTTTTTCTTTTTCCCGTATTCGACCAACTCCTTTATGTCGATTTCCGGTATAACCTGAAGTAAATCGGCTTGTTTGTTTACCGCCCACCCTTCATCTAAAATGACGTATTCAATTTTTGATTCCGAAGCGAAATCGATATAATATTTGTAGGTTTCGTTGTTGATCCCGGCTTTGAAATCGACTCCGTATATGTTCCAGTCGTTCCACCAGTCCCAGGCTACTTTACCGGGTTTAATCCACGAAACGTCATCCAAACGCGATGGGGAAGCCAATCGATAAACCATGTCGTTGTCCAGTAATTCGCTGTCGTTTGAAGAAACGGAAAAAACGCGCCACGGAAAATTGCGCAAGCCTTTTACACGGGCAATATAATCCTCTCGTTCGGTTACAATCTGCTGAAGCATGTTGTGCCCACCCTGCTCTGTTTTTTTCGGATGAGGCGCAAAAACGCCTGTCAATGAACTGCCTCCGGTTTGATGTACCAAATTTAGCCCGGGGTAACTTTCCAGATCAGCTTCGGTAAAACATAGTTTTTTCCCGTCGTTCAATTCTACAAGAACAGGCAGGAACATCATCCTGCTTTTGTCGAGTTCACTTAATTTCAGGTGGGTATATGTATTCTCGAACGAGGTAAAAAATTGCCTGTTGAAATCCTTTGGGTCAAAATCCCTGTTTCTGACATAAGGAGCATAAGCCATATAGTCGTGATTAAAATTCAGGCTTACTTCTTCGTTTGTAATAATCATTTCCTCTTTGCCTGAAGCTACAAACCGGTAGGCTACCCCTTGATCGTAAGCGCGAAATATCAGACCATAATTCCCTTTAAAATTTAGCACGAGCTCGTTGTAAACATCCTCAATCGTACTTTTTTTGTATAGGACAGGATGGATAGACTGGTTGAAACTCTGCATCTTTTTATTTGCCGGTTTCGGGTTCCTGCCCCAGACTGTGCCATCCGAAAGGGTCATTGATATGGGCGAGAGGGCCAGTACTTCCGTATTCCCGTGCGTCACTGAAAAAGTGATTTTATCACCGATTTCTATCTTTACCAGAAGATTGCCATCGGGCGATTTTACTACAAGCGACTGCGCAGTAACTGCACCAGTAATCAGGAAGACCAAAATATACGTTGCTAATCTTTTCATTTTTCTGCTTTTTTATCTCAGTTGCACTAATGTTTAATGGAACATTCAGATTTTATTCTGTTTTTTCTAATGACTCATGAAATTTGATACGGTGTGGCTCGCCATTTTCAGAATAAAATGTAACTCCTTCCCGTTTGACAATAGAACAGAATTTTGCATACGTGCCATCCCGTTTTGCGAGTACGCGTGTCCTTTTGCATTTAAGATATAAGATTGGCAGCGAAGCCATTTCAACCCGCCCCAATATTTCATCATTGTCAGCCACTTTCCCGGCTTCGTCAAAAAGGCGAATCGACTCATTCACAAAATCATCCGAAAAGATCGAATCTTTTGGCGATAAACCGGAGCGAAAGTGAGTTTTCGGAGTAATACGGTTGTGCAGCAAATCGAAATACTGCCTGATATATTTCCCCGCCCTGCCGTAATAGCCATACATAAAATCATTGATAACATTTTCAACATCACAATCAGGATTCCAGAGCAACCTTGAAATCAGGTAAGCCCTGAGTTCAGAAAATTCGCCGCCTCTGCCCTGATAGGCAGCCTGTTCCATTATGCCAATGGCATTATTTTCCCTGAAGGTTTGAATGTTGGATTGAAGAACATTGAAATTTGGGAATGGCATGATGTAATGGCTGAAATTTACTACATAATCCCAAATGTAAAGGTGAGGCGCTAATGCTGACCATTTTTTAAGATCTGCAAGAAAAGTTTGGTTTTGGGTACATGATTTTATATCATGTGCAAAACAACATTCAATGCTGCATAACCTGACAACAACATTATTGCGTGGGCGAATTTCCTTCGGAGGGGTTCTTGAATACATGTATGCCAGCGTACCGATAAACTTATCGGGGAATTCTTTTCCCACCGATTCTGCCACCTGATTAACGAACCAGATAATCAGACCCGATTCGCTTCCCTCTTTTTTTACAATTGCCTGGCATTTTTCGCATTGGCACGGGCAAGGATTGTAAGTATCATTCTGAGACACATCGTAAATCATGTTTTCAGGACTTTCGCGCATGCGATTTTTGATCCTTTCAGTCATGATTTTCAGTACGTCAGGATTCGAAAGGCACAATTGTGCTGGTTCGACATGTTTCCCGTCTGTATGTTCGATCACCCGCTTCCCATCAATCAGGCTATAATATTCCGGGTGTTTGTCGTAAAATTCTTTAGGCGGCATTAAAGTATAGAAAGTGTGTACTCCCCAGTAACTCTCAACGCCTCCGGGTTGTTGCCTGAATCCCATGTTGCCATTCATCCTGTTTCTGGCAGCCCAAACCGGATCGAATGCTTCAAAATAGAAGTCATTCCGCACTCTTATCCCTGGTTTTTCTGAACGATCGAATCCTTTGAAATTTAGTTCTTTTCTCTCCGGTATAACACTTACAGCGGGGGTGTACCATCTGCATCCCAACTCATTTTCGAGAAAAGCCATCACTCCATACATCGTCCCACGGTTTTTCCCGCCATAAATCAAAATGTCGGGGCCGGAATTGAAATAACGAAACGATTCATCTGAATCAGCAGGAGCATTTACCCCTGTTTTTTCTTTGACGAGATCATTGTACCCAATAACGATTTGAGGTCCTTCATACAACTGATCGGGATTCAGAACGGGCAATTCCACACCACCGATCTTTTTCAGCCAATGCTGAAGCTCCTTTGCCGCCCATTGCTCCGATTCTGATGCCTGAGCGCTGATGGTTATCCTGTATCCTGATTTTTGATCCGAAAATAAGGTGTATTCCAATCGCTCCCCAACGCTAAAAGAATTTTTGCCTTGACTATTTTCCCCGCTTACTTTTATTAGAGTAACAAGAATAATTAAAAGAAGTAGTGTTTTTTTCATTTGAATATGTGTTAGGCTTTATTCGTTGTTAGAACTAATAAAAATATCTCGTCATCTCACACAAATGATCATAAATCTAATCTGACTTCGAGGTCTTTTTCAACTCCGGTAATCAGATTGGTAACCCTTACATCGTATTTTCCATTTTCGTTAAAGTAGAAAATAAAACTCCCGTCGGCAGGGATCGTCATTTTTTCGCCTTTGGAATCTTCCATGTAAAAAGGTATACATGAAGAATTTCTGACCTTGTAAAGCATCCGGCCTTTTGAGTCAGCCAGTCCCATTTTTTCGATATTCACTGAGGCCTTAAAAATTGCATCGAGGAATTCCTCCTTCCCAATCAGATTATCGCCGAAATAAATAGCAGTACGTCCTGCAAACAAAGCCTCTTTAATTGAATCCTCATCCTTGCCCGCTGAAAAAACAAGCGTTATCGGGCGGTGGCCGTTCTCAAGGTCGTATGTATGCGAAACAATCCCGTGAATATCGGAATTGCCCATCATGGTCAGCCCGTATTCCAGACACCATCCCAAGGCAACCGGATACCAATCTTTCGCGTTAAACACTTCAATGCCTTTTATTTTCCCGGATTTAATCAATTCCTGATGGATAGGAAACATTTTGCAGGTATCGGGCTGATGCCTTTTCCATCCCGGATGGTTCCAGAAAACAAACGCCCCCTGCTTAACTGCTTCGTTGATGGCATCGTTAAAATCGGGCACATCGACAGCGTTCACGTCCTTCAGGAAAATTGCGTTGAGGTGTCCGGGAGGCATGTGCCGGCTGATTTCCCCGCCCCGTATCAGGATGATCCCTCTTTCTTTGGCTATGTCAACAGCCAAATCAAACGAAGTATTATTGTCGCCCACAAGGGATTTGTTTTTTGGTTGATTTTCGATGTGGTCGGTAATTGCAATGGCATCTAATCCTTCCTGCCATGCCTCGTCAACCCTGGTGGTAGGCCATACGGTCCCGTCAGAAAACAAGGTGTGAATATGAAAATCGCATTTTAACGTATTGTAACCAGATATGTCCGGTATTTTAATTTCATGGCGGGCCCGAACTTTCCGCAGGTTTTTAACTTCGATAATATTTAGATTCTCCAATTGCTGAGAAATGGCTGCCTGTGCGAACAGTAAAGCAATAAAAAGAAAACTGATTCTAATTTTCATCGTTCTATTTTTAAACTTGTTTAAACTCTAATCCTAAAAATACACTTCAAATATGTGCTTCCCTATTTGAATATTGTTGCCGGAACCTCGCCTGTCCACGAGAGCGGAGGTTTGCAACCAAACAGGTATGCAATAGTAGCAGCAGTATTCACTGTATTGTTTGGCTCGGTGAGCTTTTCACCGCTTTTTATACCCGTACCGGTAATCGACCAGGGCACTATCATTTCGGTTGTACTAACGCCACCATGTCCTTTCCCGATTCCTCCGTGATCAGTCAGGAACATAAAATGAGTATTTTCATACAAGCCTTCGGTTTTAAGCCTCTCCAGAAATTCGCCAATATGAACATCAGCTTCTTCAATGGAAGCGATATACTCCGGCGACATCCAGCCAAACCGATGCCCGGCATGGTCGGTATGTACAGAATACAAAAACACAAAAGTTGGTTTTTCCTTATTGTTTACGATGAAGTCGAAAGCTTTACCATAGTTTACCAGGTAACCATCGCCTTCCTCAAAACTGGATTCATCCAAATATTCCTGATTATAGGGTTCAATTAATTTGGCCCAGTTATAATAAAAAGCAGTTTTGATGCCCGGAACCTGTTCTTTCAGAATTTTAAATATGGAAGGATAATACCCTTTGCTGTCTTTTTCTACGGGAGGTAATTTGATGCTGTCCAATTCCCACTTATTGTTGACCACTCCGTGTTGTTCGGGACCGCTGCCCGTTAAATGGCTGGTCCAGTTGGGCAAAGTTACGGAAGGCATCACGTTCCGCGTATCAAGAGACAAAACACCTTCGGCAATAAGTTGGTCCAATCGAGGGTGCTTTGCAGTATTAAAACCTTCAACACTGATACCGTCCAGGGCAATAATCACCAGGCGGTTGGTTTTCACAGAAGAATTGCTGCAAGCATCAAACAGAAACGATGCAACAATTATTGAAACAATAATGAATAATATTTTTTTCATTTTAAAAAGTGTTTTTAAATTAATATGGCTCTTTGGAATAGGTCCACAGATTGACCCTTAAAGTTCTTCCCATCTCTTTTTTAATTAGTCTTTAAATTGAAAAGCAAACAAATCGGCATTGCGTATCTCAAAGCGCAGGCGGATAGCTTTGCCTGCAAAAATGGAAACATCGTTATTCCCGCCCCAACTTACAACACGATTAATTTCATTTGCAGTATGTATACGATCGCAATCTTCCATGCGGTAACCCTCGACAGGATTGCCATTCATATCAATAATCCCAACCCTTACAATACCTGTGGCAGAAGTGTTAACATTCAGAAACAGTTTATTGCCTTCAAATTTAAGTAACGGCGTTGTGAATTCACCGCCGGTGTATGCACCTCTTAGTGAAACAAAACCATCCATACGGAGCACAATCCGGCTGATAACTGCAATATTCTGACTTGCTCCCAACCCTGCAGTTGTTAGCAGTTGTTTATTTTTTTCGTCACGATCCCAACCGTGCAGCCAATCACTTGCACGATAATACATGTATATTTCGCGTCCATTCACTGCAGGTACTATCCCGTAAAACATACGTGCCGATGCCCAATCAAATTCTCCTTTCATTCCTAGTCCAATGAAAGGTTGTCGTCCGTAACGTTGCCAATTTACACCATCGGTACTGGCTGTAAACTGTGTGTCGAGTGGCCCTGCGTTCTTTGGTACCTCCTCACGGAATTCAGAAAGAGTTCCCGGTATATAGTGAAAATAGGCAGTAGGAAACATGTAGTATGCATTGTCAGCCCAAGGGTATTTTATTGCGGCACTCATATAATAATCGACAACAGGAGTTTGTCCAATAGATAAATCCAGGCTGTCAGGAGAAAGGACAAGGGGAAGTTCCTTAATAAGGGAAAACCGATCAATCTGATCGGCTTCGACGCGAAAAATAGATCTTTCTGACCGGGATGGCCCGCGACCATAAATGATGTATTTGTTGGCCTGATTGTCCCAGAAAATTACATTTTGAGTATCAAGGTGAAACTTTGTGTTGACTCCAAGTACAGAACGGTACGTTAATTTCCAATGGATGCCGTCAGGAGAGGAAAAAATGTGAAAAGTTTCTCCTTTTTTTTCAACACGTATGGGAAGGTTGAATTTTCTGTCATCAGGAGCGTTTGGATCGATAAAAACCATACCTCCGTCCTGTCCAATATATACATCAGCAGCACCATGTCCGAGTACAATATTGTTTTCTTTATTCCCGTCGAATTCAACCAGGCCCAATACAGGCTTTTCCCAGTGAATCCCATCTTTTGACTGAGCATAGCATATAGCTCCGCTTTTTTTATCGATATTCCATTGAACAGAGGCCATTGCGTGATACCACATGTGATAGGTATCATCGACCTTCAGAACAGAACTGTACGGTCCAATGCCTCCAGCTTCCCAGGCATACTCTGGTTTAATTGTCCACTCTCCTGTTTTTTGGGGTTGATGGACTATAAACTCCACGCCCTTCGATTCGGCAAGAAATTTTTCATCAATGAAGACCTGCCTGCGGTTACCAATTTCCAGAGGTTGAGCAAAAAGCCGGATTCCGGGGGCAAAGCATAGAAATCCTATCATAAATGACAGGTATTTGTATTTTGGCGCTACGTAGGCGACAAAGATTTTGACACTTATCCCACGTTTAATTACCCTTAAAATATTTATCATGATTAAAAAAAATATAAAACTATTGATAATCAACTCTGACTAAGAAATAAAATGCTAATACAGGCGAGGCCCATCCCCAGAATTTTTCTGGCTGAAAATTTTTCTCCAAGAAACAACCATGCCAATAAAGCAGTAACAACAAAACTCATTTGAGAAACAGGTATGATAACGCTGGCTTGTCCGAATTTCAATGCTTTCGCGAAAAAAAACACCAACCCGCTCAACAGGACACCGGAAGCAGCGCCCCGGAATATGATCTCGCCGGGTATTTTCACACCATTACTTCTAAATGAAGTCAGTGTTCCTAAAATAACCCATCCCAGACCCGGCCCGGACAAAAACCACAGATATTGTACGCCATCGCCCAGCGCAATTTTATAAGAGATTCCATAAACAGCACGTAAAAAACTGGCAATCAGAACCAGCAACAACATAGGCCATACCCCTTTAGTAACTATTTTTCGTTGATGTTGTGCAAAGCAAAAAACAGCTATACAGGCTAATACAAGGCCTGAAATTTTTAAAAAATTAATGGTTTCAGCCAGAAAGATAAAAGCAATTATTGCAGCTATAGCCAGATTAAGACGATAGATTGTAGAAGCTACGCCTGCCTCTAACTTGCGCATGCTGTAAATCAACATGTAGTTTGCAAGGGCTGACAAAACACCTATGGTCAATGCCCACTTTATGGTTTCCCCGGAGGGAAGGTATTGTCCTTGAAAAAGAGCTGAAATAATAAAAACTGAAGACCAAACGAATCCTGCCACCACCATAAACTGGCCTTGGGAATGATTGCTCATTGCTTGCTTTTTTAACAATGTATCGGTTGCCCCTGCAAAGAACATACTGATCAGAGCATATATAATACTATGTGTCAATTTATTTTGATCTTTCTCCGGTTTTTAAATCATCAAGACTTATGTCCTTACTCCAACCCGCACAAATTCGCCGGACGAGGCTTCTTTAATGGCTTCATTGATTTGAGAGAGCGGAAATACTTTTCCGACTAACTCACCAAATGGATACTTGCCCGAATATTTTTCAAGAAACTTCAGAGCCATGCCGAGATGTTTCGGATGATAGTTGTGGATACCTTTTACGGTAAGGTATTTTCGTGTCAACTGATTACCGTCAATATCCAGATTGCTACCGGGAGTAACCAAACCTGCTACAAGGTACCGCCCACCGATACGTAAAGCCTGCACAGCCTGAGGCACGACCTTGCTTACGCCACAAACTTCAATGGCAACATCGGCACCATAACCACCTGTATGAGCGCGGATTTGCGACACCACTTCATCAGGAGACAAGTCTTTAAGATTCAGGCACACGTGGGCTCCAAAGCGCTTTGCTAAATCCAGCCTGCTTTGCATCACATCGGTAATAAATACTTTTTTTGCACCTGCCTCAACGGCCAGCGCCACCAGGTTCAGCCCCAACAGCCCTGCCCCCTGAATGAGTACAGTTTCGCCTTCCTGTAAGCCAATTGTTTCGACTGCATTGATTGATGTCGATAATGCACAATTTGCCGGTGTTGCTATTTCATCGGAAATACTTTCCGGGATTTTATAAATCACTGTCCCGCTAAACAGGTAAATGTATTCAGCATACCCACCGGTCAGATGGGGCGGCTGGGTGCTACATGTATGCCCGTATTTAGCCAGCTTTTCGCATTTTTGCGGCAGTCCGTTCCGGCAATAATAACAATTGCCGCACGATGCCATAATGGTCCATGTAACCCGGTCACCAATTGCCAGTTTATTGCCAAGACCATCGTATTCCAAGCCTTCGCCCAGAGCTACTATTGTACCAATAATTTCATGACCGAGAATCAACGGCAGAGGCTCGTTCCGCCTGCCATTGATGGTGTGAAGGTCGGAACCGCATATCGTACTCATAGTTACTTTGCAAAGGGCGGCTCCTTTTTCAATCTTGTCAGGCAGGTTAAATTCCCGGATTTCCAACGCTTTCCCTACTTCACTAAATATTGCAGCTTTACTTTTTTCCCCTGTCATTTTATTCTGAATAAAAGTTTAACATACCATTCGAATCAATTAATTGGTCAAGACTTGTAATTACCGGAACCGTTTCCTCAACATCAGGCCAATTCCTTTTTACCAGGTGGTGTTTCAGCCAAATTGGGTGTATCCCCGCATTTTTTGCCCCGACCATATCGATGTTCCAGTCGTCGCCTACAAACACAGCCTCATTATTGATTACGCCAAGTTTCTCAAGGCAAAGCAGAAAAGGAACAGGATCGGGTTTTGCAGGAATACCTGATTCCCCTGAAACAATCAGGACATCAAGGTATTTTTCGATCTCAGGAAACAGGGAAATCCGGTGTGTACCGGACCCCCTTTGCCCCTGTGTATTAGTAATGACGGCAAGGCGAAACATGGTTTTGAGCCTGGCTAATACCGATTCGGTTTCAGGAAATGGCTTTGTACAGTTTTTAACCGTTTCCCAGTATTCGGTCTCCCACTGTTTAAGCTGCATTTCATCGCCTTTCTGATCGAAAGCCGAAAAAAGTTCCTTCCACATGGCTATTCTCGAAAAATCGGAATTCCCGACAAACCGGCGCCGGATCCGGCGGTAGCAGTCAATAAAATCGTCCCAGTCCACCTGACTGATATTCTCGAACAACCTTTGCTCTGCTTGTTTTTCTGCCGTGCGAAAACCGCTGGCCGAATCGACAAGCGTTTGCCCAAAATCAAAGATTACTGCCTTTATCATTCAACTTTCGTTTAATCCCTGCCCCATTTTCTCAGGTAGTCGCCAAATAATTCCTCATCGGTTGGGATATGTTCGGGAATTGGATCAGACAACCATGTATAATTAAGAAAATGCCTCCAGTTAATGTTGTCGCTGGTCATGTTTCCTGCCCAGGTGCCACACCCGAGTGAATCGGTTGTCGGCTGGCCATTAAAAAAGCTCCCGCTATTTGCAGCCGCATGGGGCATATTGCAATTTACCCTGCCAACGTTCGATTTAAGAGCGAGTTCGATTTTGCGGTCGTCCCTGTTGGTATGAATTGAAGATGAATGGCCTTCGCCCGAAAACCGTTGCATTTCTTTCATTCGTTCAACCATTTCGCTAAAATCGGTCCATTTCCATACCGTGAGGACAAGTGAAATTTTTTCTCCTGAAAATCGGTCTTCAGGGCCGGGTTTTGTTCCCAGTACCATGAGGAACCTGGTTTTTTCGGGAATAATAATCCCGGCATGTTCAGCAATATATGCCACAGGACGGGCAACTATGTCGCGGTTTAATTCTTTTCCGTCGGGCCACATGTATTTACGTAGTTTTTCCCTTTCTTCGGTAGTGCAAAGATACCCGCCTTCATTTTTCAGGGCTTCCATCATCTCACCATAAACACTTGCTTCAATGGCAACCGCATTTTCTGATGAACATGAAGCCGAATTGTTGGCTGTTTTTGATTTGACAATTTTAGCTGCGGCTACTTTCAGGTCGGCTGTTTCGTCAATAATTGAAATAACATTTCCAGCGCCTACCGTGTGGCAAGGTTTTGCCGATTCGTAAACAACCTTTACCAAAGCTGCCCCGCCGGTTGCCATCGCGAAATCGCATCCGGTCATGAGTTCCCGTGTTATTTCGCGACTGGTATGTTTTACACACTGGAACAAGTCGACCGGTGCGCCAACTTTAGCCAACGCTTTTCTTCCGTGTTCAACAGCCAGATACGAACTACCCATGGTTCTTGGATGAGGCGAAACAATCATTGCATTTCGGGTCTTCAGCACACTCAACCCGATACAGGAAACCGTCGACTCGGGGTTGGTACAAGGCACCACGTTGGCAATCACACCAATTGGTTTGGCAAATATCCTCAAGCCTTTTTCTTTGTCTTCCCTTATCAGTCCGCAGGTTTTCTCCCCAATCAGGTCGCGCATAACCCCGCGTGTTTTATTTTGAATCTTGGCAACTTTATCTTCATAAACCCCAATTCCTGATTCATCAACGGCAAGTCTTGCCAGTGTCTGGGCTGTTGAAGGTTTTTGAAATTCCCACCCGACAGCAGCCACCATTTCATCCACTCTCTCCTGTGGCCAGAATTCAATTTCCCTAAAAGCTTTTCTCGCTTTAATATACATTTCCTGAATGTTATCAGTCATGACATGATTTTTTAATACGTGAAACTTTTCAAAATTCTTTAGTGCCCAACTTTTTTGATGCCCGTCTTTTTACTGGGATCTTCAATCTCTTCGATAATTGAGAAACCACTGCCGAATATTTTTTTCCTTTCTTCAAAAGCTTTTTTCCATTCGTCAGGAGTATAGGTCTGAGCGGGTTTCGCATTTCTGGCACGATCATCAAGTGAAGGGACTTTGCATTCTTCAGGGCCATCATAAAATTCCTTTGGCGTCAATGTTTGCCCCAACCTGGTGTAATTACCTCTTTCAATCTCTTCGATATAATGGGCCCCGGCGGCAAAAGCACGGGTGCAGGCCAGGATAGCCCAGGTAGCTTCCGGAGAAAACCCAAGGTCCATCATAGTAGCTCCGGTAGCGCCCAGCATATCAATATCAACCGGTTCGGCGCTGATTTTTTGAGCAGCGGCCACGATCTCTTTCATGAAAGTAACATACTCACCTGCGATGCCAAGTTTTTCAGCCCTTGCTATCATGCGTTTTGCGGCCGGGTCTTCCAGCATCAGGCACGAAACTCCCAGCGATTCGTCGTGAAGGTTCTCTTTGACCAGCAATTCTGCAATTTCCCGAAGAGTTTTCCCTTCATCCTTACCGCGTTTAAGATAGTCTTCGAGCCTGTTGCCAAATGACGAATAAGCGCCATAGGCATGACCGAATGCGAGGATCGACGCCCCGCAGGCCTGGGTCAGGAACGTTTTCGACTGGGCAACAATTCTTGACATCATGGCTGGCATCGATAGCCCGTCTTCCAAGGCAAGGATCATCACATAATTAAGCATTTTTGCTTCTTCAATCAACGGCATTCTGGCCTGAAAGTCAACGAAAAGGACTTCGGGAACGCCATAACCTTCTTCCATCAACTCAGTGGTATCGTACCCGCGGGCAACAATACGGTGTACATTTTTATAGGCTACTTCCGATACCCATTGAAATGGCGCCCTTTTCGTGTCGGTCGGGACTGTTCCGTATTCCCGTTTGCTGTAATCGAAAGGCATTCGTGGGTCATCAAGATTGCCTATCCCTTTTTTATTGCTTAAATCATCCATTTTTTATATTCTCCTTCCTCTTTTTGTTTTCTTGCATATTCTTGTCTTTCTGATTGTTTTGGCACTCTCCGGTCTTCCGGGCCTATGTATTTTATCATACTCAGGTCAATCATCTGAACCATGGGTTCCTGCCGGGACGCACCCCAAGCACGCCCTTTTTTCATATTGAATAAAGCATGTGCCGAGCAACTGAAGCCACGGCAAACGCTACCGATACACCATGCGGCATTCGGTGCAAAACCGATGTCGCATAAAGCTGTATTGCCCGAGCCCACGACATTGACCCCCACATACGATTGTCCGTCCTTTTCTCTGCGGGCATGAAAATACTTTTCGACGGCCCGCTGGAATTCGAGGTAAACACCGCCGACACCCAGTTCTTCCTGCTTGATGTGAATAGGTTCAGCCCGTGGGTCACTGTCGATGTGCTGAGGTTGCCCCATCCCCATCACAGGCTTTTTATTGTCGAGGTATTCATCGACTAATATTTTAGCCATTTCATCGAGGGTTTTACCTTCCTGATAAGCGCGTTCGATGTATTTGTTCAGCATATAGCCATGGGCTGCCCCTGGTCCGTGAACACCGCCAAAAGTCGTTATTGATGCAGCAATACTGCATGGAAGGTTTGGTCGGCCTGTGGCTACACCTATCGCAGCAACAGCCGATGGCGACATGGAATGTTCAATAAAAACGCCCATTTCATAGTTGAGCATTTTTTCTTCGTTCTCAGTCGGTATCCTGTTCTGGAACAAAATAAACAGCGCATCGCAAAAAGAATATTCTTCTTCAGCCAGTTCGCTCAAATCATACCCGCGCATGACTGTTTTCTTTTCTGTTTTAAATGAAATCGCTGTTTTCCTTTGGAATAATGGGTTTCTATCCATTCTTAACTCCTTTCTTTAAAAAAATTAATATACTTAACGCTTAATAAACATTACTAAAAGTGCAGATACAGTGCACGAAGCAGCTACAACCGGGAATATGACGGCCGTATGACTGACCATCAGGCCGGTTGAAGAATCGAGAATCTGGTGCGATTCGATCATCTTACCAATTAACGGGCAAACCAACCCGGCAAACAGGTAGGCAAAAAAATCCATGATACCAACGCCGGTGCCAACCCGCTGCCGACCCAGTAAATCGGGGCATAACGCCCAAAATGCAGATTGCGATCCGTAAACGAAGAATCCACATAGAAATAAGACAGATATCCCCAACCAATGGTCTTTGGGGAGAAAAAACATAATCATCGATACAATTGCCCCCAGCCCCATAAACGTAGTGATCAGCTTCCACCGGACCGAATTAAATATTTTATCGGATATCCATCCGCCGGTAACAGCGCCAAAGGCCATTCCTACGGGAAGCGCAACACTTATCCAGGCCGAATCGGAGTTCTGCCAGTCTTTGCCGAGAAAATGAACCGGTACCCAGATCAATAGTCCGTAGCGTGCCGAACTCTGAAACCCGATGGCAATGCTTGCAGCCATAAACCGCCAGTTTTTCAGTACCGACTTATAGCGCTGGGAAGATGTTTCTGAAGACACTTCCTCACTTGTACCAAGTAGTTTATCATCTTCGGCAGGTTCGTTTGGCGGAGTAAAACCAAGGTCTTCGGGGCGGTCGCGTACAACCAGGTAAAAAACGACCCCGCCAACCAGTAACAACAAAACCGGCAGCCGGAAAATCCACCGCCAGTCGAGGCCGAATACTTTCAAAACGACCAGCGGGGTAACATACGCCAATATTGACGACATGCCTGCCGCGAACAAAAACAACCCAAACGCAATGCCCCGTTCTTTGTTCCCAAACCAGTTTGACAATATTTTACTACCCGGTGCCATGCCCATCGACTGGACAAAACCGTTGCCAACCCACGGAATAAAAATACCCAGGAAGCTATTGCCAAAACTGACTACCCAGTTAAAGCAGCATGAAAGAACTGCGCCAAAGCTCATCATCACACGTCCGCCAAATTTGTCGGCAAGGTTCCCGTTCACAGCCTGACCGATGGCATAAGACCACAACAATGCAGTACCCATATACCCCAGTGTGGTTTTGCTAAAGCCAAGTTCTTCTTCAATGAACGGAATTGCAAAACCAAAAGTTTGTCTCCCTGTATAGTAAAACAGGTAACAAAACATGGTAGCAATTAACATGCGCCATTTTGCAGAAGTATAACCTGGCTGGATCATTGTTTTTTCTTTTTTAAGATTTATGATACTTTTATGACTTTATGAAAATCCTGATATCGTAAAAATAGATTCGCTGAAATAAAGTTTACAAATAATAAACAAATAAATAAAAAACAAAACACACAACTGCCGAATAAAAACAAAAACAATCATTCAAACACTGAACACATGACAAATATAAAATATTTTTCATGGAAACAATATTAATAAAAATAAAAATATAATTTTAGAGTTTAGTATTTATAAACACAGATATGGACAACAATATTCTTTTATTAATTGGAAGAAGGCTAAAAGATATCCGGATTCAAAAAAAAATCAAGTTGATAGAATTGGCAATCAAGGCAAAAATCAGCAAGGGGTTACTTTCGCAAATTGAGAACAACAGGACCATTCCATCTCTACCTGTATTGATCCAAATTATCAATGCATTGGAAGTTGATTATTCCGGTTTTTTTAAAGAAATAGAAAATCAAAGCTCTGCCCCGTTGATCTATAGAAAGAAAGAAGACTATTCAAGGATTGAAAAAGAAGACGCCGTAGGTTTTGAATATTTCTCTATTCTTACTGAAAACGTCGGCAATGTAAGTTTCCAGTTTAATATACTGGAACTTAAGCCTGATGCACAAAGAGACAAAGTCACAACGGATGGATACACCTATTTACTGATGCTACAGGGAGAGGTGAAATATATATTGGGAGAAAACTCTTACATCCTCAGGGAAGGGGATTCCTTATTTTTTAATGGAACCATTCCTCATGTGCCACATAACTATGCCAATACAACTGCAAAAATGTTTGTCCTGTATATATTATCGGCCACCTAACCATCACCGATGTTTCAATGAGCAAATATTGTCAAAGAACGTATATATGCACTATTTCGCTTAAAAATTATCGGATTATTGTTTTATAGTAATTGCTTTTTATCTGCTGCCATGAACTGACAAGGTCCTTTGTGGTCACACCCGGATTGTTTCTTGCAGAAACTTCAAACATGAACGGTCCCTGGTAGTCACTTTTAACCAATTCTGAAACAACATTTGTCCAGTTTATTACGCCTTTCCCGGGCAACCAGTGTCTCTCATCTATTCCGTCATAATCCGAGATATGTACGGTAGAGATCAGATGCCCGGTCTTCGCTACAAATTCTTCCGGTTTTTCTTTTAACAAATGATTGGAATCAAAGCACACCCCAATGCCATTCCCAACAGAGTTGACAATCTGCAACAATTCTTCCGAGGTATTTCCCAAACATGTACGGGGCAAACATTCAACAACTAATTGCGCATTCTGTTTTTTAACTTCCTCGTTTAAAATCTTTAGTGAAGCGATGCTGTTTTCTATCCGTGCGGTTCTTATTGAATCTTCGATAGGTTCAGAACTTGGATGGATTATATATTTGTCCGGCTTTAACCGCTTGCATAAAGAAATGATCTTCACACATTCATGAATCATGTTATTTCTGGTTTCTTCGTCGGTAACCGAAAGGTCGAGCATGCGGCTGTATGGTAAATGAACCGACCATACTTTTAAGTCTGCTTTATCAGCCTTTTCTTTAAAGTCGTTACACCACAACTCTCTTTCCTGGTCAGACTTCTCCTGAAGAATTCCTGAATTCAGTTCCAGACAGTCAATTCCATTGCTTTTAAATTCGTCAAATTCTTTCTGTGAGAATTCTGTAAATAATCCGCTTGATGTTCCTACGCTCCAACTTTCAAGTAATGTTTTTGATTTGTTTTCACAGGAATTAACAACTAAGATTAATACCAGTATAATGATTGATTTTAAACTACTTTTCATCCGTTTTATTCTTATTACTTAAATCATTTCTAGAATTTATTTGAAGAATAGAATTTAAAAAAGTCCGCCGGGGAGATTTATCCCCCGGCGGACTTTAAAGAGTTACCAACCCGGATTGTTGGGGGCAAGGTTCGGGTTTTCCTGCATTTCATACGAAGGCACAGGCCATAAATAGTCTCTGTCTTTGTTAAATTTCCTCACCAGCAACTGAGTATTGTTATAGGTATAAACCGGGCCGTTCATTACAGTTTCAGCCGTTTTCCATCTTAAAATATCCATATAATAATAACCTTCTCCGGCAAATTCGATTCTTCGTTCAAGGCGGATTACCTCACGCATTTTAGCCTGGTTGCCCATAGCTACGTAAGTGGGTTTCGTGGGGTCGGTCGATTGGATGACCGGCATGCCAGCCCTTGCACGCACCAGATTTATTGCATTGTAAACACTTTGGTCGATTTGGTTCAGCTCGGTCTTTGCTTCGGCATACATCAACAGGATGTCAGCATAACGCAGTACAATATAATTGATATCGGATTGACCCGAATTCAGAACCGTTGCGTTGTATTGGTTGTCCTCGTCATAAACACCATATTTTTTGAAGGTGTATCCGGTAAAGGCAAACCGTGTAGTAGTTACAGTTTTCCCCTGATATTTGGAACCGGGCCAAACTAAGGTCATTCTGAAACGCGGATCACGGTTTTCCCAATAGGTCGCAGTTTTGTACAGAGGTGATTCCTGAATTGTTGAGCCATCGGCCATCAGGTACGCATCAACCAATCCGCGTAACGGCGCATTGGTGTTGTACTGGCGCACAATCAGATCGAATGAATGACAATAGTTTGGATAAAGGTATTGCACATCAAAAATTACCTCGTTATTATTTTCATTTGCAGGCATAAACAGGTCGCGATAATTGGCAAAAAGGCTGTATTTATTCATATCCATAACCTGTTTTGCTGCAACAGCCGCTTCGGCATATTTCCCGTGATAAAGGTATTCTCTCGCTTTTAACGAAATGGCAGCGCCCTTGGTCGGTTTGCCTTTGAGCGAAGCTGTTTCAGGAAGTACGGCCGCAGCTTCGTCGAGATCTTTTATAATCAGGGCAAATACATCCGCTTTGGGTGAACGAGGCAGGATTTTATGCTCAAGTACCGGAGCCTCGGTAATAAGAGGAACATCGCCGTAATAGTTAATCAACAAACTGTAATGTATCGCCCTGAGGAACTTTGTTTCGGCAATCATCTGTGCCTTTTTTGCTTCTTTTACAGGAGTATCTCCAATTTTATCCAGAAGGGTGTTGCACCTGCCAATTCCCTGGTAGCAATGTTTCCACCGGGTATTAATAATTGCACAGTTTGATGCGTCATGAGTTCCGTTACCGATATGAAAAAAACCGGACGAACTGTTGTAATCCGAGGCATTTGGCGTAGCCGCTTCTTCCCAAAGTGGCGTTGCCCAGCTTCCGCCTCCGTAAATACCGGTTTCCCTTAAATTCTGGTAACATGCAGCCAACCCTGCATCGGCCTGCACCTCGGTTTTCCAGAAAATATCCTCGGTAAATTTATTTTTCGGATAAATATCCAGCAGGCTTTCATTACAGCCAAAAAGGAGCATGATGCCTGCCAATGCTGCAAAAAGTATTTTTGTGTTTTTCATAAGACTCATTTTTTAAAAAGTTACATTTAAGCCCATTGTATAAATTTTCAATGAAGGATATTCGAATATGTTGTCGTTTTTCATATTCTTTTCCGGATCAAAATCATCCATTTTGGAGAATGTCAAAAGGTTTTGCCCGTTAACAAATACTTTTAATCTTTTCATTGACAATTTTTTCGAAATCAAATCAGGGAAAGTATAACTCAATTGCAGATTTTTCAGCCGAAGGTACGAAGCGTCCCGTAGCCAGAAAGTCGAGTTATCGAAGTTTAGCGTATTCCCTGTACTTGTTGTCAGAATAGGCAGTGCCGCATCGGTGTTGGTTGTTGTCCACGATTCAGTTTCCCACTGTTTGGTAAAGCCGGCCCCATTATAAAACGGGTAACTGATGTTATGCTGCGGATAGGTATAAATAGTGCCTACTCCCTGAAATAATGCAGCAAGGTCAAACCCTTTATACCCCACAGCCAGATTGAACGAATAGGTAAGTTTCGGAACGACTCCATCGACAATGACGCGGTCATTTGCATCGATTTTTTTATCGTCATTTTGGTCTTTGTACTTAATGTAACCTGCTTTTGTAGCGACATTCTGAAAAGCGTGAGCCTGAACTTCTTCAGTACTCTGGAAGATACCGATTGCCTCCAAAATATAGTAACTGTCGATCGGGTGGCCTTCAGCAGTGATGTAACGTCCCGAAATGATCTGTTGCCCGTTGAGATTAACGACCTCGTTTTTATTGTAGGCAAAATTTCCGCCTACCTCATACGAGAATTCATTAAGTTTTCCATGATAGTTTGCACTAAATTCAAAACCTTTATTATTGACTTCCCCAATATTGCTCGTGGGCCCGGTCCAGTTGGCTACCTGGCTCGGCAAATTAACAGGACGAAGAATGTCTTCTGTTTTTTTGTTGTAAAGGTCGACAACAAAGCTCAGTTTACCATCGAACAACGAACCGTCAAGTCCGAAGTTGGTCATGGTCGTTGTTTCCCACGAAATTCTCGGGTCGGAACTGGCCGTAACTGCTGCCCCCTGCATAACTGTGGTCCCGAAAGAATAATCTTTTCCAAGGGCTACAGTATTGGCATAACTAAACAAAGCAATTTCCTGGTTCCCTATTTTTCCCCATGACAACCGGGGCTTCAGGGTTGACAGCCAGGTAATATTCTTCATAAAATTCTCCTGATCCATACGCCAGCCTAACGAAAAGGAAGGGAAAAATCCCCAGCGGTTGCCTTTTGCAAACCTTGATGAACCATCGTACCGGAAGTTTACTTCGAAAAGATATTTTTCGCCGAAATTGTAATTGAGGCGGCCAAAATAAGAAAGAATAGCCGATTCGGAAGAATTCCCTGCAACCTGAGGATTTGAAACAAATACATCCAGATCGGTAAGCGTGTTGTCCATTGCTGATTCTTTCTCCGACTCGAAATTAGAACTCTTAAAACTTTCATAACTGTTCCCGACCAAAACACCAAGGTTATGGTTATTGGCAATTGTTTTAGACCATTCTAAAGTATTGAATACGGTGGCATTCAACTGGTCGTTATAGTATCTAAAACCAACGGCTGTGGGACGCGCTTTCTGTTCTTCAAGCGTTTTGGGATTCACCAGTGTTACCATAGGTGAGAATTTTTCCCTCTTGTAATCGTATTTATTAACAGCCAGATTGATCTTATACGTAATATTGAACGGCAGTTTGACATCGGCGAAAAGGTTGGCCAACAACCTTTGCTGAAAATGATCGTTTATCCCCGATTCCAAACGTTCAACCACGTTTTGATAGGTATTTTGCCCGGCCGTACGCAGCCATGAATTCCCGTAACGTCCATCAGCAATCCGCACCGGATAAATCGGCAGCGAACGGTAAATTCCTTGCCAGTAGGTATCCATGTTGTTCCAGGGTTCATTATACTTTCTGTAAACCCCTGAAATTTTACCTCCTACTGATAAAAATTTGGTTACATCGACTTTTGCATTCAAACCCATTGTATATTTTTCACCTTTGATGTGGTTCAGAATCCCATCCTGATTCAAATAGCCTAAAGTCAATGCCAGATTATGGGTTTCGCTCCCACCCGACAATGTAACATTATGCTCGTGCATAAAACCATTTCGCAAAATTTCATCGAACCAGTTGGTTTGAGGGTAAGTATAGGGATCGGTATCCATTCCGTTCCTGTATTCTTCAATATCTTCCAATTTGTATTCAATAGCCTTTCCTTCGTTGGTCAAAGCCTGGTTTTTATATTCCATATATTTAATAGGATCCCATTCAACATCGGGCAGGTAAGTAGGTTGCTCAATACCAAAATAGGTATTGTAATCGACCCTGAACGGCTGATTTCGCTTGCCTTGCTTAGTGGTTACCAAGATAACCCCGTTGGCAGCCCTCGACCCGTAAACGGCAGTTGAAGCAGCATCTTTTAAAACCGAAATACTTTCAATATCATTCGGATTTACATCCATTAGACTAAAGGCGATGCCATCGACCAAAACCAAGGGGTCGTTATTATTTAAAGTTCCAACACCCCTGATCCGTATCGTAGCGGCATCTTTTCCCGGTTGCCCGCCTGCCTGGTTTACATATATGCCATTCAACCCCTGCAATGCCTGAGATGCATTGGTAATAGGGCGGTTCTCCATTTTTTTGATGTCGGCAGTGGTTATTGCCCCTGTCAGATTTACTTTTTTCTGTGTGCCGTATCCTACAGCTACAACTTCGTCAATTCCGATGGTTTCTTCTTCCATTTTCACGTTCATCATTGACTTTCCTTCCGCCTTCACTTCCTGCGTCTTCATTCCCACAAACGAAAAGACGAGGATTGCATCGGATGGAATACCGGAAAGCGCATAATTTCCATCTGTATCGGTAACCATTCCGTTGGAAGTTCCTTTCACCACGACTGTAACCCCCGGAAGCGGAGTTCCGGACGAATCTGTAACTTTTCCGGTAACATTTTTCTGTTGCTGAACAGTACCATTCATCTTTTCATTGACAGTGATAACTACATTTTTACCAATGAACTGATAGGAATACCTATCCCCCAACAAGGATTTCAGAATTTCTTCAACAGAATTATCCTCAAAATCAACAATATATTTCTTCTTAAGATCCAACTGATCGTTCTTGAAAAGAAACCCGATATCGCTGGTACGTTCAATTTCCTGGAAAATTTCCACCAGAGTGGCGTTTTCCATTTTTAGTGTCAGTTTTGCAGACTGGCTGTAACTATCGGTGGCGAACGACACAACAGCCAACAATAACAAGCTCAAAGTTAGTTTCATAATCATTAACGTTTTACTAATCCCATGCCTTTGCCGGCATAGTAAAAACAGATTTTTTTTCATACTTTTACTGTGATTTAATTAGACATTGAAACTGATTTATTTCAGTTTTATTTGTTATCAAAGAAGTGGACCCTGGCCGGTACGCTTCTTTGTTTTTTTACACTTATTTGATCATTATCATATCCAACCCATTTTTATTTGTTTTTATTTCATACTCCAACCCGGTCGTCACTTTTAACATTTCAAGCATCTGACTAATTGTTGTTGTACGTTTAAGTATACTCGTATATTTTCCCGATTCAAGCTCGGAATTACTGATTGTAATTTGCACATCATACCATTTCTCCAGTTCGTTACATATTTCCCTGAGGCTTTTATCAATAAACACGAACTTGCCATCTTTCCATGCAGCAACAAACGAAGGGTCAATCTTTGTAAGATTGTATTTGTCAGTCGATCGCCGGAATGAAAAATGATCGCTGGGGTTCATTTCAAAAAGGCTTTTCCCTTTCACATTTTGAACATCGATTTTTCCTTCCAGCAAGGTTGCTGTAATCTCGTCATCCGTATCATACGCCTTTATATTGAATTTTGTACCCAAATCACGAATACGAATATTCGCAACATCGACCAGAAATTCACGTCCGGGATCGTGTGCAATCTCAAAATATGCTTCGCCCGTGAGGCTTGCAACTACCCGTTTTTTACTCTTTTCCGTAAATTGCAACTGCGAACCGGAATTTAACCAGATTTTCGACCCGTCATTTAATTCGATGGAGGAAACGCTTCCTGCTTCACTGGAAAATGTTTGGACAAAATCACTGTTTGTAGCAATTTCTGAATTAACAAATAAGGCGAGTCCAAATGAAATAATCAGGATCGCTGCATATTTCGCTGCCTCAAATACAATGCGTCTCATTCGATTTGATTGGCTTCTCCGGGTCGTTGCCCAAAACTGTTCAAATAATTTTTGCTTATTGGGCGCTTGTTCTTCGATGGAAAGCACCCACAAATTTTTCAGGCGGATGTATTCTTCTTTCAATGATGGATTAGCCTCGCAGTTGAGGAAAAAGTCATTCCTTTCCTTTTCGGTTGCTTCTCCGCTTAAAATCTTTACAATTATCTCCTTATCCATATCTGCTACTACATTAACCGAACCGTTATTCAAAATAATTCCGACTTGTTTATCCACTTAACACATAAATGATAGCAGACCCTAACGAAAAAGTGAAAAAAAATTTACTGAAGCGCTAAACACTCATCCTTTTCAAATTTCAATTGTAAAATTACGGCTATCCGATTAAAAAGAAGTTGCAATCTGATTAAGAGACCATTTAATTTTTTCAGTATGGAAAATTTAGGAATAGAATTCAAGCCGTTTCCCCCAATTTAGCAATCGGGCCTTCTACTCATTCAGAAGCTTTGAAACCAAATAAATCACCGGCAGGTAATCTTTTAATTCGGTTCGCAAAATTTTCAAAGCTTTCGACATACGTGCTTCAACAGCTTTTTCACTAAGGTCCAACTTCAGGGCTATATCTTTGTAACGCATATCCTGAAAGCGGTTCATCTCGAAAACAACCTGTAAATCATCGGGCAATTCGCTAATTGCTAAATCAATCTTTTCTTTTAATTCCTGAAATTGGATATAGTTTTCACTGGTTTTTGTCAGAGCTTCATAATTGTATTGCAATTCCTGGTAATGGTAATTTTTTATCAGCCGTGCCGCATTTTGTTTGTTCCGGAGTTGATTCAAACAATTGTTTTTGACCAAGGTATAAAGAAAATTTTTGATATTCGATTGATCGTTGAGACCGGAGCGGATTTCCCACAATTTCAGAAAAGCATCCTGTACAATCTCCTCGGCATCGTCGGTATTCATTAAATATTGTTTGCTCAAAGAATAAAGCACATCGAAAAACTCGTGATAAATTTTCTCGTATTCCGAACGGTCACCAGTTTTCAATCTGACAATATCATACTTTGCTGAAACATCCATAGAATACCAAAAGTAAAAAAACTAATTCAATCACACGATGAAACCAGCTATAAGAAAAATTTTCAGCGTTTTCGAACCACAAATGGCTGTGTGCCAACAATAGTGCCTCCCGGCGCAAAAATTTCGGCACGCACATAAGACGACACTCCAGAACAATCATTCAGCTTCATAGATTGTCCTTTGTGTACAATGGTTCCGCCGGAAATCCAATGAATTGAATCCTGTCCGGCAACGATAAGTTGGATCGTCCCATTTTTAACATGAACCGATTCTATACTCGGCATCTGAAGTTTCTTATGTCCATCTGGTGCATAAACATAGAACGAACGCCCTTCTTCTATTCCTTTACGAACCCATTCTTTGGTCAGTTCAGGCAAAACAAAAATATTCCAGTTTCGGCCCAGTCTTCCTTCTCCGTGCATGTCATCGTTGGAATAAGCCCATACCGGACGGGCAGGCAATAACGCGACAAGAACGGAATCCCACAACTGACGGTCATTTGGATAACGGTCGCCCTGGTTGTATATTTCCATGCCAATCAGGTGATTATATTTTTGATAAAAATCGATATACCATTGCGCATTGTGCTTATAACGCCCGGGATGATTAATGATAACCAGTCCGTTTTTCGCAGCGGTTGCGATAAATGTCGAGTCTTCCTGCTTTGTCGAATGGTTGTAGTCGTTGAAAAGGCTTCCGACGTGGTGAGGTGATGACACTTCGTTCCCTTGTATCGCAATCATTCCCAGCGTTGCAGGATCACGATTTTCATAGACAAGATTTTCAGGACTGACTTTCCCGTCTGCCAGACGTTCTTTTGACTTCGCACTGGCCTCCATCGATGCAAAACTGGTCCAGGGAAAAGTTACTTCATTGTGATCGGTAAGCGCCAAAATATGATAGCCCAACTGATGATATTTGTCTACAACATACTGCGGGGCAATACTTCCGTCGCTTCGGGTAGTATGGGTATGCAGGTTGGCCTTGTATTGCCCGTGTTTTTCCCAATCAACCTGTGCATACGGATTAGTCACTATCCAACGGTCACTGCACGAGGCAAATACGAGAATAAGTGAAAGAATTATAAACTGAATAGATTTTGGAATTCTCCTAAATAATTTGAATGACAAAGGAAGGTTCTTTCTCATAATACAAGATTTTCACTGATTGCGTTTTTATTGAATTAGCGTTCCCTGATTTGATCTATAAATATTCACTTTCTTATCGGAATTTGCAAGTACTTCTGTATAAACATCGATAATGGAAAGACTATCGGTTTGAAACACCTGATGAATTGTTCCGCCGGAAACTTTGTAATTGCCCTTTTTCATCACGAAACGGATTTTACACTTTGGCAGATCGATATCAAATGAATTGGTGATATTTGCTTCGTTTATGCTTGAAGATCCATCATTTTGATTTTTATAAAGAAGTATCAAATTAAGGTCCAATTGGCCGTAATTGGCTGTCGGATTTTTGCAAAATCGTAACGGAGGAGTATATTCAAACCGATCGCCGTCGACATAAAAGATACGAAAAAAACCAAGCGTTTCTTGCCATCGGCTGATTTCACCGCTCCGGCAAACTGTTCCGGGACGAATGCTCAGAGTTGGCGTTGCCCCCACTTTTTCTTCAAACGGGTTGTGCCGGTGTCCATTCAGAAGGATATTGATTTTATGCGTATCGATAAACGAAGTGTCAATCCGATCGGGGCGATGCTGTGCCATAATGCGGATTTTCCCCGGGCCATTTTCTTTCAGAAACGATTCGAGGATTTTCCCCTGCAAACCAGACATTGGAGATGAGTCGGGAATATCGTTAACCGGATCACCCAGAAAATCATCAGCAGCTATTACACGGGTACCGGCATACGAGAATCCGTAAACCCGGTTCCCGCACATCTGGTTCCATTGTGAAGCCATTTCCAGATGATCCTTCCGGTTAACTCCATACGAATCATGATTTCCCGGAAGGCTGAAAACCGGCGCATTAATTCCATTGATGCCTGAAAAACCGTTCGCCCCTTCGTAGTAGTTTTTGTATTTTTCTTCAACAAGCGGCCGTTGAATTGCATCATAGGCCTTTTTTTCACCCCATCCTGCCGAATCGGCATCAAATAAGGTATAATGATGGATAATATCACCTGTTACGATCACAAAATCGGGAGCGATGATGTTGGCTACCTCCACAAAACGATCGAAAAGTTCCAGCTCTTTGGCATAACCATCGTCTCCTGTTCCTACCCATTGCCGTGAAACATGCAGGTCTGAAATATGGATAAAGCTGTGCGATGGGTTAAATTCATGAACAACTTTGACCGACCGGGGCGACAAATGAACCTCGCGACCACAATGAATAAATAAATCGTACAATTCTTCCGGAACCACTTTCGGAACACGTACCCATATCGTATTGTTGACTGATAATTTGGTAAAGGAATCGTATTCAAACCGCCCAATGACAACCGAATCAATCGTTAGTGCAACTCGGTTATACGGGCCAACAAGCACCACAGAATCAATTTTTGTATGATACAGATTGTCGAACAGAATCGAAAAATTATTTCCCGATTTTGCAAATGTTGGTGCAGCCCGCCATGGATAAACAATAGTGCCTGCAACCGAAAAAAGCGGCAACAAAAGCAGGCAGGCGAATATGTAGCGTAATATTATTCTTACTGAATTCATGGACGTTTTAATTTTTTCGGTTTAACTGATCTCAGGTCGTTCCCGGCAATTTCCTTCCAGTCGTAAAAGTGGAAAGTCTTGCCATTCGACATTGCCACAAATAATCCTGAAGAGAAACCCGGTAATGAATAGCTTGTTACATCGCTTCCATCGCTTTCCTCCGCTGATACCTGAATGATTTTAAGTAATTGGTGTTCGTGTGGTTTGCCCAATGTTCCTTCACGTGTATATATCCAAAACTGGTTCGCCTGCTGATCGGAAACTAAGATATAACCGGTTTTTTTATTCGTTTTATAAATAGAAATTCCTTCGTGGTCACTCTTAAACCCTTGCGTGGCAAAGATTGCCAGTTCATTTCCAGCATTAGGAGCGTCCGGATCGGCCAAATATTTCCGTACACCAACTGTTTCGTCGGAATAATAAATATAACCCAACTCGTTATCCACCGCGATGGATTCAATTTCTTTTTTTCCGCTATACTTTCCAAACTGACGGACGAAAGTCATGGCCAATTTTCCCGGACTGCTTTCTTCCAGGCGGTACTGTCCAATATATCCTTCTTCCGGACCTGATTTTCCACCAACAATTACAAAAAAAACATTGTCTTTCAATCGTTTGTAGAAAGCAACACCCATTGGCGCCCGTTTCGTATTTCCATCAAAAACAACCAGATCGCCCTGATCTATGGGCTCCAGTTCAGGAAGCCGGAATACCCATACGCGCTGTTTCATTCGTTCGGTAACCACTGCAATATCAATCTTTTCACCATTGAACGGAAAACCATAGACAATATCCACATTGTTTGGCCTGTCCAGCCCACTACTGATTTTCACAATTTTTCCGTTCAAATCGAAAGCATACAATGCTCCTTTTGAATTTTTATCGGTCCCTATTACCAGACTTTTCTCCGGATTTTTCGGATTGATCCAGATCGCCGGGTCATCGGTATCCCATTGAGTGGTGTCGGTAACAACGCAGGGCTTAATGGAAGAATACGGGATTCCTTCAGGAATCCCGGGCTGTTGGGCAAATCCAATGGAACATTCCCAAAATAAAAAAGCTACTATCAGAAGAAACTGTCTCATCGGGTTTCCCATTTATAGTTTTTTAGTAATTTTTCAAGATCGGGACTTTCTTCCAGATCAGCATTCTCTTTTACCCGGGTGAAATTAGCTGTTTCGTACAATACAAAGCCACTGTATGCCGGATTATTTTGTACCATTTCAAGTTCATTCCGGGTAAATTTATATTCATATGGCCCGTTGAGCCCCAGTTCTTTCATATTCCCCTGAAAATAAAACGGTTTGTTTGCATCGCTTGTCTCCACTGCAAAAGTTTCCAAAACCTGGCGTAGATTTTCAGGACGGAGCATCCATGCACCACGGAATTCCAATTCATCGGCTATTTCACGAATCCATGTTTTCCACTGCCATTCAAAATTTGGAGGAATGTAATTGGTGCGGCCACTCCGGTCGTCGGGCATCAGCATTTGGGAATACAAGTGGATGACAAAAGTTTTATTCCAGCTTTTGACCAGTTCGCGCGCTTCCCTGAGGAACTGCGTATAGGCATTTCCGTTTATTCTCCGTATGGTAGGATAATCTGTCCGGCCACCAGCTGCTTCAATTACTGCGTCGTTAAAGCCATATTCCCAGTCTTCGGGAGAGCGGGTATGATTGGAGTGCCGGATATTGATGCCATCCACCCCTCTTTCGAGGCAAAAACTGATCATATCAAGCCAATGCTTGCGGACTTCAGGATAAATGGGATGAAGATTTCCCAACATGTATTCAGGTTTTCCGCAGGCGACTGCCACATATCCTTCTTTGTCCAAAGTATACGGCGCGGTGATTTGGATACGTTCATCGAAACTGTAAAAATCACAGTAATGTTTTTCTGCTTTTTCGCGGTTGGTAAATTCTTCCCTTACTTCCGGATTTTGAAAATACCGGGTGATCTTTTCATACAGATTGTTTTCATATTCTTGACGAAGATCATCATAATTAACTGTACCCATACTCAGAATGGACGGGATCATATTGCCATCAGAACTGGTTAGTTCAACAATGCTCCCGCGTTCATTGGTAAAGTTGCCACCCGGGTCAGCCTTGTCACAACGGATTAAAATGTATTTGTGGTTTGCCGGTAACTGAAGACCTTCCAGATGAATAATCCTGCATTCTTTACTTTTGGGGAATACAGGCCGCCATTCGACCGATTCGCGGAACGAAACAGGGCCGTTGTATTTCACAAACCCGTTATTCTGTTGACTGGTCCAGATCGAAAGGTGTTCGGGTTTAATACGTGTGGGTTTGTCATCATTTTTCACCAGTCGTATTGCCGAAACAGGCCCTGTTGCTTCATACGTACCGGGCCTTCGTTTTAAACACAAATGAGGATTTTCCGCAACAAACGGACGCGCCGACGGATAAATTCCCCTTATATCGCGTAATGAATATGTTTCTTTGGCAAATGGCATCGAATGCGGGAGTGCATTTCCGAAACTTCCTCCTTCGAACGGCTTGAGTTCGGCATAAAATTCCAGTCCGTGTTTATGGGCCGATTTCACCGCTTCTGCCAGAAGGTCGAAACCGTTCGGCTGGGGGTCGTAAAAATTCCAGATCATTTCCACAATCCACTGATGGCGGGTAACCCCAATAGATGCAAGGTATTTATGCAGTGCATCGAGATGTTTCCTTCCAAAAAGAAACTTGCTCCCAATAATATTATCGAAATAGTCAGTAGTAGCTATAAGCTTCTTGCCGGTTCCGGCAGGTGAACCCATATACGGGATTTTAGTGGAAGCTAAAATCCCATTGCCGAATGCAACAGCTCCCATGCCCGACAGAGTTGTTGTTACAAATGACCTTCGGTTGATATTTTTAGGCATAACTTATGTATTTCATGAATATTATACTACTTTTCCTTACTTTTCCGTGAAGCGATACTTTTCCAGCAATCTTTTCAGTTCCGGGCTACCTTCGATCTGTCCGGCTTTGTTCAGGCGGGTGAACTTGTTGGTTTCGTACAAAACAAAACCATTTATTGACGGGTCTTTACTGATTTTATCAATTTCCATTCCTGTGAAATGGAGGGGGCCTTCAAAGCTTATCTCCTTCATATTTCCCTGAAAACAGAATGGTTTGCCGGCTTCCCGGGTGATAGCGCCAAATGTTTCAATAACCTGGCTCAGGTTTTCGGGGCGGAGTGTCCATGCACCACGGAACTCCAGTTCGTCGGCAATTTCGCGCACCCAGGTTTCCCATTGCCACTCAAAATTTGGAGGAATATAATTGGTCCGACCAATACGATTGTCGGGCATCAGCATCTGTGAATAGAGCTGTATCGAGATGGATTTACCCCGGTTTTTGATCAGATCGCGGGCTTCGCGAAGAAATTGTGTGTAGGCATCTCCATTGATGCGCCTGATTGTCGGGTAATCTGTTTTTCCGTTGGCAATTTCTAAAACCAGATCGTTAAACCCGTACTCCCAATCTTCCGGTGAGCGGGTATGGTTTGCTGTCCGGATGTTAATTCCGTCCATGCCTTTGTCAAGGCAATGCCGGATCATATCCAGCCAATGTGCACGAACTTCAGGATAAATCGGGTGCAGGTTACCAAGCATGTATTCGGGTTTTCCACAGGCTACAGCAATGTATCCTTCCCGATCGAGGGTATAAGGAACATTGATACGTACCGTCTCATCGAAACTGTAAAAATCCTGGTAATGCCACTTCCCCTTATCCGTATCATGAAATATTTCACAGACTTCAGGCAAACGAAAATACCGGGTAATCTTTTCATTTAGAGGAGATGTACAAGACCTCTGATGTTCCTCAAAATCTACTTTTCCGGTACTTATTACTGAAGGAATAACCGAACCATCCTTACTTTGCAATTCAATGATACTGCCCCGTTCGTTGGTGAAATCGCCATTTCGGTCGGCCAGTGAACAACGGACCAGGATGTAATTGTAACCATCAGGTATTTGCAGCCCTTCCAGATGTAAAATACGGCATTCTTTGCTTTTGGGGTATGCCTGCCGCCATTCAACCGATTCACGAAATGAAACCGGCCCCTTGTATTGCTCAAACCGATTATTGGTTTTACTGATCCATATACTAAGATATTCCGGTCTGATCCGGGTCAGCTTGTCATCATTTTTCACCAAACGGATGGTTGAAACAGGCCCTTTCACTTCATAAGTACCTGGTCTGCGTTTTAAACTGAAATGTGGATTTGCTGCGGTAAACGGACGGGCTGCGGTGTATATTCCGCGAATGTCTTTTAACGCGCAAACCCCTTCAGGAAAAGGCAACGTATGCGGAAATGAGTTGCCATCGCCACCCCCTTCAAACGGTTTTATTTCAGCATAAAACTCAATTCCGTGGGCATGTGCCGATTTTACCGCTTCTGCCAAAAGGTCGAACCCATCATCATAAATACCGTAATGATCCCAAGTTGGTTCATATATCCAGTGATGACGGGTGACACCAATCGAAGCCAGGTATTTGTGCATTTCATCCAGATGGCTTCTCCTGTAAAAACACTGCCCAATATTGCAGGCGTAATCGGTTGTTGCAATCAGTTTCATTTTTTTTTCTGAACCAATTTTCTCAGGTCGGCTTCGTACACCCGCCCCTCAGCATCTCCGGCAAGAATGATCCACGGGCCTTTTGCCGGAAAAGGATTTTTCGGTCCGGTCACATTATGAACGACATTGTTGTATTTATTATCCGGAGCAATAACAATCTGTGGGTTTTTCCAAACCGTGGAAAGCGCCGTATCAACCGGAGCAAATGTAATGTTTGAGTTATACGGGTAAGGTACCGAACGGTCGTTGTCGCCATGCCCCACAAAAACACAGGAATTATCTTCCGTTGCCACAACGATTGGGCGACTGGGGCGCTTCATCCGGTTTTCGAGAACGAGGTACGGTTTGTTGGTCCATTTCCCGTCAACCGACCGGATACGAAGGACAAACTGGGCCTGACCAGCCTTATCTACGCTGTTTTTGGTTGCCAGCCACAAGGTTCCGTCAGGGGCAAGAACTGTATTTAAATGATCATCGGCGGTTTTGTTCCCCGACGCAACAACTTCCTCCTTTTCCCAGATTTTTACCGGTTTGCCATTTTGGTGAACCCTCATCAAAACCGCATCGCGAACCTGATCGGACCAGATCACCCCGACACCACTTTTTAGCGGCGTAACCGTACAAATATCGTCTTTATCAATTCCTTCAGCCAGAACAGAAGGCCCTGTCCAGTTTTTTCCGTCATCAGAAGAAAACCACACACATACTTTTAAACAGGTAGTCGCTGCCACCCACCAGTTCCCGTTGCCATCCTTTGCAATGGTAGCTGTTTCAATTGGGGAAGGTAATGGCGGATATAATTTCACAAGTATGTCGGGGTTCCATTCTATTGGTGAGGAACCCGTTTTTTTCAGGAGACGGAAAACCGTAAGCGAGGAATCAGCAACACCTACTGCAGTTACCTTTTTGCTTTCCGCCCATACATCAGCGCGCCCGGGTATTCCTCTGAGCTTTTCCCTGATTTCAGGATGTTCTTTCCATCCTTTTTCGGTACGTTGCCAAAGTGTTGGCCCGGTTGAATCGGGAAGTATTGCCCACCAACATTCATCCATAAACCATAACTTCGACTGTGGCTTATCAGCAGTCGGATGTACAAAATTTACATGAAAAACCGGATGCGCTTCAGGTAAAAGATTGCAACTATCCTGTGCATTTAAAGAACGCCATGAAATCAGGGTAAAACACAATGCAAACAATATTTTTTCCATGCATTTCTTTTTATTATTAAAGCGAATCCTGACATGAGAACATTTTGGTCCCATGTCAGGGTCGCAGAATTTATAACTTTAGTATCCGGGGTTTTGTTCCAAAACTACCCCGGTGTTTTTTTCAATTTCGCTATAAGGTATCGGATACAGGTTGTGATGTTCCTGATATTGAATCAAAGGATTATATTTTTTACATCTGTCAACCAGTAATCCCAGCCTTCTGAGAGTAAAAGACCGAAATTCTTCAAAGGCCAGTTCTCTTAGCCGTTCATCAAGGATATAATCTATATCAACATTAGCAGGGTCAACATCGGGCGCTTTTGCCCGGCGGCGTACCACATTAATATCTTTTGCTGCATTTACTTTATCGTTGTTTCCAAGATATGCTTCAGCCCTTAGAAGATAGGTTTCGGCCAATCGGATAATATAATTATCGCGGTACGTATCTCTTGCCTCACTGGTTAAAGACCCCGGCACGGTTTGATCGGGCAAATACAAGAATGAAGGATGTTTTCCAATAGTTGTACATTTTGCAGGGTACGGATACCAATTTCGGGTTGTATCAGCTTCGGAAACCAGAACAATTGGTACCTTGTCTTTAAACACCCATTTGCCAAAATAGTCTGAAGCAGGGTTCATCACCGGCAGGTCACGTACCATATTGTATTCTGAATTTCTGATATCCTGATTATATCCGCTTTTATTCCATACCTCCCGGATAAAATAGTTGGTTGGCCGCATTCCCCCGATCCCGCGTCCTGCAAGATACGTATTGGGTTGCGGTGCAACAGGGACAAGTTTACCATTTTTGTTTTTTATATTCGCGCTATAAGTACGCGGGCAAGCCTGCCTTTCCAATGGAAAACCTCCTTCACTTCCGCTGCCCCCAGGAACATCGACTGCATACTGGGTTACCCAGATAGCCTCTTTATTCCCTGCCGAACGGTTTTGATTTCCTGGCCTGAAAAGGTCCCAATACACATCTCCGCCGTAAACCGCGTTATCAAACGGGGCTGGATATTTATTCCCCACAGGATTAGCATCAACACCAAATCTTTCGGTCATCAAAGCCATGCCCGGGGAATTAATCACAACGGTTGCCGCAGCAATGCCATTTTGCCACTGTTTCAGCGAGATGTAAACTTCCGAGAGTAGATGGTATGCTGCAAGATTGCTGATCCTTGAATCGTCCACTTTATCTATTCCCGGTAAATTTTCAGCAGCAAATTTCAGGTCTGCCATGGCCTGATTATAGGTTTCTTCGCGGGAAGACCGGACATAGTCCCGGGTCGGTTCTTTGGTCTCTTCCAACGTTATGGGTACACCTCCGTACATATTGGCCAACAATTTATACATAAAACCACGGAAAAACCTGGCTTCAGCCTGAACGAGAACCTTTTCGTCTTCTGTTAATTCGCTTTCAGGTGCTTCTGATCTTTCAATAATTGTATTCGCATCATAGATGATACGGTAAGCACGAACCCAAAAATAATCAGCATAAGCAGACTGCGGTGTGAGATTTCCAGCGTAATTAATTAATCCTGCCTTGCTTGTGCCATGCACCAGATCGGTAAATTGCCACACCGTGTAAATACCACTGGAGTTGGAATCATCCCAGAAATCATTTCTGTAACGTCCATATAAATTCATTACTGCAGATTCAAAATCTTTCGCTGTAACATACGAATTCTCAGGAGAATAAAAGTCGAGTGGCACTTCGCTTAAAAATTCCTCCTCGTTGCAGGAATTAAAAACAAAGAGCAGCAAAAGAAACAGACTAAGTACAAATGTTCTCAATCTTAAGAAGTTCCATATTTTTTTTATTGCTTTCATTTCAACAGATTTTTAAAATTCAACATCTATACCGAACGTAAAACTGGTCAGAACAGGCCGTCCGTCCCGTGTCATTCCTGCCCCTGTTTCAGGATCCCAACCTGGCCATTTTGTCAATGTGGCTAAATTTTTGCCGCTTGCGTAAAGCATTAGACTTTGAATGAAGGAATTTCTTAGCACATTCCGTGGAAAATTATAGGACAAAGAAACATCCTGAAGCCGGATGAAATTTCGCTGGGTATACCGGTCTCCATAATGAGCAGCTAAAGGGATAGCCTGATACCTCGCATCCGTATTGTCGGGTGACCAGAAATCGATCTCCCTGAACAGGTTACGACGGAAAGTGCTTTCTGATAAAGCCCAGTCGCTCAAATCGTCAATCATCAGGTAATGATCTTTTCCTCCCTGAACAGAATTAATAAAAACTCTCAGTGTCCAGTTTTTATATTTTACCTCATTATTGATGCTAAACCGATAAGCCGGATCACCATATCCAATTATTCTTCGGTCATCGGCAGGAGTAAATTTTCCGTCATCATTTAAATCCTGGATTTTATAGCTTCCCAATGCAAAACCGGAAGGTAAAGTCTCTCCTACCTGCCAGAATTCACCGGTAATTTCATACGTATAAATAGACGACAGTGATTTTCCAATGAACAATCCTTCTGAAACCAAGTCGTCTTCCTTACCATCCCCGTCATTGTCAAAACCCAAAAGTTCCTTTAATTCATTCCGGTTACTTGAAAAGGCAACGGTGGTGAGCCAGCTCAAATTATTCCTTTTTATAACCATACCCGACAATGATAAATCGATTCCCTTATTGTGTATTTTTCCAAGATTGTCGGGGAATGTTGAATATCTGCTGATAGAAGGGACATCAACATTATACAAAAGATCATAGGTATTATTGTTGTAATAATCAATTACTCCAAATAAACGGTTTTTTAAACATCCAAAATCCAGTCCGATGTTAATTCCCTTTGTTGTTTCCCATTTCAAATCGGAACTTGCAAGGCTGCCGATGCTTTGTGTATAAATTGAATTTTTATCCCCTGTAATGTAGTTGTACCCGCCTTCCACAACAGCCAATGTCTGATATCGGGCAATCGTCCTGTTCCCGTTTGCTCCATACGACAATCTGACTTTCAAATTATCCAGCCATTTCAAATTATTACGGACAAACGGTTCCTGAGACACAACCCATCCGAGAGCAAACGAAGGAAATATCCCGAATTTATGTTCTTTACTGAATCCCGAAAAACCATCTCTCCGGATAGTTCCTGTCAGTAAATACTTATTATTGTATCCGTAAAAAAGCCTTGCCATTTGATACAGGCTGGACTCTTCCCATGCACTGGAGCTAACTTCATACAATTCGGTACTTCCGGCCTGAAGCCGGTTATAACCCAGCACCGGATTAATGAAATCCGAAGCGCCTGCATAAGTGCCGGAAAAGGTCCGTTTTTCCATACCATAAACCAATGTGGCATTTACATTATGAAGGTCTTTGAACCTTCTGTTGTAGGATACTATATTATCTGCAGTCCAATCGTTATTAATGCTTTCCGACTTATAACCACTGCCTCTTAAATTGGCTCCCACCTCCGAGAAACCGTAATTGCTTCTATTTATACGGTTATTACTGAAATTAACTTTGTATGACAATCCTTTAATAAACGGAATATCAATGTTTGCATAAATATTGCCCGAGAAATTAATTCTTTTATCCAGGTCGTCATCCTCTGCCGTCAAAAGAGGGTTAAGCAACTGGCTTCCGGGGTAAGTAACATAGTCGCCGTTTACATCATACACGGTCATGAACGGATTGTGTTCATACCGGAACCTTGGACTCACTTCATTTCCTGAATAATCGCTTGAAGACCAAAACGACTGGATGCCAATAGTCATCCAATTCGTAATTTTATTGTCAATATTTATTCGGGCGTTCATTCTTTTATAATCTTCATTGAGCATATACCCGACCTGATCGCTGTAGCCCAATGAAATAAAATAATTACTGAATTTTGTATTGCTCCCGATCGATATATTATGGGATTGGGTATGAATATTGTCCCGGGTTACAAGATCATACCAGTTTGTCAATATCCCTTCGTTATAAGCCCTGAATTCTTCTGAAGTCTCAAACCGCGAAGTAAATGTGTAATTCGGATTCTTTTCAAGATAACCCGATGCAGCGGTTCGGCTCTGATAAAAATCAGACCGTTCTGTTTTCTCAATCCAGTAATCTGCATCCGGGTATTCAAATACTTTATACGGCCGCTGGAAAGAATATTGGCTTGACAATTTAATCATCGGTTTACCATCTTTCCCTCCGGTTTGTGTTGTTGTGATTATAATAACCCCATTTGCAGCCTGCGATCCGTAAACGGCTGTAGAACTTGCATCTTTAAGAATGTCGATTGTTTGAATATCATTGGGGTTCAAATCGATTATATTACCCCGGAATATGACCCCATCCACAATTATTAAGGGAACTGTTTCACCTGAAATTGTAGTCCTTCCTCGAATTGAAAAGCTGGGTTCCTCGCCTGCCTGGGTAACCTGCCCTACATTTAATCCAGGTACCGCCCCCTGAAGCGATTGCATGATCGAGATATTGGGTTGTTCCTTAAATGATTCAACATTCGCCCGGACAACAGATCCTGTAAGATCCGATTTTCTCATGGTTCCATATCCGATTGCCACTACCTCTTCAATGCCAATCGATTCTTCCTTCAATACCACATTAATAACAGATTTCTCCACAACTGGGATTTCCTGTGTTTTCATCCCCACAAACGAAAAAACCAAAGTTGCATTGGATGGAATATTATCCAAAGAATAATTTCCGTCGGCATCTGTAACAGTACCACTGGTTGTTCCTTTGACAATTACGGTTACCCCCGGCAGAGGTGTACCGGAGGAATCAGCAACCTTGCCTGAGATCGTTTTCTGCTGTGATTGGTTTGTTTCGGAAACAAAAGGGACATTCGTAACACCCGGTGCAAGAATCACGATCTGACGATCATAAATTTTATAGGTATTGTTTGTCCCCTTAAAAATTTCACTCAGGATGTAATCCACGTTCTTTTCCTTTGCATCAATACTAACCTTACGGTCTACATCAACATAGTCTTCGTTGTAGAACAAAATAAACTCACTCTGTTCTTCGATCTGTGTGAAGATTTCCTTTATCGTCACATCGTCAAAATTCAGGCTGAGTTTGGTCTGCTGCGAATAGGTGCTGGCTGATACCGCCAGTAAGCCTAAAAAAAAGAATGTAACTGATAGTTTCATCTTTTTAAACAAATTTCTTGTGCTTCCATAATAGGAACACAAATCCATACACTTTTTTTTCATAGATTTGAATGCTTTTAAAACGTTATTTTTGGCGTTTTTAATTCAGTCCGGGGACTTGTTTGACGGCATTCCCCGGATGTTTTTTTATCTCATTGGCAAATAGCTTACTTTACTGTTTACAAATACAACATCTTTCTCGATCCGATAGGTAACCGGGGCAGCATCGGCAATAACTTTCATGACTGCTTCCAACGAATCTTTTAAGTCGAGCTTACCACTAATTTTTCGGTTTAACTCAACATCGCTTTCTGTCACAAACCGGATGTTGTAATATCTTGAAAGTTTATTGAATACATTGATGATACTTTCTTTATCAAATTCGAGCAATCCGTTTTTCCACGAAATGTAATACTGGACATTCACATCCGATTCAACCGCTGCGGTGTTGTCTTGTTTGTTAAAAACCGCTTTCTGATTGGGCTTCAACCTGATTTCTTTGCCAGATAAATAGAACGAACTATTCTCTTTGATGCTTACAGCCCCTTCAACAAGAACAACTTCCATTTCATTTTCCAAGTCGTTGTTTTTCAGGTTGAATTCAGTCCCCAGTACCGTAATATTCATATCATCGGAACTCACGACAAAAGGTTGTTCCTTGTTTTTTGTAACTGCAAAATAGGCTTCTCCTTTTAAATAAACTTTGCGGTATTTCCCGGTAAACCGATGGGGAAAAATTAATTGGGAACCTGCATTTAAACTAACCATGGTTCCATCCGACAATTGAATATCCGATCTTTTACCATAAGGGACCATCATCCGGGCCATCACGTTTTCCCCTGTTCCTTCCTTGCAGTTTACAATACTATCCTGATCAATTTTTAGTTGTTTGCCTTCCTTATCAAACCGAAGCTCTGTTTGCTTTTCCTTTAGCAAGATTTCTTCACCTCCTGCAAGAATTAATTTAGCGTCACCAGAGCTGTTTGTGGGGACATTGGCAAATTGGTCAAATTGGTCGCCTGTTGATGAAAAATACACAAAGAGAGTACCTCCAATTGTAAATGCAAGTAATAAAACAGCAGCATAAGGCAACACTTTTTTCCATACGTTTCTCCTTTTCGTTTGATGATATGATGAATGGAATGCGTCTATCTTGTTCCAGACTTCATACATTTCCTCATCTTTCGCTTTGGTTTCGTTATAACGAAAAGCATCAACTATTTTTTTTGCCGTTTCAATAACTTGCAATTTGTCAGGGTTTTCCCGAATAAAAAGATCCCATTCGTCCTTTTTATCACCCCTTTTTACCCAATTTATAAAGTATAGGTCCTGGGTAAAATCTTCTACTGAATATTGCTGATATTTTTTATCCACTTAAAAACTTTTGACCATTAAGTCCTTTGTTCCTGTTTTTGTGGACAGTGAAAATGTATATTAAAAAACATGTTTTTGAGGAAAACTGAAGAAAAACAAAACCGGGGTTGTGCGATAACCTTCTATAATCTCTTTTAATGATTTGATTGACCTGAAAACCAGCTTCCGGGCTGAATCACTTTTCATCTGCATTATTTCACAAATATGGTTGTAGTCCATTCCACATTCAAAACGCAGATAAATAATTTCCCTTTGCCGGGGGCTTAATTGGCTCAATGCATTTGCCAATGCTTTTTCTCTCTCCGAAGCATTCTCCTTTTCACTTATTTCTTCCTCAAGTGCGTATGGAACATCAAATTCGAGTGTTACGAAACCCGTTTTTCGGTCTTTCATCATATTTTTATACAAGACATTCTTCAATGCCTTGAACAAATAATACCTTATATTTTCAGTAGCACCAAGCTTTTCTCCGGCCTTAATAAGCTTGATGAATACATCCTGAATACAATCCTTTACAAAGTCAGGGTCATCTTTAAACTTGATTCCGTATTGGAACATGGAATGGAAATATTGAAAATAAACATACGAAAGAGCCGACTTATCCCCTGCCTTAAATCTTTCCCATATTTCGTAGTCGTTCTTCACCTAAATCTTACTTTTTCCTGAATGCTAAAAATACAAAACTAATCCATAGTGCCCACTATTAAATTATCAGCAAAATATTAATCTATTGGTAGATTATTAATGCCTGGGTTCCCTACATCGGATTAAATGGTTTTTTCAGGCCGAAGGTTAGTTATTTTTTCAGGAATAAAAAATTTACAGTGTAAAAACCAAAACATGTCCGTCGAAAATACGGTATTGCAAATTGATCGTTTGTTCCGACTGATGATTAAAAACCGCGCAGATATTGTTTGATTTATCAAGTTCTACATTTTCAATTCGTATTTGTTTTCTGAAGTCGACCCCTTCCCTGCCGGCCCACTTGAAAACAGCTTCCTTTGCACCCCAGAATACAGCCCGCAACACAGGGTGTTCATTCACCTGTTCCAGTTCATTTTCTGAAAGATATTTCTTTTCAATCATCGAAAACTTCCGGTTGAGACTTTCTATGTCGAGCCCAACTTTTTTGTTTTTATGCAGATAAACTGCGGCATACATGGCCGAATGACTGATGCTGATAAAATGATAATCGGGATGATTCAACTGAGGGCTTCCATCGCCGGAATAAGATATTGAAAAATCGGTGCCTATCAATTCTGCAATTAAAAGCCGGACAGACAGCCATTCTTTTTTTCGGCGGTCGTGCTGAAAATCATCAACCGGCGGAACTTCATGAAAAAGCCCGATGTACCTTTTTTCAAGCTCTTCCAGAGATTCGGCCATTTTAAAAATACCGACAATCCCGTCTTTTATGATTATATTTTCGGGTATCGGCATTTTAGTTTTTCCAACGGGTTGTTTCAATCATCCGGATTATATCGGGCTTCAGAAAATTAATAACCGGACGGATTGAATCGATATTTGGAAGCTCCCTGATGTAAAGAGCTCCACGTAAAAAATTACGAGTGCTGTCGGTCAGGTGAAACTGCATGGGCGAAGCTGCATTGCCATCAATAGAATAAATTGTTCCGTACACTTTATGTTGCCTGTCAATATAAATCTGTTCATCAATGGCATCAGCTTTTATTGTGTGTTTGTAAACAAACTTTCGCGAGTTTTCCAGATGTTCCGGCAGGTTATTATTTAAAGTTGCATAACTGATGTGCAGTTCCGCTTTGTTGTCCGTGGTAATAATATTGATCCAGCCGGGTTCGGAAAAGCGGTCGGAATCAGGCACCGCTTTCGAGTAATCTGCAACATCAAAAGTATACGGCAACTGAAGATCAAGCGGATGGTATGCTTTTTCAGGAAATGCAATCCGGAAATAGCCATGAGGCTTTGGCGTATATTCCTTTTTGCAGGAGAAGAAGATACTCATGAATAAAAATCCGGCAATGGCTATTTTCAATTTCATCATAATGCAGGGAAAGCAATTGTTATTTTCCAATCTCCACCTTGATTTGCTTTATGCGGCGATGGTCGACTGCTTCAATAGAGAAAACGAAATTTTTGCAATTTATTTTATCGAAGCGCTTCGGAAATTCACCTTTTAATTCGAGGATCAATCCGGCGAGAGTATCTGCTTCACCTTTTACGTCGTCGAAAACATCATCGGAACAATCAACAATTTTGTAAAAATCATTCAGAAGTATCTTGCCATCGAACAAATATTTATTTTCTGAAATCCGGGTAAAAAAGTTTTCTTCTTCGTCGAATTCATCGGTAATATCTCCCACAATTTCCTCCAGAACATCTTCAAGCGTCACAATCCCGGAAGTGCCTCCATACTCATCGACCACAATAGCCATGTGAACTTTGTTTTTCTGAAAGTCTTCCAGCAGATCATCAATTTTCTTGGTTTCAGGAACATAAAATGGCGGCCTGATGATGGTTTGCCACTTAAAATTATTCCCCTTATGAATATGAGGCAACAGGTCTTTTATGTACAAAATGCCCCGTATATGGTCAAACGTTCCGGAATGCACAGGAATCCGGGAATAACCCGAATCATTGATCAGAGCAATGACCTTCTCAAAATCTTCTTTTACATCAAGGGCTACCACATCAACCCTTGGATGCATAATCTCGACCACGCTTTTATTTCCAAATTTTACAATTCCTTCCAAAATCTCCTTGTCTTCCGAAATCTCGTGATCAGCCGTCATTTCCAACGCCTGCGATAATTCATCAACCGAAATACTCTGTTTATGTTTTTGCATTCTGCGGTTTACAAACGAGGTAGAATAAATAAGAATGGAATTCAGCGGACGAAACAATTTTTCAAGAATCATCAATGGGACAGACATGACAACCGCCATTTTTAGCGCAATTCGGCGGGCATAAACTTTCGGAATTATATCGCCAAACAGTAAAAGGATGAACGTAATTACAATCACCTGAACAAAAAATCCCAGCGTCGGAACCTGCGAAAAATCAACGGCATTGGAAATTACATAACTTGAAAGGATAACAATCCCCACATTTATAAAGTTATTGGCCACCAAAATAGTAGCCAATAACTTTTCCGGATATTCAAGATTTTTTAAAACAAATGTGTTCCGCCTGTTTCTGTTTTTTTTGAGAAAGTCACGGTCTGCGGAGCCGAGTGAAAAATAAGCTACTTCAGATCCGGAAATCAGCGCTGAAAAAAACAGCAATAAGATCACAACTACAATACTAAATGCCAAATCGGGTGAAAAGGGATAGAACTGAATATCCCACAATGCATGTCCGTCTATCGGCAAAGGGTCTGTTTCCAATGATTAAAAATTTTAGTTACTAAAATGGCAAATCGTCTTCTTCAGGTTGTGAAAAATCCGGTTCGCTTACTTTCTCAAACGATTCGCTGGCGGGCGATGGCTGCGAAGGAACACCATTGTCGTCCTTCTTGCCAAGAAGTTGCATTACATCGGCATAAATTTCGGTCGTGTACCGTTTGTTACCATCTTTATCGTCCCATGAACGGGTACGGAGGCGGCCTTCAATATAAAGTTGACGGCCTTTGGTTACGTATTTTTCAGTTACTTCTGCCAGGCCTCTCCAAACAACAATGTTATGCCATTCGGTAGTACTGACTTTTTCCCCATTCTTTGCTAAGTAGGTTTCGGTGGTAGCAAGAGGAAAATTTGCAACGGATACACCTTTGTCAAGATGTCTGACTTCGGGGTCTTTACCGACGTTCCCTACTAAAATTACTTTATTTACTGACATATTTTAAAATTTAAAAATTAACAATAATAAATTTACAAAAATTATCCGGAAACATTATTTACAACAAACTTTATTTTTTCATGAACATATACAATTTAATAAGAACCAATACATGTCCGCCGGATAAATCAGCCTAAAACAGCTTACTATTGTTAATAAAATTCTCCAATAACCTTGGAACAGCAAAGTTAAAAATATCTTTTTTATCGACTTTAATCAAATCAGAAGTTATTTTTTTCTCCCTTTCGACTCGTAAAACAATAAAACGGTAAATTATTTTCTGATGGCTCAACAAATGTATTTTCCATTCCGTTATCGTTTCAACCTCCGTTCCGTTGAAATTACAGAGCAAAGAAAATGCATCCTCCTCAACAAGTTTTTTTACCGATTCCTCATTTTGTGTCTCCGTCAACGGAAATTCAAACAGATTCTTCCAAATATCATTTCCGCTTCGTTTCTTCAAAAAAACCGAATCGCCTGTAAAGATTACAAAATAATTGAAATACCGGTTCCTGATTTTCACTTTTTTACTTTTTACAGGAAGACGATCAACCACTTTATTAATGTATGCATAACAACTTATTTGTAGAGGGCAAATCGCGCAACCAGGATTTACCGGCACACACTGAAGAGCGCCAAATTCCATCATTGCCTGGTTGTGCGTTGCGGGATCATTCGCCGAAATGAGTTCGTTTGCCAGATCACGGAACATTTTTTTCCCGTTTGCAGTATCAAACGGTTCCGAAATACCAAAGTAACGGGCCAATACCCGGAAAACATTTCCATCGACAACGGCATGCGGAAGATGAAAAGCCAGGGAAGCAATGGCAGCCGCAGTGTACTCTCCCACTCCCTTCAGCCTGATGATTGTTTCGTATTTGGAAGGAAAAACCCCATTCAATTCCTCATCGACATATTTTGCAGCAGTATGCAGGTTGCGAGCCCGCGAATAATAGCCCAATCCCTGCCACAATTTAAGAATTTCATCCTCCGATGCTGCTGCCAGATCGGAGATGGTCGGAAAATTCTCAACAAACCGCATGTAATACTCCAGCCCCTGCACCACTCTGGTTTGCTGCAATATAATTTCCGACAACCATATTTTATAAGGATCATTCGTTTCCCTCCACGGCAAATCCCGCTTATTGGAAGCATACCACGCATAAATTTCAGTGTTAAAATCAGCCATTTTTTATATCCCTTATTCAAAATATTTTAGAATTATAAAAATAATTCAATTCGTTTGTTCATATTTATTGAATAATTTTTATTTTTGCACACCGATTGATTTGAATTATAATTTGTTGAAAACTAAATATTTTAAGAAATGACTAAAGCAGATATTGTTAACGAAGTAAGTAAGAACACCGGTATCGAAAAAGTTACTGTGCAAAAAGCGGTTGAAGCTTTCATGGAAACCGTAAAAGATTCTTTAACTGATGGTAAAAACGTTTACCTTCGTGGTTTTGGCAGCTTCATAGTTAAGAAAAGAGCTGAGAAAACAGCGCGTAATATTTCTAAAAACACCACAATTATTATCCCTGAGCACAATATTCCGTCATTCAAACCAGCGAGAACATTTGTAGCTCAAGTTAAAGACAAAGTAAAATAGTAAATTATGCCAAGCGGAAAAAAAAGGAAACGTCACAAGATGGCTACGCATAAGCGTAAAAAAAGACTAAGAAAAAACAGACATAAGAAGAAAAAATAGTCTTTTCTTTTAAAGCATGAGCTTTTAAAGACATTTTTAGATTAAACCTAAAGTGCTTTTGTGCTTTAGGTTTAATCTGTTTATATGTCTGTGCATTTTTAAACTCTCTAAAATTTTATTTAACATTGTGAGTAGTGATTTAATTATCAATGTCTCTCCCTCAGAAGTTGTTATCGCTTTACAGGAAAACAAGCGTTTAGTTGAACTAACCAGGGAAAAGAGCGGGGCAAAATTTGCGGTCGGCGATATTTATCTGGGCCGCGTAAAAAAAATAATGCCTAGTTTAAATGCTGCTTTCATCGATGTTGGATACGAAAAAGATGCGTTTTTGCATTATCTCGACATGGGGCCTCAGTTTTCTACTTTAAGTAAATTCATGAAGTTCGCATTGTCGAAAAAAAACAAGATTTCTTCCCTCTCGAAAATCCAGTCGTTACCGGACATTGACAAGGACGGTAAGATTGTTGACATTTTGAAAACCGGTCAAAGCATCCTGGTACAAATTGCCAAGGAACCTATTTCTACAAAAGGACCGCGTTTAACTTCCGAGCTTTCGATTGCAGGCCGACACATGGTACTGATGCCTTTCAGTGAGAAAGTAAGCATTTCACAGAAGATCAATTCTGTGGAAGAAAAAAACAGGCTGAAAAAACTCATTCAAAGTATCCGTCCCAGAAAGTACGGCGTTATTGTACGAACGGCCGCCGAAGGTAAACGCGTTGCTGAATTGGATCAGGAATTAAAACGACTGGTAGCCAAATTTGAATCAATGTTTACGACATTGAAAAATGCGCACGCCCCCTCGCTCGTTGTGGGTGAATTGGGGCGTACAACTTCTATATTGCGGGATATTTATCATCCCGATTTCAACAGCATCATCGTCAACGATCCTGCTGTTTTTGATGAAATTACAGAATACATTGGGTCAATCGCTCCCGAAAAAAAGAAAATAGCAAAACTCTATAAAGGAGGTCAGCCGATTTTCGACTATTTCGGAATCGAAAAACAAATTAAAGCATCTTTTGGTAAGACCGTATCCTTCAAGAATGGAGCTTACCTGATTATTGAACACACCGAGGCATTCCACGTGATCGATGTCAACAGCGGTAACCGCTCGAAAGCAGGCATCGATCAGGAAACCAATGCTTTGGAAGTAAATTTGGCTGCTGCTGAAGAAATTGCCCGTCAACTGAGGTTGAGAGACATGGGCGGCATCATCGTTATTGATTTTATCGATATGCACGTTATCGAAAACCGGCACAAGGTTTACGAACGTATGCGGGAATCAATGGCAGCCGATCGCACCAAACACAACATTTTGCCCCTCAGCAAATTCTGTTTGATGCAAATTACCCGCCAGCGTGTCCGGCCCGAAGAGCACATCGACACGACTGAAGTTTGCCCGGTATGCAAAGGAACAGGAAAAGTTACGCCCTCCGTCCTTTTCTCCGACGAACTGGAAAACAAAGTTGCTTACATATTCAAGGAATTGAATAAAAAGAAACTGACGATCAAGGTACATCCTTACCTGGCCGCTTACCTCACCAAAGGTATCTGGTCGATCAAACGACAATGGGCGTTCAAATTTTTAAAACGTATTGATATAGAAAGTGTGGGTTCTCATAACTTTATGGAATATCACTTTCTTGACGAGAATCTGGAAGAAATCATTTTGTAATTTCAAATTAAATCCCGGTTTTTCACCGGGATTTTTTTTCTTATATCAAGTTTCACCATTTTTCACCCCTACTGGAAATCACTTTTTCTGAAGATCATCAATCTTTTCTTATTTTCATCTGTTACTTTTGATAAAAAATGTAAAATCGAAAACTTTTAATCCTGAAAATAGAATGAGAACAAATAAACTTTTGCTGACTTTTGCCCTGCTGCTTATCACTGTCGGCCTTTCGGCACAAATCGTGGAGCCGGTAAAATGGAAATTCGACTCGAAAAATCTGGGCAACAACGAAATGGAGTTGATTTTTATGGCTGAAATTGAATCCGGCTGGCATTTGTACGACACTTCACTACCCGAAGGCGGCCCGATTTCCACTTCAATCAATTATTCCGACAGCACAAAATTTGAATTTGTTGGCGAACTGCAAAAAGACCCGGCTCCAACCGAAGTATTTGATAAAACGTTTCAAATGCAGCTTCGATATTTCAGCAACACAGTTGTGCTGAAACAAAAAATAAAGATTACAGGCAAAGACGTTTCGGAAATAACCGGCTATGTTGAATTCATGAGTTGCAACGATGAAACCTGTACCCCTCCGGCGGAAGCTGATTTTTCATTCAACGTGAAAAATATGAACAGTACCCAACCTTTAGCAGGAGACGTTGAAAAAGCCAACACTCTGGTTACCAATAAAGGAAATGAAGGCTCGTCTGAAACGTTGTGGCTATTTTTCTTTTTCTCATTTCTTGCCGGATTAGCGGCAATCCTTACTCCATGTGTATTCCCGATGATCCCGATGACCGTTTCATTCTTCATGCACAGCGGCGAATCGAAATTAAAATCACGTTTAAATGCATCATTTTACGGCATTTCAATTATCGCTATTTATACCATCATCGGAACGATTGTTGCGGTGATCTTCGGCCCCGACATTGCCAACTGGCTAAGTACGCATTGGATTCCTAATCTGCTCTTTTTCCTGATTTTCCTGATTTTTGCCTTCTCGTTTTTTGGTATGTTCGAAATCGTTTTGCCAAGCTGGCTGGTCAACAAATCGGACAAGCAGGTTGACAAAGGTGGCCTGTTGGGCTCGTTCTTCATGGCCTTAACACTGGTACTTGTTTCGTTTTCATGCACCGGCCCGATTGTCGGGGCAATATTGGTTGAATCGGCCGGAGGCCAGGTTTTGAAACCAATTGTAGGTATGTTCGGCTTTTCATTGGCATTTGCCCTGCCATTTACCTTATTTGCACTTTTCCCCGGATGGCTCAGCAACCTGCCAAAATCGGGCGGATGGCTAAATTCAGTAAAAGTTGTACTTGGTTTCCTGGAACTTGCATTGGGATTAAAATTCCTGAGCATCGCCGATCAAACATACCATTGGGGAATTCTCGACCGCGAAGTTTACCTCGCCATCTGGATCGTGATATTCACACTGCTGGGCTTTTACTTGCTGGGCAAACTAAAATTTGCACACGACAGCGATACAAAATTTGTTACCGTACCCAAACTCATGTTGTCAATTATCACCTTTTCGTTTGTGGTTTACCTCATTCCCGGAATGTTCGGCGCTCCGTTGAAAGCAATCTCCGGATATTTGCCGCCACAATCGACACACGATTTCGATCTTCATCAAATAATCCGGGAGGAAGTAAATCTGGTAACATCCGGTTCCGATTTTCAGCAAAAGGAAGACAACAAAACGCTATGTGAAAAACCAAAGTACAGTGAGTTTTTACATCTTCCACACGGACTGGAAGGCTACTTCGATTACGAACAGGGACTGGCCTGTGCCAAAGCTCAGAACAAACCAATTTTTATTGATTTCACAGGGCATGGCTGCGTAAATTGCCGCGAGATGGAAGCGACCGTTTGGTCTGATCCGAGAGTTTTGCAGCGGTTGAAAAACGATTTTGTGATTATCGCACTTTACGTTGATGACAAAACAAAATTGCCTGAAAACGAGTGGATTGTTTCGAAATACGATAATAAAGCGAAAAAAACACTGGGTAAGAAATATGCCGATTTTCAAATTTCAAACTACGGAGTGAATGCACAACCTTACTATGTTTTGCTTGATAATGAAGGAAATAAATTAGCCGAACCCAAAGCCTACGATTTAAACCCTGATAATTTTGTGGAATTTCTGGATCATGGATTGGCAAATTTCAGAAAGAAGTAAACCGGCTAGAACCGGAAGTAAATAAACGGTTGTAGCTCACTATGGGCAACCATCGAGATGATTATCAACAACACAATGGATAAAACAATCTGAATAATCATGGGGGAAGCGATAAAGTTTCCCCTAATTTTTTCCTTGATTTTGAATGGCGTCCAAATAAGCAACAAGCCCAATACAAAAACGAGCAGTACATTCTGGTAAGCAGCCCAGTCGCTCAACGGGTTTTGCGGAATAAAATGATTTCCCAACTGATAAAAAAACTGTAATACTTTTTCGTTGCTTTCGAGCCGGAAGAAGATCCAGGCAAAGCTGACGATCTGGAATGTCAGAAAAACGGAAATTATCTGCCACAACCAAGTCAGCCGTTTGGGAGAAGGAACCAGCGAACGAAATAATTTTTCGACAGCCAAAATAAACCCGTGAATGGCGCCCCAAATAACAAACCGCAGGTTCGCCCCATGCCACAAACCGCCCAAAATCATTGTAACCAGCAAATTCAGGTACATTCTGACTGTTCCTTTCCTGTTTCCTCCCAGCGGAATGTACAGATAATCTTTCAGCCAGCTAGAAAGCGAAATATGCCAGCGGTGCCAGAAATCAGTGAGACTGGTTGCCTGGTACGGCGCGTTAAAATTCACCGGAATCTTGAAACCCAGTATTAACGCCAGACCGATAGCAATGTCGGTGTAGCCCGAAAAATCGCAATAAATCTGGATGGAATACGAATACAAAGCCAGTAAATTTTCAACTCCTGAATAAGATAACGGTGCATCGAAAACACGGTCGACAAAATTAATAGCCAGAAAATCGGCAATCACCATTTTTTTGAAAAGCCCCTTCAAAATCAGATATAACGAATGGCTGAATTCAGGCCGGGTAAGTTTGTATTTCCGGTACAACTGCGGAATAAAATACGATGCCCGCACGATCGGGCCAGCCACCAACTGAGGGAAAAAAGTCAGGTAAAAACTAAAATCCAAAAAATCACGAACAGGCTGCACCTGCTTCCGGTACACATCGACCAGATAACTGATAGCCTGAAACGTGTAAAACGAAATTCCGGCAGGCAGGACAATGGAGTAAATATCAGCCGTTCCTCCGGTCACTTCATTTTGCAAACAAGTCAGCCAGTTTACTGCCCTGAACTGTTCGGAAAATATCTGGTTGATGGTTTCAGTAATAAAAATGGCATATTTATAAAACCCCAGTAGCAGCAGGTTCAGTGAAACAGCGAATGCGAGGATTACTTTTTTACGTTTCCACTTTCCGATCAATAATCCGGAAGAATAATTAATCAGGCACGAAAACAGCAAAAGCAAAAAATAAAAACCGTTTATCTTGAAATAGAAAAACAAGCTGATTAGCAGCAGGTAGCTGTTCCGGACTTTCATCCGCGAAAAAACCAGCGAATAAATTCCCAGGAAGACTGTAAAAAACACCCAAAAAAGCAGGCTGGTGAAAAACATCGGGTTGTTTTCGGAATACAAGAACCAATCGGGCCATATCGGATCGAAGATGCTCATTCGCTCACTTTGGTTTGTAAATACTTTTCATACTCCGCGAGAATCAGTTCCGAAAGGCGGTTACCTATCTTTTCAGTACCTTCCGGTGTAAAATGGACGTAATCTTTTTGGCCGAGCCGAGGGCTGCCATTCACCCATGCAGTCATTGAACCGGGTCCTCCCATAAATTTTTCAAGATCCCAAAAAACGCAATTGCATATCTGTGCAGCTTCGAATTGCACATCCCTGATTGCTTTAATATTCGGATAGGAAATCATCTGCCCGTTTTCTTTTTTAGCCATATCCGAAATACCGACAATGAGAACGGGAACCCCGGGAAACAATTGCTGCATCTTTTTTATCTCGCGAATCAACCGGGTCCGGTAATTATTAAAATTTCCAAGAATCTGCGGAGCAATATTTACCCCGTAGTGCAACACGCACAAGCCGGGATTGATCAGCTTTGCAGTTTCTTCCATAGCCTGTTCGTCCGACTTCGAAAACGGCGGAAACGAGAGGCCGCGCAAAGCAATATTATCGACGTGTATTCCCGACCGTGTTTCGAGAAGAAAAGCTGATATTTCAAGGCTGTCAGTCGATTGAAAGTACAACTCAACACTCGGCGGAGTAAAATTAAAATTGAAATCCAAAGTGCTGACTGATGCGGTTTTGTCCACCTTTTCAGTATATATGATTTTCCCCTCGCTTTTCACGATAACATCAAAATCGCCGGGAGAACTGTAAACCGTTCTCAGTTTCAGATAATCGTTTTTATTCTCTTTATTTCTGATTTGCCTGATTTTAAACCAGCCTTCTTTGCCGGACGGCAAAACCGCAGATTTAAAAACCAGCGACCTGTTTTTCAGGCTGTCATTCAAATCCGTAAAATTGATGATACTCCAGTTTTCAGATCGTTCAACCGAAAACGAATGGGTGAGATTGTACAATAGATCGGGGGCAATCAGCCCGATACCTGCGCCTCCAAATTTTTGCTGAAATTGCCGACGGATAGTCGAAGTAATACGGTCTCCTTCGATCTGAGAATCGCCAAAATAAAGAATCCGAAGCGGTGACTGAGAACTGTCCGGATTTTTCAGTTTTTCAAAGAAAGGATTTAAAACAGCCAAATCGCCGGACGGGAACTGCAACCCGCATTCTCCCGACTTTCCGGAAATATTATTTTGCCGGATGGAATCAGGAACTTGTGCATTCAAAGTATCCAAAACCTCTGTTTTCAGGGAATCAAAAATTGGATTTGTTATGGAATCAGAAACAATTATTTCCTCTTTATTGCCTGCCGTTTCTTTATTGAATTGATATTGCCCCCCCTTCAGCAAGCCGGTTTCTCCGAGGATAAATAAAACCACCAGAAAGCCGCTCAGTATAAAAAAAACATACAGAAATGCCCCAAATGGTCTCATATTTTTTGCTTTTGCCTGTCAGAGTAAAGCTAAAAAAATGTTTCCGTAAATTCAATAAAAGAAATACAGCAAAATGTGACTAAAAACGGGTGCAAAACAAGTGTATTCTGATAGTTGAAACATGCCAAAAATCCGGATTGATCTACATCCCCGATTTTATTTTCATTTATACACAATGCTAACTTTTTCTGGGGATTTTCAGTTTTTGTCCCGGGAAGATGCGTGCCGATTTTCCCAACCCATTTGCCTGCATTATATCGCTGTTTGAAATCCCCGGATACCTGCGGGCTATGTTATACAAATTATCGCCACGGCGGACTGTATAATAGATAAATTCAGAATCTCCGCTGTCTCCGCTTGTACCGAGAGTTCCCAGAATTTTGGTCACCGGGGATTTATCGTTGCCTGCAAATTTTTGTTTTTCCGCATAACTCATCGAATTAATATTTGCATAGTTTTCGCTTGTTCCACGGGGTTTGTAAATAACCAGTTTTTGCCCTGCACGGATGAAGTTTTTATTAATGTTATTCCAGTAGCGCAAATCGGAAAGCCCGACTCTGTACCAAACAGAAATACACCCCAGATTATCGCCCGATTTCACGGTGTAATACAATTTCTCCATGTCTTTAATATCGACACCCTGATGGTGCTGCACCTTGCTTTGCGGATTTACAATGCTGTTGTTTGGGAAAAATTCGTTCCGTTTATAGTTAAAAATCGTATCCTCTTTGTCGATGTACGCAGTTACCTGTTCAATTGGAATTTTCAGCACATACGGTTTGTCTTTTGTAGCCGGAATAATATCACGACGATATTGCGGGTTCAGCGACCGGAGTTGTTCAACAGGGACATTCAACACTTCGGAAACCTGTTTAAAATGAAGATAGTCTTTAACTACCATGGTGTCGGCAATAATCGGGAAATCGGGATACCTGGGCTGAAGGTTGTGTTTCTGATAATGTTCCATGACGTATGCCGCAGCAATAAATGCAGGCACATATTCACGGGTTTCACGGGGCAAATTATAGTATATCTTCCAGTAATCCTTGGTTCCTCCCGAACGGCGGATTGCTTTATTAATATTTCCCGGGCCGTAATTGTAGGCGGCAATTACCAAGTGCCAGTTTTGATAAATCTTATATAAATCGCTCAGGTATCTGGCCGCAGCTTCAGTAGATTTTACCGGATCGCAGCGTTCATCAACAAACGTTCCGATTTCGAGTTTGTACATTCGTCCGGTACCGTACATAAACTGCCACAAGCCCACTGCACTGGCACGCGACCGGATACCGGGATTCAATGCTGATTCAATAATCGACAAATATTTCAATTCCATCGGCAAGTTGTACTTATCGAACACTTCTTCGAAAATCGGAAAATAGTAATTGGCCTGACCCAGCATTACTTCTACCAGCTTCCTCTTTTTTACGGTGTACATCGCAATGAAATTCTTAACCGTCTGATTATACGATAAGTCAACAAACGACTGAATAGATTGAAGCCGTTCAACATAAACCGAATCGGGTAACAAACTGAGCGTATCGATATCGGAAAGTTCAATACTGTCGATAGCAAACGCATTTTGCACGTACCACGAATTGACAAGGCTGTCAATCTGCGCCGAAAAAATTTCGTTCACCTCTTCGTCAGGCAGGGCATAATACTTATTGTATCCGGTAATGGTATCGACCGACGAAACCTGAATGGTCCGTACCTTACGAATATCTTCTTTGCTTATTCCAAATACCGAAAGAGAAGCAGTTGCAATTACGGTAAGTATAATAAAAAATCGTCTCATCATATTATTTCCTCAGAATTAAAAAGTTATGCGACAATTCACCCCAACTATTTTTTGATCAAGGCAATACATGGTCTCAGGAACCCAAACCATGGTAAGATCGTCGCTGATGTCAAAATTAAAAAAGTGTGCATCCACACTGGCATCAATGATATTCAGGGCATAAAACGCCGCCGTAAAAATAATGTTCATATCCCGGTATCTGCGGGCTCCGTCTTTCGCTTGCTTCAACTTATCGCCAAATTCGCGGACATCAGATGCATTATTCATATTGTAATACATAACCTCCTTGATATCAAGGAACGAATTGGTCTTCGGGTCGGTATCCGTAATATCATAATACGCCTGCCGGTACAAAACATATTTGTCGTTGTTCCAATTGATCGCATAAGCAAACCCGGCAAAACCGCCATAAATAAGCGGAAGTTTCCAGTATTTTTTATTATACACCTGCCCCAGACCGGGAAGCACAGCCGAATATAAAGTTGCTTTACGCGGAGAATGTACAACTTCATCCTTGTCAACATGAACCGTATCCTGCCGGGTTGTTTCCTGAGCGTTGGCCAAAATACAAGCTCCTGTCAATAGAACAGCAATTAAAAATATCCGGATGTATTTCAAAACAATTTCTTTTTTCCCAGTATTATGCCTCTAATTTATCTAAAATCCCCAATATACGTTCCAATTCTTCAGATGATTTAAAGGGAATAACGATTTTTCCGTTTCCTTTCGTATTCATACTGAAGTCAATATTGGTTTTAAAATATTTGGCAAGGTGGTTTTTTAGCTCCTCGTATTCAGTCGGAAATTTTGTTTTGGGTTGGTTAATTTTTGGTTCTGCTTTTTCTTCATTCAGGTTCCGCACAAATTCCTCCACCTTTCGTACTGAAAAATCGTACTTCAGAATTTGCCCGTAAATCATGATTTGCGACTCGGTATCTTCCACGCCGATAAGCGCCCGGGCATGTCCCATGGAAATTCGCTTTTCAACAATTCCCTTCTGGATGACTGCCGGCAATTTCAGCAGGCGCAGATAATTGGTCACGGTCGACCGTTTTTTGCCAACCCGTTCACTGAGCGATTCCTGGGTCAGTTTGCATTCCTCAATCAGCCGCTGGTAACTAAGGGCTATCTCGATGGCATCCAAGTCTTCACGCTGGATATTTTCAACCAGTGCCATTTCAAGCATGCCTTCATCTTCGGCTGTGCGGACAAATGCCGGAATAGTTTTCAGCCCGGCCATTTTAGCAGCACGGAAACGGCGTTCCCCTGCAATAATCTGATATTTGCCATCGTCGATTTTTCGCAGAGTAACCGGTTGGATAATGCCAATTTCCTTTATCGATGCTGAAAGTTCTTTCAATGCTTCTTCATCGAAATTGGTACGTGGCTGAAACGGGTTGGCCTCAATTTTCGATATCTCAATTTCATTGACCGACGAACTCTGTTCCTTTATTCTGTTGGCATCGTCAATCAAGGCTCCTAATCCTCTGCCTAAAACATTCTTTTTTCCCATAGCTGAAAGGGCTTTTATTCTATAACTTTTTCAGAGTTTTTAATCCGGGTCATTTCGTTGTTCTGTAAAATTTCTCTGGCGAGTTCCATGTAACTTTGCGATCCCCTCGAATTGGCATCGTATAAAATTACCGGTTTACCGTAACTGGGGGCTTCACTGAGTTTTATATTGCGCTGAATCAGAGTTTCAAAAACCATTTCCTGAAAATGTTTTTTCACTTCTTCGTGTACCTGGTTCGCCAGGTTCAGACGTGAATCGTACATGGTCAGCAGGAATCCTTCAATTTCCAGTTCCGGGTTCAGCCGGTTTTGAATGATCTTAATGGTATTCAGCAATTTTCCAAGTCCTTCCAATGCAAAATACTCGCATTGTACCGGAATAATGATCGAATCGGCAGCAGTGAGGGCATTCACAGTAATCAGCCCCAGCGAAGGGGAACAATCAATAAAAATAAAATCGTAATCGTCGCGTATCTTTTCAATTACATATTTCAGTACTTTCTCGCGGTTGGGAAGATTGAGCATTTCAATCTCTGCCCCTACCAAATCGATATGTGAAGGAATCAAATCCAGTCGTTCTATATCTGTGTTAAGAATAATTTTCCGTGGATCGAGGTCGTCGACAATACATTCATAAATACTTGTTTTTACATTCCGCACATCAAACCCAACCCCCGAGGTGGCATTGGCCTGCGGATCGGCATCGATAATCAGGATTTTATATTCAAGTACGGCTAAACTGGCTGCTAAATTAATTGCCGTGGTCGTCTTTCCGACCCCTCCTTTTTGATTTGCTAGCGCAATAACTTTTCCCATGCGAAACGGCTATATTTTGGTAAATTTCAAAGTTAATATTTTATACAGAACAAGCTTGAATTTGTTGATAACTTATCGTAAGATAAAGATTAACAAACGAATACGAATTAACAATTTCATCAGACAAGAATCTTTACAGCTTCGGTTTTTAATCTTTCTTTTTCGATAGGGACAACTCCCGGGCGTTCACAAACCAAGCCCCCGGCAAGATTTGATAACAGGGCAATGAATTTGGGCGGCAGACCGGCTGCAAGACTCAGGCTCGCCACGGCAAACACCGTATCTCCGGCTCCCGAAACATCGGCAATGTCGCGCACTTCTGCCGGAAAATGATTTTGCGTCAACCCATTGCTGATGAACACCCCGTTTTCAGAAAGTGTAATAAACATCAATCCGATATGGTGTTCCTTTTTAAATTTTTCGGCGGCTTCTTTGATCTTGTCCAAATCTGTCTTCTCAATATTCAAACGAAGCCCATCTGTAAACTCTTTGAAATTCGGTTTAAACAGGTCAACATTTAAATAACTATTGAAATTCCTGATTTTAGGATCGGCAGCCGTCAAAATATTTCGTTCTTTCGCCAAAGCAACTACTTTTTCGATCAATCCCGGGGTAACCACTCCCTTATCGTAATCAACAAAAAGGACAATGTCGATCCGGGCTTTTCCGATCAGTTCCCTGACTTTTTCAAAAAGCATGTTTTCCGTGGGAAGATCAACCATTGTCGAGATTTCTTCATCGATCCGGGAAATTTGTTTGCCTCCGGAAATAATGCGGGTTTTCACTGTCGTCATCCGGTCGTTTTTCACAAAAATACCTTCACTCGAAAGCCCGTTTTTCACCATCAGGTTTTGGAACTTTTTCCCCTTGCTGTCGTCGCCGATAATAGAAACCAAAAACGGGGTTGCCCCCAGCGACTGAAGGTTCATCGAGACATTCGCAGCGCCGCCCAACCGGTTTTCCTGTTTGGTTACAGTAACAATCGGAATGGGCGCTTCGGGAGAAATGCGGTCAACCCTTCCCCATAAATAGCTATCAACCATCGCATCTCCAATTACGATGACCTTTAATTCCGAAAATTTCTCAATCGCCTTCTCTATTATACTTCTTTCCACGAGTTGATTTTTGAAGTAGACAAAAGTAGTAAAATTTGTATGTCGTAATAACGAAACCATAGGATTGTTATTGCCCAAATTGTGAGGGACGGGTGCGGAAGTTTTTAACTTCCTTTTTTTCAGGGTGCCGCGATTTTCAATCGCTGGTTTAAAACCAGCGATTGAAAATCGCGGTATCTTACATCGGGTCCACATCGGCATAAATGATCGCACCCGAGTTGTTGGGCTGGCTTTTTACTTTTTCTATTATTTCTGAAATCCGTTCTTTGGCAGTCAGCATTTTTCCGTCGCGCGACAGTTTAATCAGTATTTCTTTCTGATACCACAGTTGAATCCGTCCAACCACCGGGTATTCAGGTCCAAGCACGTTGAAATTGAACAGCTTCCGAAATTCAGATGCAAGAATTCCAGCAACCAGATCGAGACGCTGTTGGTTTTTGTGTTTCACCACCACTTTCACCAGCCGGTAATAGGGCGGATATTTAAACAATTTCCGCTCGTGTAATTGGGTAGCAAACATCCTTTCAAAATTATTTTCCTTCGCATCGACGATCACCGGATGGTCCGGCTGGCTGGTTTGTACCACCACTTTTCCCCGTTTGTTTTTACGGCCCGCCCGCCCGCTCACCTGCGCAATCAATTGAAAACTCCGTTCGTACGAACGGAAATCGGGATAGTTCAGCAGATTGTCGGCATTCAGAATGCCCACCACCCGTACATTTTCGAAGTCCAGACCTTTGGTAACCATCTGGGTACCAACCAAAATATCAACATTCCCCGATTCGAGACGTTGAATGATTTGCTGATAGGCATTTTTTGCCCGGGTGGTATCGAGATCCATTCGGGCTATTTTTGCATCGGGGAAAAAAGAGGAAATCTCCTCCTCAATTTTCTCCGTTCCAAACCCCTTGGTACGAACATCTTCCGAACCGCAATCGGGACATTTCGACGGAACCGGTTGCGTGTAGCCACAATAATGGCAAAGTAGCGCCGAACGCGATTTGTGGTATGTGAGACTGACATCGCAGTGCTTGCATTTGGGTATCCAGCCGCAACCGGCACACTGGATAAACGGTGCAAAACCACGCCGGTTCTGAAATAAAATCACCTGTTCTTTGTTCTCCAGCGCCTGCGTTATTTCATCAAAAAGTTCAGGAGTAAAAAATGACCTCATCCTTTTTCGTTTGTACGCGTCTTTGGTGTCGGCAATAATAATCTCCGGCAATTCAATTCCGCTGAACCGTTCGGTCAGTTGTACCAGCCCGTATTTTTTGCTTTTTGCATTGAAATAACTTTCAATAGAAGGAGTGGCCGTTCCGAGCAACACTTTTGCCCCGTGAATATTCCCCAGTACAACAGCCAGATCGCGGGCATTGTAGCGCGGCGCGGGGTCGTACTGTTTGTAGCTGTTTTCGTGTTCTTCGTCAACAATAACCAGCCCGAGTTTGCGAAAAGGCAGCAAAGCCGCCGAACGCGCACCCAGCACCAACTGGTATTGTTCTCCGTTTTTCCCCGGCTTCTCGTTCAAAACACTGAACCAGATTTCCACCCGTTCGGCATCGTTAAATTTCGAATGGTAAATTCCGGTTTTCGAGCCAAACGCTTTTTTCAGGCGGTTAACCATCTGCGCGGTGAGACCGATTTCAGGAACCAGATACAAAACCTGATTGCCCCGATTCAACTGCTCTTCTATCAGTTTGATGTAGATTTCAGTTTTTCCGCTCGAAGTCACTCCGTGCAACAAAACCGTCTGCTGCTCTTCAAAATGAGTTTTTATTTCATCAAAAGCCTTTTGCTGTGGTTCCGACAGATCGTAAATATTCAGCAACTCAGAGGTTTCGTTATCCAGCCGTCCGGTTTCTTTCTGAAAAACTTCCAAAATTTCTTTTTCCTGAAGCCCACGCAACACAGCGTCGGAAGCGCCGCAACCTTCGAGCAACTCTTTTTTTCCGATTTCTCTTTTTATTTCCGGAGAAAAAATGGTTTCAGAAAGAAAAAACTGGAAAAGATGCTCCTGTTTTTTTGCCCGTCCAAGCGATTCGAGACAGGTTTTTATTTGTTCTTCACCTCTAATTTTCTCATTCAACCGGACAAACGAAAGCAACTTGGGTTTGTAGCTTTCTTTCATCTGCTCTTCAACCACAACTGCATTTTTTTCAAGCAACAGTTTGATGATCGAAAACGAGTTTTTCCGCCCCAAAAACTGATTGACTTCCTGAATACTAACCTGTTCACGACTTTGCAAAAGCATCAGCAGCGAATTCTCATTTTCAGAAAATTCAGTTGCAAAATCAGCCTCTTCATTTAAACGAATTTTCGTCTGGCTTTCCAGTTTCAAACCCGAAGGCAAAGCCGCTTTAAAAACCTCGCCCAGCGAACAGCAATAATATTCAGCCATCCATTCCCATACTTCAATTTGCCGCCGGTCGACAACTGGTTCCTCATCCAGAATGGCCTCAATATCTTTTATTTCGTAATCGCCCGTTGGCCGCTGATCGTGAATGCGATGCACCAATGCCGATAAAAATTTACGCTGACCAAACTGCACAATCACCCGGATGCCGGTTTTCATTTTGGGTTGAAAAGCAAGCGGTACCCTGTACGTGAACTTTTGGTTCAACGGAAGCGGCAAGATTACGTCAGCATAAATTTCAGAAACCATAAATTTAGATTATGCCGAAAGGTAGCGGTTTTTTAAAAAACGGGCGAAAAGTGTTGAAAAGTTTTACTTTATTAATACTTTGGAACAAAAATCAGAGAGAAGACAATAAAAATATAAACCTTGCCTCTGCAATAATTGTTTCTTTTAAAAAGAAAAAAATGAAACAAGCCGAAAATCAAATACTGGTCATCTTTGGCGCTTCGGGCGACCTGACCAAACGCAAACTGATCCCTGCCATGTTCGATTTACAGGTACAAGCAATGCTTCCCGAAAAGTTTGCCATTCTGGGAGTTAGCCGCACAGACCTAAATGATCAGGCATTTCGGGAACGTATGCTCGAATTTCTTCCGAAAGACAAAAAAAATGAAAAAGCAATCTCTGCTTTTCAGGAAAAACTGTATTATCAGACACTTGACACTTCCGGCAATTACGAATACCCGATTTTACGCGACCGATTGCTGACGCTTGCCAAAGAAATGGGCATTCCCGAGAATTTTATTTTCTATTTATCGACACCACCACAACTGTACGAACTGATTCCGCAAGGATTGGCTTCAGTAAACCTGAACGATGCATCCGGCGGGTTCAAACGGCTGATCGTGGAAAAACCGTTTGGAATAGATTTGGAATCAGCCAGGGCGCTAAATAAAAACCTGCTAAATTATTTTTCGGAAGAACAGATTTACCGCATCGATCATTACCTGGGCAAAGAAACTGTGCAAAATATGCTGGTTACCCGTTTCTCAAACGGCATTTTCGAACCGATATGGAACCACAATTTCATTCACCATATTGAAATTACTTCAGCCGAGAGTCTGGGTGTGGAAGAGCGGGGCGGTTATTACGACCACTCGGGCGCTATGCGCGACATGGTGCAAAACCACCTGATGCAACTGGTCGGGCTGGTGGCCATGGAACCGCCGGTGATAATCGAAGCCAATGCGATCCGCAACGAGGTACTGAAAGTTTTTCAGTCGATACTTCCCATCCGGGAAGAGCAGGTCGCCGCTTGTGTTATCCGCGGACAATACACGCAATCGCACATCAAAGGGCAACTGGTAAAAGGGTATCGCGAAGAAAAAGGCGTTGATCCTGAATCACGTACCGAAACTTACCTGGCGCTGAAATTTTACATCGACAACTGGCGCTGGGGGGGCGTTCCGTTTTACATTCGTACCGGGAAAAAACTTCCGGCGCGGGTCACCGAGGTGGTCATTCATTTTAAAAACACGCCGCACCATCTTTTCGGAGGACAGGCCGACAGTGTGGTTGCCAACAACCAACTGGTCATCCGTATTCAGCCCGACGAAGGTATTTTGCTGAAATTCGGTATGAAAGTTCCGGGGGCAGGCTTCCGGGTACAAACCGTGAACATGGACTTTCATTACGACCAACTGGCCGATGTGCATTTACCATCGGCATACGAACGCCTGTTGCTCGACTGCATGCAGGGTGATGCCACCCTCTATGCGCGCGGCGATGCGGTTGAAAAAGCATGGGAATTTGTACAACCGATCCTGAATGCGTGGAAAAATAATCCGGATATTCCCGTTTACGGCTATCCGGCTGGTACCTGGGGACCCGATGTAACCGACCAACTGGTTGACGACGGCCAGTGGCGCTACCCTTGCAAGAACCTGAGTAACGATGGGGAATATTGCGAATTGTAAATGAATTGCTAAATTGCTGAATTGCTGAATTGTTATTGGCTATAGGTACGATCTGTGAGAAATTTGTTCTGAACACTGAGAAACTGTTTAAATTTAGCTCATTTTGATTTTTCAGGTTACCCCAAACCCTGAAGGGTGCCCGAAAAATCAAAAAATCACCCTTTAGGGTCGGGGTATATTTTTTGATTTTGGGCATCATTTCAAATTTTAAACAGTTTCTGGATACTTGCTGATGTACGTTTTTTGGAATTTGGAATTTTTTAACGTTAAAAGTTATGGCCGGAAATATTGAAGTAAAAATTTACGAGGACTCCGAAAAAGTTGTAAAAGCATTTGCAAAGGAGTTTTATAAAATAGTAAACGACTCGAACCAGAAGCGTTTCGATATTGCCCTCTCGGGAGGAGAAACGCCCAAAATCCTGTTTCAGCATCTAAGCTCGAAATACAGGGAGAAACTTCCCTGGCAGCGGCTTCATTTCTGGTGGGGCGACGAACGTTGTGTTGCTCCCGACCATGAAGACAGTAGCTTTGGAGTTGCCAACAGTCTGTTATTTTCCAAAATTGAAATACCGGCAGAAAATATCCATCGGGTAAAAGGGGAAAATGATCCGGTTACAGAAGCACAATCGTACGGACAGCAACTACAGGAACAGTTGAACCACCGCAACGGATGGCCAGTTTTCGACCTGATTATTTTGGGAATGGGCAAAGACGGGCACACCGCATCGATTTTTCCAAACCAGATAAAATTACTGGAATCGGAGCATGTTTGCGAAGTGGCAAGCCACCCGGAAAGCGGCCAAAAACGGGTAACACTGACTGGCAAGGTACTTAACAATGCCCACCGGGTTTATTTTCTGGTTACCGGAAACGGAAAAGCCAGACGGGTTTCACAAATCATGAACAACGTAAAGAAAGCCCAAAAATACCCGGCATATCATATTATCCCTGAAAACGGCGACCTATACTGGTATCTCGACGAAGACGCAGCGGAAGAAATCAGGTAAACAGAGCTGTCGCACTCTAATTTATTTGACAACCTTAACACCTTTGGGTACTGTATAAGTTGTCTCTATTTCTCCATCAACTCCTTTTGTATGTTTTATTTTGACTACCCCAAGAGGAGTTGGAAAGGTTCCTTCAACCCACTGCAAGTCGCCCAGATGCGGTTCAATTTTAATTTTTTTACACCCAGGTTCCAGTACATTTACTCCCAACACATACTGAGACAACCACGAAGTCGGACCCGATGCCCATCCGTGACAAAAACTGTGGCGTAATTCCTTGTAGCAATAACCACCATACGAACGATGGACGTCTACTTTCCCTTCCGGAACAAGTTCATCAATACGAGCAGCATTTTTCATCCAATCTATATCGAAATCTTCCCAAAATGTAGTTGCCCCCAGATCGAGCATGCCGCCCCAATATTCACGGATATTGTCAATTGCACCCTGATAATCACCAGCCATTGCACGTGCTTTCAACATGTAATATCCATAGAAAGTCGACATTTTATGAACGCCGTCTTTAGCGAGAACTTCAGCATTTGCTTTTTCCGGAGGAACCAATCCAGACATAGACAACAACGCTGCTGCCTGTTTTGAACCGGCCATTTCAGGTACATGATTTTTAAGTTTTTCGACGAATGAGTCGCACATTTTTGCAGTTTCGGGGTCGCCCAAAACGGCACATAATTCAGAGCCAGCCTGAAAAGTCATCAGCATCATCGACTGCAAACCTGCATGGATAGCTTCCTTATTTTCGTTTGAAGGCCAATCAAGGAAACGGCTACCATCAAGATCTTCTTTTCCTGAAGGATCAATTTTAGTAGTCAACTGGCGCAACAAAGCTACCAGATACTCTTTTTGTTGCTTTAAATAATCCAGATCGCCCTGGTAATAATACCAATCGCGCTGAATCATGATCCACCACATTGAATACGAACTAATGCCGTTCATCCAGTCGGGCAGTGGAGTTAGCTCACGGATCAAATCAAGGCTTTTTGGAACAACTTCGTTGTTTCCGAATACGGAATTGATGGTCATTACTTCGGGGTGCATATCACCGATCCATACCAAACGGTCGCGTTTAATTCCGTCCCAAAGGTAATCCTGCATATTCAAATGGACAGTGTAAGCACCCGTCATCCAGATTTGGTTGAGCCGCTCGTCGTTACAGGTAAATGAACCTAAATAGGGAATATCGCGGTATGTGAATATGGCGCTGATTTCTTTGATCTCAATCTTATTTTCCGGATCAATCAAGTCAATACGGACAAAACGGAAGCCGGAATTGCCAACTTCCAACCGGCCCAGCCAAGGCAAAGCAACCACAAAATCGCGCATGGCATGGTCGTTAGTAGCACCATTAATGTCAATATCACTCATTGCTTCACTCACCGATTCACCAAAACGGATGCGGACTTTATTCTTTTCCTTTGAAATACCCCTCGTTGTTACGATCTCCACACCTCCTTGAATCTCTTTCCCGAAATCAACAACAATTCCTCCAAATGAATCTTTGGTGCTTTTCAGTGTCAAGTACCCTCCGGAATTTAAATCAGCTTGGCCGATACCAGGGTTCAGAATTCTTTCAGCATTTTGCACCAGTGAAGGATCAGAAATCCAGACAATGCGTTCTGGCGTAAGGTATTTTCTTGTCAGGTCTGTAGAACGAACCTTCGACATATCTTTTCCGGTAAAGACCGGAGAAAATTGGGCCATCGCTGGCAAAATCGTCACCATCAAAATGGCAGATATTATAAAACGTGATAATTTATGCATCCTTTTCCTATTTAAAATTAGTCAGTTGATATAGTTTTATCATTTTATTATCCGAAGCCATTTCCCAGACAAATCAGAGGTTACATTGAATGTAAGCCAGTCCTTTTCTATCTGAAACTTCAGCTTTTTATTATTTGAATCCAGAAGTTTAGACCGACCGGTTGTCAATCCTGAAACCGGAATTCGTATTTTCCCTTCACCCTGTAGATAAAGGGCATAACTTGAGCCTGATTCATTTTCAGGAACAAAAACAATCCGCGAAAATGGGTTCTCTGTAAAAGTATAGTTTTCACCATCAATATTGATTTCCTTACACTGATAACCATCAAAAGCCACCAGTTCCTGATTATTTAAACGGAAAGCAACGGTTAGTTTTCCGGAATAGTTGACAGTATGCCCGTTGACTTTAAAATTTTCCAATCTTACTTCATCTGAAGGCATTGGATTTTCTTTTAATCGCAGGTTATCCTTCACTTCATCGCGTGAAAAACCTCCTTCCCAATTTTCCCGGTGAGTCCGGTAATGGCGAACAACAATAGTTGTCCCATTTGGGAAGCGTGTGGTGAAATAGTCGCTGTTCCGGGAAACATATTCAGTATTGTCGTTTGTATTAGCAAATTTTCCGGTAGAAGGGTATGCCCCGACTGCATTCAAGATTTCAAAAAGTGTCCGGGTTTCATATCCAAGGCTGGCCGATTGGTCGTCGCGAGGACGAAAGCCGAAATAGAAAGCTGAACCTTTCCCAATCCGTGAAGAAACGCCAATAATTTTTCCATCGGTTTCGGCAACAGTTTCAGTACCGCCAAGAGGGACAACCGGATAAATCCGGTCAACCAGGAAATCGGTTAAAATGGTTTGTGAAGGGACTTTCTCAAACTGGTTTTTAAAATTCACAATTTTGCCGGCTGCAATTTCCCCCTGATAAACCGAATAACTGTAATTGACTTTAAACAAATCGGACCATTGGGATGAACATTTTTCTGAGTTTTCGTCAATTAAAGCAGGAACACCAAACCAAACCAGTTTACCTCCTGAGGTAGCAAATTTGTGCATAAAATCGAGCAGCCCGGAAGCTGGCAGAGGTTCGTAAAGCGTGACCAAAGTTGAATAGGTTTTCCCGGCAATCTGGATTCTTCCATCAGGTAATATTTTTCCCATTTCCAGCAACTTGTCCGAAGTAATGTAATTGGCGTAAGCATATTGTGTCATCCAACTTCCGAAGCGCGGTTCTGCGGCTACCACGTTCATCGGGTACAAAATCAGGACATCCACATCGCGGTGAACATGCCCGGTCATTAAATCAATAGATCGCGAAGCCTGTGCCCCAAAGGCATTGTTAGTAGCTTCTTTCCGGACACGTGAAGGTTCGGGCATTCCCCAATAAGCCGCATAAGCATTTGGGTATTTGTTGATCACCCCGATGGAAGTAGCCATAGCTGCCCCGTAATAATTGCGGTCGAGCCAGCCACATTCGGCAAAATCGTTTCCGGTAGGTTGCAGGTATTCACCCCATTTAAAGTAGTCGTAACAAGCGGCAGATGCTTGCTGAACTGTATTTGACCAGAGAAAATTGGAGGTGTATTCGTACCGATAGGCATTGGTATGAAGTTTTTCGGTATTCCATAGATCAATGGTTGGACTTTCAGCCCAGGAAGAATGTGCACTTGTACGAAACTCCCTTCCGAACAATTCTTCGGCATATTTTTTGGCTTGCAAAAACAAGTCAACAACCTGATTATTTAGTAACTTGTAATATCGGTGGCGCATCAGCATGGTACGCTGAACATCTTCAGGAGTATTTCCAAAAATATATTGCATATTAACAGGTGCAGAAGCCAAATTTGAATTTGACTGCATCCCATAATCAAAATACAGAAGCTGCTTTTCATCGAAGGACTGGCCAAATTTTTCAGAATAAACCTTGCCCATCGAAGGGGTGTAATACCGGACGCAAAATTGCCCGTTGTCGTGGTGGTCAAAATAAAACCAATCTTGCTGGATGTGCATTTCATCAGAATACAGCGAAACCAGGTTTACTCCTTTATCATGGTATTTTTTTAAAAGGTTTTTCAGAAATGGTAAGGCTTCCGGACTGAAATAATCCATTTCCTGTGTTTCATATTCCAGCAAAACCAGCACCCTGTCGCATCCCTTTGCCTGATTGTCACCGGATGAAGATACGTTAACCAGTTCTGCATTCCGCGATGTTTCTTTCGTCTGTACTCCATCATTAGTTTTAGATGAATCATATTCATCCAATTGAACTCCATCTTTAATTTCAATAATATCGGAAGGATTCACCATTTTATACGGACTGTCCTGCAAAGTTTTTTCTTTAAAAGCATAGGCTTTAAAACCTTTTAGCTTGACGGCAAACCGGCCTTTGTTGTTGGTCCAGAACAACTGTTTCCAAAATTGCACATTAAATTTTCCGGTTTGAGGATCACGGTTAGCTACTTTATAATGCAGCCATTGCCCCGATTGTCCGGTACTTTTCTGGAATGCTTTTCCTAATTCCAAAGGGCTTAACAAGCTCAAATCAATGCCCATTCCATATTTGGCAGCAAAGTCACTGATGATCTTTATTTTGTCAATGTATTCATCCATATCAGGGGTATATAACCGTTCGGCCCCGGCTTCTTTTCGGTATTGTCTGAAAAACTCGTCGAAAGCGATAGTTAGTACTTTATCACCACGCTTTTTCCCTTGTTCGCAGATTTCGCGTAAACTGGCATATTCCTGAGTTAAACCTACCGAAACATCAATTTTGGTATCCGGATTTAACAAATCATTCAACTGCTTATCGCTGGTAAGTATTATTCCGGCTGAGAAAACCTTAGGTGATAAGCAAATCAAAGCAACTACAAGAAAATACTGGACCCATTTATGGTTTGAAATTTTATTTTTCATAGGTTAGTTGGTATAGTTAATTAGTAATACATCTGTCCTCTCAGGGACTTCATATTTATCAGATAATACTTTAATATTGAATACTTGAAATAGTTACCGGGCCAAACAATCCGGAAGGTTGCAGCGGGCTATCGGCTTTGTACCGGTTAACCGGGCACCAGGTCTGCCGCTGGCTTTCGGGCAGGTTCTGATCACCAATCAGGCGGTTCACCCAGGTATTAACCACTTCAATCTTTATCTCGTTTTCTCCCGTTTTTACGACATCGGTGATGTCGAGCTGATATGGTGCTGTCCAGACACCACCGACATAGGTGCTGTTTACCGTAACTTTAGCCATTGCAGTCACACTGCCCAGGTTGATGATTACTTTTTTGTCTTCGGGCAATTGTTCCAGGTTAAATTTACAGGTATAGAACGCTGTTCCTGAATAATATTTGATGCGGTCATCTGCCGATGTAGTCCAATCCTGAAGGGTTTCAAAAACAATTGGTTCTTCTGGTCCACGTTGCGACGGATTGAATACAACAGTCCATGGACCTTTTAAATCGGCCAGCATAGTTGGCTCCGGATAATTAGCTTCTACCCCACGAACTGAAGCTATATCTGCTTTTTTGCGGAAAACTACAAATACACTTTCGTAAGGCGCTAATTTTAATGGGACAACAGTGATGTTTCCCTTTTGGGTATATGCTGGCAGATCGCGCATGTAGCCGGTTGTAGCTTCCCAAAGTTCGGGTTGCAATCCTTTTACCCTGAATTCAGGATTGACCAGTTGTGTTTTGTCTGTTTGATTGGTTATAAAATAAATTTCGCCAATACCCATGGTTCGGTGTCCATAATGAATGGTACGATCTTCGGGCAATTTACAGTCGGGTACACAGTTGATTTGAGTAAAAGCCTCTTCCATACTCATTCCGTTCATTACAATACCTTTTCCGAACCTCCTTGATTTTACAGTTAAGCCATCCACTTCACCCCAAAGTTCGGAAGCCATTGTCTGCACTTGTTTATCGGCGGCAGGCTGGTTTTGTAAGCTGGGTGAACGTTTGGGGGCAGGTCCTAAAATAACAGCTCCTTCATTTACCAGCGCTTTGATTTTTTCCAGCAATTCAGGCCGCATGGTTTCTAATTTGGGAAGTACCAGAATACGGTATTGCGTTCCGTGAGGCAAAGTGATCAATCCATCTTTTACGGTCATGTATTTTTCGATTACTTCAGCATTCATGTAGTCGAATTGGTACCCAACAGGAAGCGCAGGATCAGTAATTCCTGTCATTTTCGGAGTGTCTTCACCAATAAAATAAGCGACATCAGCAACATTTAACCCCTGTTGAAGCATATAGTTGGTACGTTTCAAATAAGCGGTGTACACATCTATCTGTGAAAACCAGGTATTCTTACGGTTGAACTCGTTTCCAAACCATGCATTCATCCCCGGATTTTTATCTTCGTATGGCTGTGTAATATATACGTGCAGCAAGGTGTTATTAATACCTTCGGCAAAAAACCGGTCACTTCGTTGCTTGATAACTGCAGGATAACGGGAAAAAGGCTTACCCGAACAGGTATTCGATTCGGCTGAAATTTTATTTTTCCCGTAAATATGGCCACAGGATGTTGCCGCACGATTCTCAATGTTTCCCAGTTCGCCTTCGCTCCAAAACTCTCCACCAATTTCATCCGATTGCCCGCCATACATCAGAAATTCACTGGGAAAACCCCAATGACCGTAACATTCAAGCCAGGTATGTAATCCATATTTATGACTGATATCTCTCAGTCCACCTACATAATCGTAAGCTACTTTGTCGGCAACCAGACGACGCATATCCCATAAAAAGCGGTCTGACTCCAGCTCGCTGTTCACAACCAGTCCTCTGTATACCAATAAATACGGGAACGGATCATATCCATAGCGTTGTTTAAATTCAGATAGAAAATCATCGGTAAAATTCTGTCCTCCCATTTCATAACTATCCTGGACTACTACCTTAAAACATTTGCGGTCAGCTTCAGGAATGCGTTTTAGTATTTCGCCCATGTGCCCATAGAAATGTTTCTCTACATGTTTTTTACTCATTTTATCCACTTCGTAGCCAGTAGCTTCGGGCGAAGCAGGGCCGTTTTTGGTACCTGTTGGGGTCATGCCGGTACGTAGGATGATCCATTCACCTTCCGGAATATCCCATGTAAGGGTTCCGTCAGCCGACAAATACTGCGAAATATCAATCACCTTCGAAGCATCTATTACCGTTGATTGGTCATCCGGTTCGGGTTGTTGTGGCCATTGATATTCGTGCCAGTATGGGAGCGGGGTCGGATGCATTTTTGCCAGTGTTTTTTCGGCATAGCGTTCAACACGAGGTGATGCTGAAATTACCACTTCGGCCAAGCCGGTTTCAGGTTTTGCATTTTTCACTATCAAACGGAAGCAAGTTGCAGTGGTTGCCGGAAACGACACCACCACTGGGGCATACGGTTCAAAACCTACATTTAGGGCAGGATTGGAACGGTTGATCTGAAATTCGGAAAGGGTGCGAAATATGCCGTTTGATTCTTTTGCCTGAAGAACAGCCGAAGCATTCAATGGTTGTTCGGTAGTACGAACAGATAAGCTTCGTGCGGTAAATGCAGTATTGGCTTCCAAATCAATTACAAATTCTTCTCCTGAAGGAATATTGACACCTGTTTTATTATCTCCATCAAATATTTTCGATAAATCGGCAACACGCGGCGACGAATTAATTTTACCGTTTTGAGTATTCAGCACAAGCTGGTCATCTTTAGGAGTTGGATAAGCAATCAGCTTCACATCCTGAAAAAGTTCGATTGGTTTTTCAAGCTTCTGAGACAATTTCTGCGGACCTTTTACACGCAATTCAGAAGCAGTAAGGTAACGCATAGCTTCCTCTGAATTTATCCAAGGACCCCCCGATTGGCTCCAACCTGGGGAATTGAAAATACCAATTTCAATGTTCAGTTCTGTAGCTGTTTTTAAAGCTGCATGAAGGATGTCCCACCATTCGTCGCTAAACATTTTTACCTTTCCATAAGGTACTCCTTCGAGCCCAATATTTCCGATAAATGCCCGGTTAATACCGGCTTTTTTCATTGATTGAAGATCTTTAATAACGCCTTCTTTTGTAATGTTGTCGGAAATCCAATACCAGTAAACGCTGGTTTGAATCGAATCAGGTGGGATGACAAAACCACTTTCGAGCTCTTTATCCGAAATTTGTTTCTGGTTGACAGCACATGCTGCAAACAATATTGTCACAAAAACAAATATCATTAGTCTGTATATTTTCTTCATGGTCAATCGATTTATTAGTTTTTTTCCACTCATTTTTTCGTGATAATATAATTACCGGCACCGAGTTCCCTGACCAGATAACCATTATTGTAGTCAGATTCACTGATTTTTACCAGTTTCGAACCACTACTAATTTCTATTGCATGGCCTTTCCCCTGTATCGTTTTGAACATGGCCGTTGTCCCTTCCGGAACGGTAATTTCATAGTTAATTTCTCCTGAAGCCGATTTTTCCCAGGCCGATTTGATATAGCCAAAAGGAGTTTTGTAGGATGTTTTCACATAATTCAGCCCTTCCGGGGTTTGAGGTTCCAGATAAAATTTATGAAACCCGGGATGATTGTCATCGGGACGGATGCCGCCGAGCCACCGGTAAAACCACTCTGAAATGCTTCCAAACATGGGATGACAATTGGAATAGACGTTATCGCTCTCTTTCCATGTTTCCCACAAAGTGGTGGCGCCGCGTTCGAGCATAAAGCCCCAACCCGGATAGACAGGGCTGTTTACAATGTCAAAAGCCTGTTGAGTTAAACCAGCTCGTGACATGGCTTCAAAAATATATTTTGTTCCAAAAATTCCGGTTGTAAAATGGCCGCCAACTCCTTTTTTGATTGAAGCCATCAATGAATCGGCAGCGGCTGTTTTTCCATTTTCGGGAATTACATCAGCGTAAAGCAGTGTCGAAAACAAAGTTTGCTTGTTCATTTTCTGATTTTCAACACCGGGTGTGTTCCAGAATTTTTCCTGGATTTTATTTCGAAGACTGGTTTCCAGTTCACTGAATTTCTTCTCGTTGGCACGATCTCCCATCAGTGCAGCAAATTTTTTCATCACCCCGGCAGCCTGCAAATAATGGCTGGTTCCGGTAAGCTGAACAGGAACAGGAATCATCGATTCGTGGTCGCCCAACCCTTTGTCAACGATGAGGCCGGGATGCAGACGGGCTGCTTTTTCCATCCATCTCAGATCGAGATCGTACATTTCACGGATAATTTCCGCATCGCCATAATACTGATACAGTTGATATTGAAGAAACAGAAAAGCCGATTCCCAACTAATTCCGCAATACTGAAGACCGACAAACGGCGCTGTATCGACAAAAACAGAATCGTTCATTGCATCTACCCAGTCGTAAATGGATTTCCGGTAGAAATCATGCATGTCGAAATTGTAAATAAACGCTTCGGAAACAGCGTTGATGTCGCCGCCATAGCCAAATTTTTCGCGTGCCGGGCAATCCGACTGAACACTGATGAGGTTCGACTTGAAAGTCCGGAGGGTCATTTTCTGGATGGAGTTCAGAAGTTCAGAAGAGCATTCAAAATGGTTGCATTCTTCAACCTCAGTATTCAATGCCAATCCCTGAATATCGGATAATTGCGGCTGATATTTCAGCCCCTCAATTTCCATGTACCGGAAAGTATGGAAGGTAAATTCGGGCGAAAACCAAATTTCGCTGTTTTTCCCAAACACGTATGTGTTTGTTTGCCAGGCGATGTCCGGAGCTCCGGGGCCTCCCCTGCCTTTTTTCTTAATTTGCCCGCAAACGGTGGTCATCGGATTTAAACTTCCGTCTTTGTAGATCCGCTCGCCAAACCGGAGTGTAATCGTATCTCCGGGATTTCCCTTCATCCTGATTTTATAAATTCCGGCGAAGTTGGTTCCCATATCAGCCAGATAAACATCTTTCGCAGGCGACGAGATTCCGACTGGTGATATTTTATCCGTGATTTTCACCGGAGGAAAAAACCGTGGCTGAAGTTTTCCGCCCGGAGAATTCAGTGTACAGGCATCCTTCCATGCTGAATCATCAAAACCGGGACGGTCCCATCGCGGAATTTCCAGACGGGCATCGTACCACTCACCCAGGTAAACACTATTTTTTAAAACCGGACCCGGAGCAAATTTCCAGGTATCATTGGTGGAAATTTCACTGGTTTTTCCATTGTTGTATTCTACGACCAACCGGGCAGTGAACGCAGGAATGCCGGTAGACAATGCATTTCGAAGGTTCAGGTATCCCCACATTTTCAATGGTAACGGATTGTAAAAGCCATTCCCCAGCGTGATACCCAAACAATTGGCGCCTTTTTTCAGGTTGGAAGTCAAGTCATATTCCGTATAATAAATTCGTTTACTGAAGTTTGTCCATGCCGGATCAAGGTAAATATCTCCAACCCTTTCGCCATTGAGCGTTGCCGTGTAATAACCCGCAGCAGTAATGGAAAGTGTTGCTTTGCGGATTTTTGTTGTCTCAATCACAAATTCTTTACGAAACAGCGGTGCCGGATGATTTCCGTACATCGAAGAGTCATTGACCAAAACCGGCGAGCAATTGCTGATCCATTTATTCTGATCCAAATTTATGGATACTGGTTTTTTCTCTTTACAGGAAGCGCCGATACACTCGCAAATCATCAGCAACAAGAGCAAACTTTTGGTTATTTTCCTCATGGTTTAGTTGGTCTAGTTTGATTTTAATTCATAAACAGAAAACTGGAACAAGTCAAAATCGCAATTTATGTCGGCCTTGCGAATTTATTCATACCAATCATCCGTTTCCGCTTCTGAAAGTTCAAAAAGATAATCGCCGATTTTTTGGCATATCAGTTCGTAAAAATGTTTCCCTTTTTTGGCAGTTGCCTTGGCCGGATCACCAATACCTGTATCGGCGGTAACCATACTCCATTTACGTTCGGCCCATGCCCATCCTTCCTGAATACCTTTAAACCGGAATCGTTTGGCAGCACCGTTTCCTGCTTCGTCCAACGGAAGCACCAGTTCCGGCTTCAAAAATAACATCATACTGGTTTCCACCTCGCCTGCATGCTCTCCCAGATCGTCGAACAGCTCTTCCTGCTCTTTTATTTTGTACCAGTCAATTTGTGAAAGGAACATTTTGGGATATTTCAAACCCAACTCCCGCAACATTTGCCGAAAATCGTTTCCTCCATGACTGTTCAGGATAACAAATTTGTATATGCCCTGCCGGTTGAGGGTTTCAATAACATCGTTCAGAATTGCAAATTGCGTGCTTGGATTCAAATTCATGTCCAACTTGATATCGTGCTGTCCGGTATTTACTCCAAACGGGATGACGGGCAACACAATCACTTTCACTCCTTTTTCCCAGGCGACTTTGGCAGCGCCTACGGCAACCGCTTCGGCTTCAAAATTATCGGTTGAATAAGGCAGATGATAATTGTGCGCTTCGGTGGCGCCCCAAGGCAAAATGGCCAGTTGATAATTGGTGTTTTTTACTGTCTTCCAATTGGTCTCGGCTAAAATGTAAGGTCTCATGATTTGAGTTTAGATAAAATTATCAAAATCCAGAAGCAGCCGTTAAACCGCCTCTGGATTTTGGGATTTGGATTTTGGAATTTAAAATTCCTATACTTTCGGCAACTCCCACGGAGCGCGATAATTTGTTTTTAAATAGGTATTAGCTTCCGGGTCGTTTATGAATTCCTGCTTGTCGCCGTCCCAATTTAATTTACGTCCCAGGCGGTACGAAATATTCCCAAGGTGGGCAAAACGGGCAATGTGAGCGCCAATTTCAATATCGCAATTTGGTTTGTTACGGGTTTTCACGCAATCGAGGAAATTCGCCACGTGCAAATCAAGTCCTTTTCCGGTCGATGGTTGCAGGGGCATTCCTTCGAATCCGTCTTTTTTACCGGTACTTTTGGTTTCAGGAATCACTTCCCAACCACCGCGGTCGACCACCAGCGTTCCGTATTCTCCGAAGAAAGCAACGCCGTGTCCCCGATTTTTAAATTGTGCACCGTAAATTCCAATGGTATGGTCCCACAACAAGCCAAAACTTCCAAAGTCATACATTGCCATCATGGTATCGGGAGTTTGCATATCATCGGTTGGAAACGCATATTTGCCACCTGACGAAACAATGGATTTCGGAACATATTCATTCATCCCGTACAAGGCGTAATCGAGCAAATGTACTCCCCAGTCGCACATTACACCGCCTGCATAATCCCAGTACCAGCGAAACGAAGCATGAAAACGGTTTTTGTTATATGGACGACTGGGAGCCGGGCCCAACCACATATCATAGTCAACACCGTCAGGGGTCGGCTCATCGGGAACTACCGGAATGGAAGTTTTCCAACCTACAAATGACCAGGCTCGCACCGAACGAATACGGCCAATGTTCCCGGCATGCAGATAGTCGACCGCAGCTTTCCAGTGCGGATCGCTACGCTGCCACTGCCCTACCTGAACCACCGATTTGTAACGTTTCACGGCTTTCACCATCAGGTTGGTTTCTTCAATTGAATTGGCCAGCGGCTTTTCAGTATAAACATCCTTGCCAGCTTCGCAGGCATAAATTGTAGGTATGCAATGCCAATGGTCGGGCGTCCCGTTGATGATTACATCAATATCTTTTCGCTCCAGAAGTTTTCGGAAATCTTTGTATTGATCGGGTTTTTTACCCTGAATTTTTTCTGTGTCGGCAATCCGCTTGTCGATCACCCGTTGGTCAACATCACAAATAGCGGCACATTCCACATTTTTTTGTCTCAGGAAGGCTTCCATATTGCTCCATCCCTGACCACGGGCGCCTATCAGGCCCACAGTAATTTTTTCATTGGGAGAACAGCCAGCGCTTAAAATAGTAGGCATTGCTGCAACACCGGCAGCTATCACTGCCGAATTTTTCAAAAAATCTCTTCGATTATTCGTCATGGTTTGTTTATTATTAGGTTTGTCTATTCTTACAGAAAATAAGAGGCATAAAGATACAAGAATTGATATTATTTGATTTTCTTTTTGCTCCGAATAACAAAACGGGCTGTCAGAGATATGGCTATTACGAAAAAGGCCAGGAATGCCAGCCATCGCATGCCATAAATTTTCCATGCTTCCGCAAAACTGCCATATTTGTCAATTGCCTGAAAGATATTGCCATAAACCTTCTCCAGCGACAATATCGATATTGCAGCAAGTAAAACAGATACAATGATATCCGAATTCGCTTTTCTGCTGGTTATCCCGTCATCGATAAGAGAAACCAATTCCTCAAAACGGTTTCGCACATTTTCGATTCTGTCCGAAATTCCCCGGTGCGACATTCCTTTTTCGAAAATAATACGTTCGGTGGGATAATGAAACACATTAGGAAGGATTTCCTCGTTAATTTTACGTTCAAGATATTTACGTTTGCTGATCAGGTAACGTAAACTCCCGGCTGGATTTTTACTGTCGAGCAATCCGTCAAGCTCTTCTTCCGATTTTGAGGATTCGGTATCGTTATAAGCAAGAACAGTACTTGAAATCAATAAATATGGATTCATCCCGATGTTACTTTTTACCGTTTCAAACAGTTTATCATCCATCGAAAATGAAGCTAAAATACCTTTGTTCATCAATACAAAAGTATGCACAGAAGAAGTCATCGGCATAATAGTGTCGAGTACTTCTTCATAGCTCATTCTGTTGTAGTCGAATATTCCAAGGGCAAAACCACACATGATGTTTAGGATATCCCGCACTTCTTTTTCCTTCAGGTATCTTTTTTCAAGTTCACTTTTTTCTGCAAAATCGTTTTTTGCGACTTTATCGATGGCTGCGATTACTTCTTTCCATACTTCTGAATTTGTATCGGGATTAGCAAGATCCCCCGGGGCATCGACTTGCACGACTCCTGAATACATCAAATTAAATGAATGTTTTGAACAAACCACTGCAAGGCTTTTAGCAAGGCTTTCAATCGTATCGAATTTTTGCTGTCCATCGAAAAATACCGTTGACGATTCAATATTACTGCATTCCTGCGACCGGTTAAACAGGTTGATCAGCTTGATAATATCGGTTTGGGTAAACGAACAATCCAATACCGGATTGAAAACAAGCGTCCAGATGTGATTGCCATTTTTGAAACGGGTACAGTTAAGTTTCACTTCAACCTGAAGTTCTGGTTGGCGGTTTATCAATGTTTCGAAATGCCCCTCTGTAATAAACTCAATCTTTTCAGGAAACCTGACAGTGATTGTTTTAACCGGAGCCCCGGTTTTGCACACCGTTCGGTATGGCCGACCCAATTTCGACTGAAAGCGGAACTGGAACAAGTCGAACTCGTAAGATCCAAAAACAGGGCAGGAAACCATTCCATCAGGCAATTGCTTTCCTTTCGGATCAATAAATTGTTCCGAAAAATGATATGCCACAGAAACATTCTGAAACGAAAAAACATTCTGTTCCTGCCTGGGCATTTCTTTTAGGGGAATATATCCGTCATGCGAACAATCTTCAATGCTTTGGAGCATTGTCCTGAAATCGCTGTCGGCCTGGGGATTTTCAACTCCTAACTCCCGATAAAAAACGTCCATAAACGACACAACAACTTCCTTTTGCAGCCGATTTCCGATACCGGAGAATGAAGGGAAAATAAAAAAATTCAAGTTATACACCCGGTCTTTTCCTTTTCCAAGCGACGGCTGCGCATAGGCAATGTCAATCCATTTTGCGCCAAGTTTTGAAAATACCTGGTACCGTTGCCAGGGATCGAATGAGTCATTATCTGTTTCCCCGGGAATATTCGATTCGAAAAATACCGCTTTTACATGTTCTCCTTTTGTTTTGATAAAATGGGAAATTCCGTCGTGTAGTATTTTCCGTGCAATTCCTTTGCCTCTCGATGCCGTATCTATAACAATGTAAGTAAGCAACATACATTGGCTTTCTCGATAATATTCCACAATTGACCCACCAAAAACACAGGAATCGCCAACCGCTAAAATAATTGCAGTAGAAGGAGAATATGGTTTAAAATTCCCGTCATGTATCCTTCGGATGATGATCTGAGGGTCTTCGCGTTCATCCGCATCGGGAAAACTTTTTGTATACAAGACAAAGAACTTTTCAATTGTTCTGGCATATTCTTCCAAACGCTCCTTATTATCAACTACAACTATTTTCTCCATGTTTATCAGTAAATCAATCCTACAAAAAATCTGTCTTATCAGTAAAAATATCCTGAATATTTATCGCTCCAAATTAACTAAACATTAGGTTGAATACAATACGAAAATATTTCCTCAAAAAAATCAACTTAAGTTTAAATTCAATTGATCAAATATTTTTATCTTTGACCGACCGTTCAGTCATAAAACTAAAAAACATGTGCCCAAGGTCATCAGTACAATTTGAAGAAATTCGCCAGGAAAAGAAGCAATTAATTATGGATGTGGCGCTGGAACTTTTTGCAGAAAACGGGTTCCACGCCACATCTATCAGCCAGATCGCCAAAAAGGCAAAAATATCGAAAGGCCTTATTTACAATTATTTTGAAAGTAAAAATGATATTCTGGAAGAAATTACCCGATGGGCTTTTGACAATATTTACCTGCAATTAGATTTCAATAGAGATGGAATACTTACAAAAGATGAATTTATAGGCTTTATCAAGGCAACCATAAAATCAGTCGATGAAAACAGGCAATTCTGGAAACTCTATTTTGCTTTGGTTTTCCAACCTCAGATTCTGGAATCGTATGCACAAAAATACACAGATAAGGGACTGGAAATAGTAAAAATGTTGCATGAATTCATTGTATCGCAAGGCAGTACTACACCAGAAAAAGACCTTGTAGCCATTTCCTTTCTCCTGAAAGGGGCCACTCTTATCGTCCTGACTTCGCCCCACTTTTTCCTGACGAACGATATTGTAGAAGATACTATCGACGCCTGTTTCCGCTTAATCAGCAACAATAAAAATACCTGTCACCATGAAATGTAAACTGATCATTCTTTTGTTTTTCGCTTCGTTTTCTGTATTTGCACAGCAAGTAGATGTAAAAGCGCTGGTTCGTGAAGCCGATGAAAAAATGCGTGGCAATTCGAGTACCGGAACGTTCTCAATGACTATTGAACGCCCCGGATGGTCGCGCACCATCAGCATGAAAAGTTGGTCGCTGGGCACCGAATATTCGCTTATTTGCATCACTGCCCCGGCAAAAGAAAAAGGCCAGGTTTTCCTGAAACGCCAAAACGAGATGTGGAACTGGATTCCCAGCATCGAACGCATGGTGAAAATTCCGCCATCGATGATGATGCAGTCGTGGATGGGCTCTGATTTCACCAACGACGACCTTGTCAAAGAATCGTCACTGATCAAGGATTACACCCACCAGTTGCTGGGAGAAGAGAAAATACAGGGTTACGACTGCTACAAAATTGAAATGACCCCGACCGAAAACGCCCCGGTGGTATGGGGAAAAGTAATCATGTGGGTCAGCAAAAAAGATAAGCTCTGGTTGAAAGCAGAATATTACGACGAAGACGGGTTTATGGTGAACTACGAAATTTTTTCAGATATAAAAAAACTGGACGACCGCATAATTCCCTGCCGCATGGAGATGGTGCCGGCAGATAAAGAAGGGCATAAAACCATTATGATTTTTGAAGCAATGGATTTTGAAGTACCTTTAAAAGAAGATTTCTTTTCGATCCAGAATATGAAAAAGGTAAAGTAAGAAGGTCATGTCAACACCTTGTGGCAGAGTGTCATGCCGAACTTGTTTCGGCATCTCCTAAAAATGAGGCCCTGAAACAAGTTCAGGGTGACACGCTTCGGGTGTATAGTATGAATAGATTTAACTTTGATTGAAAAACATTGGATATGAAACAAGAAAACAACCGTCGCTCTTTTTTCTGCTCTCCCTGGGAGGGGCTGAGGGAGGCTTTTAAGCTGGCATGGCGCAACCTCTGGCGCAACAAACGCCGGACGCTAATCACCGTTTCATCCATATTCTTCGGGGTCTTGTTGTCGGCCTATATGACCTCGATGCAGGAAGGCTCGTACGAGAAAATGGTCGAAATTGTGGTGAAATTCTATTCCGGGTACATCCAGGTACACCACGAAGAGTACTGGGAAAACAAAAGCATCAACAACACCTTCGAATACGATCAGGCATTGACAGACAAAATCATGGTCAACAAAGATGTTGATTTCGTTATTCCCCGCCTCGAATCGTTTGGGCTGGCTTCTTCCGAAGAATTAACCAAAGGCGCCATTGTTTTCGGCATCGACCCGGAACCGGAAAACCAACTGACCGGCATTTTAGAAAAAATTACAAAAGGCAACTACCTTACAAAAAATGATGATGGGGTAATTATTGGCGAGGGACTTGCCAGCTACCTTAAATTGCAACTGAATGATACGCTGGTGATGATCAGCCAAGGGTTTCACGGGGTGAGCGCCGCCGGAAAATTTCCGGTACGCGGAATCATAAAACATGTATCGCCCGAGTTGAACAAAACCATTGTTTACATGGCTTTACCCAAATGCCAGGAATTTTTCAGCGCTGAAAACCGGCTCACCTCACTGGTGGTAAATATAAAAGACAGCGATATGATGCGGCGAACTTTACGCAACCTGAAAAACGACATCCAATCGCCGTATTCAGTGATGAGTTGGGAAGAAATGCAACCCGAAGTGGTACAACAGATTGAGGGCGACCGGGCAAGCGGGGTGATTATGAAAGCAATACTTTATATGGTTATCGCGTTCGGGGTACTGGGAACGATCATGATGATGATTGCCGAACGAAAACGCGAATTCGGTGTAATGGTTTCAGTAGGTATGAAAAAAGGAAAACTGGCAACCATTCTGCTATTCGAAACAATATTGATTGGCCTCATGGGAATTGCCTCCGGAATATTGGTTGCACTGCCACTCATTCAAATCCAGAAAGCCAACCCGATACCGTTTACCGGGCAGGCAGCACAAATGATGGAAGAATTCGGCTTCGAGCCGTACATGTTTTTCTCATCAACCCCTGAAGTATTTTATCATCAGGCAATCAGTGTGTTTGTATTAACGATTATCATTGCAATATATCCGGTTATCGCGGCACTGCGGTTAAAAGAAATAAAAGCGTTACACTCTTAAAAATCAAGAATAATGATAGCATCAGTAGCATGGAGAAATATTTGGCGAAGCCCGGTGCGCTCGGGAGTAATTATCGCTGCCATTGCCATCGGGATGTTTGCCGGTGTTTTCACCACCACGTTTACCAAAGGGTGGATGAACCAGCGCCTCGAAGCAGGAGTGGAGACCGAAGTTTCGCACATCCAGATACACGATCCGAAGTTCACCGAAAACTACGAATTGAAAAAATACATTCCCGGCGGCGTTCAGTTATCTGAAGAGATATTACAGGATGAAACCGTCAACGGGACCAGCCCGCGTATCGTTATCCAGTCGATGATCGCTTCTTCGGAAACGGGAACCGGCGTACGGATTATGGGCATCGACCCGGAAAAGGAAAAGACAGTCACCAATTTGTACACTAAAGTGATTGAAGGCGACTATTTTGAAAGTATGAACCGCAACCCGGTTTTCATTGGAAAAAAACTGGCAAAAAAGCTGAAAGTAAAATTGCACTCGAAGCTGGTGATCACCCTTCAGGATGCACAGGGACATATTACCGGAGGCGCTTTCAGGGTGTGCGGCATCTATAACGCATCGAACGGGATGTACGAGGAAATGAACGTTTTTGTACGAAACACCGATTTGGCGCGACTGGCTGCTCTGGACGAAACAGTTGCCCACGAAATTGTAGTCCATCTGAAAGAACCCGAAAAGCTGGAAAAACACACCAATTCGTTGCAAGCAAAATATACGGAACTGGACGTGCAAAACTGGAAGCAACTGACACCGGAACTGGGATATATCAACGAAATCGGCAACATGTATACCTATATGTTTGTAGTAATTATTCTGCTGGCCCTCGGCTTTGGCATTGTAAACACCATGCTGATGGTGGTACTGGAACGGGTGAAGGAACTAGGAATGCTGATGGCCGTCGGAATGAGCAAAGCAAGGGTGTTTTGGATGTTAATGCTCGAAACTGTTTTGCTCACCCTCACTGGTGGTATAACCGGCATCCTGCTTGGACTGGGTGTCACCTATGCAACAATGAAAAAAGGCATCGACCTGTCGATGTATGCCACCGGATTGGAAGACTGGGGATACAGTACTCACATTTACCCTACGGTTGAAACAGAAATGGTAATTGTAATCAGTATACTGGTAGTAATAACAGGCATTTTGGCATCAATTTACCCGGCCCGGAAAGCGCTGAAATACAATCCGGCGGAAGCGATACGAACAGAGTAGTAATGAATTGCTGAATTGCTAAATTGCTAAATTGTTTAATGGTTTAATGCTAAAGGTTAATAAATAAAAAACTGATACAGATGAGTTACTTGACTTTAAATGACATTGAATCGTACAGGATTTCGTTTGAATTAAGCAATAAAGTATGGGATTTGGTTATTGCGTGGTCATACTTAGCTCAAAAAACAATTGGCGCCCAGTTTATTGATGCCTCAGATAGCATCTCAGCAAATATTGCTGAGGGTTTTGGCAGGTATCATAAAAAGGATAAAATCAAATTTTATCACTACTCAAAAGGTTCTGTAATGGAATGTTTTGATTGGCTTGAAAAAGCTTTCAGAAGAAAATTAATCAACGAAAAAGAATATATAGAGTTAAAAACTGAACTTGAAAAATTACCAAAATCAATTAACGGACTCATAAAATTTACCAATCTAAAACTAAAAGAATAAAACAAGAACGGCTGTATGGCTGGTGGACAACTTCAAACTAACAATTTAACCATTAAACAATTTAGCAATTCAACAATTAATCAATTCAACCATGAATATCATCGACATAAAAAACCTGTATAAAACGTACAATGATTCGGAAGTAAAAGTCCATGCTGTAAATGGCGTTGACCTGAGTTTTGAAAAAGGCGAATTTGCCGCGATTGTCGGTCCGTCGGGTTCGGGGAAAACAACCCTGCTGAACATGCTGGGCGGATTGGACCAGCCCACCGAAGGCAGTATCCTGATCGACGGAACCGATCTAAGCCAGTTAAAGTCTTCGCAACTTATCGACTTCAGAATGCGAAATATCGGCTTTGTTTTTCAGGCATACAACCTCATTCCGGTGCTGACGGCCAAAGAAAACGTGGAGTTCATCATGCACTTGCAAAACCGTCCGAAGGCCGAACGCGAAAGCAGAACAATGGAATTGCTGAAAGCAGTCGGTTTGGAAGGCCGCGAAAACAGCCGTCCGAACAAATTATCGGGGGGACAGCAGCAACGGGTTGCAGTAGCACGCGCACTAGCCTCGAAACCTAAATTTGTTCTGGCCGACGAGCCAACGGCCAATCTTGACTCCAAATCGACCGAAAACCTGCTCGACATCATGGAAGAGCTAAACCGCAAAGAAAATGTTACCTTTATATTTTCGACACACGACCAGCGGGTGATGAACAAAGCCCACCGGGTAATTACGCTCGAAGACGGTAAAATAATCAGCGACGTCCGCAAAAACTAATTTTTGATATGGCTATTTTCAATTATTTCCTGATAATTATAATGCTGACTTCTCAAAGCAATTGGGACAATGAACTGAATACGGCCCGGAATTTGGATTACATGTCGGAAACCGAAAAAGCTATTTTATTTGAAATCAACAAAGTACGAAGCAACCCAGCCCGCTATGCCAAAGAATACATGGAAACACTTGGTACATATTACGACGGGAATAAACTCATTTACCCGGGACAACCGCCAATTATTACTACTGAAGGGAAAAGAGCGTTGAATGAGTGTATCTTTCTCCTGAAAAAGACAAACCCTGTAACGCCGTTAAACCCGGAAAGAGGTCTTTATCTGGCCGCTCTCGACCATGTAAAAGACCAACGGGAAAACGGAGGGATTGGGCATTTTGGCAGCGATGGGTCGAAACCAATAGACCGCATTGAGCGATACGGTACCTGGGACATTTCAGCCGCCGAGAATATTTCATACGGAATTGAAGATGCCCGCCAGATTGTTATGTCACTTCTGATTGACGATGGCGTTCCCGGGCGGGGGCACCGCGAAAATATATTGAACTCCACATTCACTGTGACCGGAATTTCCTGCGACAGTCATCCCGGTTACGGGATTACTTGTGTAATGGACTTTGCAGGAGCTTATAAAAGCAAATAATCGATCGTATATGAAACGGATTTTCATATTATTTCTACTTCTGTTAAACCTCTGTAGTTTTGCACAGGAACAAAAGTGGGCGTTAAACGGCTACCTGAAAGATTTGCAGATGTATTATTCCCCGAAGCAGGAACCGGAAGGTACCGACATCGATCAACTGAACACCAACATCGTCCATAACCGACTGAATTTTAAGTGGTATACCAGCGATAAAATCACCGTTGTTGCCGAAATGCGTAATCGTCTGATGTTTGGAAATATCATCCGTGAATTTCCCGAATACAAATCAACCATCGATTACGACAATGGCTGGGCTGACCTTTCCTGGATTTCCATCAACGCGAAAAACTGGTTTATACATTCGATGATCGACCGCGCATATATTGATTACACCAGCGGTAAATGGCAGTTCCGCGTAGGACGGCAACGCATCAACTGGGGCGTGAACCTGGTTTGGAACCCGAACGATGTATTCAACACCTTTTCGTATTTCGACTTCGATTACGAGGAACGGCCCGGCACCGATGCCATAAAAATCCAATATTACACGGGTGTAACTTCGTCTGCCGAACTGGTCTTTAAAATGGGCGATGACGAACACCACATGGCGCTGGCCGGGTTATACCGTTTCAGCCGATGGGATTACGATTTCCAGGTTTTATCGGGCTGGGTAGGCGACGACTACATCATTGGCGGCGGCTGGTCGGGCGATATAAAGGGTGGCGGTTTCCGGGGCGAAATCACCCATTTTATTCCGCGCAACCATGTCGAAAATCCGGTAGAAGCAACAGTGGCTTCTGTTTCGGGCGATTACACCTTGAAGAACAGCCTGTACCTTCATGCCGGAGTGCTTTTCAATAGTCATGGCACGACCGGAAAAGCAGGAGGAATGGATATTCTTTTTAACCCTGACATGTCGGCCAAACAACTGTCGTTTGCCAAATATGCTTTGTTCGGACAAGTATCTTTTCCGTTTACGCCTTTGCTCAATGGGAGTTTTTCAGGAATTATGAACCCCAGCGACCAGTCGTTTTATGTTGGCCCCGCATTTACTTATTCACTTCAGGACAACCTCGAACTGATGCTCACAGGACAGCTCTTCTTTGGCGATGAAGGAACCGAGTTCGGTGATATCGGGCAACTGGCTTTTGCCCGCATACGGTGGAGTTTTTAAATTACGGAATGGAGGAATCGTTCGAATTGCTGCTTTTTTTATCACTTGCCCGATTGTTCGGGCGAATCAATTATTTTTGTTCCTGAAAATAAAACGAAATGAAATTCCTGTATCCGCTTTTTCTGTTTGCATTGCTGGCAGTCAGCATCCCGCTGATCATCCATTTTTTCAATTTTAAACGGTACAAGACCGTTTATTTCAGCAATGTAAATTTTCTGAAAGCGGTGAAAAAGGACGCACGTAAAAAATCACAACTCAAACAAATACTGATCCTGATCTTCCGGATTCTGGCCATCAGCTTTCTGGTTTTTACGTTCAGCCAACCCTACATTCCTTTAACCGACAGGGGTAAACAGCGCGCCCGACAGGCTGTTGCCATGTATATCGATAACTCGTTCAGCATGCGGCTGGAGGGAGAAAAAGGAATTTTGCTTGAACAGGCCCGCAACAAGGCCATTGAAATTGCGGCCTCGTACCGGCCGGGAACCAAATTTCTGCTGCTCACCAACGATTTTCTGCCACAACACCGCTACCTGCTCGACAAGGAGCAACTAACTCTTCAACTGGGCGAACTGAAAGTAAGTCCAAACACGGTTAATTTCTCTCAGATAATGGATTTCGCAAGGCAGCAACTGAATGAAACCGGAAAACGGTTCGACAAGACATTTTATGCATTGTCCGACTTTCAGAAAAATAATTACGACTTTACCAATCTGAAACCCGATACCACTGTGTGGACCTACCTGATGCCTTTTACTTCGGGAAAAGTAAACAACCTGTTTATTGATTCGTGCTGGTTTGAGGTTCCGGGTAGAAGAATGAGCCAGACAGAGAAACTGTTTGTCGGTGTGGTAAACTCTTCCGGCGAGGATTATCAAAATATTCCGCTCCGGCTGCAAATCAACGATTCGCTGAAAGCCATTTCGAACCTGAATATTGGCGCCGGGGAAGAACAAACTGTAGAAATGACATTTACCAATAATAGCGCAGGGTTTCAGTGTGGAATGGTTGAACTCGACGACTATCCGCTGATGTACGACAACAGTTATTTTATTGCTTATGAGGTAAAAAACAAAGTCGATGTGCTGGGTATTTTCGAAGATGGCGACCCGTCAGCAGACTATTTTCGGGCCTTGTTTTCTGATGATGAATTTGTGAATTACGAAGCTGCGCAGGTAAATAACCTTCAGATTAGCCGGATAAAAAATACACAATGCATATTCCTGGTGAATATTAAAAATTTAAGCAGTGGCCTGTCCGACGAACTGGTCCGCTTTGTTGAAAATGCAGGTACGATGGCTGTATTTCCGGCGGACGATGCGGAAATAAATTCGTACAATCAACTATTTTCAGCATTGCAGTCAAATACAATTACAGGAAAAGACACCGGGTCAATTCATATTTCAGGAATTAACTACAACGACATTCTTTTCAGAAATGTATTTAAAAAGAAAGATGATGAAGCCGATCTGCCCGCATTGAGGAATATTTTCAGCTTTACAAAAAAGAATACTATTGCTGAAACAGTGCTAATGACGATGCGAAACGGGCAACCAGCGCTAACAGTCCATTCTTCGGGAAACGGGAAACTATATTCGTTTGCATTTCCGGCCGATGTAAAAAACAGTTCGTTTCTGAAACATCTCATTTTTGTGCCTTCAGTCTACAATATCGCTATGAACAGCCTGTCGGGACAGCCCGTCTCCTACCCGATTGAACTTCATAACCGACTGTTGATCAACCGCAACAAATTGAAGACGGGCAGCGAACAACTGGTTTTCAGAAAACGAAATACAACAGACGAATTTTTACCTCCTGCCAAACCACTCGGCGACCGGATGCTGCAACTCGACCTGAGCAGCTTCGTGCAGACAGCAGGCCATTACGAATTACTGAACAACTCGGAAACCGTTGAGGCAGTGGCCTACAACTACAAACGCGACGAATCGGAACCCGAATTTTATTCTGCAGAAGAAATTAGCGCATTGATTTCAGAAAAAGGATTGGATCAGTTCAAACTGATTGACGACACCGGGCAAGATTTTCAGGAAATGCTTCGGAACTTGAACAACGGCAAACAGTTGTGGCCGTATTTTCTTATTCTTGCCTTACTTTTTGTTTTTGCAGAAACGCTGATCATTCGTTTTTGGCGATAGACTTTACACAAGGCATTATCAACGTAAATACAGAACCTTTACCGGGATTGCTTTCCACTTCGATACGTCCCCCGTTTTTGGCGGCAAAATCCTTGCAAAGAATCAAGCCCAATCCGCTTCCCAGTTCGCCCGAAGTTCCGACTGTTGAAACATGTTCATCGACAACAAAAAGCTTCTCCATCTGTTTTTCATCCATGCCAACACCTTTATCAATTACCTTCATATATACTTCCGATTTCACACAATCAAGTTCAATCCGGATTGTTTTTCCGTTTCCGGAGAACTTCATGGCATTAAAAACCAGGTTACGTAAAATGGTCGCCACCATATCTCTGTCAGCATTTACAACACAATTACTCCGGATGTCAGAAACCAGTTGCTGTTCTTTTTTTGCTGAAGTAGGTCTGGCTAAATTCAGAACTTCGTCGATTAACGACTCCATATCGAAATCGCTCCGAAAAACGTGTATCCGGTTACTCTGTGAACGAGTCCAGAAAAGCAGGTTCTGCAATAAGTTGAACCCCTGATCTGTTGCATCGTGAAGGTCGTTTAATATTTGAGTTACTTCCTCCTTCGTGAATTCATCCAACCCGTTTTTTAATAACTTGGTGTAACTAAACAGTGCATGAAAAGGGTTTCTCAGGTCATGGGCAATGATAGCAAAGAATTTATCTTTGGAAACATTCAGTTCTTTCAACTCAACAGTTTTTTTCTCAAGTTCAACAATCAACTTCCTCTTATTCCGAAACAAATACAACATGATAACTAGCAAAACAATCACCACAGATGTAATCAATATCAGGTAAATCTGAACCATTCTGGCATTCTTAATTACGACCTGTTGTTTACTCGTTTTTTGCTCCAGTTGAAGTATTTGATTTTGTTTTTTCTCGGTTTCGAACCTGGCCTGCAATTGCCTGATCTGTTTATTCTTTTTCTCACCGATCAGACTATCAGATACCTCATTGAATTTTTCGTAGTAATAAAGCGCCTTTTTAAAATCTCCGGTTTCTTCAAAATAAAATTTCAGGTTACTGTAAATGTCACCCGTGAAATCATACAAGTTTAGTTCTTCAGCAAGTTTTAATGCTTTTAGAAAGTAATCTTTGGCTTTCGGATAATCCTTTTTATCAAGATAAGTCAGGCCCAGGTTATTATAGGAAGTTGCAATTCCATCCTTATCATTCAGTTCGGTATATAAATTCAGCGCCCGGGCATAATATTCGAGGCTTTTGTCGTAGTCCTTTTTATCGTAAGCAATGGTTCCCCGGTTATTTATGATGGAAACCAGCAAAACAGAATCGTTTTTTAAAACGGCCAGTTGATAGGCTTTATCACAGTATCGCTGTGCTTCGTCAAGATTGCTTTTATTCTGGTAGCTGATCGACAGGTTTATGTAGCTCCGCAAAATGCCAAGTGTATCTTTTTGTGTTTCATCATACTGGAGCGAACGCTGGTAAAAATCGATTGCATCGTCGTATTCCTCAAGCTCATCGTAAATCATTCCCAGATTGTGGTTTACTTTTGCAATGAGTCCCAAATCAGAAACCTGTTCAGCCAAATGAAGTGACCGGTAATAATAATCAGTTGCAAATTCGTAGTTGCCAACTGTAAATTCATTTAACCCAAAATAATTAAGAATTTTTATCTGACGAACGGTATCGTTCAATTCAAGGGAATATGTATATGCCTGATTGAGGTAATCTTTAGCCTTATTATAAAAAAGAGCCGAATCGACGAGCAAATCAGCAATTTTCAGAAGAACATCCGTTTTCTCAGGCTTATTGCACTGTTCCAGTCTTTGTAATAAACTATCAGGAATAGTTCTGTGTGAAAAACACAAGTTCAGGTTCGATAATAACAACAAGCATACAACGGTAATCAAAAGTTTTTTCATCCCTGATATACGTTTCGCAATAATATGCTCAAATATAGCAGAAAAATAAGTAAAATAGTTTCAGAATAACTTTGAATTGAAAACCTCACAGAGAATATGTAAATTCAAATAGTTTCAATACTTTTCTTTTGATTTTATGTAACAGATGAATCTTCTTTGAAATCGGACAAATTCTTGTTAATTCTGTAATAAAATAAGATAAACTTAAATCAAGTTGTTATGGGTAAATTATCTGCTCAGGATTACATGGCCCGCGAAGATCGTTTCGGGGCTCATAACTATCACCCGCTACCCGTTGTGCTCGAACGCGGCGAAGGCGTTTTTGTATGGGACGTTGAAGGGAAAAAATACTACGACTTTCTGGCGGCCTATTCGGCTGTCAACCAAGGACACTGCCATCCTAAAATTGTGGCGACCCTCACCGAACAGGCGCAAAAACTGGCATTAACTTCACGCGCCTATTACAACAATGTATTGGGAGAGTGGGAAGAATATATGACCAAACTGTTTGGTTACGACAAAATGTTGCCCATGAATTCGGGAGCCGAAGCGGATGAAACCGCACTGAAACTCATCCGCAAATGGGCTTACAAGGTGAAAGGTGTTCCGAAAAACGAAGCAAAGATTGTGGTTTGCAACGGCAATTTCCATGGTCGCACTATCACTATCATTTCCATGTCGTCGGACCCGGACGCATACAACCATTATGGCCCTTACACACCGGGATTTGTGAATATTCCGTACAACGATCTGGCAGCGCTTGAGGAAGCGTTTCAGGATAAAAATGTGGCCGGGTTCCTGGTTGAACCCATCCAGGCTGAAGCCGGGGTCTATATTCCAGAAGACGGCTTCCTGCGCAAAGCATGGGAACTGTGCAAAAAATACAATGTGCTGTTTGCTGCCGACGAAGTGCAGACTGGCTTCGGACGTACCGGAAAATTCCTCGCCTGCGACTATGAAGATGTGCGTCCCGACCTGCTCATTCTCGGGAAAGCCGCTTCGGGCGGTATGTACCCGGTGTCGTGCGTATTGGCCGACGATGAAATCATGCTGACCATCAAACCGGGCGAACACGGCTCTACGTATGGAGGTAACCCGATTGCTGCACGTGTTTCAATGGCTGCAATTGATGTTCTGCTTAACGAAAAACTTACTGAAAACTCGATGGTGATGGGCGAATATTTCCGTAGCGAAATGAGAACTGTAAAATCGGAAATGATCGAGATTGTTCGCGGAAAAGGTTTACTGAATGCTATCGCGATAAAATCCATCAAGGGCAAAACGGCATGGGATGTTTGCCTGGCAATGAAAGAAAACGGAATTCTCGCCAAGCCGACCCACGAACACATCATCCGGTTCACACCTCCGCTGGTAATTAGCAGGGAACAAATGACAGATGCCATCGGACTCATCAAAAAAACATTTCTGGAATTTGGCTTTTAATAATACCCGCCGATGAACTGAGGCTGTTTAAAAGTAGATTACTTCACTATTCAACTCCGTGTGAATCTGTGAACAACTCTGATTTTCTGTGGTTAAATTACTACTATTTTACCACAAAGCGCCGCAGAGTAAAAAAACACAGAGTTTCACGGAGTTTTTGAATAGCCATCTTTATTTTTGCGAAAGCAACTTTTTTTCACAAAATTTATCACTATCTATGACAGACCGAAAGACAAAAGATAACAGACGTTAAAACAAAGAATTGAAAACGACAGGAAACGGAATAAAATAAAATATGGCAAACAAAATCATCCATAGAATAAAAATAATCACCGGATGGTCATTGCTTTGCCTTCTCGTTTTACTACTTGCATCCGGTATTTTCATTTATATAAAAGCCCCGAAATACATCAACAACAACCTTTCCGGGTGGGTTGCCGAAAAAACCGGGGGAACCTACAATCTGCAATTCGACGAAATCAGGCTGAGCCTCATCCATTGGGGTTTTACCATTGAAAACGTAAAACTTCAACCTGTTTCTCCTGCAACCAGCCAATCCGATTCAACAAAAACACAAAAAGTATATTTTTCATTTTCTTCGCCGAAAGTAAACATCAAAAACATCGGAGTTATAAATCTTTTCCTGCTGAAAAAACTCATCATCGGAAAGTTTGAAATTCAGGCGCCCGACCTTCGGGTTAGCGGTCCGTCGCTTACCGAATACCTGCCCGAAAGAAATATCAATACTCTTTTTAAAGAACTGGAACCATTGCTACGGAAAAGACTTCATTCAATCCGGATCAAAAACATTGAGCTGACCGATGCCAATTACAATTCGTACAATTTGCTGGGACAGGCTGGAAAAGTCTCCAACACAGGGCAAATAACCATCGGGGTAAAAAACTTTTATACCGATTCGCTGCTCTTGCCCGACCCCGACCGCCTGTTTGATGCCGATGACGTGTTCATCCGGATATTGGATTACAAAAAGAACCTGAGCGACAGTCTGCACATTGTAAGCGCCGACGAACTATATTATTCTCTGAAAAAAGCGCATATCACCGGAAAGAATGTCGTTCTTCAGCCGCTTGAAAACGCTTCTGATCAGAAAAACAAATACCTTGTGAAGGTTCCGTTCCTGAAACTGGCAAGCGAATATATCCACGAATTTTACACTTCCGATTCAATCCGTATTGACTCACTGTTCCTCGATCAGGCAGAAATTGAATTCTATTCGAAACACAAATCAGAAAAAATAACGTTGGAACACATTTCGAATTTCGATTTATACGAACTGATCGGAGCCGATTTCAAAAGTGTTGCCATCAGTCATTTCATATTGAACGACGCCCGTCTGAAGCTTTTCAATTTTAAAAACGGCAATTTCCTTCAACAGGAAATGGGGCAAATGAAACTCAAACTTGAGAACTTTTACCTCGATTCCGTGTCGATCAACAATGCAGAAAAAATATTTTATTCCGACGGATTATCGCTTGCGGTGAATGATTATAAAATCACGCTGGGCGATAATTATCACCAACTGAGCATCGGTAAATTACTGGCCAGTACCGACAACGAATTTGTACGGATTTACCATGCACAGGTACGGCCAATTTCGGAACCCATAATAAAGCGGGATAAAAAGATTGCCATTCAGGTTGATTGCGACAGTCTGAAAATCAGAGATGCCGACCTAAAACAGGCATTTCATTCCAGAAAATTACCAATCGGCGGAGTTGAATTATACAAGCCCGTTACCACCATCACCCGGTACGATGCAGAACAGGAAAAAACGAAAAAATCGTCGAGCCTTGTGTACGAGATGATCTCGGATTATTTCCGGGGTATTTATGCAAGCCTGATTACGCTTGAAAACGGAAAGCTGTTGGTAAATAACCTTTCCGACAGAGAGCGAACCGGATATATTCAGTCGGGCATCGACTTTCAACTGACCGATTTTGCGCTCGATTCGGTGAGCACCGCAAGATCGAATAAACTGTTTTTTGCCTCCAACATCGACCTTGTTTTTTCGGACTACGAAATGAAGCTCGTCGATCAGTTACACCGCATGACCATTGGAAAAATCAATATATCGAGTTCAAAGAAAAGCGCGTCGGCCGAACGATTGCACCTATACCCGGTTTCCCGCGAAAACACCGAAGCGCTGCTGAGAAAATACGGAAATTCGGAACTGTACGAAGTGAAAATCCCGTACCTGTATTTTCTGAATACCGACATTCATCAGGCATTTTTCAATAAAAAACTTACTATTGGCAACATCCGGATTGCCGAGCCGGAAATAAACTTCGAAAGTTTTGCAAACCTGAAAGTCAAAAATGAAACGGGCCCCGGAATTGATGAGTTTTACAGGCTTTTGTCGAATTACATCAACGATGTTGACATCCGGCAGATCGAGGCAAAAGATGGAAAACTGAAACTAACCAGCCACGACCGAAAAGGAAAAACCATCGGGTTCGATAATCAATTCAACTTAATTCTTGATAAATTCAGGCTGAACAAGGACGAGATCGGCCAGCGCAAACTCCTGTTTTCAGAAAATATTGACTTGAAAATACAGAAATACCTGTTCCGGCTTTCCGACAAAGTTCATTATTTACAGGCAGGCGAAATCGGTTTGTCAACTTTCGATTCGCATGTGTATGTAAAAGATGCCATTTTATATCCCGACATCACCAATCCTGATTACAAGAAACTTCCCTGGAATATTCACATTTCTATTCCTTCAGTTTCCCTGTCAGGCGTCGATCTTCTGGGGATTTATTTCGATGAAAAATTGTCGGCACAGAAATTTACAATCAGCGCTCCCGATATTAAACTGTATAAGGTGAACGATGAAAAAAGAAATTTCGATTTCAAGGAATTCAGTTTGCTGCTCCCCGATGAAATCAGGGAAATATCGATTCGGGATTTTCAACTGGATGAAGGAAAATTGCAACTTTTGAAAGAGGATGACTCCCGGTACCAGCAATACATGGGAGGACTTATCGGGATGCAAACCAGCAATCTGAAAATTGAAAACGAGAGATCGGAGAAAACGAGCAAGGTAACTTCAGGAATATTTACTACCTGGGTGGAAAAACTTTGGCTCGAACCCATCGGGAAAAACCAACGCATCGGACTGGGAAGTATTGATTATTCTACGAATTCGAAAAAAATCAGCATACAAAACCTGAGTATTGCCCCGAAAAAAACAGATGCAACAAAAAACCAATACCGGCTGAAAGTGCCGGAAATAAACCTGAATTCCTTTGATATCGATTTAGCGTACACAAAAAATCAATATTATTTTGAGCAGATTACTTTGTCGAAACCTGAAATTACGTTCTATAAAAACATTGCCGATTCAAGTCAATTCAATCCCTACACAGTCGATCTTTACCCCTATTTTGAAGATTTTGCGGATATATTTTCAACCAAACGGTTGAGCCTCGAAGATGCTTCTTTCCAGTTTCACACAAAGGAAAAAACGTACGGGCAACGGGGTGTTGATCTGAATCTGAACGGTTTTAAAGTCGATAAAAACAAAGATCACCGGTTTTTATCATCCGACCAGTTTGCATTCAGTTTCAACAATGTAACCCGTTACGACAAGGAGAAATTATACAAATTTCAATTCGACCGGATCGGCTTTTCATCTACCGACAACCAGTTTGTCATTAGCGGCATCCATCTGGAACCGCAATACCCGAAAGAGCGTTTTGCCCAAATAGTTGGTCACCAGACCGACTATTTTGAAGGCGGGCTTCAGGAAATACGTTTCGAGAAAATGGACTTGCAGCGCTGGTTCGAAAAACGGGAACTGGTTGGGAAACGGTTGCAGTTCAACGGACTAAACCTGGATGTTTACCGCGACAAACGAATTGCCTTCAACGACAAACAACGCCCCCCGATACCCCAGGATTTGATCCGTGATTTTGACCTGAGATTTTATTTTGACTCGCTGGAACTGAGCAACGCAAACATTTCGTATGCCGAACAAATCGAAGAATCGCCGCAAGCCGGACGGGTCGATTTCAAAAATGTGAACGCCCGCCTGAAACCGTTTACCAATATTCCGTATTTAACCGGAAATTCAGGAAAAACGCAACTCGATGTAAGCGGGAATTTCATGGATGACCCGGCTATCACAGCGCAGGTAATTTTTGATATGAACTCGCCACTGAATGCATTCGAAGTGCAGGGGAACATTGCCGCCTGCCCGATGAACATTGTGAACCCGATGACCAAACCGGCCGCCCTGATGGAAATAAACACCGGGACGCTCGAAAAATTTGAATTTCATTTTACCGGCAACAACGAGCAGGCAAAAGGCAAACTGAAATTTGCATACGACGACCTGAATATTTCCATTCTTGAAATAAAAGACGGCTTCACAAAGAAATCGAAATTTTCAAGTTTCATGGCCAATAACCTGCTGATAAAATCGAAGAACCCGCGGGGAAAAATCCTGCTTCCCGACGACATCACTTATCAGCGCGACCCCAGCCGCTCAATCCTGAACTTTTGGTGGAAAAGCATTTTTAGCGGTGTGAAAAATACTTTTGGCATTAAAGAAAAAGAGAAAGAAGATTAGCCTCCGACATGAAATGCATGCGAGGAAAACAAACCGACAATAAAAACGACCAGTACTACGGCCAGTACCGCCTCTTTCGACACGGTTATTTTTTTTACCCGTTTTACGTAATTCAACAACGGACGCCAGTTGTATGATATATGAATAACAGCAAAAACGGTAAACAAAATAGCCGACATATTATGGACAGACATCCAAAAATGCCGTGCCGGGATCAGAGGTTCAAATTGCAAGTTGTGGTTCATTATTCCTGAAACAGGCAAACCTGCCAATGCAATAAACATGACAATTGAAACGAATGCACGTTTATTAAATTTCCTTTTTTCTATTGTTTCCATATTACATTTGTAGTTGAATGATAAGCTCCAAATTCGCATCCTTTGACACATTTAAGACATCCTTTGCATTTGTTGGCATTTCTGAAAATGGCATGACGGTGACTTAAAAAACTAACTTTTCCAATCACTTTCCCGGGACAACTTTCAATACACTTCCAGCATGCCTTACATTTCCGCGTGTCAAGCTGAACAAATGCAGTTTGTATATGGTTTGATCTTCGAATACTGAGACTCATCTCCCTTGTTTTTTCACAAAAGTACCATCCCCGTTTCTCTCCTGCGATAACAATTGTTAAGAAATGAATCTCATTTTCGGTTTCTTATCCGGCTTAACGAGATTGGGGTAATTCCCAGATACGAAGCAATGTAGTGCTGCGGAACCCGCTGAATAATCTCCGGGTTATTCTCCAATAATTCACAATACCGTTCCTGCGGATTATTCTTGATGCGGGAAAGAAAAAGTTTTGAATAATCAGCCATCCGCTTTACCATTTTTTCGAAAAGCCAATCTTTGATATCGGGATAAAGATTTAGGATAGCCATAAAATCGTCCCGCTTCAAAAAAACCACGACTGAAGGTTCAATGCTTTCCAAACTGACTATGCTGGGCTGTTGCCCCCAAAAACTCTCAATGGAGGAAACAGCCTGTCCTTCAAAAAAGAACTGAAAAGTAATATCCTTGCCATCGTTATTGAACCAAAGCCGCAAACAACCTTTTTTTACAAAACACATGTTTTGTGATATTTCACCTTCTTTCAACAGAATTGTTTTTGATGGAATTTCCTTTTCATGGAAACACTCGCGGAACCGTTCCCAATGTGTTTTATCCTGTTGCAGCCTGTTTCGCAAATGATCAACCATCGATTCGTATTTTAAATGATCCTGTAAATTTCCATTATTTCACCCAATATTTTATCGAAGTCGATTTTCAGGTCGATCAGTTTTCCGCTATGTACATCGAATACCCAACCATGAACTTTGAGGTTTCGTTCTTTGTTCGCTTTCTGCACATCGGCGGTTTTAATCACATTGATGCACTGTTCCTGAACATTCAATTCAACCAGTCGTTTGTATTTTTCTTCCTCATCGTCAATCGAATCAAGCTCTTTTTTATGCAAACGGTAAACATCGCGGATATTTCGCAGCCATGGATTCAGAATACCCAAATCAGCCGATTGCATGGCGGCCTTCACTCCCGTACAATAATAATGTCCGCAAACGACAATGTGATTTACCTTTAAATGCGACACCGAATACGTAATGACCGACATAGCGCTCAGATCATTATTCGGAACCATATTGGCAATATTCCGGAATACAAAAACATCGCCCGGCTGAACCCCCATTAACTCCTCCGCAGTGACGCGGCTATCCGAACAACCGATGTATAAAAACTCGGGATTCTGTCCTTTGGAAAGATTTTTAAAATAATTTCCGTCAATCTTCAATCTTTCGGCAATCCATTTCCGGTTATTCGAAAAAATTTGCTCCACATTCATTTCCGTAAAATTTGATTTCACTTAAACAACGTACAGGCCATTGCGAAGTTCGTCCAAAAAAGTTAAAAACCAAAGTATCCCGGTTAATCATCAACGGATGATTATTTCCTTATTGTAATTATTCCGAATTTCAGACGTTAAAAATTGACGAACGTTTATTTTAATTCTATTTTTGAAAGGTTTTAATTTTTAACGATACAATGAAGCTCAGGTTACTTCTTTTATTCTTGATTCTGGTCACCGTCAGTTCCGGTTCAACATTCGGAATGATGTCTGTCAAAACAATAACTGTTACGGCATCGCAGAAACCGAAATTTATTGAACTCAAGGTAAAACGTAAACAAACTGTTTTTTCTATTGCCCGTCAGTACGGAATCACGATGGAAGAACTTTACAGGCACAATCCTTCAGCAAAAAAAGGGATTCAGGTTGGGCAAACGCTTCGCATCCCGGTTCGCGGAAATGAGCAACCGAAGGAACCAACAAAGCCGGATATTCAGGAAACGCAGGGAGAACATGAACAAGATCAGAACAAAACAAAATATTTCACCTATAAAATTAAACCGGGCGATACGCTTTTCGACCTTGAAAAGAAATACGACATGCCGTCCGATTCATTGGTTGCAATCAACCCGCAACTGCAAAAAGGAGTTTTGCCCGGTTCGCTCATCAAAATCCCGGGAAGCCGGCTTCCGGTGATCATTTCCGAGCCTGAAAAGGAAAAGGAATTTATACGGTATACAGTCCATTCAGACGAGTCGGTTTACGACATAGCCTCCCGGTTCGAAATCAGCATCAACGAACTAAAAAATGCCAATCCCGAGCTTAAATACAGGGAACTTCTGAAAGGCGAAGAATTGCTGATCCCTGATAAATCATTGCGAAAAAAAATATTCGACAAAAGCATTCAGGACAGCATCTGGGTTCTACCCGGGTACAAAATAAAACACCGTTACCAAGGTTTGCCGGAACCATGCAACACAAATTCTGAAAGCAAGGGGAAAACATATCAGGTGGCACTTCTTCTTCCGCTCTTTCTCGATGCCAACGATACCATTAACCGGATGTCGCTTAGCAATAAAGAATTGTTGGCAGACTCGGCTTTTATGAATATTTACAAACGGGGAGCATCCCTTCCGAAAGACACGTTTCGAATCCGGAAAGAAAAAATAATTGATCCCCGTTCCGAAAATTTCATGCACTTTTATGAAGGTGTTTTAATGGCTGTTGACAGTCTGCGAAAACAAGGCAAAAAATTCGAGTTGTTTGTATTCGATACGGAACGGGATTCGATGGTGATCCGATCGCTTATACAACAAGATATTTTCCGGGAAATGGATCTTATCCTCGGACCGGTATTTCCAGAAATGCAATCCGAAATTTCGGCTTTCAGCGCTAAAAACCGTATCCCGATGGTTTCTCCTCTGTCTTCATCCGGTAATTTCGAAAAGAAAAACCCCTACTATTTTAAAGTTAATCCGGACAAAGAATACCTGATCAGGCAAACAGCCAGTTGGGTTGCCGATGAGTTTTTTGATAAAAATTTCATTGTTTTCAGAATAGGCGATTACCGGCATTTGCAGGAAGCCGAATTGGTAAATCAATGCCGTGAGAAACTATTCGCAACCGGGTATTACAATAAACATAGGGAAGTATTGTTCCATGAATGTAATTTCGAAACCGAAGGTATTTCAGGAATAAAAAATATTCTCTCCCAAAAGCTTGAAAATGTTTTTATCATCCCAGCGGTCAACGAAGGACAAATAAGCGTTGCTGTAACCAATCTCAACTCCCTCGCAGAGCAGACCAATGTACGTCTGGTAGGCTTATCGGGTTTTAAAGGATACCGCAGTATTCAACCTGAATATTTCCACCGAACCCAGTTGCAATACATGACTCACTATTTCATCGATTACGAAAGCGTTCCGGTGAACCGGTTTATTGCTGCGTTTAAAAAACAATTTGCCACCGAACCCAACGAATTTAGTTTTCAGGGTTTCGACCTGGCCTACTACTTTATGAACGCCCTACATAAATACGGCAAAGATATGCCCCGTTGTATTTCCAATTTCAGAATGGAACTGAACCAGTTGAGCCTCAATTTCCAACGGGTAAGTAAAACCGGCGGATTTATGAATTACGGCCTTGTACAGGTGGCGTATGAAAAAGACTTCAGCATAAAAAATAAAGGCTTGTACGGTCCGAATAACTTACTTCCGTTAAAATCTCCGGCAGAAAATTAATTCCTAAAAATATTCAGGATGTTTTTTTATATTTACGATCAGCAAACTAACTAATGCCTGATTATGAACCTGTATTTCAAAAAATTCTTTTGTCTTAGCGGATTATTCATTGTACCCCAGAGTTTTACAATCCAAAATTACCATTAATCATTTCCTTTTTTGAATGTATTGTTTCAGAAAAAGAATGAAAAACAACCAGCACAGAACGAACCAGAATGATTAAATACCTACATTTGGAAAAGAGACGAGCTAACAGACTAAATACAAACTAAAACAACCTAAAGATGGACAAAATCAAAAAAGCTATGTTATTCAATGCCAGTTGTGTGGCATTGGTTGTGACTGCACTCGCATTTGGTACCCGCGGCGGTTTTATCACTCCCTGGATGGAAGAATTTAACCTGACAGGCGCCCAGGTTGGCTGGATTGTCGGCACTGCCTTTTGGGGCTTCACTGTTGCCATGATCTTTTTAGGGCCTCTGGTCGATATTTTGGGTATCGGAAAAGTGATTGCCGTTGCTTTTGCCTGCCATATTACCGGACTGGTAATGACTATTTTTGCCAGCGGTTTCTGGACCCTGTTTTTCTCAACCATGCTGATTGGCATTGCCAACGGAAGTGTTGAAGCGGCCTGTAATCCGCTTATCACGGCAATCTATCCTGACCAGAAAACAGCCAAGTTAAACCGTTTTCACATGTGGTTTCCTACCGGAATCGTGATTGGCGGACTGGTGGTTTATTTCCTCAGCAATGCCGGTATCGGTTGGCGGGTACAAACGGCTGTCATGCTGCTCCCGACCATTGGCTACGGACTACTGTTTATGAAACAAAAATTTCCTCATACCGAACGTGTTGCAATGGGCGCCAGTTACAAAGACATGCTCAAAGCCTGCGTTTCACCGCTGTTCCTCTTCATGGCTTTTCTGATGGTGATGACTGCTGCCACCGAATTGGGCGCGAATCAGTGGATTCCTGCGCTTTTCCAGAATGCTGTAAATAACTTGTTTGGCGAAGGTGGTTTTGGGGCCATCCTGATTTTAGTTTGGATTTCGGCTGTCATGGCTTTGGCCCGTTTATTGGCAGGCCCGGTGGTGCATAAACTTTCGGGAATCGGCGTTTTGCTGTTCTCTGCCATCTTTTCAGGAATTGGCCTTTACCTGATGAGCATTTCGTCGGGAGCCATGTTGTTTGCTGCTGCAACCGTTTTTGCCATGGGTGTTGCCTATTTCTGGCCTAACATGCTGGGCGTTGTTGCTGAAAAAGTTCCAACGAGCGGAGCGCTTGGACTGGCCATTATGGGAGGTATCGGCTTCCTGGGCGGTGCAATTGCACAACCAACGCTTGGTCGTATATACGATATGCAGCTAGGTAAACTTGGAAACGATATTGCGGCAGGCGCGGCAACCCTCCAATATGCAATTGTTCTGCCTGTTATCCTCACAATCGCTTTTACATACCTGTTTCTTAAACACAGAAAAAAAGCGACAGCTCAATAAACATTTTAGTTGAAAATCCGAAAAGAGATTGTTTCAAAAGCCACTTTTGAGACAATCTCTTTTTTACAAAAACAATTCGGAAATCGGTTCAATGTTTCATCGCCCGGTCCATGTCGCGTTTCGAATCTTTTTCCTTCAGTGTTTCGCGTTTGTCGTATACCTTTTTCCCTTTGGCAAGTGCAATTTCCAGTTTTGCCAAGCCTCTTTCAATAATAAATAATTTAAGCGGAACAATGGTAAGTCCACTCTCTTTTAATTTTTTTACCAGTTTCCCCAGTTCGCGTTTCTGAAGTAATAATTTACGGTCTCGTTTGGCTTCATGATTATTAATATTTCCGAAGTCGTACTCCGATATGTGCATGTTCTTTACATACAGCTCGCCCATCTGAAACTGGCAATACGAATCGACCAAACTGACTTTGCTGCTTCGTATCGACTTGATTTCTGTACCTACCAACTGAATACCAGCCACGAAAGTTTCAAGTATTTCGTATTCGAAGAAAGCCTTCTTATTTTTTATCGTAATATTTTGCGCCTTATGGGTCATCGTCTGTCATCCTTAAATAATAGCAACATTTCCGTTACCGGTCTTTTTTGCCTTACAAAAATACATTATTTTGCAGATTGCAATCTACTGAAAAATGAAACAAGCAAAATATAACCTTATTGCAATTATCGGACCCACTGCAGGAGGAAAAACCAGCGTGGCAGCCAATCTGGCTTTCCGGATCAACGGGGAAATTATTTCGGCCGATTCGCGGCAGGTTTACCGGGGCATGGATTTGGGCACCGGAAAAGATTACGGCGACTACATTATTGATGGACAGCCAATTCCGTTTCACCTTATCGACATTGCAGAGGCGGGTTATGAATACAATGTTTTTGAATATCAGAAAGACTTTTTAAAGGTTTTTGAAGATATTCAGACTCGCGGCAAATTTCCGGTTTTGTGCGGCGGAAGCGGTCTTTATCTGGAAGCCGTACTAAATAATTACAAGCTTATACAGGTTCCGCTCAACGAAAGCCTCAGGCAACAACTTCAGGATAAAGAATTGGAGGAGCTGGTCGAAATTCTGAAAACCTACAAATCGGATCTGCACAATCAAACCGACATTGAAAACAAGAAACGCGCATTGCGGGCCATCGAGATTGAAGAATACTGCAAAAATAATCCGGAAGTTGATACGCACATGCCGGAAATCAAAAGCTTGACAGTGGGGGTGAAATTCGACCGTTTGTCACGGCGCAAGCGTATTACCGAACGCCTGAAACAGCGACTTGACGAAGGAATGATCGATGAGGTACAAAAACTGTTTGATAAAGGTTTAAGCCCCGAACAACTCACATATTACGGTTTGGAATATAAATTCCTGACATGGTACCTGACCGGCAAATTCAGTTACAACGAAATGTTTGAACAACTGAATACCGCCATTCATCAATTTGCAAAACGGCAAATGACCTGGTTCCGACGAATGGAGCGACAAGGAACCGTAATTCATTGGCTTGACGGCTACATGCCTATGGAAGAAAAAATGGAACGGATACTGAAATGGATGGAAGAATAATACAAAATGCAATTATATGGCAGTCCAAAATGTATCTAAAAAGATATAGTTATACCTGCAAATAGAATTGATTTCGGCAGTGGTGGTATCCGTCACTAATTGGCACATGAATATTTCCAGTTTTTCAATGGAGTCAAATATTAAATTGGAGAACTGCCTTTTATACTTGGCCCACAT